>Ga0164241_10000088_pt1 | contig 223382 bp, 197 predicted proteins | sample OricomyardsoilBY_FD_108780 | JGI IMG/M metagenome (GOLD analysis project Ga0164241, IMG submission 108780) | Backyard soil microbial communities from Emeryville, California, USA - Original compost - Back yard soil (BY) | ecosystem: Environmental > Terrestrial > Soil > Unclassified | place... | reverse complement strand
GCAGGGTTTTTTTCGCGCATGTGTAGGAAATCATCATGATAAAACCAATGATTTTACACCAATAAAAAATAGACAAAATCTGCTTGACAGACGAATCAAACCAATGTCCCCACACGTATTGGATATAGTGACATAAAGATGACCCTACTATATTTCCTTTCCTTAGCAACTTACTCCACATAACGTCGTTATTTTTATCGGGTTTGCACAGCGCATTCAAGGCAATGATCGAAGTAAGCGTGCACAAGGTTTTTTGTCATTCACAATGGCTTGTTCAACCGCTTGCACTGGCTGGGCAACGTCGAGACTGCCCCTTTTCGGTTCGATCAATGTAATAATACTCGCGACATGGACGATTAAGACAACACACTTGTTTTCAGCGAGCATCAAATGCTGCACGCCATAGACCTGGTGCAGTTTTTTCCTTGTGTAGATCCCAGTAACTAATTCAGCACCCATTTTGTCTAGTTTGCTCCGCTGCCATGCTACAACTGATCACCCAATTTCTTCCACTTCCTTCTTTTGATCCCCCTTTTCGTCCACCTCAAAGTACTTTCTCGGCCTAAATTCTTCGCCCGTTGATCATTGCTGGTACAGTGGGTACGAGATTTTCGCATCACTTTTGTTGCGTGTGGCCATCGCCCTTATCTAAAAGTTTTTGACGACTCTGCTGCGCATCTTGTGAATCTGATCGCTTTGATACTTTTACATTTAAACGGTTAATGCACACGGCTTTGCGCTGTGGGCGGTTTCTGAAGAAAGCACCATGACGAATAAATTCTTTACCCCACCATCCCCTTACTTCTAGCGCTGGCGCTGTTTCCCCCAATATTTGCGGGGGAGCGTCCTGTAACGGTTCAACAAATGCAAGCGATGAGCATCCAAGTAAAAGCCGTGCAACAAAACGCGGAACCTGTAGTGTTAAGTGCGCCTGCCCAGGTAACCGTTCAGCAGGTAGTGAGTGCATCTTTGCCGGGCCTGGTTTTACATGTATTGATATAACCTAACCAGCTGGTGAAACAAGGTGATCCATTAGCAAGGTGCAGATGTCATTATGGATAAAGCTTACGAAGACAACTATTTCACCTAAAGAGATTAAAACCGCATCCGTTGGATTCGCACCGCATTAAGTATGGCCAATAAGGCTACGCCAACATCGGCAAATACCGCTTCCCACAGGGTAGCCACCCCACCTGCACCCAATATCAAGACAATAGCTTTTACCGTAAAAGCCAGAGCGATATTTTGCCATACGACTTTTTTGGTTTGTCTGCCGATATTTATTGCCATGGGTATTTTGCCGGGTCTATCGTCTTGTATGACGATATCGGCTGTTTCGATAGTCGCATCACTTCCCAACCCACCCATGGCAATACCGACATCGCTCAAGGCAACAACGGGCGCATCGTTGACGCCATCACCAACAAAGGCAACGGTTTGATTTTGGGATTTTGCTTCTTGTACTTTTTTGACTTTATCTTCCGGCAGTAAGTCGCCAAACGCGTTGGCTATACCCAATTTTTCGGCAACAAATTTCACCACAGACGTTTTGTCACCACTGAGCATGGTGATTTTGATGCCCAACCGTTTTAGCGTATCGACCGTCATCTGCGCATCTTCTTTAATGCTATCGGCAATAGTCAGGTAACCCGCAAATTTTTTATCGTAAGCGATGGCGATAACGGTATAGACAATGGAATTAGGGTCAATATCGTAGGTAATGCCGAATTTATCGAGCAATTTGAAATTACCTACCAGCAATTCCTTGCTGTCAAAATTCGCTTTAAGTCCGTGGCCGGCTATTTCTTCAACATGGGTAAGTTCAATCGAGGAATCTACTTCGCCAACAAACTCGTGAATGGCCGTCGCAATAGGGTGCGTGCTGTGGTTTTCAAGCGCATTAACTAATTTTAAAATCAGATCTTTGTCGATGTCAGGTTTTAAATTGGCTTCTTGCACCTTAAACACGCCTTCTGTCATGGTTCCAGTTTTATCCATGATGACGTGCTGAATGGTCGCAATTTTGTCTAAAAAATTACTGCCTTTAAATAAAATACCATTGCGACTGGCAGCCCCTATTCCACCGAAATAGCCCAGTGGAATACTGATCACTAAGGCACAAGGACAGGATATGACCAGAAAAACTAAAGCGCGGTAAAGCCATTGGCTAAATACATAGGAGTCAACAAAGAAATACGGTAACACGCAAATGGCCAGTGCCAATGCAACGACGATTGGGGTATAAATTTTTGCAAATTTGCGAATAAATAATTCGGTAGGCGCTTTTTTTGACGAGGCGTTTTGAACAAGTTCTAAAATGCGAGAGAGTTTGCTATCCGTATAAGCAACCGTCACTTTTACCAGTGATACCGCATTTAAATTAATCATACCCGCTAATACCGTATCACCTTTTGATTTGGTGTCGGGCTTGCTTTCACCCGTCAGTGCTGCTGTATTAAACGAGGCAGCGTCTGAGAGCAATTCCCCATCCAATCCAAGTTTTTCGCCCGCCTTTAGCTGGATGATTTCACCAATGCTGACTGCGGCGGCTTTGCGAGTAACGGTTTTATTATTCTCTAATACAGTGACTTCATCGGGGCGCTGATCAAGTAGTGTTTTAATGTTGAGTTTTGCCCGTTTAACGGCAAGCATTTGAAATGCTTCACCTACGGCATAAAACAGCATTACTGCGACGCCTTCGGGATATTCACCGATTGCAAAAGCACCCACTGTAGCAATGCTCATTAATAAAAATTCAGAAAAAAATTCACCCTTTCGAATGCTCTCAAGCGCTTCCTTTAATACCGGAAACCCGACAGGTAAATAGGCCGCGATATATACCGCTGTGCGAAGCCAACCCTGGAACCAGGCAGCGGCAAAATAATGATCCAAAACGAGCGCAGCAATAAGAACAGCAAAGCTGATTACGGGCCTTAAACAGATGCTTGTATCGTCCTGGCCGTGTTCATGACCATGTTCATCCTGTTCATTGTCCTCCTCAGGGCCACAGCAGCACGATGGGGCAGATTTTTTTTGTACAGCGTTATCCGTATATTGGTTTATTTTTTGTTCTTCTGTGCAACATATCTGCTTGCCGTACTCATCGTACTGGTGTTGATGTTCCATACGTTCTGCCTCAGTGGTGAACGATTGCGTAAATGAACGATTAGTTATTTACAGCAAATACGTAGTTTATTTGGTTTCTAATTAAATAAAACGCCACTAACAACCGCCCGTTATCCAAGCGATTGTTAGTGAATTAACGCTAGATTTTTGGCTTCAAGCGATAAGCCATGCGATAAAGACCAGGTAGCACCAGCAACGTTAATAACGTGGACGAAATGATGCCGCCGATCACGACGGTAGCCAGTGGCCGCTGAACTTCTGCTCCGGTACCGGTATTAAGTGCCATCGGCAAGAAGCCAAGCGCCGCAACAAGGGCAACCATTAAAATGGGGCGCAACCGCATCATGGCACCTTCACTAATGGCGATGTTGATACTCTGACCTTGCTGTAACCCATCCCGGAATGCCGATACCATCATTACGCCGGTCAAAACAGCTACACCCGAAAGGGTGATAAAACCGACCCCTGCTGTAATCGATAACGGGATTCCAGTAAGCCACAATGAAATGACTCCGCCTGTGAGCGCGAGTGGAACACCGCTAAATACCAGAGCTGCATCTTTGGCTGAGCCGAACGTCATAAGTAGCAGCGCAAAAATCGCAAATAGCGTCAGAGGTACTAACACGGTTAAGCGCTTCGAAGCTGATTGCAGTTGCTCAAAAGTACCGCCGTAATGTATCCAGTAACCCGGTGGAAGTTTCACTTGCTGTTCAACCTTCTGCTGTACTTCAGCCACAAAGCTGCCCAGATCCCGATCTTTTACGTTGGCGCTTACCACCAGGCGACGTTTACCGTTTTCGCGGCTAATTTGGTTTGGGCCAGGCGCAATATTGAGTTTGGCTACTTCTCCTAAAGGAACGTAACCCCCCTCATCCAAAGGGATTGGTAAGCGCGCCAGAGCATTGAGGTCATTGCGTAACTTTTCAGGTAAACGCACGACAATATCGAAGCGTTTGTCGCCTTCGAATACCTGGCCTGCCTCCTCGCCACCGGTAGCAATTGACAATGTTTCCTGGACATCCGCCATATTCAAGCCATAACGCAGTAACGCAGGCCGAATAGCATCTACGGATAGAATGGGTAGACCATCCACCTGTTCGACCTTAACGCCATCGGCACCTTCGATACTATTCAATACGCTGGCAATTTGGTTTCCCGACGCAAGTAATTGCTCAAGATCGTCTCCATAAATCTTCACGCCCAAGTCTGAGCGCACCCCGGATATTAATTCGTTAAACCGCAACTGAATGGGCTGGCTGATTTCGTATCCGTTCCCCGGTACCTGCGCAAGTTTTTCCTCGATATCTTCCAAAATTTCTGCTTTGGATCGATGAGGTTTTGGCCAGTCTTTTTGATCCTTTAACATTGCGTAACCGTCGGAAATATTGGGTCCCATAGGATCGCTGGCGACTTCAGCGGTACCCACTCGCGCAAAGAACGTTTTAATCTCTGGCACCTGCATAACGGCACCCTCAACTTGGAATTGCATTTCCAACGATTGAGTTAGGCTGGTACCTGGAATGCGTAAAGCTTGTACCGCTACATCGCCTTCATCCAGACTAGGAATAAATTCAGTACCCATGCGTGTAGCAATAAACCCTGATACCAGGACAAGCGCTATCGCTCCACCTAACACCAACAGGCGAAATCGCAACGCCACCTCCAGCACGCCTGCGTAGCCTTGTTTTGCTTTGCGCACTACTAGATTATCTTTTTCTTCAATATGTCCGGTTAAAAAAAGTGCTACGGCGGCAGGCACAAATGTCAGAGACAAAATAAGTGCTGCGATCAGCGCCATAATGACTGTGGTCGCCATTGGCGTGAACATTTTTCCTTCTACACCAGTAAGAGCCAGGATCGGCAAATTAACGAGGATAACTACTAACACGCTAATTAGGCTCGGCGTGAACACTTCTCGCGTCGCCGCAAATACCACTTCAAAGCGCTCCTCCAATGTTAAATTCCGGTTGAGCTGATGTTGCCTTCCCGCAAGTCGCTGAATGCAGTTTTCGACAATAATCACGGCTCCATCCACGATCAAACCAAAATCTAAAGCGCCTAAGCTCATTAAATTTGCACTGACTTTTGCGTGCACCATGCCGGTCATTAACATCAGCATTGATAACGGAATAACCATGGCTGTCAGCAACGCAGCGCGTACATTTCCAAGCATAACTAGCAGTACGACCACCACCAAAACAGCGCCTTCCAAAAGGTTTTTTTGAACTGTAGCAATGGTTTTATTAACGAGAATGGTGCGGTCATAAACAGGTTCTGCCGTCACTCCCTGGGGAAGCGTTTTATTAATTTCCACCAGCTTGGCGGACACGGCTTCAGACACTGTTCGGCTATTGCCTCCGAGCAACATGACAGCGGTACCCAACACCGTTTCTGCACCGTCACGAGTGGCGGCACCGGTACGCAATTGCTTACCGAAACTTACCTCGGCAACATCGCGAATGGTTACAGGCAATGTGTCTTTGCGGGCAACAATTACCTGCTCAATTGAAGGTATATCGCTGACTTGCCCTGGCGCTCGAATTAAATATTGCTCACCATTTTTTTCGATATAACCTGCACCTACGCTGACATTATTTTTCTTAAGTGCCTCCACCACATTTTCAAAGGTGATGCCGTAAGCCAATAATTGTGCAGGGTTCGGTGTGATATGAAATTGCTTTTCAAATCCGCCAATGGTGTTAATTTCAGTTACGCCTGATACGAGCCGCAATTGCGGGCGAATAACCCAATCTTGCAAGCTGCGCAATGCTGTTGCATCGTAGGGTTCTCCATTGGGCTGTCGCGCACTGCTATCCGCGTGCACCGCATAATGGAATATTTCACCTAGGCCTGTGGCCACTGGGCCCATGCCCGGTTCTATTCCTTCTGGTAATTGGCTTTTTGCCTGCTGCAATCGTTCGTTAATTAAATTGCGGGCGAAATAGATATCCGTTCCATCTTTAAACACTACAGTGACTTGCGATAAAGCGTAACGAGAGAGCGAACGTGTTTCTTCCACATCCGGTAACCCTGCAATCGCCACTTCCACCAAATAGGTAATGCGCTGCTCTACTTCTAGTGGAGAGTACCCTGGCGCTTCTGTATTAATTTGCACTTGTACGTTAGTGATGTCGGGAACAGCATCAATGGGTAACCGTTGATAATTCCAAATACCCACGCCAGCGACTGCTAATACCAAAAATAAAATTAACCAACGACGTGCAATGGAAAACTTTAGGAGTGCATCAATCATGGGTACATCCTCCATGATAATGTCCACGTACCATTAAATTACCGGCCAGATTAGTGTTCATGTTCAGCACCATCCTTGCCTAATTCCGCTTTAATAATAAAGCTGTTTTTACTGGCATAAGTTTCACCAGCTTTCACACCGGACAAAACTTCAGTGAACTCTCCATCAGTGCGACCAAGTTTTACAGCGCGAGGCTCAAAGCCTTCTTTTTCTTTTACAAATACAACCTGCTTGCCCTCATGATCTTGCAACGCTTCATTGCGAATTGCCAACGCAGCGGGCTTTTCAGCCAATATCACGTCGACGTTAACAAATAAGCCCGGCACCCATTGGCGTTCATTATTATTTAACAGGACGCGAGCACTGAGGGATTGATTACCACTCGTGCCAAGTGCCGCCATGGCAACAACTTCGCCCTTAGCTGTTATTTCATTTGTGGTATTGCCGACCCGTACCGATTGACCGGTATGAACCTTTCCGGCGTCACGCGGAAATACCGCAACATTCACCCAAACAGAGGAGAGATCGACAATAACAAAGGCCGATTTTTCATTGGTTAATTCACCAATATTGATATTCCGCTCGGCAACCACACCATTTAACGCCGAAGTAATGGAATAGGTTTTTAAGCTTTCATTGCTTTCAATCGTGGCGAGCACGTCACCTTCGCGGACAGTATCGCCGACCTTTTTATTTACACTTCGCACCGTGCCCGCATAGCGAGCATTTATCCGTTGTATTTTTTCGCCATTGGCTTCAACCGTGCCATAAAACGATAAGGTTTCGTGGATATTGGCGGGCCCCACTTGAGCCAGTTCAATAGCGACTGTTTTTAATTGAGCGTCGGTAAGTGCTGCGGCTTTTTCTTCATGCTCTTCATGTTCGTCATGCCCCCCATGTTCTTCCTGCTTTTCATGTTTCTCGTGCTCTGTGGGGACGTGAACTTCTTCCTTGTCATCGGAGTGTTTTTTGGGCTCTTCTTTCGCGGCGTTAGCTAATGCAATTCCAGCCAGGGAAATAAAGAGGAGACTCATTTGTAACAAGCGTTTGGTAAATAGTGTTTTTGCGATTGAAATTAAGAAAGTGTTCATTGGGCTACCCCTTGGGTTGGCACAGAGTAAGATGTCGTGGTGGCAGTGCCGCTGAGTCGCTCGATTTCAGCGCGCAGTAGGTGCGCCTTCGCCGTTGCATCAATCAATGCAGCTTCAGCTTCGAGTAACTCATGTTGGGCGGTGCTCAGTTCGAGATAACCGTAACGGCCTTTGTCAAAGGCGGCACGGGTGAGGCTTACTGCCTTTTTAAGCTGAGGAATTACGTCGTTGCGTAAACTGGTAATTTCAAATAGAGCTGCTTCTCGCTCGTGGTAAAGCCCTAACACTTGCGCTCGAAGTTGTAACAGCGCTACCTCTCGCTCGTTATCAACCCCTAAGCGATTCGCCCTGGCCGTCGCCACTTCACCTGCTGCGCGATTTCCATTGAATAAGGGCACGCTGACACCCACAACCAGGGCAGAGTCGTTGCTGGCTTGTAAGCGGCGCACGCCCGCACTCCACTCCACATCGGCGTTACGTTTACTAAGGGCCTGACGTATTTCCGCATCCCGTAACCGCGCTTCACTGGCAAAGCGCTGAATATCAGGGTTATTGGCAAGGCTATTTAGTAAATCACTGAGAGAGGCAGAAGCACCGATATTAGTGAAGTCAGCGCTGATCGAAGTAAAACCAGGCTCAGTTGCCGCCCAGAGTGCCGCCAATTTGAACTTGGAGGCTTCAAATTCCAACTCAGCTTGGCGTAATTCAATAGCCATGCGCGAAAGGTTGGCTTGAGCGCGTGCGAGTTCAGCATCCGGCGTATTGCCTACATCGACACGTTTTTTGATGGACTGGGCGGTTTCAGTGGCCAAGGTTACCGTGGACTGCTGTAGCTTCAGATGCTGTTGAGCCGCAGCGGCCTCTATAAAACGCCGCGTTACTTCCGCCAGTAAATCCAATTCTACAATTTGTTGTTGGGCTGCCAATTCCTGCTGACGTTCGGTAGCGACATCGGTGCGCGCATCGCGTTTGTTACCCAGCTCGATTACAGAAGATAAGGCAAGTGTAAACTCGGCACTTTGGGTGCCTTTGTACTCTCCACTACCAGCAATGTTTTCCAAAGTGGTATCAACGCGTAGCGCTGGTTTAAGCGCCGCTGTTTGTATTTCTCCTTCCACTGCCTGACGACGAAATTGAAAGCTACTGAGCTGGGGATTTTTGGCAAGTGTCGCCGTGATAGCATCACGTAGCGACACTTGAGTACCCGCAGAGATTTTAGTATCGGTCGCGGTTTGAGCGGATATCGGTAAAATAAAGGCACAGGTTAATAGGGTCGCTTTCAGCGCGCCCCTGATGTGAAAACAAAACATAATGAACTCCAACTTATGCGCATGCGCGCAAACACATCACCGCCATATCGCAATAGGGCCGGTGACAGAGGACGTAAGGTCTAGTTGGAGCTAGCTGGTGGTGCGCGAAGTGGCGGGCGAAGGCCGGTAACGGTCAGCCAAGTTGAAGGGGTGTTGAAGTAAGTGAAATTCTGGACGCGAATAGCTGGCCAGATGAACAGCAACCATAAGGCTGCAGCAATAAAAGGTAAATGAATACCCAGCCATTTCAAGAAGGTCATGCTTGTGGGTTTGCTATCTAAATCCTTATGGCCTTTTGCAAAGTCCTCATGGTCATGGTCATGGTTTCCCAAAGCATCAAAATGTACTGACACGGGTGGTTCGAGACCGTCAAAACAATAGTGTCCATGCATACCGCTTAGGCTGGCAAATAGCCAGATAAACAATATAAGTAAAACGCCTCGTTTCCGATATGCGCTCATGGGCCGTTGTTCCAGATTCAAGTGATGTAGGTACCGCGTGGAAAAGTAGCAGTAGGCCGTTATGATAATAACCTACGATGGCCAGAATAGCGATACCGATTGAGCAAACGCACCACAGTCGACGATATTCTTTGTAGCAAGACATGCAGAAAGGAAAAAATTGGGGCTGTATCAGTTCGGGTACATTGTTAAAGCATGCCTACTGGAAATGGATAAGCTACTAGCTGGAATTGCCGTATTGCTTAAGCTTTCAGCGTCTTAATCCTTGAAATCTACCACTCTTGAATTAGTTCATTGCTACCCAAGTACATATCTAATAGCCCTGAAAAGGTCGACGTTTTAAGCGCTTGAGGTTTCGAATAGTACAATTTAAGGCTTGCTTTCGTTTAACCTTTTTTCAATTTTCTCCTTCACCTCGCGGTGAAGCTTCGCAGGATTGGCGGTTTGAATGACATATCCGGAATTATGTAGCAGCCGCACAAACCTTTTAAAATCAAAAGGTTATGCTCCCGAAAATATTTTATCCTGTGGATTTAACGTCTCAACTTGCGAGCTGTAAGGTAGAGATTTTATATATTTCTCCATAAACAAGAAGTCGATGCCGCCGCCTTTTTTTACTGGCAGTTTAATTTCATGGGATTTCATCCTATCTAAATGCCATTTACGACCATAATTAAATCTGTATTTTTCTTGCCGAATAATTACGCAAATAAAAAGCGCCACCTCTGATGACATTTGAAATTTCGGATACAAAACATTCACATCATCTGTAGCCCAAAATGGTACTGGCTGATAAAAGGTCTCAGCAACAGAGCCGTTATATGCAACAGATATTGTATTTCCTTCATGTATTGGATCTTGCCCAACAAATGCGGTGACACCATTTTTTGAATCAGTTGACCCTATGAATGGCGTAGAGCCGCCGATCATATCTGCTTTTGTTAATCTTTTACCTTTGCGTATATCAAACAAATCTGAAAGCTTATAATTCCTCCATTGGGGAGCATGAATATTTGGCGTGGCGATGTTGTGTGCGGGTGAATCTGCTCCCTGAAATGCATTTATGTTAGCTCCATGAACCCAGCTAGGTATTTCTTTGAGCGAAGGCACTAGAATTTCTTTAAGTGTTCTATTAGCCTGCCGCCCGTAACTGTATCTATATCTATTGGCTCTAATACACGCACAGTAAAATAGTTTTTGAGCATCGCTCATAATCACTCGCGGGACAAGGTAGTACAAATCACGTCCAGAATAAAACGGCTCAGGTTGCAAAAAAGTTTCTAAAACTGAACCACCACCAGCAACCGTTAAAACGCCAGCACATATTGGATTTACATCGGGCAATAATGCAACTTTCGCAGAAACCCCGTTGTTTTTAGAAGACCTAGAGACAAAGTTTACACCAGAAGAGTCAATCCGCATTTTGTTAAGTTCGAGATTAACGCCATACCTAACGTCAAATAATTTATCAAGCTTAATCATCCATAGTCTCCGTATCATCCGATTGAGCGCCTAGTAATTTAAAAATCGCGTAGTTTCTTACAACTGCTTCGAAATCGTTCTGTGTGATTTTGCTGTAGTCAGTTTCGAGATACGCTTCAGCAACCCACTCGTCATTAGCAGTCACATAGGCTGTAACAGATTCGCCTGCATGCACTTCGTTGTTATGGTAAGACTCAATCCATCTATCACGGATTTCAGGCCATGTATCATTTAGATCGATACGTCCCATGTGTTTTGTTTTTACAAATCCATCATCGCGCCAATAACCAAACCACGTCTTCTTATTGGTTTTTGCATGTGGCTTATGCGCTTCAAAAACAACAATGCACGTCACAGTACCTACGGGATAAAACAGTTCGCTAGGCATAGACATTACTGCTTTTAAAGTATGATGCTTTAATAGTTCTTCTTTTGCTTTGTGAGGAGAAATAACACAACTAACAGGAATAATGGCTATGCCAGTTCCGCCTACAGTTAGCGCATCTAGCATGTGTTTTACAAAATATAGCTCGTGAAGTTCCGCATCGCTTTTAGATTGTGCATAGGGTGGATTTAACATGCCAACATTTGGCTTCATTGCTTTAACAGATTTTATAATTGCATCATCAAAACAACTGCCTTGATGAAGATTTGCCTTGCCATCACCTCGCAAAATCATATTACTTGCAGCAAGGGCGAACATTTTCGGGCTATTTTCAATTCCGATAAGTCGGTTTTTCTTTATGTCTGTCCTCTCTCTTTCGGTCACTGCTGCGGCAAGCATGTGTTGCATGGCAGTTATTAAAAATCCACCAGTTCCAGCACAAATATCCAACACTTTATCCTTTGGATTAAGATTAGCTATTAAAGAAAAAAGTTCTGCAACATGCCTAGGGGTTAGAACTATACCTAACGCTTTTTTGTCACCAGCGGTGTATTTTAAAAATTCACCGTAAAATTGACCAACAACATCAAAATCGTGATAGATACTAATATATGGCCAAACATTATTATTAATACGAGAAATAATTTCTTTGAAAACTCCGTCAGGATATTCCTTTGCAAGTTTTGAATCTGGTTTCGAGAGATTCGGATGTACAGCAATCGTTGAGTATGGCTGCAACATGGTATCTTTTTTGGCTTGAGGTATGTCTGCTTTATCAAGTTCCTTTTTTATAGCGCTTAACCAAGAATCCTGTATTTCTTCGGCAGGCAGTGCTGCAAAAGTTTTTGTAAAAGTGGTGTTCATCAAGGCTATTAATGTACCGCTCACAAGAAGGGGCTTATCTTCTTCTGACACCTTAGCCTTTGTCCAAATTAACTCATGAAGTTCGCGTGAAAACGCAAGTAAATCTGCGTGGCGTTTTTTGGCTACATCTGGATCAAATGAGGAAAGACGATAAAAGTCATCAAAAGAAAGAATATCATCTACATCTAACCCTGCTTCGTTTACCAGTTCTTTAGGCTCTGTTGAGCCGCTCGGAAATAAAAAATTGGAAACCTTTAGTGAACTATTAGTAGTTCCGCTAACTGCAATTGCAAGAACGGTATAGTGTTTTGCGAGGTGTCTTGCATAATGCAATACGCCGTCGACAGCATAATCGACAGGCTTATCTCTTGATGCGCTAACATGTTTTTTAACGTCTGACTTACACTCAAGAACAATTAAAAAGTTAGTATCTTTGAGGTTCGATATTATGAGTTCTGGATAGCCAGCATTACCCTTATTATTCTTGCTGGCTTTTGATAAAAGCGACTTAACTTTAGCAATTTCAGATTTTTGTTCTTCTATGGTTATACCATTGTCTTGATCTTTATATCCAAGAGCACGTAATTTTTCTCGAACAATCTCTTCCGTTTTTCGCTCATTGAGCGATGATTTTCTGGCTTGGCTTGGCTTGGCTTGGCTTGGCTTGGCTTGGCTTGGCTTGGCTTGGCTTGGCTTGGCTTGGCTTGGCTTGGCTTGGCTTGGCTTGGCTTGGTAGTCATTATATTTCCATTATTTATTTGTCAAGTTTTTGTTGTTTTAGCTGGATTTTCTACAAGCGAAAATCATTTGCGCCAACCGCTTTTAAACACTGCAACACAAACACAAAATTAAAAGTACCGCGATTAATTTTGTTATTAACGCTGTGATAAGTCTCGTCTATACCCATCGCATTTAACTTATCAACAAGCGCTTCATAGCTCACACCATGACGGGTGAGTTCAGCTTTTAATAAGTTTTTTGCGTAGACCTTCCATTCTTCATCATTCATACGCGCCCCTAAAGATGCTATTTAGTTGCAGCAGTATATGTCTTATGATTTAATTGTGTCAAATATGATACATAAGTCTTGATTTTAAGACTTTATTTGCTATAATTATATCATAAATGACACATTTGGTGATATTTTATGAGCAACAAACAACACTTCCTCCTTTCCGCCAAAGCCCGCACCTTGTCAGTTCGCCAAGTCTTCGAGTTAACCGAGCAACAAGCCTTTGAAACTTTCAAAGACGTGCGCTGGGGAAAGGGCGACAATGTGGCTTGCCCGTTGTGCGGCGTGTTGAATAAGCATTACTTTATCCGCGTTCGCCGCCAATGGCGCTGCAAAGATTGCAACCATACGTTTTCAGTCACCAGCGGCACTGTGTTTGCGTTTCACAAATTACCTTTGCGCATTTATCTCGCCGCTATTGCCATTTACACCAATGCCGTTAAAGGTATTTCTGCACTACAACTTGGCCGCGATTTAGGTGTGCAGTACAAAACTGCGTTTGTTCTTGCGCATAAAATCCGTGAGTCATTAATGGAGCAGCGCGACATGGCGCAATTGTCGGGAGAAGTTCATATTGATGGTGCTTATGTGAACGGCCACATTCGCCCCAAGAACAAGAAAGCAGATCGGATTGATAGACGCTTAGCGATTCACCAAAAACCCACAAAACGCTGCGTATTGGTGTTTCGTCAACGTGCGCTACCTGCGGCACTGCAAAGCCAAAACAATTCAAATGACGCGACTATAGGCGCAACCAAAACCATTACCTTTGTGGTGAAGTCTGAGAACCAAGCAGATGTAATTAAATTGGCTGATCGTGTGGTAGTGCAAGGTTCTACTATTTGCGCAGATGAAAGCCATGCTTACGATCCACTCCATGCAAAATACGATACCAAGCGCGTTAATCATCAAACCGAATATTCAACCGATGATGGCGTTAGCAACAACATGGCTGAAAGTTATTTTGCGCGTTTTCGCAGAATGCAGTACGGTCAAACCCATAAATTCGGCATTGAATATTTAGCCAACTATGCGAATGAGGCGGCTTATCGTGAAGATACTCGCCGCTGGCCGAACGGTAAAATCTTTACCGATATTTTAACCAAGTGTGTACAAACAAAAACGCACCATGACTGGTGCGGATATTGGCAGGGTAATAAGCGTCAAGCTGAGCGATTAGCGGCCTAAGCAATTTTCCATTTTAATGCGCCGCCTGCATTACCCACTTGAGTGATAATGTTGCGTTTTTCCAAGCTGTGCAAAATTGTCAAAATGTTTTTCTGCAAATTCACAACATTCGCCGTAGTCGATTCAATATTTTTGCGTTCAAGCAACTCATCAACAATTTCACGGCTGCACAATGGCCTTTTAAACTCCCGCAATACATCCAGTGTCATGCGTTGCGCTTCACCTCGCTCAAAATTCTTGCTTTTCGTGTAAGTGCGCTTGCCTTTTATGGTGCGTAAATCATACTGCGGCGAAAACAGCTTAATGGTATTATCCAAATGCGTTAACGCACCTTGCAGTCGTCCAATTTCAGCTTGAATCGTGGTAATTTGCCCTGCAATTTCTTCGCGCTTTGACAGCAAACCAGATACTACGTGTGACTCGGCCATTTTAATTTCCTCTTGTGGTTAATGAGGAAACAATAGGGGTTAGGCTAGGAAAAAACTTGTGCGGCTGCTACATAATTCCGGACATATCGAGCTCCTAGCTCGGCGGCGACTCGTTGAAATTCCTTCAACCTAGCGTACTCACCTGTTGGCTCAGCGTAATACGGGCCGTTGTGGACTTTTGTCATACTGATATCCTCTGAATCTACGTCATATCCTAAGTCGGGCTTTACAATCGGTAAAAAAATAGTCCGTATGTCCCCATCTTCGAAGAGCTCCTCAGCATACCGATCCATCGGTTCAATTTTACCTTTTAGCAGTTGCTACCCCTCTTATCCAGCCATTCAAAAAGACTTCTTTGTCCTGGTAAATACCTATGGTAATGTAGTGGTAAATCATAATTAAATGTTTACCACCTTATATCATTATAATGATTAAGCTATTGAATTTCGAGAAAATATGGAAAACAAATACGTCGTTGAGCTGGCAAAGACAGCGCTCAGTGGTGATGTTCGCCGCGTAGAGCTGCACCTGCGTAAGCTCGCCTCTAAGCTTCGCATTGATAACCCACAATTGTATCGGGAGCTCAGTTCTGCCCTAGAAAACTCTGCCACGTCGGCTATACGCCATCACGACTTCAAGCCTATCCCCGTGGATGCTGACAGTCGCCTTCAATTGCTGAAGTATGAATTGCCGTTTATAGATGAAGAGCCTGTGCTCGATGAGCGCGTGGCGCGATTATTTAACTTCTTTTTACAGGAGCGTAAGCATGGCCAAAAGTTATTGGAAAAAGGTCTAGCGCCTGCCAAGTCGCTATTGTTTGTCGGTCCCCCCGGCGTTGGCAAAACGTTATCCGCCCGCTGGTTGGCCCATCAGCTGAATCTACCTTTACTTGTGTTGGATTTGGCTAGTGTCATGAGCAGCTTTTTGGGTAAAACTGGCTCTAACATCCGCGCCGTTCTCGACCATGCCGCGTCTTTTCCCTGTGTGTTGCTACTGGATGAATTCGATGCGATTGCCAAACGACGCAATGATGACAGCGAAGTGGGTGAATTAAAGCGGCTAGTGACAGTGTTATTGCAAGCCATTGATGATTGGCCGGTGACTTCGGTACTGATCGCCGCGAGCAATCATGGAGAACTATTGGATCCTGCTATTTGGCGTCGTTTTGATCTGGAGGTCGGGTTCACATTGCCGGATAAAAATCTGCTTGAACGATATATAGATCAGCGATATGCCGAATTGAATATTCACATCGCCCATGTTGCTGAATTGTTGGCGGGGGCGTCTTTTAGTGATGTTGAACGTACGTTGGTGCGGGCAAAAAAGGAAAGTGTGTTAGCGGAAAAAGATTTTGATGTGTGCGTAATGGATCTTCTCCTCAAGGGTAAACACTCCACCAGCGTTGCAGCCAAAAGGGCGTTGGCGATCGAATTGCACCGTTCAGGTTGGTCGCAGCGACAGATTGAAAAAGAAGTGGGGCTTAGCAGGCCCACGATAAAAAAGTTGATAGATGAATTAGCATAATAGGGATTTATATGAAGAACTTGATCATTGGTTACGGCGAAACATTAACGCGTACAGTGAAAATAAAAAGCGGCTCTGGGCCGAAACATCATCCATATAGCTACGATGAAGCCCGTCAACGGGTCTCACAGCAACTGAACAACATTATCGGTGATATTGCCCTGAAGCCCGAAAAAGAATGTGCGGTCGGTCAAGTGGTCATCAAGATGACACAGCATCCTGCGTACCTCGCTAAAACCTATTATCCACGTGGGTTACTCAATGAATTTGGCCTGCGTGATCTCGGAAGCAAGGCTGTCACGATCACGCCGGATTCCTGGGGAAAGGCCAAACGGGCGGGAGAATCTGTAGCTTCCTGCTTCTACGTGGCGGGTAAAAAAGATAGCTTTCAACAACTGCTCGATTATGTGAATGGCCATACACATAAACAAAATCTGCTGAATCAGCTGCGTACCTTTGAAACCATTGCTCTATTTCCTGCTAAAGAAAAAGTGAAATTCATTGTGCCAGAGGCAGAAATCAAGCGCTTGGAAGTGGTTTTGCATGCCTCGCAAAAGGATAAAAAAGTCCTTGAGGATTTTCTGGAGTACTTAAAGGGTTTGGGCGGCGCCACTCAGGAGCACTTAATCAAATGCGTGGGAGGGTTAACCTTTCTGCCGGCACTATTGAATGCTGGCCTAGAGGAGCAACTGGCTGAATTTTCTCACTTGCGTGCACTACGTAGTATTCCCAAGCTGCGAGTTCATACGCCCGACATGATTCGGGAAGCCGTTACCGATACCCCCGTGTTGCCAACTGACAAGGCGCTTAATGAAGATATCACCGTCTGTATTTTTGACGGCGGTATTGGGAACAACCATTTGCTCAGCCCTTGGCTAACGGAAATAGTGCCGGGCGATGTTACACACACCCACCCCAAGTTACTGGCCCACGGCAGTGAAGTCTGTGCCACATATCTGTTCGGCCCTTATGAAGGTAGCCCCTTACCGCAACCTTATACCAAAGTCGATTTGGTGCGAGTGCTCTCCCCAGACGATAAAGATCCAGATTTATTTGAAGTATTGACGCGTATTGAGAATGTGCTCAAGGAAAGGCGCTATAAATACATCAATTTGAGTTTAGGGCCCCGGATGCCTATCGACGACGATGACGTTCACGTATGGACCTCTGTCATTGACAATTATTTGCAAGACGGCTCTGCCTTGATCACCGTAGCCGCCGGCAACGATGGTGACCAGCCGGGAGAATTTGGTCGGATCCAGCCTCCCAGTGATATGGTGAATTGCTTGGCAATCGGCGCGTGCAATTCCAACGAACAACAGTGGAAACGATCCGGCTATAGCTGCATAGGCCCTGGCCGTAGCCCTGGAATTGTAAAACCTGATGGCGTGATGTTCGGCGGCGACAGCGAGAATCTTTTTAGGGTCTACTCCCCCCTTACCGATACCTTTATTGGAACAGCTGGTACCAGTTATTCCGCACCTTACGCCTTGCGCGTAGCAGCCGGTATCGATGCAATCGCCGAATTTGCGTTAACCGCTACCTCAATTAAAGCATTGCTAGTCCACCACGCCCAGCAAGACGACCATCATTGGCACGAGGTCGGCTGGGGGCGTTTTCCTTCGTCACCCGAGGCGGCAATCGAATGTCGTGACGATGAAGCGATTGTTATTTTTCAAGGAAAATTAAAGCCATCCGAACATTTACGGATACCGGTTCCCGTACCCGAGCAGTTCGATAGTCTCTGGGTAGAATTACGTGCAACCTTTTGCATCAATGCGGTCACGGATCCCGAACACCCGTTGCACTATACCCGCAGTGGATTGGATATCAGTTTTCGTCCCAACGACCAAAAATCTGGTGAGGACGCGAATCATGCGTCCACAACAAGCTTTTTCTCGCTGAAAAATCTAAATGCAACGGAGCAATCGCTCCGTGAAGATGCCCATAAATGGGAAACGTGTATTTCCAGGCACAAGCGCTTTAAAAAGACCACACTCAAAAATCCTGTCTTTGATGTCAAATATCATACTCGCGAACACGGCGGCACAGCCATCGACGATGTGCCGCCGCTGACCTATTCGTTAGTCCTGAGTATTCGCAACAAAGGCATGACCGAGTTGTACAACACAGTATTGCAACGCTACCAAACACTGCAATCCATTAAAACGTGGTCACGTGTACGCATCAGGCCCTAGCCAAGCTGATACCATTTCCATGAACTGAAGGATGCGTAAGTGAGCCTAATTGATTTTTTAAAGGAATTGAATGACGAGGTATCAACGGTCAATGCCTCTGACTTCAATATTGAAATTATTGAAACGCAGTACGTTCCCGCTTTCGATGATCCCAATATCACCTATGACAATTTGGATACCAATCGGAAAAAATGTAAGCTGCTGGAAAGTTGCGTGTTATATGTCGATATTCGGGACTCCGCCAAAATCAGTGCGGCAAATAAGGGAGAAGCGCTCGCTAAAATGTATTCCAGTTTTGTTCGAAGCATGATCGCTTGTGCTCGCTATTATGGCGGACATGTTAGGAATATTATTGGCGACCGTGTCATGGTGGTATTTGATCGTGATGAATGCTTTACCAACGCAGTGGCGACGGCAGTATTGATGAACACGGTGTGCTCGCGCCTATTGAATAAACACATTATCGGTATCGATTTTCGCGCGGGAATTGGTATTGATTATGGCAAGATGCTGATAACCAAAGCTGGTGCCATAAGGCGCGGAAACGAAAAAGAATTTTATCGAAGCTTGGTGTGGTTGGGCCAACCTGCTAATGTCGCTTCGCGATTAACAGATCTGGCCAATAAAAAAGACAGTGTTTATGTTCCCGGTGTAAGTCAGTTACTGCACTACCCATTAACCAATAATTGGAGTTGGGTCGATACAACGTATGAAGATTTTGTAAGTAATTTAACGCCGACCCACTCGCGCAATCTTATGCATAAAGATACCTATTTCAATTTTTTTATAACGAAACAATTAGGCCCTTTTGATTACCATCATTGCCCTATATTAATGACAAAAGCTGTGTATGAAGGATATAAGGAAGCGCACCCCAATTGTAACACTGTCCAAAAAAACTGGTGGAGCCCACAGAACTTAACGGTGAGGGATTATTCAGGTGAGATTTTTGGTGGTGATGTATATTTTACGGACGTGGACAACATATGAAAGATCAATTCGATTTACTGGACAAAACCCTCTCCAAAGTTAATGAATGGCTACGATTCGCCGAAACTAAAAATGGTGCACTTATCGGTGGCGTCTGCGCCGTCATGTTTGGCATACAGAAAGCGGTATCCGACATCACTGCCCTTCCTGCGTGGCTCGCGTTATACATCGCCTCTTTTTTTATTTGTTGCACCATCGCCCTGATCATTTCATTACTGTCGTTTTTGCCACGCCTGAAGGCCCCATTTTGGTTGGACGCGGACGCCATTAAATCTACGGATAATCCGTTCTTTTTTGGTCATGCGTGTAAATATTCGGGTTATACCTATTTAAAGCTGCTTAACATTAAAGGGGCGCCTGAAGATCAAAAAGTGGCGGAGTATTTTGCTGAGCAAATCATCAATAACTCCAAAATTGCAGTGGGAAAATATGCGATGTTTTCTGCCGCAGCCTGGTGTTTTTTGGCTGCTATCCTCACACCTGTCGGTTCCTTATTGATTCGAGTGTTCATGCACGCGAATACGCACACAACATCCTGAAATAGTGAGACAGTTTCACCGAGCGTCATGAATAGTAACGACGATGTGCCCTGTTCCTGAAACTAACCCATGTTTGTTAGCCATGGTATTTGTTTGTCAATTAACAAAAGGCGACGCAAATTACACATTCGTGCAGGTATCGGTGAGCGATGTCATCATGATTTTTGCATTCGCACCGATTGCGGCTTTTTTGCTGGGTGTAAGTGATATTCAAGTACCATTGCACACGCTATTAATATCGGTCACGTTGTATGTGCTGGTACCCTTAATTGCAGGAATAGTGACGCGTCTGCAATTACACGATAAACCGATATCACACCCGTCATCATTAAATGCATTTTTAGCTAAATGCAAACCTTGGTCGGGGTAGGCTTATTAGCCACACTCGTTTTGTTATTTGGCTTTCAAGCAGAAACGATTTTTACACAACCCCAAGCCATTTTGCTGATTGCCGTTCCTTTACTAATCCAAACCTATGGCGTTTTTGGGTTGACGTTTATTACAGCTCAGAAGCTCAAATTACCCTTCAACGTCGCGGCACCTGCCTGCATGATCGGCGCATCTAACTTTTTTGAACTGGCAGTGGCCATCGCTATTTCATTATTCGGTTTATATTCCGGAGCAGCACTTGCAACTGTGGTCGATGTGTTGGTGGAAGTGCCCCTCATGTTATCACTGGTAGCGTTTTGCAATCGCACGCAACATTGGTTTAACCGCTCTTAATTATTATTGAGTCCGCACTATGTTATGTCTAAGCATCCTTTCGCACCAATAATTGTTGAAGATAATTTAGGTCAATTATTCTTAACACCATGCCCCGGCACAAAGGAAGTGGATCTATCATCATCGTTGCAGCAATTGGCTGAAGCAGGCGCAAAGGCCATTTTAACTTTGATGCCAGCAGAAGAAATTGAACGAAATGAGGTGGGTGCCATGCCGGTGTTGTGCAAGAAACTCGGATTGCAGTGGTTTCATTTACCGATTGAAGATGACCATGCACCGGAAGCTGAATTTCATGAAGCCTGGCAACAAACAAAAATTGATGTGCATGAATTAATTTCCGCAGGCAAATCGATCGCGATACATTGCAAAGGAGGCTCAGGACGCACAGGAATGGTTGCGGCTCAAATTCTACTGGAGCGAGGAATAGCCTTAGACAATGTTATTGCGCGCGTGCAAGCTGCCCGCCCAACAGCGCTGCGTATATCGAGCCAAGTTGCCTATGTTAAAACAGTAGCCAAGCCTGTTTAATTTCCAGAAAATAATTGAAAGATATTGGATTACATAAGCTGAGACGCCACTGGTATTTTCCAATTTAGAAAAAATTAGGAGAATACTGTAAGGCCTCATTTTAAATCGGGTAAGTTGACAGGCTCACTGAATTTAAGGCTTTCCTCATGTCTGATATAAATGAGAATAAGACATGCATTTGCTACAGTTTGTTTGGAAAAAACTTCAATCCGAATTTAGGCTTAATTTTTCAGCAGAAATTCTGGAAATTTTCGGTGGCTAGGACGAACACCCCTTCCCGTATCCCGTAAGAAATCGCGGTCCTATCCACCTAGTTTTTCACGTTCGATAAGTAGTCCTGTATAGACGCTATGTTCCGCTGGACGATTCGGGACAGTCTGGATTATGCTGAGCCTCAGTTTCTCATTTGGCGGCACTAACCGACATTGATTTATGCTCAATCCCCGCTGTAGGACATGGTTTATCATGTTGATGCTATTGGTCTTCACAGGCCAAACAGTGTCCGCGTCAGCTATGTCTTGCCATATGATGATTGGGTCAGCGACATCGTTGTCGCATGATATGTCGGCTATGGATCATGATATGAGCGCCATGAACCATGACATGCACATGGACGACGAAACAGGACTAGGCGAGGCACCCGTAATGAAGGATTGCTGCAAATTGTCGGGGCATTGTTCTTCCGGTGGCTGCTCTACCCTGGGCTTCGCTCACCAGCTTTATATAAACATTTCCATGCCGCTGACCACTAGAGGTCATGATTATCTCCGGGTGATACCTGCGAGCCCGGTAACCTCTCATTTTAAACCCCCAATTCTCTGTTAACACAGGACAGCTACGTCTGAAATTTGGCGTCTGTTTCATTTTTAAGTGTTAACGGGAGTCTTTGTGCTCCTCGTTATTTAGGTCTCTCACCTGAGTCTCGTATCGGAGCAGTTATGTTTTATCCACGCCGAGCCCGCTATTTTGCGGCTTTTTATATATTTAATTTTTTAGGTATTGTAAGCAACGCGTTAGCTGACGCGCCCACAACACCTCCATTGGCGATGCCAAGTGCCACACCCGCCAGTATCTCTATACCTTTAGACGTATACAAAAGCGAAACCTGTTCGTGTTGTGAAAAATGGATTTCACATCTTGAGTCCGAGGGGTTTCACGCAACCGCACATCACCCAACCGACCTTAATGCAGAAAAAATAAAACGGGGTATCGCACCCCGTTTCCACTCCTGTCATACCGCCGTCTCAGCGGATGGCTATGTCTTTGAGGGGCATATCCCCGCTCTAGTCATCCAGCGCTTTTTAACTGAAAAACCACAAGGCGCCATTGGTCTGGCTGCGCCGGGAATGCCTATGGGCAGCCCCGGCATGGGCAATCACCTCGACCCCTATGATGTGCTGCTGTTAAAAGCGGATGGCTCCAGTAGCGTTTACACAAGAATTAACCGTATTGATCAGCAGTACCGAGGAGCCCACCATGGAAATTGAGAAATTAAAGTCGGCCCTTGTGAGAAGAAAAAAGGTATCACGCCGCCAGTTTGTAGTGGGCGCATCGTCGGTAATGGCATTAAGTACCCTGCCATTCCCTAAGCACACAGTAGCCAGTTCGCTACCCGCCACAAATGCCCCAACCATTTTGAGCGGCAATAGTTTTGATCTTCAGATTGGCTACCAAAAAGTCAATTTCACTGGCGCTGAACGTGTTGCTACCACGGTTAACGGCAGCCTGCCGGGGCCGATATTGCGCTGGAAAGAAGGGGAGAGAGTGACCTTGCGAGTTACGAATAACCTCAAGGAGGACAGTTCAATTCACTGGCATGGAATGATCCTGCCTTCGACGATGGACGGTTCACCGGGTTTTGACTTTGCAGGAATTAAGCCCGGTGAAACCTATGAATATCAATTCGATGTAAAGCAAAACGGCACCTATTGGTACCACAGCCATTCGGGGCTGCAGGAACAGACGGGTGTAATAGGTTCGATCATTATTGAACCGAAAGACCCTGACCCCGTGGCGTATGACCGCGAAATGGTGGTGCTTTTATCCGACTGGACGGACGAGGCGCCCGCAAAGGTGTATTCCAAACTCAAAAAAATGAGCCATTACTACAACTTTCGCGAAAGAACTCTGGGTGATACCTGGCGAGATGTGAAAACCAAGGGCATCGCCAAAACCTGGAACGAGCGCAAGATGTGGAACCAGATGCGCATGAGCGAAACCGATCTTTCCGATGTTACTGGGTACACCTACACCTATTTGATGAATGGTGTAACGCCGGATCGCGGCTGGTTAGGCGTGTGTAAAGCCGGCGAAAAAGTACGCTTACGCATTATCAATGGTGCGGCAATGAGTATTTTTGACGTGCGCATTCCCGGCTTAAAAATGACGGTAGTAGCCGCCGACGGACAGAATATTCAGCCTGTGGTGGTGGATGAATTTCGCATCGCAGTCGCCGAAACCTACGACGTAATTGTCGAGCTTGAAGCTGACCGCGCTTACACATTATTTGCGCAAAGTATTGATCGTACCGGTTACGCCCGTGGCACGCTTACTACCAATGCGGCATTACAAGCTGAGGTTCCTGCGATGGACGCGGCCCCCATACTTGGCCATCGCGAGATGGGAATGGGAATGGATCATGGCGGCCACAACATGAGCAAAATGGGGGGAACGGATAAGGCCAAAATGGATATGACTAGCATGGGCCACAGCGGACACGATATGAGCAGGATGGACGGGATGAATAAGCCGTCAATGGATATGTCTTCAATGGACCACAGCAGTCACGATATGAGCAAAATGGATGGGATGAATAAGCCCTCGAAGGATATGTCCGCCATGAACCATAGCGCTCACGATATGCATAAAATGGCTGCGCCAGCCAAGTCGGGTATGGATCACAGCGGTCACAACATGGGCGAAATGGACAAACCTAAAATGGATATGTCCACTATGGACCACAGTGGCCATGAGATAGGCAAAACCGATGGCGTGAATATGGGAAGTGTGGAAAGAATCGCCCACACCACAAGCCCATTGGCAAAAGCCGGGTTTGGCAGCAACTTTGATAGCAAAACTTCACCCGTGCATGTCAAAACGGAGTTTGGCCCCCACGTTGATAATCGCTCCATGATGCCAGAAAGTGGGCTTGCCGATCCCGGTATTGGCCTGCGCGGTAATGGTCGACGAGTACTCACTTATGCAGACCTTCGGGGCCTGCATCCCACCCGCGATAAGCGCGAACCCACGCGTGAAATTGAGCTGCACCTGACCGGCAATATGAGTCGCTATATGTGGTCTATCAACGGTATCAATTTTATGGGAGCAGAGCCGCTGCAGCTTACGTACGGCGAGCGGGTGCGTTTCATTATCGTCAACGACACTATGATGACCCACCCCTTTCACTTGCACGGAATGTGGAGTGAACTGGAAACGGGGGACCCTGATTACATTCCGCGCAAACACACCATCATCGTGCAACCTGGCGCCAAAATAAGTTACCTGGTAACGGCGGATGCTAGGGGCCGCTGGGCCTATCACTGCCATTTGCTGTACCACATGCTGGGCATGATGCGCATGGTTAAGGTGGTGGGAGCATGATCATGACAATCACTATCTTGAAAAAAACGTTTAAGCAAACGGCTTACGCAGCTTTGTTGTTGCCAGCGAGTTTGGCTCTCGCCGCAGAAGAACATGACCATCCCCATGATCACGGAGACGACCCCGTATTAACTACGGTGCTCATTGATCAACTGGAGATGCGCGATGCTGATGAAGCGAACCCGATGGCGGTGGAAGCACAAGCCTGGATTGGCAAAGACCTGAACAAACTGTGGCTGAAAACAGATGTCGAGCGACGGGATGGAAAGACTGAAGATGCAGAAGTACAAGCTCTCTACAGTCGAGCGTTAGCGCCTTTTTGGGATATACAAACGGGTGTGCGTTATGACGCTAAACCCACCCCGACACGCACGTGGGGTGTGATCGGCGTGCAAGGTTTAGCTCCCTACTGGTTCGAAATTGATACGGCGTTATTTATAGGCGAATCCAACCGAATCGCTGCACGTTTTTCGGCAGAGTATGAACTCCTATTTACCCAAAAATTAATCGTTACGCCCAACGTAGAAGTAAATGTGTATGGCCAGAATGATGTAGAAACCGGCACCGGATCTGGCTTATCCGATGCCAAAGCAGGACTGCGTTTACGTTATGAAATCCGCAGAGAGTTTGCGCCCTATATTGGTGTGAACTGGAACAGGAAATTTGGCAATACCGCAGACTTTGTAAAAAGTAAGGACGAGGCTGTTAGCAAAAAAGAGCTGGTTGTTGGGTTGCGTGCTTGGTTTTAGGCGCACTCGATGATGTAACGCTCCATCCACCTAGATTTTTTAATTCATTACAGGAAATTTATTATGAACACTACACACCGCACCATTTCCACTCTTCGCCAGGTTTTGTTTTCACTGGTGGTCTTATGTTTTGCCAGCAATGCGCTCGCACACGCAGGGCTCGAAAAATCGATTCCAGCGGCTAACGCCATGTTAGATACAGCTCCATCTGAACTGATACTGGAATTCGACAAACCCCTCATACTGATGAAATTAACGCTGACGGACAAAATGAACGGCAAAGCCGTAAATGTGAATTTCGCAGCCAGTAGCAAAACAGAAAAAACGCACAATCTGCCGTTACCCAAACTCGCTAATGGTCACTACAGCGTGAATTGGGCTGCAATGGGTAAAGATGGGCACAATATGAATGGCGAGTTTGAATTCATGATCGGCGCCATGCAAGGCATGCAGCGCGATGACAAGAAAAGCCCTGACGCGAAGTGATAAGGCCACCCAACGTTAACAGGTTGGGAAATTATTATTTTACAAAACTCTTATCCATATAAGGCAATCACAAAATGAAAAAATCAACAACGACACGTATGGTATTTCCGGTTCTATTTTCTTTTCTCTCCCTTACAGCTTGCGGCGGCGGAGGCATGAAAATGAATCATGGTTCTAGCTCCTCATCTAGCTCCAGTAGCACATCTGCTTCTTCGTCAAGCTCGGGTATGCAGATGGACATGGGGCAGCCGGTTCCCGTAAAAGAAGGTGGCTTCACAAAACATTTGGTCATTCCAGCTATCTCGGGTGGCACTGCCACATTAACCGCTCAAAAAGTTGCCGCAAATATTAATGAATTCGGTGAGGTTGCTGGCTTGGGGTACACCCCAAATGGACTGCTTGGGCCCACAATAACCACTCCTAACGGTCAAGCTATTAATATTAATTTGGTTAATAACTTAACCGAAAAAACCAACATCCATTGGCACGGCCTTAAAGTTCCGGCAGATATGGATGGTCACCCTGAAAATACCGTCAGTACAGGCGAATCATTCAATTATAAATTTACGGTTAATCAGCGCGCTGGGCTCTATTGGTACCATCCTCATCCTGACATGTTAACAGGAAAGCAAGTCTTTCAAGGTTTGGCGGGTCTGTTTATTGTTAATGACAGTGAGGAATTATCATTAAAATTGCCAGCGGGAAATAGGGAGTTACCACTGGTGATTCAAGACAAACGAATTGCAGCTGGAACTATTACCTATGCTCCCGATGCGATGGAACAAATGACCGGGTTGATGGGAGAGTATGTATTGGTTAACGGTATATATGCTCCAGTGCAAATGGTTGAAACCGCAAAATATCGGGTGCGAATTCTCAATGGATCTAATGCCAGAATATACAATTTTGCACTTTCATCAGGCGCCTCATTTACTTTGATTGGCAGTGATGGAGGCTTGTTAGCTACACCGAAAGAAGTTACCAATTTATTAGTAGGCCCGGGTGAGCGTGCAGATTTAATTGTCGATTTTAGCGCGGCACAACTTAACTCAGAAGTGTTTTTAATTAGCAAACTGTTTGAAGGTGGCGCTGCACAAGGCAAGCAAGCATTTAAAGTCATGAAATTTAAAGTGGAAACAAAAGCCGTAGATACCTTTGTTCTTCCCGCACGTCTGTCCACAATTACCCAATTAGCTGAAAGCCAGGCTAAGGAGCATCGCACATTCGACATCCAAAACGTAATGGAAGGCGATTCAATGAGCGGGCATGGTGCGATGGCAGATGGCGGCGACACCACGCGACACATGATTAACATGCAGGAATTTGACGTAAATAGGATTGATGCATTCATTAAAACCGGAGCAATTGAAACGTGGACTTTCGATAATACTAAAGGCGAAGAGCCGCACCCCATGCATTTGCACGGTGTGCAGTTTCAAATATTAAGCCGAACCGGTGGAAGGAATACGCTTACGCCACTGGAAAGTGGCTGGAAAGATACAGCGTTAGTCATGCCGGGTGAAACGGTGAAAATAATTATTCCGTTTGGAAATTCCTTGGGGAAATTTGTTTTTCACTGTCACAATTTAGAACATGAGGATACAGGCATGATGGGGCAATTCCAGATTAACTAAATAATTCGGCGCGGCCACCAAGGCCGCGTTTTTGAAGTTGATATTCGCCAACAAAAGGCTGAGTACATTTGCATGATGAGTCACTCCAGCTCAGATATTTCAGGACGTTAACTCATGAACCTTAGTGTGTGGGCGCTATTAACTCTGCTGAGCAAGATTTCCCTTTATGCCAGTGTGACAAGCGCCATAGGCGGCGTGTTTTCCTCGATGCTGCTGGTGCGGCATCGTGAGGCGGACCAGAGCATTAACCGTTATATCGGTTGTGGTTGTGGCGTGGGTATTTGCACCGTGGTTTTTAGCCTCTTGGTACAGGTGGGCGCCTTGGGAGATCGAGGTCTTGAGGGGGCCTTCGACACACCTATGATGTCCATTATTCTGCAAACATCAGTTGGACAGGGGCTGCTATTTGACGTGATCGGGTTTTCGTTGATTGGTCTTTCCGCCTGGCTGCGAAGCATCTCAAACCCTCCATCAATGTTTTGGCATTTCATCAGTGTTATAGGGTGCCTATTTTTAGTGATTTCCTTTTTCCAGGTAGGTCATTTCGCAGAAGCAGCTTGGGTCGGAAAACTCGCCATTTCGTTTCACATCCTTGCCGTGTCAATGTGGATCGGTTCGTTATACCCGCTATGGATAGTCAGCCGCATGGCTGACACCCCAGCACTGCAAATCTCCATGGAAATCTTTGGGCGTATAGCGGTTTTTATTGTTGGGGTGCTGGTGGTTTGCGGAGTTGTTATGAGTATTTTTTTGGTAAAAGATCTTCATACGTTGATATCGACAGGTTACGGTCGCGGTCTGTTATTAAAAATGGTGCTTGTAAGTGTGTTGTTACTGCTCGCCGCGCGCAATAAATGGCTAATCGTTCCTCACTTAAATCAAGATGGATTTCGTCAGCGATTATCGCGTGCAATTGTATTAGAAATGTTGGTAGCAGCTTTTATTTTGTGCACCACTGGCCTCATAACAGCCGTCATTGGTATTGATTAATCACATACAGAAGACACTCTATACGAATAAATTTAAACGCTTGGATTTTATATGCATCGAAAAAAACATCAGGTCGCTGAAAAGAACACTCCGGAATTAATAATAATTCTGGATGCTTACGAAATTAGTGACGCTCTAACACAGGCACATCTTGCGCAAGTAGGCCCTGTGATGTGCAAAAAAGGTTGTAGCAATTGCTGCAAAAATCCAACAGTTCCTTTCACTGAACCGGAATTAATCGGGATTTCATGGTATGCCACAGAAAGGATGAAAAGCCCTCTAAGAACGCGCGTCAAACAGCGACTTTATGATCACGACACATCTTTGGAATGTCCATTTCTGGTAGACGATGAATGCGCAGTGTATGAGGTGCGCCCGTTAATTTGCAGGCAGTTCTATATTAAAAATAAAGCCTGCGGGCAGCATGAAGATATTTTATCTAACCGACCAGATGATATTGTTGGGCCCATACAATCCATTGCCGAAGCGTCACTTTTAAGATTGCTGGATTTCTGGCCTCACGCGTCAATTGATCACGAAACATTGTGAAGATTTTTTACTCGATGACATAGGCCGGTGCAAAGCCTCCACCGTGCGACGACTTGTATTTTTTGCCTATGGATAAGGAATTGATACCAAATACGCCGAGTTCACCGTGGCCATGAATAAAGGGTACACGCAAGGCAAAGGTGATACGCGTGCCTTTACAGCCGCAATTGAACCTGCAGGGAACTATACATTTAATTTTACCGAACGAAATCAGGCCCTCCTGTAATTACGTGTTGGCTTTTGTCGTAAAAGCCGTATCCGAACCTGCTATGCGGAAACTACGCGGGCGATTTTTTTTAACGTTTCTTTATTTTCACCAAAGGTGCAAATCGCATCGCAGTGTTTACGTAAATCCGAAAAAACGACGTAATGTATTTCAACATTATTTTGTTTAATGGCAGGTCGCATTAATTGTGCAACGAGTTCCTTTTCCCTGTTATCTGGGATGACCAAGTACAAGGTTGCATGGTTTTCCGGGAATGAATAATGAAGATCCGTCAGTCGCAAAATACCCGAATAAATCGACGTACTTTTTTCAACTTCGAAAGCGCCAGTAATTCGATTGGTTCCTTTTTCAAACCAGACAACATCAATAAGCGAGATAGTGTTGTGCGTATCTTTATCAATACCGATACTCGGAAAATCAGCCAGACTGATGAATGAAAAATTGTTCCCGGCATGGCACCGCGAACGATCATTGGCCGCGCTAATCACATCGTACCCCAACGCATTACCGATTTTCAGTAAGTGGTATTGCATCTCCGTATGCAGATTTTCTTCCTCGTGCCCCTCTGTCACGTCTTTGTGGCGAAGGCGAAGAATCGAGTCAATTTTCTTCTGCTCGTCTGCTGACAAATGTGTTGCTTCATCAACCCGTAGTTTTTGAATGCCAACCTCAAATAACAGACCGCAAAATGCCCCAAGATCTTTCGACAATAGATGTTTGTATTCACGGTTTTTTTGCAAAATAATTTCGCGCATGCGTAAATATTCGGCCCATGATCCAAGCTTCACATTATCGTTAAACAGTACGTTGAACCCCTTCACAATAGCAGTATTAAACGGTGGCATAATTTCAGGATGAAGGAAATACAAAATGTTTGCTACCGCAGGCCCCAAACCTTTTATTTTGTATTGATCCAGCAGGATAATTTCTTTTAATAGTTTTTCTTCTTGCATCGTGTTAAAGCAATTTTCCAAAAATTGTCCGAACGCTGTTTTGTTGAGGTCGTGTTCGTAAATATCAGGAATGCGTAGCTTGGGCTTCCAATAGAAGGCGTGTGCAGCACCTATAAACAATTGCTTTTGTTCCGTAATGCACCTGAGTACGAACTCCAGTGAGGAGTCTTTAAAGTCATTCCCAAATTGCCGCGTTTTGATGTCATGGATAACCTTTTGGACACCCCGTCGAATGGAGCGAAACGCTTTTAACCGATCATCATTATTGACAAACCAGGTATTGAATACTGACTCACAATCCGTTTTGTAAACTTGGATAATATCTTCCAGTATGTTGCTCATAATCACTCTCAAACTGACCTTAGACCCAACATCTTAGGCGCATTTAACGTTGGTCGAGATTATAGGCGACCTTATGCCGGTCGAACATGGTTGAAGCCCGAGGGGAAAAATGGCACTACGTCAAAGACAGTGCCAGTGCAAGCAGAAATACTTAATGCATCGGCTTTTACGCCTGCATCCATACCATATGCTGCTGCGGAGCAGGTTTGTGATGCTTTTTCTTCCTAGCCTGCATTCGCATTTACCTCAATCGACTCTGCTTGTTTAATCATAATGGCTCCGGTGAACTGCACTTAAATTCCACCATCACGCCGTTGGACTCGCTTCGTTCGTTATGATGTTTGCACTGGGGTGCTGAATTTACATTTTGAAATAGGCTATGCTACCACCATGCGCCGATACTCCCTCTATCTCACAATCTTACTCAGCCTCTTACTACCGCTGCATGCGGCGGCGAGTGTATGGTTGTCGGCTCCTATTTGTCCTGCTGAAGCGGCTATGGCTGACGCTGCGGATCACACCACTAAAGATGCCTCTGAAGAAATTGTTTCTGCAGAATTAGTCTCCGATTGTTGTGATGATATGGATGACATGGACTGCCCGCAGATGCAGACCTGCCACGGCTGTAATCTCAACATCCATTTGTTTTCTTCCGCAATACCCGTTTTTACGTTCTCTTCCGACTCAACTCTTCACCCTACTTTAAACATGCCTGCGCTGGAGCTATTCGATCCCGCTTCGGTGTGGCGCCCCCCTACGAACTCCTAAATTGTTGCGATAACGTCTGACTGACTTCGGTTGGCGGATCGGTCTTTTTTCGTATCTTTTATTTACGGAGTTCTGTTATGTCTTCCGCTTTTTTACAGCCTCGCCTGCTGGGCGTGCTTGTGTTCGGTATAGGTCTAGGTGCGGTGATTAGTGCTGGAGTGGGCACCTACCTTATTGCGCCCACCACAATGTCAGAATCAATTGATAGCGGGCAAAAAGCGCCCGAAGCGACGCCCCACGTTCTTTATTGGTACGACCCCATGGTGCCTACCCAGCATTTTGATAAGCCGGGTAAGTCACCGTTTATGGACATGGAATTGGTACCGAAATACCCTGAATCCGGTGCTACTCAAAATACACTTCAGGTCGACCCCGCCCAAGTGCAAAACTTGGGCATGCGCAAAACAAAGGTGATGCGCATGCCTTTGCGCTCGCAGGCTGACCTACCCGCTACGCTGCAGTTTAACGAGCGAAATCAAGCCATTCTTCAATTGCGCACAAGTGGTTTTGTCGAAAAAGCCTGGCCCCTCGCACCGGGAGACCGAGTAAGTGCCGGTCAACCCATTGCGACCTTTTACGTCCCCGATTGGCTGAATACGCAAAACGAATTGTTGGCCGCCAAAACCCTCAACAGCCCACGTCTTGTGGAGACTTTGCGTACCCGCTTGCGGCTGCTAGGAATGCCCAATGACCTGATTGCAAAAGTTGAAGAAACCCGTAAGCCGGAAACCCAGGTCACCCTAACCGCTCCGATCAATGGCGTTATCGAGTCGTTAGAAATCAAAACCGGTATGTCGTTGGCGAGTGGACAAACACTCGCACGGATTACCAGTATCGATTCCCTGTGGTTGGATGCCGCCATTCCCGAAGCGGAAATATCCGGCGTACATGTCGGTGATGTCGCCGTCTTCTATGCGGCCGACGTCAACTCACCCCCTATTACCGGCAAAATTGAGTCACTCCTGCCCGCAGTAAATGTCACCACGCGAACCATCACGGCCCGTGTGGTACTGCCCAATCCGGACGGGTTGTTAAGACCCGGTACCAGCGGTCATGTAGTACTCAGCAGTAATCAAGCCGATAGCGGTCTTTTGGTGCCAACTGAAGGCGTTATACGTACGGGCAAACGCGCATTAGCCATAGTGGCGGATAGGGAAAACCATTTTCGTCCTGTAAGCGTTTTGCTCGGCCAGGAGATTGGCGATCAAACGGTGATTACTAGCGGCCTTGAGGAGGGTCAGGAGATAGTTACTAGCGGCCAATTTTTGCTGGACTCGGAAGCGTCGCTACTTGGGATAGAAGCTTCACCTCTTGCATCTGCCGAAAAAAGCGACGCCGATACATTGCCTGCCCTGTCCGCACCTGACATGTTGCACGCAGAAACCTTTCAAGCCACTGCACGGATTATCTCCATTAATACAACTGAAGTCGGTTTGGAACATGGGGACTTTATCAATGCGGTGACCCAAAAAGTGGTTATGCCCGCTATGACCATGAGTTTCTCGCTGGCTAATCCAGGCGTAGCGAAAGGTCATAAGGTCGGCGATAACGTCCACGTGAATGCTCGTGAGACCGATGGCGGCTTGGTAGTGGAGCAGCTGGAAACCGTGCCAGCACCCAGCAAGGAGAAACAACCATGATCGCTCAACTGATTCGCTGGTCGGTCAGGAATCGTCTATTGGTTTTGCTCTGCGCAATTTTTATTACAGGCTGGGGAATATGGACGATTAAAACCACACCGATTGATGCTTTACCCGATCTATCGGATGTTCAAGTCATCGTGCGCACCACCTTTCCTGGTCAAGCGCCGCAGCTGGTGGAGAATCAGGTCACTTATCCATTGGCTAGCAAAATGTTGTCGGTACCCGGCGCTAAAACCGTTCGCGGCTATTCTATGTTTGGCGATAGCTATGTCTACATCCTGTTTGATGATGGAACCGATGTGTACTGGGCGCGCTCGCGGGTGTTGGAGTTTTTAAGCCAAATCCAATCGCAATTACCGCTGAATGCAAAAGCATCGCTGGGGCCTGATGCCACAGGCGTGGGCTGGATTTTTCAATACGCATTGATTGATAGAACCGGCCAGCATGACCTTTCACAATTACGCGCGTTACAAGATTGGTTTATGCGTTTTGAGTTGGCGCCCCTGCACAACGTTGCAGAAGTCGCGGCGGTTGGCGGCATGGTTAAGCAATATCAGGTAGTGCTTGATCCCGTAAAGCTAGCGAGCCTGAAGCTCACTCATCAAGAAATTATTTCCGCACTTAGCCAAGCGAATCAGGAAACCGGTGGCGGTGTTATGGAGCTGGGCGAAGCCGAATTTATGGTGCGCGCAACTGGCTATTTAAAAACGCTCAATGATTTTAAATCGGTGGTTATCAAATTAGTCGATGGTGTGCCCATTACCTTGGGTGACGTTGCCTTTGTACAAATCGGGCCGGAGATGCGTCGTGGTGTGACCGAACTGGATGGCGAAGGTGAAGTTGCTGGTGGCGTGGTGATCATGCGTTCGGGTGGCAATGCGCGCGACACTATCGCAGCGGTGAAAATAAAATTGGAACAATTAAAAGCGAGTTTGCCGCCCGGTGTTGAGGTGGTAACCACTTATGATCGTAGTCAATTAATTGATCGCGCTGTGGAAAATTTAAGCCATAAACTCATTGAAGAATTTTTGGTGGTGGGATTGGTATGCGCGCTTTTTCTGTGGCATTTGCGCTCATCATTAGTCGCTATTATTTCTCTGCCGCTCGGAATGCTCGTTGCGTTTATCGTTATGCATTACCAGGGCGTTAATGCCAACATCATGTCGCTCGGTGGAATCGCAATTGCCATAGGCGCGATGGTCGATGCGGCGATTGTGATGATCGAAAATGCACACAAACATATTGAAGCGTGGGAGCATCAACATCCCAACGAAAAACTTCACGGTGAAATGCGCTGGCAAGTGATTACCGATGCAGCGGTAGAAGTTGGCCCCGCACTATTTTTTTCGTTACTGATTATTACGCTGTCGTTTATTCCAGTCTTCACATTGGAGGCGCAAGAAGGCCGTTTATTTGGCCCGCTTGCATTCACCAAAACCTACGCGATGGCCGCTGCTGCCGGATTATCCATTACATTAATTCCTGTGCTTATGGGCTACTGGATTCGTGGCAACATTCCGCAAGAAAAAAATAATCCGGTTAGCCGTTGGTTGATAAATATTTATCAACCTTTACTCGCAAAAGTACTTCGCAAACCGAAACTCACGCTAATTATTGCAAGCGTTTTGTTGCTCACTACCGCGTGGCCGATTAGTCATTTAGGTGGTGAGTTTTTACCACAACTTGATGAAGGTGATGTGCTCTATATGCCGAGTGCCCTGCCCGGCCTCACTGCTCAAAACGCCAGTAAACTTTTACAGCAAACGGATCGCTTAATAAAAACGGTGCCGGAAGTTGCGCGTGTTTTTGGGAAGGCCGGACGCAGCAACAGCGCAACAGATCCTGCACCACTGGAGATGTTTGAAACCACCGTGCAATTTAAACCACGCGATCAATGGCGTGCAGGTATGACGGTCGAAAAGTTAATGGCCGAGTTAGATTCCAAAGTAAAAGTGCCGGGGTTGGCGAATATTTGGATTCCGCCGATTCGTAATCGTATTGATATGTTGGCCACCGGAATTAAAAGCCCAATAGGTGTAAAAGTGGCTGGCAACAATCTCACCGAAATAGATCAGGTTGCACAACAAATTGCGCAAACAGCCAAAACAGTTGATGGTGTTTCTTCTGCAATTGCCGAGCAATTAAATGGCGGGCGCTATGTGGATATTCAATTGGATCGCTCCGCATTAGTGCGTTACGGTTTAAGCATTACGCAAGCGCAATCAGTAGTGAGCAGTTTAATTGGTGGCGAAAATATGGGTGAAGTTGTAGATGGCCGCGCCCGCTTTCCGATCAACGTGCGCTACCCGCGCGAATGGCGCGATAGCGTAGAGAAGCTACGCAACCTCCCCATCATCACGCCGTTGGGCAGTCAAATTACGTTGGGCGCCATCGCCACTATTGCGATTAACGATGGGCCAACCATGCTAAAAAGTGAAAATGCGCGGCCAAGTGGCTGGGTGTATATCGACGTGCGCGGTCGTGACCTAGCATCAACCGTCGCATCCCTTCGGGAAGCGGTATCAAACAAGGTAAAGCTTCCCACAGGCGTAAGTCTAAATTACTCAGGCCAATTCGAATTTATGCAGCGCGCCAACGCACGTTTGCAGTGGGTCGTGCCCGCCACACTCGCCATTATTCTTGTACTTTTATATCTCGCGTTTAAACGTTTTGATGAAGCCTTACTGATTATGGTCACGTTGCCTTTCGCACTGACCGGCGGGGTTTGGCTGCTGTATTTAATGGGCTACAACTTGTCTGTTGCAACAGGTGTTGGGTTCATCGCGCTTGCGGGGGTTTCAGCAGAGTTCGGTGTGATTATGCTGCTCTACCTAAAACAAGCCTGGCAGCGCCGCACAGATAACAACGCGAAAAGCGACGATGATTTAAATTCGGCCATCCAAGAAGGAGCAGCCTTGCGTATCCGCCCTAAAGCGATGACGGTCGCGGTCATCGTTGCAGGTTTGTTGCCCATTTTTCTGGGAAGCGGCACAGGTTCAGAGGTGATGAGCCGCATTGCGGCTCCAATGATTGGGGGCATGCTGACGGCACCTTTGCTATCGCTTTTCGTGCTGCCAGCGGCATTTCAGTTGTTGGTGTTACGACGCTTACCAACATTATCTAACTCGATTTGACATCGCGATTAAGCGGGAGCAACCCAATAATCCAAGGCATTAATGGCTGCTGCCAATTCGCTATCGGATTTGGTGCTTTCAATCTCGACCCGCCCGCGAGCGAGATCCACCGCAACGGCTGCGGTTGGATCAAGCGTTTTAATTGCATTAGTAATGGATTTAACGCAGTGGCCGCAGCTCATGCCTTTTACGGTAAATGTTGTCATTGTGGTTCTCCTCAGTGAATGGAGATAAGAGTTTCGACCTTACCACCGTAGGAAGGTCAAGCCTAAAAAAATGTTTTCTTGTAGTGCGAATACTGCTTGACCTTCCCACGATGGGAAGCTTGATACTGAATTCATACCCACCAAACTGGAGCTTGTATGAATACGCTAAACATCACGCCGTTGGATATTGCCATTAAGGGAATGACCTGTGCTTCTTGCGCCGGTCGTGTGGAAAAAGCACTGAACAAGCTGCCAGGTGTACAGGCCGTTACTGTCAATTTAGCCACCGAAAAGGCCCATATTCAGGCCGAATCCCCACTTGCCATTGCCGATGTGAAAGCCGCCATCGAAAACGCAGGCTACGAAGTGGCGACCCAAACGACCACCTTAACTATCAAAGGAATGACCTGCGCCTCATGTGTCGGTCGCTTAGAAAAAGCGCTACTGCGTGTTCAGGGTGTGATTTCAGCGAGCGTGAATCTGGCTACAGAAACCGCGCGGGTGGAAGCGCTACAAACCGTGAATGCCCATGCGCTCATTTCAGCCGTTCAAGCCGCCGGTTATGGAGCGACGTTGCCTTCCGCAGCCTCTGCAACTGCGCCGACAACTGGATCTCGAATCACCGATGATTACGCATGGAAGATAGCAGCCTTGCTGTCGTTTCCACTCATTGTTCCCATGCTGGCCTCCTTGGTCGGTATCCAGATTACCTTGCCGGGTTGGGTGCAATGGTTGCTCGCAACGCCCGTACAATTCTGGTTGGGCGCTCGTTTTTACAAGGCAGGATGGAGAGCCCTTAAGGCAGGCACCGGCAATATGGATTTGCTGGTTGCGCTTGGCACCAGTGCGGGATACGGCTTGAGCATTTTCCAACTCGTATTACCTCACGCAGGCCATGGAGCTGCTCATTATTATTTTGAAGCCTCAGCAGTCGTGATCACACTCGTATTGCTGGGCAAATGGCTGGAAAGCCGAGCCAAACAACAAACAGCATCGGCCATCAAAGCGCTGCAAGCTTTGCAACCGGCAGTGGCACGCATAAGGCAAAGCGATCAGGACATTGAAGTTCCTATCGACGCAGTTAAGCCGGGTGATGTGGTCGTGGTTAAACCGGGTGAGCGAGTTCCCGTGGACGGCATCATTCTGGAGGGTGAAACCCACATGGATGAATCCATGATTACTGGCGAGAGCCTGCCCGTCCCAAAACATACGAATGAAAACATCACGGGTGGCGCCATTAATGGTGAAGGTTTAATCCTTGTTCAAACCCAAGCGGTTGGTACGGAAACGACACTCGCGCGTATTATCCGCATGGTCGAAAATGCCCAGGCCGCCAAGGCTCCAATCCAACGTTTAGTCGATAAAGTCAGTGCGGTCTTCGTACCTGTCGTAATAGCAATCGCTTTGATTACCTTCGCGGGATGGTGGTGGTACAACGGTGATATCCAGCAGGCCATTATCAATGCAGTCGCGGTACTCGTTATTGCTTGTCCCTGTGCCTTGGGGCTTGCCACCCCGACCGCTATCATCGCGGGTACAGGAGTTGCGGCGCAGCACGGTATTCTGATCAAAGATGCGGAAGCGCTAGAAATCGCGCATCGTATTAACACAGTAGTTTTCGATAAAACCGGAACCTTAACATTGGGTAAGCCTGTGTTAGTCGCTCAGGTAGCGACTCAGGATGATGAATATCATTTTTTAAGTTTAGTCGCAGCGGTACAAAGCGGCAGCGAACATCCACTTGCCAGAGCCATTATGGAAGCGGCCAAGCAACGCCAGCTTCAGATACCGACGCCGTCTAGCGTCAAAGCTTTACCGGGTCGAGGACTGGCTGCGTCAGTGAACGGTCGTAAATTGAGTTTGGGCAATACCCGTTTAATGCATGAGCTCAATGTTGAACTGGGTGATTTGGCGGTAAAGGCGGATACCTTGGAGTCGCAGGGCAACACCATTTCCTGGCTCGCCGAATTAGGTGAGAAAAATTATCTTCTGGGATTACTCGCCTTCGGTGATGAGATAAAACCTGAAGCGCTATCTGCTGTATCCGGTTTGCACGATTTGGGTATCAACACCGTGATGATTACCGGCGATAACGCGGGTAGCGCTCATCGAGTCGCGGGTCAGCTGGGTATTCAACAAGTGTTGGCGAATGTATTGCCTGGCGACAAGGCCGATGCCGTTAATCAACTAAAAAAAGAACATCAAACCGTTGCGATGGTGGGTGACGGCATTAATGACGCGCCTGCACTTGCAGCCGCTGATGTTGGCATCGCGATGGCGACCGGTTCCGATGTAGCCATGCACACAGCCGGTATTACGCTGATGCGGGGTAATCCTGCGTTGGTTGCCGATGCGATTGATATTTCACGGCGCACCTACGCGAAAATTCAACAAAATTTATTCTGGGCGTTTATCTACAATTTGATTGGTATTCCGCTCGCAGCGTTTGGCTTTTTAAACCCTATGCTCGCTGGGGCCGCCATGGCATTTAGCAGTTTGAGCGTCGTCAGCAACGCATTGTTACTGAAACGCTGTAAGCCTGCTCAGCGCAGTGATAATTGCCCCTTGTGAGGTTGCTATGAATATTGGAGAGGCCGCAAAAGCCAGCGGCGTGACCGCAAAAATGATTCGCCACTATGAGTCGATTGATTTGATCGGCCATTCGTTGCGAACTGAATCCGGGTATCGCACCTATACCGAAAAAGACGTGCACGTTCTGCGTTTTATCAAAAGTTCGCGGTCTTTAGGATTTTCCCTGGAACAAATAAGAATATTGTTATCCCTGTGGCAAGATCGCTCGCGCGCCAGTAGCGATGTGAAAGCCTTGGCAACTGAACACATTAACGAACTCAATGCAAAAATAAATGAGCTAACGGCGATGCGTAATTTATTAGAAACCTTAACGGTGGCGTGCCCAGGTGATACTCGAGCGGATTGTCCAATATTGGTCGGTTTGAGTGATGACTCATCGTGTGAACGCCATCTTTTAAATTCAAAAAGTGAGTAAACATTACCATGGATTCTAAACACCATTGGGAAGATGTGTACAACACGAAATCCACACGATCCGTCAGCTGGTTTCAAGAACATGCTTCACAATCGCTACAACTCATTACATCCGCCGCACCTCATAAAGACGCCGCGATAATTGATGTGGGCGGAGGCGCATCTACGTTAGTGGATGATTTAATTAACACAGACTATTCCAATCTTTCTGTGTTAGATATTTCGGGGGCGGCTTTGATTGTGGCTGAGCAACGATTGGGTGACAAATCTGCCTGCGTGAAATGGATCGAAGCGGATATTACGCAACTCATGTTGCCTGCACACCATTACGACGTATGGCATGACCGCGCGGTATTTCATTTCCTGACGGATGCAAAAGATCGTCAACAGTATGTGGCGCAATTGAACCAAGCGTTAAAGCCGAGTGGACAATTGATCATCTCTACGTTTGCAGAAAGTGGCCCACAACAATGCAGCCATCTGCCGGTAGTTCGTTATTCACCAGCAGGGTTGCAAAGGGAATTAAGCAGCGCTTTCACACTACAAGAACATGTCTATGAAACCCACATAACACCGTTTGAAACGCAGCAAGAGTTTGTGTATTGCCGGTTTGTAAAACACACAAGTTAACGCTCTTCGCCAGCATCCGTTCTGCAATGATCATTACCACATTCCGAATTCGAGGACGCACAACAACGCTTTTTTACGTGGCGCCTTTGGTAAATCCAATAGCCCATACCAAGGATGGCAAGCGGCAGAATGCATTTCTGGATCTCCATTAATGTTTGGTCTAACAGCATGGCAAGTCCAGCAGATCCAACGAATAACGCGTACAAGGGAACACTACAGCAGCCAATACACGCAACCACCGCAAAAAGGGTTAACCAGAAAGATTTGGGCTTCATAAAAACTCCTTGGATTAAGTGTTACAGGAGTCTTTAGGATAAAACCTGTAGTTACTACAGATGCAAGCACTTTGTACAGGAAAAGAAGATGACAGGAATTGGAGAGCTATCACGTGCAACCGGGTGCCATATCGAGACTATCCGGTATTACGAAAAACTGGGTTTATTACCGGAGCCGCAACGTACGAGCGGAGGCCATAGGCTCTATACACAAAAGCATGGGAAGCGATTGGGCTTTATTTTAAAAGCCCGTGGCTTGGGATTCACGCTGGACAATACACGTGAACTATTGAGCCTATCAGAAAATACCGAACGATCTTGCGCAGAAGCGCTTGAGCTTGTGCAAACCAATCTCACAACTGTAAACGAAAAACTGGTAGAGCTTCAGCGTATCAAAGAATCGCTACTGTCGATGGTGCAAAGTTGCACATGTTGTTGCCCTGGAGCGAAGGCTCCGGATTGCACCATCGTTGATGCGCTCTACAACAAACCCAACGAATAATCTGGTGATATCCATGATCAAAACAACGCTGCTGTTTTTCGTTACCGCGTTAGCAGAAATTATTGGCTGTTTCCTGCCTTACCTTTGGTTACGTAAAGGCGGATCAATGTGGCTGTTATTGCCTGCGGTGGCAAGTCTTGCGGTATTTGTGTGGTTGCTGACGTTACACCCAGCAGCAAGTGGGCGCGTCTACGCTGCCTATGGAGGTGTTTATGTCGCTACTGCGTTAGTGTGGTTACGTGTCGTGGATAGTGTGACCTTGTCACTTTACGATTGGATTGGCGCTGGCGTTGCTTTACTAGGAATGGGGATTATCGTTGCAGGCTGGAAAAGTGCCTGACGAACCCACTTGCAAACGTCGATTGCATTTGCCAGTCCGCGCGGGCCATCAATTTAACAACAGATGATCTTGAGAGCGCTAGGTTTTGTCGGGTCGATCCTCCGAAAGCTTGCGCAATATGCCGCAGTCTTTGGCGGTAAGGTTATCGGCGCAGGAAGTGCGAAGCTGAACTAATTGAGAGCGCAAATCGGTAAGTTCTGCCAATCGTTTATCTACTTCCAGCAGGTGTGCCTCAACAATACGATTCACCTGTGCGCAGTCTTCATCCGGTGTCTCTTTGTAGCGAATCAGCGCCCGGATCTCATCAAGAGTAAGCCCCAGGTTGCGGCAATGCTTCACAAATACCAGTTGGCGAACCGCCTTATCATCGTAGAGGCGATAGTTGGCGTCGTTACGTGACGGCTCATGCAGGATGTTTTCTTTTTCGTAATAGCGAATGGTCTGAATGGATAGACCTGTTTTAGTAGCAAGTGCGCCTATTTTCATACATCAGCCTCATTGACCCTATAGTAACTATAGGGTTTATAGTCGCCTGCCTACAGATTTTGCGCAAGGGTTATGTATGAGCGATTGTGGCTGCGAATTTGAGGCAACCAACGAAGCCCAAAAAAAGGTGCTGTATTGGTTACTCGCAATCAATGCAATCATGTTTTTTCTGGAGTTTGGTGTTGGCTGGCTGGCCCAGTCAATGGCTTTGGTGGCTGATTCGCTCGACATGCTGGCGGATGCCATTATTTACGGCATAGGTTTGTATGCCGTAGGTCGCGCCGCAAAAGATAAGGCTCATGCAGCCTTGGCAAGTGGCTACTTTCAGCTTGCCATCTGTGTATTGATGGCTGTCGATATTGGTCGTCGAATCCTATTTGGTAGCGAACCCATCTCGATATTGATGATGGGTATGGGCTCCTTGGCATTGCTTGCCAATCTGACTTGTTTGGCATTAATTCATAAACACCGCGATGGTGAAGTCCACATGCGTGCCAGCTGGATTTTTTCGGCAAACGATGCGATTGCCAACATGGGCGTGGTTGTAAGCGGTGCGCTGGTATGGTGGCTCAATGTTCGTTGGCCGGATGTCGTTATTGGTTGCGTCATCGTGGCTGTGGTACTGCGCGGTGCCATTTTGATTTTACGTGAAGCTAAGGCCGAATTACGCGTGATTGAAAAACCACCGTGCTGCGATAGCGGGTGCCATTGATTGCACTTAAAATGAGAACGATTACTATTTATAAATTACTCTAGTCTTGGAATTTTTCGTGAACCTCATCCCCACATTTCGCCTTTTTTGGCTAACGACTTTTTTATTTTGTGCTCAATCTGCGATAGCTAATGAGCATGATGTTCGCCAAACATGGCAGCTGTTGGATTATCTTTCTGTGGACTATGCCGGTGCTGTGCAGAATGGCCAAGTGCTAAAAGAATCCGAATTTGAAGAGATGAAGGAATTCGCGGAAACAGCGCAGCAGAAGATCACCCAGCTGGAGGCCAACGAACACAAGGCTGAATTAATTAGCTCGGCAGCTGATCTTGCAAAGCGAATTAACGGGCTGGAGAGTCCAGAATCAGTAGGTGCCGCTGCGCGAATCTTGGCCAACCACTTGCTACAAGCTTATCCTGTGGCATCCACACCACCGGTGCAAATCGACACCGTAAAATCAAAGCAACTTTATCAAGACAATTGCGCTGCCTGCCACGGTCTTACCGGGCATGGTGATGGCCCAGCCGCCGCAAATCTACCAACACCACCTATTGCCTTTGCTGACCCGGTACGCGCCGCACAGCGCAGCCCATTCGCACTTCAGCAGATTATCACGCAAGGTATCGAAGGTACGCCTATGGTGGGTTTTACCGCACTCTCTGAAGCAGATCGTTGGGCGTTGGCGTTCTATGTGAGTCAATTGGCCTTTACTCCTGCGGATCAAGATGCGGGTAAATTGCTGTGGAGCGGTTCGGAAAGTATCAGGGCGCAAATACCAAATATAGATACGCTCGCAGGGTTAACACAGGCCGAGCTGACATCGCGGATTGGCGATGATGCTCGCCCTGTATTGGCATATCTGCGCAATCATGTTGATAAAGTATCGCTTGTCCAGGGTCACGGTTTGGCGCTAGCAAGACATCGCTTGCAAGAAAGTTATGCGGCATTTATGGCTGGCAATAAATCGTCTGCGCGTGATCTGGCGCTGTCGGCCTATCTGGACGGCGTAGAGCCAGTAGAACCCACCATTGCGACCCGAGATTCCAGCATCCGTACTGATTTGGAAACGGCGATGAGTAGCTATCGCACCATGGTTACTGATGATGTCGATACGCAAAAACTCACAGATCAGCTGGCCGCTGTAAATGCGGTGCTCAATAAAGCCGATCAACTTCTGTCTGCTTCCGAAGCTAGCCCAACGACCACCTTTGTTGGCAGCCTAACCATTTTGCTGCGTGAAGGTTTAGAAGCGCTGCTGATGGTTGTCGCGGTGCTCGCATTTTTAGGCAAGACGGCACGGGAAGACCAATTACCCTACGTACATGCGGGCTGGATCGGAGCGCTATTAGCCGGTGCAGTGACTTGGGCGATTGCTACTTATTTGGTTGGCGTTAGCGGTGCCAGCCGTGAATTAACCGAAGGCTTCTCCTCACTGTTTGCTGCCCTTGTATTACTGGGCGTGGGTATGTGGATGCATCGTAAAAGCGTCGCAGGTCGCTGGCAGGAGTATTTCAATACGAAGCTGTCCGCCTCTCTAAAAAAGCGTTCTGCTTACATGCTTTTCGGGTTGTCCTTTATCGCCGTATACCGGGAGGTTTTCGAAACTATTTTGTTTTACGCCGCCTTATGGCAGGAAGGTAACCATGTTGCGTTGACCTTCGGGCTGGTTGTTGGGCTGGTGTTACTTCTGGGCTTGGCGGTGTGGATGCTGCGCTACAGTAAACGCCTCCCCATTGGGCAATTCTTATCGGTAAGCTCGATTCTTGTTGCCGTTCTAGCTGTGGTGCTCACGGGTAAAGGAATTGCCGGTTTTCAGGAAGCTGGAATTATTAATATTCACTCCATTGCTGTTCCCCGGATATCGTTACTGGGGATATTTCCGACGCTGGAATCCATTTTTGCGCAGATCACAATCGCTGTCTTGGCAGTGGTTGGTTATTATTTCAATAACCAACCACAATCATCCCGCGAGACAGCTTGATGCTCTTTCACCATTTGGCGGCAGTATTTGGCTGCGCTTATGGCACGCTGCCATACTCTAACGAACGTCAGCACAGTTGAGTATCAGCAAAAGTGCTCAGGCTAAGGTATTGCTAAAAACGGCAGTGATAACCAACTAAACATTCAGACGATTTACACTATTTCAAATAAGACTTAAGCACCTGTAAAACAACTTCCAAATCCTCTTCCCGCTGCTCAAGGTTAGGCTCCTGCACCAAATGGTCCTTGATGTGACCTTCGATAACGGCTGTCATCAAGCCATTAACAGCGCCTCGTATTGCAGCAATCTGCTGGAGAATAGAGGCGCATTCAGTACCGTTTTCCAATAATTTTTCCAATGCCATCGTTTGCCCATGAATGCGTCTCACGCGCGCCAGCAATTTTGCCTTATCGCGAATTATGTGTGCCATATGTTCCGTTTCTCTGTAAAAAATAGGCCATAGACTATCACGCCTATACTGGGGGATAGTATTTATACTGGGGGGCAGTATATTATGAGGCATATCTGCCCACGTTGAGAGTTCTAAAATGTTAGATTTTGCCGCTTTACTTCAGCAAGGTGCGAGCAGCGCATGGTTATTTATTCCAAGCGCCGTATTGCTTGGCGCACTTCACGGATTGGAACCCGGGCATTCCAAAACAATGATGGCTGCGTTTATCGTGGCCATTCGCGGAACGGTTGGCCAAGCCATCATGTTGGGCGTCGCGGCAACCTTGTCCCATACGGCGGTCGTATGGGCTGTTGCCATGGGTGGACTGTATTTAGGTAATCAATTGGATGCGGAAGCCATAGAACCCTACATGCAGGTGGCTTCCGCCGTGATGATTATCGGGGTGGCGCTATGGATGATATGGCGCACCCGGCAGCAACATGGTTCTTTGCATAGTCATGACGATCATACTCATGATCATAGCCACGAATCAGACATTAAACGGATTGATACAGGTCACGGCGTTGTTCGCATTGAAGTGTGTGAAGACGGTGTGTCACCACGTTTTCGTTTTTTTGAAGAAAATACCAAGAGGCAAAACTGGACTCCTGCGACAACATTCATTAGCACTGAACGGCCCGATGGTAGTCGTCACCAATTCGCCCTAGTGCAACGCGATGGCTATTTAGAATCCATCGATGAAATTCCAGAGCCACACGAATTTATCGTGCATTTGACACTAGGGCACGGTGCTCATACACATGATTTCGATGTGGAATTTACCGAGTTCAATCACGCACATGCTATTGACGCTTATGCGGGATTAGATGCAACTGCTCCTGGCTACCAAGATCCTCATGAGCTGGCCCACGCCAACGATATTCGCAAGCGTTTTACCAACCGTGAAGTCACTAATGGCCAAATTTTATTATTCGGTTTAACGGGCGGCTTAATCCCTTGCCCAGCCTCGATTACTGTGTTGTTGCTGTGCCTACAACTCAAGAAAATCGTACTGGGTGCCACGTTGGTGTTGTGCTTCAGTATTGGGCTTGCGCTCACCTTGGTCTTTTCGGGTGTTGTAGCAGCTGTGAGTATTCGTCATGCGACAAAACGCTGGTCTGGTTTTGGTGAGTTTGCACGTAAAGCACCGTATTTTTCCGGTGGATTGATTCTAGTGGTCGGGCTTTATGTGGGTTATCAAGGATTGCGCACCTTACTGTAATTCATAACAACATTGTCTCTTGCCCCCAATCATTAACAAGTAAGGTAATGGCTTCACTTGTTATATCAGGATCTGGCTGTACTGTCTTTGCAGCTACATCCAACGACCCTCTACCGCTTGCTTAGGTGTCTCTACAGCTTGTTGAGTTGTTTGTACTACTTGCTTAGGTTCTGTGTCATGGCTTAGCTGCTCTTTAATTTCACCCATTTGGGTAAGATTCAAGACCCGGCTAATACCGGTAGGATCAATGCGTATTCGGCGGGCAATACAATTGTTACGAGAAGCACAGCGGCTGTAATAGCTGCGATAACAGTGGAACGCAGTAATTGTATTCATTGAGTGATGGGATTTTCACGTTATACATACTAAATCCTCTCAAAAATTAAGAGAGGGCAAGGCCGGTGAGCTGATAACCGATCAGTACGAATCCAGCTGTCAGAAGAGTGACAGTGGCTGTATAGGCATAGCGCTGAAAGCTGCTTGTCCGACGCCAGTAACTCATTGCAATCAAAATTACTCCAAGCGCTAACAGTGGCCCGGGTTCTACGCCGACATTAAATGCCAACAAATTAGGCACCAATTCATCCGGTGATAATTCCTAGTCGAGAATTTTTGTTGCCAAGCCCCAAGTCGTGGAAAAAGCCAAACGCCAAAACAGCAATTTTGGTGTTTGGCTGAAACCCCAATAAACGTTTAAAGGCTCCTATATTGTCGAGTGCTTTATACGCAACCGAAAGTTCAATAACATAATTGTTAATGCCGGTATGAAAATAAATTCCCAGCAGCATGGTAGTGGAATGTCCCTATGTAAATAGGCTGACGTAAACCCTCTATTCTTTATGCGGTAAAGAAAGAAAATCACTCCAAACAGAAAAAGTATTTGAGCGTATCCCGTGATCATGTACTGCACCCAAATAAATAAACGGCATGATGTTAATACCCGATATTTCTTGGATATACCCCTTATCACCTGCTGCAACACCGTGAGCGGAGGCATCTAAACCCATAAATGCGGCTAATAGAAAAAATGAAAACATAATTACGTGCCGTGGCAATCCCCACAGCACGTATTTTCGAAAAATAATGTGCATTGAAACCTCAAGATTCTTTGAATAAAAAATCGCTAATTAGTATTTCGTGCGTGTGATTGCTTCGTACTTTGGATAGCACCTGCATTCGCTCTAGCCGCGGCCTGGACGATTGATCATGAATTTACGAGGTGTACTGTAGCCGCTGCATCCTCATACGAACATTGTGATTTCGGTCGTTCTAACAGCAATTTAAGAACTTCTATATCGTGTTGAATTGGCTTCGTATTAAAGAATTTCTCTAGTTGTTAATGGAGAAGTAGTTATGGAGAGATAGTTGGAAAATTTCTATATAATGTGCAGAGTAGCATTATTCTAAAAAAACATATATAAAAAAGTTTTTTATAACCAAAATATCTGTATTGCACAATACAGACAAAGAATGATCAATTAGGTTAAATTGTGATCAGATATGACATCTTGCGTTGAAGAAGCCTATTCACTTTTTGAAGATGCTTATGCGTTCTTCAATCAGCGGCTTTTCGATAACACTCTGCCTATATGCTTAATTACTTTTCAGCGTCAGGCGAGATTGATGGGGTATGTTGCTTTCAAGCGTTGGGTCAATAATGAAGGCAAAGTTGTTGATGAGCTGGCTATTAACCCAGCCTATTTCGCAAACTATCCTTTAATCACTATTCTTCAAACATTATGCCACGAAATGGTTCATGTTTGGCAGGGGCACTTTGGAAATCCTAGTCGGCTAGGCTATCACAATCTGGAATGGGCTCAAAAGATGGAGTCAATTGGTCTCATGCCCTCTTCGACCGGTGAAGTTGGCGGCGCCATGGTTGGGCAAATCATGTCGGATTATGTCATTGAAGGAGGTATTTTCGAACAAGCCTGCCGAGAGTTGCTCGATTCAGGATTTAAACTGAAGTGGTACGACACTGTCCAAATCCCTCCTCCAGTCAAATCCATGGCCGCTCGAAGACCTCTTTCTAATGTCGTATCTATTCTTCAAGAGCCTGTTAGTCCCCCTGTTCCACCCAATCAGCTATACGAACATTTTCCTGCCAATTTGGAAACAATCGCTCTCACTTTCGAACAGCAATGTTTGGATGAAGTGATTCAGCCTCCTAGTCCGAACATTCAAACGACCAAGGCACTAAATAAATCAAATCGTCATAAGTATTACTGCCCCGGTTGCTTTATTCAGGTATGGGGAAAACCATCTCTTAATATCAGGTGCGCAGACTGTAATCACGCGTTCATCGAAAATACATGATCTTATTAAGCGGCTAAAAGATCCTGCACCATCGAATGCAAGTCGGGTGTATTTTTAAGATGGTCAAATCGATATTTTCCACTGAGAATAATGTGTACCCAAGCGACTGGTGAAACGTGCGCCATACTATCTACAAGGCTTTTTTTGCCTTCACGCTCATATTTTTCTAACAAAAAACTTAGCATGACGGAATTGAAGTAGATCATGCAATTGGCCATCAATCGCGAGCATTCATACCACATATCGATCTCCCCATCCGATTTACCCCGAAATCCCCTTCCTCCAACTTGGTCAAATGCGCGCTGTAACTGATGGTAGGCCTCCCCGCGGTTCAGAACAGTTTGCACATAGCGTCTGAGATCAGAGTCATCAATATAATCCAAAATGTATAGGGCTTTTAGTAAACGGTCGTATTCGCGCAAGGCTTTGAGAGAGCGATCAGAAAGAGAGGATCGTGATAATTTCGCAACCAAATCCGATTGCTGAATGTTTTTCTGGTGTAGTGAGACAATAATCCGTTGAACGTAATCCCACCCTTGCAGGATAGCTTCAACGTCAATAGCCTCTTTAAGCTCAAGTGTCCAGCCATTTACGGTTTCTCTTACCGTAAATAAGGATTCAATAACTGATGGTGTATTTGCATACCGGGGTTCGAACTGCCAGTCAGATAAGCCTAACAGAGCAAAATTATAGCGGTTTGTGCCATGTGTATCGGTCGATACTGCATCAATAACGATTTCGGTAGAATTGTTGTAAAGCAGATCAAAAAGAAAGTGAGATTCGTGACTGTTCAAGCTGCCAATTTTTACGTTCACAGGGACGTGATTGGCGAGTAGAGTATCAGCAAAAAAGCCCTTTCCTTGCCCAAAATATTTAGGAGAAAATCGCATTCGGCGCGTACTTTTGCGCGACCGTAATTTCTGACCGTCTGCGGAGGCGTGAATAAAGTCCGGCCGATAATTATAGCGACTAAAAATTGGCAGCTTAGCAGTAGAAGCAGAAACAATATCGCATAGCTTGCGCAGTGATTCCACCGACATAAAATTTCTTTGAAATTGAAGTAGGCTGTCATGGGAGAAATCGGTCAATTCAGACATTTTATACACGCCCTGCCGCGTCGCGTTGGCGATTAGACAGGCAATGAATAGATTTATAGAATTAGGGTCTTTCTTTTTTCCTGTTAAGTGTTTGATGTGGTCGAAAAAGCCAGTAGCCATTGCAGTTGTATAGATCGTTGTCGACACGTCAAAACGTGGGACATCTTCAAAGAGCCGATGGTTAACGATTTTCTGCCCCTTTTTGTATTTAATGGTCCATTTATATTTGCCGCCTTTATGTTCCAATATAACGGATTCATTTTCGCCGGACTGAATGCGCTTCGGTACATCCTTCATTTTTTGTGTAAGTTCCGCATGCTTTTGTGTAATTAACAAAACAGGTTCTGTATTGAGCGCCACAGAATTGACATTTTTAATCATCTGATCCTTATCTTTCTTCCATTTTTCGTCAAGAATTAGCATCTCTTCTAAAGGCTTGTGGCGTGAACTATTTGCCAGATACCAATGAGACTTCTCCAGGCGGCTCGAAACTAATCGATAGATGGAAAATTCAGCACGCAATGGGATTATATTTTCATCCTCATCATAAAGAAATTTTTTAGTCTTTCTGACTAGGCGATTATCAATGAATTTCACTTCTCCGAACTTAGCAATATCCATTTTTATTTTTTCTACTTGTGAATAAAGAGTACCGTTATCGGCTGCATCTACAAACTCCAATCGACACACGATCCAGCGCAACGTTTTGGTGATTGGATTTTTGCATTTATCTACGTATTCCCAAAAGTATGTATCTTTTTCCGTTTTACTGCGCAATAGGTGAAGGGCCATTCGCTCCAGTTCATCTCGTGGGATGATTTTATCCGCTTTCTTCCGCGCGGAGCCAATTGGCTGTGCATCGCTAATTTGGGGATCAATATAAACCATTATCGCTCTTGCAACAGCAATCATAGCGTCTTCCATTCCCTCTCTCACCGTTGCAATTTTATCTTTTGCATATTGCGCCCCTTCCTGCTCAATGAGGCGAATGTGATAGGTCATTGCATCTGACAAATAGTCGATTAACGTTGAGTATCTGAAATAAACAAAGCACAAAAAGTAAAGATTGAATTCAGCGCCATCTTTTAATTTGAGTCTTTGTAGGCTGAGACCACTTACTAAACCGGCATAATATTTTATTCTACCGGTTGAAATGCCAAGTTTTGGTAACGCTGCCCGAATCTCTTTATAGATGTCCGCAAGGGCATCAAAAACTTTAATTTCCTGGAGTATCTCGGATGATGCAAAAGTCCTAGCTTCATAACGTACACTGTCGAATAGTTCGAGTGATTCTTTATTCAATAAAAGCTCTGAAAATGTATTCTGTGTTTTCTTGCTGATTAGCGTATTTGCTTGCTGAATTGTTCGCATTTTTTCTTGATTAAAAGCTTGTGTTATCAAGGTTTGCAAGATTCGATAGGACGGCACTTCTATTGTATGAATTCTTAGCCAATCAATAACTTCATCGAAGATTGAAATAGTATCATAGTGATGGCGCGCTACATGATTGATAAAACGAATCAGCGCATCTTTTTCGTCACTCTCAAACCGAGATATTTTCACCACTGAGAATATTTTTTCATAGATCTTGTATTTTTGATTCGCCAAAAGGGCTGTCGGTTGCAGTTTTTCATCAGGGAATTCTTTTAACCTTATGAATTCAAAGTCTGTTCGAACGCTTTCGATATCCAAGTCGATTCGTACAGGATTGGCCTTGAAATATCCAAGTAACAATATGAAATAAATTTTGAGAATGGATCCCTCTCGCGGAAGTATTTGCGCCCTTTCTCTTTCATCCAATGAAAAATATTCTTCTCGCTCATCATCGCTAAAATGTGGAGCGGAATAGAGCTTTTCAATTTGCGTATCACTCAGAATATACATAAACGCCCGGTGCAAGTTAACGGAAGGAAATTTTTCAAGGCTGAGAAAGTGCGAAAGGCAGAAGTCACTGGTTAATCACTGGGCAATCAAAGTAAATGAATCTACTCACCAAAAGCTAACCCTCCTCCCGAAGTCCAATAAAAGACCGTACCCTGCCCTACCCCGCTTTGTCACCATGGGGGAGGCCGAGATTGCGATAAGAAAGGAAAAATTGCTAGCTGGGTCTAATAAATGCAAAAGGTGAAACTGGTTCGGTTAACGGTTTGAGGCCAGATCAAAGAGCATTGATACTTAGTAATATAGGGCGCTATACGAGTAGTAACCATCTAGCTAGCAATGGAGACTTAGGCCAACCTTTAGCGCAATGTTCCACGAATTGTTTCACGTGATAAAGTGATCGTTTTTTCCCAGTACCCCTTCTATTGGTGACCGCCAAACAGTAGATTTATTTTGTGGTTTCGACATTCGGGATCTGGCATCTGTGATCGCCTAAGGCGATAGTTTCGACGACCAGGCGCCGTTTCATTTAGTTCTGAATTGATGGCTACCAACTACTAACTTTTCACGAATTAGATTGAACAACTTCGCTTGATAAACAGCGTCATCTAAGGCATCGTGATTTCTAAAATTTTCAGGGTTCACAACTTTCTCAATCTCGCTTGACCGAGTAGATTTCCAGGTGCATTTAGCGGTACCGAAAAACATAGACTTGATGTCTAGTGCTGCGATACCGAATTCGCGGACTCAGCCCGTTGCCCGCACCGGGTGAAACGCAGCCCTTGGTTGAAAAAATTCGCGGTAGAGGCGGCATGACGGCACGACATTTAATGCGTATTGTGCAGGAGGTATTCGACCGCAGTTATGAACAAATGCGCGCGAAAGTGGGCGAAGATAAAGCCCGTAAATTAAAAGAAGCCTCCTCGCACTGGCTGCGCCATACAGGGGCGAGTATGGAAATTGAGCGGGGCCGTGCGCTCAAGGATCTATCTGAGGATCTAGGCCATGCCAGTATGGCCACCACCGATGCCATTTACGTGCAAACTGAGCACCGCTTGCGTGCCCAAAGTGGCCGCGAACGCAAGGTGTGATCGGGCCGGGCGGATTTGAAATCCACCTTTTCAAGAGCTAAATTTAAAGCACTACACAGTGCCGGAATTCTTGCCTTTAGAAGCAGCCTGCGGCCAACTGGGGAAAAGTTCTCGATCCTTCGGCAGTTTCACATTCTCAGGTGACAAAAGGGGTTACGCTGGCAATTAAATCCGCTAAGCTGTAGCAAAGGTGCCTGATTTATAACGAGAAAACTATGTCCACCCTGCGCTTACCGCTACGTTTTGTTCTATTCCTCAGCCTGTTTCTCCCCGCTAGCTCCTTCGCTTCTGAACCCGTTCTCAATGGTGTGGCTATTTATTCCGAGCTTGGCAGCGAGCAATTTGTGGCAGGGCTTTACACCAGCAAAACCACCAACGACGCTAAAACAATTCTGCTAGATGAGAGCGATCAGCGTATGGAGGTGCGTGTATTGGCGGGCAGTTTGTTAGGCAATCGCTTCAAACGTATGTGGATTGAAGGGGTAGCGATTAACGCGGGCACAGGTGAAATGGCCAAACACTCGCAAAATCTCGCCGATTTCAGCAATTTTATGTCAATTAAATTACAGCGCGACGACATTCTTAGCATCGCCCGCCAGGGCAATACCACCCTGGTGCGTGTAAACAACCTAGAACTGGGCAAAATTCCCAGCGGTGAATTTTATAATTTATTACTGCGCACCTGGATTGGCCCGGTGCCCTTGTCTTCAGGCTTTCGCGATGGTTTGTTGACGGCTGGCAAGGTGGATGAAAAAACCATCAGTATTTACAGCAAAATTAGCCCAACCCCGGAGCGTATTGCGGTAATTCGCGCAGCCTTAATTGCAGCGGGCAAAAATAAAGGCAAGCCCACTGAGATAGCTGCCAAACCCGAACCCGCTAAAGTCGAACCTACTAAGGTAGAGCCGCCTGTTAAAGAAGTAGCCAAAACTGAGCCTGCAGCCAAAGAGCCTGTTAAAGAGGTTGCAAAGGTTGACGCGGCCAAACCGGTTGAAAAACCGCCAGTTAAACCTGAAGTCCATGAGTCCACAGTACCGGCTACTGCCTCTACGGCGGCCACTGCGGTAGCTAGTGCGGCTCAGACGGCCACTCAAGCCACTGCTCAGGCGGCTAGCCAAGTGGCCAAAGCCGTGCCGCCCACGAGTGCGCCTCCTAAGCCTGCAACCAAAGCCAATGAAGTATTTGAAGAGGATGAAAAACAAGAGACTGCTGATAGCCTCTTGGTACAGCAGCTCTACATAGCCAAGCTCAGTAAGCGTACAGCAGGCTTTGTGAAGTATCCCAAAGCGGCGCTATCAAAGGAGCAAGAAGGCACTATTCGCTTGGCCATTACCATTAATCGCGCAGGCCAGGTGACCAACGTAAAAAGCTCCAGCACCAATGATATTCCTGTGCTGAACCAAGCCGCTGTGGAGGCCGCTAACCGAGCCTCGCCCTACCCTGCAATCCCAGAGCAAATTAAAAGCGACTCGTTTACCTTCACCATCCCTATTACATTTCGCGTAAAAGATCGCTAAACCTAAAAACGGCGCAGCGCTGAAATGTTGTATTAAACGTTTATAATTCCCACAAAACGCAAACAGGCCCAATTTTATTGGGCCTGTTTGCGTTGCAAAGGGCAACCAACAAGGCGTTGCGGCTGTAATTTTGTTGATTATTGCAAAGCGCTGATGCGATCTAAAATCACCTTGCGAATAGCATTTAATTCCAGTGCAGAGAGTTTGTTTAATGCACTTAGGGACACCGCATGTAAATGCAACACGGGCGTGCGTGAATCTAACTCGCGCAGATCACCCTTCACCAATATAGGCAACAAGGGCAAGTGGCGCGGCCTGCGGGCGTTGATAAGTTTAAGGCCGACATGCAAAGGTACATCCCGCCAGGGAGATTCCTGAGTTTTCAGGGGAATACGCAGGTTAAGCTCCCGTTGTTTACTGGGCACTATATAAAGCCCAGTGGGTTTTACAGCACCTTCTGGAATCGCTTGGAAAATATCGTGATGAGCGCTGGGATTGGGCAAAATAATTAAGCGTTTATTTTCTTCGGCGGGAAACGTAATGCTGTAATTGCTGTAGATCTGCTCAACACTTGGCGAAAACACGCAGATTTTGTTTTCAAAATGCATGACAAACTCATGGGCGGTGCGCCGTTGAGCAAAGGTATCTAGATCCCAGATTAGATCTTTATTTTGGGTGCGCCGCGAAAAATCAATTTCTTGAAAGCCGTGCATATAACCTCAATACTGTGACAAACCTACGGGTACGCCACCTGATTACCCGCTCCTCAAAGGGCAAGGAAGATATGTTTGGGGGAAGGGAACATCAAACCACTTCATATTAAAGTGTAAGAGGCCTTGGCCAGTTAGCAAGGCCGCTGGTCAAAAATCCATCGTTCTAATAAAAACCTGAGTAATATTCATAAGGAGCCTTCGTGGCCAAAACCAAAACTGCCTTCGTCTGTAACAACTGCGGCGCGGAATTTAATAAATGGCAGGGGCAATGTAGCGCCTGTAGCGCCTGGAACAGCGTGCAGGAAATTCGCCTCGGCGCGCAGCCCTCGGCGGGCAGAGCGGTTGGCTATGCGGGCAGCACCAACCAAGTCCAGGTATTAAAGGATATTAGCCTGGTGGATTTGCCGCGCTTTAGCTCAGGTATGCAGGAGTTTGACCGGGTGCTCGGCAGTGGTTTTGTACCGGGTTCTGTGGTGTTGATCGGCGGTAATCCGGGCGCAGGCAAATCCACACTACTGCTGCAGACCCTCTGCCACCTGGCCCAAGACGCCCCTGCCCTCTACGTCACTGGCGAGGAATCTTTACAGCAGGTGGCCATGCGCGCCCAAAGGCTCAACCTGCCCAACGATAAGCTGCAGGTAGCAGCCGAGACCGACGTGGAGTCGGTGCTTTATTTAGCCAGCCAACACAAGCCGCGCATTATGGTGGTGGACTCGGTGCAGGTCATGCACCTGAGCGACATCACCAGCGCGCCCGGCAGCGTGTCTCAGGTGCGCGAAAGCGCGGCGGTGCTGACGCGTTTTGCGAAGCAATCCGGCACCACAGTCATTCTGGTCGGCCACGTCACCAAGGATGGCAGCCTGGCGGGGCCTAAGGTGCTGGAGCATATGATCGATTGCTCAATCATGCTCGAAGGCGACAACGACAGCCGTTTTCGCACCCTCAGGGGTAATAAAAACCGCTTCGGCGCGATTAACGAATTAGGCGTGTTCGCCATGACAGAACAGGGTATGCGCGAGGTGAGCAACCCGTCAGCTATTTTTCTGCAGCGGGCTGAGGAAGTGGCGGCAGGTTCGGTGGTGATGGTGATCTGGGAGGGCACGCGGCCGTTACTCGTCGAGTTGCAAGCGCTGGTGGATAACAGCCATCTGGGCAACCCCAGACGAGTCTCCGTTGGGTTAGATACCAACCGTTTATCCATGCTGCTGGCCATACTGCACCGCCACGGCGGCTTGATGCTGGGGGATCAGGATGTGTTTGTGAATGTGGTGGGCGGCGTGAAAATTACTGAAACCAGCGCTGACCTGGCGCTTTTGTTCGCTTTGGTGTCGAGTTTTCGCGACCGGATTATTCCTACCGATTGGGTGATTTTAGGTGAGGTGGGTTTAAGCGGTGAGATTCGCCCGGTGCCTTCCGGCCAAGAACGTTTAAGAGAGGCGGCCAAACACGGTTTTAAAAAGGCCATAGTGCCAGTGGCCAACGCGCCAAAAGAGCCGATTCCAGGCCTAGAGGTGATCGGTGTGCGCAAGTTGAGTGAGGCTTTGGAACAGCTTTAGGTGGTATTTGGCGACAGCTTAAGCGGTAAATTTCGTCGGTTTTTCATACAGACGAACGTGGTGAGTTTTATTAACTGTATGAATATTAATGATTTTTAACTGTAGGCTGCAGTTTTGCTAATGAAGTGAACCCGACTTAGCCCCTTTAACGGAGTAGTACTGATGTTCACGCGCCCTCTTCTCACCAGCCTAGTGCTGGGATTGTCCCTCACTGCAAGCAGCGCTTTTGCTTCGGTTATTACCAACAGCAAAGCCGCCTTTAACAGCGGTCTTAGTAGCTACCTTGTAGATGATTACGAAAATCCCAACTACCGCCATGGTGACCGCATCGATACCAGTTATCTGGATGCGTTTTCTGATAGCGCTATGACTCACGTACTTGGCGAAACCAGCTACAAAACCACCGGTTTTGCCAACCTGAACCTAATGGTGGGCACTACCGACCACCGCTACTGCGCAGGCTGTAACGGTTCTTTTTTGCTGGATTTCTCTGAAACCAGCCTGACTCAAGGCAATGGTGTTTCGGCCATCGGCTTCGACTTTTTCAAATCCTCCGCCTACTTTGCCACCGTCTCCTACGGCAACGGCGCGGTCGATAACTTTCAGTTGTCATTGGGCGATGGCTTCTGGGGTATCACTAGCGATCAAGTGATTAAAAGTATCCACTTCGGTTTATTAAACGGCCAGGCCACTACCAGTGGATATCTGGAAATAGACAACCTCACCATCGGCCAGGTAGCCGCTAAGGTGCCAGAGCCCGCCAACCTGGCTTTATTGGGTATAGGTCTGTTGGGCCTCGCGCTTAGCCGCCGCCGACTGAAGTAAGCTTCCATTTAGGCCTTTAGCGCCGCTCTCCCCTGGGGGCCGGCGTTTTTTTTGCCTCGCCTACACCCTAGCCGGCCAGTAGCAAAATACGCATAATCGAGCGCCCTTTTTTTCCCTGGCCGCCTATGTCCCCTGAGCTCCCTATTTCGCCGCTGCTACCGGAGCTCACCGCCCAACTCACCCACAGCCATCAAGCGATTCTGCAAGCCCCGCCGGGTGCGGGTAAAACCACCCAAGTGCCCCTTCACCTGTTAAACGCGCCTTGGCTTGGCACGCGCAAAATTGTCATGCTGGAGCCACGCCGTATCGCCGCACGCAGCTGCGCTCAGTACATGGCGAGCCTACTGGGGGAGGCGGTAGGTGGCCAGGTCGGTTATAGAGTTAGGCAAGACAGCCAGGTGAGCAGTAAAACCCGCATAGAGGTAGTCACCGGCGGCGTTTTCTTGCGCATGTTGCAGGAAGACCCGAGCCTAGAATCGGTAGGGTTGGTAATCTTCGATGAATTTCACGAGCGGCAGCTCGATAGCGACTTAGGCCTAGCGCTCAGCCTCTACAGCCAAAACCTCCTGCGTGAAGACGATCCCTTGCGCTTATTAGTGATGTCCGCGACTTTGGACACCGCTGCACTGGAGCGCTTAATGCCCAAGGCTCCTGTGCTCACCAGCCAGGGCCGCATGTTTCCGGTCACCCTCCATCACGGCAAAACCCTCAGCCCCAAGGAGCCTATGGCCGAAGCGGTTGGTGCCACTGTATTAGAGGCAATGGCGCGCTACCCAGGCAATGCCTTGGTGTTTCTGCCGGGCCAGCGCGAAATCCAGGCCTGCCAACAGTGGCTTAGCGGCCGCTTGGCGGCGGGTATAAGCGTCTTCCCGCTCTACGCCAGCCTACCGTTTGCCCAACAGCAACAAGCCCTAGCGGCGGATGGCGCGGGCCGAAAGGTGGTTTTGGCCACCAATATCGCCGAGACCAGCCTCACGATTGAGGGGATCACCCTAGTAATTGATAGCGGCTTTTGCCGCGAAGCCGAGTTCGACCCCAATACTGGGCTTACTCGGTTGAATCTAAAACGTATCTCGAAAGCGTCCGCCACTCAGCGCGCGGGCCGGGCGGGCCGTTTGGCCGCCGGGCAGTGTTTTCGTCTCTGGTCGCAAGAGCTGGTGATGAACGAATACAGCCCAGCGGAAATTCTCAAAGCCGACCTCGCCCCTTTAGCGCTTCAACTGGTGGCCTGGGGTATAGAACCTTCTGAGCTGGTCTGGATTGAACCCCCGCCACAGGCGGCCTACCAGCAAGCTCTGGGCCTTTTGAGCAGCTTGGATGCCATCAAAACAAATTCCCAAGGGAACTGGCAGTTAACAAGCAGCGGCGAAGCCATCAGCGCCTTGCCCGTGCATCCGCGTTTAGGCCATATGTTGGTGGAAAGCCAGGCCCACGGCTTGAGCGAGCAGGCCTGTTTACTCGCCGCCATTCTTACAGAAACCCTCAAAGGGCCCAGCGAAGCGGACCTGAGCCATTTGTTAGAACAATTAGCAACTCAGGCCACCTCATTACCCAAAGCCTGGCGGGAGAGCGTGACGCGGCAAGCGAAGCAATTTGCCCAACTACTCAAGGCGCCTAAAGCGGCGCCCCAATTAGTAACGATCCATAGCTGCGGTTTTTTACTGGCCTGCGCCTACCCGGACCGCATCGCCAGGGCGCGCGCCGAGCGCCGAGGGGTGTACCAATTGGCCAATGGTCGCGCCGCCTGTATCGACCCCTTGCACCCCTTGAGCAAACAGGCCTGGTTGGTGGTGGCTGAAACTCAGGGCGCCGCCAACCGCAGTGAGGACCAGATTATCAGCGCTAGCCCTTTGGATACTGAGCTGTTTAGCGGCCCATTGACCGGCTTAGTCAGCACTCAGCGGCAGGCGCTTTGGGATAAAAAGCTCGGTCGCTTCACCGCTAATGAGCAGCAGTGTATAGGCGCTGTTGTCTGGCAAGAGAAACGCCTAGATGCCCTCACCGCTGAAGAGCGCGTCCAACTGCTGATTGAGTGCCTGCGCAAAGAAGGCCTTGAGTACCTCAATTGGACGGAAGAAGCCCGGCAATTTAGAGCGAGGGTCATGCTGGCCCATGAACAGGAACCCGCGCGCTGGCCGGCCTGGGATGATGAGACTCTATTGGCAAGCCTTGAGGACTGGCTCAAGCCCTACATCACTTCAGTCAATAATCTGCAGCAACTACACGAGCTGAATCTGGTTGACATACTCGCTGCGCAGCTGAGCTGGCAGGAGCAACAGCAATTAAATGCGCTGCTGCCCAGCCACTGGGAAGCGCCCACCGGTACGCAGGCTGCCATCGACTACAGCCAATTCCCGCCAGTACTCGCCATCAAGCTGCAGGAGATGTTCGGCACTCACACGACGCCCAGCCTCTACCAGGGCCGCATCAGCGTTGCGCTGCATCTGCTCTCCCCCGCCCGGCGCCCGCTACAAATCACCCAGGATATAGGCGGCTTTTGGCGCAGCAGTTACCAAGAGGTGAAAAAAGAAATGAAAGGCCGCTACCCCAAACACCCCTGGCCGGACGACCCCTTAACGGCACCGCCCCAGCGCGGCGTGAAACACAGGAGTTAAAACGACCAAGCGAGCGCAGAAAACTGCGGACATGATGTACAAATACTTAATCCACTTGTGAAATTTCGTGCAAAGGTCTATAAAATCGCCCTACTCAACGCACCCCCCCTTCTGTACTGTCCTATGCGCGCAAAAACCTCGTCCCAGTCCCAAGCAATGCGGCCTGAATCCTTCCAGATCAAAGGCGGCTTGTTTCCCATGACGCTGCTCGAAGTTAAAACCGACGCCCTGGGCACCATTGCAGAAGAGCTCACCGCACGCGTCGCCGAATCACCGGCCTTTTTTAATAACAATCCACTGGTATTAGGCTTTGAACAACTCAAGAGTGAAAGCCAGTTCGATCTTAAAGCCCTAGTAGGCCTCTGCCGGGAGCTAGGCTTTATCCCGGCGGCTATCAAAGGCGGCGGCAGCGAGCTTGAATCCCTAGCGCTGAGCCTCGGCCTCGCCACCCTTCCCAGGGGCAAAGCCAAGGGCTCCACCACGCTTGAAATTGATAAATCACCCGCGCCGAGCGCCAAAACCCACACCCCAGAAACCGCTCCAGCTCCGGCCATGGTCGCGCCGCTGGTAATCGATACACCCGTGCGGTCAGGCCAACAGATCTATACCAAAGGCGATTTGATTATTTTGTCGTCTGTATCCGCCGGAGCTGAGGTACTCGCCGATGGCAACATTCACATCTACGGCGCCCTGCGCGGTCGTGCCCTGGCCGGTGTGCAGGGCGATGAAACAGCGCGCATTTTTTGCCAAAGCCAGGAAGCTGAATTAATTGCCGTGGCGGGGCAATACGTAGTCGATGAAGACTTGCGCGCCCAGCACTGGAAATCACCCATACAAGCACTTTGCGCCAATGGCAAACTCGTCATTGCACCGCTTTTTTAAAAAACTCAAAACAGAATAGGTAAATTCCCTTGGCCAAAATAATAGTTGTAACCTCAGGTAAAGGCGGTGTGGGTAAAACCACCACCAGCTCATCCATTAGCAGTGGCTTGGCGTTACGCGGCCACAAAACAGCGGTGATTGATTTTGATATAGGCCTGCGCAACCTCGATTTAATCATGAACGTTGAGCGCCGCGTGGTATACGATTTTGTAAATGTGATTAATGGCGAAGCCACCTTAAAACAAGCGTTGATCAAAGATAAGCGCACGGAAAATTTGTTTATCCTACCCGCCAGCCAAACCCGTGATAAAGACGCACTCACCGCCGAAGGTGTTGAACGTGTGCTCAATGAGCTGAGCGATATGGGCTTTGAATTTATTATTTGCGACTCACCCGCCGGTATAGAACACGGTGCTTTTATGGCGTTGTATTTTGCCGATGAAGCAGTTGTAGTGGCCAACCCAGAAGTCTCCTCGGTGCGAGACTCTGACCGCATTTTAGGTATTTTGCAAAGCAAATCACGCAAGGCTGAGCGTGGAGAGCGTGTGCTTGAACATTTATTAATTACCCGCTACAACCCTGAGCGCGTTGCCAAAGGTGAAATGTTGGGCGTTAAGGACGTAGAAGAAATTCTTGCCACTAAACTCCTAGGCGTTATCCCTGAATGTGAAACCGTCTTAAAAGCCTCTAACCAAGGCACGCCCGTTATTTACGATACCGAATCAAAAGCCGGTAAAGCCTATAACGATGCTGTCGGGCGTTTGCTGGGCGAAACCATTGAACACCGCTTTTTAACTCCCGAGCATAAAAGCCTGTTTCAACGTCTTTTCAGGAGAAGTGCATGAATTTTTTTGAATACTTCTCGCGCAAAAAAAATACCTCCGCCTCCATTGCCAAAGAGCGTTTGCAAATTATTGTCGCCCACGAGCGCAATAAACTAAAACAACCCGACTATTTACCTGCCCTGCAGCGGGACATAATGGAAGTGTTGCGCAAATACGTCGATATCGACATGACTCAGGTCGAAGTACAGCTGGAAAATAACGGCAATTGCGCTGTACTGGAATTAAACGTCACACTTCCTGAGTAATACTTTGCGCTGTATTGGTGTGTATATACATGCAGCGCGTCATTTCGCCACAGCCAATTTTGCTCAGCACCCGCGATAGTCGCCACTGACTAGGGGGATTACTGCGCGAATTTTGGGGTGAGGTTGGCCTGATGCTGTGGCACAGCGTGATAACTACGCGAGCTGGCAACTGGCAAGGCTGCTTGACTTAACAAGTCGAAAAAAATCTACCAACAAATTCGCCGCTGCTGTGTACACTTGCAGGCTTAAAAGCTAGTTTATGTGCTTAGGTTAGATCCAAACAACAATAAAACCGAGACTTGCCATGTCAAAACCAAGCCCTCTTGAGGCTCCTGAATCCATCAAACAAAAAGCAGACTCCTGGATAACTGACGGCGCCTGGATAAGCGGCGTGGCCGGTGCTGTGACGGTAGTGCTCCTAGCCATGTTTTATAACGCCGATAAGGTGTTAGAAAAAGGCCTTAACATCGCTGGCTGGCAAGTGACTAATGAGCGCGTCGATAGCCTATTAGCTGCGCTGTGCATTATCACCATCGTTATGGTGGGCATTGAGTGCGTACGCTTGTTTAAACGCGAAGGCGGTCAATTTATTCACAAAGCCCCCGAACTAAGCAGTGGGCAGACCGGCAAATTATTCGGCGAAGCCTTAACCAGCTATATTTTGAATTTAATTTTAATCGGTGCCGTTACCCTGTTTTATCACTCAGCTGGTGAATACGGTTTTGCCAATAAAGCGCCATATTACCAACCCTGGTTCCGTTTGCTTGAGGGGATAGTAATTTTTTACGCAATAGTTGGCCTGCCCTACGCATTCCTGACCCGAGCGTTTAGACACAATCCATTATTGGATAAAAAAGACTTATCCACCCTCACCGGGCGTGTTATTGCCCATATAGTGTCTTTTGCCCCAGGCCTTAACCACTTGCGGCCTGAATTTGATGAGAATGATAAAAAGGCCGTACTGGGCTTAGTCGTTAAAATGTTTTTCACACCGCTAATGACGGTGTTTTTCTGTGACCAATTTCCTCATTTGGTCGCCAACGTTGGTTATTTATTAGAAGGCTTGCCGCGCACCATCGCAGAGGGTTATTACACACACGCTAAATTCAATGGCGACTTTTTTAACATTTCCATTTCATTAATTTTCTCCATAGATGTTGCCCTAGCCTGGTGTGGTTACATGATTTCATCGCGCTGGGTAGACAACCAAACCGCCTCAGCCGAACCGAGCGTGTTAGGTTGGATGGTCTGTATCTCATGTTATCCCCCCTTCCAAATGTTACTCGGTTTTTACTTTTCAGCGCCGGGCGAACATGAGGTATTAAAGTTTACCAACCAGTGGATGATTACTGTTTTCACCAGCATGATGGTGTGCAGTTATATCGTTTATATGTCAGCAACTCTTTGGTTTGGTGTGCGTTTTTCCAACCTTACCAATCGCGGTATTATCCGCAAAGGTCCATTCGCTTATATTCGCCACCCGGCCTATGCCAGTAAAAACTTCGCCTGGTGGTGTGTGATGTTCCCGGCCATTATTTATAATGCGCAACACACAGGCATGGGGCTTGCCGGTATGCAAATTGTTGGGTTGGTGCTAATGACCTACACCTACTATTTGCGCGCTATAACCGAAGAGCGCCACCTCTCTGCAGACCCAGTCTATTTGGAATACTGCAAACAAGTGCCCTATCGGTTTATTCCCAAACTGCTTTGATGCGCCCTCACCCACAGCCAAATAATTTGGCTGTGGGTGTTAACCTTCTTTTTTAACCGCTTCTAATTCCGTTGCCAATCTGCGCCGCCAATTTAAGCGTTTTTCTATAGATTGAATCATTAGCCCGGCTATATCCCGCCCAGTTGCTGTTTCAATACCTTCGAGTCCTGGCGAGGAGTTTACCTCCAATAATAGTGGGCCTTTACTGGAGCGAATAATATCCACACCGGCCACACTTAAATTCATAGTGCGAGCTGCCTTGATGGCCAATTTTTTTTCATCAGCAGTAATTTTTGCCACTGTAGCTGTGCCGCCTTGATGAATGTTGGCCCGAAAATCCCCTGGCGCCGCCGTGCGCTCAATTGCTGCCACCACCTTGCCGTCGATAACAAAACAGCGCAGGTCGCGGCCATTGGCCTCTTTAATAAATTCCTGCACCAATAAATTCGCCTGCACAGATTTAAATGCATTTATCACACTTTCAGCTGCTTTACGGGTTTCAGCCAAAACCACGCCGCGCCCCTGCGCCCCTTCCAATAATTTAACAATCAGCGGCGCACCACCCACCATATTAATTAAATCCTGCGTGTCACTTGGCGAATTGGCAAATCCGGTAATGGGGATATCAATGCCATTTTTAAGCAATAGTTGTAGAGAAAATAACTTATCTCGCGATTGAGCAATCGCTGATGAACTGTTTAAAGCATAAGTGCCCATGCTTTCAAACTGCCGGGTCAGCGCGCAGCCGTAAAATGTCATGCTCGGGCGGATACGGGGAATGACGGCATCTAGGGTTTCTAAAATATTCCCGCCTCTATAATGAATTTCCGGCGTATCTGCATCAAGCTTCATATAACATTGCTTTAGGCTTAAAAAAAACATTTGGTGGCCGCGCTCTTCACCTGCCAACATAATGCGTTTATTACTGAATAATTCGGGGTTGCTAGCTAACAAACCTATTTTCAAGCCGGGTACATCATCACATCTATAATGTGCATAACACTGCTCTAACATTTCCTTAGTATGGCGGCCCTGCAGAAAACGTTGTTCAGGGTCTACCAGCAGACGTCCTACCATGGCTTGCCGCCCCAATAACATGCGATACCCCATGGAATCGCGATTGGTGAGGGTTAATTCAATATCAAAAATATCCTTCCCCAATTTTAATGGTACACGCACCACTAAACGCGTTTCGGTTTCACCACTGGAGCTGCGCACTTTGCGCTTATCTATAACCTCCGCTTCGCAGCGCACAACTATTTGCCGAGATTGCTGCAGAGGATGCACTTCAAAGCTGACCCAGGGCTGGCCGTGTTTGCGAAATGGCGCAATATTAATTGCGTGAATACTGGATGTTTTCGCACCTGAGTCCACCCGCGCTTTAATGGCAGGCAACCCAAGGCTTGGTAGTGCACACCATTCTTCAGAGCCTATGAGGGTTTTATTTTGAGACTCTAGAGCCATCGGCGTACCTTTTTGCAATATTGTGTGTATAAAGTGCCAAATTGACGCTGCAAGTGAAATTCTTCAACCGCAATTTGCCAATAATTAATCCAGATATAAAATACCACGCAGGGAATGAAAGCCATTCCATCCCGATTAAACAACGCGGCGCCGAGCAAAAAAACTAACATACCCAAATAAATGGGATTGCGGCTCCACGCAAATACACCCGAGTCAAGCAAAGTAGTATTGTTGCAAAACTGCATGGGGTTTACAGATGTGTTATGCCGCCTAAATTGCATAAATGCCAATGCAGTTATTATTGCCCCCAATAAACAGATAGCAACGGGCACAAATGCTGGAATATTGGGCAGAGGAATCCAGTGAAGCTGGCCTAAACCAAATGCCACCAACGAAAGCAGTATGACAAGGGCGAGCGGAGGGATAAATGGCGCGCGAGGAGACATAAGTTATCCAAAACAAGCGTTAGAGGTCTATTATGCCGCAAAAGTAGCTAGGCTACGACCAATCGAATCTGTTTGAGTACACAGGCAAGACGATTGCGCAGTATCAGCTTTAGATGTCAATAATATGTACGCCGGGCACTCAGCATGGAGGCAGTATGTTCATCATTATTAAACCGATGGTTTTTTAAGCCGATTTAATAATAGCCATATGCCAGCGCCCCGACGGGGCAACCGCCGCGAACCTCCCCAATATTTGAAAATTCACCTTTTTTTACAATTTTAGCGCTACCGGGACAAATTGACCTAATTGCCAGCGTGTTAATAAGCGTTGCGATCGTACAAATGCTCTAGCAGGTTGGGCACGCAGTGGGTAAACTGGCCGCTTTTTAGCTGGATTCTACTATGCCCTTCAGTCAATTTATTGCCCACCGCATCGAGCGCCAAAACCCCCAGGCACTTGTCAACCTTAAATTGCGCCAGCAAACTCTAGAGCTAAATGGTAAAAGTGAAGACCTGGCGAGAGAACTAAAAAAAGCCTACATTAAGAAAACAGGCAAAGCCTATGGGCGATTTTCATCTGACCAGGCTGCTCACCCATTGAGCCAGTGGCTGCGCGAATATCGAGCAGGCAAACTTAGTTTTACCAGTTTTACCCATAGCGCATTGACTCATTTTAAGTTGGAAATAGAAAAGTGTGAGTCGTTGGTCTATAGCCATATACTCATAGCCGAAGAGGTTTTAGAAGGCGCGGAATTTCTCTATTTTGTCCTGCTTGACCATCAAAATGCATGGTATTTTGACAGCGAAATTGAATTAAGCGACAGCTTATTTCTTGACCCAAGCCAATTTACCTTGGGCGCACGCATCAACTTGCGTGAATGGGAAGGAGAGGAAAATAATAACTATATTTCTATTGTAAAATATCGTAACGACAAAGATTTATCCGAGGCCTTTTTAAACTTTATTGGTTTTACGGACAAAGTGGATCAAAAAGCCCAAACTGCCGAGCTAATCGAAGTTGTAGAACAGTATGCGGAACAACTGGATGAACATACCGCCAGCCAAACGCGCCACACCCTGGTCAACTATTGTTTAGAGCAAGCCAAGCAAGATAAGCCGGTAGTGATTGAAGAACTTAGCCAGCAAATCAATCATGAAAAATCCGCTGAAATAACTCAATTTATTCACAGCAATGCCCAGTCATTGCACAAAGAAATTATTCCCGATACCGGCGCCCTCCGTAGTCTAGTGCGCTTAAGTGGCCGCAACGAAGTCATGAGTATGAGCTTTGCCTCTGACTGTATTGGCTCTACAGTCGTATACGATACAGACTCAGATAGTTTAATTATCAAATCCATTCCACCTGCACTAAAAACACGCCTGCTCAAACTTCTACGTCAAAAGAACTGAGCAATATTCTCGAGCAATTCGTTGGCATACTATTAACCTGGCGGGTTTTAGAGCCGGGTTAATGGGTGCGGCATAAGCCGCCGCGAGTCCTGCTAAAACAAGGAGATTCAGGTGCCTTCGGGTAATGCTAGGTGTAACCCAGGTATTTGCTGCTCAGCTTGGGTTCCCAGGTCACACCACTTCGATTCACTCCCGTTGAAATGCTACCGCTCTCATCAATGGGCTCGTCCTGTATCCATGCAGTCGTCCGCTTTTTTTGGCGGCGCCTTGCCCAAATTCGCCTAATCAGCATTTCGCCGCCTGCATTTTTCTAAAGTTTTTAGGCCTGTTTATTGGCGGTAGTTACTCTCAGGTGGCCCCAAATAACTGGGCACTAGGCCGCCCGTATTAATATGTAGCCGCTGCAGGGTAACACCAGAATCAATTGCATAGAGGCGCAATATTTGTGGGCCTGCTTTAGTAATAGTGTGCTCACTGCGGCCAATGCGCACACCATTTTCAACCGCTGCAGCCCAATTGGCATCGCCATCTTTAAATCCAGATAAAAAATCAACAATTTGCGGCTCTTCATCACCGATACTAATGGCGTAGCGCAGGCCTCGGCCCGGTACAAAAGGCAGGCTTGGCGCCACCAGCGCTTCAACGCTAATTGTGCCTGTTGTAAATAATGTCAGTGGGTATTCAACATAAGGCGCTTGTTTTAAATCGGTAAAACTTTTATCGGTAACAGGCAGCGGTGTTATGGAGCTTTGTGTGCGGCCATGCTGCGGAATTTCTTGCCAGGAAATACCTCCCTTAGCGGAGGCCTTTTTAAAATGTGCCGCCTCGATAGCAATATAACCATCCGCTTCAATAAAACCTCGCGCACGTTTATTTATACCCTTAGAAGGCTTAACCGCTTTCACGGTAATTTTTGCCGCCTGCCAGCCAGTACCTTTAATTGTAATTTGCCCCAATGACGTACCCTCGGGCAGTTTTGACCAATCAATTGTGCTCGTAATGTACAGCTCAGACTCCAGCCTGCCTGCGGCTTGACTCACCTCAATCCAGGGGGATGCTGTTACACTAAAATCATAGGGCCGTGTACCGCGATTAAAAAGAGTAAATCCCCGCTTATTCTGCCCGTTACTATCAAAAACTAATTCATAGTGCCCAGGTGCTGGCCAAGCAGTAGCGACACCATCCACCGCCATTCCCATTTCCGCATAATCACCGGGAACATAGTCGGCCAAGGCCGGCAGTTGATCGCCCTCAGGATTGTTCCAATTAGTGTAGCCAATATGAGTTTGATCCATGAAGTGGCGCCATTTGCCATTGTTATGTGTATCAAAACGCTCCTTCAAGTTTTTATCAAACGCAAAATATTCTTTGGCTAATTGGCCGTATTGATTAGCAGTAGCACGCCCCTGTTGGGCGTAGAGGCGATTTTTACCCAACGCATTATATAGCTGTGTCATATTCGCCGTGGCTAAAACCGGGTGTAATACCAACTGAAAATAGGCTGCTTGGCGCTCAGCAGGAATTTTTTTAGCCAGCGCTTCGGCGGCATCGGTCAGTTGTTGCAACTCAGTTAACACGCGTTCCGCTTCAGAATAATTCAACAAGCTGTATGTGTCTGGAGATAAGAGCTCAGGTTTTCGGCGGCCATTGTGGCGAGTATAACCATGCATAAGCGCAGCTATATCTCGGGCGAGAGTTTTACCAAATTCACGCTCTGCCCAAAGTTCACCGTATTCCGTTATACGTTCTTTAGGCCAAGCGTCGGGATTCCAGGCCATGGCTAAAAAATATTCGGTGGGAAATTCCATGGGTTTTAGATCACCCACATTGGTAATCCAAATTTGGCTGGCACCATGGGAATAAGCAAGGTTCATTTGCTCCCAAATTTTCGCCAGCGGAACCGTATTAATCCAGCGATAAGAGCGCGGCCCGCCCACATAATCAAAATGGTAATACACCCCGGCCCCACCGCTGCGATGGCGCTCAAGAGGAGTAGGTAAACGGCGAAGATTGCCCCAGTTATCATCACTCCAGAGCAAAGTAATATCGTCCGGTACGCGCATGCCTTTTTCATAGTAGGCCTGCACTTCTTTATACAAACACCAGACCTGCGGAATTTGCTCTAGTGAGTGCGGGGCAAAAACATCGGCCAAAATGCCGCGTTGGCGGGCCACAATATTTTGCAATAACTGAATATTTTCCCCTTCGCTCATGGGTTCGTCTTCCTGACCGCGCATCCCCATGGTAAATAGGCTTTCATAGGGCTTAGCTCGCACAGCGCCCTGGCGCCAAAATTCAGCCAGGTTGTCAGGATTGGTTGAAAATTCCCATTTGCCCTTACCGTATCGGTTCCACTCTTTGTCGGCGCGCATCATAGGCTCATGATGGGAAGTACCCATAACAATGCCGTACTCATCGGCAAGGGCCTGATTTTTAGGATCGTCATCATTAAATGTATTGGCCCACATGGCAGGCCATAAATAATTAGCTTTTAGCCGCAACAATAATTCAAAGACTTTGGCGTAAAATTCATGATTATAATTGCCGTGGTTTTCTTTTACCCAATTGGTTAAGGCTGGGGCCTCATCGTTTAAAAAAATACCTCGGTATTTCACTTTGGGTGCATCTATTTTGCGCGTTTTAGGCAGTACAAAAAGCGCTTTTTTCTTCAGCGGTGTAACGTCCGCCCAGTAGTACCAAGGCGACACACCCATCTGCTGGGATAGATCATAAATACCGTAACTGGTGCCGCGTTTATTACCGCCCACTATCACAAGTGCTTGCTTAATCTGCGGTAGAGGTTTGTCAATCAGTTGGATTAAGTAACCATCCCAACTGGCCAGCCCACTAGTATCAATTAGGCCGCGCCGGGCTAAATCGTCGATTAAACGACTGTGACCTAGCGTGCCAACCATTAGAGCGAATTCCTTCAACTCAGCTTCATCACCCACCAGCTTAACTGCCGGGCCACCAATTTTTTGCAGGTCTGCAGTTAAATCCTGAGCTGCGCGCTCCACACCGGGAAAATCTTGCGCATCCACATAAATCCCCGACACCTGACCACTACCAAACAATGGCATGGCACCAGGCACTTTGCTCTCGACTAGGTATCGTGCTTCACCCAAGGCCATTGCAGGCCCACAAAGCGTAAGCAGGCATAGTGCTAGCGCGATTTTAGCTCTTGCAACCTTCTGCGCTACCAGCTTGCCAGTTCTGGCGGCTTTACATGTTGCAAATAAATTCTCGCCCACTCTGCGAAATCTCTGAGTCTTAAGCAAAATTTGCCTTGCCAGAGCGTAGCCACCAACGTATTTCAATAAGCAGCTGGGTTTTGCGCGATTAGTTTTATTCACGATAATAAACTCCCGTTTATTTTTATAGTTCTTGATTGGTGGGTTTTAATACTAAAAAAGCTTTAAAGAATCGCTAATGAATAGGCAGCATTTCAATGAATAACTCAAATGACACCCTTTGCCCTTTAAATAAAAGGTAGTGTTGGAATTCTTGGAGTTGCTATTACCAAAGCACCTGCAGCATAGATGTTTAATCAAAACCATTGCCGTAAAATTTAGCCCGCCTAAATAGCCATCAAACAAGCAGAGTTTGATGCTAATAGACTATATATCTAGCCCATAACTGGGTCAGACTGACTATAATAACCAAATCAATTTCCTCAATTAAATCTACACAGTTGCACATTTTTCCCATATCCAGCCACCCTATTTAGAGGTTATACTTTGCACAGCACGCGCTTGCCGTGGCTGATGGTGGCAACAAGCCGCTGGCGGGAAAAACGACGCACTGCCTGTTAAAACCCCGTTCGCAACTTTATGTCATTGTACCGGTCAACTTCGGCAGCTATGCTTTATAAATAACCAACATAGCTTGACGGTGGGGACAGGGTTAGCCCAGCTCTTACTGAAGGCGTGCATGGCTTTAACCACACACATTGAACAATGTTATGGGCTGGATATAAACCGCGTTTTAAACACCCCTGACAATCTTCCCCTGACACAGTAAAGGTAGCAAATATGAGCGTGTTAATCGGCGATAAAGAATATTTCCCCGGTATCGGCAAAATTCAATTTGAAGGCCCCGATTCCGACAACCCACTCGCCTTTAAATACTACGATGAAAACCGTGTGGTCGCTGGCCGCACCATGAAGGAATTTTTTAAATTTGCCACTTGTTACTGGCACAGCTTCTGTGGGACTGGCGGCGATCCATTCGGCCCAGGCACACAAATCCGCCCCTGGCACACAGCCTCAGCTGCTGACGCCATCGCCCGCGCTAAAATCAAAATGGATGCTGCGTTTGAATTTTTCACTAAAGTAGGCACACCTTACTACTGCTTCCATGATATCGACCTGGTTGAAGAAGGCAGCAGCCGCGCCGAGACCAGCGCTCGCCTGCAAGCAATCGTCAGCTACGCCAAAGAAAAACAAGCCGCTTCCGGCATGAAATTGCTCTGGGGTACGGCCAACCTGTTTTCTAATCCACGCTACATGAACGGCGCCTCCACCAACCCTGATTTCAACGTCGTTGCTTATGCTGGTGCGCAACTGAAAGATGCTCTGGACGCAACCATTGCGCTCAACGGTGAGAACTATGTGTTCTGGGGTGGTCGTGAAGGCTACATGAGCTTGCTCAACACAGACATGAAACGTGAACTTGCACACATGGGTCGTTTCTTGACTATGGCGCGTGACTACGCCCGTGCGCAAGGCTTTAAAGGTACGTTCTTCATCGAACCTAAGCCTATGGAGCCATCCAAGCACCAGTACGATTTCGACTCTGCTACTGTAGTGGGCTTCTTGAAAGAACATGGTTTGGATAAAGACTTCAAACTGAATATCGAAACCAACCACGCAACTCTTGCTCAGCACACCATGGATCATGAGTTACAAGTAGCAGCTGATGCAGGCATGTTAGGCAGCATCGATGCCAACCGTGGCGACTACCAAAACGCTTGGGATACCGACCAATTCCCCAACAATATCAATGAAACCGTTGAATTAATGTTGGTGATTTTACGTGCCGGTGGCCTGCAGGGTGGCGGTGTAAACTTCGACGCAAAAACTCGCCGCAACTCCACTGACTTAGCCGATATGTTCTATGGCCACATCGGCGGCATGGATACCTTTGCGCGCGCCCTGTTAATTGCTGACAACCTGTTGCAAAAATCTCCATTGGAAGGCTTGCGCAAAGAGCGTTATGCAAGCTTCGACGGCGGTAAAGGCGCTGAGTTTGAGCAGGGCAAAATGTCTCTGGCTGACCTCGCTGCAATTGGTAACAGCAACGGCGAACCCGCTCAATTAAGTGGTAAACAAGAGCTTTACGAGTTGATCGTCAACCGCTACATCCGTTAATTGTGCCCAATAAACCACACCCTTTCGGGGGTGTGGTTTACTCATTTTTCGACGCCTCCACGCCTAATATAGGCATTTTTTCGTTGAGCTGAACACCTCAGCTGTCGAGTCATTTGCATTTATTTCATCCCTCTTTATATCTATAAACTCATTTTGCAGTGGGTGTTTTTAAGCTCGTGTGATGGCTTAACAACTCCGCAGTAATTTTTGCCCAATTGATCGCTTTTTAGCCCCCGGAGGCAGTTTTTTTTGGGGCATTTGTGTATATTGCGCGCCTTTAGTGACGATATTTAAAGCTCGTCCTTCACCAACTTCCGCCTTTTTGCCCCCAATGCTTGCGGATAGTTTTTGCGGTAAGCGTAGCCTCGTGGGGAATGGCTACACGAATGAAGACTTAATAATAATGAGCACATCCTCTCCTGCATTTGTCTCCACCAGCAATCAAAAACTGTCGGTGATGGAAAAAATCGGTTACAGCCTGGGCGACCTGTCGGCGAACCTAATCTTTCAAACGTTGGTAACCTTTCTAGCTTTTTTTTACACCGATGTTTTTGGCATTCCCGCCTCTGAGGCCACCTTTATTATTGGCACCGTAGGCCTAGTGGGGGCATTTATTTTTACCCCCTTAATGGGCATTCTGGCCGATCGCACCAATACTCGTTGGGGCAAATTCCGTCCTTGGATACTCTGGACAGCTATTCCTTTCGGCGTGTTATCCATCCTGGCATTTACCACTCCGGATCTAACACAGGATCAAAAAATTGTTTATGCCTATGTAACCTATACCCTGCTGTTATTAATTTACGCCGCGAATAATTTGCCCTACTCCGCTTTAAGTGGGGTGCTTACGAGCAGTATTGAAGAGCGTAACAGCGTATCGGCTTATCGCTTTGTTGCAGTGATGGTGGCTCAGCTGATTATTCAGGTTCTGTTGTTACCGCTTGCGCTCATGTTGGGGAACGGTGACAAAGCAGCTGGATTTCACAACACCATGATGTTATTTGCTGGCATGGGCACATTGTTCTTTTTGATTTCTTTTGCCACCACTAAAGAGCGTGTGGTGCCTATAGTCGAATCCACCAACAGCGTTTTTGACGACCTTAGCGACTGCGCTAAGAATTTACCCTGGGTCATTATGTTGGTTGTCACTGTGCTGGCGTTTATGTCGCTGGCATTGCGCGGTGGTATCACCATTTATTATTTCCAAAATTACCTAAGTGCTACTGACCTTGCCAACTTCTTAGAGGATGTTGGCTTTAACGGATTTATAGCTGCTCTGAACACAGTGTTTATGGGTATGGGGTTTAGCGAATTTCAATGGCCAAAAGACCCGGTGATCTCAGCTAATAGTTTGTTTGCTGCCTGCAACATTATTATGCAAATTATTGGTATCTGCTGTTCAAAGTCGCTTGCCGACAAATTTGGCAAGCGCAACGTGTACGCATTCTTCTTAACTATTGCCTCTGGCTTTATTCTAGCGTTTAACTTCTTTTCTCCTTCTAGCATAGGCGCGATATTTATTGCGCAAATTTTGCAAGGGTTCTTTTACGGTATTTGTGTACCCATTCTGTGGGCCATGATTAGTGATGTTGCCGACTACTCAGAGTGGAAAAACAATCGTCGTGCCACTGCTATTATTTTCTCCGCAATGTTAATCGGTTTAAAAGCTGGGCTTACCATTGGCGGTTCTTTGGTGGCAGGGTTACTGGCCCACTATGGTTATTCAGCTACACTGACAACACAGAACCCCGAAACCGTAGCGGGCATTAAATCTATTATGAGCGTCTACGCATCCCTCCCCTTCTTTGTATCTGTCGCTTGCCTATTCTTCTACTCCATTAATAAACAAATGGAGCTCACCCTAGAAGCCGACTTAAACGCCCGCCGTCAGGCTGCTGGCAAATAATTTAATCACTCGGAGCTATTTATGTCAGAGCAAAATGACACAGTTGATTACCAAGCATTAAAAGCTAAAGCCATTTCACAACCTCTGGTTGAACATATCTACACGGCGGACCCATCTGCCCATGTTTTTGACGGCAAAATTTATATCTATCCCTCCCATGATATAGAAGCGGGTATCGAGTTTAACGATAACGGCGACCATTTTGATATGCGTGATTACCACGTTTTATCCATGGATACGCCCAATAGTCCGGCTGTCGATAACGGTGTTGCTCTGCACGTCAAAGATGTGCCCTGGGCCGAGCGACAAATGTGGGCGCCTGACGCCGCGCGCAAAAACGGCAAATATTATTTTTATTTCCCTGCTAAGCGCAAAGACGGTATTTTCCAAATTGGTGTAGCTATCGGAGATTCACCTGTCGGGCCATTTATCCCTGAGCCTGAAGCCATAAAAGGCAGCTACACCATAGACCCAGCGGTGTTTGAAGACAGCGATGGGGTGTTTTATATGTATTTTGGCGGTATTTGGGGTGGGCAATTACAAAAATACCGCAATAACACTTACAACCCCGCACACGAAGAACCAGCGGATAACGAGCCAGCGTTAGGGCCAATCGTGGCGCGGCTTAGTGATGACATGAAAGAGTTTGCCGAAACGCCCCGGGAAATTGTCATACTCGATGAAAACGGCGAACCCTTAAAAGCAGGCGATCACGACCGTCGTTTTTTCGAAGCTTCATGGATGCACACCTATAACGGCAAGTATTATTTTTCTTACTCGACCGGCAACACACACTTTTTGTGTTACGCCATCGGCGACAACCCCTACGGTCCATTTACCTATGGCGGCAAGATTTTAACTCCGGTTGTCGGCTGGACCACACACCACTCCATCTGCGAGTATCAAGGCCAGTGGTATTTGTTCTACCACGATTCCGTTCTTTCCAACGGTGTAACTCATTTGCGCTCGGTGAAAATGACCCCGCTCCACTACGACGCAAACGGACGCATTATCACCATTGACCCGTATCGCGATTAATCCACTGAGAATGGGCGATGGACTGCCCTTGTTAATCCTCCCAGCTAATCTGCTGCATATCATTTACCCATTTCCAAAAAGCCCAACTGCCAGGATTGAGCCTGCTTGAGAGTTATAAGCAATACTCGCTCAGCGTTTCAAAAGGCTGGCATCTAGATTACACAAATCTGCCCTCGGCGATTTTCTCTCTGTGGCCTATCAATAAGGGGTTTAGCCAAATTGTTGGGCATGTATAATCAGCGGTCTTTTTAGATCATTTGATTCGCCTTATGACCACAGACACCACGTACCAACCCGCCGTCATCGAACAAACCTGGTATCAACACTGGGAATCCCAAGGCTATTTTGCGCCCAGCCACCAGGGTGAGCCCTACTGCATCATGATTCCGCCACCAAATGTCACTGGCAGCTTGCATATGGGCCACGGCTTTAATAACGCGGTGATGGACGCTTTGATTCGCCTCAAGCGTATGCAGGGGCACAACACTCTTTGGCAGGTGGGCACAGACCACGCCGGTATCGCCACACAAATGGTGGTGGAGCGCCAGCTGGCGGCTCAGAATGTCAGCCGCCACGATTTAGGCCGCGAAGCATTTTTAGAAAAAGTCTGGCAGTGGAAAGGCGAATCCGGCGGCGCGATCACCCAGCAATTGCGCCGTTTAGGCTCATCAGTTGATTGGAGCCGTGAGCGCTTTACGATGGATGATGGCTTTTATAAAGCGGTGCAGGAAGTATTTATCCGCCTTCATGCCGATGGCTTAATTTATCGCGGCAAACGCCTAGTCAATTGGGATCCTAAATTACACACGGCAATTTCTGACTTAGAAGTAGAAAGCAGCGAAGAACAGGGCAGCCTGTGGCATTTTCGCTATCCGCTTAGCGATGGCAGCGGCTATTTAGTTGTAGCCACTACTCGGCCGGAAACCATGCTTGGCGACACAGCGGTGGCCGTTAACCCAGATGATGAGCGCTATACGCATTTAATCGGTAAAACCATTCGTTTGCCTTTGGTAGAGCGCGAAATTCCTATTATTGCCGATGGTTATGTCGATAAAGAATTCGGCACAGGCTGTGTGAAAATTACTCCTGCCCATGATTTTAACGACTATGAAATGGGGCAGCGCCATCAATTGCCGATGATTAATATCTTCGACAAAAATGCCCATTTAAATGATGCGGTGCCGACGCAATACCAAGGGCTTGAGCGATTTGTGGCGCGCAAACAAATTGTCGCCGATTTAGAAGCCTTAGGATTATTAGACAAAATTGAGCCCCACCAATTAAAAGTGCCGCGAGGCGATCGCAGTGGCGTGGTGATTGAACCCTACCTCACCGACCAGTGGTATGTGCGCACGGCTCCATTAGCGGAACAAGCTATTGCAGCGGTGGAGGACGGTCGCATTCAGTTTGTGCCCAAACAATACGAAAATATGTACTTTGCTTGGATGCGCGATATTCAGGATTGGTGTATTTCTCGGCAATTATGGTGGGGCCATCGCATTCCCGCTTGGTACACACCCGATGGCACTCCCTATGTTGGCCGCGATGAAGCGAGCATTCGCCAAGCCCATAATATACCGGCGGATGTCACACTCACCCAGGACGAAGATGTGTTAGACACCTGGTTTTCCTCAGGCTTATGGACTTTTGGCACCCTGGGCTGGCCGGAACAAACACGCGAATTAGCCGCCTTTCACCCAACGAGTGTTTTAGTCACCGGCTTTGATATTATTTTCTTTTGGGTGGCGCGCATGATCATGCTCACCCTGCATTTTCAAAAAGAAGTGCCTTTTAAAACTGTCTATGTTCACGGCTTGGTGCGCGATGGTCAAGGCCAAAAAATGAGTAAATCTAAGGGGAATGTTTTAGACCCTATCGATTTAATCGACGGCATTAATATTGACACCCTAGTGCAAAAACGCACAAGCGGTTTAATGCGCCCCAAAGATGCAGAAAAAATAGAAAAAGCCACCCGCAAAGAATTCCCCAATGGTATAGCGGCCTACGGCACCGATGCGCTGCGTTTTACCTTTTATTCGCTGGCCAGTACCGGCCGAGATATAAATTTTGATGTAGGACGTATCGAAGGCTACCGCAATTTTTGCAACAAATTATGGAATGCGGCTAATTATGTCTTAATGAATACCCAAGAGCAGGATTGCGGCCAGGATAATTCCACCGATTACACCCTAGGCCTTGCCGAGCGTTGGATTATCAGCCAGCTGCAAAATGCCGAAACACAGGTATTGGAGCATATGGCGCAATTGCGTTTGGATTTAGCCAGCCAAGCCTTATATGACTTTGTCTGGAAAGATTATTGCGATTGGTATATCGAATTATCCAAACCGGTGTTATGGGATGAACAGGCCGCGCCAGACGTTAAAAAAGGTACCCGCCGCACGCTGATTCGAGTGTTAGAAGCAGTATTGCGCCTGGCTCATCCATTTATGCCTTTTATTACTGAGGAAATTTGGCAAAAAGTAAAAACACTGGCTGGTAAAACCGGTGCCAGCATTATGCTTGCCCCCTACCCCGTGCCCGACACCAGCCGCATTGACGCACAAGCAGTAGCCGATGTGGAATGGGTAAAAGGTATTGTGACGGCCATTCGCACCATACGCGGTGAAATGAACGTGCCCCCCAGTAAAAAAATTGCCGTGTTTGTCAGTGGTGGTGCGGTCAATACACAAGCGCGGGTGAACGACAATAATTCCTTTTTGAAAAAATTGGCCAGCCTTGAATCGATTAATTATCTAAGCGCGCAAGACGAAGCCCCCTTGAGTGCCACTGCGTTATTTGGCGATGTAAAAATTCTTGTCCCTATGGCGGGCATTATCGACAAACAAGCGGAGCTTGCTCGCCTGGATAAAGAAATCGACAAATTGAAAAAAGAAGTCGAGCGAGTGCAAGCTAAGCTCAGCAACCCAGCGTTCACCGATAAAGCGCCTGCCGATGTAGTACAAAAAGAGCAGGATAAACTTGCTGGCTTCGCTCAGGCCATTCAACAACTCAGCGAACAACAGGGCAAAATTGCCGCTCTGTAATTATTATGCCGCCGACAGGGAAGTCGGTTTATTTAGGAGACTCATGCATGCGGCGTTTTAAAGTGGGAAATTTTTTACCCTCCATTAAACTCACCAGTGTCAACCTGGGCGAGGTTAATATTCCAAACCCAGGCGCTTTAACGCATCTGCAATTTCGCAGATTTGCGGGCTGCCCTATGTGTAATTTGCATTTGCATGAATTTAAAACCCGCGCCCCTGAGCTGAGTGCTGCCAACATTCAGGAAGTGGTGGTGTTCCACTCGACGGCTGAGCAATTACAGGAATTTCAGCACGATACCCCCTTCGCTATGATTGCCGACCCAGGCAAACAGTTGTACCGGCAATTTGCCGTGCAAGAATCCCTCTGGGCTGTGGCCCATCCGGTGGCCCTGTTTACTGCCATTTATGCTTATATTAAAGGGTTTAGAGGTACGCCCAATGCCGAAGAAACAGTTACAGGCTTACCGGCAGAGTTTTTGATTAATGAAAAGGGTGAGATGCTTGCCGTGCATTATGGGCGGCACGGCAGCGATCACTGGAGCTTCGATGATGTTATTCGCAAAGCGAAAGTTATACGCGCAAAATGATTTTGTGCAGGGTTATGGTTTGAATAATGTTAAATAGAGTTTAAACCAACAATAATTAATGGCGCTCAACCCATACATTCTCTGTATCAACGTCTTAGTATAACCCGACGCGTGTTAGTGCCGGGGAATATAGCTATAGACACAGCAACGACGGCTTAAGCCGCCGCGCGTGCCACTAAAAAAGGAGAAATAGGTTTTTAGCTGGGCAATTGCAAACTAGATCAGGACGATTTATTTTTCTGCCGGATGGATAGCTACCAGTGTTTCAACACGGCGATCAGGCACTAACCACATCAAGGCAACTGCGGCAAAAAATACTATGCCCGTAATGGGGTATCCCAGCCAGGCAGCTGCGCACCCCAGCAGATAAAATATTGGCGAGAGTTTGCCTTTAATATCCTTACCAATTGCTCGAGCCAATACGCCATTGCTACCCTGATGGCGTATGAGTACATTTTGCAAAACAAAATAGGCCAAAGCACATAAGAGTAAATTTATGCCGTACACCGTTACCGGCCACTGGGCAAAATGATTTTCCCCCATCCAGCCGGTAGTAAACGGCAGTAGTGACAACCAAAATAACAACACTAAATTGGCCCAGAGTGCTGCACCGTTTACCTTATGCACAGCTTTAAACATGTGGTGGTGATTGTTCCAATATATCCCTACATAGATAAAACTCAGACAGTAACTAATAAACACGGGGTATAGCTGGAAGAGCGCTGACAGATCAACGCCATGAGGCACTTTTAATTCCAGCACCATAATGGTGATGATAATCGCTAAGACACCATCACTAAATGCTTCGACACGGTTTTTATCCACTGTTGAATACCTCTTATGTATTTGTTGAAACTCTGACTAATACCGGATTTTGTTATGGCATAGAGGCACAACCACTTCCATGAGACTCTGCCTCGAACTGCATCCTAGCAACGCTTATTAAAGTGCGTAAAACCTTCAGATTAGCGAGACGACGCCAATAGGCCGTGTTGCGAATACTCCGGTTTTTTCGCCAAATTTGCCTCGCCAGACCGTCGCTACCAACGCATTTCAACCAGCTGCTAGGAAAAATTACGACAAATAAAAGCTTAAAACTCTTTTACCGCAAATATGAATCGCACCTCAGTTCCAAGCGCCATTATCCCTGTATATTGCTGCGCAGTCTGCATCTTAAATGCTCCCACGTTTTTCAACTCTAACTGCTAACCCCTGTTGAGATTGCGCCATGTATAAGCCCTTGATGACTAGTTTTTGTGTAGGCCTCTTGATAAGCGGCTGTTCAGGGCCCGAGGGAGGCACATCCAGTTCCAGCAGTTCATCATCTAGCTCCAGCTCGTCCAGTTCTGGTCGCACCAGTTCTTCCAGCAGTTCGAGTTCATCTTCATCAAGCTCGTCAAGTTCTTCTTCCTCTAGCAGTTCCTCCAGCTCAAGCAGCTCATCCAGTGGGCGCAGTTCCAGTTCTTCCTCCTCCAGCAGTTCAGGCCAGGCGAACGGTAAACAAATGGAAAATCTCTCGCGGGGATTGGTAGCCGTTAAAACGGCGAGCGGGGTGTTTTTATCTTGGCGATTATTGGGCACCGATTCTGCGGCCACGGCATTTAATCTCTATCGCGATGGGGCGTTAATCACCGGCCAAGCGCTAAATTCCGTTACCAACTATGTTGACACAGCGGGCACCAACAGCAGCCAGTACAGCCTGCGCCCTGTGGTGGATGGGCGCGAACAAGCAGCGGAACCTGCTTCAGTTTGGGCTAGCGCAAGCAAAGTTATTCCGCTGAAACGCCCCAACGGCGGCACAGGCCCCGACGGTGTAGCCTATACCTATTCACCGGGGGACGCCTCAGTGGGGGATTTGGATGGCGATGGCGATTACGAGATCGTCCTTAAGTGGGATCCGTCCAACGCCAAAGATAATTCGCAGTCCGGCAATACCGGCAATGTGTACATCGACGCCTACACGCTGGAGGGCCAGCAGTTGTGGCGCATCGACCTGGGCCGCAATATTCGCGCAGGCGCTCACTACACGCAGTTTCAAGTCTATGATTTTGATGGCGACGGCCGCGCCGAGGTGGCCATGAAAACCGCCGATGGCACCATCGATGGCGGCGGCAAAGTGATTGGCAATGGCAGTGCCGATTACCGCAACAGTGCAGGTTATATTCTTTCCGGCCCGGAGTTTTTAACTGTATTTGACGGTTTAACCGGCAAAGCCCTGGCGACAGCGGATTATATCCCCGCTCGTGGCACGGTCAGCAGCTGGGGGGATAATTACGGCAACCGGGTGGATCGCTTTTTGGCGGGCACCGCTTATTTAGATGGCAAGCGCCCAAGCATGGTGTTCTCGCGCGGTTATTACACGCGCGCCGTGCTGGCCGCTTGGGATTGGCGGGATGGCAAGCTGACAAATCGCTGGGTGTTTGATAGCAATAACGATAAAAGCTATGAAGGCCAAGGCGCCCACGCCTTTTCCGTGGCCGATGTAGATAACGACGGCAAACAGGAAATTATTTTTGGTGCCGCCACTATCGACGACAACGGCAAGGGTTTGAGCAATACAAAGCTCTGCCACGGCGATGCTTTGCATGTGAGCGATATGGACCCCAACCGCCCTGGGCTTGAGGCCTTTATGGTGCATGAGAGCCCCGATTGTTACGGCAATCACGGTATCGAAATGCACGACCCGCGCACCGGGCAAATCATTTGGAGTGTGCAAGGCGGCGGTGACATAGGCCGTGGCATCGCCATGGATGTTGACCCCAGCCAACCCGGCTACGAGGCCTGGGCCAGTGCCGGTAATCTCTACAGTGCTACAGGGCGGGAGTTAGGCACTATTAAACCTGCGGGAATTAATTTTGGTGTTTGGTGGGATGGGGATTTATTACGAGAAATTCTTGATAAAAATGCTATTAGCAAATGGAACCCCAGTGCAAAAACTACCGACCGGTTGCTGACGGCCAGCAATGCCAGCTCAATTAATGGCACTAAAGCCGTGCCCGTACTAGCGGCGGATATACTGGGCGATTGGCGGGAAGAAGTGATTTTAAAAGGTAATGACGACAGCAGTTTAGAATTGTTTACCACGACAATTCCCAGCAATTTTAAACTCTACACTCTGATGCACGACGCCCAATACCGCACCGCTATTGCCTGGCAGAACACCGGTTACAATCAACCGCCCCACCCTGGGTTTTTCTTAGGTAATGGCGCCGTATTGCCTTCGCTCCCTGCGGATATTTATCTAACGCCGCGCCTTAAATAATTAAGCTGCGGCCAGTGTTAGCTGGCCGCAGTTTTTGCCTGTCAAAATTAATGTGCCGAGCAAAAGCCTGATTCGACTGTTACAGCTCATTTCCCCATTTATTATTTTTAGCGAATTTAACAATAAACACCGGGCTAGTTGGCCCAGGCATAAACCGTCCAGGGAAACCACTCCTCTACCTGCATCAACACCAGTTGCCGTTGACAGATAGCGTAGCGCCGCCACAAACCTAGGTTATCACCTCGCTTGCTAATACCTACATCAGTTAAGGATCTGTAAGTATCTATTCCCTGGCTGCGAATTAATTCACCTATACCTAGTTTGCCCTCCAATAAACCTGCCGCTAAATCCCTGGGTAATAAATCTAAAGCAATGGTGGAGTGTGCACGGGCCATCACCTGCAAGCTGTCCGCGCGCACAAGGGTAACGTCGCGGGCGAGCATCTTCGATGAAATGAGGCGGAAGGGGTAGTTTGAGATCCATTCGGTTTTATCAACCGGTTCCTGACGGGCAACCAAAACCTTAATGGGAATATTAAAAAGTGCTTCTATCGATTTAGTCACTGTACCATCGGTGACCAATAACAATCTTAATAGCGGCGGAATGGAGCCAAAATCTATTGGCCCTTCTGGGCTATCTAAGCGCTGACGGCTAAAACCATGTTGGTTTAGCAACTGGGCAAATTGCGGATTAATAAATCGTTACCTCGCGATACTTACTTCTGCAACCGTAGCCTCGTGAACTGCATATTTCTAAACCGAGATAAAAGCGATGAGTGTTGAGCAGCCAGTCATTTATCTGATCACTGCCGCGTCCATCTTCACAGGATATAACCCCAGAATAGTTAATAGCGCAGTAAAAAGTGCCTTCAGACAAATAACAGGTACTCTTGTCACTGCCACCGCAGTAGGCATAACCGAGTGTCCGACGGCCATTCTCAATGGGTGCAGTATTAATAAACAAACGCGCCTCATAGGGCTCGTCAGTGGTAATCGACCAAAAAGCTTGAAAGGTGCCATCGGCATTAACTGAATCCAATGTCAGCGTAGCGCCCGAGCGACGTGAATCCACATCATAACTATCCACCACATCAAAACTATTGTAGTTATATCCACCCCGGGAATAGTTATAACCATCGTCGTAATAGGCCCGGGTGCCACCGGAGCGGCAGGCTATGAGACTAGCGCTTGCCAATAACACCATTATTAATTTTTGCACATACATAAAATCCTGCTCCTCGGGTATTGATATTTAGCCCCTTCGATTATTCTCACCAATTGATTAATCCAATCTGAATTAGACACAGCCTAAATACCCAATTGCGCGGCGACACACTGTGCTTGCAGCTCGTTGGTGTCATCAGATAAACGCGAGATTACTGTGGCTCGGCTAGGGCGGTTTTGACAATATCACCAAGCAGCGTCGTTAGATATTTAAGCTTCATCTTTAAGTTCGCTCCTGCGCAATACCGAGAGGGCCGAAGCCACTATGCCGGTTGGAATTGCCACTAGGCCAAGGCCTAATAGGAGAATAAACACGGTAAAAATACGCCCACCCAAGGTTATGGGATATATATCGCCATAGCCTACAGTAGTTAGGGTTACCGCCGCCCACCAAATGCAGTCAAACAAGGAGCGGAATTTATCGGGCTGTGCAGCGTGTTCAAAGTAATAGATTCCCATGGCCGATAGATACAACAGAATTAGGGCGATAAAACTAAAAATTAATAACTCTTCTTTGGTCTGGCGAATAGCAGCCAAAAAGCGATCCATAGCACCGCCGTAGCGGCCTATTTTTAATACTCGCAACAAACGCAGCAGTTGCAACGCCCGTAGCGAACGCAGATCCACCATCAGCAACAAATAAAACGGCACAATCGCAATTAAATCGATAAGACCGTAAAAACTGAAAATGAATTTACGTTTCTGTTCGGCCGTTGCAATGCGAGCGCAATACTCAAGGGTAAAAACTGCAATGGTGAAATACTCAAAACCATCCAGCAGCTGGCGGATTGTAGGGTCTAAATCGGGCACAGTATCGAAGGCAAAACTCACCATCGATAAAATAATTAACAGGCCTATGCACAATCGAAAGCGGCGCGACTCAAGCCCAGCGCGCAGTTTAACGGTCGTTATCATTAGCGACGCCTGCGCGGGCTACCCGTCAGGGAGCCTAAAATTCCCCGCACCAGTTGCCGCCCTACTTCACTGGCCAATTGCCGCACAAGCGTTTTCGCAGCTGTTTCCACCAAGCCTGCACGCTTGCCACCTCTAGGGCCTGTGCTACCGAAAATGGCATCTTGCATGCTGTCAGCAAAGCCACCGTCGGCAGGCTCTGTGGGTTGGTTTGTCTCCTGCGCAGGCTGGGGCGCCTTAGCCGAGCTATGGGCTAATTGTTCATAGGCGGACACGCTGTCTTCAGCGCGCTCGTAGATACCTGCCAAGGGTGATTGCTCTATGGCGACTGCCCGCTCTTGGGCCGAGAGCGGGCCTAAGCGGGAGCCGGGTGGCAGTATATAGGCGCGCTCAACCGGTGCTGGGCGGCCTTCGCTATCTAACAGCGAGACCAAGGCTTCACCCACGGCCAATTCTGTGATGGCAGTTGCGGTATCCACGTTGGGATTAGCCCTGAGTGTTTGTGCAGCAGCTTTTACCGCTTTTTGGTCTTTTGGGCTAAAAGCGCGCAGGGCGTGTTGAATGCGATTGCCCAACTGCCCCAATACGCTGTCGGGAATATCCAGCGGATTTTGGGTTACAAAATAGATACCGACGCCTTTGGAGCGAATCAAACGCACTACCTGCTCGATTTTTTCCAATAAGGCTGCTGGTGCATCGTTAAATAACAAATGGGCTTCGTCGAAGAAAAAAACAATTTTGGGCTTAGCGCAGTCGCCTACTTCTGGTAATTGCTCAAATAATTCAGCCATTAACCAAAGTAAAAAACAGGCGTAAATGCGCGGCTGCTGCATTAAACGCTCGCCCGCGAGGATATTAATAACCCCTCGCCCCTGCGCATCAGTTTGGATCAGATCAAGAATATTCAGCATAGGCTCGCCAAAAAAGGCTGCACCACCCTCTTCTTCCAGGCTTAATAACGCGCGCGTAATCGCGCCTATGGAGGCTGCCGAAATATTGCCGTACTCTTGGGACAGGGTTTTGCTGTTGTCACCCACATAACGCAACATCGCGCGCAGGTCTTTAATATCCAGCAACAATAAATTTTGTTCGTCGGCAACTTTAAACACCAGCTGTAAAACGCCCGTTTGCACCTCATTTAAATTAAATAATCGCGCTAGCATCAACGGCCCCATGTCGGAAATGGTGGCGCGAATGGGGTGCCCCCGCTCAGCAAAGAGATCCCAAAAAACGCAGCTATTCGCGGCAAAAGCAGGCAGGGTTAAAAGGCGTTTTTGGCAGGCGGCGGAGAGTTTTTCACTGGCGACACCTGCTGCGGCAAGGCCCGATAAATCACCTTTGATATCCGCCATAAATACCGGCACTCCGGCCTGGGAAAAACCTTCCGCCAGGGTTTGTAAACTAACGGTTTTGCCGGTTCCCGTGGCACCGGCAATTAAGCCGTGGCGATTGGCCAGGGCGAGCAGCAGTTGCAGCGGCTGTTCGCCAGATTGCGCTATGGTGATACCGGTCATAAAAACTCCACCCGAGTGATATTAGGAATTGATGAACATCGATTGCCGTACAGGCAAATCTAACGACCAAACCAAGGGCCGTAACTCAACCGGCGCATAAAATTCAACAAACGCGCTGTGTTATCAATCGAGCCCCCGCCAACACAAGTATTTAGTAGCTGCCTTAGTCGGCCTTGCTAAGGGCGTTCAAACCCGGCCTTGTCGATTTAGCGCAATAAGAAAAAAATCAGGGTGGCAAATAATAAAACCACCGCCAGACTGCCCACTAACAAAAACATACGCCCCTGCCGCGAGTCGTCTGATTCCTGTGTGTTGCTGGGCCTGACCACCTGGGGGGCTGCGCGCTGGCGCATGGCCGCTGCCATGGGGGCGCCGACAGGGGTTTGCTCTGGGCGCAAATAGGTGGGGTTTTCCTCTGCCGCGCTGGGGGAGCGCAACTGGGTTTTATCGGTTTCTTCTTCAGGCCCGACAATACGAAAACGCAAATTATCGAAACTCAGCACATCGCCGTTTTTTAAGATTACCCGGCGCACCTTAACGTCGTTTACGAAGGTGCCATTACTCGAGCCTAAGTCTTCTAATTCCAACCCCTGCGGAGTGACGGTGAGGACGGCGTGGCGCCTTGATAAATGGGCGAAATTCAGCCGCACATCGCATTCTTTGGCGCGCCCTAAAACCATTTTGCCGTTGATTTCCACCACATTGGGCTCTAAAGCCGTGCTCATGGGCTGTAAATACCAGGCCGATCTGGCGACGGCCACCACTTGGGTCACGTCGGCATCCGGCGCAGATACAGGTGTCGGGCTTGCCTTGCGGGCGAGCTTAGGATCCACCACCGCAATTAAAGCGCCACCCAGCTCAAGGGTATCGCCGTGGCCGATTAAAGTCGGTGCGTTAATTAGGGTGCCATTGACCGCTGTGTGCGCGGCTATGGGGGTTAGCTGAGCTTGGTCGTTGTCGATTAGCAGCTGGGCGTGTTGCGGCATTACGCCGGGTAGATCAATAACGCAGTTGCACTGTGCCGATGAACCCACATGGTATGTAGATTCCACTAACCACATGGGTGGTTTGGCAAAATTGAGGAATTGCAACTGCAGCATGTCGATAGGATCCAGAGTGGAAAATAGATGCGCGGAGTATACGGACTGTGTGTTTATCCGGGGAGCGACTTTATACCAAACCCGACTAGGCACGGCAAAATATCCCTCTACCGCAGGTGGGTAGTACGCCCGTTAAGCAAGTGCTGCTGGCGGCCATTCAAGCGCCAAAACCCGCAGCCTTGCACATTCCAAATGCTAAGCTTTTGTGCAATCAAGACAATTAGTAGTTTTTAGGTTAGTCTCGCGCCTTAAGCTTTAGGAACCGTTTTGTTTCATGTCTAACGCCTTTTACAGCAGTGCCACCGATGTTGGTTTGTTCCGCGACAATAATGAAGACGCCATAGTCTGTGATGGACAGCTGAATTTATTTCTGGTCGCCGATGGCATGGGGGGGCATGAGGCCGGTGAAGTAGCCAGTGCAATCGCCGGCGATATAGTGGCCAAGGCTATTGCCAGCGGAGAGGACTTAAGCGAAGCCATTCAGCAATCCCACCGCGCTATTTTGCATGCGGCGGAAATTGGCCAAGGGCACAAGGGCATGGGCTCCACGATTGTGGCTTTGTTAAGCCAGGGCAATCAGTATCAAATCGCCTGGGTGGGCGACAGCCGAGCCTACCTCTGGCGCAATCAACCTACAGGCAAAAGCCTGCAGCAGCTCACGGTGGATCACTCCTATGTGCAGATGCTCTATCAACATGGCGCGATTACCGCTGCCGAAATGGCCCGCCACCCCGAGAAAAACATCATTACACAATGCTTAGGTTCCACCGATTTAGCGCGGGTGGATGTGGATGAGGTATGGGGGCACTGGCAGAAGAACGATTGGATTTTGTTGTGCAGTGATGGGCTTACCGATGCAGTCAACGATCAGATGCTGTGCGATGTGCTCAGCCTGCACCAAGAGCCTCAGGCGGCGGTGGATGCGTTGGTAAAAACCGCCCTCGCCCAAGGCGGCCGAGATAACATCTCAGTAGTGCTGGTAGCCAAGCCGCCGGCTAGCTGGCGGCAGTGGTTACCCGGTCGCTTCACGCGCGGCAAAATGCACGCCCTGCTTAAACGCTGGCGCGGCGGGGCTAATCGGTCGGCCCTGTAAAATGACTTAAACCTAATAAAGTCACCTAAATCTAAAAAGTCACTTAAATCTAAAAAGCCACTTAAATCTAAAAAGCCACTTAAACCTAAAAAGGCAGGACAACGGGCTTGTCGTTGAGGGTAATTTCGCCTGCTTTGAATGCCACCTGCGTACGGTAATGCTCGCCCGCCTCCGTCAACATCCCTTGCGCCACAAAAGCCTTCGCTAGCACCTCAATTTGGGCGGGCGACAGTGTTTGCCCGTTGCTGCTGTTATCGAGATAGGCTTTGGCCCAAAGGGGCAAGAGTGATTTGTCCAGATGTACCTCGCCACTACCGGCCAGTTGGCCCAGTACCGCCTCATTCGCACCCCAGGCCTCAAGCGGCAGAGCGGCCAATGTACCCAGCTCAACCCGCCCACTTAACCAAAATGTTTTGCCCTCCTGCACCGCCCCAAACCGCTCAACTAGCAGCCCCGCCGGTGCCTTTAAATACTGTTGCGTGAGCGCATGTGCTTGAGCGGCAAACACTTCAGGCGGCGCAGCGGAGAATAACAGCCCGGCAAAAGGCAGTAGCCATGCGCCGGGCACCTGATCGAGTGCAAAATTGGCATCCAAGGAGGTTAGCTGCAGGTGTTTCGCCTTAAAGTCTTCTGCCACCAAACTCATTTGCCAGCGCTCAGGAGTGGCGAGCGATGCGCTGCCTGCGCGCGAAATACCTAGGGCGCCGCGTTGAAGCCAATATTGCTGGTTCTGCAGCTGGGCGTTGAGGGCTTTAAAGGCCAGGCGGGAAAACCACTGGGCGCCATCAGCGGTCAAAGAAGCCTGTTTTGCGATGTTTATATCGGCGAGGTTTACGCTCAGCTCAGGGCTCTGCCAACTCAATTGACTTAAATGCCCTTCGTAATCCACGCGTTGTGCCTGCCAGTTCACGCGCCCCCTGCCCTCACCGCGCCCCCACTGCCCGCGCCCCTGCTGAAGTGCCAAACTCAAAGGGTTATAGCGGTCAGTAAAACTGCCCGCGCCCCACACGTTGATAAGCCCTTCAAGCTGATATAAGGCTTCATCCGTGGCTACATTGAGCTGCGCCGTCGGCGTGGCTGTGAGTTCGGCATTAAGCCCCAATAGACCCAGCTGCAACTGTGGGCCAGCCAGCATTGGGCCGTGCTTAAACCGAACGCGAAGACTCAGCGGCTGCGGCACGCCGTTCAGCAGTGGTTTGAACTCAAGGTCGAGTTGGCTGCTGGCGTAACCGCGCTCGTAGCGGCTAGCAGCCAGGGCCAGTGCATCCACGCGTGTTAATTCACTCAGCAACCGATTAACGGCCTGCTCCAAGCCCAGGCCTATAGCCAGCGGCAGTGCAGCGGCGAGGCTCAACAAAAGGCCTGCGGCCACTAGGAAGAATTTTTTCATAGGTAGACGTGTTCAGTGGTGTTCGAGGGTGGGGCCAGCCTCTGGGCTGTTGTTGCTATCGGAAAGTGTCAAAAGGTGCTGGGTGGCTTGTGTTTTTAGTTCTGCCAACAGGCTGCGCGTAAACTGCTGTAAGAGCGCATCAAAGGCGAGCGCATGAGTATCGGCTGTTAGAGTGAGGCGCAGCTCAGGGACACTCCAGCGCAAAACGCCATGCTTGAGTGTAGAGAGCTCTACTTGCAGATCGCGCACCACCACCTGGTCAATGTTAAAAACCAAAGGCTCCTTGCCTCGCCCGACTTTTTCCGGCGTTATCACCATTGCATCAACCTGCTGAATAAGCCGGTTGATATTGGTTGTTAAGCCTTCCTGCCGGATATAGGCAACCAGGCCCACAAGCTCTAGGCGCTCAGTACGAAATTGCGCACCCTGCCAAGCGTCGGCAGAGAATTGCCAGCGGGTAGCGGGCAGCCTTAACCAGGGTTGGGCAGCCCGCTCCTGGTCATACCAGGCCCCCGCCGACAGGCTCAGCGTCTGCTCAGCCGCCTGCCATTTGAGCCCAGAAAGTTTTAGCGGCCCGCCTGCCACCTTGCTGCCGCTGGCCTGTACCAGTTGCGTCAGCCACTCGTCATAGGTTTGGTGAATAACCAAGGCAATGCCCACGCCCAGGGCAAATAAGGCGAGAAAACTCAGTTCGATAATGCGTTTAGATGGCATGGTTAATTATTAAACCCGTCGCGCAGGCGGTCGATGATGGAATTGATGCCATTGCCGATACTGCGCGCTGGGCTGGCATTGCGGCGCGGGCGTGTATCCTCGCGGTTTTCATCCAGCGGTTCCTCATAGGGTTCGCTGGCCGGGCGGTTACTGCTGCTGGCTGGATGCTCACTGGCAACCGGCGTGCGCGGGGCAGAGTGATCCACTTCGCGCACATCCCGCTCCCTCAGCTCGCGCTCTTTGGCTTCTTTTTCCTGTTTGGCGCGATAGATTGAATACTGCGCCTCTACTACGGTCAGGCGGTTGCTCACCTGGGCAACCAGCTGCTGCTGCACCTGCAGTTGATCCAACAGAACGCGCTCGCGTTTTTGCCCTTGCACATGCAACCAATAGGCACCCACCGCCGCAGCAAACGCTAATGGCCAACCTAACAGCTTCCACATGACATCACCTAAAGCCCGCTTTTATTAAAATAGTCGCCGCATTATAAAGACTTAGCCAAGCAAAAGCCGCACATTAGGCAGCTGCCTTGCAGCTATTAACCCAGCGATAAAACGGATCGGCCTGGTCTAGTGTGTTTTCGCCCCCTCAAGCAACGTCATTAAGTTAAGAGAAATCGTAGGGGCGGCCCCTTGTGGTCGCCCAATTTTAGCCCCCAATAAATTTTAGTGGTCGCACGGGTTGGGGCGCCCCTACAGGAGTTTCCTATTCATAAAATCGTTAACCTAATGACTTGGGTTGGGTGGAGGTTTCTAGCAGAGGGCAAAATCAAAAAAAACCAGATGAAATCCTTAGTTGAATAACATTGCCCCCCAAGGCCAGGCAGCTCCGCCCTAACGCTCTGCTGGCACTTTTGGAAAGCGTCAATTGCAGTAATGGTTAACTGAGCCTTTTAGGTTCAATCCCAAGCACCCAATTAAGGCTTATTAATACCTGGCATAGCAACACTCAAGCGCGCCTCAAAGGCGTTTTGGGATGGGGGTATTTAAAATTGTGTTTAAGGCAAAACTCTTGGCTAAAAAGCGGTAAAAGTTAACGCTAGTTGGATTGCCATCCACCGCTATTCCCGCCTAGAATCGGCATCGATGTGACGACCGCGCTGACATTTAATGGCTATGACATTGGGTGATACCGCTAAACACAGATTCGGTTATCACGGGGTGTAATTCCATTGTTTAAAGAGTCCAGCCATGTCAGAGAAAATTAAAGGAACCGTTAAGTGGTTCAATGAAAGTAAAGGTTATGGGTTTATCAGCCGTGAAGGCGGCCCTGATTTATTCGTTCACTTCAGCAGCATTCAAGGCGCGGGTTTTAAAACGCTCAAAGAAGGCCAAAAGGTAACCTTTACCGAGGGCAAGGGACAAAAAGGCCCTCAAGCAGAAAACGTTGAGTTGGTGCCTTAAATCAATTTAACTGAGTGTCACAAGGCGGGTTATCCCGCCTTTTTATTTATCGGTAGCCATCAAATTATTTATTGGCAGTCATCAAAGACCTGGGGCCAGCCAATTGCTGCTCAGGTTAATTTCCGTCAAATCCATAGGGCTGTTTTTAATCGAAAAATTGGCGCTACTCAATGCGAAAACGCAGTGTCTCAACAATTTGCCCATTTGCCGCTACATCTAGGGTGTAAGCGCCCTTGCTAAAGCCACCCGCCGGAGCCTCTATTTTGTGCTGCAGCAGGCCTTCTTTTACCTCAACAGGCTGTTGGCTAACTAGGCGGGTACGCGCGCCCTCGTAGAGATTGACCTGCAGTAATTGTCGCTGGGATTGCGCCAGTGCCAGGCGCAGGTGCAAGTGTTTGCTCACCGATAAGCTAGTCGGCTGGGGCTCATCGAAACTATCCAGCGGAAAGCCCGCTAAGCGCAGGCCTGTCACCTGCGGCAGTATGTTGCGGTTGCGCTCGACGATTTTCTCATCGATGGCTTGGTGCAGCTGCTGCAAGGCTTTGTCGTTAGGCTTGAGCTCAGCGGCAGCGGCGAGTTGTTCATTGACAGTGTTGTAGGCACCTTCTTTTACCCAGCGGTTGGCCCACCCTGGCAGGGCCTGCCACAGGCTTTGGCTCGCGTCGCGCACACTCGGATTGCCAGGGTCCTTATTCAAAACTTGCGCATAAAGCTCATAGGCATTTTGACCGGCCGGTGCAAATAACTGCCCCTTCTCCGCCAGACGTTTTGCCTCGGCTAGTTTATCGGCGGTAGTTGTGGGCGCACCCGGCTGGCTGGCCAGGGGTGCGCCTTTGGCGGCCGATTCCCTCGGCAGCTGGCGAATATTGGCCAGCGCCTCACGCGCAGGGGCAATTTCCGGGTCCAGTGCTAGAACCGCTTCGTAGGCCTCGCGCGCATTGGCGCCGGGCGGCGCCGCTAGCGCACCGCGTTTGCTGTAATCCTCAGCGTTTAATAACAGCGCTTGTACTTGCGGCCGCAGTTGCAAACGCGCCTCCTGGCGATTTAATTCGTCGGTGACAAACTCAGGAAACAATAAACGCTGGTTTTTATTCAACAACACCGCCTGGTCATAATCCGCCAGATTGAGCGCCCAGGTTAAGCGTTTGAGTTGCTGCTGGGCCAAGGCGGTTAGTTCCTGCTCCACCCCTTGGTCATCCGGCCGCAGCTTTTGTAATTCGCGGTAAAGCTTTACCAGCACCGGCAGTTGCGCTTCACTTTTCTGGTAGGCCTTGGTTACCAAGGCGATGTTTTCTTTCAACTGATTTACGTCTTTATTAGCGCCTGCCGCTAGGGTGGCGAAGGAGTCAGCCGGTTTAGGTGCATAGGCATACCAAATCCCCAGCCCAGCCGCCGTGGCGGCCAAGCTCAAAATTGCACCTACAGCAAACCAGGTAAGCCCGCCACTAGTTGTGTCGGCCTTGTTGGGTTCTGGCGCGCTCGCAGGTGTTGCTGAGGTGAGTGCGCTGGGCTGGGCCTCTAGAGCGGCAAGCGCATCCATGGAGTGAGGTGCTACACCGCCGCTGACTTCAACTAAAGTGGCAGCGCTGGCCCAGGCAGCCGGTAAACTGTCCTCCTCAACTTCAACCTCAGCTAAGGGTTTGGCGCCCTCCATGAGGGGTTTGAGTTCCTCAAGTGCAGCAACCAAATCGGCCGGTTGCTGGAAGCGCTCAGCGGGTGATTTGGCTAGTAGCCGATTGAGAATCGGCGCCGCTGCGGCTAGGGATTCAGGCAGTACCGGCGGCGCTTCAGTGATATGTTTGATCCCAATAGCTACTGCAGAGTCGCCATCAAACGGCACCTTGCCCGTCAGCAGTAGGTAAAACACCACTCCAAGGCTGTAGAGGTCGGAGCGGGCATCTACCGCTTTACCCTTGGCCTGCTCAGGGCTCATGTAATGGGGCGTGCCTATGGCAAGGCCGGTTTGAGTAACGCTCAGATCTGTTTCCGCCGCACGGGCTATACCAAAATCCATCAGTACAGCGCGATGATCGGCTTTGGCGATCATAATGTTTTCCGGTTTGATATCCCGGTGTACATAACCCTTGCTAGCGGCAAAATCTAACGCGCGGGCAATATCTTGTACGGCTTGAATTTTTTGCTGCAGGTTAAGCTGTCGGCGCGCTTGTTTAAGATCTTGTCCCTCGATGTATTCCATGGAGAGATAAAACGCGCCCTCATGCACACCCACATCAAACACCGTCACTATGTTGGGGTGTACCAACTGAGAGACTATGCGCGCTTCGCGAAAAAACCGTTTGCCAAAGGCCGGATCATCGGTGAGGCCCTGTGCCATGACTTTGAGGGCAACCTGCCGCTCGAAGATATCCTGCACAGCCAAATACACCGTAGCCATGCCCCCTTTGCCTAGGGTGCGGATAATCCGGTAGCCGGGAATGTGCAAACTCATCGAGCCCACCGCAGCGGCGCGCGTATAGAGGATGCAAAGCAGTTAAAAAGACGGGTAATCATAAAAACAAAGGCTTGGCTACGAGCGTTCAGTGTAACCAGGCCTTCGCGGGAGGGGAACAGAAAAAACTGCGGGGTTATTCAGATACAGCGCTATCGATCAATGGCTTTAACTCGCCCTTGGCGTGCATCTCAGTGATGATGTCACAACCGCCGACCAGCTCACCGCCCACCCACAGCTGGGGAAAGGTGGGCCAATTGGCGTAGGCGGGCAAATTGGCGCGGATTTCTGGGTTAGACAACACGTCCACAAACGCGAAGCGCTTGCCACAGGCCATCACCGCTTGTGACGCGCGCTGGGAAAAACCGCACTGGGGCGCGTCTGGGGAACCTTTCATGTAAAGAATGACGGGGTTTTGCGCGATTTGCTCTTTGATGGTTTCGATAATGTCCATAGCAGTACCTATGTAGATGAATATATGTCGAGGGAAATGGGGGGCTATAACCCAGTGTGCTTCTAGGATATTGGGGGCATTTTACTGTTAATCCAGACCTTGACGGTACCCCTTGACCGCATTAATCCACAGCGCTAAGACAAAGGGGTTGTCAAAGGCAAAATATTATTTTTAGAATGCCCTTTGCAGGCAGCGATCGCTGCCTGTTTTGTTTTTGGGCTTTTAAACCTGGGAACACCAGATAAATCCTCGCCGGGGCCTATGCGCACACTCGGCAGGAGGATCAACTGGGGTTTGCCAGGTTCGTTTATCCGAGATCACAGGTATGACCCTCATGAACACCTACGGCAACCGCACCACCACCCTCGTCAAGGGCGAAGGCCCCTATGTGTGGGACAGCGAAGGCCGCCGTTATTTGGATGCAATCTCCGGCATTGCGGTGTGTGGCTTGGGGTACAACTATCCTGCGGTCACCCAGGCCATTGTGGAGCAAGCGCAGAAGCTGCTGCACACCTCGAACCTATACAACATCCCCAGCCAACAGGAGCTGGGTGCTAAGTTGGTGGCCATCTCGGGTATGGACAGGGCCTTTTTCTCCAATTCCGGTGCCGAAGCCAATGAAGCCGCCATCAAAATTGCCCGCAAGTACGCCAATGACAAGGGCATAGAGCAGCCCCACATCATCACCACGCAAAACAGTTTTCATGGCCGCACCCTCGCCACCCTATCAGCATCCGGTAATAGCAAAATTCAAAAAGGCTTTTATCCTCTGGTGGACGGCTTCAGCCACGTGCCCTACAACGACCTCGCCGCCATTGAAGCGGCCGCCACCGCTAACACTGTGGCGGTAATGTTGGAGCCGGTGCAAGGCGAAGGCGGTATCCGTGTGCCCAGCGCCGATTTTCTACCGAAGCTGCGCGCCCTGTGTGATGCCAAGGGCTGGTTGTTGATACTCGATGAAATTCAAACCGGCAATGGCCGTACCGGCAAATACTTCGCCTACCAACACTATGGCGTGTTGCCCGATGTAGTCACCACGGCAAAAGGCCTCGGCAATGGTGTGCCCATCGGCGCTTGCCTGGCGCGCGGCCCTGCGGCGGAGGTCTTTCAAGCCGGTAACCACGGCACCACCTTCGGCGGCAACCCCCTCGCCTGCAGCACCGCCTTAGCGGTGGTCAATGCCTTAGACTCCGCTATGTTGGCTCGGGTAAGCGCCCTCGGCGAGCGCATCAAGGGCTCACTACAAGAGGCTTTGGCTGGCCAACCCAAGGTAAAAGAAGTGCGCGGCCAAGGCTTGTTAATAGGCATTGAACTGACCGAGGACTGCGGGCAACTGGTGGAGGCGGGCAAACAAAACGGCGTGTTAATCAACGTCACCGCTGGCAACACTGTAAGGCTGCTGCCGCCCTTTATTCTCACCGATGAACAAGCCGATGCCCTAGTGCAAACGGTTGTTTCCCTCATTCAAGGGTTTTAGGAACTCGCTATGGCCGCTCGACATTTTTTGACGCTGAACGATATTTCTGCAGACGAACTGCGTTTTATCATCGATCAGGCAATTGACCTGAAACGGCGCCACCGCCAGGGTGAAATCATTGAGCCGTTAAAAAATCGCGTCTTAGGGATGATTTTTGAAAAATCGTCCACCCGCACCCGCATCTCGTTTGAAGCGGGCATGACGCAGCTCGGCGGCGCGGCGCTATTTTTATCCCCCAAAGACACTCAGTTGGGGCGCGGCGAGCCGATTGAAGATTCCGCGCGGGTCATTTCCCGCATGGTGGATATCATCATGATTCGCACCTTTGGCCACGACATAGTCGAGCGTTTTGCCGCCTATTCGCAGGTACCCGTCATCAACGCCCTCACCGACTCCTTCCACCCTTGCCAGCTGCTGGCCGATATTCAAACCTTTGTCGAGCATCGCGGCAGCCCGCAGGGCAAAAAGGTCGCCTGGATTGGTGATGGCAACAACATGTGCCACTCCTACATCAATGCTTCTCGCCTGTGTGACTTCCAACTCACCATCGCCTGCCCGGAGGGTTTTGAGCCGGATGCGGCGCTAGTGGCCAACAATGCCGACCGCGTAACTCTGGTGCGCGACCCCATGCAGGCGGCACAGGGCGCCCATTGGATCGCCACTGATGTATGGGCGAGCATGGGCCAGGAAGCTGAGCAAGCCCTGCGCGCGGCGAAGTTTGCCGATTACCAAGTGAGCCACTCCCATATGCGCGTTGCCGCACCCGACGCCCTCTTCATGCACTGCCTACCGGCCCATCGCGGTGAGGAAGTCAGCGCCGACTTATTTGAAGACGACCAGTATTCAGTGGTGTGGGATGAAGCGGAAAATCGCTTGCACGCGCAAAAAGCGCTGCTGTTGTTTTTATTAGGGAAACTCTAAGGTCTCATGTTGTAGCGGCAAGGAGCCTGCCTGAGGCATTTTGTCGCTTGTGACCCGATTTAATTGGCATCTACCCAGCCGTTTACCATTGCTGATTTCCCCTGTTCGTCGGTGACAATAATTTGAAAGCCGCCTGCTTTTTCAAACCGATAGACCAACGCAGCCTCATTCGGAGCCGCTTCAATTAATCGGCCGTTGATAAACCAATGACAAAGCCCTTGAGCATTGGAGGCCTTTAAAGTAACCGAAGGCAGAGCGCGGCTACCTGAGGGTGAAACTAGGTGGATACCGTTATATAGGGAATCAATGGTTAAACTACCCTTATACAACATGGGTGGTCGGCTACAGCTGGGGTGGTAACCAGGGATGGCCCTACTGCGTTTTTGCTCATCGCTGATCCACGGCTCCAAACTCTGCGGCCATAAGGCTACGTTTTTTACCTGCCCGCGCCCATTGGCACACGCATCATCCACTCTCAAACCCGAAATCGGATCGGTAAAGAATTTAACCTGCAACGTCCCCCATAGGGTGTCGCTCCTATCCGCAAGCGTGGGGGGCACAACCCCATCCAAAACATAGGCGTTGCGACGCTCGTGGCACAAACCCTCAGCTGTATTCACACGGGCGCCCCCCAACGGCCAGCAAATTTCAACCTGCTGGACATTCGCAGGCTGCGGATCTGCAGCCTGCATTGCAGGAAATAGGCTTTTTACCTGCGCCGCAACTGAAAACAACAAGGGCGCTGCGGTGAGTGTGCCACTGGCACCCAGTAAAGGCGTACCGTCCGGGCGGCCTACCCATACGCCGAGGGTAAAATCGCCCAACACGCCGAGCGCCCAGCTGTCGCGGTAGCCGTAGGAAGTGCCTGTTTTCCAGGCTATATCTGTAAAGCGTTCAGAGTGCGCCGAGGCATTGTCCCGCTGCGCAGAATGGTCTCCCTGCAAAATTCTTTTAATCACCCAGGCCGCCCCCGGGGACATTAAATAGCGGCTTGGTTGAACTATGTCTGTCGTCGTCATACGCAAGCCTTGGGCTTGACCAAGGCTTCCCAAGGCAGTGTAAAGCTGGACGAGCGATTCTAAATTACTACCCAAGCCCCCTAGGATCACCGCCAGGCTGGGGCCTGCGCCCTTGGCAAACACCAAATCCGCACCGGTGTTTTTTAGTCGTGCCGTAAAGCTGTCCACGCCCAAATGATCAAGCACCTGTACGGCCGGAATGTTCAGTGATCGGCGCAAGGCGTCGGCTAGGCTCACGGGGCCTGAATACCCCGTGGAAAAGTTTTGCGGCCGGTAATCAGCAAATGCGGTAGGTGCATCCGTCAACAGTGATTCGGAATGAACCAAGCCTGCATCTATGGCCATGGCATATAAAAAAGGCTTGAGGGTAGAGCCTGGAGAGCGAATAGCCTGCACCATATCCAGTTGACCAAAGCGGGAATTCGCAAAAAAATCCGCTGATCCTAAGTAGGCTTTAACCGCCTGGGTGCGATTGTCCACCACGAGTACGGCGGCTGATGTGCGCTCGGGTAGCCGCTGAATATAAGCGCGCGTCAAATCCTCCAAACCCTGCTGTAAATGAACATTTACAGTGGATTGAATCAGCGCTTGCTCAGCGTGCGCTTGCGCTAACCGATTGCTAAAAATGCGCGCCAACGAAGGGGAGGAGAATTTTTGTGCTGCTACCACCTCAATTAAAGCCCCCTCAACCCGCTCAGCAGACCACAGGCGCAGTTCCCCCATACGCCGCAACACCTTGTCGCGCGCGGCGCGGGCAACCTGCGGATGAATATCCGGGCGGTACCGAGTAGGCGCCTGCGGCAATACCGCAAGCAGCGCCGCTTCAGCGTCACTCAGACGATTGGCCGATTTGCCGAAGTAGGTATAACTGGCGGCTTGGACGCCTTCAATCGTCCCGCCAAAGGGGGCCAAATTTAAATACATAGTGAGAATTTCGCGCTTGCTAAAATGCAGCTCCAGCTGGAAGGCGCGCAGTATTTGGCAGATTTTGTGGCTGAAATCGCGCTTGGGCATTGGCTCAAGAATGCGGGCTACCTGCATAGTCAAGGTAGAGCCGCCGGAGACTATCCGGTTGCTCTGCAGGTATTGACCTACTGCCCGCAGCATAGAAAGCGGGTTAACACCCGGGTGGTACCAAAACCAACGATCTTCATAACCCAGCAGCGCTTCTAAGTAGGCTGGGCTGACCTGATCAGGGGTGACCGGGTAGCGCCAGATACCATTGCTGTCGGCAAAAGCGCTTAGCGGTGAGCCATCTTCAGCCACGATTACGCGAGCAAATGGCCGCGCATGAGCCGCTAAAGGCGGGTAGGCACAATCGAGTAACACCCCTATCGCTAGAACACAGGCCAGTATGCAACGGGCGGTGTACCCTTTATTGCGCAGGTTCAACCGCAGTGTCCCGAGGCAGAATGGTCACTTTTGGGAAGGCCGCTCCTATCGAGTGGAATCTGGGGCGATACATAGATTCGACATAGGAGTTGGGCACAGCAAAGGTGCCGGTAGTGACCGCGCGCATCAAGTAGCTTAATTCAATGCCCTTACCCTCGTTGCGGCCGGGCACATCAATGGCTGCCACAAAGCGATCATCCCGGTACTCCTGGTGCTTAATATTCATAGCCATGGCCGCTTGAGCTGGAGAGTAGTCGCCGTCCGACTCGGATTCAGTCGAGTTAGAATCCTCCTCATTAATTTTGGCGCTATGGGCAAGATTCTGATTTTCCAGTTCAAAGCCCGCCGGTAATAGATCGACTACCAAGGCATCAGCGATACGCATATCGGCCTCGATCGATAGCTTCACTTTTACAAAATCACCACTTTTAATTTTCTCCAGCGCCAGCGGCTGATTATCCTGCGTCAAAAAGCTGCGCGTGATATATAAACCACTGTTTTCCATAGCGGGCGCTTGCACTGCATAGCCTCGGCTAGTAGCACTTACATACAGGTTGCCTGCATGGGTGTTAACAAGCTGCACCTTTCGTTTCGCCACTGCAAAATCAACATACTCGTTGAGCGCCTGGCTATGATTTAACTCTTTTTTCACCCCCCCTTTTTGCAGGGTCGCACTCCAAGGGGCGTTACCGCCCGCTAAAACCGAGGCTGCACGCAACAGGGCTATTTGCTCCTGGGTGGTGGCTGACTCACGCGTATCCATAACCGATAGGAGTTTTTCCAATACTTTCACCTGCACATCGCTGGATAGCTGCGCCCGCTGGGCCATGTAGACCATCCAGGCGTAGTCGCGCCGAATACTGCCGTAATCGCCCCAATAGTAATAATCACTGAGGTCTTTACCGGGCGTAAACGCCAGAGCCTTATCAATTGCTTCATTACCGCGCTGCTGATCTCCTTGGGCGAGCATCGCCACGCCCAATTGCATGAGAGGAAGGGGCAACTGGGCGTATTTTTGGCTCTGATCGTATAGGTCACGCAGCGTACCCAAGGACGCTCGTTTAACCCGCGACAACACGTATCCGGCGTAGGCGCGATAGGCCAAATCATAGTGGGCCGGGTCTTGATACCAACTGCTGCGGCTGCTGGAACTGCCCTGCCCCACATATTGAACGAGGCGGTTTAACACCTTAGTTAACATCGACTCATCCACTGCAACGCCCATATCACGCGCATCTAAGAGAAAATCCGCGACATAAACGGACGCCCATTCAGCCTCCCCGGATGGCCCCCAATAACCAAACCCGCCGTTGGGTAGCTGATAACTAGCCAGTCGTGCCATGCCTAGTTTGAGCATCTCGCTACGGCTATCCAAAGATAACCCTCGCGCACTGTATGTTGAAAATATATTGCCCAACTGCAACCGAGCTACAGCATCTGGTGTGGCGTATAACCAAGGCATAGTGCTGCTCGTAGTTTGCTCTAAGCAGCCGTAGGGATAGGTAAGTAAACCGTGGATGTGCTCCTGCACATTAATGGGCGGCATGGCGGAGGCCGTCATGCTGATCCGGGTGGCTGCAGGCATTAAATTATCGGACGGGGCTGCAAGCGTAAAAATGTCGCCCGGCTTCAATATATTAAATTGTGATGAGGTAACAGCGGGGTATGCAGGCCGCACACCCAAATGCCATTGACGTGTGATATGAATAGGCTCCGCCCCCGCTGCTGTGTCCAGACTGACGGCCTGTAGTGTTATGGTGCCTGTGCCAATACTTAAATCCGCCTCCAAAGGCAGGCGGATGACCGAACGTTGTTGGTCGTCAATACTGAAGGATTTTTTATAAGGACTCATCTTCAATGGGCTAGTAGCGTCTATTGTGACTTCAAACTGATGAGCCTCTCCACTTAGGTTGTGAAGATCCACGGCAATATCCGCTTTATCTCCGCTTGCTAAAAAACGTGGCAAACTAATTTCACTGATCAAAGGCGCCGCAACAGTAAGCTCTTGCTCTGCGCTGCCGTATTGCTCCTCACTAAAAGCCACGGCCATAAAACGCAAGCGGCCGTTAAAATCCGGTATATGTAATGAAATGGCCGCCTCACCATTGGCATCTAAGCTGACGGGTTGCTCAAATAGAGAGACAATTTTCACCTCAGTAACAGGCCGCACCCCACCTGCTGTGTCGTCACTACCGCCAAAACGCAGCTTGGCAGTTTCCCCATCAAGGTTGTTGATCAGGTCGCCGTATAGATCGCGCAATTCCGGTAAATACCGGCGCGGCGCAAAAAACCAACTGAAAGGATCGGCTGTTTTAAAGTCAGTCACATTCAGCACACCAAGATCCACCGCCGCCAAACTTACCATTACCGGCTTACCTGGAGTTGCTCCAGTTACTTTCACCTTTGCAACCACATCAGTTTCAGGCTGCACTTTGGCGGATGGTAGACTGAGCGCTAAGTTTAATTTGCGCGCAGCGCGATCCAGCGCCAAATGGGTAACGCCAATAGCTCGTTGCGGAGGTATTTTTTTCGATGTATTGCCTGGGCTTAGTACCAGAGCAGTGACGTAGAGATTGTGTTGTTGCCAGTCTGCACTGATTGGAATATCAACAGTCGCCAGATTTTCATCCAGGGCTAGTCGTTTTTGCCACAATAGTTTGTCGCCCTCAACCATCACAATCACATCGCCATCATAAGGCGCACGCACCTGCACCTTCGCAGTCCCACCGGGTTTATAGGTGGGTTTATCAAGCAATACCTTCACCTCGTCTGGGCGACTAGCGACAGAACCAGGCGCCATCCCCCAGTACCAGCCGTAACTGGCATCGAACGGAAACACAGACTTAGCGCCGGTTGTTGGGTCAGTCACTTCTAGTTGATAAAAACCATAATCCACCGGTACAGCAATCTGCGCAGGAGTATCGGCAGAGGTGTCTATGTTTGCGGAAAACACAGGATAGGATTTTTCACTGTATTGGTACTCACCATTGCCGTCGCGAGTCCAGTAATAGTCCCGCCGCTTGCGAATAAGCTGGACCTCCAGCCCTTTGGCTTCTTGTTTCTCGCCACTACGGTTAACACTAATAATGTCAAAACTTACCAGGCTGTTATAAGCGATAAGTTTGGGGTCACCCTGAATGCGAATACCAATTGCGTTTTCTGCCGAAGGCCAAATAGTGAAATGCCGATCGCGGGTAACCGCGCGCCCCCCGCTCTCCTCCAAACTGCATACGGCGGTAAGCTCAAGTGGCCAGTTGGTATCCTGCCAGTTATTGGCAATAGTGACCGTCGCTTTACCTGTTGCGTCTAAATGAACGTCTTCAACATCAAAATGATTTTGACTCGACTCATTAACTATCGCGCCAAACTCAAAGCCCGCCAAATGAGCAAATGGTGCTCGTAAGGGCTTAACCTGCGCCTTGGTCACCAAACGATTGCCTGCTGCCGGTGCCCCGTATAAATATTGGCCTTCCACCTCGATATTTAAAGGCTCATCGGCACTGATACTATCCGGCTCGGCAGTGCTCCCCAAAGACAGTTTCATGCGCTCAGGGATAAATTCTTCCACGTGAAATTCGTAAGAATCTAACACCGCGTCTGCCAGCATTATTTGCATGTGCCACAAGCCGGTGGGCGCATCCGGGAGCAGCTTGTATTGATAAGAATAATAGGCAAGATCATTGCCCGTTAACGGCACGTCTCCCACCGATTCTCCATCGGGTTTTAAAATGCGTGCGTTAAGCACGGGGTTTGATATTTTTTTACCATCGTCATCGCGCAATAAAACACTAAAATCAATTAATTCATCGGGGCGGTACAGATCCCGTGGTGCATAAATAAAAGCATTTAATGGCTGTTGAGGTCTTTGGCCCACCAATTTTAAAGCCGATAAATCCAGCGCGGCATCACGCAGGTTCAATACCGCAATTTGCTCATCATTTTTTGCCAATAAAATTTTGGCCTCCGGCGGCACTGCATCAAAAATTGCTACGCCTTCATCATCACTTGTTACCTCTTTTAGAACAGTGCCATCCTCGCGCAAAACACTTAGTTGCACGTTCGATAAAGCCTCTGCATCGGCAAGCGAATTCACCAGAACTCGCAACTGCGTGCCATAGGCGCGCGCATGCAGGCCAATATCACTCATGACAAACCAGGCTACTTGGCTGTTGTAGTTATAAACACCCGGGCGCTTTAACACTGCGATATACACACCCGGGGTTTTACGCAGAACATCAATATCACCAATGGGCAAATTAGTTATCTGGCGTTTATTTTTCGGCGGGTTGAGATCAAAACGACCGCTGTATACCAAGGTTTTAGCTTCGGGCAAGTTGTACAGGTAGTACCTGCGATTACTTTCACGGGCTGCCAAAAACTTGGGTATGACCGCCTCATCTAAGCGAAAAAAATCTACATCCGCCTGAGGAACATTGACGGTTATCAGCGGCAGCCCCTCCGCCAATTCAAATGGCAGAACGGAGCCTTGGCTGGCAAATTCAAGGATTTGTTGTACCGGCTTGGTCGTAAGTGAACGGGGGCCATCATCCTTGCCCAAGGTGCTGCCGGTAATTAAGGGTAATTCGCCATCTACACGCACTTTATAACCACTAGAGACTTCAATCGCTTGAAAATAAGCCGTTAACCCATTTTTGGCTAAAATCCATTCCCCAGCCACCGCAGCGTTTTTGTCGGTGGAGAGATGTAAAAAGCGATTAAAATTTTGTGTGCCGTCAACGGGGACCGTAAACGTTAAAGCGAGTGCCGGTGCGTTTTCGTAGCTGACTTCACTAAAGTCAACAATTGCTGCTTTGGTATTGGCATAGGTGGCGGCAGTAGGAGCGGAGCCTGCACTAACAGGCGCAGATTTGACGCTTAGGATCACAGATAAACATACAACGACAGCGGCAACTAAATTGCGCATACACTTCCTTTTTTGTGGTTTAAATCAGGCCTTGGCTATGAAGGCTGCAATGTACTCACATCCAAAACAGTCCCGCACCCCAGATATGGAGAGCGCCTACTTTTGAACATGATAACTTATTATATTAATCAACGGTTTCTTAAAAATTGGCCTAGAGTGATTCGGAATAGCCCGAGCCAAACAATTACATCAAACGATGTTTGCAGAACACATCAGCGGAAGTTCACCGCGCGTGTTCCCGCCCGGTTATGTGTGGCCTTATACCTTATAAATTTCTTCATTCGGCTTTGCCCCCTCGACACTCACCGATCTATTGTGCGACGGGTTAATAACTGGATAGGCCTGAGATTCTGCATTGCTCACTGCGGAGAATCCTAAAAACAAACCCAATTTATGTTCACAGCGTCGTGTGCAAAAACCTACACATACACGTCAATCATGGGCTGAACCTGGGCCACATTGGCAACCGCTTTGAAGACATCAGTAGCCGAGCGCAAGGGGGAAACTGGTGGGCTATAACTTCGGTTGGGGTTCGCCACCGCTTCGAGGCTATCAAGCACTTCATAACCGCTGCCCGGTTTAGCAACGGCTTCAAATACCCGTCCAACAGTGGCCGCAGGCTGGGCGCGGTACTGGGCAAAACCTTGAGCCTGTAAATGTTCGGCGGACAGCCTCATAGATAAAACTCGTTAAAACTTCAGTATAGATAAGGGCGAGAAATTGGTAATTGCGCTTGCATCCTGGACAAGGCTCACAACTTGTTTTGAGCTCGCAGACAAGTTCTTTACCTGCCCCAGTTAAATCTCTAGACTGGCCAGGTCTTGTCGGGGTGCTGCTGTGTGCGGCTGAGAAAAACCCGCAAACCTGATCCGGGTAATACCGGCGTAGGGAACGAGGCGCATTATTGCAGGTTTTTTGCCCGTCTATTGCGTCGCGCTCTGAATTTATTTGGTGTAGCCGATGCCCTCTTCAACTCCCAGCCGTTTAGTCGTCACCATCGCCGGCAGCGATTGCTCTGGCGGTGCGGGTATTCAGGCGGATTTAAAAACCTTTGGGGTATTTGGGGTGTTTGGCGCGAGCGTAATCACCGCCGTTACAGCGCAAAACAGCCAGCGGTTTTATTGCCCCAATGTGCTCTCGCCGGACCAGTTTCGCTCCCAGTGGCGGGCGGTGTTGGAGGGCTCGCCTATCAGTGCAATTAAACTCGGTATGCTGGGCGATGAAGCCATGGCCCATGCGGTTGCCGATGCATTAGATGCCTTTAGCAGCGTGCATCCTGCAGTGCCCATTGTGATCGACCCAGTGCTGAAGGCTTCCACCGGTGGTGATCTCAGCGGTGCGCCCAGCCGTCGAATTTATCAGGAGCGGTTAATTCCCCTCGCCCATTTACTCACACCCAATGTTCCTGAGGCGGCGACTTTATTAGCGCAAACTGAGGCGGCTGATATTGCGGGCCTTGAGCAGCACGCTGCGGCACTGAAAGCGCTCGGCGCGCGAGCCGTTCTGCTCAAAGGCGGCCATTTAAACTCTCCGCTGCCCCACGAACAAACCCTCGCCTGCGATTTATTAATAGATGATCTAGGCAGCTACCGTTTTACCTCGCCGCGCGTATCTGCTGAACACAGCCACGGCAGCGGCTGCACTCTGGCGAGCGCCATTGCCGCAGGCCTGGCGCAGGGTTTAAACCTGCGCCAGGCCATAGCAGCGGCCAAAACCTTTATTGGCGGTGCTTTAGAACAGAGCGCTCGCTTACAACTGGCCCCCAGCAATGGGCCGATCCATCATTTTTACGCCTACTGGTAGAGCTACTATGTCTTACACGCCCGATACCCAATTTGTCAGCCAGAACGCCAAGGTGGATGAAGCCTCGGTCAAACCCTTTCCGCGCTCACACAAAATTTACGTGACCGGCAGCCGGCCGGATATTCGTGTGCCCATGCGGGAAATCAGCCTGTTTGATACCCCCACCGACATGGGCGGTGAAAAAAATCCGCCAGTGCGGGTGTATGACACCTCCGGGCCCTACAGCGACCCGAGCGTGAGTATTGATCTGCGCAAAGGCCTACCGGATATTCGCAGTCAATGGATTCTCGATCGCGGCGACACAGAAGCCCTCAGCGGTTCAGCGTCTTTATTTACTCGCCAGCGCCTGGATGACCCGGCCCTACAAAAATTGCGCTTTGAGCATATCCGCGCCGCCCGCCACGCGCGTACAGGCATGAATGTTAGCCAGATGCACTACGCCAAAAAAGGCATCATCACCCCTGAGATGGAATACATCGCCATTCGTGAAAACATGAGCCTGCAGCAGGCTAAGGAACAGGGTGTACTGTCTCAGCAGCATGCGGGCATGAGTTTCGGCGCGAATATTCCCAAGGAAATTACCCCAGAATTTGTGCGCCAGGAGGTGGCTTTAGGCCGCGCCATCATTCCCGCCAATATCAACCATGTGGAGTTGGAACCGATGATTATCGGCCGCAATTTCCTGGTGAAAATTAACGGCAATATAGGCAACTCGGCGGTTACTTCCTCCATAGAGGAGGAAGTGGCCAAGCTTACCTGGGGTATCCGCTGGGGCGCCGACACCATCATGGATCTCTCCACCGGCAAGAATATTCATGAAACCCGCGAGTGGATCATCCGCAATTCACCCGTGCCGATTGGCACAGTGCCTATTTACCAAGCCTTGGAAAAAGTGGGCGGTATTGCCGAAGACCTCACCTGGGAAATCTTCCGCGATACATTGATTGAACAGGCCGAACAGGGAGTGGACTACTTCACTATTCACGCAGGTGTTCTGCTGCGCTATGTACCCCTCACCGCCAAACGCACCACCGGCATCGTCAGCCGGGGCGGCTCCATTATGGCCAAGTGGTGCCTTGCCCATCACAAAGAGAATTTCCTCTACACCCACTTTGACGACATTTGCCAGATCATGAAGGCCTACGATGTGTCCTTCTCCTTGGGCGATGGCCTGCGCCCAGGCTCTATTGCCGACGCCAATGACGCCGCCCAGTTTGGCGAATTAGAAACCCTCGGTGAATTAACCCAAATCGCCTGGCAGCACGATGTGCAAACCATGATCGAAGGCCCAGGCCATGTGCCCATGCACATGATCAAAGAGAACATGGATAAACAACTGGAAGTCTGTAAAGAGGCCCCCTTCTACACCCTCGGGCCCTTGACCACCGACATAGCCCCCGGCTACGACCACATCACCTCTGGCATAGGTGCCGCCATGATCGGCTGGTTCGGCTGCGCCATGCTCTGCTACGTAACGCCCAAAGAACACTTAGGCCTGCCCAATAAAGACGACGTTAAAGAAGGCATCATCACCTATAAAATCGCCGCCCACGCCGCCGACCTCGCCAAAGGCCATCCGGGCGCTCAGCTGCGGGATAACGCTCTGTCTAAAGCGCGCTTTGAATTCCGCTGGGAGGATCAATTTAACTTAGGGCTAGACCCAGACACAGCGCGGGAATACCACGATGAAACCCTGCCGAAGGACTCCGCCAAGGTTGCCCACTTTTGCTCCATGTGCGGGCCCAAGTTCTGCTCCATGAAAATCACCCAAGATGTGCGCGACTATGCAGCAAGCCTAGGCCAGCAGGTAGGTACTGAAGAAAGCGTTCGAATGCTTGATGTAGAAGCGGAAATGAAGGCGAAGGCGGATGAATTCCGCGCTCAAGGCAGCCAGATATACACCCGCGTGTGATGCAGTCTAGGCCTTGAGCCCAAGGCTTTAGCCTATGTGCACCAAGCTTTAACCTGTGTTGGCTGCGCGCCTGAGGCGTGCAGCCTGGAGAAACTCGCTCATAATGGGTGTGCTATCAAGCAAATGTGGCTGATCCTGATGGAATTCAGGGTGCCACTGGACGCCCAACACATAGCTACTACCGCGCCAACGGATGGCTTCAATCACACCATCTGGGCTGAGCGCCTCCGCACTCAGATCATCCCCTAAGCGATCCACACACTGATGGTGAATACTCGTTACCAGGGGCGCCGTTACGCCGGGGTAAAGAGCCTCTAACCCTGATTGAGGTACTAGTTCAATGGGGTGATGAAGCCCGTCATAGAGGCTCGCATCATAGTGAGCGAAGGCGCGGGGCCGCTGGCTTGGAATGTCTTGAATCAGGGTGCCGCCAAGCGCGACGTTGATCAATTGGCAGCCGCGACAGATACCCAGCACGGGCTTGCCACTGATGATAAATGCCCATACCAATTCAATTTCATAGCGATCGCGTACCCGATCACCGGCCCAGTCCGGTTGCAGAGGTTTGCCGCCGTAGCTTTCAGGTGCCACATCGGCGCCGCCTTGCAGTATCAGCCCGTCCATAGCCTCGGCGTAATCACGCATCGAAATATCAGCCCGGCCCAGCGGGCCACCTTCAAAGAGGGTCGGTACCAGCAGCGCCAATGCCCCTTGGGATAACACCCAATGGGCTGCACTCTGCTCTAAGTACTGCAACACTTTATTGCGAAAGCCCAGCACATGTGGCGGCTGGTGCATTAAGCGGGCAGACAGGGCGATGCGCAGGAGAGGTTGGGGATTCGCCATTGCAGGCCTCACTGCATCCAATGATTCACTTGATGGCGCACCATATCGGGCATTAGCCGAGTTTCAGCAAAACAATCGCGCAGCCAGCTAGCGTCAGATTGGCGGTTGAGGACTCGCTTGCGCAATTCACCCAGGGCTTTATCGCTACCCAATTCCATCGCGTGCTGCTCGATGATGTCGAGGGTAGCAACTATGTCCTCGGCAATCGAATAGCGCTCGTGAGTACGCGGGTGAACGATTTCGCCTTCGAAACCAAACCGGCAGGCCTGAAAGCGGTTAAAGGTGTAGACCAAATAATCGTCTTCCTCGAGTTCAAAAGGCCGTTCGATCAACAACCAACGGGCGACCGCCTGAATATAAGCGGCGATATGGGCGCTGTGGAGAATGCCCAGCGGGGTGTCCATAACCCGCACCTCAACGGTGCCGTACTCGGGCTTGGGGCGAATATCCCAGTAGAAATCCTTCATGCTAGCCACCACGCCCGTAGCCGTCATTTTGTCGAAATAGGTGCTGAAGTCCGGCCATCGTTCAACAAAAGGCGCCCGCCCAGATAACGGAAATGCAAACACGGAATTTAACCGCGCTGAGGCAAAACCGGTATCGGCACCCTGGACAAAGGGAGAGGAGGCGGAGAGGGCAATAAAATGCGGGACATATCGGGACAGCCCGTGCATCAGGTATAAGGCAACGTCCGCCGAGGGCGCTCCTATGTGTACATGCTGACCGAAGATAGTGAATTGTTTAGCCAGGTATCCATAAATTGATGACAACTGTTGATAGCGCTGGGCATCGGTAATCTGCTGCTCCCGCCACTGCTGGTAGGCGTGGGTGCCGCCGCCTGCGATTCCTAAGTCTAGCGTCCGCGCCGCATCAACCAGGGAATCGCGCAGGTCGGTGAGCTCATCTATGGCTTGATCAACCCGCTCACAAACCCCTGTAGCAATTTCAATCATGCTGGAGGTCATTTCAGGTTTGATGTCCCCCACTACACCACGCTGCTCCAACACTCTTAGCAAATCGGGCGCACCAGGCGTCAGGTCATAATCGAAGGTATTAACAATTTGCAGCTCAAGCTCGACACCAAAAGTCAGCGCCCGGGAGGGGGAAAAGTTAGGTAGGCTCATACACTACTCGTTAGTTTCAGAACAAAAACGCAAGGACCACTGCATCGCCAGCGGGCAGATCAATTCGCAGATCAACACAGCGGACAACACAATAGGAAATACCACCGCCACTACCTCGCTGCCAGCTTGGTGCAACACACCTGTGAGTACCAAAGAAGAGGTGGCAAATGGCGTTAAACAGCCGCCTATGGCCAAGGCTTGGCGCCTTGATAAACCAGAGCGCGGGGCAAACACCCAAAGCACCGACCCCTTGGCAGCCGCTCGCACAAGTACCAAAGCCAAGGCGGCAAGCCCACCGGCGTAGATGTGTTGCCATTCAATGGTTAAGCCCTGTAAACAAAACAATAAAATCACCAGCGTACCGCCGAGGCTGCCTAGGTGCCTGGGCAACACAAGGGGCCGTGGATCCAGATTGCGAACGGCTATTCCAGCTAGCAGCGGCGGCAATAGCGGAGGAATATGGAAAAACTCCAGAGCGAAAAATGCGAGCATCAAAATGGCGAACAACAGCGCGGTGCCATGTTCATCGGCCAGATTTATAAATCTGCGCAGGTAGATAAAACATAGGGCGAGAATAGCGCCGCTAAACAAGGCACCCACCAATAAAATTAGAGTGTTGCCCAGCGCTGAGAACCAGCTGTCTGCGCCCGGAGAAAAGGAGGCAAAGAGTTTTACCAACACGAAACACACGACCGAATTAAATGCCGTGTGGGCCAATAGGCGCTGTGTCACCTGGCCGCGAGCCGCCGTCTCACCCAGCATACGCATTACCACCGCCGGGGAGGTGCCCACCGCCAACGCACCTATCATCAGCGCTTGTGCAAGCTGAAACCCTAAGAATCCCGCCAGCGCCGCACAAGCTAAAAAGCTCAAAGCGCATTCGGCAATACAACTGACCAACAGCGGGCGGTTGTGCCTAAACCACTGCAGATTCACCCTACTGCCCAGTTCAAATAACAACACCATCAACGCCAGGTTAATAATGCCCTGAATCACGGGCAATTGACTTGAGGATACCCAGGTATCACTCATGGCGCCTGCCACCGCGCCACCTATGGTGTAACCGGTAATTCTCGGCAGATGCAGAACACGGCCGAACACCTCGCCCACCGCCAGCGCCAGGGTGACGCCTACAACTAGAATCAGCGGAGCACTCAGTGCATAGTCCGCAGGGGTGAGGAAGGAAAATGCCATCGGGAAGCCACCTGAATCAGACAAATTATTTTATTTTCAATAAGATGGGCGCCAATATTGCCCTTGTGGAACTCAGCGAGTAACCCAGTGGGTTGTTTTGCCGGGTAATAGTTACACGCGGCAAGCCTGTCAGGCTAAAAAAGCCGACCCGTCTGTGGCGCCAAAGGTTCACCTAAGAAGAACAAACTCCCTAGCCACCCGCTTATAACACTTATTCATCTATACACAGAGATCAAGTCAATGACATTCGAACCGCGCTTTAACAGCCAAGACCTAGAACAGCTCAGCGAGAACACTGTTTTTGATGGTTTCCTGAAACTTAGCCGCAAACAATTTCGCCACCGGCGCTTTAATGGCGGCTGGAGCAGTGAGTTTGAGCGTGAGTTGCTGATGAAAAAGGACGGAGCGGCTGCGGTGGTGTACGACCCGGTGCACGACACCATCGGCCTTGTAGACCAGTTTAGAAGTGGCGCGCTGACTTCTGCCTGGGGGCCATGGTGTTTGGAGGTGGTAGCAGGGTTAATCGAGCCCAACGAGTCGGTTGAAGAGTTAATTCGCAGAGAATTAGCAGAGGAAGCCGGGGTGACAGCTGCTCGCCTGATTCCAATTACTGAGTACTATTCAACACCGGGCTGCTGCAACGAAAAAATTCATTTATTCTGCGCCCTGGCGGACTTAAGCTGTGCAGGAGGTGTGTACGGCTTGGACGCCGAGCATGAGGATATTCTTTTCAGCGTGCACCCGGCAGAGCAGGTCTTCGCTGCTATGCTCAACAGTAGAATGAATAACGCGGCAACCCTAATTGCTCTGTTATGGTTGCAACTTAACCGCCCCACTCTTCGAACAGGAAACCCCTGATGACTGCGGTATCCCATCGGGCCATCGGCCAGCGCCACTCTACGGTGAACCTTAAAGATCACCACGCCCAATGTGAGCTGAATTTCCATCGTTTCCTCCATCTACTGCCGGGCTGTCGCAGCGGGCGAATGCTCTGGTCCTATTCGCTGGGCGCCAACCGTCAACACAAAATATGTATCCGGTTAATTGAATCGGCTCCATACACGTCTACTCTTGAAGTCAGCCAGCAACAAACCGGTGGCATGGTATATAGCCACGGCACATGGCGTATTCGCCTCTACCACGATGTGGAAATGGCCGAGGTAGTGGCCTGGGATCGCCATCAACACTGGCTGCCCCAGTATGATTACCCCAATGCCAAGATGTACCAACCGGATGAAAAGCTGGCGATCAACCGATTTTTAGGCGAATGGTTGGAACATTGTCGCAAACAGGGTATTTGCCCAGACAATATTGTGATTAAATTCACAAACATGTGAACATTCCATTAGCCAAGTGGCGTTTCGGCTGCACACTTACATTAAAAGAAGTTCGGTAGGCAACGATGGAGAGAGTCGTTAGATTGAATACCAAGCCCTTGCGATTACTGCAGATCACCGATCCTCACCTCGGTGCACTGGCTGGCGAAACCCTCATCGGCCTGAACACTGAAGAGAGCTTAGTGGATGTGTTAACGCACATTCGCGACAGCGGCATCAGCTACGACATCATCGTCGGCTCCGGCGATATTTCCAACGACGGCAGCGTCGCTTCCTACCAGCGTTTTATAGACCGGGTGCAAGAATATATCCCCAATGTGCCCATCGCCTGGTTGCCCGGCAACCACGACAACCCTAAGAATATGGCCACCTTTCCCCGCCAAACGGTGTGGATAGAAGACTTCTCCATCGGCCAATGGCAATTTTTGCTCCTCAACTCGCGCATCCCTTTTGAAGAGGGCGGCGAACTCTCGCCTAGTGAACTGGCTCGTTTAGAGCGCGCCCTGAGCCTGCGGCCGGAGCGCAATACCCTGATTATGTTGCACCACCAGCCGGTGCCGGTGGGATCACAGTGGATCGATCAGTACGTGGTTAAAAACGCCCAGCAGTTTTTTGCCCTGCTGGATCGATTCCCGAATGTAAAAGCCGTCGTCTGGGGCCATGTCCACCAGGCGTTTGAAGCGGTGCGCGGTAACCTGAAATTATTTGCCAGCCCCTCCACCTGCGTGCAATTTGCCCCTAAGTCAACCAACTTCCAAGTGGACTATCTAATGCCGGGCTGCCGCAGTTACCTGTTGCACCCGGATGGCACGATTGAATCGGCTGTGTTGCGGGCGAAAGATCGCATCTACTGCATCGATTACAGCTCCACCGGTTATTAATACAACGGCGTCTTTTGCCCTTGCAGTAGATGCCGTGTTTTTCAGCCGGTTCTAACCCCCATCAAGGCATGACCGCCAAGGCCCAAGCTGCTATAGTCGCGGCTTTTTCCCGGCCTTAAAGGTGTTTTTTTCATGTCTGTGCGTACCATCCTTGTAACCTGTGCCCTCCCCTACGCCAATGGCTCGATTCATTTAGGCCACATGGTGGAGCATATCCAAGCGGATATCTGGGTGCGATTTCAAAAGATGCGCGGGCAGAAAATCACCTTTGTCTGCGCCGATGACGCCCACGGCACCGCCATTATGCTGGCGGCGGAAAAACTCGGCATTACGCCTGAGGAGCAAATTGAGCGCATAAAAGCTGAGCACATGGCCGATTTCGCCGGTTTTTTTATCGGCTTTGATAATTACCACTCCACCCATTCAACCGAAAATAAAAGCCTCTCTGAATTAATTTACAGCCGTTTAAAAGCCAACGGCCACATCAGCGAGCGCAACATAGTGCAAGCCTTTGACCCGGTAAAAAATATCTTTTTAGCCGACCGTTACATCAAAGGCAGCTGCCCAAAATGTAAAACCCCTGACCAATACGGCGATAATTGTGAAGCCTGCGGCGCTACCTACGCACCTATGGAGCTTATTAATCCTATCTCCGTGTATTCAGGTGCGACGCCGATTGCAAAAGAGTCCAAACATTTATTTTTTACGCTACCAGCCTTTAGCGACTTTTTGCGCAACTGGACTCGCGCGGGCCATTTAGCGCCTGAAGTCGCCAATAAATTAGCCGAGTGGATTGAGGGCGGCTTACAAGAGTGGGATATTTCCCGCGATGCGCCTTATTTTGGCTTTGAAATCCCCGGCGAACCCGGCAAATATTTTTATGTATGGCTGGATGCGCCCATAGGTTATATGGCCTCCCACCAACACTACTGCCAACAGCACAATGTGGATTTTGATTCTTACTGGCAAACTGGCAGCACAGCCGAGCTGTATCATTTTATCGGCAAGGATATTATTAATTTCCACGGCCTATTTTGGCCTGCCATGTTGCACTCCGCCAATTTCCGCACACCCACACAGGTATTTTGCCACGGCTTTTTAACCGTCGATGGCAAAAAGATGAGTAAATCGCGCGGCACTTTTGTTAACGCTCGCACCTACCTGGAACATTTAAATCCGGAGTATTTGCGTTATTACTTCGCCAGCAAACTCACCGCAGGCGTTGAAGATATAGACTTAAACTTGGAAGATTTTATTAACCGAGTGAATGCCGATTTAGTCGGTAAGGTCGTTAATATCGCCAGCCGCTGTGCCAACTTTATTCATAAATTAAACGGCGGCCAATTAAATAGCACACCGATAGACCTACCGCTTTGGGAGCGAGTACAAGCTGCCAGCGGGCCGATTGCCGAACTCTATGAAGCGCGCGAATTTGCCAAGGCCATGCGGGAAATTATGGCGCTGGCCGATGCCGCCAATGAATTTATCGCCGCTAATGCCCCCTGGGCGCTGGCTAAGCAAAGCGGTCAAGAACAACAGGTGATCGCCATTTGCAGCCTGGGCATTAATTTATTCGCCGCCTTAATGACTTATCTAAAACCCGTGTTACCCGCCATGGCTCATGAGGCGGAGGCATTTTTAGGCGTTACTCTCCATTGGCAAACGCCGCCGCAATACTTACACGGCCAAACAATTCAAGCCTTTAAACCGCTGCTTCAACGAGTCGAAGCGCAAAAGGTAGAGGCTATGATTGACGCGGGCAAACCCAGTGAAGCGGCCCCAGTAGAGAATCAAGCGGCCAAAGCCGCCAGCGGCTGGCTGTCCAGCGAGCCAGTCGCCGCGCAAATTGATTATGCGGATTTTGCCAAAATAGATTTGCGCGTGGCCAAAATTATTCAGGCCGAAGCGGTTACCGGCGCCGATAAATTATTGCGTTTGGTATTAAGCCTGGGCGATGAAGAGCGCCAGGTATTTGCCGGCATTAAAAGCGCATATAACCCAGAGGATTTAATTGGCAAACATACTGTAATGGTGGCGAATTTAGCACCGCGCAAAATGAAATTCGGTATGAGTGAGGGCATGGTGTTAGCCGCAGGCCCCGGTGGCAAGGATCTCTTTATTTTAGAGCCGCACCCAGGGGCAGAACCCGGCATGCGGGTTATGTAAGCGCCATGGAATTTTTTACCATTCTGCTGGGCATGGTGCTGGTGAATAATTTTGTGCTGGTACAGTTTTTAGGCCTGTGCCCATTTATGGGGGTTTCTAACCAAACCACCTCAGCGCTCGGTATGGGTGCTGCCACCACGTTTGTATTAACCCTGGCGAGCCTCAGCTGTCATCTGGTGTATCACTATCTGCTCCTGCCATTGCAGATTCCATTTTTGCGCACCATAACGTTTATTGTGGTAATTGCTGCGGTTGTGCAATTTGCCAAATTATTTATCGAAAAATTCAGCCCGCTGTTGTTTCGCGTACTAGGTGTTTATATACCGCTTATTACCACCAATTGCGCCGTGCTCGGCCTGTGTTTACAAAATGCCAGTAAAACCCTAAGTTTTTTTCAGGCCGGTGTGTATGGCCTGGGCGCGGGCCTGGGGTTTTCCCTGGTATTGGTGTGTTTTTCTGCCCTGCGGGAGCGCCTGGCTCAGGCGGACAGCCCATCGGCATTTAAAGGCCCGGCCCTAGCCATGATTACCGCCGGGCTTATGTCCCTGGCCTTTATGGGGTTTGCAGGCTTAGTTTAGGCCTGAATTCGCGGTGTACCCATGGGGCAGATTACCCACTTAATACTCCAATCCCCCTGGCTCAGCAGCATAGTCGCCCTCACAGCCCTGTGTTTTGTTTGCGGCTTACTGTTGGGCTTTGCCGCGCTACGTTTCAAGGTAGAAGGCAATCCGCTGGTTGAGCAGATCGATGCTCTGCTGCCGCAAACCCAGTGCGGGCAATGCGGCCACCCCGGCTGCCGCCCCTATGCGCAAGCCATAGCCGCCGGTGAAGCCATCAATCGCTGCCCACCCGGCGGGCAGACCACCATCGACGCACTCGCCCATCTGCTGGGGGTGGAGCCTATGGCCTTAGATGCCGAGCACGGTGTGGAAACCCCGGTTAAAACCGTGGCGTTTATTCGCGAGGCGGAGTGTATCGGCTGCACCAAATGCATTCAGGCCTGCCCAGTGGATGCCATCCTCGGCGCCGCAAAACTCATGCATACCGTGATCGCCAGCGAATGCACCGGCTGCGACCTGTGCGTAGAACCCTGCCCAGTGGATTGCATTGAAATGCGCCCACTTACGACGCCGGTGCAAGCATGGCCCTGGCCCAAACCAGACAACCTTATTGCCAGCGACCGCAGCCTATGACCCGACTCTGGCCCCTCAGCGGCGGCATTCACCCAGCGCAGAATAAACACCAGACCGCCCATAAATCCATCGGCCACCTCCCCCTGCCTGAGCGGTTTTACCTCAGCCTGCTGCAGGATCGCGGCGCACAGGTCGGTGAGGCGCTAAGGCCCATAGTCACAGCGGGTGAGCAGGTGTTAAAAGGCCAAATGATCGCCACCGGCGCAGGCCCGGAGGCGGTGCCATTACACGCCCCCACCTCCGGCACTTTAGGCGCGCTGGTGCAAAGGCCGCTCAATCACCCGTCCGGTCACTTGAGCCCCCATTTAGAATTAAACAGCGATGGGCGCGACCAATGGTGCGCACTGAGCGCTCAGGAGGATCCCTTCAGCTACAGTAAGTCTGTCGCCTTAGCGCTGATTCAGCAGGCCGGCATCTGCGGTATGGGTGGGGCGGGCTTCCCCACCGCGCGCAAACTCGCCGCCGAGCAGCCCATTCATACCCTCATACTCAACGGCACCGAGTGCGAGCCCTATATCACAGCGGATGATCGCTTAATGCAGGAGGCGGCCAGCGATATTCTGCAGGGCGCCCGCTTGTGTGCGCATATAGTGGGTGCGCGTGCGATTAAGCTGGCTATAGAGGACAACAAACCCGACGCCATTCGCGCCATGGCCGCCGCCATAAAGTCCCACACGGATACAGCCCCACCCATAGCCATCGAGCTTGCGGTCATACCCACTATTTACCCTTCCGGTGGCACCAAGCAGTTGGTGCAAATCCTCACTGGGCAACAAGTGCCCAGCGGACAGCAGGCGGCGAGCCTCGGTTTATTGGTGATAAATGTGGCAACAGCACGGGCGGTGTGGCGCGCCCTGCGCTGGGGCGAGCCGCTCATTGAGCGGGTTACTACCTTTGCTGGCTCAGCCCTTAAAGAACAGGGCAACTTTTGGACGCTTGTCGGCACTCCAGCCCAGCACATGCTTGCGCAGCTGGGTTGGCAGAGCGCCAATGCAACACTGATTTTAGGCGGGCCATTGATGGGTTTTAGCCTCAGCGCCGAGGCCAGCCTCAGTAAAACCAGCAATTGTGTGATAGCGCCGAATGCAACTGAAATGCCGCCAGCAGAAGCCCCTGCGCCCTGTATCCGCTGCGGCCAGTGCGACAGCGTCTGCCCGGCGCAATTATTGCCCCAACAATTATTCTGGTACGCCCAGGCCGAGGACAGCTCAAGGCTCCTCACCCACAATCTGTTTGACTGCATCGAATGCGGCGCCTGCAGCTATGTCTGCCCCAGCCATATTCCCCTGGTGCATCATTACCGCCACGCCAAGGCAACTATTCGCACGGCGCAGGCCAATAAGCTCAAAGCTGACCAAGCCCGCAGCCGTTTTGAAGCCCATCAGGCTCGCCTGGCCCAGCAGGAGGCAGACAAAGAACACAAACGCCTCGCCCGCCAGAGCGCCACCGAGGCTATTAACCGAGAACTCGCCCAAGCGGCAACCCCGGTTGTTGCCGCGCCTGAGCAATCCCCCGCCGAGCTGGCGGCGAAATTACAGCGCCATGCACAGAGCGCCCAGGAGCGCTTAGAGCGGTTACAAAAACAAGCTGCCGAAGAACAGGACCCCGCCCGTCAGGAAAAGCTCGCCGCCAGTATCAAACAGGCGCAGCTGCGCTTAACGGAAGCCCAGGCCAAGCTGCACGAACTACACAGCCAAAATGCTCAAACCAAAGCGCTCGGCAAATTAACCGCCAGCCCGCAACAGATTGCCAGCCAAGCAATTAATACCCTGCATAAACAACTGGCCATCACCCAAGCAAAATTAGCCGAGGCGCGCAGCAATAATTTACCGAGTTTACAAGCCTTAAGCCTGGCGGTTGAAAAACTACAGCTTAAAATTCAGCAGGCCGCCGCCGAGCAACAAGACCTCCCCAGCACACAACCCACAGAAGTAGACCCAGCAACCTTAGCGGCTGCCGAGCAGGCCTTAGCGCGCCTAGCGGCGAAAAAAAATCAAAGCCCCGCAGAAAAAAATCAGGCCTTAAAAGAATCGCTGGAAAAACGTATCGCGCAATTGCAGCAGCGCATTGCCAGCAGTGACGCCGATAAAATAGCAGTATTACGCGAAAGTCTCGCCACACTAGAGGCCCGCTTAAACGAACTTAACCAGCAGGATTATTAAGCCAGTGGATAGCGGCTCCACACTGCAATAACCGATTTGATTTAAAGGAGCGCTGAACAGCAAATATCATTGCACAGCGTTAATACATAGTTTATGCGCCGCCTCCACCAACTGAATGGAATTGACCACATTGAGTTTTTTCATAATATTTTCTTTATGTTTTTCTACGGTGCGCAATGAGATCGTTAAATTATCTGCTATAGCGCTCAAGCTAATACCCTGAGCAAATAGGCTTAATACCTGTAATTCCCGCTGCGTTAAACTCACTTGAGCGTCGGCAATTAATTCTGCCACTGTAGCGGAAACAAAATGCCTACCCTGCGCCACCTGATCAATACCCTGCAAAATGGTCTCGGCATTGTCGCGTTTATGTAATAAACCGTCACACAGCGTAGCTTCCAGTTGCTGCAGCGCCACGCCGGATTGAATGCCGGTTAATAAAATAATTTTCAGCTGCGGAAATTGTGCGCGTAACTGCTCGCTTACCTGCACGGGATCACCGCCTGGCATCTGATAATCAAGTAGCATACAATCAGGCGCTTCACGGATAGCCTGTTCAACTAGCCCGCTAAAGGATTGAGCATGGGCTATCACTTTGTGGCTGGAGCGCCCCTCTATTAATAGCGCTAGGGATTGGCGAAAAATATCGTGATCATCCGCGATCAAAATGTTCATAGAAGAGATTCCCCGTTGAAAAACGCAATGCGTTCTGCTGTACAGTCATTATTCTTGTGCGCCCCCATTCGTACCGCTGAGTTTGCAACCACACAGTGTGGGCTTAGGCTGCTGCGCATTCTAGCAGTTCTCCTCATGTTGGCCGAAAGCACTTTCAGCTGGGCAACCGCAACACCTTTAATCCCTGCAAAAACCACCGAACCTAGCACCCCAGCCATTCAACCCAGTCCAACTGCAGCCGCCGACACCGCATGGGTGGAAATACCACAGCTCAATAGCCCGGCCGTTAACCTGAGCACCACGCAGCCTAAAACCCCACTCGAACCTTTTATTTTTTACCGGCCCGACCCAGACGGAACCATGAGCGCGCAGCAGGCAATTGCGGCCTTGACGCAATTTATACCCTTGCAGAAAAAACCTATCACCTTTCAAACCAAATCCCACTGGTACGCTCTTCCTTTACATAATAATTTAAACGCACCGGTAGAGCGTTTTATTACCACCGGTGTATCGACTGCGCCCCTGCTGCGCGCCTACTGGGTGAATAAAGACAACTTTGCTACAGAAGGTGTTTTACAGCCTATTAACAGCCAAATTGCCTACGGATTTCCCACCTTATTATTTAATTTGCCGCTTAATGCGGGCGAGGCAGGGGTGTTTTTAATTGAATACCAAAGCATTGCCCACTTCCCTTTAACGCTGCATCTATACGATGCCAGCCAATTATTTGAAGCCACCCAGCGCCTCAAGATGGCGAATGGCATCTATATTGGAGCCATAGGCATTTTATTTTTGTTTTTCTTCGGGCAGTTTTTAATCAGCCGGGAAAGAGTTTACTTTTATTATTCTATGTTTGTTTTATTTGCCATTTTAATCATGATGCAAATAAGCGGCCCCGCGCAGCTGTTAAACCAAAGCAGCCAAAGCCAAACCATGTTCACCACCCTTATAGGCGGCGGCATTTATACGTTTTACTTTATTTTTACCGCCGAATTTCTACAATTAAAAAGCCGCCACAAATGGCTGCACCGCGCGCTGTTGATATTAAGTGCCAGCGTGTTAAGCCTAACGGCCATCAGCATTGTTTACCCCACTGCCTACGCGCTTAGTGTGGTGATCGCTATAGGCCTACCCTTTCCTGTTGCAGGCGCCATCTGGGCTTGGCGGCAAAAAATACCCTCTGCGGTGTTTTTCTTGGTGGGCTCCTTAACGCACTGCATCTCCACCTACTTTTTATTATTCGCCTGCTTGGGTTTTGCGCCGTTTCGCAACGAGCTGATATTTCGCATCGCCTGTTTAGGCATGATGTTCGATATTATTTGTTTTGCTCTAGCGATTATTTACCACAGCAATCAGGTGCGCATTCACTACAACCGGCAATTACAAGAACGCATCAACGACCTAAACGCCCTAGCCGAAAGCGAACAGCGTTCCGCCCAAGCGCTCAATATGTCCAAACAAGCCACCTTAAATTTAGCCGCCGCCGCGCACGATTTACAGCAGCCTCTCTCGGCCATGCAATTATTGTTATCCCTGCAAAACTCAGCGGACCCTACCATCCAGCATGTGCAGGGTGCGCTTAATTATGCGTGTACCCTATTGAATTCCGCTCTGGGTAACGCCCGGCAGGATTATCAAACCTTTGCTGAATTAGTCGATGGGCGCAGCTTGCTGAGCGCCGCCCACGCCCGTCATCAAGCCCGTTTTAACGAGAAAAAAATAACCTTAAAAGTGCGCAGCCCATCCCATGGCTTTAAGTGTTTACCCATAGTTGTCAACCGGATTTTGGATAATTTATTGTCTAATGCCTATAAATATACCCACAGCGGCGCGGTATTAATCGCGGGCCGCAAGCGCCGCAGCGGGGATTTTTTAATTCAAATATGGGATACAGGGCGCGGCATGAATCAAAAACAAATCCAGCGCTTAACAACTCCTTTTGAGCGCCTGCAGGATACAGAAGAATTAGGTTTTGGCTTGGGTCTTTTTATAGTCAAATCCCTCTGCCACCAAGTGGGTTACCAGTTTGCCATTCAATCCAAAGAACAACGCGGCAGTTGCGTGAGTATTTTAATACCCCTCAGCCACTCAAAGCAGGATTGGCTGGAGGTATAACAATCAAATCCCCCCCGTTTATTAACCCGACAATTTTTAGTGCCGGGTTAATAAACTAAAGGCTTATCGCCGGGCAAATTATTAAATATAAACCCAGCCTTTTTTAGCTTCTTCTTTAGTAAACTCCCACTGCTGCTCCAACACTATGGCGCCAGGCATCACCTGTTGGGGTGTTTTTTTAGCGTAATCATACAAGCCGGGAATATATAACTGATGTAAGCGCCGCGCCGCTATATCATTGTGGGCGGTCATTTTTACCCGCGCTAAATTATCCGGCGCGGTAGTATTCACATGATTGCCAAGGCCTTTGTACGCAAGCAAAGGTTCGCGCACACAGCCGCGCAGCAGCAACGTCATATCGCTCCACTCCGGCGGCACACAACACAGAATACGCGCCGCCATAGAAACGCCCACCCGGTTAAGAATTGCAAAGTTTTCGATAATAGCGAACTCCTTTGCGTGCACCCACCAACCTCCGGTCATACCGCGTTGGATACCATCTTTTGCACTGGCAAACCGGTATAAAATCGCCCCAGGCATAATTTCATCGCGCTGCGGATTAATCATGCCACCGGTCTGCATATAAAAAAGCGGTTTTAATCGGCTATCCACCACTGCACCCTCCGGGCGAGTATTCTGCCCGAGAGCTTGCATACGGCTTTTGGGGTCATTAAAGGCTGCTTGATTGGCGAACATAAGAAGGTTCCATGGCAACAGGTAGATGAGAATATAGAGCGTAACTGGGCAAACAAATCGCGCCAGCAGGCCAGAAGCTTAAAATATCACAGGGGGCGCAGCAAGTATTAAGGAACCTGTGCTGCGTTAACAAAACAATACTTATTCGTTGCACAAATAAATGCCATTAATTAGCCCCTTGTTTACTCACCACCTCAACCAAAGGCTTAAAGCTGCTTTTTAAGCTGCCCTGAACACTTAGGGTTTGGTTTTTTTCGCTCCAATCTAATTGGCTGCTGGTGAATCGCCCTTTTTGATACTCCAGAGAAACCCCATCGTCGTCATAGAGCGTAAAATGTGCATCAGCGCCAGGAAATACCAGAATTTTAGTAATCGCCTGTTTGCTTGCCGTACTGCTAACAACTTCCCCCAGTGGGATAATAGAACCGGCTTTTACAAACAACGGTATTTGTTCAATAGGCGCGGCGATGGTAATGGTCTGCCCGCCTCGATATTTTTCCCGCGTCCACCAGTTATACCAATCTGCACCGGCCGGTAAATACAGAGTTTTTTGCGTTTGGCCCTGCTCCGTAACCGGCGCTACTAAAAACGCCTGCCCAAACATATATTGAGAACCCAGGTTAACCACCTGTGGATCCTGCGGAAAATCAAACCAAAGCGCGCGCATAAAGGGCACACCTGTGTCGTAGGTTATTTTGGCTTGTGCATAAATATAGGGAATTAACTGATAACGCAGGCGATTAAATTCAGCCAGAATAGTTTCCGCCTGTTTGCCAAACGACCAGAGTTCCGTTTGTGAGCGCATGCCGTGAATACGCAAGGTGGGCGTGAACACCCCGTACTGAAACCAGCGGGTAAATAATTCCGGGTAATCGTGATTATTGCCCACCACTGCGCGCGCATCCGACGGATCTAATAAAGGTGCTTTACTGGCGCTAGTGGTTTGCGGCAGCCACTGCCAACCGCCAATATCATTGCCCCAATAGGCTATGCCTGAGGCCGTCATATTTAAACCGGTTGGTACCTGGCGCTGCAGCGCATCCCAGCTCGGGTTAATATCCGACGACCAAAATAAACCGCCCGTGCGTTGCGAGCCTAAATAAGCTGCACGAGCCAGAATTAAACTGCGCACATTCGGCCGATAGGCACGCATGCCCTCGGCAAAACCTTCTACATGCAGCAAGGGGTAGAGATTGCGGTAGCGATCTCCCGAGCCGATGCTAAAAAATAATCCGTCGGGTACTAAATCCGGTTCGGTTTCATCCAGCCAAGGGTAATCAAAACCGGCCGATAAAACGCCATCGCGAGCGTGCTCGAAAAACCATGTGCGCGCAGCAGGATTGGTGGCATCAATTAATCCGCCTGTGCGGTCATTGCGATAAGGCAGGCCATCCTGTGTTTTACCGTCTTTATCTTTAAGAAAATAACCCTTCGCATCCAATTCATTAAAATACCGCGAGGCTTTTTCAAAACGCGGCCAAATGGAAATAATCGATTTAAGACCCATGGCGTGTAATTGTTTATTCATGGCGGCGGCATCGGGGAACTGTGTTTTATCTATGTCCAATTCCCCCATGCGCGTCCAATAAAACCAATCCACCACCATAATATCCAGCGGATAATTCTTTGCGCGATAAGTTTTGGCAATATCCAACACCTGTTGCTGGCTGTCGTAACGAGCCTTGGATTGAATTAAACCAAACGCCGCTTTGGGCGGAAGTGGCGTGCGCCCGGTTAATTGCCCGTAATTAGCCCAAATTTGCGCAGGTGTGCCGGTAATTAAAAAAAACGAGACCCGCTCACCCACCCGCGAGCGCCAGCGCGTGAGGCCGTTTACACCCGGCGTGACTCGTGTGGCTGAAGGGTTGTCCCAAATAATGCCGTAGCCTTTGGTGGAAAGCATAAATGGAATACACACTGTCTCACCGTGCGGCGCGTCGTACCAGTGTTTGCAGTCAACCACCCGGCCGCGCAAATCCAAAATACCCTCTTGGTTTTGCCCGAGACCATAAAAATGTTCATCGGTACTGGTGCTAAACGTAGCCTCAACCTCAAAGGTTTTTTCGCCATTTACCTCTAGCGGCGCTTTTTCCCAGCCGGTTAACTTCACCAATGTGTCGCCCTTGGAATTTTTAAGCGCTAAACCCACCTGCGGCAGTGCCGTTAAAAAATAACGCTCCGCTAAACTCGGCGCCTTGGGCCAGGGCTGTGCATTCACCTCTAGGCTTAATTGATCGGTGCTAAAAATCTCGCCCGCATCAGAAGTTTTAAAGTGCCAGGGTTTATTATCCGCACTAGCAATAAAACCATAACCTGGCCCAGCCCCTGCAGCATCTTGGTCGCTGGCAATGGTTACGCGCACACTATTGGGCCCGAAGCCTTCCACCGCTACATAGGTGCCGTGTTTATAAAGCGTTTTGATCGGCTCCGCCTGAGCCACACCCAGCAGCCAACAACTAGCTATTAAAATAAGCCGTACACTTAACGCCATAAGATTTCCGCCAGTGGATATTATTTTTTATTGTTTATTATTCCCTGCACTAAGCGGTATGGATGCCGCAGCTGCGGGTGAACAGCACCTAATTAGCACGTCATTTTTATCGTTCTCACTTACAAAAGCGGCCAAACAAAAGTAAGCCCGATGAGTAGTTGCTGCGGGCGATATCGAAAGGTATTCGCCAAGCCACACCCACCTCTGCATTCACAAACCCGCTCCATCGCGAGAGTTAAAAACTCCTGCAATCAACCGCCCTTGAGTTGTCTGACCATAACCAAACTATAGGCCTTTGTCGACCGACTCCATCTAGCGGCTGAGCCTTGCTATTCCAACCATCCCAAACTTTGCTTCACACCAAACCCAGCCCCTTCGAGTGCTGGCCCAAGCGGCCAAAACCCTAGCGCTTGCCTACAAAATCTGCGATAGTTCGCGCCCTTTGCGACCGGGGTTTTGTCGCCTGCCTGGCTCCGTCATAAATCCGCAAAATCCCCTCATTAACCTGGGCTTTTGACCCGAAGCTGCGAGAACTCCGACATTGAATAAACTGGTGCACCACGCTTGGACTGCTGCTCATTCCGCCGATATCTACGGTGTCAACGATTGGGGAGCGGGTTATTTTGGCGTATCGGCGAAAGGCGATATCACCGTCAAAGCCCACGACCTGAAAGATGACAGCTGTGTATCCCTGCTGGATATAGTCAATGAAATCCGCGCACGCGGTATGGATACCCCAGTGCTGGTGCGCTTTGAAAACCTCTTAGCGCAACAGATCACCCAGCTCAACGAAGCCTTTCGCGCAGCGATTCGCAACAGCGGCTACCAAGGCGAGTACCGAGGTGTATTCCCCATTAAGGTGAACCAGCAGAGCCATGTAATTGAAGAAATTGCCCAGGTCGGAGCCAAATACGGCCACGGCTTAGAGGCTGGCTCCAAACCTGAACTGATCATCGCCCTCGCCCATTTAGAATCCCGCGATGCTTGTATCGTGTGCAATGGCTATAAAGACGAAGAGTTTATCGACCTAGGCCTGCAGGCCTGCAAAATGGGTTACCGCGTATTCTTCGTCGTTGAAACCCCATCCGAATTACCCATTATTCTTGAGCGCAGCCGTGCCCTCGGCATTCGGCCTTTAATTGGTGTGCGCGTCAAACTCGCCTCCATCGTCGGCGGCCATTGGAATGCCACCAGCGGCGACCGCTCAATTTTCGGTTTATCCATCGCCCAGGTAATTACCCTGGTGGACGATTTAAAACGCGAAAACATGCTCGATTGCCTGCAATTGTTGCACTACCACCTAGGCTCACAAATTCCCAATATTCGCGATATACGCACAGGTGTTATTGAAGCCTGCCAAGTGTATGTTGACCTAGTACGCGAAGGCGCCTCTATGGGTTATTTGGATTTAGGTGGCGGCCTGGCCGTGGATTACGACGGCTCCAAAACCAACTACATGCATTCGCGTAACTACACCTTAGAAGAATACTGCGCGGACATAGTGGACGTGGTAATGACCACCCTCGACCCGCACGAAATTGCCCACCCCACCATAGTCACCGAAAGCGGCCGCGCCACCGTGGCTTATTCTTCGGTACTGGTGTTTAACGTTTTAGATGTAGCCACCTTTGAGCCTGGCCCACTGCCCGAGGTAATCGGCGAGCAAGAAAACCAAATGATCCACAATTTAAAGGATCTGGTTACCTCCGCAACCATGCGCAATTTACAAGAGTGTTATAACGACGCTCTCTTCTACCGCGATGAAATCCGTGAACTCTTCAAACGCGGCCAGGTAAATTTACGCTCGCGCTCCTTGGCGGAAAATTTATTTTTAAAGGTAATGCACAATTTATTAGCCCTGGCCGAAGATGCACCCAAGGGCTTTAAAGAAATTCACAAACTAAAAGAACAGCTCTCTGATATTTATTACTGTAATTTCAGCCTATTTCAGTCGCTGCCGGATGTCTGGGCTATAGACCAAATATTCCCCGTTATCCCCATTCATCGCCTGGATGAAAAACCTGGCCGCAATGCCATCATCGCCGACATTACCTGCGACTGCGACGGCAAAATCGATAAGTTTGTCGATCAATTAGGCTCGCGCCGCACCCTGCCGCTGCACGACTTAAAAGACAACGAAGAGTATTACATAGGCGCATTTTTAGTCGGTGCCTACCAAGAAACCCTCGGCGATTTGCACAATTTATTTGGCGATACCAACGTAGTAAGCGTGCGCTTAACCGAAGGCGGCACCTACGAATTTGTGCACGAAATTGAAGGCGATTCCATTGCCGATGTTTTAAGTTACGTGGAATACCACCCCAAAGAAATGCAAGAGCGCTTCCGCCGCGCAGCGGAACTTGCCGTGCGCGAAGGCCGCATTACCGCCGCTGAACGGCTAAAAATTATGAATGCATTTTCCGCCAGTATGCGCGGTTACACCTATTACGAAAAATAGCCCTGATCTAATTCCTATTTTTACGCACAGTTAAGCTCACTTCCGACGGAGGAACCCTTATGAGCAAAGTATTAATTATTGGCGCAGGCGGCGTAGGTGGCGTAGTCACCCATAAATGCGCCCAACTGGTGGACACCTTTCAAGAAATTATTCTGGCCAGCCGCACCGAATCCAAATGCAAAGCCATTGCCGCGCAATTAAAACGCCCTATTCGCACTGCGCAAGTGGATGCCGACAACGTGGCGGAATTAACTGCGTTATTAGAAAAAGAAAAACCTAATTTAGTGATTAACGTAGCCCTGCCCTACCAGGACCTACACATAATGGACGCCTGTTTAAACGCGGGTATAGACTACTTAGACACCGCCAACTACGAGCCACCCAATATTGCGAAATTTGAATACAGCTGGCAGTGGGCCTACCAAGAGAAATTCCAAAAAGCAGGCTTAATGGCGTTATTAGGCTCTGGCTTCGACCCAGGCGTTACTAACGTCTACACCGCCTACATCAAAAAACACTATTTAGATGAAATCCACGAGCTGGATATTATCGACTGCAACGCAGGCGACCACGGCCAACCCTTTGCCACCAACTTCAACCCGGAAATTAATATCCGCGAAGTCACCGCCAAGGGCCGCTATTGGGAAAACGGCCAGTGGGTGGAAATCGACGCTATGTCGATTAAAGACACCTACACCTTCCCTGCAGGCATTGGCGAGAAAGATATTTATTTGTTGTACCACGAAGAACTTGAATCCATCGTCAAACACTTCCCGGAAATTAAACGCGCGCGTTTTTGGATGACCTTCGGCCAGAGTTATTTAAAACACTTAGAAGTACTGCAAAACATCGGCATGACCAGCATCGAGCCTGTTATGTACAACGGCGTGGAAGTAATCCCCCTGCAATTTTTAAAATCCGTCCTGCCAGACCCTTCTAGCCTCGGGCCTTTAACCAAAGGCAAAACCTGCATCGGTTGTGTTGCTAAGGGTGCCAAAGACGGCGTAGAAAAAATTATTTACATCTACAACATCTGCGACCACGAAGAGTGTTACGCCGAGGTGCAATCCCAGGCTATTTCTTACACCACCGGCGTGCCCGCCATGATCGGCGCGAAGATGATGTTAGAAGGCAAATGGAAAAAACCCGGCGTATGGAATATGGAACAATTCGACCCAGATCCATTTATGGCGGATTTAAATAGCTACGGCCTGCCCTGGGAAGTTGTTGAATTAAAAACCACAGGTTTAAACGTTTAATTATGGCCAACCCGTTAAATACTCTGGTTAATTTTGATTTAAACCGCGTACCCAGCCCCTGTTACGTGGTGGATGCTGCCGCCATTGAGCACAACCTGCAAATATTGCAGCGCGTGCAACAGGAAAGCGGTGCCAAAGTTTTATTGGCTTTAAAAGCATTCTCAATGTTTGCCTTAGCGCCTATGGTTAACAAGTATTTAACGGGCACCTGTGCCAGCGGTTTATTTGAAGCGCGCTTGGGCCGCGAAGAATTCGGCGGCGAAGTACACACCTACGCCGCCGCCTACCGCCCCGAAGATATGGCCGCTATTTTAGAACTGTCGGACCATGTGGTATTTAATTCCTTCGGCCAATGGCAGCGTTATAAAGAACAAGCCCTAGCCGCACAAAAATCCAACCCCAAATTATCCTTCGGCCTGCGCATTAACCCCGAGCATTCTGAAGGCGCAACCCCCATGTACGACCCCTGCGCCCCCTGCTCGCGCATGGGCATTCCAATTGCGGCTTTTGAGGGACAGGATTTAACCGGCCTAGACGGTCTGCATTTTCACACCCTCTGCGAACAAGACTTCGAACCCCTGCGCCGCACATTAGATGTGATTGAAACTAATTTCGCAGCCATTTTGCCGCAATTAAAATGGGTGAACTTCGGCGGCGGCCACCATATTACACGCGCGGATTATCAAGTAGATGCGCTGATCGAACGGGTTAAACAATTCCAAGCGCGCTATAAACTACAAGTCTATTTAGAACCCGGCGAAGCCATAGCACTCAACAGCGGTATTTTTGTAGCGGAAGTGTTAGATACCAGCTGGAACGGCATGAACCTCGCCATATTAGACGCCTCCGCCACCTGCCATATGCCCGACGTATTAGAAATGCCCTACCGGCCGCGTGTTCCTGGCAGTGATGAGGCGGGAATATTGCCCCACACCTATAGATTAGGTGGGCCGAGTTGTTTATCGGGGGATGTGATTGGGGACTACAGCTTTGCTGCACCGCTTAAGGTGGGGGATAGGCTGATGTTTGAGGATATGGCGATTTATACCATGGTGAAGAATAGTACGTTTAATGGGATTCCGTTGCCTGCGATTGCTTTGTATCACTCGGGGACGGATGAGCTTAGGATTGTGAAGCGGTTTGGGTATGAGGATTTTAAGGGGAGGCTTTCTTAGGGGTTGGAATGGGGATTGCTGAAGAAACCGCCTTTTGGGCGGTTTTTTTATGGGTGATGCAAAGACTTGTTTGGGGGATTTATTTAACGTATAAATACCGCAATGTGCAATCATATTCTTCCTAAATACTCCAGAAAAGGCATGCATCATGCCCAAGTAACTGCTACATATAAAAATAATACACGGCAAAAGCTGCTGAACAGAACCAACACAATATATTGGAAATTGCAAATACGAGGGGAGAAACTTAAGTGATAGTGAAAAAACTGGTAGCTTCAAAGGTTTTTGGTTATTTAGATTTCAATGTTGACTTTAACGATGATATTAGCTTTTTAGTGGGAGGGAATGGCTCAGGAAAAACCACAGCTTTGAAATTAATTAATGCCTTAGTCAACCCAAACTTCAAAGAGTTGTTACAGATACCATTTCAATCTGTGCATCTTGAGTTGCTTCATGCAAACAGAGATATACAGATATCTGCAAACACTGATGAGCGCGGAATTTCATTAAAAATAAACACATTGGACGATGAGCTTATACTGCCTTCATACTCCAATGAAGAAATAGAATATTATTCCCACAAAAGTGAAAAGCTAGAGGAAATAACCGAAATGGTCAACAGAAAGTATGCTGACCATGCAATTGTGAAAGAAATTTCCAGAATTGATTCTCCAATATTTCTCGGTCTCGATCGCAGAAGTGATGATGGAATTCGCGCAAATGAAGATTATTATTTTGAACGCGAACAATTTATAAGAGAAAAAAATAACAGATGGACAAGAGCAAGAAGGTTAATTCGTGGGTCTATTGGCGCCAGCCTAATGGAAACCGAGATGTTAGTTCAACAATCTTATCGGAGAATGAGAGAGGCGGAGGATAGAACCTCTTCAAAATTAAGAGATAGTATTTTACTGTCAGCGTTTCAATATACGAGTTTTGAAGAAAGTGATTTCAGCCTAAAGAAATTTGAATGGAAAGAACGTGAAAGTTTACTTGAAAGAAAAAAGGAAATTAGAGATGCACTTAGGAATATTGGCCTAAATGACTCAGCAGTCAGCGATGCTGTTGATAACTTTTTCAACAAAATGACATCACTTTTTGAGCACCTACAGCAATCAGACGAAGAAATATCTATTGTGTGGCTACTGAATAAGTCGCAGGTAGAAAGAATGTCACAAATTGTCGAAATTATTGATGAACACAAATCAGAAATGGATAATATTTTCAAGCCTATAAACGACTTTCTTTGTGTAATTAATTCTTTCTACAAGGATTCAAAAAAGACGCTTGAGGTTGATCGAGTCGGGCAACTCCTCGTTAGCAGGCCGGACGGCAGCAAATGCACCATCGAAGGCCTATCGTCTGGCGAAAGACAATTACTAGTAATATTTGCACACTCATTTTTAAATCGATTTTCAGGACGGAAAAGCGTATTCATTATTGATGAGCCAGAGCTTTCATTACATCTGCGCTGGCAAGAGAAATTTTCCAAGACGTTATTTTCAATTAATCCAAATTCCCAATACATCCTGGCAACTCATTCACCCGAGATTGTAGGAGGCATGAAAACCAAATCGGTGAAGTGCAGATAATATGGACGACATACACCTCGAACAAAACCAACCAATGGAAAGTTTTATTCCAGAAAGAAGCAATATTGCAAAGTCAGCCAAAAGCATATTTTTTGAAGACTTTAATGATATTGACCTTTATATAGAGGATACAACAGTTGGCTATTCCAAATTATTCTCTATTATGTTTTCACGACTTTTCGAGGGCATCTATAGAATCGAGAGAGTATTCCCAGTAGGGGATAGAGATTCCGTGATAAGTCAACACAAGCAACACGAAAATAATGGAAGGCCATCACTTTATATTATTGATGGCGATCTATATATTCTAACCGGAAACGATGCAGCGAATCAGCCAGGTCTATTTAAGTTGCCAGTTTATTGCATCGAAAACATTCTCTGCGATCATGAGGCAATTATTGACGTATTAGATGAGGAAGACCCTGTTTATGAGCGAACCAAAATAGCTGAGTCATTCGACTATGAAGAATGGCTGAGCAATAACTGCGACCTATTGTTTGACCTATTTATTGAATACACCATTTCATTTCATGCAAATCGTACCATTAAAACAGTTTCATTCCCCGTAAGAAAACTCGTGGAATCAGAGAGGGGCAATGTTTCAAGGGAAAAAATTGCGAATCGAATTGAAGAAATTAAAACAGAATCCATTCGAATACTCGGAGACCACCAGTATCAGTCAACACGACAAGATCTCATCGAAAGATTTACAAACAATAATAAAGAGAAGTTAAAAATTGTTTCAGGCAAAGATTACCTATTTCCTTTACTTAAAATGAGAGCGAAATCTGTCGTAGAAACCAAGATTCCAGATATTAACTTAAAACAAAGAATTGCAAAGCGATGTGATCTTGGTGATCTAATCAAAGCCAAGGATTATGTTCTTCGCTAGACGCGCAAACCGGAATTATTTCGGGGCGTGGGCAGCCAACGCGTAACTTGGAGTATTTTTTGCGTGAGAAGGGGTCATGCGTGAGAAGGGGTCAGAGACCATAAAAACAGCCAGCAAGTAGGTTGGGTAGAGCGCAGCGAAACCCAACATTTTAATAACGATAATAGCTCGTAGGTTGGGCAGTAATGCCCAACATTCGTATTAGGCATATAAGGTGAGTTATTATTTGCAATGAATTGTTGGGCATTGCTGCCCAACCCACGAGCTACGAGCTACGAGCTACGAGCTACGAGCTACGAGCTACGAGCTGAAATAGAGTCGCATGTCCAGAATGTAAATAACCTTGAACCTTGGTAAATCAACTCGCGATCCGAGCGCGCACAATAAAAAATCGGAAACCCCAGATAATTGGATAGTTTCAGTAAATAATATGCCAGTCTATTGATAGAGGCAAAATAATGACCCGTCCCCAGAATCAAAGTCGTTCAGATTTCGAACTCAGATCACTTGCCCGTGAAATTGATTTGTTGCGCACAGAGATTCGTGAAGGAAGAAGACCCAATAATCAATCTTTCTTACATAATCCTACCTTGCTTGCAATCATCGGACTTTTGGGCACTGTCGCTACTGGAATATGGCAACTCCATTCCGCTCGGGAGCTTGAGAGAGAAAAACTTCGCTCAACATTAATTCAAGAGGCCAGCAAATCAGGAGACAATGAGAAAACAATCCGAACTCTGCGGTTTTTGGTTGAGTACGGACTAATTACGGATGAAAATGGGCTAATAGCAACACTAAAAAGCAGTAATGCTCCTTCCTTTGCAAAAGAAGCTCCTAAGGCATTCACGCAACGCGAGATACAAAATACTTTTGGAGATCCGAAACTCCAGTTTACACTGGAGGGACTTGGCACGCCCGATGCGGCATGGGAAAAAGAAAATATAATCGACGTTAATCTCCCTCAGATGGTTGGTGTTCGAGGGTTTCCCAAAACAGGTAAAATTAAATTTCACAAGATTGCATCCTCTCATTTAGAGTCCGCTATCGCGGAAATCGCTGAGCGTGGGTTATTATCTAAAATTCTGTCGTTCGATGGCGCGTGGGCCCCAAGAAATGTACGAGGGACTAGTCAGTATAGTATTCATGCATATGGAATCGCATTTGATATAAATGCTGAGTTCAATCGTTTAGGCGATAAACCGAAGGAAATTGATGCAAAAGGTTCGTTAATTGAATTGGTTCCTATTTTTGAAAAGCACGGTTTTTATTGGGGTGGATATTTCTCAAGACCAGACTCTATGCACTTTCAATATGGCATTAAATCGGAATAAACAAATGAATTTCGTCATCCCACGCCGCGTACTTTGGAATGACCATTTGAAGCTCGCAGGTTGGGCAGTAATGCCCAACATTCACATTAGGCATATAGGCAGTTATTACTTGAATCCGCGTCGTATACGAAGATATTAATCCATTTTAACGAGGTGGCGTTCTTTACTTTTGGAAACATAAATGGCGGCATCCGCTTTAAAATAATCCTGCGAACAGGAGATACCATATTTTAGCATTAGGCACTATTCTATCAGATCAATTTCAAAGGTTGATATCCGCCATCGACGCCAACAATCCTAACCCCTTCAGAGCAAGTGCCTCGCTGGACATTGCATTAGCTCAAAATCCTATATTCGCACCTATTCATTTTAACTCCGAAAGGTTAGCTCTAGATATTGAGCATCATAAAATTTTAGTAAGCCTCAGTCGAAAATCTACGCCTGTTAAAATTAGGTTTGACGACATTAAAAACATAATTTTATTCACATCATGGGACGAGAATATATACAGCTATTACCTCAAGCCAGTATTAAAAAATTTAGAGGCAGTTGAGATGACGAATTACGAAGCAGATATAAAAAGTGAAAACGTTCGCAACAAAATGTGGGAGGCTCGCCAACATATCACCGCTTATTTAGAGGAATTTCGGCGCATACAGCTTGAGTAACTCACAACTCGCACCAACGCATTTGTAGTACGCAATAAATTTCATAGCATGTAAGATGGGCTCGTGAAGCAACCCACCAGGTAAAGAGTGATAACTTTCACCCGGCAAATTAGCGCAGTTTTGAGTTTCGCGAGACTCCCCCAACCTCCCGCCAAGGTGCTTTTTATGGATACTCCAAATCAACGGGCAATATCCTTCTCCGCTGGCCAAACAATAATTTTGGCAGTTATATTTTGTCTATCGGTATTTAGCCTCCACCCAGAGGGTAAAAAATGGTGGAAGAATAATACTACAGTTTACCTTATACACCTGTCCCATCATCTTAATAACAATGAGCATTCACTGGTAATTGCCAAAGCGGTATTTAGGCTTAATAGATGTGAGTTAACCGCATGGAACTATTCGGTGCATCTTTTAATGCTAGGCAAACCGGTCCCCGCACATGTATTTGCGGCTCTTATTCAAGACTCGAATTGGATATATCCAGAATTGCTAACCCTGAACCTAAGCGACGAAATGGTTACCACATCCGTTTCACTTGTAGCAAAAAAAGTAAATGATCGACTCTTAAGCCTATATTTATCTCACGCTATTGAAGCTGAGAACTCCTACAGCTACTGGAGCAGGCCAGAAATACAACAGAGCACAATTATAGAGCTGAATAAGAATAGTGATCTTCTTTGGCCATTGGCAAAAATGACTGAAACTGAAATAATTTTAGCAGGCCTGGAAGATTTTATAAAAAGACAAATTAATGGGTGGATAAGCCTATTTGAGACACCAACAATTGTGGACGCTGCTGCTTTAGGTACAAGGCTAGGAAGACGAATCTTCGGATTTATAGATGTGATCAGCGCGATTGATACCTCGGCCAGCCTTAGCCAACAGGTAGAAGCGGCAAAAAATGCGCGCCTTCAGATCAGCACTCAAATCACATATATAACAAGCGGAAATATGTTGAGAGAATTAGAACGTGACAGGGCCTCATCGCGGGCCTTATTGGCGTCCCAAGTAAGAGCTATAACAATGGATAAAAACATGTATTGGCCGATTCCAAATCTAAACCTTGCCGTACTCAAAGGAAGAGACGCCAACGCACTATTTCTTGGGTATTTGCAACACACAAAAATCGCGACGTTTGGTTTCGGTTACAAATGGGGGGCTAGCCTCTTGTAGCTAATTATTAATATTTTTTACTGAAGACGAATCCAATTGACAGATAATTTTGAACAGCATCATAGATTTGTCGACACGCTCGGCAGTAGAACCAAACAATAACTAAGTAAAAAGTCCAGACAACTAACAACAATGTGCCCGCTTTAACTATTTAATACTCCGCAGAGTGATAGCATTTCAACTTGACGATACTGGTAAACACGCTGCGTACCACTCATCCGTCATGCAGCCAAATAATTACGACAATAATATAAGAACAAGCTCCTATGCGACTAAAATGCACAAATACCCTGCCCCGCACACTTAATCTGAGCATCACTACTTTACTTTGCTGGGCGTTAATCAGTTGCGGTGGGGCTGGAGGTGCCAGCTCTAGTTCTTCAAGCGGCAGTTCCAGCTCATCAAGCAGTAGCTCCGGCAACTCAAGTTTTTCAAGCTCTACCAGCTCAAGCTCATCGAGTTCGACCTCCAGTTCTAGCTCTTCGAGTTCTTCAAGCTCGTCGAGCAGCTCCAGCTCATCGGGCAGCTCGCCTGTCACCATTGCACCCAATAACCCCTTAATACGCTATAACGGCCGGGTGGCGGTAAGTGCTGTGGCGGCGGATTATGATTGGGCCAATACACAAATTGAATTCAACCTAAATGCACGCCAGCTTGAATTATTAATTGCCGATGGCAAAAATGATTACAACTTATTTATTGATGGCAAATTAGACCGAATTATCTCAACAACCACTAGCCAATCCTATGCGGTTTCCTTATCCCAAGGCACGCACCGCGTTTTATTAACCAAACGCACCGGCCCTAATTTTGGCGCCGGGCAATTTAAAGGTATTCGTTTACCCCAAGGCGGTGAACTGCTCGCCCTGCCTGCGGCCCCTACTCGTAAAATTGAATTTATTGGTGACTCCCACACCGTGGGTTATGGCAATGAAGGCCCAGGGCTTGATTGCAAAGGTGTGTATAGACCCTATGAAAACGCCTATTTGTCGTTTGCGGCCATAACCGCGCGCACACTGGGCGCCGATAGCCGCTCAATTGCTATTTCCGGTTTTGGAGCGGTGCGCAATTATGCCGATACCAATAGCACCAGCCCCATGCCTATGCCCTATTACTACAACCGCACACTGATGAATCGCGCTGATTTAACCTGGAATTTTAAAGCCTGGGTGCCTGATGCGGTGGTGATTAAATTAGGCACCAATGACTATTCCACCCAGCCTTACCCTTCTAATCAAGTATTTATTCAGGGCATCCATGATTTAATTAATCAAGTGCGCAACGGCTATGGCAGTCAAATTCGTATTTTTTTAGTGGCGGATAACAGCATCAGTCAACCGGTTGCCAATATGCAGACTGCGGTTCAGCAACAGCGCTCCATGGGGTTTGAGCGCGTGCATTTTGTGCAAATGAACTTCCCGCCGCAAAATCAATTGGGCTGCGATTGGCACCCTGCCGTTGCAGGCGCCGAGGCCATGGCTAGCCAATTAGCCGCAGCGATTAAGCCTATTATGGGTTGGAGCGATGCGGGTAATTAAGCCCTAAATTGATTTAACTTTTCCCACGGCGAGCTAGCTGAGCACTGCTATTAGGCTCACAAAGTATTCTCTAGCTCGTCGCTAAAATTATTATTTGTTTCGCCTGAATAGCCTGCAATTTGTGCAACACAGTTTATAGATCAATTGTTTTCAAGCTTCATCCGCTTTGCACACGCCAATGCGGAATAATTCTTGGAGCCGATTAGCCTAAGCCGCTAATATCTTGCTCCCCCGCCAAACACATCCACACAAAACGCTCATTTACTGGGCCGCCCATTAGCCGCAACAATCCGCCGACTGTTACTATACGCACACTTTTGATTGCCCTTAAATTGAGGACACGCGCCATGACACAGTGCCCTGTTGGAGAACCGCAATGCCCGGTCATCGACCGCTTAGAGGCATTGGAGGCGCAAATCCATGAGCTAACCGCCCAAACCCGCACGGACAATCTCACTCAGTTGTTTAACCAACGGCACTTAATGATCTGCCTGCACCAAGAAATTGAGCGCACCCAGCGCACCCAATTACCTACCAGCCTTATCCTTCTGGATATAGACCATTTTAAGTCGATCAATGATACCCATGGCCATACCGTGGGCGATCAGGCTCTTGTCCACCTGGCCAATCTGCTGCGCAATGCCGTGCGCAAATTGGATATTCCCTGCCGCCAGGGCGGTGAAGAATTTGCCGTGATTCTGCCTTCAACCCCTATTTTGGTAGCCAAACAAATTGCTGAGCGGGTGCGCCTTGCCTTGGTTGAAAACCCGCTACCGTTGAACGGCAGCAGCCTTGAGGTGCGCGCCAGTTTTGGCGTGTCCTCATTCCCCCACAACAGCAGCAAATCCCTCGCCCAATGGCTGGAAGAAACCGATCAGCTGCTTTATGCCGCTAAGCGCGCAGGCCGCAACTGTGTAAAAAGTGCGGTACTTAGCACCAGTAACCCTAGTGCCGTCAGCCTGGAAGAAAAAGCCCTCTTGGCCCAGGCAGGCGCCACACCCCCGTCAAATCAGGTAGAATAGCGCCCCTCTTTTCACCGTGTTTTTGTATGTCTGTCAAACCCTGCACAGTAATCGTTGGCATGTCCGGCGGCGTTGACTCCTCCGTATCCGCTTTTTTGCTCAAAGAACAGGGCTATGCGGTGGAGGGGCTGTTTATGAAAAACTGGGATGAAGACGACGGCACAGAATATTGCACCGCCAAAGCAGATTTAGCCGACGCCCAGAAGGTGTGCGACACACTCGGCATTAAATTACACACCGCTAATTTTGCTGCCGATTATTGGGATAATGTGTTTGAACACTTTTTAGCGGAATACCGCGCAGGCCGCACACCCAACCCGGATATTTTGTGCAACCGGGAAATTAAATTTAAAGTTTTTTTAGAGTACGCCCGCATACTCGGCGCCGATAAAATTGCCACCGGCCATTACGCCCGCACACACACCCATGACGGCGAAACCCATTTACTGAAAGGCCTGGATAACAATAAAGACCAAAGTTATTTTTTACATGCCGTGGGCGAAGCCGAATTTAGCCAAACACTTTTCCCCATCGGCGATATTGCCAAACCCTTAGTGCGCAAAATTGCCGAAGAACAAAACCTCATTACCTACAACAAAAAAGACAGCACGGGTATTTGTTTTATCGGCGAGCGACGTTTTAAAGATTTTTTACAAACCTATTTACCGGCCCAACCGGGGCTTATTCAGGATGACCAAGGCAATACACTCGGCGAACACGCAGGCTTGATGTACCACACCATAGGCCAACGCCAAGGCTTGGGTATTGGCGGTGTAGCAGGCGCTGGCGATGCACCTTGGTATGTTGCCCAAAAAGATTTGGCCAATAATATTTTACGCGTGGTGCAAGGCACTGATCACCCTTTATTATTAGCCCAGGGTTTAAAAGCCTCCCAAGTGCACTGGATTAATGCTCGCTTTGCCGCTGAGATTAAGGCCAACACAACCTTTGAATGCACCGCTAAAACGCGCTATCGCCAGGCAGACCAAGACTGTAGTGTTACGCTCGACACTAACAATCAACTCACCATTATGTTTAAACAACCCCAGCGGGCTATTACGCCCGGTCAGTCGGTGGTGTTTTATTTGGGCGAGCGCTGCTTAGGTGGCGCCGTTATTGACCATGCATTTAATTCTAATTAGAGGTGTAACGTGGAATTAAATCGTTGGCAACAACTGGCTCTAAGTCTTTCCGGCGTAATTCACGCGGTGATTTTAGTGGATAAAATTGCCCAACACGGCTCTATCGCCAATGCCGATTTAGAGCCTTGTTTGCGCACCCTTTTTAAACGCAATCCCAAAGACACATTGGATGTGTATGGGCAGTTAGGCTTTTTACTCAACAGTATGGAAGTGCTGCACAACCTACTGACCCAACAGCGCAATCCGCAGCACGCAAATCTTCTGCGTTATTGCATGGGTGTTTTGCACCTGCAAAAAAAACTCAGTAAAAACTCCAAAATGCTCGCCGAGATAGGCGCAAAACTCGATAAAGCCGCAAGCCAGGTGGATATGTTTGGTATTTGCTCTGACAATTTGGTGGCTAACCTGGCCGAGACTTATAGCAACACCATCAGCACATTTAGTTTTCGCATTCAGGTGTTAGGTGAAGCCAATTACTTGCAACAACCGCGCTTAGCCAATTTAATCCGCAGCTTATTATTGGCCGCTATTCGCTCAGCTATGCTGTGGCACCAAGTGGGCGGCAAGCGCTGGCACTTTATTTTTTATCGCAAACAACTCACACAGGCTTTAGACGATTTAATTAAAGCCGCCAAGAGTGAAATAGTTAACCATTAATTAGCAGTGAATTTTATGTCTACCAGTTCCTTACCTCTGTCTTCATTAACTGCCGTTTCTCCACTGGACGGTCGCTACAGTAGCCGCACTGTCTCTCTGCGCGGTATTTTTAGTGAATTTGGCCTTATTCGCGCCCGTGTTGAAGTAGAAATTCGCTGGCTGTGTGCACTGGCGACCAACCCAGCTATCCCTGAGGTGAAGCCTTTTTCCGCTGACACCCAAGCCTTTCTCGACAACCTAGTGGCAAACTTTAGCGTAAGCGATGCGGAAAAAATCAAAAAAATTGAAGCCACCACTAATCACGATGTAAAAGCCGTTGAATACTTTATTAAAGAAGCCTTTAAAGGCAACAGTGAATTAGAAGCTATAAATGAGTTTGTGCACTTTGCCTGCACCAGCGAAGACATTAATAATCTAAGCCACGGCCTGATGTTAAAAGCTGGCCGAGACCAAGTATTGGTGCCTGCCATGCAGGAGATTTTAACGGCGATTGCCACGATGGCGAAGGAATATGCTGCGGTACCCATGTTATCGCGCACCCACGGCCAAACCGCCTCCCCCACCACGGTGGGCAAAGAAATGGCCAACGTGGCCTATCGTTTACATCGGCAAATCGCACAAATTAAACAGGTGCCGCTGCTGGGTAAAATTAACGGCGCTGTGGGCAACTACAATGCCCATTTATCCGCCTACCCAGACATTAATTGGCAAAGCCACGCCCAACAGTTTATTAAATCCTTAGGGCTAGAGTTCAATCCGTACACCACACAGATTGAACCGCACGATTATATCGCCGAATTATTTGATGCCGTTGCGCGCTTTAACACTATTTTGATCGATTTTAACCGCGATATTTGGGGTTACATTTCGCTCGGTTATTTCAAGCAAAAAACTGTCGCTGGTGAAGTGGGTTCCTCTACCATGCCACACAAGGTAAACCCCATTGATTTTGAAAATTCAGAAGGCAATCTGGGCCTTGCCAACGCAGTTATGTTGCATATGGCGGCAAAATTACCTATTTCCCGCTGGCAACGGGATTTAACCGATTCCACTGTATTGCGTAACATGGGCGTAGGGTTTGGTTATGGTGAAATTGCTTATGCGTCTGTGCTCAAAGGCATTCGCAAATTAGAAATTAACCCCACCGTTATTGCCGCCGATTTGGATGCCGCCTGGGAAGTTATGGCCGAACCGATTCAAACCGTGATGCGCCGCTTTGCTATAGAAGAGCCCTATGAAAAACTCAAAGCACTCACCCGTGGCCAAAAAATTACTCAAGCGATTATGCAGTCGTTTGTTGAGCAACTCGATATTCCAGCTGAAGCTAAGGCGCAATTAGCAGCACTTACGCCCAGCAGCTATGTGGGCAACGCCGAACAACAAGCGCTGGATATATTAAATCAACTGGCTAAATAATCCGGCGCAGTGGTTACGCCACAGCGATCAGTAAACTAGGTGGGTGATACCACCTAGTGCAGCCGGTGCGGATATTGGTAGAATTGCCGCCCCACTGCACGACACGCTTTTATGTTCCCGTAGTTTAATGGATAAAACGAGGCCCTCCTAAGGCTTAGATACAGGTTCGATTCCTGTCGGGAACGCCATTTATACAGCCCTCACACCCGCTTGCACACACGTCCAGCGCCCCATACATCATGAATATTCTGTTGCTAAACCCGGACGAAATAAGTCCAACTGGCGTGGCCAGCCTGCGCGGTCACAAACTTGATCATCTAAATAATGTGCTAAAAGTTAGCGCTGGTAAAGTGATTAACGTCGGCATAAAAAATTCATTTCTTGATCAAGCGCGCGTCGAATCTATCACCCCAGACTCTGCAGAATTACAGCTCTTAGGCCTACAGCGGCCACCACCTTCCACCCTGCCCTGCAGCCTGGTACTGGGCCTGCCGCGCCCGCGCATGCTGCAAAGAAGCCTGCAAACCATTGCGACCATGGGTGTACAACAACTGGTATTAATTGCCAGCGAACGCGTGGAAAAAAGCTTTTGGCAAACGCCCTTATTAAAACCGGCGGCTATTGATGAGCAATTAGCACTTGGCCTTGAACAAGCCAAAGCCACACAAATGCCAAAGGTTGTGTTATGCCCAAACTGGCGGGAGTTTTCCCAACAGTTACTGCCGGATTTATGCAAAACCCACCCGAATAAAATTATTGCCCATCCAGGCGAGGCCGCAGCGGCCAATCAATTGAACAATGCACAGACTATTTTAGCCATTGGGCCGGAAGGTGGATTTGTGAATAACGAGGTTGCGCTATTTTTGCAGCAGGGTTTTACCCAGGTGCAGCTCGGCGAGCGAATATTGCGTGTTGAAACAGCAATTCCTGTATTACTCGCCAAATTATTCTAATTACACTCGGCTAATTTCAGCACCTGGCCCGGATAAAACACAGCGCAAACATCTATTCAATTTAACCTAAAACCTCAGTTGAGCCCTTAGCGAGAGCACCTAAAGCGCAGCAGGGTTTAACTGAGGTTTTTAGGTTTAAGGCCACAGCTAAAAACTCAGAGCAAAAAAAAGCGGCCCTAAGGCCGCTTCCACTTCAACAACAATTAGTTGTTTTGTTGGCTTTCAATTTGAGCTTTGATCAGATCACCGATGGTAGCAGGTGCTACTTGCTCAGTTTGTTTCAGATCTTTAATGGAGCTCTTTTCGTCATCAACGTCTTTCGCTTTAACAGAAAGAATAATAGTGCGGTTTTTGCGGTCAACGTTGGTGATTTTGGCTTCAACTACATCACCTTCTTTGAGCACATTGCGCGCATCTTCAACTTTCTCACGGCTTAAGTCAGAGGCTTTTAAAGTACCTTCAACGTCGTCAGCCAATACAACTACTGCACCCTTAGCGTCTACTTCTTTAACAGTACCCTTAACGATGCTGCCTTTGTCGTAGGTGCCAACGTAAACAGTAAATGGATCCTGCTCAAGTTGTTTGATACCTAAAGAGATACGCTCACGCTCTGGATCGATAGCCAATACAACCGTTTCCAGCTCATCGCCTTTCTTGAATTTACGCACGGCTTCTTCGCCGGTTTCGTTCCAAGAAATATCAGACAGGTGAACCAAGCCGTCGATGCCACCATCAAGACCGATGAAAATACCGAAATCAGTAATGGATTTAATTTTGCCGGAGATTTTATCGCCTTTAGCAAATTGCTTAGAGAAAGCATCCCAGGGATTTTCTTGGCATTGTTTGATGCCCAAGGAAATACGACGGCGCTCTTCATCTATATCCAAAATCATCACTTCAACTTCATCGCCTAATTGCACGACTTTGCTGGGGTGAATATTTTTGTTGGTCCAATCCATTTCAGATACGTGCACCAAACCTTCAACGCCGGTTTCGATTTCAGCAAAGCAGCCGTAGTCGGTGAGGTTAGTGATACGCGCTTTAACCTTGGCACCTTCTGGGTAACGCTGAGTGATAGCAGCCCATGGGTCATCGCCCAATTGTTTGAGGCCCAGAGATACACGATTGCGCTCACGGTCGAACTTAAGAACTTTAACTTCAATTTCATCACCAACAGTGACGATTTCGCTTGGGTGCTTGATGCGTTTCCAAGCCATGTCGGTGATGTGCAACAAGCCATCTACGCCGCCCAGGTCAACGAAGGCGCCGTAATCGGTAAGGTTTTTAACCACACCCTTAACAGCCATGCCTTCTTGCAGGGTAGCCAGTAATTCATCACGCTCATCAGAGTTGGCTTGTTCCATCACAGCGCGGCGAGATACCACGACGTTATTGCGTTTTTGATCGAGCTTAATCACTTTGAATTCAAGCTCTTTGCCCTCTAAATGGGTCGTCTCACGGACAGGACGAACATCCACTAAAGAGCCTGGTAAGAAGGCGCGTATACCGGCAACATCCACAGTGAAGCCGCCTTTAACCTTACCATTGATAATACCTTTGACCACTTCTTCAGCGGCGTGGGCGGATTCGAGCACTTTCCAAGATTCTGCGCGCTTAGCTTTTTCACGCGAAAGACGAGTTTCACCAAAACCGTCTTCGACGGTTTCCAAAGCCACTTGGACTTCGTCACCAATGCTCAGGGTTAACTTGCCGTTTTCGTCATAGAATTGCTCCGCAGGGATAACGCCTTCGGATTTTAGGCCTGCGTGTACAGTCACCCAATCGCTGTCGATATCAATAACAACACCGGTCACAATGCTGCCGGGAACCATATCAACGGTTTTTAGGCTCTCTTCAAATAACTCTGCAAAACTCTCGCTCATTACAATACCTATGTTTATTTAGCTGATGGCGGATGCGAACATCTGCCTGCCGCTTTACCAGTCAGCGGGCCGGTTAATGACACAAGAACGCCGCTGTTAACTGGTCGGCGAGCGCTCTAAATAGCCCTTTTGCTCAGGCAAAAAAGGCGCGGGGAAACTACCAAACTATAGGAGGGATATCAACGACTATTTGCCAAATGGTGCAAATACTTTGGCTTAAGAAGTGCTGCGATTGGACGGGATGGGAATATCTAGCCTGCCGGGGTATCGTTAGATTGATTGAGTTGTTTGACCAGTTTTCGCACCTTGCGTTGTAGCAGCCACAACTTAGGCAGCAGCAACATAACGCCCAATAAAGCGCCAAATGCCAGCGATAACATAAAGATAAAGCCAGCGCTGGCTTCAAAGACTTTACCCATCAGATGTAATGAGATCAGCTGTGGGTTATCTGCGGTAATGGCAGCGCTTAAAAATACCAACACCAATAACCACACCAATACAAACAGGCGCTTAAACCAAACCAAAATCCGCAACATCAGAGCTTCACCTCACGCCAATAGCGCAAAATGGTCGCCAATACCTCGTCAATGGACATGCGAGTGCTATCGAGTGGTTTAGCATCTTCAGCGGGGCGCAGCGGGGCTACCGAGCGCTGGGCGTCCTGCGCATCGCGCTGTTCTATATCAGCAGTAATTTGCGCAAGATCCGCCGCAACACCCTGCTGTTGCAGTTGCAGGTATCGGCGCTCAGCGCGCACCGCCGCGCTGGCGGTTAAAAATATTTTTAAGGGTGCATCGGGAAACACCACGGTTCCCATGTCCCGGCCATCGGCAACAAGGCCCGGCAACTGCCGAAAATCCCGCTGGCGCTGCAACAAAGCCTCTCGCACCTGGGGTACGGCTGCCACTTTAGAGGCGCCCATGCCCGCAGCTTCGGTGCGAATCGCATCGGTGACATCCCGGCCCGCCAAGAGAATAACGACCCGCCCGCTGTTGAGGGCGAACTCAATATCTAACCTGCGCGCTAAAGCGGCAAGGCTTAAGGAGTCGGCAAAATCTGCGCCCTGCCCCATAGCTGCGAGGGCCGTTAAGCGATATAGGGCACCACTGTCTAAGATGGTGAACCCTAAGCGCTCTGCCACTAAACGGCTCACTGTACCCTTGCCTGCGCCACTGGGGCCGTCAATTGTGATTACAGGGATCATAAATAAGCCTTATGGTGGGATGATTTACAGAGGGATGGCTAATACAGATTCAGCGATTGATAGAGTTCATAACAGGCTTGGGCAGGGTCTACCGCCTGCGTAATAGGCCTGCCAACCACCAGATAGTCACTGCCCGCCTCGAGTGCAGCAGTAGGTGTAAGCACCCGCGATTGATCCTGGTGATCAGCACCTTTTGGCCGAATACCCGGTGTCACCGCAAGTAGATGGCTGCCCGCCTGCTGTTTGATGGCACTCGCTTCAAGCGCCGAACACACTACCCCATCAAGCCCTGCCTGCGCTGTAAGCTGAGCTAAAAAGCCAACCCTATCGGCAATGGAGCCTACAAATCCCGTCTGGGTAAACACCTCTTGGGACATGCTGGTTAATACGGTCACAGCAATTAACAATGGAGGCGACGAAAGCTGGCTTAAAGCCGCTTTGGCTTCCTGCATCATGGGCACGCCTCCACTGGCATGCACATTGACCATCCAGACGCCTAAATGGGCCGCCGCCGTAACCGCCTTAGCAACAGTCGCAGGTATGTCGTGAAATTTAAGGTCGAGAAAACATTCAAAGCCCTTGTTGTGCAGGGTTTCCAACACCTTGGGACCACCGGCGGTAAACAGCTCTTTGCCTACTTTTAAGCGGCAATAGCGGGGATCTAACCGCTCAGCCAGGGCGTAGGCTGATCCAGCATCGGCGTAATCAAGTGCGACAATGAGGGGCGACGCCACTGACATAACTACAACTCCTGAGCTAAAAATAAAAAAGCCCAACCCAGTTGCAATGAGTTGGGCTTTGTTGTGAACAACCGTCTAACTTACATCTTTACTTTCGCAGCGGAGAAATGAGCGCCCTCATAGGCAGCTATATCGTCGGTGCTTTTTTGTTGTACAACTTGTGATTTCATACCGGCCAGCTGTTGAGCCTCAAGATCGGCAACCGTACCGTTGGTCGCAGCCGTTAGGCTAATAACTACCTGGCCACCATTGCGGGTGGCGAAATTCTCCACCTGAGGCTGGGCCGCCGGACGCACCATACCAAAGGCATACTGCAGAATCTCTCGATCAGCCGTGGATTTAAAGCGATCCTGCTTCTCAAATTGCGCGAAGGTGTAACCTAGCTCTTTGGCCGCATCTTCAGGCTTTGCACCCGCCCGCAACTTATCAATCAGCACCTTGGCCAGAGCCTGCAATTGTGCGACGGTTTTTTGTTGCACTAGAGCCTCTACAATTGCCCCGCGCACATCGGCGAGTGGTTTAACGTGACTAGGCTGATGCTCCTTCAAGCGCACTACTACGGCACGCTCTTGTGGCAGCTCTAAAACCTTACTAATTTGCCCTTGTTCAAGTACATCTTTGGCGAAAGCCGCCTCTAAAACCAGCGGCTCGGCAGTAATCCCTGCAGCGCCAGACTTGGCAAACAGCTCAGTCTCTTGCACTGTTATACCAAGCGCTGTGGCAGCCCCTGATAACTCGCTTTTACCAAAGGTGGCCTCCTCCAGAGCTTTAACCTGATCGGTATATTTCTCCGCTGCTTTGTCGGTGGCAAGCTGTTGCGCTATAGCCGCACGGCGGCCTTCTAAAGTTGGCGGTACTGGCTGAGTTTTCTTTATCAATTTCACGAAATGAGTGCCAGCGCTGGTTTTAAGTGGGCCAGAAACCTGTCCCTCTTTTAAAGCTGCAACGGCTGCTTTGAAGTCTGCCGGGAAGGTGTCACCGGTCATAACCCCCAAATCACCCCCCAACTCTTTGGAACCCAAGTCGTCTGAAAAGGTTTTAGCCAGTGCATCAAAGGCCTCGCCCGCATTAATTTTGGCTTGCACCTGCGCAATTTTGGCATCGCTGTCAGCGGCGTTTTTGCCCGTCTCAATGAGAATATGAGCAATGCTAAGCTCAGGATCTGATTTAAATTCCGCCAGCTCTTTATCAAAAGCCGCTTTTATCTCTTCGTCGCTAACCGCCTGGCTCTTAGCTAGCTGCGCGACAGACACTTCAAGATACTGCAGAGACACCTTTTCCGGCTCACTAAAGCTATTTTGATTATCTTGGTAATACTGGTTTATCTCATCTTCGCTGGGCGTTACTTTTGTCGCCTTGTCCTTAGGGATGGTAATTGCGCTAAACGAGCGTTTTTGGCCGACAATGCCAGCCAACAAATCAACATCTTGCTGGGTGATAAAGGCTGTCTCGCCAAGCCCGGTCAGCAGCTGGCGCACGACATAACTTTCCGATTCCTGCTGCAATAAGGTGGCTTGAGTAAAGCCGAAGTTGGCAAGATAGGCGTTGAAACCCTGTGCATTAAACTGTTTGTCTTGGGTAAACGCCTGTTTGATTTGATCCTTAATCACTACTTCCGACACGCCCATACCCGAACGCTGAGCAGCCTGGATAACAGCGCGTTGGCGCATTAAGGTATTTAAAGCAGGCTGTTTTAGGTTTTCGTCTTTTAGCTGCTCAGCTTCATCGGGCAAACCAAATTGGTTTTTCAGGCGGATTTTCTCCTGCGTCATAGCGCGGCGAAGGTCCTTCAGTGAGATGTCATCACCATTCACACTCGCTACAGTGTCAGTAAACGAGGTTTTGGACACCTCTTGTCCCGTCACTACCATGGCTAACAGAACTACTGCACCAACCACGACTGCTACGGTGCCTTTTAAATTTTCACGAAGGTCTTGGATCATAGAGGGAAATTCCAACAGAGCATTTTCGATTTACCGACAATAAAAAGGCGCATCAATGCGCCCTTTTGACATCCACCACCGCCTTGCGGCGGTCAATGAATTAATTGACTGCGTCTTTTAACGCCTTACCTGGTTTAAAGGAAGGGATCTTGGCAGCCGCTATGTCGATAGGCGCTCCGGTTTGAGGATTGCGGCCCGTACGTGCAGCACGCTCTTTCACAGCAAAGGTTCCAAAGCCCACTAAAGCAACTTGATCACCCTTTTTTAATGCGCCCATGATGGACTCAGTTACCGCGTCCAATGCACGGCTTGCAGCGGCCTTAGAAATATCTGCAGAAGCAGCGATGGCATCGATTAATTCGGACTTATTCACGTAACAACCCCTCTTATTATTAGGTACGTAATGGTTAAAAATTCTTCAGTCTTACAACTCAACAATGAATATGTACAACAACCCCGAGCCTTAGTTAGATCCAAGGAGGTTGCGATTTATACCAACAGGCGCCAGACCGGTCAAGAAAACTCTCAAGGAAATCCGAAACGGCGCCTCATTTAGCCGGTTAGTGGGTACTTATACCGGGTGAATCTTTGGGTAAATCAAACGCCTTGCTCTCTAATGCGGCGAATTCATCGTCGCTAAATGCAGCAGGTGCATGAGTTAAAGCAGCCGCCAATACCTCCTCGATATGGCGCACCGGTTTGATGATCAAATCCGCCTTGATGTTATCGGGAATTTCCCGCAAATCGGCTTCGTTATCTCCCGGGATCAATACAGTTCGAATACCACCGCGATGGGCGGCCAGTAATTTCTCTTTTAAACCGCCTATCTTCAACACCTGGCCACGCAGCGTGATCTCCCCGGTCATGGCCACATCGGCGCGCACAGGAATACGCGTCAATGCAGACACTAAGGCGGTACACATGGCGATACCCGCCGAGGGGCCATCTTTTGGAGTGGCACCTTCGGGGACGTGAATATGAATATCGTGTTTTTCGGTGGCATCAGGGGCGATCCCCAGCAGTTTCGCCCTGGAGCGCACTACCGTAAACGCCGCCTGAATGGATTCTTGCATCACATCACCCAAGGAGCCGGTTTTCACCAGGCGCCCTTTGCCGCGCACCGAGGCTATTTCGATGGTCAACAACTCGCCGCCGACCTGAGTCCAGGCCAAGCCCGTCACCTGGCCGATACGATCTTCGGTATCCGCACGGCCATAATCGGTTTTTTTAACACCAAGGTAATGCTCTAAATGCTCTGACGTAAGCACACGGGCAACACTGCTTTTGGTTTTTACATGCTCGGTGACTACCTTGCGGCATAATTTGGCGATTTCTCGATCCAAGCTGCGCACACCGGCTTCGCGCGTGTAAAAACGAATAATGTCGCGCAGGGCGCCCTCTTCTACGATCAGCTCATCATCGGCTAAGCCGCAGTTTTTGCGCTGTTTGGGCAGCAAGTAACGCATGGCGATATTGAGTTTTTCATCTTCGGTGTAGCCTGGAATACGGATTACCTCCATACGATCCAGCAGTGGCCCGGGGATATTCATAGTGTTGGACGTGCAGACAAACATCACATCGGACAGGTCGTAATCAACCTCTAGATAGTGGTCATTAAATTTGTTGTTCTGCTCAGGATCTAACACTTCTAACAGCGCTGAGGCCGGATCACCGCGATGATCCATGCCCATCTTGTCGATTTCATCGAATAAAAACAGCGGGTTTTTAACTCCGGTTTTTGCAATTTTTTGCAGCAATTTGCCCGGTAAAGAACCTATATAGGTGCGGCGGTGGCCGCGAATTTCCGCTTCATCACGCACGCCGCCCAGCGCCATACGCACAAACTTACGATTGGTGGCACGGGCAATGGACTCACCCAACGAGGTCTTACCCACGCCCGGCGGCCCCACCAAACAAATGACCGGGCCCTTAATTTTTTTCACGCGCTTTTGCACGGCCAAATATTCCAAAATGCGCTCTTTTACCTCAGTAAGGCCGTAGTGATCCTCTTCGAGCACTTTTTCCGCATGGGCCAAATCCATATTGATTTTGCTGCGTTTGTTCCAGGGAACATTGAGCATCCAATCCACATAGGAGCGGATAACGGACGCCTCTGCCGACATAGGCGACATCATTTTTAATTTGTTGATTTCTGCGCGAGTCTTCTCTTCAGCCGCCTGGGGCATTTTGGCTTCGGCAATACGCCGCTCAAATTCGTCGCCCTCGCCGGCCTCCTCGCCCAATTCACCCAGTTCTTTTTGGATGGCCTTAAGCTGTTCATTGAGGTAATACTCGCGCTGACTTTTTTCCATTTGTTTTTTAACGCGGCCGCGAATTTTCTTCTCTACTTGGTAAAGATCGGCTTCGGCGTCCATCAAACCAATCAAATGCTCCAAACGCTCACTGACTTTAAACAGCTCCAGCACACGCTGCTTCTGGCCTAGATCCAAGGTCATATGGGCTGCGATGGTATCCACTAGGCGGCCGGGTTCATCGATACCATTGAGCGAATTGAGCACCTCCACGGGTACTTTTTTGCTGAAATTGACGTAGTGTTCAAAGCGCTTTAATAGGCCCCGCGCCATGGTCTCTTCCTCGCGGGTATAGACTTTATCGGCGGGGATGGTGACACATTGGGCTTTAAAACAGCGCTCGGATTCGTCAACAGATTCAATCTGCGCACGGCAGCGCCCCTCAACCAGCACCTTTACTGTGCCGTCGGGCAACTTCAGCAGCTGTAATATCTGCGCAACAGTCCCTACGTTATAAAGGTCGTCGAAGGTGGGTTCGTCCACCGAGGGGTGTTTTTGGGCCACCAGCAGAACCTGTTTGTCGTCTGTCATGGCCCGCTCAAGAGCGGCGATTGATTTTTGGCGACCCACAAATAAAGGGATCACCATATGGGGATAAACCACTACGTCTCTAAGAGGCAACAATGGAATTGAAGTGACACTGGTGGAATCGAAATCGTGCGTATCCATGTGAAACCCTCAGAAGGATGAAATTCGGCAAAAGGCTAATAAGTGGGGGATTGGAAAGTCGATTGCAAGGTCTAGCGGGAAATTTCCTCTGCGACCCAGGTATAAAACCCCGCACGCCCCAAACCAAGCGACGTTTTACAATCGTGCTTTATAAGCTCATCTAGCCTTGATAAAGCATAGCTACCTAATAGCCCCCTACCACTAACAGCAGCAGGCCGGACGACAATACCAGCCTTTGATGGCTGGCGCCGCAGGTGCGGCAATAGAACAGGGGGCAAAGCCCCCTGAAGAAGACGAGACCTAGATCAACTCAACAGCCATAGCAACCGCTTCACCGCCGCCGATACACAGGCTAGCGATACCGCGTTTTTTGCCTCGATTTGCCAAGGCAGCAATTAGCGTTACTAACACTCGAGCCCCTGAGGCGCCGAGCGGATGACCCAGCGCGCAGGCACCACCATTGACATTGACTTTGTCATGGGGGATTGCCAGGTCAGCCATCGCAGCCATAGTCACCACTGCAAATGCTTCATTGATTTCAAATAAATCCACCTCATCAATAGACCAGCCTGCCGCTTCAAGCACCTGCTTCATGGCGCCTACGGGTGCCGTGGTAAACCACTCAGGCTCGTGAGCAAACTGGGCTTGAGCCACAATCTTGGCAATCGGTTTAAGGCCTTTGGCGCTGGCATGAGAGGCTGTAGTCAAAACTAACGCCGCCGCGCCATCAGAAATTGAACTGGCGTTGGCCGCCGTCACAGTGCCATCTTTTTTAAAGGCGGGTTTAAGGGCTGGAATTTTGTCAGGGCGGGCGTTGCCGGGTTGTTCGTCCGTATCAACAATTTGCTCGCCTTTTTTTGATTTCAAGGTAACGGGTACTATCTCCCGCTTAAAAGCACCTGCAGCAATTGCAGCGTTGGCGCGCTTGAGTGATTCAATGGCAAAGGCATCCTGCGCCTCGCGGGTAAATTGGTATTTTTCTGCAGTGAGTTCAGCGAAGTTACCCATCAGCCCACCCTGGTAAGCATCCTGCAAACCATCAAGGAACATGTGGTCGAGCAATTCGCCATGCCCTAAGCGATAACCACTGCGGGCTTTGGTCAACAAGTAGGGTGCCAGCGACATATTCTCCATGCCCCCTGCAACAACCATTTTATTACTGCCCGCCAGCAATGAATCTCTCGCCATCATGACGGTTTTCATACCTGAACCACAGACCTTGTTGACCGTGCTGGTAGGCACTGATTTGGCCAGGCCAGCTGCCAAGCTAGCCTGGCGTGCTGGCGCCTGGCCTATAGCGGCGGGCAATACACAGCCCATCAGCACTTCGGTGACATCCGCAGGTGCAATATTCGCGTCTTCAAGAGCACCCTTAATGGCTGCACCGCCGAGTTGGGGTGCAGGCAGTTCACCAAATACGCCCTGCATTCCACCCATGGCGGTTCTGGCAATACCAAGTACGACAACTGATTCAGTCATGAAGGTTTATCCTCGTTTCAGGTTCAATCAATGGATGGGAGTGAATGACATGTGCACACAGGGCTAACAGGTGAGTGCTAACCAGTGGCGTTGAAGAGACCTAATGTTTAATCGCCACAAACACATGTGCAGTGTTAACTAAAGCACATGTTGTGCGGTAAAAACGAATATGGCAAGTGGAAGTTGGCCTTAGCCAGCGATTTTTGCCGAGGTAATAAATGCCAACTGAATTAAATAGGCATCGCTGGATGCTCGATGGCGCTGCTCGTTGTGTTGCTCGCGCAGCGTACTTAAGGTCACATCCCAGCACTCGTGCTGGCGAGGTGTTTGAATACCTTCGATCGGTGATAGTGTAAAACTCGGCCACTTGCCCAAGGCCTGAAACAGCGTATTCAGCCAGAATTGGTCGGCCACCCAACCGTCGGAAAAAACGCGTTTACCGGCGAGCAGATGATTGAGTTCGGTTGCGACTGCTGCAGCGGGTTTGCCGTGGCTTTCGAGGTAATCGCGGCTGATACCGTGCATGTTAAATGCGCTTTCGTCCCAAGCAGTCCACTCGGGTAAGGGTTTGATTAAACTGCAGTAGCGCTGCCCATTGTCATCGATAAAACCGATTTCGATAGGATAACTGCCGCTGCCAAAGCCAGATGCCTCTATGTCGATAATAATAGGAATCACGAATTAGGTGCATCCAGAAGATCATGAGTTATTGAGCTGATACAGCAATACACCGCTCGCTTGGGTACTGCCGTATATCTATTTTACAACTCGCAAACTCGGCCGTTTATCAGGCGTAGATCCGGAGGATTTAGGAGGTAAGGGCTCTGATGGTGGCGGTTCTGCCTCACGTTCAAACATCATACCCTTGCCATTCTCGCGTGCGTATATACCCAGCACTGCAAAACAAGGTACGTATATATCGGTAGAAACACCACCAAACCGCGCGGAAAATACTATGGCTTCGTTCGAGAGGTTAATAGCGTCCACGGCTCGCGGTGCTATGTTGAGAATGATTTGTCCATCTTTATTGACGTACTGCTGGGGCACTTGCACGCTAGGACTCAGCGCATCAACGGCCAAATAAGGTGTCAGGTTATTATCCAAAATCCAATCATACAGGGCCCGGATCAGGTAAGGCTTGCTAGAAGTCATGGACATAGACGTAAACACCTGTTTTAACTATTGAACGCAATACAGGAAAGCCCTTATGACGGGGCGAGGGGAATCCAAGTCTAGTGAAACAACTCAGCCTTGCGCAACCCTCTTGTCCTGCTGGCCTCGGCTAGTGTCGTATGGTCACACTGAGCCTGGCGAACCAAACGCCTTGGTAATCCAATTCTTATCTGCTAAGGCAAGAGCAACACCGGGGCTAAAAGGCCCCGGTGTTGGACTCATTAATGGATGTCCTTCCAGTATTCTCGATTGAGTAACAAAACACAGATAAAGAATACCGACAGAAACGCCAACACATACCAGCCCATTTGCTCGCGTTTAGCTGCACCCGGCTCGGCCAGATAGCTCATAAAATTCACCAGATCTTCCACCACTTCGGTGTATTCAGCCGGAGTCATAGTGCCTTTCATTTTGCCCACTTCTAGTTTGCCGCACTCAACCATCTTAGGTTCACCGAGTTTGTCGCGCTCAGTTTTGCCGTGAATATCGCGGTGGGGACCGGTTGCGCACTCGGGTAAACCCTGCAACTCAATCAATACGTGTGGCATACCCACATTAGGGAAAACCTTGTTATTAACACCCGTGGGGCGTGTGTCATCTCGGTAAAAACTGCGCAGATAAGTGAACACCCATTCAGAACTGCGCGCGCGCGTTTCAAGACTTAAATCCGGCGGCGTGGCGCCAAACCAAGCTTGTGATTTTTTGGGCGCCATGGCGATACCCATGGTTTCACCAATTTTTTGATCGCCAAAAATCAAGTGCTCAGCCACCAGCTTCTCAGGAATATCCAAATCCTGGGCCACCCGAGAAAACCGCGAGAAGTTGGCCGAATGGCAGCCCATACAATAGTTAACGAAGTATTTAGCGCCGCGCTGCAATGAGGCTTTATCGTCAAAGTTAGGCTCAAAATGATCGCAGGCTACTGTGCCACAGTGACCCAGCTCCTCATTGGCAACAGCTTTAATGGGCGCAACCACCAACACAATAAAGAGCAACAACCCACCGAATACCCAGTGTTTACCCAAGCCTTTCGCTTGCACGCGATCGGGAACTGGCAGTGTTTTTTCGCGTTTAGTCCAAAACGGCATGCCGATGAAATAAAGGAAATAAATCACCGTACAAATTTGGGCGAGCGCTGTGCGCGCTTCATTGGCAGGTTTAACGCCCAAATAACCCAAAATAACAAATGAAGCGGCAAACACAATCAACGCGACACGGCTGAACAAACCTTTAAACCGAATCGATTTAACTGGGCTTTTATCCAACCAAGGCAAAACAAACAAAATAGCAATCGCCGCAGCCATCACAACAAAACCCAGGAACTTGGAATTCAAAGGTCCAATTTCAATCGTCACAGCGCGCAACATGGCGTAGAAGGGGGTGAAATACCAAACAGGCGCAATGTGATTAGGCGTTTTTAAGCCGTTGGCTGGCTCAAAGTTGGCGTGCTCTAGGAAAAAGCCGCCCATTTCCGGCATAAAGAAAATAATGCCGCAAAATGCGAATAAAAATACCGTAATTCCTACCAGGTCGTGCACGGTGTAATAAGGATGGAAAGGCACACCATCAAGCGGAATGCCGTTGGCGTCTTTTTTCTTTTTAATCTCTATACCGTCCGGGTTGTTAGAACCCACTTCGTGCAGAGCCAAAATGTGCATGACCACCAGAGCTAGCAATACTATTGGCAATGCAACAACATGCAGCGCAAAAAAGCGATTTAAAGTGGCGCCGGAAATTAAGTAATCACCGCGAATCCATTGCACCAGGTCTTCACCCACTACAGGAATAGCGCCGAATAAGTTCACGATTACCTGTGCCCCCCAGTATGACATTTGCCCCCAGGGCAATACGTAACCCATAAAGGCTTCCGCCATCAAGAGCACGTAAATGAACATACCAAAGATCCACACCAATTCACGCGGTGACTTATAGGATCCGTACATCATGCCGCGAAACATATGCAGGTAAACAACAATAAAAAACGCAGAAGCACCGGTGGAATGCATATAACGCAATACATCGCCGTAGGGAACGTCGCGCATAATGTATTCAACAGATGCAAAGGCACCCTGGGCGGTTGGCTCGAAGTTCATAGTGAGCCAAACACCGGTTAGCAACTGGTTGACCAGCACCAATAACGACAAAACACCAAAAAAATACCAGAAGTTAAAATTCTTAGGCGCGTAGTACTTACCCATGTGGGTATCCCAAGCGCGTTGAACTGGTAGACGCTTATCTACCCACTGCCATAGCCCCGTTAGCCAATTCATCATTTAGGCCCCTTGATCTTCGCCAATAAGAATGACCGAGTCACTAAGATACTTGTGAGCGGGCACCTCTAAATTTAATGGAGCTGGAACACCTTGAAATACGCGACCAGCTAAGTCGTACATAGAACCGTGGCACTTGCAGAAGAAACCGCCCTGCCAGGTTTTGCCGCCGCTGAGATCCACGGCGCCGACCTTGGGCTCAAATCCGGGCGCGCAGCCCAGGTGCGTACACACACCCAGCAACACGACTATCTCCTCTTTCCCGCTGATGGCGCGACTTTCCGATTTTGCATAAGACGGCTGCACTGACTTAGCCGAAGTGGGATCGCGCAGTTGCGATTCGTTAAGTTTTAAACCCGCAAGCGCTTCCTTGGTACGACGCACTACATAAACTGGCTTTCCACGCCACTCAACCGTCACCATCTGGCCGGGCTCAATTTTGCTGATGTTGATTTCAACGGGTCCACCGGCCGCCTTTGCTTTAGCGCTTGGGGACCAGGAGCCGACAAACGGAACGGCTACACCGACCGCGCCGACAGCACCCACGGCAGATGTCACGGCCGTTAAAACACGGCGACGCCCGCGGTTTATTTCGTCATTACTCATGACGTATATCTCCTGTGGCAAAAGGAAAAAATTGGGAAACAAGAATGATAGGACAAATTATTAACTTCGAATCTAGTGCAAGGGTTAAGACCGCAGTTGAAAAAACCGCGATGTTACTCTTTGAACCCAGCCAGCAACTGATTTAAATCATTCAAACACGAAACAGCCGGCACCGCGAAAAGCGCGCAATGGTAATGAAAAACCCCTGTGCTTACAAGGCAACATGGGGCTTAGGCAAAATACACATGCAAAAAAAAGCCCGAACCAGGTTCGGGCTTTGACCAAACGAAAGATATTAACGTTTGGAGTATTGAGGACGCTTGCGCGCTTTGCGCAGACCGACTTTTTTACGCTCAACTTCACGCGCATCACGGGTTACATAACCGGCAGCACGCAGGGTAGGACGCAAGGTTTCGTCGTAGGCCATGAGGGCGCGAGTCAGACCGTGGCGAATTGCACCGGCTTGACCGAAGCTACCACCACCTTTCACAGTGATGTTGATGTCGAAACGATCAGCTGCACCGATCAATTCCAGTGGTTGACGCACGATCATGCGCGCCACTTCACGGCCAAAATAGTTTTCCAGAGTGCGGCCATTGATGCTCAGCGCACCGCTACCCAGCGAAAGAAATACACGCGCGGTAGAAGTTTTGCGACGACCAGTACCGTAATATTGTTCACCTGCCATTTGCAGCCTCCGTTATAGGTTGAGTTCTTTGGGCTGTTGCGCTGTGTGCGGATGAGACGCACCGGCATAGACCTTTAATTTTTTGAATACTGCACGACCCAGTGGGCCTTTGGGCAGCATCCCCTTAACAGCGCTTTGAATTGTGCGCTCAGGAGCTTTGTCGATCAGCTTTTCAAAGCTAATGGAGCGTAAGCCGCCTGGGTAACCGGTGTTGTGGTGATACATCTTGTCTTTCGCTTTTTTACCGGTAACCACGACCTTTTCGGCATTGATCACGACGATGTAATCGCCGGTATCCACGTGGGGGGTAAATTCAGGCTTGTGCTTACCGCGTAAACGGCTTGCAATCTCAGCGGCGATACGGCCTAGAGTTTTGCCTGAAGCGTCGAGGATGTACCATTCACGTTGTACTGTTTGAGCATTGGCGCTAATTGTCTTCATGTTGTTGGCCTTTAACGTAGGTACTAAAACCCCCAAAAATACCTTTGGGGAGGTGGTGCCGGGGCGGCAAAACGCCACCCCAAAAAAAGAGCGCGAATACTATAGAAGAAATTCCCGCACAGCAAGTGAAACCTCAGGGTTTATGCGGGCTAGCCAGATAGGCCTCGCTCTGCATCTCAAGCAACCGGCTCTGAGTGCGGGCAAATTCAAAGCTTAATTTGCCACCTTTATATATAGAAGCAATCGGCTCGGCGGCGGAGATAATCAGCTTCACACCTCTGTCATAAAACTCATCTACCAGATAAACAAAACGTCGCGCAGCGTCGTCATTAGCCGCGCCCAATTGGGGAACATTCGCGAGCAAAACCGTGTGGTACTCTTTCGCTAACACTATATAGTCCTGCTGGGAGCGCGGCCCTTCACAGAGGGATTTAAAATCAAACCAGACCACATCCTCCCACTCACCGTGCGCCAGCACCTCTCGCCCCTCGATAATCAACGCCTGCGCACGGATCGGCGCGCCGTGGGATAGACGCCGAAAATGCTGTTCCAGCTCTAAAGCGGATTCTGTGTTGAGCGGGGAAAAATAAAGCGCCGCCTGCTGTAAGGTACGCAAGCGGTAGTCTATGCCGCCATCCACGTTAATCACCCGCGTATAGCGGTTAAGCAGCGCAATAGCAGGGAGAAATTTCTCCCGCTGTAAACCGTTGGGATAGAGGCCATCGGGCACAATGTTGGAGGTGGCCACCAAACACACACCGCGATTAAAAAGGGCCGTTAACAACCCTGCCAACAGCATGGCATCAGTGATATCGGTAACAAAAAACTCATCGAAACAAATTACACACGCCTCAGCGGCTAGTCGCTCTGCCACTAATTCAAGGGGGTTTTTTTGGCCTTTAAGTTCGGTGAGCTCAGCGTGAACGCGGCGCATAAAACGATGAAAGTGGGTGCGCATCTTGCGCTCAAAAGGCAACGCATCAAAAAACACATCCATCAAATAGGTTTTGCCGCGCCCTACCCCACCCCAAAAATACAGCCCCATGGGCGGCTCTTGTTTCGCCCGGGGCAAGGGGAACACACGCTGCCAAAAGGATGTTGACCTGTTCTGCGCGGCGACCAACCTGGCAAACAGCTCATCCAAGACCAACACGGCCGCTGCTTGGGAGGCATCGGCAACAAACCCCGGCTGCAAACAGTCTTGCTGATATCGAGCCTTTGGAGTGAGCCCGGTGACAGAGGGCGAGGTTGGGCTTGGCATGGAGGGCATAATGGGCGCTTAAAAAAGCCGCTAACTTTACAAAGCCTATGCACCAGGTGCAATTGATATTGGCCAACGCCCGCTGCAAATACAGTATCATGGCAAATCTTATCTCTTTGTTTTAGGAGCCTTTTGTGTACACCCTCGAACTGGTTGTAATTATTTCTTTGGCGGCACTGTTGTTCGGACTTGGGCTGGGTGTTCTCTTGGGGCGCCTGAAATTCGGCCAGGGCAACAGCACCCAACTGGCTAACCGCTTACAACAGGCCGAGGCCGAGCTGGAAAATTACCAGCACCAGGTAGCCAAACACTTTGTTGATACCTCAAAACGCATCGGCGATTTAACCCAGAGCTATAGAGATTTACATCAACACCTGGCAGAGGGCGCCGCTCGCTTGGCGAGCCCCGATATCAGCCGCAGCCTATTAGAAGCGGCAGAAGCCAAAAGCGTTGTGGCGGATGTGATAGAGCAACCCACCGTAAGCCTTGAGCCACCCAAAGACTGGGCACCCAAGACCCCAGGTCAGAGAGGCGGTTTAAGCGACGAGTATGAAGACGACGATAAAAAACCGCCTGTTTTTGTACCCCCCAACTATCAGCCTTAAGCGCCCCGTCTGTGCGAAAAGCGCTTGAATACATAATTTGGCCTCTAGTCACTGGCATACTCGTCGCGGCCGCCGCGCTGCTGTTATTCCCCCAGCTGCGCGCCACCCCAACTGTCGAACAACCCGCTCCGCCGATTCAAAACTACGCGGGTTTTAGTGGCCCGGTTTCCTATGCTGAGGCGGTCAAACGGGCTTCACCGGCGGTGGTCAATATTTATACCCGCACCAAAATTCAAGAGCGCAGGCGGCGTTTAATTGAAGATCCGCTCTACCGGCATTTTTTTAATTCCGCCGATTTACCCCGTCAAGAGCGTATGCAATCGGCGCTTGGCAGCGGTGTCATCGTCAGTGAAAGCGGGTATCTGCTAACCAATATTCACGTTATTCGCGGCGCCGATGAAGTGGTGGTGCAGTTACAAGACGGGCGGGAAACCCAGGCCACCTTGGTGGGTGTTGATGAAGAAAACGACCTGGCGGTACTGCATATCAAGGCCGACAAACTCACGGCCATTCGCATAGGCGCACCGCGTAATGCACAAGTGGGCGATGTGGTGCTGGCCATAGGCAATCCTTTTGGCATGGGCCAAACCGTTACCCAGGGTATTATTTCAGCAACCGGCCGCCATGGTTTAGGCATCAGCACCCTGGAGAATTTCATTCAAACCGATGCGGCGATTAACCCCGGTAACTCCGGCGGTGCTCTTATTGATACACAGGGCAATTTACTCGGTATTAACACGGCCATTTTGGATCGTTTAGGCAACTCTAGCCTGGATGGAGTTGGCCTTGCGGTGCCCGCCGATACCGCCCTACTCTCGTTAAAAGATATTGTTGAAATGGGTAAGGTAGTGCGCGGCTGGTTGGGTGTTGAGGCTCAGCCAGTAACCCCCTTAATTGCTCAGCAACTAAACCTACAAGCACTTAATGGGGTTGTAGTGACGGCGATTTTTAACAACGGCCCAGCTCATAAAGCAGGGCTTACCCCCGGCGATATTATTTTGAAAATAAACGGCCAAACCGTCGGTAACGGCACTCTTGGCATGCAGGAAATTTTAAAAGCCAGGCCAGGCCAGGCAATGGCCATAGAAATTTGGCGCAAAGGTGAGATTCAAACGCTCAATGCCGTATTGGGCAGTAAGCCGGATGTAAAAGAGCAAGAAGGCAGCGCGCTTAACGCGACTAAAGAATAAGGCCAGGAGGCTACTCGCAATCCTTGCAGCACGTTAACCCTTACAACTATTAACCAATTTGTTTCCAGGCTGATTGCAATTCGCCTAACAAGGTGGCCGCTTCGTCCAACAATTTCATATCATTTTTGCTGTGTGCACTGGTGAGAATGCGTTGGATATACACGTAAAGATTGTCGAGATTATGCGCCAATTCCCCACCGGCCTCAGTATTTAAGCTCTCCCGCAAACCACCTACAACGCTGATGGCGCTGCTGATTTTTTGTCCCTTAAGAGCAATATCGCCAAATTGCATAGCGCCTTTGGCCTGAGCAATGCGCTCGATGGCGCCATCAAACAACATATCAATAAGCTTGTGGGGTGAGGCCACATCAACATTTGAGCGGTACTGAACTTTAGCGTACGACTTTAATGCGGCTTGTGTATTCACAGATGGCTCCTCAAACACGGTGTGTACTCCTGTTATCGGCCCAAAGGGTAAAAACTTTAGGGACTTGCTGTTTTAATTTAAGGCACGGAAGAATCCTGCCAAAACAGGGTTCGGTCGTTACCTCTATAAGTGCCGAAGGTATAACGCGCGCTGGGTAGCGCTGTGTCGTTGCTGTAATTAGCGTCGTTATTCCAGTCAAAGCGCAACCAGGCATAGCTGGTTAAATCCACATCCACTAAAAATGAACCGGTTTTACCGCTGCCAGGTGCTGAAAAATAATGTCCCGCATCGCCGGTAGAAAAATTAACGGCACTGCCTGCCAGGCTGGTGTAATTGCCCGTGGTGCTCCCTGCCCCGACTGTAACGGTGCGATTAGCCACCACATTAATGGCGCCGTTTGGATAGCTGATGGCGCTGGTGGCAATGGTTGTACAACTATCGGCGGTGTTGCGCGACCAGATGGATCCCGTCCAATAATCGGTTTGAAAACTGACATTTAAATTAGCGGTTTCAGGGCCAAAGGCGTCATCCAAACGCAAACGACCAAAATAAAAAGCGCTTTGCCCGAATAATAAGGCGTCGTTACTGCCATTGGCATCTGAGTCAAAGGTAATGTCGGCACTTCTTAAACTGACCGAATCCGTATCACTGATGGTGACGCCTACTTTGGTTGTGGTGTAGGGCCCATCCGGTGCACTGCTGCGCGCCAGATTGAGCGCCGCGCTGGCGACAAACTGCCCGCTGCTCCAGGTGCCAGTTAAACTCGTTAATTGCATGCGGCTAGTTAAATTAGTTGCGCTGGTTGTGTCGCGTGCTTTTAGGCTATAGCCCGCCGAGGTTAACTTTGCGAAGGTGCCGGTGTAATTTTGTGTCGGAGCGGCCTGCTGATTCTGCGCCGTGAGCGTGAGGTTCGCGCTGAAATCTTTCGATAAATAATTAAAGGCTGTGGATACACTGCAAAATGGCGTCATGCTGACGGAGGAGGCCGCAAATTGATAGGGTTTAAAACGCCCGACATAACCGGATCGGCTGATCATATTTGTAGTCGGTGTAGTACCGGCCCCCAAATAATCGCCATCGCTAATACTGGCGGCAATTTCAATAATTCCCACTTCAGAAAAATAAACCTGGCTCGATGAGCCTGCGCCGCTACTAAAACTACTAATAATTCGGCCATCATTCGCCGTCGCATCACCATCGCTCAAACCCGGATCCACACCGCCAGACGGTAAGCGCAATGCGGAGCTAAGGGTGACGGTTTCCGCCGGAGATTCTGCACCGAATTTTGCGAGGGTTGTGTTATCTGCCAAATTAGCGTTATTGGCGGCGTTAGTATCCGCATGATAATCCGGCACGCCATCACTGTTGGCATCGTCAGCCGCTGAATAGGCCTTGGCGGTGACACTCACCGTAAAATTAGTGCCCGCCGTAGTAAATACGCTGCCGCTGACGCTGGAGGCAGCAGGATTGGACGTTACCGCAATATAAAAACCAAACGGCCGCACCACATAAGTGGACGACGAACCGGATATTTTGGAGCTAGCGTAACTATTGCTGCTATCTGCAAAATTAACTGCATATTTCCCGACGTCGGAAGTCGATAACGTAAAGTTGGCAATTCCGCTAGCAAAATTAAGCGTTACATTATTAGCGCCGGGTTCTGCGTTAGGCAAAGAGACCGAGGCATTACTGCTATTAATTAAATTGGGGGCTGTACCTGCAGGGTCAGAACTGGCGCGTGTTAACCAGGCTTTTACGCCACTTACGTTGTAATCACTGGCGGCAGAACAACTGGTGCCACTGGTGTTTTGCTTCATCATAGTCACCCGCAAACTATGGGTGCGGCCAGCAATAATATCGGCAGCCAAAGAATCCGTGCTAGTGACTACAAAAGCGTTGCGGCTAAAGGCTAAAGCACTTGAGGTGCTAGTTACACCTGCCGAACTGTCATTTAAACTAATCGTTAAGCTCTCTGCGTGCGTGTCGGTTAAATTTATGGAAATGGTGCCTGCATCGGAAGCATTAAATACATAGGTTGCGGCACCTGAATCTGTTGCACCCGCTGTTAACGTGCCATAAGCATCAGCGGCGGTGCCTGTTTTTGCCCAATCGCCATTAGCTGTGGAGGTAGTGATAGACACAGTGCCGGCATAGGCGGTAAGCGTTGCATTACTGGAATCGCGGGCGGTGATATTAATTGTTGAGGCTGCGCAGTTGCTGCCTGTACCGCCACCTACATCAATTAAAAAATTATTTAAACTCGCCGCCGAGGCCGTACAAAAACTACCAAATGCAGCGTTACTGACTTCGGTTGATTCGTAATAAACCGTCTGGGCGCCATTTAACGTAACGCTTGCCCCCGACAGCCCACCGTACACTACCGCCGTTGAATTGAGCGTGATAGTACCGCTATGGGAATATAAAAATGCATGGATATTGCTCGGCCCATTCACGTCAATACTGCCATTAGCGTAAATCAACAGATAACGGGACGATACACTAGGAGTTGTAACCGTACCGCCCAACACAACCTGACCATTTACAAAAATATTAACTGTGCCCGTACTACTGATACGCAGTTGTTTAGTGCCTGAACCATTAAAATAAATATTGCCGTTAATATAATAATTGCCGGGCGCAAAGTTAATCGTGGTACTGTCCCCCAAGGTCCAGTCGCCAGTAAAATAATAATTACCGCCAGAGGTGGAAAAGGTAAGGCTGTAGGTGTTACTGATCGACAAGGTCGTATAATTGCCCGCCGCAAAGCTGGGCGTTCCACTGGTGACATTAATCGCACCATTAGCACCGGTACCCGCCGATATAGACATGTATTGGCCCGGCGCGGCACTGCTGCTTGCTGAGCAGGTAACGCCAGAACCACAACTGCCCGCCCCCGCGTTATTTACCATATAAGGTGCAGTTAATACCGAGCCAGAATTAAGTACTTGAGCCCCTGAATTTAACGTAATTTGCCCGCCGCCATTTTTGTGCGATTGCAAACCACCAGTAAATAAACTCGCGCAAGTAGCAGCAATACTATTGCTGGAGACAAACAGCCACAGCAGGCTTAACAGTAGTCGCGTGAAATAATATCTGTCCATCACTGCATACTCGCTTTTACATTTAGTACACGGCTGGTAGTCAAATCGCCACTGCCGCAACTGGCGCTAGCAGTAATTAAATAAAAACTGCGCGTATTACCTGCATCTGTAGTAGTGGCGCAATCAAAACTTACCGAGCAGGCTTTTAGCCCGGCAACGTTAAAAGATTGCGAAGCCACATCCAAACTGGTGCAATTGGCGGTGGTTTGCGCGCGCGTGGTAGCGCCGTTATACAAATTGTATAAACCCAATTGAATACCCGATTCAGCGGCAAAAAACGCCTGTGCACTCAGCGCCTCGCGCAGCGCCATACTATTGGCAGAACCGGCCATACGCGCTATAGAAATCGCCAGCGCGCCTAAAGCCACCACAATAAATAGCGCCGTTGGAATTAAAAAACCGGCCTGGTAAGCACGAATATTGGTATAAATATTAGGGCACATTGCGCACCAACACCTGGTGGCGCAATACCACCGTTTCACTGCCTGCCGTTAAGGATAATTGAATACCAATCGATGTATTGCGCTGCTCACTGCCTGCAGAGAGCGAGAAATTCGATGCGCTTTGGTTTAATTGATTCAGCATTAAATCGGCGCTGCCACCGGGGCTTGTATCATCCAAGGCTGAGGTTAAAAATCCGTAGCCGCTGTAGCGATATAAACTGCCGCTGAGCAAACAAAATCGTTTTGGATTGGCGGCTAAATAATAGCGATGGGCAGGAGAATTACGGGTAAATAATTTCGCGCCCGAGAGTGTAATACTGCTGGATGCCACGGCGCTGACCGCTGCGCGGGCAGAGGTGCTGGCGGCAGTATAAATATCGCCTGATGACAGGGGTGCCACAATCAATTGTGTGGCGGCAGAACCCGTATAAACTAGGGGTGCGATGACTAGGGAGCTTGTCGCCGTGCCGCCATTTTCACTGTCGGGCAATTGATTCACATAGTAACCACCGGCTACTACCGGCACAAATTCCAGACACTTGCCGGTTGAACTCACACGCACAGAATTAGGCACAGCAGCGCGCAAATAACGGCTCATTTGCTCAATAGCAACGCGCCCTTTTTGCATTAATTTAACGCGATTGTTGGTGCGCTGATACATATCCATGGTATCCACTAAAAAGCTGCTACCAATGGCGCCCACCAAGCCTAAAATCACCAACACAAAAATTAATTCCACCAATGTAAAACCGCGCTGGGGCAGTTTACTGCGCCCTGCGTAGCTGGCAGAAACACTCAAAGGCCTACGCGGGCGGCGGCTAAAAGTTGAGTTTATAAGCACTTAACACCACCTTTGAGCCGTCACTCATGAGTGTAGTAACCGTAATGCGACGGGCGTTGGTATTGGTTACACTAATTTCGCTGCCTGCATTTACCACGGCAACACTCAGAGTTAGGCCTGTATCACTGCTATCGGTGTACCCGTTGTAATCGCCCACGTCGTCGTAATCGCTATCAGCGGAAATAGGCGTACAGCTGCTACAGGGTGGGTAGCCACCGGTTGGGGTATTTTCAGCAAATTTTCGGGCGAGGATTTCATCTAATAAGGCCTGGGTTTTGGCTACGGCTTTCACACGCAGCACCGGGTCAACCGAATGCAAAACGGCATCATTAAAAACCTTAAGCAAGCCGCCCAAACCAATAGCCACCACCACTAAAAAAAACAGCAATTCAACCAGCGTAAATCCGCGTGATTGCGCGTGAAGCGTATTTTTGATTACCCCATCACCACCCATAGTTTTGCCAGCAAAATATGTAGATTCAGCCCACAGGGGACTCTGCATTATTATTGTATTGATGAGGCAACTGCCCCTTAAAATCAAACCTTGTATTAACTCGGCGACAAAAAATTCTGCTGATTTATTTTATCGCCACCCCATTAAAACCGGCGCAGATGCGTGGATCTGCTTGTTTTAGTGGTACTTGCGACGGCGTAGGCCGAGGGTAAGGCCTCCTTACCGCACTTATTAACCCGGCACTAAAAGCCGCTGGGTTAATTAGCATTGCCACATGCACAGTTACCCTACGAGGCTTAAAGCAAGGCTAAATGCAACCGCAAAACGGCAAACACAGCGCTCCGCTTTAAGTGTAGCAAGCAATTTCAGGAAGGCGCTTATTATTAACCCGGCGATAAATAACTCGCCCTGATCTATTTGGTCTTGGCGCCATTAAACGGATCGTGACGGGTGGTTGATCTTGTTTTCGCGGAATTTGTGCTGTTGCAGGTACTTCAAAACGCGGCTAGATAACAACAAGTGCCAAAGGCGCGGCTATTAGCGGGCAAAGCCTGTCGCGCTGAGATTAATATTAAGTGTGCGAGATTGCTGAGTGAGGGTAATGGTGCTGGCGGCCACTTCGCCCAGGCCATTAAAATTTAAGGTGTGCGTGGAAATACTAACGCCCTGATTCAGCGAGATAGGATAAGTTACCGCGCCGAGCACAACACTTTCACTACTGGCAAAAACACCGTCATTATTAGCATCCTTGCGCACATCAAGTGTTGTACCGCTGAGTAAAACACGCACCGAGCGTGCCTGTGTCATGGCCAATTGTTGGGCGCCTTGCAGGCACAGTAGGGTTTGATCCCGCGCCGCCTGCAAAGCATAAAGATCAGGCGACATAAATTTACCCACCGCCGCCACCGATACCACACCCACAATAACCATCACGGCAATTAATTCGATCAGCGTAAACCCCGCGCTAACGCAATAGCCCGCTCTCATGTCCACCTGCTCCGCACCATCCCAGTACTTAATGTAGACCATAAAAAAGGCCTGGGCATAAGCCCAAGCCTTTTTGTGCATCGCCCCCAATCGCTTCCATTCACACCACAATAAATAATACCGGCGTTATTATTAACCCGGCGGGTTCTCGCCGGGTTAATAAATCAGTGCAGGGTTACAAGCCGCCCGCCGCACCAATAATGGTAAATGTAGCCGTTGTACTACTGGGCCCAGTGAGGGTACAGCTCACCGTTGCTCCATCGGCCACTGCAGCCGAGGCGATACTATAACCAGAGGGCAAAGCACCATTTTGCAGAAGTTGAGCGCCGTCCTGACAATCATCCACGTTATAAAATGGATCGGTAGTCGTGTCGGTAAGCCCTGCAGCCACAGCAACATCAACCGCATGGTTCAGTGCAGATGCACTTTCGATACTACCTGCAACACCTCGGGTAGCAGCAGTTGCGGCCTCACCCTGCAGGTTAACAAAACGCGGCACCGCAGTGGCTGCCAGAATACCTAGAATAACGATAACAGCTATCAGCTCAATCAACGTAAAGCCGGATTGTTGTTTGCCCATTGTGTGAATCTCCACCTCTAAAATTTAATATAGCCACTCCTAAACACCCTGTAAGCAGTCCTTTACTACTGTTGTGCAGTCTTAACAGGGTACGCAGCTCCCAAAATGAGCCCCAACGAATCAGGCCTCATGTTTATTTAAATATAGCTGCATGCCAAAATTCGTGGTGAAGTGCAATTATGAAATCTTGCTCTATTCAAAGAGCATTTTGCCAATTCTCATTATATTTAAGCGCCAAAATAATGGCTTTTCCTGTGCCCTGATGAAATAAGCTCAAATGAGTATTTGTACCGCCAAAGAAATGGCCCGCCTCCTTTCGGTTTAAGCACGCCGATGGCGAATGGAAAGCGCCCCCTAATGTCATTAAGTTAAGGGAAATTGTTGGGCAAGCCTTGTGGTCGCCCAATGTTGCCCCTCAAAAATACCTGTATTGGCAGAGGTTTGGGCGCCCACAAGGGGCTCCCCTACGGGAAATTTCTATTCAGAAAATTCTTTACTTAATGACATTACCCGCCTGCGCGTGAAGTAGTGATACAAGCGCAGGCATACCCACACTGTAAAACCTTAATTTATCGCAGGATCAAGCGAGTAGCGTGTTTAGTGCTGCTTGCGGGCCAAGGCATCGCATCTGCAATTGGCTCGCAGTTGAATACAGCGCCCGTAGAGAGTGAATAATCGGTGTTATTAACCGGGCGACTCAAACCCGCCGCGAGTTTCACTAAAACAAGAAAACCCCAGTATTGTCGCTCGTATTAGTGGAGCGAAAACAAAATAAACCAGAACGATTTATTTTGTACCGGACAATATAAAGGCCTTAACCTACCCGATAACACTGGCCGGCAGAGCAAGCTCTCGGGTGGTTTGCTCCTGCTGATAGGCAATAAATAAATCCAATTTGCGCTGATCGCTTTCACTGAGTGCCAAAAATTGCACCCTAAACTGAGTATGCTGGCAGGGCCTGCGATAATAGGTAACGGATTTGATAGCGCCTTTAACATCAATACAAGTACCATCGCCCAACTCCAATTTCATAGCAATTTGCGACTTTGCGTAAATTGACGTGTTGTATTTGCCAAATATATTCACCAGCGCGCCGCCGCTGGAAAGGTTAATTACCCGCGCGCGCAACTGCTCAGCCATGGGTATTTGCATGCGTATAAGTGGCCACTGCCCGCGCGCGAAAGCAACCCGCAGGCTGGCCCGGCGATCACAATGAAAGTCGCGTTGCACAATTTTAACCAGCAGCGCTGTGCGCCCCTCATACAACAGGCGCTCTTCTACTTGTACCACCAATTGCAGCAACTGTTGCTGTTTAATAAAGGATAATTTGCACTGAGTATTTGGCAGCACTAAATCTATCGGCGGCGATGGAAACGGCATATCAATTAACAGCTGGTTTTCTACTATGTCCACACCGAGTAGAGCACTGTGAAATAAACCGGAGCGCCCTGGCAATTCAATGCGCCCCAAACCGCGCTGCTGCTCGTTCCACAAGATTAATTCCAATTCTGCATCGGACCAATCCGAACTTAGCGGGCAGGCTGTTTTAACTGCTGGTTTAGACCCTTTCAACCACTGACTCAAACGCTCGAACACTGCTGATGACTCCGTAACAAATTTAAAGATGGCCTGGCTGTATACAACCGTTGCCATGTGGCACCTTGCTGCACGCCGGGCGGCCTATCACATGGCTGGCAGGCTGATACAGGCTAATCGCAAGGCTTATGCCAAGTAGCTAGCTAAGCTGCAGGCCGCCAAAAACTGCAACTGGCCTGCACATATGCGGGATTTTGCTGGCAATGAGCGGCAGGCCTTTGCCGTGTAAGCGGCAAGCCCTTACAATTGCCGCCTTTTGCGGTAATAGGTCGCCCCATGCTTGAATCCACGCGCGCGCGCAAAACCCAGTATGAAAATAACAAACTGCAAAAGCGCCTGCGGCGCTTAGTGGGCTCTGCGATTGCCGACTACAACATGATCGAGGCGGGCGATAAGGTGATGGTGTGCCTGTCCGGCGGTAAAGACTCCTATGCCATGTTGGATATATTGCTGTCTTTACAAAAAGCCGCGCCTATAGAGTTTGAAATTGTTGCGGTCAATATGGATCAAAAACAACCGGGTTTTCCTGAGGAAGTCTTACCCAATTATTTACGCGCGCTAGGCGTGCCTTTTCATATTATCGAAAAAGACACCTACTCAGTTGTAAAGTCTATTATCCCCGAAGGCAAAACCACCTGTGGTTTATGCTCGCGCCTGCGCCGGGGCACCCTCTACGGCTTTGCCGAATCCATCGGCGCCACCAAAATTGCGCTGGGCCACCACAGAGACGATATAGTAGAGACGTTATTTTTAAACTTATTTTTTGCTGGCCGTTTAAAGGCTATGCCACCGAAATTATTAGCCGACGATGGCCGCAATATTATTATTCGGCCTCTCGCCTATTGCTGCGAAGATGATTTAATTGATTTTGCAGCTTATAGACAATTCCCTATTATTCCGTGCAACCTATGCGGCTCGCAGGAAAACCTTCAGCGCCAGTCCATCAAAGCCATGCTGGCCAGTTGGGAGCGCCAATACCCAGGCCGGATTGATAATATTTTCGGTGCATTACAAAAAGTGTCCCCCTCACAACTGGCTGACAATAATTTATTTGATTTTGTTAATCTGCATTTAAATCGCAGTGCGGCGCCTAGCGAAGTTGACGATGCTTGTACTGTGCCAGCTAGTACTCCAAACACCTACACCCCTTCACCCGATGTGCAGTACGTGCGCGCATTTGACCTTGAATAACCTGCTGTAAAGATTGTACCCATGCCTAAAAAAATTATACTTCCCGTTTTTGCCCTACTCCTTGCCGGTGCAGGCGCCCTCACCTTAAGCCTTAAACCCTGCATTATTCCCGGCCCTATTTGCGAGGCCCATATGGAAAAAGCCGGTGCACAAAAAGATAAAGACAACCCCTATTATTTGTCATTTACCACGCCTTGGCTTGCCCAACAAGCGAACATACTCTACCCCGCCTATGCGATGGATCGAGGCCTTACCGGTGTCACTAAATTAGAATTGCGCATCGACAGCGACGGCACACTGCTGGAAAAATCCATCAGCGAATCGTCCGGCCACAAAATTCTTGATAACGCCGCTTTGGCGGCAGCCGACACGTTTGTATTTAACGTGGCAGGTTTTGGCAATGTGTTGTTTCCCTACTCGAAGGAATTAAAAATTCGCTTCCAGCTGGATGATGCACCGCGTTAGTTTTTTTGTGTAGAGGGAATTTAGGTGGGCAGATAAAAAACTAAAAACACCATTTGCCGAGAATTATTCTTATGGCCCGTTACAAATGGCACCGCACAGAGTTTAAAGCAGTCAAAACCTATGGATTATGCCGCCGCTTTGTAGCGGCTTAAAACGTCACTAAAATCCGGGTTGTGATTCACTACATAATCAATAAATTCTTGCACACCCCGCCGGGCTTCCTCCTGGCTATCGAACGGCCCTATATCAATTCCTTCACGGGTACGGTAGTACCAATAATCATGCTGCTGAAAAAAACGGTTGTGCCTTACCGGCACAGTGCCCGATTCACCTGAACGATTCATAATGAATACCCTTGGAGTCCAAATCTCAACGTATCGGCTGGACGGCAAAACTCTTGATTCCATTTAATGCAGCGCATCCACACCCACTCATGAATTGCCTACGCTGCGCGGTTACCTATTAATCCTTCTTGTCTCTAGCACATTAACTAATATTGAACAGCCGTACAGCCGCCCAACATTCTTGAGTTTAGCCTGTGATTAATTCTTGTGTAGCGAAAAGTTAGCTTATGTAATTATTACCATGGCATTTGGTTATAGCTAACTGACAGACAAACCCCTGCCTAGCAGCCAGCAGGCTTCCGGGCTACCATAAACTCTCGCTTAATCGACCGTTTACCCATGAACTATGCGTTAATTCTGTTAGTGACTCTTTGCTCACTGCGCGCCATGGCCGCCAAAGCTGATGACCAATGCCAGGGCCAAACACCTTTAGAAATGAGCTACTGCACATTGGTAGCGCGGGGTGTTGGTGGGCTGCCCGCGCTTTATGAATTTCGCAAGAATTCGCCTGAAACACAGTATTTATTATTAAAACGCCCAGCGGCGAAATTCGGCGTCACCCTGCCACCCCCCGCTGCAAAAGCCAAACCTGCGGCTGTTTTACCGGCAAGCCCAGCCCTATCGGCCAGGGCTCCTAACACCCCTGCTAGCACGCCTGCGGCAACGCCTCTGGTGCGCAGCAAAATTCCCAACTTGCAATCCACACAGGGGTGTCAGCTGGTGAGTGAAACCATTAGCTGTGGCGGTCAGCGCTTTGCGCTGCAGTGGAATAAACCCAAAAATGCCTTGCAACCTGAGGCTTTAGCGGCCAGCAATCAGTTAATTTTCCCGCCTGAACCTAAAAATTCCAGTGTACAAAGTGATTATCTGCTCACCTGTTATGCCCTCTATGTACACAAAATGCTGCTGTTAGGATTGGGTAATACCACGCTTAACTTCAGTAAATTCGCCGCGATTTATTCTGCCGCCAAAAGCGAAGGGTTTGATTTTGCCGCTCGCTTTGAACGCATGTATCACTTCTTAAAAGAAGAGCGTAAAACCTTGCAACCCCCCAAGGGTTTCGGCCACCGCACGCCTGAACACCTGGACGACTGCGCACCCATCAATGACAGCCTGTGGAGTTGCCAAACCGCCGAGCAGCATTGGATTTACGCAAAAATTTAAGCAGCACAGTCAGGCCTACTCACACGACTAAACGAAGATTCCACCCCAGCCGCCAGTGGTTTGGGTAAAATGCGCGCCTTTCTTCTATATATAGGCTTCCCATGCTCACGCCGGAAATTCTCAAACAACAAGTAGCCACTGCCGCCTTAGAGTATCTTTTACCTCGCCTAAGCGCCGATAACATCATAGGCATAGGCACTGGCTCAACGGCCAATTGTTTTATCGATCAACTCGCCCAGTACAAAGACCGCTTTGCCGCCACGGTGGCAAGTTCAGACGCCAGTGCCGCTCGGCTTAGCACGCTGGGCATTAAGGTTTTAGAGCTTAATGAGGTCAGCCATTTAGTAGCCTATGTGGATGGCGCCGATGAAACCAACCCGCGCCTTGAGCTAATTAAAGGCGGCGGCGCAGCCTTAACACGGGAAAAAATTGTCGCCGCCGCTGCCGACGAATTTATCTGCATCGCGGATGCTTCCAAGTGGGTGCCGGTGCTGGGGCGTTTTCCGCTGCCCGTGGAAGTCATTCCTATGGCCAGCAACTACGTCGCCCGCCAGATCAATAAACTCGGCGGCACGCCCAAACTCAGAGCGGGCGTAGTTACCGATAACGGCAACCACATTATCGACGTGTACGACTTACACATTCACGAACCTAAAACACTGGAAACCCAGCTCAACCAAATTGCAGGTGTAGTTACCAACGGTTTGTTCGCCCTGCAGGGCGCGGATGTTTTATTCCTCGCGGGCAATGACGGCATTAAAACCTTCCGCGCCAGCCGGTAAACATACCCTCGCCACACCCCTTGATGCGTAAATGGCGACTAGCCCCTGTGTTAGAATCGCCGCCTTTTTTGTTGTCCACCACTGGAAGTACCCATGAGCCAACCTAAAACCTCCCTCGGCAAAGACAAAATTAAATTCGTACTGCTAGAAGGCGTACACCAGTCGGCGGTGGACGCACTGCACAAGGCCGGTTACACCAATATTGATTACGTGAAAACCGCGCTGGCAGGCGAGGAATTAATCGAGCGCATTAAAGACGCCCAATTTGTCGGCCTGCGCTCGCGCACTCAGCTCACGGCCGAGGTGCTGGCACGGTGCCCGAAATTAATTGCCGTGGGCTGTTTTTGTATTGGCACCAATCAGGTGGATCTACACGCCGCTCAAGCACGCGGCGTAGTGGTATTTAACGCCCCCTACTCCAACACCCGCAGTGTGGCCGAACTCACCATTGCCCAGGCCATATTGTTGCTGCGCGATGTGCCGCGTAAAAACGCCCTCTGTCACCGAGGCGTGTGGGATAAATCAGCCACGGGCTCCTACGAAATTCGCGGCAAAACCCTCGGTATTATCGGCTACGGCGCCATTGGCTCGCAGGTGAGTGTGTTGGCCGAAGGCCTGGGCATGAAGGTGGTATTTTTTGATGTGATCAGCAAATTGCCTATGGGCAACGCTCATCAGGCCGCCAGCTTAGAAGCGCTTTTATCTCAAGCGGACATAGTTAGCCTGCATGTGCCGGAACTCGACAGCACCAAAAATATGATCGGCACAGCTCAACTGGAACAGATGAAACCCGGCGCAATATTGCTTAACGCCAGCCGAGGCACAGTGGTGGATATTGAAGCTCTCGCTCAAGCCATCGCCAGCAAACACTTAAGCGGCGCTGCCATTGATGTATTTCCCGTTGAACCCAAGGGCAATGATGAAGAATTTATCACTCCGCTGCGCGCCTTTGATAACGTCATTTTAACGCCCCACATCGGCGGCTCCACCATGGAAGCCCAGGAGAATATTGGCCTGGAAGTAGCCGACAAACTCATTAAATACAGCGATAACGGCACTACTACTAGCTCAGTGAATTTCCCCGAAGTGGCCCTGCCTCAGCAAGCGAATGTGCACCGTTTATTACACGTCCACCAAAATGTGCCCGGTGTGTTAACCGCTATTAACCAGGTATTTTCCCAATACAACATTAATATTGTCGGCCAATACCTGCAAACCAAGGAGAGTATGGGTTACGTGGTGATGGATATTAATACTAGCTACAGTGAAGAAGCCTTAGAACAATTGCGCAATGTGCCTGGCACCGTGCGCGTGCGGGTTTTGTTTTAACCTATGGATTACAGCTTTAAATTAGCTTTTAAAGTGCGTGATTACGAATGTGATCTGCAGGGTATAGTCAATAACAGTGTGTACCAAAATTATTTGGAACACACGCGCCACGAGTTTTTACTCGCACAGGGTTTTAACTTTGCGCAGTTAGCAGCCAAAGGCGTTAATTTGGTGGTGGTGCGGGCGGAATTAATCTACAAACGCCCACTAAAAAGCGGCGATGAATTCTGGGTGGGATTAACACTGGAACGCACGTCAAAAATTCGCGGCGTATTTAAGCAGGATATTTATCGTTCAGCAGATGACGCTCTCATGCTGACGGCGAATATTGAGTGGGCATCCCTCAACCAGCAGGGGCGCCCCTGCCACCACCCGGAATTAGATGGTTTAGCCTGACTTGCACTCACAACCTCATTTAAACCCATGACAACATCTAAGGCTTGAATATAGGTTTTTTTAAAAAAAATGGCCGATTAGGAATAGGCGAATTTTGGGAAAAACCGTCAAAATTCAAACCTTAGGTGGTCACACTGAGTTTATTAACTGAGGTTTCTTAAGTTTTAACATCGACAGGCGCCGCTTTACGGCGCCCAGACTCGCTCAAACAGAAATTAAGTTCGCCTCGATACACCTAAATACCTGTATTTGAGCACAGAGCACTACGGGCTTTAGAGCGAAAAGTTAAAACCCTTTTGCTGCAATTCGCGGTATACCGTTTCATCAAAACGATACAAAGCCGCCGCCCGGTGGGCCACAGAAACCTGTTTTTCATTGCAGGGAATTAACAGGTTCATATGCATCATTTTGCGACGGAAGTTGGGTTTGTCGAGTTTGATACCCAAGACCGCCTCATACAGTTCCTGCAGCTGCAACAGGGTAAATTTTTGCGGCAACAAATTGAACCCTAAGGGTTCATGGCGCAGCTGACGGCGCAGGCTGCGCAGCCCTTCGGCAAATATTTCACTGTGATCCAACGCCAAATCCGGGCAATCGCTCACTGGCCGCCAGTGCACTGCGCTGGCCGCTGCACCGGCGATCAATACGTAATCTTCCTGCCGCACCAAGGCAGTAAAGGCTATGGTTACCACCCGGCTGCCGGGATAACGATCCACATTACCAAAGGCGCGCAATTGCTCAAGGTAAATATCGGTCACCCCAGTGAGGCTGCTGAGCACCCGCATGGCGGCGGCATCTAAGGACTCGTGCTGTAAAATCCAGTCGCCAGGTAAACCCCAGCCACCGGCGCGAAACCCTTCCGCGTATTTAACCAGCAATACATTCAGCTGGCCCTGGTGGAAGCCAAACACCACACAATCAATTGAAATAGTCGGCACCGCGCCCGCTTCAAGATCCGGTTCTACCTGGGGAGTCTTAACGCTAGAGTTAGTCAAAGTATGTCTCCTGGCTGCAGGGAATTCGCCTGTATCTTAGATGATATTGCAGTTTAAATCTGATAAAAGTACTACATTTATAATTATTACCTTATGGTAAAACCACTGCTGGCACCATAGGTTCAGGCTGCTGTGCCCAAATCACTGCTTGAGGGCATAACAGGTGCAGCGTTCAGTTAGGCAGACTCACCACGTAAAAATCGCAGTGTTAATCCGCTAACTAAATCTGGTTTTTCAGCGTGTAACCAATGGCCAGTATCGGGAATAATTTTAAGCTGCGCGGCCGGGAAGCGCGTCATGATGTCGCTCTTGTGAGCGCTAGTAACATAGTCGGAATTACCGCCTTTCACAAATAACACCGGGCCGTTAAATACCCCAGGCCGGTTACCTGCGATCAACGCCGGGTAATCACGGCTGATCACTGGCAGATTCATACGCCAGCGAAAACCCTCCGCTTCTTTCACCAAATTTTTCAGCAAAAAGCTGCGCACCGCGAGTTCCGGCACGTGAGGCAGCATTAACGCCTCGGCTTCACTGCGCTGTTGAATACGGGCGGGATCAACCTGGCCGAGCCCTTTGAATACATCATTATGATGGGGCGGATAATGTACCGGTGCTATATCAATCACCACCAAGCCGCTAATACGCTCCGGCAGAGTCAGAGCTAATTCCATAGCCGTTTTGCCGCCGAGGGAGTGGCCGATGATATGCGCTTTGTGGATAGCCTGGGCGTCCATCCAGGCGGCCACCGCTGACGCCATAGAGGGTAGATCAGTACTCTCGGTATGAGGGCTGCGGCCGTGGTTGGGCAGATCCAGGCTGTGCACAGCGTAGTGCTCAGCCAAGGGGCGCGCTAAAGCACCCAGGTTCTCCATGGAGCCGAACAGGCCATGCAGCAAAATAACCGGCTCACCCTGCCCCTGTGTGCGCGAATAAAGCACTGAGTTTATTGATCCTGACTGGGTTTGGGCACCAGGGTGGGAAAGGGAAAGTGGGCGATTTTATCGCCGGATTTAATCTCAGTTACCTTCACTGAACCCTCTTTTTCCACCTCGTCGATGCGAATGATCGAGTGCATGGGAATATAGGAGCGCTTAACCGAGGCGAATTCCGCCTTGAGTTTTTCTTCACAGGGGTCAACCAAAACACTGCTGCGCTCGCCGAAGACAAACTCCTCCACCTCGATAAAGCCATACATATCGCTTTGGTAAATAGCGCGGGCAAACACTTCAAACACTTGGTTTTGGTTGTAGAAAATAACTTTATACAGCGGTGAAACGGGCATAATCGGAATACTCATGGCTTATGGCCTTGCAAAAAGGGCGCCTTCAAAAAAGCTAGCCGCCCATTGTGGGGGCTACGTTTAAAAATACAAGCGCGAAAAACCCATGGGAAAGCGCCAGGCACATCAGTATAATGTGGCGCGCAAATTTTAAGCACCCAGCTACAGGCCACCTATGTCCGACCTCACCTCAGAAGTCTCTTCACCCCTCACCCCAGCTCCCAGCGTGAAGAAGCTCTTTATCGAAACCCACGGCTGCCAGATGAATGAATACGATTCGTCGCGCATGCGGGATCTGCTCGGTGATAGCCACCAGATGGTGGCCACGGACAACCCAGAAGAGGCCGATGTACTGTTGGTAAACACCTGTTCCATCCGCGAAAAAGCCCAGGAAAAACTCTTCCACCAATTGGGCCGCTGGAAACACTACAAAGACAAAAACCCCAATCTGATTATCGGTGTGGGCGGCTGCGTGGCCAGCCAAGAAGGCGGCGCCATCGCCAAACGAGCGCCATTCGTGGACATTATTTTTGGCCCCCAAACCCTCCACCGCTTGCCGGAGATGATCAACCAACCCCGCTCAAAAGGTGCTGTGGTGGTGGATATTTCCTTCCCGGAAATCGAAAAGTTCGACCGTCTGCCTCAACCCGATGCAGAAGGCCCCACCGCCTTTGTCTCCATCATGGAAGGCTGCTCTAAATACTGCACCTTTTGTGTAGTGCCTTATACCCGTGGCGAAGAAGTCAGCCGCCCGGTGCAGGATGTGTTAACCGAAATTGCCCACCTGGCCCGCCAAGGCGTGCGCGAGGTGAATTTGCTGGGCCAAAACGTCAATGCCTATCGAGCTGAAAGCGCCACTGGCGTGACCGATTTTGCCGATTTGATTCCCATGGTGGCGGCTATCCCCGGCATCGACCGCATTCGTTACACCACCTCGCACCCAGTTGAATTTACCGACCGCCTCATCGAGGTGTACACCAAGGTGCCTGAGCTAGTCAGCCATTTACACCTGCCTGTGCAAAGCGGCTCGGATCGTATTTTGATGGCTATGAAACGCGGCCACACAGTATTGGAGTACAAATCCAAACTGCGCAGGCTCAAAGCCCTGCGCCCAGAGATTAGTTTCTCGTCGGACTTTATCATCGGCTTCCCCGGTGAGACCGATAAAGACTTTGAAGCCACCATGAACCTCATTGCCGACGTGGGCTTTGATACCTCTTTTAGTTTTATCTACAGCCCACGCCCCGGCACGCCAGCGGCCGACCTGCCCGATGACACCAGTGAAGAGGTGAAAAAACAGCGCCTGGCCATTTTGCAGCAGCGCATCACCCAGCAGGCCCAAGCCATTAGCCAGGCCATGATCGGCAATATTGAGCGCGTGTTGGTGACCGGTTATGCGAAAAAAGACCCCGGCCAATTAAGTGGCCGCACGGAGAATAACCGCGTGGTGAATTTCCGCTGCGACCAAGCCGAGCTAATAGGCAAATTCGCCGATATTCTCATCGAAGAAGCCCTGCCCAATTCCCTGCGCGGCAGCCTCATCAGCTCTGAGCTGGACGCCTAAACCTGCGTGGCCTAACGCACAGTCACTGAGGCGGGAGGTTTTCTCCCGCTGCTGATTGAGTTAGTCTTAGCGCTTCTTTGTTCATGAGCCATTAATTCTTGAATACACAAACCCCTGCGGCTGAACTTACCCCAGAATCAGCCGACTCTGCGCCGCAACTACTGCTCCATTTAGAACCGGTTGATACGCGCCGCCTGGCCAACCTCAGCGGGCAATACGACTGTCACCTCAAACAAATTCAACAGCGCCTCTCCATCAGCATTCACAACCGTGGCAACGCTTTTGTGCTCGAAGGCGATGCGGATCGATTGCAAATAGCCGCCCAAGTGCTGGAGCAACTCTACGCCGATACGGCCGGTGACACCCTTATTGCACCGGATGATGTACACCTGGCGCTGCAAGAACACGGCGCCGAGGCACCCATGGCCGCAGAGCCTGCCCAGCCGCCGGAAGTGTATTCCGCCATCCGCACCAAAAAGGGCAATGTCAAAGCCCGTGGCGCCAACCAACAATCCTACGTGGCCGCCATACGCACCCACGATATCAATTTTGGTATCGGCCCTGCTGGCACCGGCAAAACCTACCTGGCTGTGGCCTGCGCGGTTGAATCCCTGCTAAAAGACGATGTAGAACGTATTTTACTGGTGCGCCCAGCCGTTGAGGCCGGGGAAAAACTCGGCTTCTTACCCGGTGATTTATCGCAAAAAGTGGACCCTTACCTGCGCCCCTTATACGACGCCCTGTATGAAATGCTCGGCGTTGAGGTGGTAGGCAAATTGATCGAGCGGCAGGTCATTGAAATTGCTCCGCTGGCCTATATGCGCGGCCGCACGCTCAACAATGCCTATGTGATTTTGGACGAAAGCCAAAACACCACCCGCGAACAAATGAAGATGTTTTTAACCCGCATCGGCTTTGGCACCACCGCCGTCATCACCGGCGACCCAACCCAAATCGACTTGCCGCGCGGCACAGCGTCCGGCCTGCGCCATGCGCTGGAAGTCCTCGAGGGTGTGCCCGGTATCAGCTTCACCCGCTTTAGCTCCAAAGACGTGGTGCGCCACCCCATAGTGCAGCGCATTGTGGACGCCTACGCGGCGCAAGAAGCAAAAGAAGCCGCCGCCAAAGACGCCAGCAGCAAAATTGAAGCCCCCAAGGGTGATGCCTAAGGTGGACAACCTCGACCTCCAATTAGCCAGCAGCGAAGCCAGCCTACCCACCCTAGATGATTTTAAAACCTGGCTCAGCCTGGCCATTCCCAGCGAACAGCAGCAGTGGGACATCACCCTGCGGGTGGTTGACGAAGCTGAAAGCCAGAGTCTCAACCGCGACTATCGCGGCAAGGACTACCCCACCAATGTGTTGTCCTTCCCGGCCGATGTGCCTGCGGAACTGAATATTCCGCTGCTGGGTGATTTAGTCATCTGCGCCCCTGTGGTCGCCCGCGAAGCCTGCGAACAAGGCAAACCGCTGGCAGCCCATTGGGCGCACCTGTGCATTCACGGCGCTTTACATTTATTAGGCTACGATCATCAAACCGATGAAGAAGCTGAAGTCATGGAAGCGATAGAAACCAAACTCATCATGGGCCTAGGATTTGCAGACCCATACACATCCACTTAACTTAATTACCTGGTTACTGAAGGAAATTTTATGTCCGACGACTCGCCGAGTAGTCAATCCAAATCCTGGTTAGATCGCCTAATACAGTCGTTCTCCAGCAACGAACCCCGCTCGCGGGAGGAGTTACTGGACATCATTAAAGAGGCGGCCAACAACAAACTGGTGGACCAAGAGGCATTAAATATTATTGAGGGCGCACTGGATGTGGCCGATTTACAAGTGCGGGAAATTATGGTGCCGCGCAGCCAAATGGTGGTAATTAAAAGCGAAGAAACCGCCGAAGAATTTTTACCCAAAGTGATTGAAAGCGGCCACTCCCGCTTCCCGGTGATAGGCGACTCGCTGGACGATATTAAAGGCGTGTTATTAGCCAAAGATTTATTGCCACTCATTCTCAACGGCACCCAGGAGTTTTCCCTCGCCTCTATTTTGCGCCCTGCCAATATCATCCCGGAAAGCAAGCGGCTGAATATTTTATTAAAAGAATTTCGCGAAAACCGCTACCACATGGCGCTGGTGATCGACGAATTTGGCTCCATTTCGGGCCTGTTAACCATTGAAGATATTTTGGAAGAAATTGTTGGCGATATTGAAGATGAAACCGACGATGACAGCGATGAAGATTTTATTCGCCAAGTATCCGACCGCGATTACGTACTCAAAGCCCTCACCGCCATCGAAGATTTTAACGACCATTTCGGCACTCAATTTAGCGACGACGAATTCGATACCCTAGGCGGCCTACTCACCCAGGCCTTTGGGCATATCCCCACCCGCAATGAAACCATTGAACTCGAAGGGTTTACCTTTCGCGTGCTGTACGCCGACAGCAGGCAAATTCATTTAATACGCCTTACCACGCCCGCCATTTAACTCCATCCTGAAACACGCTGAAAACGCACTATGTTTGCTCGACTCAACAGCCTCTGGCTGGCTGCACCGCTGTTAATGCTTGCCGGTGCGCTAGTGCATTTTTCCATGGCGCCCTACACCCTTTGGCCCCTGGCGATTATCTGCCCTTGGCTACTGGGTTTATCCCTCTACCGCTCAACACCCAGCGGAGATTTTTGGCGAGCACTGAGTTTTAATTTGGGATTATGCGGCGCAGGTGTATCGTGGATTTATGTCAGCATCAGCCAATACGGCAGCACCACACCGGCTATTGCCGCTTTATTAATTGCGCTATTTATCGGCGGTATTGCGTTTATATTTAGCTGGCCCTATTGGTTGTGTGCACGGTTTTTTCGCGCCAATCGCTACGCATTGGTATTAGGCTTTCCTGCTGTATTTGTACTGGGCGAATGGATGCGCTCTTGGTTATTTACCGGTTTTCCCTGGTTATATTTAGGCTATGGCCTGATGGAAACACCACTTTTAGGCTGGGCGCCGGTGCTGGGTGTATTTGGCATCAGCCTGTTGAGTTTATTAGCCAGTGGATGTTTAGGCCTCGCGTTTTTCACCTTACTGCGCGATAAAAACCGCCGACAAGCGTTTATTTGGTTAATTGTTGCTTTAATACCAGGCCTTGCTGGCCGCGCTTTATTGCCGCTGCACTGGACTCACACGAGCGAAAAACCCATTTCCATCGGCATGGTGCAACCGAATATTCCCCAGGAAGAAAAATGGGACCCGCTCTACTACGCACAAAATATCAAAATACTCCGGGAGCTAACCGAACCGCTTTGGGGTAAAGACTGGATTATTTGGCCGGAAGCGGCCATACCTTTTTTATACCACGATGCACAGCCATTTTTGGAGCAAATTGATTTAACCGCCAAACGCTTTAATTCAGTATTTATCAGCGGCATTATTTTTGATGACATTAAACAAGACAAATACTACAACAGCATTTTGGCGCGTGGCGCTGGCGGCAGCGGCCTCTACTTTAAACAACGGCTGGTGCCCTTCGGCGAGTATGTGCCCTTTGAAGAACAACTGCGGGGTTTAATTGGCTTTTTTGATTTACCCGTCTCCATTATTAACGTAGGCCCTGAGCAACAAAACGGTTTAAAAGCACGGAATTTATTAATTTCACCCGCTGTGTGTTATGAAATTGCCTACCCGGATTTAGTCGCTCGCCGCGCTAAAGACAGTAATATTTTGCTGACTATTTCCAACGACGCCTGGTTTGCCGATTCCATCGGCCCATTACAACATTTTCAAATTGCCCGTATGCGCGCTGCCGAAACCCGCCGCTATGTAGTGCGCGCCACCAACACGGGCATGAGCGGTATTATCGACCCCTACGGTAAAGTACAAGTTGTAGGCGAGCGCTATAAACCTATCGCACTGAGCGGTGAAGCGGTCGCAGTAGAGGGCCTTACACCCTACATGGTGTGGCTAAACTGGCCAGTATTATGTGCCTGCTGGTTATTATTAGCCTGGAGTTATTTCGCCACTGGGCAAAATAAACGCGCTCTAACATTTAATTAAAAAAGCTCGAACCACTTTAATCTCTCCTACGGCAACAGGTGAGCTCTCACTAATTCCAGAGCTTCTTAACAAGCCGCATTTTTTGGACCTCCCATGAATACGCCATTTTCACAACTGCCTCTAAAAGCAGAATTACTCGCCACCCTAGCTGACCTAGGGTTTACCCAGATGACACCCATTCAGGCACAAAGCCTGCCTTTGGTTTTGCAGGGCGTTGATTTAATCAGTCAGGCTAAAACCGGCAGCGGTAAAACGGCCGCCTTTGCCTTGGGTATTTTGCAGAGCATTGAAGTTGAGCAATTCCACACCCAAGCGCTCATCATTTGCCCGACCCGCGAGCTTGCCGATCAGGTTGTCAAAGATATTCGCACCCTCGGCCGCGCTATTGCCAATATGAAAGTACTCAGCCTATGCGGCGGTACACCCTTCGGGCCGCAAAAAGCATCCTTAGAGCGCGGCGCCCACATTATTGTCGGCACACCGGGCCGTTTAATCGATCATATCGAAAAAAATACGCTTAATTTAGGCCAAATTAAACACTTGGTACTTGATGAAGCTGACCGAATGTTAGAAATGGGTTTTGCCGAGCAGCTCAATACTATTCTCGCCACCTGCCCGCGCCAGCGGCAAACGCTTTTATTCTCGGCTACGTTTCCTGAAGATATAGCTGCCATCAGCCGCCGTTATCAAAGCAACCCAAGCGTGGTAAAAATCGAACAGGACGAGCCGCACCCCTCCATCAGCCAATATTTTTACGAAGTAAAATCACCGCAAGAAAAGCCCCAGGCGTTACTGAAATTACTCGCAGAATTTAAACCCACCTCAGGATTAATTTTCTGCAACACAAAACAGGCCTGTAATGAATTGGTGGAATTTCTACGCCAACATAAAATTGCCGCATTGGCGTTACACGGCGATTTAGAACAAAAAGAGCGCGATCAAGTCTTGGTGTGTTTTGCCAACCGCAGCCTATCACTCTTAGTTGCCACCGATGTAGCCGCGCGAGGCTTGGATATAAAACAATTGGATGCGGTGATTAATTACGATATTGCCAAAGAAAGCGCCGTGCATATTCACCGTATAGGCCGCACCGGCCGCGCGGGCGAAACCGGTATTGCACTGAATATAGTAGCGCCACAGGATACGCCTGCCCTACTGCGTATTGAGGACTTAACTACAACCCCCATTAAAATGCACCCCCTGCCCAACAGCAAAACACCCCTTGTTTTAGAAGCTCAAATGGTGACGCTGATTATCAACGGCGGCAAAAAATCCAAACTGCGCGCTGGCGATGTGTTGGGTGCACTCACAAAAGACGGCGCTATTTTAGCCGAGCACATAGGCAAAATTGATGTAACCGATTTTTGTGTTTTTGTAGCGGTACACAAAAAAACCTGGCAAACCGCTCTGCTGCAATTACAAACCAAACCTATTAAAGGCAAATCCTTTAAAGCGCGCAGGCTCATGTAAAACCACCGAGGGGTTCTCACAAGCTATGCATCCATTACGCAGCATCTGGCAAGCCCATTGGACACAGCTTGGCGCCAATGGCGATGGCGATTTAATTTTCCAAGCTAATAGCGCGCTACAGCGAACCCCATCGTCACTACCACACAGTGCAACACCTGGAGGAATGTTTAAATCTATTTGCAACAGTGGCAGATTTAACGGAGCACCCAGCTGAAGTCGCTATGGCTATTTGGTTCCACGACAGTATTTATGAGCTTACTAGCAATAAAAACGAGCAAATGAGTGCCCAGTGGGCCCACCAGGTTTTAATCGACCACAGCACAGATGCCGCTGTTGCCGAGCGCGTGCGCCGATTAATTATCGCCACTGCACACCAAGCTTTACCTGCAAACCAAGATGAGAAAATTTTGGTGGATATTGACCTGGCCATTCTAGGTGCACCAAACGAGCGTTTTGCTGAATATGAGCAACAGATCCGTGCCGAATATTCAGCTGTACCCCAATGGCTGTTCAAACAAAAGCGCCACAGTATTCTGCGCAGTTTTTTACAGCGCGTGAGCATTTATGCTACACCGGTTTTTATCGCACGCTTCGAGACATCCGCGCATAATAACCTGGAGCGCGCATTAGCCAATTAAATAAGCGCAGCAAACACAAAAGTTAAGCGCAAAAAAAAGCCCCATTAAATGGAGCTTTTTCTGCTTTGTCTAAAGCAATCGACTAGAACTGGGAAATAAATTTCCAGGCTTCGCCGGGCACCCAAGACTTAGACTGACCGCGATCTTTCTCGGTTGGATTGTGGTCACCATCAAAGGCACACCAGCGCACTGGGTAGCCTGCGGTGCAATTTTGGTACGAAGTACAAATATGCGTACCGCTGCCGCTAGCAGGCTCCTGTGGATTCATGGCCGTACACTTATTATTTTTCACAGCGCGATCACGCAAGCTGCGTCCTTGTGAAATATTTAATACAGAATCGCGAATACCGTGCGCATGGAAGTAAGCAATAGGCGCTGTGCCGCCCTCACAACCACTCAGCTGAGCACCGGCATACAAGGCAACACCACGGAATACACTGGCGCGCGCACAGGCGATAGCGTTGGACATGGCCGCTCCGTAACTAAATCCAGTGGCAAAAATACGTGAATTATCAATACACATATCATTTTGGATTTGTTGCAACATGGCATCAGTGAATTTTAAATCGCGGTTATTGGTGTTGGCCCATCCGGCATCAATACCCTCTGGTGCAACAAATATAGTGGTGTTATTTGCTTGATCCCAAAGACCGTAATAAGGATCTTCAGTGGACCCACCATTACCCCCTTGCGCAACCTGATTTGCATTACCGCTCAACCAGTGATAAGCAAAAATCAACCTATAAGGGGTTTGACTATTGTAATTGGAGGGGGTGCGTAAAATATAAGTGCGGTTAGTGCCATCAACGGTGATATTTCTACGGCCGTCTTGAATGCTGCGCGTTTTGCCACAACCTTGAGATTTAACAACACCGGGTGTGGTGTCGGGTTGATCAACCGTACCGGTGTAATCGCCCAAATAAATCCAATCCAATTCTGGCTTTTCACTGCCCGTTGAGCTGATACGAATTTTTTGCAGGCCAGGTTTTAAACGAATTTTACCGACAGAATAGGTTTTAAATTGTCCGGCTTGCGCCACCACTGGCACATCAAATTTGTCTACCAAGGTTTGACTGCACTGGGTAATTTTTAAAGTAGCACCAGCGGCTAATGCACCCGAACGAATAAACAGGCCGTAGTCATTTTCAGTCGCCACATTAACGCTGAATTCAATATATTCTCCACTGGTCATTTTGGTGACGGCATAACCGCCAGAGATCGATTTAATATCGACGCCGGTGTCAGTTCGGTAGGCACGATCTTCGTTTTCTGAGGTTGTATCCGAGTAACCGGTAGGGTCAAAATCTTCCGCCTCGATTTGGCCGGGTATAGATCTGGGCGATTGCTGAAATGCGGTTGCAGTAGTACTTGGGCAAGTGGCGTGCACTATACCGGAACTGCTGGATGAGCTACTGGATGATGAGCTACTAGACGAACTGCTGGAAGAAGAACTGCTGGAGCTACTGGAACTGCTAGAGGAGCTGCTGGAAGAAGAGGAACTGCCTGTTTCTCCACCGCCACAGCCGAACAATGCGGCTGCGGAAATAAGAGATAACGCGATAAGCCTGGTTTGAACGCCGGTCTTCGTCATGATGATTACTCTTGAAAGGATAACGTGAAGTTGCTCACACAAATACCGCGAAAACGGATTTTTATAGTACTTATTTTTAAAAGCCCAAAAGCTACATTTGGTATATTGTATGATGAATGCATCATAAACCACGAGACAGCATTTTCTGCGATCAAATACACATTATCTGATAATTCTTGCGGCCTTCAGCGCACCTTTCATACGACTTGGTATTTTTAATCAGTTAACGCCCAAGCAAGAGCGCCAAGGCTTAAATATGCGCGCTTTTTTAAACCAGACCAAAACATTAGCCGTCTCAGCAGCCCGTTGGAATAGTTAGGCGGCGACCAGTTGACAAGGAAAATGGTGCTGAAAAGCCGCATATTAGCCAGAGTAAAATGAGGATTTTTTAACAAAATTTGACGTAGCTAGACCTAGTGAGCGCGTATTTCACCAGGCTAGTTGGGTGATTAAAATTTTGAAAAATCTCCAGATTCAAGTCCCAGCTGGGACTTAGACGAGTTTGTTAAGTTAGACACCTAATGGTCTGATCACCGAGACTTATGTTCATTTAGTCAATATGCTGTAGGCGCTACTGCGCGACCTGGGGAACCGCTGAAAAATGCAGGCGGCGAAGCACTTGCCGGGCAAATTGGGCGAAAAAAGCAAACGACTGTATGAATAGAAGACAGTGTCATTAAGTTAAGGATTGCATCTGGTTTTGTAGGATATTTTGCCCCTGCCAGAAACCCAACCCAATGTTATTAAGTTAGGAGTTCAGTGTCTTTGCATCTGTAGCCCGGATGGAGCGCAGCGTAATCCGGGGTGTTTCAAACAAAACCCTGATTGCGTTTCACTTCATCCGGGCTACGCCAGAGGGCGAAAATCCTTAACTTAATGACATTGGGATGGGGGAGGTAGAATTTCTCCGGGAGTGAAATCGAGGTAGAGCAATGCACGCCTAAATGGATTTAGGCGGTAGGGCGACGCGGGAACCCAAGCCGAGGAGCAATTGCCGAGTTTAAACATAGTAAACGAGGATTATTTCGTTAAATTTAACGCCGCCAGGCCTAGCAAGGTAGTATTTCAACACGCTGCTAAAACGACAAATGCCCTAATTTCAAACCCTATTCAGCGGTTAAAAATTAGGGCGCATATTGTGAGTGCAGATTAAATGCTCCTGATTGATTGAGTTTTAGCTCAACTAAAAATCACTAAAATCTTGACTCCTTGTTTTACAAAGCCTAGGGCGAATCAGGCCACCGGGTTAATACCCCGCCAGAGAAAACCGCAAGGCTATCAGTAGCGCAAGGATAAATTACCCTTGCGCTACATGAGCAGAAATAACCTAAAAATACGCCAAGGGTCAATTTCTGCAGCCGCATTTAAGACTAATTACCGCACTGGCTTGATAGGTCTGCGGCAACTTTCAGCCCCTTACCGGCGCCAGATGCGGCCTTAGTAATACAGTCTAATTTTGCAGGCGCATCCACTGTGTATTTATAAGGTAACGCGGGAAATGCTTTGGTTGTGGTCCAGGCGTCGGCATTTTTCCAGGTGCCGCTTCCGCTGCTCCAGGTGATTTTATATTGGGAAAAATCCGCCGGGCTTTGAATATTATTATTGCGCAAATCCCAAAAGCCTATTTCATCACTGCTGCGCGAGGTAACAGGGTTTTTCGCATTATAAAAATAATTGCTCTCGACTAATGTTTGGCCGCCCATACGCACGTTAATACCCGATTCTGTAATACCGTTGTAGTAGTTACTGTAGATATGGGTAAAACCAAAGCGCTGCAGAGGTAAACGCGAGGCTACATTTTCATAGCGGTTGTGGTGATAGGTAATATGGCGAGCGGTAGTGTCTGTATCGCTAGAGCCATCCAAGCCTACTTTCCAGTGATCGTGAATGTAGTTGTAGGAAACAGTGATGTTATCGGCTGTTTTTTTAATATCGATCAGCCCTTCAAAGGTAGTGTCATCATCGGGGGTGCCGGGGCATTTTTGATTCGCGCTGAATAATTCGTTGTGATCCAGCCAAATTTTGGAGCCGCCCTCTATACCTATAGCATCACCATCATCCGCACCGCCGGGTAATAGGCCAATTGTCATATTGCGAATTAATATATTGGTGCTGGTACCCTTAATGCGCAGTCCGAAATTGGCGGCAGATCCGTCGGTGCCAATAATTGAAATATTATTCTTATCTTTAATCTGTACTTCCTGTTTGGCTTTCGGCCACTGCTCACAAATATTGGCGCGAATAGGTGCAAAATCGAATTTACCGTTGTAAATCAGTACCAAGCCAGAACTGCCTGAGTAGGCATTTATAGCATCTTGCATAGCGGTCATGCTCGAAACATTAATTGCCGCTGCATTGCCACCCCCCGTAACATCGCCGGAATACCCCTGCGCTCCCGTCACTCGCGTAGTGCCCGAACTCGACGAGCTAGAGGAGGAACTTGATGAGCTAGAGGATGAACTTGATGAGCTAGAGGATGAACTGCTGGAGCTGCTGGACGAAGTCCGCCCCGAGCTAGAACTGGATGATGAACTACTGGAACTGGAAGAACTGCTGGAACTGGAAGATGAGCTACTGGATTTACCCGATGAGCTACTGCTGGTTTTGCCTGTAGAACTTGACGAGCTGGAGCTACTGGAGGAACTTGAGACGCCGTTCTCACCACCACAACCGGCAAACAGCGCCGCGCTAAACGCCACTAATAATATTTTATGTAAAGTCATCGGTTTCCCCGTCTGAATGAATACGTTTTCAGAGCATCATTCTACTGGGAATTTAAAAATCTGATATGACAAATATCACTTTACGATCACGCGATTCTTTGCAGTTTAATTATTCTGCAGAGCCACGGGTGCGCAAGAGCGGCTTAAGCCGCCGCGAGCCCCACTAAAACACGCAGCTCAATGTATTGCGCCGGTTTTAGCGGGGCGAAGACAAAATAGATCAGGACGATCTATTTTGTCGCCGGGTTATTAAGCCCGTTCAAAACAAAAGCCTTCATCGCGTAAGCGGGCGAGTTTATAGCGCAAGGTGCGCGGGCTAATGCCAAGCCGATCAGCGGTATTTTTTTTGCTGCCGTGTTCTTTTTTTAACGTCTCCATGATGATTTCATATTCGCGCTGCCGCAAATCGCTGCCGAGCCCTGCTATCTCACCTTCCTCCTCTTCATCAAGCCAATTCTTCACCCTCGGTGTTGTAAACGAAACAGGAATATCCGCTGCAGATTGTGGCCGGGTGAAATCTTGGTTGGCGCGGGTAAAATCGCTCTGTAAAGGTTTTGCGGCCACATTGTTATACATCTGCAAACCCAAATCCTTATCTTCAATAACGCTGCCCGTTTGCAAAATTAGCGCCCGCTGCATGACGTTATCCAGTTCGCGTACATTGCCTGGCCAGCTATAGGCCATCAGCGCCTGTTTGGCCGTGGGCGATAATTGCGTAGCTAATCTATGTTGTTTGATTGCGTGGCGATTTAACAGCGCCTGGGCTAAGGGCACTATGTCTTCTACCCGTTCGCGCAGTGGTGCCCACTGCAGAGGCAAAACACTTAAACGAAAATATAAGTCTTCACGAAATTTTCCGGCGGCGATTTCTCGGTGCATATCGCGGTTGGAGGTTGCGATGACGCGCACATCTAATTTAATACTTTTGCGCCCGCCCAATCGCTCCACTTCTCGCTCTTGTAATACCCGCAGCAGTTTAGCTTGCAGGCCTAATTCCATTTCGGAAATTTCATCGAGTAATAAGGTGCCACCATTAGCCTGTTCAAATTTACCCGGCGATGCGCTGTGCGCACCGGTATAAGCGCCTTTTTCATGGCCAAATAACATGGCTTCCAGCATATTATCCGGTATGGCAGCGCAGTTAATGGCGATAAAAGGCATGTGCGCGCGTGGAGAATGATTGTGTATATAACGGGCCAAAACTTCTTTACCCGTGCCCGATTCTCCTAACAATAAAGCGGTGGAATCCGATTGGGCAATACGTTTTGCCAATTGCAATAATTGGCGGCTGGATTCAGCCATTGCAATTGGCTCATCTAAATCAACCAGGCCTGCGCCAATAAAATGTTGTACCGTGCTGATTAACACATCCGGCGAAAAGGGCTTTACTAAATAATCCACCGCGCCATCGCGCATGGCTTGCACCGATTCACTAATACTGGCATAAGCGGTAATTAATAAAACGGGAATATGCGGATAGTCCTGCTTAACCAGGCGCAACAAATCATGGCCACTTAAGCGGCCCATATTCACGTCCGACACAATAAGCGAATAACCAGCGTATTGGCCTAATAGTGTTAATGCCTCTTCCGCGCTTTGAGCCTGGTGAACGGAAAACTTGGCCATTTCTAATGTGTCTACTAAGGCCTCGCGCAGAGCGCTGTCGTCTTCCACCACTAAAATACTCGCCGCTTGATTTGAACTTGTCATAACACCATCTCGCTGATTAAACCAGAGGAAGAATTAAAGAGGCTTGAGTGCCCTTGCCTTCCGTTGATTGCAAATGAAAGCGGCCACCATGGGCGCGCGCAACACTTTGCACCACTGCCAAACCAAGGCCTGTGCCCTGAGGTTTAGTGGTAAAAAATAATTCTTTGGCTTGCGCTATAAATTCTTTTGACATACCCGGCCCATCATCCACCACAGATAAACGCAGCCACAGCCCATTCACACTGGTAATGGGTTCTAAACGCATCGCCAAATTGCCGCCAGGTTTTGCTTGTAGGGCGTTATTTACAAGATTTAACACGGCGCTGATCAGTGCTTCACGATTGCAGCGAATATGTAAGGTGGGCTCCGGGTTTATCCAAATACAAAAACTTTTGCTCGCCGCCAAAGGCACTTCCATGGCTTCTTGCAGGCCTTTTTGTAAATCGGCCAGCGTAATTACTTCATTTAGTGGCAACTCGTTGCGGACAAATAACAACATGTCGCGCACCTGCCGCTCCATATGCTGCAAACGCCCTAATAATTTATGAGCAAAGGCTTGGCGTTTTTCTGTATCTAGGGCTTCATTACATAAATGATTGGAATACAACAGCGCAGCCGACAGTGGTGTGCGAATTTGGTGAGCCAAGGCCGAAACCATTTTGCCCATAGCGGAGAGTTTTTCATAACGGGCCACTTGTTGTTGCAAGCGACGTGTTTCGGTTTGATCGGTAAGTAAAATAATTTGCCCAGTTTGATCAAATGACGCTGTGGCGATACTGATGCGTTTTCCCTGGTGTGTGGAAACTTCTAAACCATCGTCCCGGCGCGGTGCAAAACATTGGCTAATAATGTCGCGCCATTTAAATCCATCCAGCGGGTTTTCCAACATACTTTTTGCAGCGGGATTGCTTTGCACAATAAATCCGCGTTCATCCAGCACAATAACACCGCCGGGTAAAAAATCTAATAAGGCTTGAATACGCTCAGCCAGGCGGTGATTTTTGACATGTTCCTCTTCCCGCGCTTGCGAAACTTCCGTTAGCTCGCGGGTGAGTTGCGCCACCCGGCCCTCTAGGGTGCGGTAGGATTTACTTAATAATGAAGACGTTTGATTAAAAAATTCAAATGCCCGCGTCAAATCTTCTGCGCTGGGTACCGACTGCAGCTGGGAGGGCACCACAGGGGTTATTGGCGTACTCAATCCTAAGTTGGACATAGAACCACTCAAACGTTAAAAAAATGACACACAGTGGACCAATGCAAGGCGGATACCAAAATATTTTATTGCGAGAATTACCTGTAAAAAATGCACTTATTAACCCGACAGGTTTTAGTGCCGGGTTAATAGCTGCGTTCTACTAACCACCGCTGGTCAATATTTACTGGGCGTATAGCCGGGTATTTTGGCAATGGCTCGTTTAACAGGCGCTTGCTGGAGGGGTTTTTGGCCACTGGCTCAGCAGCCTTGGGTAGATTTGACAATGGCTATTTCGAGCGCCGCGTCAAAATTCCGCGCGGCCATTAGCCGAGCTATTAACCCAGCCGGTTTTAGCACCGGGTTAATAGGTGCGGCACGAATGCCATAACTGTGGCTTGAGTCGTCGGGTTAACAAGAGCCAATAAGCAGGGCTTGGCTATAATCCAAAAAGGCATTAATCAGACTTTTACGCCAAAACTGGCTCACTGTGGGAACGGTGTACTGCCGCCCGTGGCTTGAGGAGCGAGTGAGCGCTTCGCTACGAAGATATACAACGCTTATGCCCCCGGCGGCATGCCCCATCAATAAAACCGCATCGAGAGGAAATTCCAAGCAAATATGGCAAACCGAATTCAGCGCTTCATTCAAATGCAGCGGGCCATCTATTGCAGCTTGTTGAACTGTGTTGGCGGCGACGCTCACGCACGGCAGGTTGGCGCTGGGCGCCCCCGGCTCAGAGTGTTAAGCCTTGCCGCAGTGTATTTATTGCTTGCGCTACTGGCGTTGCACAGCCGTGCCGAACAAGCTCCACTGGATAATATGCAGTTTGACCACCCACTGAATCAGGAGCTAGAGGACGAGCTCAACGCCTTGGGAATTATTCGCTCTATTACCCAGGACAAAGCGGGTTTTATGTGGTTTATTTTCCGCCAAGGCATAGCCCGTTATGACGCTCACCATTTAAAACCTTACGCATTAGATGATGGCACTAATACGGCATCGATTATTCCCAGCTCACTGACAAATTTGGTTGAGGACAAAGACGGTATTTTATGGATCGGTGGCGACGGTGGCTTGGCCTTTTACAACCGACAAAAAGATCGCTTCACACAATTAACAGAGGCGAATACGCGTTGGAAATTGCCCAATACAAAAATTACCGCCCTGGCAGTTGATAGTCATAACCGTTTATTTATAGGCACCGAATTAGGTTTGGCGGTAGTAGCGGCTGACCGCACACATGCGGATTTTTATTCCAATGCTGTGTGTGGGCTGGGTAATTCCATCATGCGCACACTCTATGTCGCCCGCGATCAAATGCTGTGGATCGGTAGTACCAACAGCGGCCTGCATGCATTTAATGCCGATACGGGCAATTTTAAACATTGGCATGTTAATTTGGGCGCCGCTCAGTCACCTGCCGATGACGATTTAGTGCGGATTATCGACGACCAAACCGGCACTATTTGGGCCGCGACTTTGTCCATGGGCTTGGCCAAAATGAATGCGGATAACACAAGCTTCACTGTGTATACGCGCACCAATCAAGAGGGCAGTTTAAAAAGCAATTCTATTCGCGATTTATTAGTCGATAGCGACAATAGATTGTGGGTGGCGAGTGACCACGGCGGGCTTGCGCGTTTTGATGCCAATACCGAGCGTTTTATCACGCAGGAATATAGCCCGTTTAACCCGGCGGGATTAAGCTCTAATCAAGTGCGCAGTTTATATCAGGATCGCGATGGCAATTATTGGGTAGGCACCTTTCCAAACGGTATCCATTATTACGACCAACGCAAAAGCCGTTTTAACGTATTTAGCCAACACCAAAACGGTGCCAACCATTTATTAAGCCAAGGTATTTTATCTATCTACGAGGATAAAAACGCTATTCTCTGGATCGGCAGTGAAGGCGGCCTAACACAGTTAAATCCAAGCAACCAAAGTATAAAAAATTACACCGCCAACCCCAGTGATCCAACTGCCCTGCGATTTAACGCCATCACCTCTATTACCGAGGATAAACAGGGGTTTTTATGGGTGAGTAGCTGGTCTGGCGGCTTGCATAGATTTGATCGCAGCCGCCAAGAATTTAAACGCTACTGCCCCAATAATAGCCAGCCCAATAGTTTACCCAGCCCCTATGCTTGGCAGTTGGCCATTAATAAACAGGGTGACCTGTGGATTAGTTTTAGCGACCGTGGTGCGCTTGCGCGCTATAGAGCGGCGAGCGACGATTTTGAACACTTCCCCCATCAAGCGGAGGAAGAAAATTCCCCCAGCGCAGATGAAATATGGGCGCTCCTGCCGGATAAAAGTGGCAATTTATGGTTGGGCACACGCTTAGGGTTGGATTATTTTAATTTGACCACGCAACAATTTAGCCATTTTACTGCAGCGGCACCGGCTGGCCAGGGGCTTAATTGTGCCACTGTATTAGCCTTGATGGAGGCCGAGGATGGTCGCATTTGGCTGGGTACTGATGGTGGTGGTATTAATATTTACGATCCGAAAAATAACAGCTTTACCTACCTCACCCGGCAAGATGGATTGCCCTCCGGTATTGTTACCAGCCTGCTGCAAGATCCGCTCGGCTATGTGTGGGCGGGCACGCTCAATGGGTTAGCCCGTATCAACACACACAGCCGCACCATAGATACACTGCGCAAAAGTGATGGCTTAGCGGGCGACAATATCAGTCGCAATGCCTTAAAACTCGACAGCAAAGGATTTATTTGGGTAGGCTCCACTACGGGGCTAACACGCTTTAATCCCGATACACTCAGAGCCCCGCTGCCACCGCCGCAGGTAGTACTCACCCAATTAAGCATTGCACAAAAACCGCAAATTCCCGGCGCAGCACAATCGGTATTAACACAATCTTTAGAATTTACTCAGCTGTTGCAACTGCCTTACGATACCCAAACACTTAATTTTGAATTTTCTGCCTTGAGTTTTAATACCCCGCAGCGCAACCAATTTGCGTATAAATTAGAAGGCTTTGATAGCCAGTGGAATTATATTGGCAATCAACACCAAGCCACCTACACCAACTTGGATCCCGGCACCTATAAATTACAGGTGAAGGCCGCCAATAGTGATGGCATTTGGAATGAAGCAGGCCGCAGCTTAGAAATTGTAATTAACCCACCGCCCTGGCGCAGCAGCTGGGCCTATGTGTTTTATACCCTGGCCCTAGCGCTCATTGTATTGGCCAGCCTACAACTGGCAAAACAACGCAAAGCATTGGATCAGTACAAAGCACTGTCTACCCTAGACCCTCTCACCGGTATTTATAACCGTGCGGGCATAGCCGCAATAGTAGAAGGCCTATTTATTAATGATGAAATGAAACAGGGCGTGAGCTTATTAATGCTGGATGTAGATCATTTCAAACGCATCAATGACCGCCGTGGCCATGAGGCAGGCGACAGAATACTGCAGGAATTAGTTGCCTTGGTGAACCGCAATATCCGCAGTGGAGATTATTTTGCCCGCTGGAGCGGCGAGGAATTTATTTTATTATGCCCCAGCTCTACGCTACCCAACGCGAAAAAACTAGCGGAAAAATTGCGCCTCGCCTGCGCGAATTATTTATTTGAAGCCAACAGCGCACCGCTGGCCGTCACCCTCAGCATTGGCATCGCCAGCTGCAAACCTAGCGATGATTTTACCCAGCTACTCAAGCGGGCCGATGGCGCGCTCTACCGCGCGAAGAATTCCGGGCGAAATTGTATTGAAATAGAAGACTAGCCGCGTGTTGCAATAGGGTTGTGGCGATCTCGCAAGCTAAGCGCCTAGCAGCTTGTTAAAACACTACATTATTAGGTCTGGCGGCGTTGAATTTGACGAAAAAATCCTGATTTACTAGGTGTAAACTCAGAAAGTGCTCCTCGGCTTTGGCGTCCTGCGTCGCTCTACTGCCTAAATCCATTTGGGCGTGCATTGCTCTACCTCGATTTCACTCCCGGTGAAATTCTACCTCCCCCGTCCATGCCAATGCCCTTAAGTTAAGGATTTCATCTGGTTTTTTAGAAGATTTTTCCCGCCGGCAGAAACCCCCACCCAACCTCCCCCTTAAAAGGGGGAGGAGCCAAAAAACCCTAAACTAAGGAATTTTGCTTGTTTTCAAGGCGATCCTGCCCCTCCCCTTTTTAAGGGGAGGGTTGGGGTGGGGTTTCTGGGCGAGCAAATAACCGCTGGAAAAACCACACCAAATCCTGAACTCAATGACATTGCCGTCCATGGGGTCGTCCTGCATCCCTGCAGTCGTGCGGTTTTTTCGTCAAATTTGCCTTGCCAGACCGTCGCCACCAACCTATTTCAACAAGCTGCTAGACGCAAATTCAACGGCACCAGAGCGAGTATGCTTTTGCCACCGGCCAGCTAAACATCGCCCCCCAACTGCTGTTCAGTCGCTGCAGATTTTTTGTAAAAAGTCCGCCAAAGCCAATAACTCACCTGCGCTAAAATACCCATAATATATCCGTACAAATGGGCATCTACCGCCACCGCAACGCCAATGAGCGGCTGCAAATAATGAATATCGTAATTGGGTAAATGCTCTAAAAAAATTTTAATGCTCAAACCGCCAAAAAAAATCAGCGCCACCCAGGGTGCTCGCTGCCAAAAATGCAGCAGCGCAAAACACAACACACCAATAAATGCACCTGAATAACCGCGATAAACACCAATCTCGGGATTAAATACCATCAGCCCAAATGCAACAGCGGATAACACGGCGCCTTGTACCCAGAGCCAACCGCGCAGCGGTAATTCATCCAAAAAGCTGTACTGCACAATGGCTAAACCGGCCGCATTCATCAAGCTATGATTAAAACCAAAATGCACCCACTGACCGGTTAACAAACGCCAGTATTCGCCCTGCTTAATTTTTTCAGGATTAAAATCCAATAGAGCGCAAACAGACTCGGGCAACAAACCACTCGCCAGTACGAGTGCGATAAAAATCCACGGAATAAATCGGCCCATATTTAGTTGCCTAAACTGCGGTAGGCGCCATCGGCGTACAAAAGCGGCGATAAACCTGCATGGCTGGCCTCAACCCTAATCACTTGAGCGACCACCACAAAATGAGTGCCATAGGGCAAGAGGGTATCCACGCGCGTGAAAAATACCGCTTCGGCATCTGCTAAATAGGGTAAAAACCCCTGCCAATGCCAGGCTTTATCCTGCAGACGTTGATCGAACTGAGTTGGGTTAGCGCATAACTGCGCGAGAGCTTGATGGCGCTGGTGCAAAACATTCACCACTAAATCTAAACCCGGCTGCAATATCGGTGCAAAACGGCTATCGCGGTTAACACAAACTAATAATGAAGCAGGTTCTGCCGATACCGAAGTCACGGAGCTGACCGTCATAGCCTGCGCCTCGCCCTGCTCATTCGCCGCCGTTACTATGCACACGCTAGAGGCCAAACGGCGCATTCCCAATTTTAAACTCTGGGCCAAGGGGTCACTCATACACTGCATCCAACCGCAAAAAGCGCCCATGATACCCCGCCGGGCTTAGGCTGCCTACGTTGACCCGCATCAAAAGCCTCTGCCTGCAAAGGTTTATGCTGGGTTATTTGCACGCAGGCGCTTTTATGCATACACCGCTCATCTGGGATGAATCGCTTATTAATCGTTTTGATTTAAGCGGTCCGCGTTATACCTCCTACCCCACCGCGCCACAATTTACCGAAACATTTGGCCTTGATGAGTGGTGCGCCGCCGCCCAGCGCAGCAATCACAGCCAGCTACCGCTGTCGCTTTATTGCCACATCCCTTTTTGTGAAACCGTTTGTTATTACTGTGGCTGCAATAAAATAATTACCGCCAATAAAAAACGTGCCCTACCCTATTTAGCCGCACTCAAAACAGAAATTGCCCTGCAGGCGCAGTACCTGGATCCCAGCAGGCCCGTGGTGCAATTTCACTTCGGCGGCGGCACACCCACGTATTTAAGCGATGAACAATTAGGCGAGCTTATGGCCTGTTTTCGCCAGCATTTTAATTTTGTTGCAGCTGAGGCGCTGGAGGCGTCCATCGAAATACACCCGCAAACCGTCACGCCTGAACGTTTAGCGCAGTTAAAAAATCTCGGCTTAAATCGCATCAGTTTAGGTATCCAGGATTTTAACCCTGAGGTGCAAAGCGCTGTGAATCGGTTTAACAGCATTGAAGAAGTCGCGCATTTATGCGCCGCTGCACGCAGGTTAGAATTTAAATCCATCAGCATGGATTTAATTTACGGCCTACCCAAACAAACACCGGCCAGCTTCAGCCAAACGCTCGATAACATCATAGCCCTCAAGCCTGATCGCTTATCCCTATTTAGCTACGCCCATATGCCGCATTTATTTAAAGTGCAGCAACAGATTATCGCCTCTGATTTACCCAGCAGCCGCGATAAACTCAGCATGCTGCATTTAAGTATCGATAAATTACAGGCGGCGGGTTATCGCTATATTGGTATGGATCATTTTGCTCTGCCGGAGGATGAATTAGCCCAAGCGCAGGATGCAGGCCAATTGCACCGCAATTTTCAAGGTTACTCTACCCGTGGCGGTTGTGATTTATTGGCCTTTGGCGTTTCGGCCATCAACCAAATGCACGATACCTACGGGCAGAATTTTAAAGATATAAACGCCTACCAAGATGCCTTAGCAAAGGGCCAGCTACCGATACACAAAGGCCTGCGCTTAACGCCGGATGACATTATTCGCAAGGCGGTCATCAACCAATTAATCTGCCATTTTCAACTTGATTTTAGCTCTATTGAACAGCGCTTTGGCCTAGTGTTTAACGACTACTTTGCTGCAGCCCTAGCAGAATTAGCCCCGCTGGCAGAGGCTCATTTGTGTGTGCTGAGCGACACCGGCATTCAGGTAACTGAGCCGGGCCGCTTATTAATTCGGCGCGTGTGTATGGCATTTGATGCCTATTTAAATCACAACAATACTAATGCCGAGCAGGCAAAACGTTATTCAAAAATTATTTAACGGCCTGTTGACATCCTCAGGGGCAACACCACGAATTAAATCGCGCACCCAAAAACGCGCCGGGTGAATAAATTTCCATAATTCCGTGCTTATCGGCAGCGGCTCACCGGCGATTAAACTGGCAATAATAGCGGCCGCTATTGGGCTGTAGGTTAAACCCCGCGAACCTAAACCGCTGAGCATATACAGTTGCGGGTAAAAAGCCGCTGCTGTATCCACATAAGCCCAGCGATTGGTGTTATACGCTTTAAACTGCTGTAAAAATTCAGGCCTGGGTAATGGGCCTACAAGGGGTAAATAATCTGGCGTGACACAGCGCAGGCCCGCACGGTCACTCAATACGTTTAGATTGGCAAAGGCTGGCGACAGGCGCGCTGCATTGTGTAAATTTAACGCGGTATCGGCCGCAAGAATATCCAGGCTGGCTGATTTAGGGTTAAAACTCGCACCGGTGTGCATAATGCCGTCTTGCATGGGCGCAATATAACCCTCGCCACACACCACACACTGTAAATCAGCGGCGGCATTAACGGCTGTTACCTGGCCGCGAATCGCTTTTATTTTAATGGCTTGTGCACTGTTAAATGCTAATGAATCCTGTGCTGCGGCAATAACGACTTGATCAAATTCACCCAGTGTTGTCTGCCACCGGTTGCGCTCATAGACAAGTTCGCGCACGGCGGTAGATTCTACTAAATGGATATTATGATGCGCCTTTAATTGGCGACACAGGCGCTGCGGATTAAGCCAACCGGCTTGCGGATAAAAAAGCCCGTGGTCATTAATCGGCACACCGGCAATTTCGCTGGCCCGTGCGGGCGTTACCGCATAAACCCACTGCTGGTTGCCGCTAAAACGCTGCGTTATGGCCGCTAAGAGTGACAGGTCGCTGTGTAAATCCAACACGCCAGATTGCGCACCTGAATTCACAAATAATTTATGCTGCTGATAAAACTGACAGGCAAATAAAAATGCCGCTAAATTAATATCGGCAAATGGCCCTGTAGTGTGCGAGAGCGTTGCATAGACTATGCCCTGCGCATTGCCCGAACCACCACTGGCAAGCCCCTGCGCCTCGGCAAGCGTAACGCTAAAGCCGCGCTGAGCAAGCGCAAAAGCCGCATGGCAACCGGCCATACCGCCACCAATTACTAATACATGTTTACCTGTCTGATGTGGCGCTGATGTGTAATGCCAATTATTCTGTTGCTGCGGCCTGTGCGGAAAATAACGGCTAAAGGGCAGACACACCGCTGTTACCATATCGCGTTTACGGCCAAAGCCGCGCTGTTTTTGCCAGGCGAAACCCGCCTGCTCTAAACCGCGTTTTACTATCGCCGCCGCAGTAAAGGTCGAAAGTGTAGTGCCGGGCTTACTTAAATGGGCCAGCGCACGAAATAAATCTAATTGCCACATGGCCGGATTTTTTGCCGGCGCAAACCCATCTAAAAACCAGGCATCTACCGCCCAGTCTTTGCCGCCAAGCGATAGGTTATTTTGCACCGGCATGAGGTTTTTACCCAAATAGTGCGGCCTGAATTGTGCAAAAGCCTCAGTGGCATCGGCAAAAATAAGTGTGAGCTGTACATTGCCCGCCAGGCTGAGGCGAAAACTGCCTTTATTTACCTCTTGGCTAAAAATAGGCGGATAAGCGCCGAGTAATTCTTCGGCGCTATTGTGTAATTGCGGCCAGAGCGCGAGGGCGCGGCGTAAATCGGTGTGCGTTAACGGGTAGAGTTCAGCAGAAATAAAATGCAAATGGGCCGAGGGCGGCGCGTATTGGCGCCAAACCTCCAGCGTCGCTAAAAAATTTAACCCGGTGCCAAAACCGGTTTCGCCTATAACAAAATGTGCATGCTCGGCGAGGGCTGCAAAGCGCTCGGGCAATTGATTTTGACTAATAAATACATAATGGCTCTCAGCCAAGCCGTGTTCTTTGGCAAAATACACATCGGCAAATTGTTGCGAACTTGGCTCGCCATTGGCGTCCCAATTGATGGCTGCACAGGTTGGAGTTTTAGCCTCCACTGTTAAGTCACACCAAATCCCAAAGGGTTTTTAACTGCGCGCACCACTGCGCAATACGCGCATCGCTGAGTTCAAATTGGGTTTCTTCATCCAAAGCCAGGCCGACAAAGGCCGCACCATCGGCGGTTAAGGCCTGGCTGGCTTCAAAGTGATAACCAACCTTGGGCCAATAACCCACACAGCGTGCGCCGCGCTGAATTAATTTTGCGTGCAAATAACCCATGGCATCTAAAAACCATTCAGGATAACCCTGCTGATCGCCCAGCCCGTATAAAGCCACCTGTTTGCCGCTAAAATTAATAGCATCCAGCTCCGGCCAAATCTCCTCCCAATCCTCTTGTAATTCACCATAATCCCAGGTGGGAATACCTAAAATTAAATACTGATAAAATTGGCAGGTCGCTAGCGGTTCCTCCGCCACATTAAATAAATCAACCTGCTCAATACCTAAACTCTGGGCAATTTTTTCCCCCGCCATTTGGGTATAACAGGTGGAAGAGCCATAAAATAAACCTATTTTTTTACGCATGGAGTTTATTTACCCAACTGTCTAACCACTCCAGCGCACAGGCACTCGGATTAGTTTCATAAATAGCATCAATACACACAATATCCGCCAAGGGTTTGGCCGCGCAGTCGATTAAGGCGCTGTAGATATCGCGGCCTGCCTGGGCAAAATTGGCATAGGCGCTATCCCCCAAGGCACATACCGCAAAGGTTTGTTCTGGCAAATAAAGCCCTTGCGTTAAATGCTGATAAAAAGGCCAAATATTATCGGGAATATCCCCCGCGCCAGTGGTGGCGGTACAAATTAACCAGGGGCCAGTTTCTGCTGGCAAACGGCCATCCTCAATTAATAGCGGGCTAAAACCCAATTCAGTTAGGCGCGCGGCCAAGGCCTGCGCAACCCTGCGAGCAGTGCCGGTTACACTGCCCACCAATAGGCTAATTGTCTGCATCAATACCTCCAACACGCCATCACAGCGGTATTCACTAAAGCTAAGGAACCTGCCTCTGCTGCCGGACCACCGCAGGGGTTTCAAAAAGGCCGCAATGGTACGGCTTTTTGCTGTGTATGCCCAGTTTTAAGCGGTGAAAAACGCCTCATCTAATGAGCAAATATAATCTTAAAAACTTCAGTTGCACTGCGCCTTATGAGCACTGTTTTTAGGATAAAAATTAACAGCGGGCCAAATCCCCGCTCACACACCTATTTTATTGGCTAGATTTTCGCCAATAGGCTGATTACAATGCGCGCCCTGACACGATTAGGTATGAGTTATGAGCAAAATAGTTGTTGCCGCCCTGTATAAATTTGTTGCGCTGCCCGATTTTGCCGCGCTGCGGGAACCCCTATTGCAGTTTTGCATCAGCCGCGATTTAAAAGGCACCTTGCTGCTCGCCCACGAGGGTATTAACGGCACTGTGGCCGGCAGCCGCAGCGCCATAGATGCGCTGATCGAGTATTTACGCCGCGATGCGCGCTTGGCGGATATTGAATATAAAGAATCCTTTGAAGAACAGCAGGCGTTTTACCGCATGAAGGTAAAACTAAAAAAAGAAATTGTCACCATGGGTATTGAAACTATCGACCCCAATAAAGACGTAGGCACTTATGTTGCCGCCAAGGATTGGAACGCTTTAATTAGCGACCCAGAGGTAGTCTTAGTAGACACCCGCAATTATTATGAATACGCCATAGGCACATTTAAAAATGCCATCAACCCCAACACCACCACCTTTCGTGAATTCCCTCACTACGTCGCCGAGCATTTAAACCCTGCGCAACACAAAAAAGTTGCCATGTTTTGCACCGGCGGTATTCGCTGTGAAAAATCCACTGCTTATTTAAAACAACAGGGATTTTCTGAGGTGTATCACCTCAAAGGCGGTATTTTAAAATACCTCGAAGAGGTGCCTGAGAGTGAAAGCCTCTGGGAAGGTGAGTGTTTTGTGTTTGATAATCGCGTAGCGGTTAATCATCAATTAGCCAAGGGCCAATACGATCAGTGCCACGGCTGCAGACACCCCATTACGGCTGCGGATAAAGAATCCGCATTCTATTTAGAAGGTGTCGCCTGCCCTCGCTGTTATCATCAACAAACACCTGAACAACGGCAGCGTTTTGCTGAACGGCAAAAACAGATGCAATTGGCAAAGGCCCGCAATCAAGCCCATGTGGGCGCCCCACCACCTGCCCGGCAAAAAATCACGCCAACGCACTCTTAAACGCTGATGATTAACCCGGCGGGTTTTGGCCGGGCTAATCAATAAGGTATGGATGCCGTAAAGGCGGCCTAAGCCGCCTGCAGGTTTTTAGGTTAACCCCCTTTTGGCGCCGAGATTAGCAATGCGGTGATAAAACACTATACTGGATTTATTTAGTGGGCTCGCCAGGCTCTGGCCTGCCCATAGGTTTTGCAAGGAGAAATGCCGCAGGAGCTGAATATGCCTTAGCCTTAGCGCTGCATGGCAATCTAAACACTAAGCGCAAGGCGTGGGTGACGACTAACAACCTCTGAATACAGCGCATGTGCTCTGTTCAAAGGCTCTAGTTTGCGCCGCTCATCCACTGCGTACCACGGCATAGGGGCGGTTTTGGGCCGCCCAAAGGGTTATAAGAATGGAAGTTATATAACTATGCGTTTATTGCTTATTGACGACGACGAACTTGATCGGCTGGCGGTAATCAGGGCGCTAAAAAAATCCACTACCCCCCATGAAATAGTTGAATGCGCCAATGCTGCCGACGGGTTGCAGATGAGCGCGGATCAAAATTTTGATGTTATCTTGCTCGATTATCGCCTGCCGGATATGGACGGGCTTGCCGTGTTGCGCCAATTGCGCTCGGGTAATTTTGCCGAAGTTGCTGTAGTTATGCTCAGCAGCATTGAGGACGATGCTGTAGCGGAGCAGTGTTTTGAAGCGGGCGCACAGGATTTTATGCTCAAGGACGAGGTAAATGGCCGACGGCTAATTCGCGCTGTGCGGCAGGCAAAACAGCGCTACGAAATCGAACGCGCGTTACAAAATAGCCACGATCAATTGCGTATTTTGGCCGAGCGCGACCCACTGACTGGCCTTTCTAACCGCAGAGGTTTTGATCTGGCGCTAAAAGCCGCTATAGCACACGCCAAGCGCAACCACGAAAGCATCGCCCTGGTGCTGATTGATTTGGATGATTTTAAAACCGTTAACGATACTCTAGGCCACGAGGCGGGGGATAAATTATTGGTGGAATTATCCGTGCGCCTACGGGAAATGGTGCGCGATAGCGATTTTATTTGCAGGCTCGGCGGCGATGAGTTTTTGATTCTGGCCACCTCAGTACAAAAAGAAGAACAAATTGCGCTTTTGGTGGAGCGTTTAAACGCCGCCTTGCACCATCCGCTGAGAATAAACGGCACCGATATTTTAATTACCGCCAGCATAGGTGTCTCCCTGCTCGGGCAGCGGGCAAACAATGCCGATGAATTATTTAAGTGCGCCGATATTGCCATGTACCGCGCTAAACACAACGGTCGCAATCAATGCCATTTTTACAACGAACAATTAGACGCACTGGTTAAACACAAGGCTAAAATCAAGCTCGATTTATACAAGGCACTCACTCAAAATGAATTTAAACTCTACTACCAAGCAAAAATAAATGCCGCCGACGGCAGCCTAGGCGGCGCTGAGGCGCTCGTGCGCTGGCAGCACCCGGAACTGGGTTTATTAATGCCGAATGATTTTATTTCCGTCGCTGAGGATTGTGGGCTTATAGTTAACCTTGGGGTGTGGATACTGCGCGAGGCCTGCCGACAATTGCGCAGCTGGTACAACCAAATTCCCACTGCCAACCGCTTGCCCAATGTATCGATTAATTTATCAGCCATTCAAATCCGCAATTATCATCTTTTAACAGAAGTTAACGCCGCCCTCGCCGATTACCAATTAGAGCCGCAGCATATCGAGCTGGAAATTACCGAAAATGCCCTGATCCGCGACTCAGGCCCAGCCGGTGAATTACTCACGGCGCTAAGCCAGTTGGGGCTGAAAATTGCCCTGGATGATTTTGGTACCGGTTATTCCTCGATCCAACATTTAAAATCCTTTCCCATTGATGTTTTAAAAATTGATAAAGAATTTGTCTCGACCATCGGGCGCGACGCCGCCCATGAAAAGCTGCTGAATGCCATTATTAAATTTGCCAAGGCTTTAGATTTAATTGTGGTGGCCGAAGGTATAGAAACCCAAGCACAGGCAGAATTTTGCAAAGAGGCGGGTAGTGATTTGTTACAGGGTTATTATTATTCCAAGCCTATTCCAGCTGAAGATTTTGCCGCTCGATTTTTGGGTGGCTAAAAACAGCGCCTACCAGAGGGGCAACGGCCTTATCCTTAACCTAATGACGTTGCCCTGAGGAGCCATCCCCAAACCCGGCTCATTTACGGTACATTTGCCTGCCGCACGGTTGCCAGGCTGCAACCACCAAACGTTCAACCGATCATCGCCACAACCCCAAGGAGCCAGCGCATGCGCCGCCGCCACCTACTCGTGCCCAGCCGCAGGCAAGTCTATGGCTGGCTGCTGCTCGCGGCCCTCCTGCTCGCGATGCGGCTGCTGGAGACCTATAGCCCAGCTTTTGCACATCTAGCGCCTACGCTGATCCTGAGCCTATGCGCAGCGACGGGTTTGATCCTGGCCTGGGATGCGCTCGCCCTCGCCGCCATGCCCAGCCTCAGTATTCAACGCCAATGCAGCCGAGTACTGCCGGTCAATCGCTGGAGCCTAGTGCACCTCACCATCACCCATGCCTGCACCCAGCCAACACCCGTGCAGATACTCGACGGTCTAGGCGCAGGCTTAAGCAGCGATCAACAGCCCTGCCACACCACCCTCATTCCCCAGCAACTAACCCGCTTAACCTACCGCCTCAAAGCCCTCCGGCGCGGTGCGTTTCACCTGCAGCGCGTGTTTTATCGGCTGCCCAGCCCCTGGGGGTTGTGGTTGCGGCAAGGGGCACTGGTGGCTGAAGATTCTTTAAAAGTGTTTCCGGATTTTTCTGCCATTAGCGCGTTTAAATTACTCGCCCGCGACCAACAAACAAATTTACTGGGCATAAAAAAACGTCGACGGCGCGGCGAAGGGGCAGATTTTGCGCAATTGCGCGAATACCGGCCGGGCGATGCGCTGCGCAGTATTCACTGGAAGGCAACCGCGCTGCGGCAACAATTAATTAGCAAAGAATATCAAGACGCCAAAGATCAGCGTTTAATTGTTTTACTCGATACCGGCCAGCGCATGCGCGCCCAAGAGGCCAATCTGAGCCATTTTGACGCGGCCCTAAATGCAGCTATTTTGTTAGGCTTTATCGCCTTACACCAGGGCGATCATTTCGCACTACAAACCTTCGGCCCGACCGAACGCTGGGTGCCGCTGCAAAAAGGCACCGATAAATTACACAGCATTTTAAACAACCTCTACGACCTAGACGCCCAGCCCGTCGCCGCTGATTTTTTCCGCGCCGCCGAACTGATCACGCAGCATAGGTTAAAACGCTCGCTGATCGTAATTCTGACCAATCTGCGCAGCGAAGACCATCAAGAACTCAGCCAAGCGGTTAAGCAATTAAGCCAAAAACATCTGGTATTAATTGCTGATTTACAGGAAAACGAGCTTAAACAGGCGGCCATAAAACCCATCGCCAATTTAGATGATGCATTGCTGTACACAGCGCTACAGCAATTCGAGCGCGAGCATGAGCAGAGTATGAATCAGTTAAAAACTCAGGGCGTTATGCTAGCGAGTGTGGCCCCCAAACAATTAGCGGCCCATTTAGCCAATTATTATTTGTCGGTGAAACGCTCGGGCATACTGTAGAAAGCCACTAATTAACTGATAGTGTCTCGCTCATCACTTAATTAAACCTGGAAAACAGCGAAGGTGCATATAAAAAGCGCCAGCAAAAAAAGCCTGGCGAAACCTTTCGCCACTGCAAGAATTTAAATGAATGTAAATAATAACCCAGCAAGTTTTAGTGCCAGGTTATTAATGCACTCGAGGGCAAATACCCAACGCAAGGCAAGACGCGATAGTTACAATTTTGGCGGGGTGATTTTGCGCAAAATATCGCTGGTGTGGCCGCGCAACACTTTTAATAACTCCTGCCGCGCAACAGAGCGCTCCACCCCGCGCTCCACCACATAATCCAGCAGTGCACCGAATTTTTGGCGGCGTTTAATACCGCTTTCGCTCCAATCCCGTCGATCATCAAAAAAACCCGTCAGCTCATGGCCGCAACTGCAGGCGCGGTACAGGCCGACCACGGTATAACCCTCTTCATCGAGCGTTTCCGTTAAACCGCTTTTGCCATCCGGGCTTTGGGTTTTAGCAATAAAATCTTCGGCGCTGGTATACACAGCACCACACTCAGCACACCATTTAGGAAAGGCGCTCGCCGCTAGAGCTTTTAAGCCTTCAAAAATGTGTTTATCTAAATAACCCGCATGCATACAACTTAATTCAAACCCAATAACTCAACATTCAGTAGGTACTATTAACCTGGCAACACACTAAACTTAACGAAAACACCTGTATTTTCTTGTGTTAGCGCAGCTCCTCGCGGCTTAAACCGACAAAAAGCCGCCGGGCTAATAAAAATTCATAAGTACCTCAGGTCAAACCGATGCAAGTGTTTAACGCTCACAGGGGTTATGCTGCTGACGCTAATAGCCTTAACGCAGCAGCGGTTAAGTCGAGAAATACACGACTGTTTTAGGATTATAGCGCTGCAACTCTATTAAACAGCCGTTGTAAAAAAACAGTCTAATAAATTCATTTAAGGATCAAAAACTTAAGGACGCTGCAAGCGATGAGGTGATTGTAAGCGTCGCGGCAAGCCCTCGCCGAGCTAGGATACATGGGTGTGCTTCTGCACATTGCCATTAAGCAAAGCGCCCTGCAGCCAATTGGCCTGCGAGCTAACGCGATATAGCTCCCCAACAAGGGCAGAGGATGTTCACCGCCTAACCCTCAGGTTGTATCCTGCGCGGCCAAAACTATTGCAGTTTTCTCAGGAAACTCTGATTAAGTGCAAACTTACACAAGCACCGCCCTTTAGCCCTGTCGCGGGCTGTATAGGCGCGACAGTTCTGCCGATAGGCAAAATCTACACTGAATCAAAATCGCCGTAGGTTTTACGCTGAGCAAAAAAATAACCACAGGCTGTCAACCAAACGCAGGCAAGCGCGTTAATAGAGGTAACTGGCTGAAAAGATCCGCCGCACCACTCGGATCACGCCAGTACCTAAGTACATTAACCACCAAATAAGGCAGAGGCATCAGCATGAATTACAGAATCAAAAGCGTCATCCTCAGCGGACTGTGTTTCCTGAGCCTGGGGGCACTGGCCGATACAGCGCGCTCCTTTGAACGCGAGACCGTTAAAACCGGCCCCAGGGGCACCACCCATGTGTCGGTCAACCAAGACGCCACCGCCAATGGTTGGGAGCGTGAAAAAGTGATCACTCGCCCGGATGGCAAAGTGGCCGAGCGCCACACCGAAGTAAACCGCGACCCAGTCACCGGCGTGGTGACCCGCGAGGTGGACGGCAAACAATTTAACGGCAAAACCTACAGCCGGGACAGCACCCGCACGCCGACGGATACTGGCTACATCAAACAGACCACCCAAGTGACACCCAATGGTAAAACCCGCGAAAAACTAAAAGTGGTTGAGCGCAGCCCAAACCAGCGCTCGGTGGATGTCACTCGGGTGAACGGCCAGGGCAAAGTGTTCCACCGCAGTACCCAGACCACGCGGAACTAACCACAGCCTATGGCCGTGCTGGCTTTTTTCCATCGCAAACGCCAGGAGCTGGCGCTCGCGCAATTTCTCGCGGCGGCGGAGCGGCGCGCTTTTCAAAGCGCCCTGCTCACCACCCGCCGGGAGGCAGATGCCCTGGATATAGTGCAAGACGCCATGTTGCAGCTGGTGCAGCATTATCGCGAACAGGCTAGCGATGAGTGGCCGAAGTTATTCCAACGCATTTTGCAGCACAAAATCGTCGATTGGGTGCGCGCAAGACAGCGCCAACAGCGCCTGTACAGCCCCCTCGACAGCGACGAGCCCGAAGACGACCCCTGGGCGCAGGTGGTCGATCCCCGCGAGATCAACCCAGCCGCCATTTTGATAGCCCAACAGGATGTGCAGCGGGTACTCGAAGCCTTAGAACAATTACCCCTGCGCCAACGGCAGTGTTTTTTGCTGCGCGCCTGGGAGGGGTTTGACACCGAGAGCACCGCTGCAGCGCTCGGCATTAGCACCGGCAGCGTCAAAACCCACTACGCCCGCGCCCTGGCAAAACTCAGCAGCGCCCTAACCTGCCCTGTGCCTCAGGAGCCTAGCTATGCACTCTGACGACCACACACCAAAGCACACACAGACGGATGCCGCCACAACGGCCTTCACGCAGGCACTGGCAAACAGCCTCGATCGCGCCTGTGCGCAACTGCCCACCAGCACCCAAGCCGCCTTGGCCGCCAGCCGGGCGCGGGTGCTGGGGCAGCCCAAGCGCCACTGGCACTGGGCCATAGCCGCTTCGCTGCTACTGGCGCTGGGCATGCTCAACTGGCACGCACCACCGCAAGATACCGACGCCATGGCGCTGGAAATGCTGCAAACCGATGACCAATTGCTCAATGAAATCGACCTGCTAGAAACCCTCGCCGAGGTGGATGAAACATGAGCGGCCGCCTCCTTCTCAGCCGCAGCCTGTTACAAAGCAGCCTGTGTACCTTCGCCCTAGTGGCCGCTGCCAGCGTTCAGGCGGAGGCGACTACTGCGGCGAGCACACCGGCGCGCCCGGCCCATCAGGACGCGCCCTTAGATAGCGAATTTTGGGAGCTGTATGACGAACTCGCCGATGACAACGGCCGCCTGCCCGCACCCGAAGACATTCCGCCCCCACAAGACTCAATGCCCGACCGCGCGCCAACCCCCAGCGCCGCTTTGGAGGAACTATGAAAATCGTCCTTTTCCTGCTGCTGTTATGCAGCCTAAGCCCGCTGAGCCAGGCCGCTGACACCAGCTGGTCGTCGCTGTCTTCAGAGCAGCAGAGCCTGCTGGCACCACTAAAAGACCAATGGGCACAAATGCCCCAACAGCGGCGCGAGAAATTACTGCAACGCGCCCAGCAATACGCCGCCCTGCCCGAGGATCAGCGCGCCCTAGTGCGCGAGCGCTTCGCCCGTTGGCAGGCGCTAAAACCCGACGAGAAACAGCGCCTTAGAGCCAGCTTTCAACGCTTTCAACAGCTCAGTCCCGAGGAGCAGGTCGAAGTCAAACAGCGCTGGGCCTGGTTTAAACAGTTGCCGCCCGGCGAGCAGGAAGCCCTGCGCAGCAAATGGCGCAACCTAAGCCCGGAACAGCGCCAAGCCATACGGCAGAAAATTCGCGCCATGAGCCCCGAGCAGCGCCAAAAAGCACGCGAGCGTCTTATTCAACGGCGGCTTAACCAATAAGGTATTACATGTTCCGGTCAGCTAAACCCTCCATAAGTTACTTGGCAGCGCTAGCCCTAGCGCTGCCCACATCACCCGCCCTGGCCGAGGTGGATTGGCAAGCCAAGGCCAGCCTGTCGCGCAGCCAACAGGCCTATGATCAGCAGCCCGCCCAGCAACAAACACAACTGTCGCTGAGCAGCCTCTGGCGGGATGACACCTGGGATCTCAGCCTCAGCCTGCCGCTGATCGCCATGGATGCCCAGTACCAAGTGGAACCGGGCCGTACCCCAAACCTGTGCGCCCGTATTCAAGCCGCCAAACAACAAAAGCTGGCGCGATGGCTGGCGGCAGGACGAGTGAATCAAAAAACCATTGAGCGCTGTTTGGCGCAGGCTGAGGCCGCCGAGACAGACACAGTATCGGGGGTTGGCGATGCCCGTTTAGAAGCCAACCGGTATTGGCAGCTCGGCGACCATCTCGACTGGAGCCTCGGTGCCGGTGTCAAAGCCGCCAACGCCGATAGCGGTAAAAATCTTGGCACTGGCCGCGAATCCGTCTACCTCATGAGCGGCCTAACCTACCTATGGTCACAGGCCAGCGCAGGTGTAATGGGCGAATATGGCCAGTACCTAGGCCGGGGCGAAGTGGCTGAGCGCGATACCAGTCAGAGCCTACAGGCGCACATAGACTGGCAATGGCACAGCCGCTCAAGCCTAGGTCTATTTACGCGCTGGGAATCAGCCAGCTTTAGCGACGAGGACGACCTCACCAGCAGCGGCCTTGCCATAAGCTATGAGCCCATTAAAAATCTCAGCCTCGGTCTCAGCCTCGAACACTACCAGCCCAACAGCCAAGGCCTCACCCGCATCCTAACCGGCCAGATCAGCTATAGCGGCTTCTAGCCAACTGGTCTGCCCCCCTGAACGGCCATAGAAATTCCTATGGCCCCTGCCGTTTGGGTAGAATGCGCGCTCTTTTGCTCTCAGCCCAGATGAATATGAACTTTCGCACCTCCCTATCGCTTCTGCTCGCCGCTGGTTTAAGCCTTTGGCAACCCAACTTAATTGCCGAACCCAGCCTGTTAAATCCTCTCGACGATGCACCGGCCGCCAGCACCACGCCTGCGGCTGAACCCGCCAGCAAATCGCTTAAAGATCAAATCAGCGATGTTAAAAATGACCTCGCGGCATTTAACCAAACCCTGGCGACGCTGCCTGCTGATAGCGCGGATAAACCCAGCGACGACTACATCAACGAAAAACGCACGCGGCTGGAAAATATTCAACGCGCGCTAGAAGAATTGCTGGCTAATGACCAGCGCCAAGACGACCTCAAAAAACGCCAAGATGTCTTCAGCCAAGAGCGCGAGAAAAAAGCCGACCCGGAAAAAGGCCCGCCCTATTCCATTACCTACAAAGATAAATTGCAGCGCATATTTGAGCGCACTCTTGCCAATGTCTCAGCGCGCGAGCTGCAAATAGAATTTTTGCAACAGCAGCTACAGACCCAATTTAATGATCTTAAAAATGCCGAAGCGAATCTGCGTCAGCAAGAAGAAAACCTGGAAAATAACAGCGACCCTGCCAATGCGGGCAAACTGCAGCAACAGGTTGAATTGCAAAAACTGCGTTTAAAAGAATTGCAAAGCCTGATCAATCTTACCCAAGCCAACATCAGTTACAACCAAGCCTATTTAGAGCTGGAAAAAAAGCAGCGGGAAGCCGCGCAAACTGACCTTGACGCCGTTAAAGGCCAGGTGGCCTTTAACAAAGACGATTTAGATCGCCTCACCGAAAAATACACTCAAAACCAAAAAGACTACGCCAAAGAAGGTGAAGCGGTATACCGATACGCTAAACAGGTGCGCCGCGATTACGACAGCAAACAACAGGATTTAACTGCCGAAAAAGACAAACCCCGCGCGCCGGATGACACCGCAGCCGAGCAACGCTTGGCGGATTTAAATAAACAATTTAGCGATTTAACCCGCGAACTGGAACGTGCAGATCGTTTAGTTGAAATGGTGCAACACTCAGTGGACATAGCGGCCGTGAAACGGCTGCTGTGGGAAGCGCGCTTTAAAGTGTTCCAACAAAAAACTCCCGAAATATTAGCCAGCGCGCGCGAAACCGTTAATAACGCTAACCGCTGGGTGTCTGGCCGCAGCGATTTATTAATCGCCAAAGTACAACACGATTATGTCGATGAACAAACGCTAAATAAACAACTCAAGGGCAAGGTGAATTACCAAGTGCTGCGCGAGCGCATCATGGACGATGCCGAACGCGTGCTATGGCTTGCCAAACAACTCGACAACGAAATTAACGCCGACAACGCCAATGGTTCTTTAGGTAAAACGCTTAAAAATAGCAGTGACACTTTTGTCTACCAAGCCAAACAATTTTGGAATTATGAAGTGTTTTCCGTGGACGACACGGTAAAAATAGATGGCAAATCGGTCACAGCCAGCCGTGGTGTAACTGTCAGCAAATTAGCCAAAGTGCTCTTAGTGATTTTATGTGGCGCTTTGGCGGTAATCGTATTGGCCCGCTGGGGTGAACACCACGCCATTAAAAAATGGTATTGGCGCAAAGAATCCGCCCGCTTAGCACGCCGCTGGATACACGGCCTAGGTTTTGTTGTGCTGACCCTCAGCGCATTAAGCTGGGCCAATATTCCCTTGAGCATATTTGCCTTTATGGGCGGCGCCTTAGCTATTGGTTTTGGTTTTGGTGTGCAGAACCTGCTTAAAAACCTTATGAGCGGCGTCATGCTGTTACTAGAACGGCCGCTGCGTATTGGCGATTTAATTGAATTAGATGGTGTGCAGGGCACGGTGATTAATATAGGTATTCGCTCGGTGACCATTCGCGGCGGCAACGGCGTAGAAACACTTGTCCCCAACAGCGTGTTAATCGAACAGAAACTTACCAACTGGACCTATTCTAATAATATGGTGCGGTTTCAGTTCTCCATCGGAGTGGATTACAACAGCCCAGTTGAGCGTGTGCGCGAATTGCTTCAGGAAATAATCACTAACCACGCCCATGTCCTCAAAGACCCTTATCCTGAAGTCTCCTTCGATGATTTTGGTGCGGATTCCTTGGTGTTTAATGTCTATTATTGGTTAGATTTGGGCGCAGACTTAGGGCCGCGCAAAATCGCCAGCGAATTGCGTTTCGCCATTATCAAAGCCTTCAATGATGCCAGAATTAATATCGCCTTCCCGCAGCGGGATATTCACCTCCACACCAATAACCCACTGCGCGTTCAGGTAGCGCCGCTGGAAGACGATAAATCAGGTTAATTATGCGGGTATTAATTCAGCGGGTAACAACAGCCGCAGTGGCCGTGGAGGGTGCCGTAGTGGGTAACATTGACCAAGGCTTATTAGCCTTGGTTGGTTTAGAGCCGGCTGACACCCTACAAACCCTAACTAAAATGGCGAATAAATTATTAGCCTATAGGGTATTTAATGACGCCGACGGCAAAATGAACCTAAATGTGCAGGAGATAAACGGCGGTCTACTTTTGGTATCACAATTTACCCTCGCCGCCGACACCGACAAAGGTTTGCGGCCTGGTTTTTCCAGCGCCGCCCCACCGCAGCAAGCGCAACACTTATTCAACGAATTTGTAGCTCTAGTACGCACCCGCTGGGCGCATACTCAGACAGGAATATTTGGCGCCGATATGCAGGTTTCATTAATTAATGATGGGCCTGTGACTTTTCTCTTACAGATGAAATAACCATCCTCTATGTTTCGATTTTTCGAAAATCTTATCGAACCGTTTAAACCTGCCCCGATTACCGAACCTCCCAAAGGCCTATGGGCATTTTGCGCCCATTATTCACAGGGTATTTGGCCGATTCTTATCGCCATGGCTATCACCACCGCCGCCGTATCAGCCATTGAAGTAAGCCTATTTCATTTTCTAGGCACACTGGTCGATAAATTAAATCAACACACGCCACAAACCCTCTGGCAACAGGCCGGTAGCGAATTAAAGTGGATGGCAGTGTTAATTCTGGTAGGCCTGCCTATAGCGGTATATTTGCGCGGTTTGTTAGTGCATCAAAGCCTGCTGGGCAATTACCCCATGCTAATTCGCTGGCGCATTCACCAGTATCTGCTGGGCCAAAGTGTAAGTTTTTACCAAGATGAATTCGCCGGGCGCATCGCCACTAAATTAATGCAAACGGCCCTCGCCGTGCGGGAAACCATCTTAAAATTACTGGATGTATTTTTGTATGTAGCGGTATTTTTCAGCGGCATACTCGCCATGACTTTTGCGCTGGATTGGCGTCTGTGTCTGCCATTTATAGCCTGGCTTATCGCCTATATTGGCTGTTTGGTGTTTTTTATCCCCAGGCTCACCCAGGCCGCCAGTATCCAGGCCGATGCCCGCAGCGAAATGACTGGGCGCATAGTCGATACCTACACCAATATGCCAACGGTGAAATTATTTTCCCACCACCGCCGCGAAGCTGAATATGCGCTGGATGGCATGCAGCAGTTTTTAACCACTGTGCACCCGCAAATGCGTCTGGTGACTTTATTTAGCACCAGCGTCTGGATTATTAATGCACTATTAATTTTTTCTACAGCGGCCTTGTCCATTTATTTATGGCAGCACAATGGCCTTACCAGCGGTGCAATTGCCGCCGCCATAGGCGTAGTATTAAGACTGTATGGCATGAGCCAATGGATTATGTGGGAGGTATCCAGCCTATTTGAAAATATCGGCACGGTATACGACGGTATCAACAGCATAGCTCGCCCGCAGCAGCTAAAAGATGCCCCCGATGCTAAGCGCCTAGCGCTCACTCAAGGCACTATTGAATTTAACGACGTGTGTTTTGATTATGGCAAAACCAATAACGTCATTGACCATTTGAATTTGCATATAAAAGCGGGGGAAAAAGTCGGTTTTGTCGGTCGTTCGGGTGCAGGTAAATCCACATTAGTGAATTTATTGCTACGTTTTTATGACGTGAAATCCGGCGCAATTTTAATTGACGGGCAAAATATTAACGAGGTTACACAAGAAAGCCTGCGCGCCAATATAGGCATGGTTACTCAGGACACCTCGTTACTACACCGCTCTGTGCGCGAAAACATTATTTATGGCAAACCAGATGCCAGCGACGCAGACCTCTTGCACGCCGCCCAACAGGCACGAGCGGAAGATTTTATTATGGAGTTGGCCGATGGCAAAGGACGCACCGGATTTGATGCCCATGTGGGCGAGCGCGGCGTTAAACTATCTGGCGGCCAACGCCAACGCCTAGCCATAGCACGGGTACTGCTAAAAAACGCGCCCATTTTAATTCTCGACGAAGCCACCTCCGCCCTCGACAGCGAAGTGGAAGCGGCAATTCAAGATAATTTAATGCTACTAATGGAGGGTAAAACCGTCCTGGCTATAGCCCACAGGCTATCCACCATTGCTGCTATGGATCGTTTAATAGTACTTGATAAAGGCAAAATTATTGAACAAGGCAGCCACGAAGAACTCATTCAGCGCGGCGGCCTATATGCACATTTGTGGGCGCATCAGTCCGGTGGTTTTTTGGCGGAAGACATAACTTAAAACCTCAGCTCAAACCGTTACGCTGGCGAATGAGGTTTTAAGAAGCGCTGATAGGTATTGGCATAACTGCACGTGCAGCTGCGTCGCAGACTTACCGCTGCGACGCTTGAAACACCTACTAATCAAAACTTCCTTTGTTAATTGTCGGGCATTTCAAAAGAATCCCGCTAATAGATTCACGGGCTTAATGGGCCAACTCGCGCCAGCTGCGCACCCATTCACGCGCTAGCAAGCCAGACACCGTTAATTGTGCGTCGGTAAAGTTATCAGCGGGTTTAACATCCACCTTAAAAATAGCTGCGCCTTCGTTTTTTGCAGACAGTGCCCAGTTACAGTGGCTAATATTATTTTTGCGTAAAAACTCCATCCACAACCGAGTTTCTTGCACGTTTGCAGAGCCATTACCATCAGCGTTCACTGTACCCCACTCAGTCACCATCAATGCAATACCCTTATCCAAGGCTTTTTGCGCCTTATCGCGCAAGGCTTGATGGTGAGTGCCCGCATAAAAATGCAGGCTGTAGACAATATTATCAACCCCTGTTAAAGGTGCTTTGGCCACCTCATCCACATCCTGCGACCAACGCGGCGTACCTACGGCAATAATATTATCTGGGTCCTCTGCTCGAATAGCTTTTATCAGTGTTTCAGCATAGGGTTTTACCTGTTTCAGCCAGCTCACTTCTTTAGGTTCATTGTAAATTTCGTAAATAATATTGGGGTACGCGCCATATTTTTTGGCGACCTCAACGAAGAATTTAATTGCTTCAGCCGTGTGGCGCTCAGCGTGGTGATCATGCCAATCCACCAACACATACATATCTTCTGCAATCGCAGCATCAATAACCTCAAAGGCGCGGCGTTTATTCGCCTCTGGCGATTCTAAATAACCGCCAGAGCCCTCTACACCCACCACGGCACGCACAAGGGTGGCCTGCCAATTACGCTTTGCCCAAGCGACCGTTTTTGCATTAAAAAAGCCTTCCGCGCCCCAGCCGCTATTGCTCCAAAAAAAACTCGGCCCAGCTAAAGCAATCGGCTTGCCTTTAGCGTTAACAATCTGCGTTCCCTTCACCGCAAGCGCGCCATTATTGGCCACTACATAGGCCTGCCCATAGGCCATGGCACAGCTTAGCCATACCAAAATAAAACCTGCAGCTTTTTGTTTTAATCCCATAAAGACCTCGTATTAAATTGCTCACTTCTTATTAACTCGGCGACTTATGGTGGCGGGTTAATAATATAGACACGATTACAGCAAGGGTGGCCTAAACCGCCGCGCCCCAGCTAAAACAAGCTGGTCCGCGTATCTGTGCCCGTTTTAGCGGGGCAAGACAATATAGATCAGAACGACCTATATTGTCGCCGGGTGAATAACAGCGGCATGAAATCGGGGCAAAGGCACAAGCGCTCTTCAAACAATAAAATTCACCTTTTGCACCATAGGCTTATAGATAAATAAGGGCAATCTATTGTGTTGTCGGGGTAGTAGCTGAACTATGATTTCAGCACAGAAAATAATCGCGCAAAAAACAGCTGGGCGATGGATAAATCAATTTTGCATTTTTAAAAATGCCGCAACGGACAAGAGGAACAGATGCAATTTCAAACGCCTAAAATTGTGGCGTGATCGCCAAGCGCGAAAAATAACAAGGGGATATAGGGGAGTATAAAAATGGCGGAGAGGGAGGGATTCGAACCCTCGATACCCTTTTGAGGTATACTCCCTTAGCAGGGGAGCGCCTTCGGCCTCTCGGCCACCTCTCCGGAAATACAGTAAAAATACTGTAATTGATTAACGCTAAACTTAAATAAGAAAGCGTTCCGCCTCGGTTTGCAAGTTACCCTGCATCCTTCGGCGGGCGGCATAATACCAACATATTTCTGGAAGTTAAAGTTTAATAAGCAAATATTTTAAAAAATATTCAATTATTCTCATAACTTACAGACGGGAACCTCAATAAACTCAAAGTGACTAGCGGTTGCCCGGGTCAGTTTGATCTTGTTTTTCGCGTTGAATACGTTGATAAATTTCTTCACGGTGAACGGCGATTTCTTTCGGTGCATTCACACCAATACGAACCTGGTTTCCTTTCACACCCAAAACGGTAACGGTAACTTCATCACCAACCATCAGGGTTTCACCAATACGACGGGTTAAAATTAACATAAAAATCTCCTACTGCTTCCTGTGAGAACGACAGCATTTTATTGCCTGGCTGCTGACGTCGACCTTGCGTTCCGGGTTCCGGTTTTTAGTATAGATGCATAAAAAAATTATGCCCTTAGTTTGGAACCCGCAAGATCTGCCATGCCCGACGGGCAACCCAGAAGGCAAGCCTTCCGAGGACAATGGGTTGATGTTATTTATCCAGACCAAATGCCGTGTGTAATGCGCGCACAGCCAGTTCCAGATACTTCTCTTCGATGATTACGGAAATCTTGATTTCAGATGTGGTAATCATTTGAATATTAATGTTTTCTTGGGCCAGGGTTTTGAACATTTTGGCTGCAACACCAGCATGTGAGCGCATACCGACGCCCACCACAGACACCTTAACCACAGTATTGTCCGCAACAACTTCTCTAGCGCCTATTTCAGCAGCTACTGAATCAAGTATTCCCTTGGCTTTACTCATTTCACCGCGATTAACTGTGAAGGTAATATCGGTGGTGTTATCAGCAGAGAGATTCTGCACAATTACGTCTACTTCAACATTCGCATCGCCGATCGGCGCAAGTACCAATGAGGCGACACCCGGCCTGTCCGGCACACCGCGAATGGTTAATTTGGCTTCATCGCGGTTAAATGCGATGCCAGAAACAACAGGTTGTTCCATGGTGGGGAATTCCTCGTCAATAGTAATGAGTGTTCCAGGGCCATCGTCAAACGTCGATAAGACGCGCAGAGGCACATTGTATTTGCCAGCAAATTCGACTGAGCGAATTTGTAATACTTTGGAGCCGAGGCTGGCCATTTCAAGCATTTCTTCAAAAGTAATGCGATCGAGCCTGCGGGCGCGGTCGGCAACGCGCGGGTCGGTAGTGTAGACGCCGTCCACATCGGTATAAATCTGGCACTCGTCAGCTTTTAATGCTGCCGCCAAGGCAACCCCTGTGGTATCAGAACCGCCGCGCCCTAAAGTTGTAATATTGCCCGCTTCATCAACACCCTGGAAACCCGCCACCACCACCACTTTACCCTCGTCGAGGTCGGCGCGCATACGCTCTACGTCGATTTCTTGGATACGGGCTTTGGTGTAGGCGTTATCGGTGAGGATACGCACTTGCGAGCCAGTGTAGGAGCGCGCATCTTGGCCGCGCTCTTTAAGGGCCATACACAAAAGCGCGATGGTCACCTGCTCACCGGTGGAGACTAATACGTCAAGCTCACGGCCATCGGGGTCTTTTTGAATGTCTTTGGCAAGGCCGATTAAACGATTGGTCTCGCCGCTCATGGCTGAGACCACCACAACTAAATCATGGCCCTGCTGGCGGAATTTAATAATTTTGTCCGCAACATTTTTTATGCGGTCGGTCGTGCCTACCGAGGTACCACCAAACTTTTGCACTATTAAACTCATGGCTGGGTGAGTCTCCTGTTAATGCCAAACGCCGCTCGACATGGGAGGCGAAAAAGGGCGCCAATTAAACACTAATTGCTGTTGATTGTTAACAGTATCGACGGGAATTCTTCTCCTTTCGCTTAATTTCCCAGCTGTCCCTGCAACCAGCTCAGCGCATTTTCCAATACTTGGGGCACTTGACCGTTGTCACTGCCTGCACCGCGCGCCATATCCGGGCGCCCACCGCCCTTGCCGCCCAGCTGTTCAGCCACAAATTTCACCAGGTCGCCCGCCTTCACTTTGCCGCTAGCGGCTTTAGTTGCGCCAGCCACCAAGGTCACCTTGCCCTCTTCTACCCCGGCTAACAGCACAATGGATTCACCGAGTTTATTCTTCAGCTGATCAACCAGCTGCAACAAGCTGTCGCCGTCGGCGGTTTCCAGTTGTTTTAGCAGCAGTTTCACACCGCCTGCGACCAGCGCTTCATTTACCCACTCATTGGCGGAAGCCGCTGCGAGCTTAGCTTTTAATGCAGCGAGGGATTTTTCGTTTTGGCGATTTTGCTGCACCAGGCCTTCGAGTTTATCGAGCAGTTGATCGGGGCTGGTTTTTAACAGAGTTGCCGCCTGCTGCACCAACTGTTGTGTGCGATCGATCCAGCGCAATGCGTTCAGGCCCGTGACCGCCTCTATACGGCGCACACCTGCCGCCACGCCGCCTTCGCTGGTAATACGCAACAAGCCAATATCGCCGGTGCGGCGCGCATGGGTGCCGCCACACAGCTCCACGGAAAACCCTTCACCCATGCTCAGTACGCGCACGCTATCACCGTATTTTTCGCCGAACAGCGCCATGGCGCCGCGACTCTTAGCCGTAGCCATATCACAGATATCAGTGGTGATGGCGCTATTGAGGCGTATCTGGTCGTTGATGATGACCTCAATGGTTTTAAGCTGTTCAGGGCTCACAGCTTCAAAATGGGAGAAGTCAAAACGCAGTTTTTCTGCGTCCACCGAGGAGCCTTTTTGGCTGACATGCTCACCCAATACCTGCCGCAAGGCGGCGTGCAATAAATGGGTGGCCGAGTGATTAAGCGCGGTAGCTTGGCGGATAGAGGGATCGACCTGTGCATCCAGCTGCTGACCGAGGCTTAAAGTGCCACTGACCAAACGGCCGATGTGCAGATAACTCTCGGCGGATTTGCGGCAATCGGTCACTTCAAAGCGCAGACCATCGGCGCTCAACACACCGCTATCCCCCACCTGGCCACCGGCATTGGCGTAGAACGGCGTTTGGTTTAACACCACAGCGCCCTCTTCACCGGCCACTAGCTGTTCCACTTGAACGCCGTCTTTAATCAAAGCCGTTACGGCCGCTCGGCTTACAGCTAGATGCTCGTACCCTTCGAACTCGGTGCGACCGTTAAGCGCCAGACGCGTGTAATCCACACTGAACGCAGCGCCTGCACCGCTGGATTTTTGCTCTTCCATCAGGGCGTTGTAGCCGTCTAAATCAATGCTGAGGTTGCGCTCGCGGGCGATATCCGCCGTTAAGTCTGCTGGAAAGCCATAGGTATCGTGTAATTTAAACACCAGCTCGCCGGGCAACTGGCTGCCCGTCAGTTGAGCGAGCTGGGACTCAAGAATTTTCATGCCCTTATCGAGGGTTTTGGCGAATTGCTCTTCCTCGGCGAGGATGACCTTTTCGATTTGCGCCTGCGAAGCCGCCAAATCAGGATAGGCGGCGCCCATTTGGGCCACCAAGGGCGCAACTAGACGATAGAAAAACGTCTGCACCTGGCCGAGTTTGTGACCGTGGCGAATGGCCCGGCGCAGGATACGGCGCAGTACATAACCGCGCCCTTCATTGGAGGGAATGACTCCGTCGAGGATCATAAAGGCGCAGGAGCGTATGTGATCGGCGATTACGCGCAGGGATTTTTCCTGCAGATTGCTGCATCCGGTCGCCTCGGCCGTGGCGCCGAGCAAGGCTTGGAAGAGGTCAATTTCATAGTTGCTGTGTACATGCTGCATGACCGCTGCGATGCGCTCCAAGCCCATGCCTGTATCCACGGAGGGTTTGGGCAGCGGGATCATCTTGCCGTCTTTTTGCTGCTCGAACTGCATGAAGACCAGGTTCCAGACCTCGATGTAGCGGTCTAGGCCATCATCGGGGCTGCCGGGGGGGCCGCCGGGCACAGCGGGGCCGTGGTCAAAAAAGATTTCTGAAGACGGACCGCAGGGGCCGGTATCGCCCATACGCCAAAAGTTATCTTCATCTAAGCGGGAGAAGCGCGTGGGGTCCACGCCCACTTCTTTTATCCAAATATCCGCCGCTTCGTCATCGCTGACATGCACCGTCACCCACAGGCGCTCAGGAGGTAGTTTTAAAACTTGTGTGAGGAATTCCCAGGCGTAAAAGATGGCATCACGTTTGAAATAATCGCCAAAGCTGAAGTTGCCGAGCATCTCAAAAAAGGTGTGGTGGCGTGCGGTGTAGCCGACGTTTTCCAGATCGTTGTGTTTACCGCCCGCGCGCACGCAGCGCTGGCTGGAGGTGGCGCGGCTGTAGGGGCGTTTATCGTTGCCGATAAATACATCTTTAAACTGCACCATGCCCGAGTTGGTGAATAACAGGGACGGGTCGTTGCCCGGAATCAGTGAGCTGCTGGGCACTATGGTGTGCCCCTTGCTGGCAAAAAAGTTTAAAAAGGCGTCGCGAATTTGGGCGCATTGCATGGGTAGATTCCGCATCAAAGCCGAAAGAAAAGGGGCCGCAGTATAAGGGGTTGCGGGCCTTGGGCAAAGCGCTCTGGCGCGGATGGCCTGAGGAGTGTTCAAACCCCGCCAACCGCCCGGCAGTCATCGTCCGGTGGATCTGGCCGGTTTAAACGCTGAACAGGTTTTAGTTATTGCACCACCTAGATTGGGCGTTGCCTCAACCTCAGAACCTCAGCTGCCCCCTTTGTGAGGCCAACAAAAACAGTAAACATGAGCGTTTGGGGCTAAGACTCGCGCGTGCAAGTTATCACTAGGTGCCGCAAAACGATCGGATTCAAGTGTTAGTCAACCTCAACGAAGGCCAAGACCACCGGCCTGCATTTACCTGTTTAAGCGCTGAAATTGCGGCCGAGCGCCTGCGCGGCCAATTCCACCCGTGCAACTTTGCCGTTGGGTGTGCGCGGCAGTTGGTTTAGATAAATGATGTGCTCAGGAATAGCGGCGGCGATTAGATGTTCGGCCAGGTGGCTGTGGATCTGCTCGCGGCTGAGGCTTTTGCCGGGCCGCAGAACAACATAGGCCCACAGGGATACCGGCGCGGCTTGGGTGGCGAGCACGGCGGCGTCGATGATTTCATCCAGCAGCAATAGGGCCCGCTCCACTTCGGCAGGCTCCACCTGCACGCCGTGAATTTTCACCTGATCATCGACCCGTCCGCTGTACACCCAGTTACCGTCCGCCAGTTGCCACGCGCGATCACCCGTGCGAAACAAAAGGCCAGCAGCCACATGGGGCAAATGCACAAAGCGCCTGGCCGTTAATTCCGGCCGGTGTAAATAACCCTGCGCCAGGGCCGCCCCCCCGACATAAAGCTCACCCTCCTGGCCTGCCGCCAGCGGCTTTTGCTCGGCGTCAAGGGCGTAGAGCTGCACCTGATCAATGGCCGTGCCGATGGGCAGAGTTTGGGTGGGCGGCAGAGGTGTTGAGGGGCTGAGCTGCCAATAGGTGACATCAGCGGCTACCTCGGTGGAGCCGTAGAGGTTGAGCAAACTGGCGTGTGGCAGGCGAATGCGAAAATCGGCGGCCAAATCTATCGGCACCGCCTCACCGCTGAGCGTCCACTGCCATAGGCTAGGCAAACGTTCGGCGAGGTTTAGGGTGGTGTTGAGCAGGTTTTTTAACAGGCTCGGCAGCAACACCAGGCGGCTGACTCTGTAGCGGGACAACAGCGCCACCAGGGCGGCGGGGTCAGCAAGCTCGTCATCCTGCGCTATAACCGCTGGAATACCCGCCAGCAACGGGCCGAGCATTTCCCAGATGGAATCGACAAAACTGGGGGAGGTTTTTAAGCAGCAGACTTCGTCGCTAGCGAAGGGAAATTGCCGCCACATCCAATGCAAGCGGTTGAGGGTAGCGCCTTGCAAGCCCACAACCCCCTTGGCATCGCCACTGGAGCCGGAGGTGTACATCACATATAACGGATCCTGCGCGCCGCGCTTACCCGCGGGGAGGTCTAGG
>Ga0164241_10000087_pt1 | contig 223402 bp, 197 predicted proteins | sample OricomyardsoilBY_FD_108780 | JGI IMG/M metagenome (GOLD analysis project Ga0164241, IMG submission 108780) | Backyard soil microbial communities from Emeryville, California, USA - Original compost - Back yard soil (BY) | ecosystem: Environmental > Terrestrial > Soil > Unclassified | place... | reverse complement strand
TTCCAACTCAAAATTAATCTCTCCGACTAGAGGCCTCTTTTCATTAACCTCTTAAAATCGGATTTTTTAGACCACGATTAAAACCTAATCGCCTTTTCTTTACTTTTACCGGACAGCAGTAATTTCAGATTTCAAGTTTCAGGTTCAAAATTTGAAACTTGAAATCTGAAATTTCTAATCATTTCGCAGTCCAAACTACTTCCTGTTTGTCTTTGCCGATGTTCAGCACAACACGAACAGGATTTGGCACGAGGGCAAGCTTGGTGTCTTTCCCAGGCATCTTGTCTACTTCAACATACACACCTTCTGTGGGCAATACAGAAAACTCGTTGGCATTATTGATCACATAGGATTTTGCGATGTATGCGATGGGATAAAGAATATCGGTGTCAGGACTTAACTTATCATGTACCTCCTGCAAAACCTCTTCGACATAGTCTCCAAATTCCTCGTGAAAATCATCCTCTAAATCGTGCAATTGCTCCTCCAGATCATCATATTTTGGATCATTGTAGTCAATCTTCTGCAATTCATTCCTTTTCCTGGCTATCTCCTGCAGGGCTTTATCCAGCAATTTTATGTCCATGAGCAATTTTTTGTCAAGATTATCGAAATACGAGGAATTTTAAAAGGAACCCGTTCAATTTTAAGACATAAGGCTTATAAATCAAATCACTGATCCATATCATCAAAAATTTACAGAAGTAACATCGCTTATCTTTTAGCTTTGTTTTTAGTTTGCCATTTTTAGGGCGAGTTCACAAACTTCTACGATCGGAATGATAAAATTAGAAAATGTAATACCTCAGGTAAACAAATGGCTCGATAGTTCCTTTATCGATGAGCAATCAAAAACAACGATTAAATCCTTACTGAATAAGGAGGATAAAAAAGAACTGATCGATAGTTTTTATAGAAATCTTGAGTTTGGTACAGGAGGACTTCGCGGCATCATGGGTGTAGGGTCTAACTGCATGAACAAGTATACCGTGGGCATTGCAACCCAGGGTTTTGCCAATTACTTCAGGAAAGCCCTGCCGAATCAAAAAATTAGCGTGGCCATTGCGTATGATTCCCGCAACAACAGTAAGTTTTTCGCCGAGACTACCGCCAATATCTTCTCTGCCAATGGCATTTATGTATACCTCTTTCCCGAATTACGACCAACGCCGCTCCTTTCATTTGCCATCCGTCATTTGAAATGTCAGGGGGGCATAGTCATTACAGCTTCTCATAATCCCAAAGAATACAATGGATATAAGGCCTACTGGGCTGACGGCGGTCAATTGGTGCCACCCCATGACAAGAATGTCATTGAAGAGGTGAACAAGATCACAGATTTTAGCGAGGTGAAATTCGACCCTGACAAAAGTCGAATCCAGTTCATTGATAAAGAAGTTGAAGAAGCCTATTATCGTGAAGTAAAACGGCTCATCCCGGGTCAGGAAATTATACAGAAGCAGAAAAATATTTCACTCGTCTACTCAAGCATACACGGAGCGGGCATCACCATGGTTCCTGAATGTCTGAAGCGTTTAGGCTTTACCAATGTAAACGTTGTTGAAGAACAAAAGGCTCCCGATGGCAATTTCCCTACGGTACAATCACCAAATCCGGAAGAAAAATCAGCCATGGAACTTGCCTTGAAAAAAGCTCACACACTAAACGCAGAACTTGTGATGGCTACCGATCCGGATACCGACCGCGTGGGCATTGGAATTAAAAATGACAAGGGAGAATTCTTCCTACTCAATGGCAACCAGGCATTCAGCATGATGATGTGGTTTATCTTAAAAAACATCAAGGAAAAGAAAGACCGTTATGTTGCCAAAACCATTGTCACGACAGAACTGGTTGATACCATGGCCAATCATTTTGGTGTAGAGTGTTACAATACGCTAACGGGATTCAAATACATTGCTGAACTTATCCGCGAACTGGAAAATAAAAAAATATTTGTCGCTGCCGGTGAAGAAAGCTACGGATACATGGTAGGTGACTTTGTGCGCGATAAAGATGCAGTTTCAGCGTGTGTCTTTTTTGCGGCCATGGCTGCCACTGCCAAAGACGAAGGAAAAAGTCTGTATGATTATTTGCTGCATGTGTATACGCAGTTTGGTTTTTATAAGGAGGGATTGACCAACGTGGTAAAAAAAGGTGCCGAGGGCGAACAACAGATCAAAGCCATGATGGAGAAATTTCGGAACAACCCTCCTGCCTCCATCGCCGGTGAAAAAGTGGTTCGGTCGATTGACTATAAATTAAATAAGGAAAAAGACATCCTTACCGGACAAACAAAAGAAACAGGTCAACCTGCTTCGGATGTGTTGCAATTTTATACAGAAGACGGAAGCAAGATCTCTGTCCGCCCTTCGGGCACTGAACCAAAAATAAAATTCTACATCAGCGTAAAATCAAACCTTGATTCTCCTCAAAACTTCTCTGCGGTAAACAGGCAACTGGACGAGAAGATTAAAAAGATCGAGGAAGATTTTAATAGATACTAGAAAGTCGATAGTCCATGGTCCATGGTCGATGGCAAATTCACTCACCTATCCTTAACCATGGACTATCGACTATGGGCCATGGACTTTTTCCTATCTTTGCCACCCAATGAAAAAGGTCGCTTTCTATACGCTGGGCTGCAAGCTTAATTACTCGGAAACGTCTACGATTTCCCGGCAATTTGAGGAAAAAGGTTACCGCAAAGTGGATTTTACGGATACTCCTGACATTTTCATCATCAATACGTGCTCGGTGACAGAAAATGCGGACAAGAAATGCCATAAAATCGTGCGTGAAGCCAGAGCCATTTCACCCGAAGGCTATGTGGCCATCGTAGGATGTTACGCGCAATTGAAGCCGAAGGAAATCTCCGAAATTCCCGGGGTCGATGCTGTTTTAGGCGCTTCCGAAAAATTCAGGCTCATTGAATTGCTTGATGGATTTGTGCGCCCTAATCAACCAACAGTGCTTTCCACCGAGATTGCCGCCGCCACCACATTCAATACTTCCTATTCACTCCTCGATCGTACCCGCACTTTCCTTAAAGTTCAGGACGGTTGCAATTATTCCTGCAGTTTCTGCACGATTCCCCTGGCTCGTGGCAGCAGTCGCAGCGACAGCATTGCCAATATTGTAAAGACCGCAAAAGAAGTTGCCCTCACCGATGTGAAAGAGATTGTGTTGACAGGAGTAAACACCGGTGACTTTGGAATTCAGGATGGTAAACGCATAGAACATTTTATTGATTTGATCAAGGCCCTGGATGAGATCGAGGGTATTGACCGGTTTCGGATTTCATCTATTGAACCTAATTTACTGACCGCCGAGATCATCGACTTTGTAGCCGCATCAAAACGATTTGTTCCTCATTTTCATATTCCACTTCAATCGGGGTCGGATAAGGTATTGAAACTCATGCGCAGGAGGTATCAGCGCGATGTATATACCAGTCGCGTTGAAAAAATTAAATCGGTAATGCCTGATTGTTGCATTGGGGTTGATGTCATTGTTGGATTCCCGGGAGAAACAAAAGAAGATTTTTTAGAAACGTATCAATACCTCAACGAGCTGAACATCTCCTACCTTCATGTATTCACGTATTCAGAACGTGACAATACCCATGCCTGCAACATGCCCGGTGCAGTGCCGAAACAACAACGCAACGAGCGATCGAGAATGCTTCACATTCTTTCCGATAAAAAACGGCGAGCATTCTACGAACAGAATGTTGGAAAGGAAGGCAATGTCATCTTTGAAAATGATATCGAACACGGTCTGATGCATGGCTTCACAGAAAACTATGTACGCGTGGGCGTTCGTTATGATCCGCTTCTGATTCACGAATCCAAACACGTAAGACTCACCGGTTTAAGCGAACATGGCGTGATGCTTGCGGAAGAAGTAGAGCACGAAGTGCTCACACATCATTAACCTCATCCGTAGCCGTCATTGCGAACCTGCATGCCAAAGTGAGCGAAGGCATGGGAGGTCACAATCAATTCCACCGAATATTCCGACTGAAGCAATCCCCTTGGGACATACTACAACACCGCATGAACGAGGCTGGTTGGAGAATTTAGCGCAGTGTTCAAAATGTCTTCCTCTAATTTCATCACTACTTCAACTCCGTGTTTCGGGGATTGCTTCGGTCGCGAAAAAATCACCTCAATCCATGTGGCTCCCTCGCAATGACGTTAGGGGTAGGACCGTCGACTCCTCAACAATAACCCCATCGCGTATCTCAATCTTCCTGTCGGCCATGTTGGCAAATTCAGGATTGTGCGTAACGATAACGAATGAACACCCCAGTTCATCCCTGATTTTAAAAAACAAATTGTGTAATTCAGCGGCGTTTTTGGAATCCAGGTTTCCGCTGGGTTCATCCGCAAATAATAACGTTGGAGAATTGACAAGGGCACGTGCCACAGCAGTACGTTGTTGTTCACCTCCTGAGAGTGCAGAAGGTTTATGATCCATCCGATCTTTCAGGCCAAGCATGTTCAATAATTCGATCGCCCGGTTCTTTACCTTTTTTTCATCCTGCCTTCCAATCAACCCCGGTATCATCACATTTTCCAGGGCAGAAAACTCAGGTAATAAATTGTGAAACTGAAACACAAAACCGATGTATCTGTTTCTGAACTCAGCTAAAGCTTTGGGTGTCTGTGAAAAGATGTTTTTGTCATCAAGCATCACTTTTCCTTCATCCGGCGAGTCGAGTGTACCCAGAATATGAAGCAAAGTACTCTTACCTGCACCCGATGCACCCACAATCGCTACCACCTCTTTGTCCTTTACTTCAACATGTACTCCTTTCAGAACCTTCAGTGCACCATAGGTTTTAACAATTCCTTCTGCTTTTAGCATTTGCTTTCCCGTTAAAAGTTGAATTAAAGGTTTAAAAAAAGTAGCTTGCTTCCAAAATTATTTACGCATGAACATCCACGAATACCAAGCCAAGGAAATCCTTAAGAAGTACGGAGTAGCAGTTCAAAAAGGAATCGTAGCCGATACTCCCGAAAAAGCTGTAGCCGCAGCGAAAGAACTTCAATCTGAGACAGGAACAAAATGGTTTGTTGTAAAATCACAGATTCATGCCGGTGGTCGTGGCAAAGGAACTGTGAAAGAGACAGGATCACGAGGTGTCGTGCTTGCCAAGAGTGTGGCTGAAGTGGCTGAAAAGTCAAAAGCAATTCTCGGCGGCACGCTTGTTACGATTCAAACCGGTGAAGCAGGTAAGAAGGTGAACAAAGTGTTGATTGCAGAGGACGTTTATTATCCCGGCGAATCAGAACCAAAAGAATTTTATATGAGTATCCTGCTCGACCGCGCCACCAGTAAACCGGTGATCATGGTTTCTACCGAAGGAGGAATGAACATTGAAGATGTAGCACACGATACACCCGAAAAAATCATCAAGGAATGGATTGATCCCACGGTCGGGTTGCAGGCATTCCAAGCAAGAAAGTTAGCTTTTGCTCTGGGTCTTAGCGGCAATGCATTCAAGGAAATGGTGAAGTTCACTCATTCATTATATGCGGCTTATGTGGGTCTTGATGCTTCCATGTTTGAAATCAATCCCGTATTGAAAACATCTGATAATAAGATCCTTGCGGTGGATGGAAAAGTAAATCTTGATGACAATGCGCTGTACCGCCATAAAGACCTTGAGGAACTTCGCGACCTTGCTGAAGAAGATCCGTTGGAAGTAGAAGCTTCGCAATCAGGTTTAAATTACGTAAAGCTTGATGGCAATGTAGGCTGTATGGTCAATGGTGCGGGGCTTGCCATGGCTACGATGGATATCATTAAACTGTCGGGTGGTGAACCAGCCAATTTCCTGGATGTAGGTGGCAGTGCTAACGCCGAAACGGTTGAGGCAGGATTTAGAATTATACTTAAAGATCCTAATGTTAAAGCCATACTAATCAACATCTTCGGAGGTATTGTACGATGCGATCGCGTTGCCAATGGTGTTGTTGAGGCTTACAAGAAAATAGGTAATATTCCTGTTCCTATCATCGTACGCCTTCAGGGCACGAATGCTGAGGAGGGCTCTAAGATCATCAAGGAATCGGGGTTAAAAGTGTTCTCAGCCATCATTCTGAAAGATGCTGCGCAGAAGATAAAAGAGGTTTTAGCCTAGTTTTTGAGCCATGAGAGGTTTCCTTGTTGCGGTTTTTTTGATAAATTGGGATTTCAACTACGTATGAAGAGACTAGGGTTGATTTTATTGGTTTTGGCGATTGGTTTAAATGCCGATGCTCAAAGTTTCTATGCGGCCAGGAAAGAGCGGTCCTTGTTGCTCGTTGCGGGTACTGGGAGTTCCACCTACTTCGGCGAGATGGCGGATGACGGACATTATTTTGATGCCCGTGCCACGTTCGCGTTGGGCCTCCAGTATTATCTGAACAACCGGATCAGTTTACGTACAGAAGCAACCTGGTTTAACCTTAAAGGTGCTGATTCCAAGTCTAAAGACCCGGAAGACGGCCGCATACAGCGAAACCTGTCGTTTGTTTCCAATAACTACGAAATCAATTTTACCGGTGCCATCAGTTTCCTTCCGCAGGGACGGAGATTTTACCAGCGACCTGCATTTAATCTTTATGGATTTGGGGGTATCGGCGTGATGCATTACAACCCCAAGACAGAATACCAGGGACAAAAATACGCATTGCGTCCACTTCAGACCGAGCATCAGTCCTACAGTGCCTTCGGGCTTGTCATCCCCTTGGGTATTGGTGCCAGATTTAAAATTCATCCTTTAGCCAATATCTCCCTTGAGGGAGGTTTTCGGAAAACCTTCACCGATTACCTGGATGATGTAAGTACGGTACACTACGCACAATCCAGTTTTACTGATCCCATCGCTGCCGCACTCTCCGATCGCCGGCCTGAAATCGGACTTCCCCTGGCTGAACCCGGGCACATTCGTGGAAATCCTAAATACAATGATGCCTATTTTCTTTTGACTGCGAAACTTGAGTACTACCTGCCCACTCAATTCGGAGGAAACAGCAGCAAGAAATTATACAGGTCGAAACGTAAAGCCTACTATCGCTATAATAAGCGAGGAGGTATGAAGAGACGGTAGTCTTCTTCTGATTTAGTTACGGCACACTCTTCAACATCAATGCGTCTTGCGTACCGAAGCTTAAGCCTAAGGATGAGGAACGGAGTTTTGTCGTATTCCTCGTGTCGAATTCTGCGATCTCCAGAAGTGACAGCATAGCTTCAACTTTTAATTACACTTTTATTTGTGATCTGGTACCCTTCGGAACGTGTGTCGAACGGCAGTGATTCGATACTTCATCTCAGGGTTTTTCGGATGCTTCGACTCAGCATTCCTCAATTTGCTGTTCGACATGTTTCATGTCGAACCCCTGATGAACGGGATCTCCAGATCCCCGTGCGAACATCCATACCGCATTTAAATTCTTTCGGATTGCGTTTTAATAACTGGAATCTGGAGATTCCAGTTATCTGTTATTCGACATGAAGAACATGTCGAATAGCATAATCCTCATTTATGATGTGGAATGGTCGCATGAGCTATGAGTTTTCTTTTATTCCCTGATCGAGCACTTCGTAGCGAGAGTAGTTGCTTTTGTATTCTGGCACTAACTCTTTCATTAATGCCACCATCTTCAATTCGTTTCGATCATTCACCAAGTCATGGAACAGGTCTACAAACTTATTGATCTCTTCATATTCGTACTCGCTAACTTTGGCAATCATTATTTTTTCGTGATGAGTGGGGATCGTATTCTCGACGTTACTCAACAACTCTTCATATAACTTCTCTCCTTCCCTCAGGCCTGTATACACGATGTCGATATCCTTTCCCGGTTCCAGACCACTCAACCAGATCATCTTTTTCGCCAGATCCAGGATTTTTACCGACTTACCCATATCAAAAATAAATATTTCACCTCCCTTACCCATTGCACCTGCTTCCAATACAAGCTGACATGCCTCAGGGATGGTCATGAAATAGCGCGTAATTTCGGGATGAGTTACCGTCAATGGACCGCCGTCCTGAATTTGCTTCTTAAAGAACGGAATCACAGATCCATTAGATCCCAATACATTGCCAAATCGGGTTGTGACAAAAACGGTATGGTTTTTCTCCAACAGATCATTATTTAAAGACTGCACGTATATCTCAGCAATCCGTTTCGAGCAGCCCATTACATTGGTTGGGTTTACTGCTTTATCGGTAGAGATCATGACAAACTTTTCAATGCCATGTTTTACCGACAGATCGGCCATGATCTTCGTTCCTAAAATATTACATCCTATCGCTTCCGCCGGATTTCCCTCCATCATCGGCACATGCTTATACGCTGCAGCGTGATAGATTGACTGAGGTTTGTGCTCACTCAAAATGAAATTCATTCGCTCCGAGTTCGTAATATCAGCCAAGTATGTAATGACCTTTACACTATTCGGTGTTGCTTTAATTTCCCGCTCAATCTCATACAAAGGTGACTCTGCCTGATCGACAAGTACAACCAGTTCTGGGGCATACCGTATCACCTGTCTCACCATTTCAGCACCAATAGATCCAGCTGCACCTGTAATTAAAATGCGTTTACCCTGAAGGTCATTTTTTACGTTCTCATTGTTAAGTTTAATCTCTTCACGGCCAAGCAAATCTTCAATATTGATCTCTTTGATCTGGTTAAAACTCAACTCTCCCTTTACCCATTTTCCTACGGGAGGCACAGTCCTTACCTTAATTTGTTTCCTAATACAGATATCTACCAGGTCATTCTTTCTTTCCAGTGACAAATCCTTCGCCGTAATGATTAGCTCATTCACTTGAAGATCTGCGAATAATTTCTCCAAATCCTCGTTGTTCGCATTGTAGATCTTTGCTCCGTCCAGTACTTTTCCAATGAGGTTTACGTCATCTTCCAAAAATCCAATTACCTGCATGCGTGGTGTAGAATTCACCACGTGTCTTGTTACAATACCCGTCTGCCCGGCTCCAAAAATCATAGCATTTGACTTTTGAAGAATGGCGTGCTTATAGTAGGTGAAGATGTACTTCACCAACAACCTGTAATTGAAAAGAAATAAAAACGATGAAAGTAACGTAATGAGAACAACGGAATACGGGATGACATTCCGTGCGAGGTTGTAGTAAAAAATCAAATTCGTGGCACACACCAGAACCAGGTTCAGCATCACCATGTAAAATATTCTTGCTCCGTCTTCCAAGCCGGTATACCGGATTATGCCCTTGTAGCTATCGGTGAGAAAAATCGCAAGCAAGCCCGCTAATGTATAGGCAATCGCACCTTCCAGGTACTTGTTTGCGATCAGATCATGTATGGAGAAATTGAAGCGAAGAAGGTAAGCAAGGATGGTTGAAATAAATACAAACGAAAGGTCAATGAAGATGATGACCCAACGTGGAAGGATCTTTAAGTTTCTTATCAGCCTTACTAACAACTTGAAGGGGTTAAGACTTGTTCTTTTTTGAATTGATCAGTTTTTTTATGCCGAGTAATCCACCAGCAGCAAGCAATATCTCAACACCTGTAACGGGGACTCCAGGGGGACCACCACCGTTGGGATCCCCAGGCTGACCAGACACAAGAGATACGGTAAACAATAAGGTTATTAAAATCAGGTTACTCCTCGTCATTTCTTAATAATCTTAATGGTATATCTTTTTTGGGCTTCAATCGAAAGTAAGTACACTCCCGCCTTTTCATTTCGCAAGTCAAGGATCCTAACGTCTCCATTTAGAATATCAGGATTGGATTTGTGATCGAACACCATCGTACCTTTCGAATCGAATAAAGTTATTGCCTTGAGGCTTTGCGCAATTTCTACTGGCAAAATAACATTTACAAAATCGTCGGTTGGCACCGGATATGCCAGAATTTCACCGTCTGCCAACTTCACTTCAATGCTTTTTGACATCTGAGTACATATTCCGTTTGATACCTGTACGCTGTAAAACCCTGACGCTCCGGCCCACACAGTTGAGGTATTTGTTTTATCAATTACTGCTCCATTCAAAAACCATTGCATGGTGGTACCTTCTGAAGTGTTTACCGACAATTTTAATCCATCTTTTTCAATTGCCGGAATGACCAAAGGTTGGTTATTCACGGTAACGACTTCTTTGAATAAGAAATCAGTACATCCGCCCGAATCAGAAATGCGCACGTCCAATTTGTTGACACCAACAACAAGTTTGGACCTGTTAATTTCAAAAAGAATTTCACCATCAGTTGACGACGCGATGTTTTCGGAAACTGGAACATCGTTGATGTAAAACTGATACGCTGCGCCGCGTTGAGCCGAAATTGATATTGGAATGCCCTGTTTATCGCACAGTTCCTGCGATTTTATTGCCGGAGCATTTTGAGAATTAATGTAAACACTGCCAGGGAGAATAAACCGAAGCTCAAATCGATCATCCCCCAGTGACGCAAGGTCGTCTGAAACCTCAAACTCGTATACTAACTCGTTGGATACTATTTTTTCCGTTTTACTGTAATGATCTACCAGGACTACCTGATATCCTAAATGAAGTGTTTCCAGGTCCGAAAACCCGAGCGTATGTTTACCCGGCGCCACATCCGTCACTCTTAATTTTACATTACTATTGCAATTCAACGATGCCAGTCCATTGATAGCGAATTCCTTGTCTCTCGAGTACGATGCGATATTTAAGTATTTTAATTTCGACGGCCCCGGTTCAAAATATCCGTTCCTCATTTTAGAGGCGTCATACAAATCATCAAATTCGTCGGTTGCTCCTGAAGGGAACCAGATCACTGTTTCATCACGTTGAGTTTCCGAGGATAAAATTACGCGCACAAGATTCTGAGGCGCAGCTTGCCTTATAAATTGATATTGATTTCCAGTCTTCGCGCTTTCTGTTAACGAAAGCGTAGTAGCACCTGTGGATTGTACCCAAAAGGATTGGCCAGTTGCAACTTCCCCGGTCCAGCCTACGAATGGCGCATTGGTTGCCGCACCGCCAGCAACATATGAGGCAAAAACGTTATTAGCCGTGCGAATAGACATCGTATTTGAAAAGCCGGTTCGATCAACGGCATCCCAGTCAATGGGTGAAGGATATGGGTTAGGAACCAGATTATAGCTACTTGAAACCGGTATTGAAGCACTACCTGTCCTTAGTGTTCCCCTTACTGACACCGTAAAACTACCTGTTAGATACGGGTAAGGCGAGTATCCCACCAGGTTACTAAGTGAAGTTCCACCGGTGGTTCCACCTGAACCAACAGCAATATAAGCTTGTGTGGCCGCATCATAATAATAAATGGAAGGTGCCGAACTATCCGTCACATTGTTAACTCCAATTGGGCTGGAGTTTGAAAAATTACCCGTCACAGGAAATATACTTTGCCAGTTTCCGACATTGCCATTAGTAATCGGCATGGACAGATAACGCCATGATAATGGGTTGCTATTGACAAATCTCTCAACCGTAACATTTCCTGAAAAATTGGCCGGTATTGGCAATGCTGCTATTCTGCCACCAGTATTTACGGCTGTTGACTTTACCGTTAAGACACCCGAGCCAGAACCGTCTGCGTCAAATGCGCCGCTACCCACAAGAGTCATCACCCCGCTAAGATTCATGGCTGCGTTATTACTCACACCCGTTGAATTACTTATATCGATATCGTTAATGTTTATAGTTCCGGTAATTGTCTGCAAGGCTACCGTTCCGTTCAATACAACCTTCCCTCCATTGTTTGTAAATGTTCCGCTTGTTGCCCAATTACCAGCGATATTAAGCGTCGTTGATGGTGCCGTTAGCGATCCTGAGATCGTTACATTGTAAAGGCTTGTTGTGGCGCTTCCAAGAATGGATGATGTGCCATTGAAGACGATCGAACCGTTGTTATGAGCGAAAGTTCCATTGTTCGTAAAGTCACCAGCCACATTGAAACTGCCAGAGGGAGCTGTCAAAGTACCTGTCACAGTAACGTCATAAAACGATGCCGGGTTTGATCCCGTAATTGTCGTAGTTCCTGTAAAATCAACTGTACCCGTTCCTGCATTAATAGTTCCGTTATTGAGAAGCGCGGCCCCGATACTTGTGATACCCGAAGACAACGTGAGTACACCAGCACCCGTTACAGTAAGATTATTAAATGTTGTTGAGCCTGACAAGGTTGTACCTGCACCCGAAAACGTAACTGTACTTGTCCCTGCCGAAAAAGCGCTGCCTGAAGCTGACCAGGTAGTCCCCCTCATAATAATAAGTCTATTACCCGCCGCGAACGTGCCCCCGGAAATGGTAAAGTCTCCGTTGATTGTAATGTTTGAATTCAGGGTAATCGTTCCACTACTTGCAATGGTTAAATTTCTTAAGGCTGTTAATGTGGTAGGTAGTTCCACGCCCGTATTCCCAGTTCCATTATACGTTACGTTATAACTCGACGCCGCTATAGGGGCAGAGCCCGTTATCGAACCTGCGCCTTTAATGAACGTAGAATTTGCCGCCATGGTAATACCTGATGTATGTGTCAGCGCTCCAGACGTCAGGGTAAGTTGATTATTGACAGTAACCGTACTATTCCAGGTATAGGCGCCACCGTTCGTTGCAAATGTCAAATTTAAAAGTTGGTTGCCAGAACCAGAGAAGGGAATGATTCCCGAAAATGTGCTTCCCCCAAACGATAAAATTGAAGTGTTACTGCTTTTTAAACCCGTTCCGCTCGCAATAATTGAGCCTCCGTTGAGAGTCAGATTTTTACCCGAGAAATCAAGGCTTCCACCACTTAGATCTAATGTGCCAGCGACAGTGAGATTTGAGCCCAGGGTAAGGTCTACAATCCTTGATATGGTGAGATTGTTTATGAATTCTGATCCAGAAGTAAAGGTCAACGTACCCAATGAACCCGCTCCACTAAATGTAAGATTCGCTGTAGCATCACCCCCGATAGTGCCGGCACTTGTAATAAAATTACTTTGAACATTTAGCGTATTCGAAGCGCCAATAATAAATGATCCGGCTGTTAATGTGAGATTACCTACCACGTTGGTTACACCAACATTGTTATTTGTCACGCCAGCTGCATTGGAAATTTGAAGATTTACATTGGAAGGAAATCCGTTGCCTAATCGTTGAGCGCCAAGTCCATTATAAACAATCGTGCTTGTCGAATTATATGTTCGTAGTCCTGAATTCCTTATATTTCCGTTACTCGTGCCGGTTTGAATTGCTCCACCTACATCCAAAGCACCCACTTGCAATACCGAACTTGCAGCAAGGGTAAAAGTACCCGTGCCTGCAATAGCGGAAGTACCCAAATTAAGAATCGCAGAATTGTTAACGGTAAAATTAATTTGACCGTTTATAGTACCCGAATTAGCGTATGTGTGAGACCCTGTTAAGAAAAAGATGTTGCTGGAAGCAGCCGTAGCTGTCTCCGACAACGTTCCTGCAGTCAATGTAAAATCTCTTCCAACATTTAAAGTTCCAGATCCGGCTCCAGTTCCTGTGCCTAAGAAAAAGGTTCCGCCAGAAGCATTCATAACAAAATCTCTGGTAACATTCACTGTTGTTGCCCCGGAAGTATTTGTGTTTGATCCGGCAGCCAATGTTGAACTAAAAATTAAATCTCTGCCAATGTTAACTACTGTACCTGATCCTGTTGTAGCCATTACAAGTCTTGAAGTCCCCAATACACTAAGATCTGTACCAATATTCACTGTGGGAATTTGAGTTGTACTCAATTGAACTCGTCCGGAGCCGGTATTTATGATTCGAAGTTCACCTCCAACATTAGTTAAGAGACCGGCAAAATCGAAAACGCCTGCAGAAAGAGTACTATTAAAATAAATATCACCAAAAGTCTGAGTATCCCAATTACCTCCAGCAGAGGCGATAATGCCTCCGGTATACCCATTCAATTCAATCCGGGAATCAGCAGCCCAATTAGCAATCGGCATGGCCCCTTCAGTTGTAGTATAAAGATGCCTATACACTCCCTGAGAATTGAAGTTAGTATTGGCTTGATCAGCGCCCACTATAGTCGCCAAATCATTTGCAACCAAAATCCCTCCGCTGTTCACAGTTAAATAACCATAATCCAAGCCATCATTAAATAGATCCAAATCTGTACCTGTCCCATTTGCTACAATAACTGTTCCTCCTGAATTAATCGTCAATGATGCATTTGTACCGACTGCAACCTGATCAACCGTGATCGAAGTTGTTACGGTAACTGCATGTAAAACATTAATCAAAGAGGAATTTCCCGAATTCGGAACGACACCACCAACCCAGGTTGAGCCTTGGTCCCAAGGGCCGTTTTGGGCTGAAGTTATTGTTTGAGAAAATGAAGGCACAACAGCTAACGCAAAAAAGGCAGCCAGATAAAATTGACGCCTGTTTGGTTTCTTAAGAAACGGATAAAGACCCTTCATTCTTTGATATGATTTAGTCAATGTACAAAAATAGCATTTTTCCTCACTTTATATGTCAAAAACCACATTTGTAACCCGATTTTGTTGCTGGACCGTGATATTTTTAGCCGGAATGAAATGTACTGGGTTAAAGCGAAGACATCCTCAAATTTGCGGCCACGATTCGAAAATCTGACTTAAGTAAATCAAAGGCATTTTTTTCTGTCGCGCCTCACCCATGGTGTGGCACGGCTGGAGTCAATTTGTAGTCACTTACCTTGACAATGATTAAAAAGGAGTATCTCGATTTAGGAAGACTGGAAGTCGGAAGTCAGGAAAGTCGGGAGTTCGAGGTCGGAGGAAGACTCACACAAGGACTTTCACGGAAAACCTGGAGGTGCTTTTGTGTCGCGACAGTACCACAGCTGATCCCCTGTAACCAAGATTGTTTGGTTCCAATCGGTACAGCATGACAAAGGCTACCTCAATTTCGGGATATTATCACAAACAACGTCAATAATTTCCTTCTTCTGTGATTCCGTTAATGAGGAACCCGAAGGGAGACAAAGCCCGGTTTCAAATAATTCTTCGCTGACGTTGCCACCATATGCTGAAGCATCCTTAAACACAGGCTGAAGGTGCATGGGTTTCCAGAGCGGGCGACTTTCAATATTTTGTGCTTCCAGTGCCAATCGGATGTCCTCGCGGGTTACATCGGTTTTGGTGGGATCAATTGTAATTGCGGTAAGCCACCGGTTCGAATAAAAACCATGAGACTCCGATTGAAATGTGATGGCGGATTGTCCGCTGAACGCATTTTTATAAAATTCAAAATTTGCCCTTCGCTGACTGACGCGTGTGTTGAGTTCCATTAACTGACCACGGCCAATTCCTGCACACACATTGCTCAACCGATAGTTATAACCAATTTCCGAATGCTGGTAATGAGGTGCATTGTCCCGCGCCTGAGTGGCCAGGAACTTCGCTTTTTCAATCCAGATTGAATTGTTGCTTACCAGGGCGCCTCCGCCGGAAGTCGTTATAATTTTGTTGCCGTTGAATGAGAAGACGCCAATATCACCCACTGTACCTGCATATTTTCCTTTATAGGTGGATCCCAAGGCTTCGGCGGCATCTTCAATTACGGGAATCTGGTATTTTCTGCACACGGCAACGATCTCATCCATTTTTGCCGGCATGCCATATAAGTGCACAACTATAACGGCCTTAGGAGCTTTGCCTTTCTTTTTGATCCTGTCCGTGATTGCTTCTTCCAGCAGTATCGGATCCATGTTCCAAGTCTCGGTTTCAGAGTCAACGAACACGGGTTGAGCGCCCTGGTACAAAATTGGATTGCACGAAGCCGAAAATGTGAACGTTGAGCAAATCACCTCATCCTCTCGTTGCACATTCAATAAAATCAGCGCTAGGTGTATGGCAGCCGTGCCTGAAGAAAGCGCTGCACAATGATCAATGCCTGCGTAGGCTGCAATTTCCTTTTCAAACGCGGTAAGGTGCGGACCAGCGGGTGATATCCAATTCGTTTCAAATGCTTCCTGTACAAATTTGAATTCATTGTTGCCCATATGAGGCGGCGACAAATAGATACGTTCCTGTTGCGACATCATCCTGTTTTTAACCGGTGGAAATATACACCCGGAATAATCAAAATCATTAATGTAGGATTAACAATCACCCGGTGTAGTTGTGAGAGCAAAGGCGAAGAAATTTCGCTATCACCTTCAAGGCTGAGTTTGAGTATAAGATAAAGGGGCAATAGTACTAACGTGTCGATGAGCAAGACGTTCAAAGCCAGTTTCGTAATCTGAGTTGTACCGAACCAAACATGGATAATCAACAACAAAGAAATGTCATTGACCACCACACGCATTACCTTGCGGATTACAAAATGAACATACGGATGTGCAGGTAAATGTAAAAACACAAGTACATCCACCTGTTGAAACAAAAACGAAACCATGAGCCCGGTAAACCCGAGAATCAGCAAGGAAATTTTTGCTGGATTAGCCTTGAGTTGCTGCAGTTCCTGATTCACGTTTCGTTACCTGTTTGATCCATATGTACCACAACAAAAATACAACTGCGTAGATGATGCCGGTAAAAAAATACTTATGAAAGAAATACAGGTTATGTGGAAAAAATAACGCTACCTCATACAGCAGTATTACCCGAAGTAAGTTCATTACATAAATAACAACAATACCCAGTACAAAAAACTGCAGGGTCTTTTTCAAAGGACCTGTAAAAGAAAATAAAAATGAAACATACACGATCATCACATTAATACTATTGCACCCTTCGTATACGCTGATCACCGTTTTGGAATCTTTCAAAACTTTTATCGAAGCAGAAACCGGTAAAGCCAGCATCGATACCGTTGAGTCAATCTGTGACAGGAAAAATACGACGTGTTGCGTAACCAGCCAGGTAAAGGGGTCATAACCGGGGCTGTAAAATTCTATGATCAATCCATAAGCAACATTCAACACCACATACAAGCCGAGGAATTTGGCCAGGAATTTCAAAACAGAATTATATTCGCCAGTTGCCATTTATTTTTTCATGCGTGCTGGTACGCCCATCACAGTAACGCCTGCCGGCACTGAACGAGTCACCACCGCTCCCGCTCCGACGATGGTATGATCACCAATGGTTAAACCTTGCAAGATCGTTGCTCCAGAGCCAACGAGCACACCTTTACCCAGCGAAACATTTCCTGATATGTTAGCAGAAGGCATAATAGAACAATAATCTCCCATCCGTACGTCGTGACCGATTGTGGCGTTGAGGTTAATAATAACGAAACTTCCGATAGCGATGTCTACGGTCATTTTTACCCCCGGGCAAATAATACAACCTATTCCAGTTTTTATTGAAGTGTGAAGCACGACATCTGCGTCAATAAGGGACGTAAAGGGAAGATTTTTTACCTGAAGTTTATTAACGAGGCGCTCACGAACCTTTCCGTCAGCAATAGCGATAAGAATATCATCATATGGCATTTTTTCGGCTGTACTGAATTCCTTATTGTGGTCATCGAGAAAACCGACAAACTCAACATCACGCTTTTCTTCAGATCGTTTATCGAGCATGCCCTTCACTTCCTTTCCAAAACCTCCTGCCCCGTATATTGCGTAGCGAAACATTGAATTTTAAATTTACGAGGTAAGATTTTAAGATTTACGATTTTGTATATTCATGGCGGGGTTGCCCGCTACTAACGAATTATCAGAGACATCTTTCACTACCACAGCGCCGGCACCAATGGTGCACCATTTGCCAATTTTTATTCCCGGAATAACGATAGCGCCTGCTCCTATCAGGGTACCTTCTCCTACACATACATCACCGCATAAAACAGCACCAGGCGCAATGTGCACAAAGTCTTCCAGTACACAATCATGATCTACTGAAGCCGTAGTATTGATGATGACATGTTTGCCAATTGTTGTTGCTGCATTCACGACGGCCCTTGCCATAACCACAGTGCCCTCGCCAAGTTTTGATGAGGGCGAAACGCTACTGTGCGGATGAATTACTTTACCATATTGTGTGGAGATTTTATCCACGATTGTCTTTCGCACCCTGTTGGCACCAATCGAAACGACGCAGGGAACATTCTGCTGCGACTTGAACTTTCCAACTACCGTGTATCCTAATAGCTGTGTTACCTTTTCGTTGTCGTCAAAAATAGCGGTCACACTTCCTCCTGAAGCAACCCATGCCTCAATGACTACTTTTGCATGTCCGCTGGCTCCGTAGAATATCATCGTTAATTACTCCCGTTAAATTTCTCTGCCGTCGCTACACCCCGTCCCGAGATGCCTTCTGCCTTGAGTACTTTGCCAATCGTGCGCAGCAAAATTTTAATATCCAATCCAAAACTGATATGATCCACATACCACACATCGAGCGCGAATTTCTCTTTCCAGCTTATCGAGTTCCTGCCGTTGATCTGCGCCCACCCTGTAATGCCGGGTGTTACGGTATGGCGTCTTTGCTGTTCGGGTGAGTACAAATTTTCGTATTCAATCAATAACGGCCGCGGCCCCACAAAGCTCATGTCGCCTTTCACGATATTGACCAACTGGGGCAGTTCATCAAGTGAGGTTTTACGTACAAACTTGCCAATGGCTGTCAACCTCTTTTCATCTGGTAACGGGTTTCCGCGCTGATCGGTGCGATCGTTCATGGTCTTAAATTTAATCACTTTAAATACATTATTGTTCTTTCCGATGCGGGGTTGAACGAAAAATGCCCTTCCGCGATTGGAGAATGATAATACAACGGCAATGATCAGGAAAACTGGTGAAATGACAATGAGCAACATCGCCGCCGCTAAAAAATCAAGAACTACCTTGGTATGGCGCCTGTACGATATCATGATCCGCTTGCCGACATTTCCTTTACGTAAAGCAAAGCATTATCGGGAGAAAAAAGGAATGACGCATTTCGCGATGCCGTTTTGTACCTCAATAAGACATCAGGGTTATTGGCAAGATATACAATTTGCTTTGCCAACTCATGGGGCTCGCCTGGCTTAATGTTTATACCAATTTTATACTCTGCAACAATCCGGCTGAGCTCAGAGTCTTGTGGCGCAATTGCAACAATGCCAAGGCCAGCGGCCATGTTGACGTAGGTTTTGCTTGGCACGGAAATTCCTTCGGCACCGATGCCGAGTGTCACAATACCAATATCACCGGCAGCCATGGCCATTGGAAAACGATCTGCCGATTGAAAGGGTAAGATCATCACATTGGAAAGATTTTTTCGGAGCTTAATATCCTGAAGTTTTGACTTCTTCCCTCCTTCCCCGATCAGTACAAACACCAACCGTTGATCATGCTGAACAAGTTCAGCGGCATCCAACAACGATTCCAGGTCATGCGTCAATCCCATGTTTCCTGAATACAAAATGACAATCTTGTTCTGCAGCTGAAATTCAGAAACGAACGGATTGTTCTCTTTATCACCAGGCAAAATATAAGAAGTATCAACCCAGTTGTAAATCACAGTAAGCTTTGACTCATGTCCTTTAAGATAAACTGATGATGCCTTTCTCATCGACTCGCTCAGCGTAAATATTTTGTCAGCCCTACTAAAAACCCACGGATTTATTTTTTGCCACATACGGAATATCCCATTCGTCGAACTCGAAAAACCAGCTTGAAAAAGTGCTTCCGGATAAAGGTCATAAAGCAGGATTGAAAAGTTCATTCCTCTAAGGCGTGCCACGCACGCCGTAATGATCGGCGCTAACGGGGGATTGGTGACTACCAGGATTTTATCTGGCCTTCGATTGAAAAGCAAATAGAAACCGTAATGGGCGCTGAACAGCACCCACGAGATAAACCGCGTGAACGATGATTTTCGTTGATATGATTTGCTCCATTTGACTTTGATTGCCGGATGAAGTGGCTTTTTACCGGGTTCGATATGACCCGTAAACAGGATTACACGTTCCTCTGATTCAGCAAATGCATTGGCTACATCCACAAAAATGGGTACAGTATGCTGATTCACGAGGAGTATCATGACTAACGCTCAACAATACAATTTTCCAGTACCAGCATATCCATTTGTGTACGTAAAAAACAATCGAGCGCTTCGGCCGGAGAATTCACAATAGGTTCGTTCTCATTGAATGACGTGTTTAACAAAATTGGCACTCCGGTTTTTTTTCTAAACGCGTCGATCAGAGCATAATACCTGGGCGACACATCACGCATCACGGTTTGCAAGCGCCCGGTGCCATCAACATGTGTAACCGCAGGGATCTGCGCACGTTTGTCTTCTCTTATAAGAAATACTTTTTCCATGAAAGGAACGTCCTCATCCTTTTCAAAATACTCCGACACATACTCCTTTAAAATTGACGGAGCAAAAGGCCTGAAACTCTCCCTCCTTTTTATTTTTGAATTTAAAAGATCTTTTGCCTTTGCATTCCTTGGATCGGCAATAATTGATCGGGCGCCAAGAGCGCGAGGGCCAAACTCTGCCCTTCCCGAGAACCAGCCTACCACCCCCGGTTCGATCAGCTTCGCCACGATCTTTTCATAAAGTTCCTGGTCCTCCAAACGTTTATACTGAATACCTTTTTCCTTCAGCAGTGTTTCAATCTCTTCATTACTGAATTTACTTCCGGTATAGGCCGAAAACACGGGTGCAGTTCGCGGCTTGTTGAGATCATGGTGATAATGATAAAGCGCAGAACCCATGGACAAGCCTGCGTCATGACCTGCAGAAGGAATGTACAGTTTATCAAAGCCTGTCTTGCCAATAAACTTTCCATTGGCTACGGAGTTTTGTGCCACACCACCTGCGATGCAAATATTTTTTAGGCCGGTCCGTTTTTGAAGGTGCGAAAGTATGTGTATTAATAGTTCTTCCGTGACACGCTGTACGGAAGCAGCCATGTCCTTGTGATCCTGTGTAAGTTCGTCTCCCTGCGCACGAGGCTTGCCAAATACTTTCTCAAAATAAGTACTGAACAAATTGCCAACCACAGGAACGTGATTTTCTCCGTATGTAACCACCACTTCACGCGCCGACTTAAAATATCGTGCATCCCAGTCAAACAATCCATTCTCCTTCAACACCAACACCTTTCTGATCTTGTCAGCGTACTTTGGTACTCCGTACGGAGCAAGGCCCATTACCTTATACTCATCGCCATAATGCGGAAAACCCAGGAACTGCGTGAAAGCTGTATAAAAGGTGCCGCAGGAAACCGGGAAATCTACTGAGTCCAACACGTCAATCTGGTTGCCACGCCCAATCCCTATCATGGTCGTCGAAAAATCACCAGCCCCATCGATTGACAATATTGCAGCTTCCTCAAAAGGACTTGGGAAGAAGGCAGACCCCATATGACTTCTATGATGTTCAATGTTCCTGATCTTCGTTTTTACCTTAGATGCCTCAGCACCGAAATGTATTTCAAACTCACGCTCCAGAGATGCTATCTTTTTTCTATTCTCCAGTCGTTCACGGAGGGTTTTTAGTCCGCCAAAAGGGTCGCTGATCAGGAATCTTATTTTTTTGCCAAACTTGGCCTTTGGATCGCGACCAATCGTGATATAGTCTACCTCGTTCAGGGTAACACCCGCTTCCTTCAGGCAAAACCCGATCGCCTGAGAAGGAAAGCCTGCCCAGTGTTTTATTCTGCGAAACCGCTCTTCTTCGGTGGCCGCAATTAACTTTCCATTTACCAGAATAGCCGCTGATGAATCGGCGTGGTAGGCATTGAGTCCGAGAATGATCATGTATTACTGGAAAATAGCTTCAAGTATCGCATTTTTAAGTCATCAAAATTAAATTTTGAACGATAATAATTAAAGGAAGAAGCAGAAACTTCATCAAAGACTCTTTGGTTCCAGTTGGAGATCGTAATCAATGTTGCTTTCCATTTTTCCTTTTGCAAATTCAATGAAAATCCGGCACCAAATGCCTCAAGGTCATGCCACGGAGTTTTATCAGAAATCAAAACAGGTCTTGAGCTAGCCAGCATCTCAATAATTGCATGACCAAAATTTTCACCGTGGGTTGGCAGTACAAGGCAATGATAAAATGGAAGGGTAACAGAAATTTTATCCGGATTAATTTCGCCTTTATATTGAATTCTTTCAGGATTTGATAACGTACGGATTCTCTGAAGGCACAGATTCCAATAGTGACTGTCTTTAACGGGGCCAATGATATCCAGCTCCACGTGAGCAAGCATCGGGTCGAGCAATAATTCGAGAAAGAAAAGCAGGTTCTTTTTTTCCGCAATCAGTGAGAAATAAACGAGGCGTAGTTGTCCAGAATGTTTAACAAAAGATATTTTTTCTTCCCTTTTCACAACGGGGACGTCTGGAATAACAACGGCGTCAGCATCAAACCATGTACGAATATCCTCAGATTCCTGACTGTCCGTGGCATGCCATCCCGCATGTTTAAAAAGACCGAAGGCAGCCAGCATCTTAAGATAAAATATCTTTTTTATACTGTCATTTATTGCACCCTTCTGAAGCATACCTCTTGGGCTGATCACCGTTTTTAGATTGAGCCGATAAGTAAGCCAAAGCGGAAATAAAAAATAACGGACAGAAAGCACTCCGTTGAGGTAGATGATACTGTTGTTTTTATCGAGGCCTTTAAACGCTGCGCGTAAACTCTTATTGTCAGTAGCATACCAAACCGGGATTCCCTTCCAGGAAGTCCATTGATCCCACTCAATGCCCTTCAGTGTTTCTTTTGTGCTATATTCATAAGCACTTGTTATAATTTTTATCGAAGTTTTTTCTTTGAGCAACTCTGCAAGATTTGCCAGGGCAGTAATCGGTCCTCCTGCCGTATAGTCGGGGTAGTAATGATCATAAACAAAAATCAACTGTACCGAATTCATGCGAAGTTTTTTTCAAATTCCTGAAAAGCGATCTGTATGCGACTGAGCGAAATGCCCTGCATGCATATATTATTTGAACAAACCTCTGAAAGGCATAGTGAACAATGAATACTTTCGTTCCTGATCGCAATGTTGCCTGGAGGAGGAAACCATTTATCCGGAAAATCCCGTGAGCTGAAAATTGCTATCACCGGTGTGCCGGCGGCGTAGGACAAATGCATAGGTCCTGTATCATTTGATATGGTAATCACACATTTCGAAAGCAGGATGGCGCTTTGAACAGGGGTTAATTTACCGCAAAAAGAAATAATACCAGGATGGGTTGCTATCGCGTTTCCTAACTCAACGTCTTCTGGCCCTCCTATTACAGCAACCGCATAACCCTTATCTTTTAACCAAGTGGCTAAGGCAACGAACCTGTCGAGGGGATAGCGGTTTTGAGGCCGCTTTGCTCCGGGCACTAACCCAACGAGTCTGGCTTTCGAAGGATATTCGCGAAAAGCATGATTAAGCAACAACTCAACCATGCTCTTATCTTCGTCTCTCAGATTAAGCGGATACCCACCGACACGTGAAGCAACCTGGTGCTTCTTCAGGATGGCCAATAATCTTTCTGTCTCTGACGGAAATCGCATCCATTTTTCCTGAGTTTGACGAAATGAAAAAAACGTATGCACTCCCCACCCCCAACCTGACCTGATGTTGGCAAAGCGAAAGAAAAACATATTGCGCAGCTCTGTCAGCATCGACGCTTCGTTTTGGGGTAATTCGATTACCAAATCGTATTCGCCATCCTTTAATATTTTAAGAAGCTCCTTTGGTCTATATCCATGATAGTCGATCAACTTATCGTAATAGGCTGGGTCAAGTAATCGCTGCATGGACACAAGGTTCGTGTGAAAATTTCCGGCGTTGGTAAGAATGTGAATGGATGCATGTTTAAAGTGACTGCGAATGGCAGCAATCGCAGGCATGGCGCAGATCGTGTCTCCGATGGATCCTGTTCTGAAAACAAGAATGCGTTTTGGATTCTTCGCACGTTGATACAGGAAAAACATCACTGCCCGGAGCACCCCATTCTGCATTGCAATAACAGTCCTGACAAATGTGATTTTCAAATACTTCACGCGATCAATTTTTTGCAAGGATGTATCGCATGAAAGGCTTCAGCAAAACTTTCTGTATAAACCAAAGTACAGCAATATACAGTACCATGGCAGAGATAATGCGATTTATGGATTGTTGGTTGATTTGCAATAAATAGATCATGGGCATCGTAAGCGAATAACCTACAATCGGATTCTTACCCCAGGCAATTGCCCTGTTCCAAACCCATCCACAAAATAGTCCAAACAGAAACAATGGCACAAACATCCACGTGGCTCCAAAATCGACATAGCTTCCGGCCACCATGGATAGTGATACTGATGTATTCTTTTCTTCGATATTAAGGCCTGAATAGTAATTCAATTCCTTGCTATCGAGGAGACTGGATTTGCCAGGAAAAAACAGACGCGGCAGAAACGGTCGCGTGATACCTTCCCACCACAATGCTCCATACTCAAAACTCCTCTTTACAGGAACGTAGTTATAGACGGCATTAAAATAACGCACCAATGATAACCTGTCGATTAATACATCGAAGCCACCTTTTACATTTTCGGTTGTGGTTGTTGTTGCCAGATCAGAGATCTTGCTCAGTGCATCAGTTCGTGATACATGTACAATTTGCTGTTCAGAGCCCTTATTAACGAAATTACGGTAGTCTTTTTTTATATACGTCCAGAATGAGCCTAGATAAATGACAGGAATAATAAGCAAGGTGATAAAAATACGATTAGAAGGCCGTGAGCGAAAAAAGAACATCCAATAGGCAATGAACGAAAAATAGATCACCTCCTTAAATGACGAGAAGAATGATACAAAGCCTAACGCCATGTCCAGCATGATCAGTGTCACCAGTATCAGTTTGAATCTATTTTGAAAAAAGACGGTACAAAACAAAAGGAAAAATACAGACCATCGGAAGTAGGTCAACATAAATAATGGTTGCGCCAACCCGGGAAAAAACCAAACGTATGCACCGGCTATGACAAGTATGAAGTAAATGACGATATAAAGACGCAGCAATCGTGTGAGATTGATGCGGAGAAAAAACAGGCGAATTTCAACAAACGAAACAACAGGTGCTTTTCTGATGACCAGGACAATTCCCAGAAAAAAAAAGAAGGTCGCAAGAAAACCAAGCAAAATTACCTGATCCACCGTGCGCCCTAAAATTTCTACCTGTGAAACCTTCTTATCAAGGCTGAACGCCTTAAAAAGTTGTCCCTGGTTGAACAACCATTCGAAAAAAAAACTGAATAATAGTACCGGAGGAACAAGGGTATTAAAAAGCTGGTAGCTGAAAAATAGAAAAATGGAAATCCCGATAAAAAAAAGAAATGAATCCCTGGAATAATATGCCAGTACCATACCCAGGCATGCAAGCACAACAACCATGTTTCGGCGCATGGAATTGGCTTCTCTTATATCGATGGTAAGGTACTGGTTCAATTACTTTGCTTTATTACCTTTTCAAATTCATCCACAAAACGATCCAACCCAAAATTACGCTTCGCAAACCGAAGTACATCGTCATACATCGGCTGGTTTGTCTTGCGGTCGGCCATTTTTTTAATCATCGCACATAAATCATCGGCATCTCCCGCCTGAAATAGAAATCCAGTCACGCCGTGTTCAATCATTTCGGGAAGTCCGCCAATGTTGGACCCGATTGACGGAATACCTCTCATAGCAGCTTCAATGACGATGGTTGGATATGGATCAGGCGTACGGGTGGGTACTATCATGGCATCCACTCCCTCGTAGATCATATTTGTGTCTTTGATAAAACCCGTCCATGCAATGTAAGGCGTCAGATTAAGGGATTCAGCCAAGCTCTTCAGCTGTGTCACGTAAAGCGGGTCACCTGATCCGATGATCTTTACTAAAAACTGGCCCGGCAAAAGATTACTCAACGCCTGAAGAAGCAGGTCATGTCCCTTATGCGGCGCAACCTGCCCGGCAATAGCTATCGTCATTACATTATTGGCACCGGCCATCCTTGGTAAGCATGCAGGTTCATCAATTCCATTCTTTATGGTCACCACTTTTTTTTCATCGATCAATGCCTTCAACGATGCTGCAACGGCATCAGAGACAGAAATAAATAGCAGCACTTTCTTAGCAAAGCGTCTGAACAAATTACGGTAAAACGGCTGGTCTGAAATAATCTCATGGGACCAGTAAAAATTCCGTCTATTGCCCAGCACCGGGTATAATAAAAACAAGTGGTGAAAGTTGGTGTGAATGACAATTTCCGGATTCTCTCGTCGGATAATGCTGCGATACCTGATGAATAATCCGGGAAGATAAAGAAACTGCTCAAGCGTCATACGGATAGCGTCCCAGGTTAACGTCTTGGAAATAAACCCGATCCTTAATGCACGGTAAGGAACGTTCAGGGATTGCAAGCGATCCTTGAAATCACTGCTTCCCCACGATGACGTTATACAATAACATTCAACTCCTCTGTGTTTTAACTCTCGAATCAGTTGGAGGCACATGATCTCCTTTCCTGACACTATACCTGCCCCGCAAACAATCAAAACCCTCATACCTCTAGTACACTGTTAAACAAATTCTTAACACGGATTAATAATTTATAGTAAGTATAGTCCAAAGCAAAAGACAAAGATTGCAAGAATCGAAACTTTAAAATAAAAAGAGAAGAGAAGTTTACCATACTTGTTTTTATAAAGAGCATACATCGATGATCTAATGGTGAAAATTTGAGCACCACGAAACCAATGCCTGAAAGCTTATGAATCACATCGATAATCTGATCGGTATACTTGGGATTTATAAAATCATGAAATTCAACTGCAATCTGACAACATCGGTCCAGATATTTAATATCAGTATTGAGAAACAAATCAATTTCTGCTCCTTCTATATCAACTTTCAAAAGGTCAACGTTCTCAATAAAATTATCCTCAAGTAAAGATGAAAACGGTAACCCTCTGATCTGCTGACTATGTGTTATCCCAAAAGCACTGGCTATTTCTCTGTCCATACTGCTAGCTTCAGGGTTTTTCGAATAGTAGAAATCAGTTAGCAGAGGAGATGAAGCAACCAGCGCGTTGATCTTAATCGAATTATCAATTTCAATCTTATTCAAAAGATCCTGATTTGGCTCCACAATCAGGATACGACAACCAATTTCTTCAGCTACCTGTTTTGAAAATGTCCCTTTATTTGCGCCAAGGTCCACAATGAAGGACTGTCCTGACAGAAGAGAATGTTTTAAAAAATGATCACCAAACCTCACGATACCTTCATTACTCATCAAATATTCTATGCGATAATTAAGTGAATTTCTAAGTTTATTATAGACCTGGCTAACAAATGCTTTCATGTCACAATCGCTCCTTAAGAAAATGATGTAAACGTATCTTAAATGATTTCGCCAGTCTCGGAACACCTTCCTCCCAAAACCAAAAACGTATGGGATTCACGAAGTGCTTCGCAATAATGTCATCCACACCTTGCCTGAATTTCAGCATATACTTATCGTTCAATAGTGTGATGCTGGAATATTTTGTTGCGAAGATTGCATGAAAAATCATATCATTTACTGGCTGTGCCTGTATTTTGAGAAAGCGCTCAGCAAGATCCAGGTCCACAACCCTTCGTTGCACTCTGCCTAGCCCAGCATTCATTGGTTTCAATTTTTCTAAATTCAGTCCTGTTTCACAATCCTCTGAACTTATTCCAAGCATATAGCAAACATCCTCCATCCAGTAATTCTTGTCGTCATCTTTAAACAACTCCGTAGGCTGCCCAAAAAAAAGTACATCAGCATCAACCAGTAACATATATTTTGCCTGTGAGAGGAAATAAACGTCCAGTGCTTTTATGGCCCAAAAATCACATTTTCTATAATGAAGCAAGGCCGGATAATCTTTGAGAATGATATACATCTTCTCATCGGCTTCTTTCCGTCTCCAAATCTTTATTCCGGGATACTTGCCCTCCAGATATCTGACATCACGATCAGTAAATGAACCATCTTCGTGAATACACACTGAAAAGCTTGTGTTTGCGTAGTGAACCAGGGACCTTAACATCCACTCATACATCATGATATCCTTTCTGTTTAGCAACGTATGAACTGAAAAATTAAGTGATTTACCCAAGCAAATACTGGGCAATTCACTTATCCGATTGCCAACAACGTACCGTTGTAACAACGGCCATGAGCCTAATCGCAATGACCTCTTTATAAACGCAGGTAAGAACATTAAAGTATTATGTTGTGATACGTGAATCAACTAAAATTTATGTTTTTCTTGCCGGATTTAATTTATAAACACCGTGACGAAACACATATCCAAGACCTGACAGAAAAGCATTAATATCAACCTCCGAATGGCCCAATAACTTAAGTTGTTGGGGGTGCAGCTCAATAATCAGATTCTCAATCTGCCCGTTCCTCAAAATCGATTCTGCTCCTCGCAGTGCAAAAAATTCAAATCCCTCGATATCCACCTTAAGTAATTTAACTTTTACATTGCTGTTTATTAATTCATCCAGCGTGGTTGTAACGATCCGTTGTTTTGCCCAGATTCGATTTCTTCCCGATTTTACCAAGCCCGAAGAGCCAGTATTGACAGATGGCGTAAGGATCATTTCAGATATCTCCTTCTTATCACTTGCGGCGTAAGGTATTAACTGAACATTATATATTTCGTTAAGCTGAAGATTTTTCAGGATGATACTCCACAGTCTTTCCTGCGGTTCAATGCAGTATACTTTACCACTTTTTCCTATCTTTTTTGATGCCACAATTGAGAAATATCCCTCATTGGCTCCTAAATCAATAAAAGTATCACCTAGCTCGAGAACATGAAGTATCTTTTCCGTCATATCCGGCTCATAACACGCCTCAGTAAGCAGACGAATTCCTAAATCAGAAACAGGATCTATATAAAACGTAAACTCGTTTATAGCTATTTCCCTTCGCCTTATAAACAGACTTTTCTTGATGAGGTTGGCCAATTCGATGGGCCTCACCTGCTTACTTAAGAATTTATAAACTATCGTATTCATATATTGTCAAATATTTTCCAAAATGGATTTCCAGCGATCGCCATAGGCGTCCCAACTAAAGGTCCTCGCCTTATTTCGTGCTGCCTTCCCCATATTTTCAGCAAGGAAATTATCGAGTATAAATATCCGCATTAATTCCGCCAGCCGATTTTCATCACCTGTTTCAAAAAGAAAACCATCCACACCTTGCTTAATAATATCAGGGCCGGCAGTTGCTTCTGTAGTAATAACCGGCAACCCAGCGGCCATTGCCTCCAGGATCACCTGACCAAAGCCTTCAAAATAACTTGGGAATACGAGACAATCACATTCCTCAAGAACATGGGGCAATTGAGTGTGTGGTAAAGCTCCAAGATATTTTATCCCCGGAACACGTTGAATAGCTTTCAATGCAAACGACGAGGAAGGCCCCGCAAGCCACAATTCAGATTTTTCATGAAATTCATTATTTTTCCATACATCCAGTAAAAGAGGCAAGCCTTTTCTGGCACCCAAAAACCCAAGATATAAAAACCGGATTTTGGTTCGTCTTTTACTGCTCCTGTTTATAAAGAACGATCCTGAAACACCATATGGGTTAACTATAATTTTATTTTCATTAACACCATTCTTCAAAAGACTGTTTTTTGTGAAGGAACTAGCTACAATAATTTTTGAAGCAGACTCATATTCCTGGTGTTCGATCGTCATGAGCAACGATGATTTTTGTGGAATATCCTCAATCCATTCCGGATATCTCAACTGCAGCATGCTGAAGATTTTTACTTTTTCGACCGGATGACCAATGCTCTGGTCGAGAAAATAGGGTTTTCCAAATTGTTGTGCTCTTATACTACTCAGCCAAGATGATGTATCAAATCCTATTATTGCGTCAGCGGTTTTAAAAAAATGCACGGGAATTCTTTCCTGAAATTTTCTATTCCGGTCATACATTATGGTTTCATGATCCCCTCCTATTTTAAGTCTACATAAAGCCACAAGTTCATCCCAGGGCAGTACTACCAATTTGTGAGAAGGCACAGAACAATGTATGATGCGATTCGAAATCTGCGGCAAGACCGTCTTCGATAATTTCTTTGCGAGTCCATTCGACGAGGCGAATGCTATCCCGGTAATAAATTTATCCAGAACGTCTACGCGGTCAAGCTGACAAACGAGGCGGTGCGAATACTGCGTTCCCGGGTGAATGAGAGTAACTTTCAAAATGCTTTATAATTCCTGATACACTTAGTCAATATTGTGGTGAATACTCATAGATCTGGCCGGAACACCCGCAATCACGCTGCCCGCCGGAAAACTTTTCGTTACCACCGCCCCTGCCGCCACTACACAATAATCGCCCAATTCCACGTCCTTCAAAATAACCACCTTGGCCCCGATCCAGCAACCATTTCCAATTTTAACTTTTCCCTTTTTCATAGGGGCCTGATGCGGTTCAATTCCTATTCCAAACGTATGATTACTATCGGTGATGTATACATCCGGCCCCACCATGTTGTTGTTTCCGAATTCGATCTGGTTGCAGGCATCAATCATCAGGTTGCGATTAAAATAATTGTGGTCACCCATAATAATTTTATAACCGTCCGATGGAGTGTCTTCAGGCCATAGAAACCATCCCTCGGTGAAATGATTCAGTTTCCCAATTTTAATTTGGGTTACACGCCTTGTTCGTCCCGATTCAAACCTGTTTTGTGATCCCATGCTCATGCCAAGAAATTTGTAAACCAAAACCCTGAAACGGCTCATCACACCGTATGGAACTCTCAACAATAGTGGTTCAATTTTCTGACGCACATTTTTTTAATTTACTTATACAACAAAGATCGCCAAAATTTAAATTTTTCCATCGTCAAAGGACGTCTTCTTTGGAGCGCAGCAGGCAGCAACCTGAAAAATCCGCCCAACGCTTTAACCGTGAACCATAATGTTGCGGGAACGCTTACCCTATTTTTGACGGCAAACCAAAAATGGCTCAGGTATTTACCGCCCAGGAATGGCAATACAAGGCCTATCGGATAATACATGACTACAATGAGCAAATCATTTCGTGTAGTATGATATCGCACATTGTAATACCAAGACACGGGTCTTTGATGAGGCGCAAAATTATGAAACACGCGAATTTCCGGTGCAAAGCGAATGGAAAATCCTGCCTGATACAAATGTAGTGACACGTCCATTTCTTCTCCGCCAGAATGAAAAAATCCGGGAAACCCACCTATCGCGTTGAGCACTTCTCTTCGGTATACACATCCGCAGGTAACGTGCATTGGCAAGAGTTTGTCATTTGCCTCTAACGTGTAGGGCGAATCCGGCGTGGCAATGTTAAACATGAAGCATCCGGCATCCGTATGCAACCTGAACAACTCCGGAATCCTTGCCAACGCAAGCTCACCCGCCTCAAACCATGCATCATCGTCCAGTGAAATCACAAACGGAGCCACACCTTTTTCAATAGCTACATTACGTGCATGCGCCTGACCTTTATTTTCAGGAAGCGAGATGAAAATCAGATTGGGCCAGTGCGGAAGTACCGTGCGATCAACATGTTCTGAACAATCATCAATGATCCAGACAAAGATATCCGGACGATTCAATGCTTCATTGTTCTTAAAAAACTCGGGCAAAACATCGTACCGGTTGTAGGTGGGAACAATGACGTCTATCAACACATTCATGACGATGTGATAATTTGATACACACCTTTCATCTTTCCATACAACACCCGGGGGAGTATAAGGACATTTCTTGCGGTTCGTAAGCTGGTGATTGTACCAAAAACCTCCAATGCAGCAAGTTTCAGCTTGTCCGAAAATGAACTCCTGTTCATTATTTTTGTCATGACGAAATACCTGTTCACCAGCTGCATACTGGCAATCTCCGCAGGATTATTCTTGTGACTGCCTGGCTGGCTGTCGTGATAGATACGTGCTGTTCGTGCATTTAAAAGTATGGCAGACTTTCCGATTTGCAGTGACAATGTTACATCCTCCATCAGCGAATAGCCGTGAAAATGCGACGAGAACACAGGATCGGGCATCAGGCTTTTACGGTACAGTGTACAGGTAGTATTAAGCCATTCACAACGCACGTATTCGGGCAACGTTTCTCTGTCTTCCGGAAGCAGATTCCAGGCCGGGCCGATGACCAGGCCGGCATAGCTGTCAAGCCGTTTCCCGCTCATCAGCCTGTACATATACCTTGAAAGTTTACCAGGGGCTGTGTATCGCTGATTGGTGATCATGCTACTCACCGCCCCCGTGCCCGGCCGCTGCATGCCATCCCACAATTTTTTGATCACGTCCGCCTGCAGGTATACATCATCATCCATGAAGAGAACAAACGGAAAATTAGATTTCTTCATTCCCTGATTTCTCTGCGCAGCAGCACCGTGAACTATTGCTTTTTCCCAAAGCAACGGGGCCTTTAACAGCTGCTGTAAACTCAGTACGCGATCATGGTCAGGGAGTTCATCCGAAGCATCAATGATAATTAGCTCCGCAGGCTTCACGGTTTGCTCCGCCAATGTATGAAGACAGCGAAGCAACACATCACTGCGATTTCGTGTAGCAATAATTACTGATATCTCAACCGACACGTACACGGTATTGGTTTTTCAACTTTTCATAATTCTCCTTCCATCGCGATACCTGAAGCGAGGTTTTATGAACAGCGAACATGTTACAAACATGCTTGATTTCAGATGGATTTGTCACTTCGTGCAGTTCGGGAAGTCGCTGACCTTCATAATCGTTGAGGTAGAAGAATCTGTAATCTATAAAAAACTTATAGAACTCCTGAATCGAAGAGCCGGTATCCATCAGTGCCTGCGGATTCCATTCCAGACAAATGCCGGTATACTGATGAGTCTGCTGACCCCACATCGTTGCAGCCCCTTTCAGAACATGCACCTCCCATCCTTCAACATCGATCTTGATCACATGAGGGTGGCCGGAAACAGGAAGAAAGGCATCGAGTTGTTGTGATGATGCAATATAAATTTCAGAACCTGATCGCTGGTTCGAAGTTTCTCCCTCGGGAATAACCTGCGCAAGCATCGAGTTCCATTTGGAGTAATTCAATTTTACGAAACCGACATCGTCGCTTAGTGCCACGGCTACAGGATGAATATAATGCTGAAGGGAAAGGTCATTTACTGTGTGCATCAGGTCTGAGAAGGTTGGTGCCACGGGCTCAAAGGAGTAGATTATCGGGTCATTGTCCTTTAACAACTGTGCGAGTTGTGAAGCTACAAATCCACAGTGCCCTCCAATGTCATACAAAACCGGTCTTTTTTCGTCACATACCCAGGCAGCAGTAGCCAATACCTCACCAACATTGGAATAAGGATTATAAAATGGGTTCTCGCTAAACGTGTCACCAAGGCTAATGCGGTAGGGAAATCCAAATACTGACTCAGCAATCAATGATGTTTTTCCTATTCGTTGCAGGAAACGCAGATATGCAATTTTAAAAGTAGTTCCCATGTTTTACAAAATAACCCAATCAGGCGGAATCAATTCGGACTTGTTATTTAGAAGCACATGCCAGTTGCCCGGCGCGATCACCAATTTATTTAGTGATGGATTTAGCCACGCTCCCCACCAGCTAAAACTGCTGTTTGCAATGATCTGATGATCACATCCTGCCATGAGCATCATTTCTTCATAATCCTCAAGTCCGAAATCCGCAGCAAAGATACAATCCTTTAAAAAGGTAAAAGTATTTTTCACCCAGGTAGTATCGTCCGAAAACAAAACAATTGAAGCCTCTCCGACCTGCCCGCGAAGGTAGTCGTAAGCCCGTGCATAATATTCAACGTCCAGCGTTGAGAATCCACTTTTAGGATCGACATAATCTCCCCTGCGCACATGCATTGCCGCTGTAAGACGTTTTCCTTTCACCACTGCGAGCGCATTGAGATATTTCCGGGACGGATCTTTCAGGCGGATTTCGCTGCGGATCTGCTCTTCAATATTTTCAGCGTACAGGTACGACTGCCAAAATCCATACAGGTAAATATCAGAAGGAAGGTTAAATAAATTTCTATCGAACAAATAGAAAGTCGGCTCGCGATAAATTTTTCCTTCATATTCAAGGTTCAGCCATTGATAAACCTTGCGCCTAATGTTCCTTGCCGGAAGATAGCGGGTCACATCTTTACCGGTAAAAACAGAACCTGTAATGCAAAAATGATTTAGCTTCATGGTCCGCTGCGCTTGCTTGTATTCGTCAACGAACAGAAAACCAAGCGGAACATTGTGGTGTTGTGCCAATACTCTGCCAGCAACATACTGAAACAATTGGTTCCCCAATCCACCCATAAGGTTCACAAGGATCATGTGTTGCTGGTTTTATGAGGATGATCAAAGCGCATCAAAACATCTGCTACCTGGCTTGCATACGTCTCAATCGAAAAATTATCTCTTGCCATTTCGGCCGCGTAGGTCGCCATTTCATTACTTCTGATCGGATCATCCATCACGTGTTGCATACATGCGGCGAGTTGGCCCGCTGAGCCATCGTAAAGCAAACCATTTTTGCCATGCTGAATGAGTTCTGACGTGCCTCCGTCATTGAGGCCAATCACCGGACAAAGGGCAGCCTGCGCTTCAATGGTTATTCTTCCCAAAGCCTCAGCATGCGAACACATCAAGAGGGCTGTTGCCGATAGCAAAAAAGGATAAACATCATCCTTATATCCCAGGAATTCAACATGCTCCTTAATACCAAGCGTTTTTATCATTTCCTGTAATTTTGCCAAATATGCTTCGTCACCCTCACCGATGACAAGCAATTTAACGGAAGGATTTGCGTCCTTCAATCGAGCAATTGCTTCAATCGCTGTTTCATGGCCTTTTGAATACTGGATCAATCCGATCAGCAAAAACGTAGAAGCATTTCTTTCTTTCTTCAGCACTCTTAATCTCTCAAAATCAGCAAATTTTAAAACACCATTGTAAATCACCTTCCTGGCAGGAAAGTTATTGAGACCAAAGTGTTGCTCAATGGCTTTAGATATCAAAATCAGAAAATCTGATTGCTTTAGTATCCGTTTAAATATGCTCCAGCCAAAATCCGGGGCATGCGAATAATCTTTGTCAATGAATTCACGGAGATGCCACACGTGTTTCACGCCCGCTAGTTTTGCTCCTAAAAAACCTTCCAGGATCACACTGGAATTTGAATAGACAAGGTCGATGTTATCCGCGCGCACTGCACGTTGCACGGCAAGAGTACTTTTTACCCGTGAGAGTAGCTTGATTGTCACTGCTTTCAATGATGACAAACGTTGATAAACCCTATAATACCTGTTTTTGCTAAAATGAGCATAGCGAATCCAGGAGTGCATCGGAATAATTTTATAGGGAACCATCCTCAGTTTCAACTCTTCCTCAATCCGTCCGGGTTGTGGAATAATTATACGGACGTCAAATTGCGGTTCATACGCTCTTAACCCGTCAATAAGTGCAAGCAATGACCTGTTTGCACCATAAAGATCAGAATAGTGAGTAAGGAACAGGATTTTCAATGACGTTGGATGATATTTTTAAGCCTTTGTTATGGTATAATATTAAAAGACTCTCCTTTGCTATAGTGCGAGGAGCTCAAATTAATTGCTTGGAGCGATATACTATACTCTTTGTTCCATAACTCCATAATCTTCTTTTCACCCTCACGATACGTATCGTCCAAAAAAACGGAAAATCGTTTTTTATCCATAAATTGATTCACTATTGGCAGAGCCGGAAAACGAGAATACTTTAATTCTTTAGTATGCGCATAGGGACCATCCACGATTAAAACATCCACTGGTTTTCCTATTGACGCAAGGTGATTGGTAACAATTGCTTCATTAAACCACGTCAAACCATCCAGCGCCTTACTGCATGGAGTCAATGGCGCATGAATGAGACTTACCTGCTGCAATTTTTTATTGCTCGTTTTTACAAGTTCGCCAACTGTGTCTACCCATCCTGCCTCAGAGTCAAACGACACTAATTGGGTATCTAAATTCATTTGATCAATCAATGCTGCGATATATACGGTAGAAATACCGGAACCAAACTCAACAATTAACTTTCTCTTATTGATGATGATGTCGTTCAGAATCACCTGAATGGTGTGATGCGAGAGGCTGGAAGATGTATAAGGAAGAAAAGGAATATTTCGAACTAAGGAAGAAAGGCTTTGCTGAGCCTTTACATCTTTTTGATCATTAAAAATTTTCTTTACCAATACAACATGCTCTCTTAATCGAGCGACTACTTCATTAATACCCATCATCTCTTTAATCTTTTATAACTGGCCAGCCCCAAAGTCAATATACTATTTGGTAATAGTAAAATGAGAATCATAAAGAAATAATAAAGATTAGAAATAATAATTTTAACATTTATGATTTTGAGAGCATCCTTAGCTACTTGTTTTGCTTCTTTGAAAAAACCAAACGCAAAAAGCCTTCTGAACAAGGCTTTGTAACAAGCAAATCGTTGAACATCTAACAGTTTTGAATATCTATTTTTGTAGTGCGCGTCTACATAATCAATAGTTTTTAGACTATTACGTTGAGAGACACTAACAACTTCTAATAATGGTTTATCCACAAGTTTACCCTCTACTGTAATTCTGGCACTGCTTCCATGATTTCTTCTAAAAACTCCAAACGTCTCCTGAAAACAATACATATCGCCATGCTCTAAAAGTATAGCCTGAAGAAGCCAATCTCCACCTGGGCTATCGACAAACCAAGTGGGTAACCCTCTATTATGGAATATATTTCGAAACATTAAGCTAGAGGTGGCAGCTCCGCTACCATATTGAAGTGATTCTTTCAATGTAAACTTCTTTTCTTTTGAGCCTGCAAACCAAGTTCCAATTGCTGTTTTAAGTGTTTCGTCATACATTGCCACAGAACCACCTGTCATTACATAATCAGGATTTTTCTTTAGGAAATCAACCTGTTTTTGCAACTTTAACGGGTCAGTCCAATAGTCGTCACCTTCAAGCATTGCTACGTAAATTGCTCCACTATAAAAGCATTCGTTATACATTTGCATAGCATTTTCCATAGCTCCAAGGTTGCTCGCTCTCTGTTTCAACTCTATTTTATTGCCATATTTCAATTTCAATTCTATGCATATCTTAGAGGTTTGGTCCGTTGAAAAATCTTCTCCGATAAATAACTTGAACGAAAAATCCGTCTGCTGACTCATTACTGACTCAACAGCTTGCTCGATATAATACTCATGATTATAAGTTACCATCCAAATGGCGACCAAAATGCTATCGTGTTGCCTCTGCGTAGCCGATTCCATTTATACCAAAACCATTTCCATTGTAAAACATGTATTTCCTATTTCTAACGTTAACAATATTAGGATAACATCTCATATTATTATCCCAAAATTGGGATTCCCCAACAAATTGAACATCATCTTGTCTGTCCCATTTCATACCATCAGTCGACTCTGCATATCCAATCTTATAACTCTGAGCAGGATCAATTCTATAATTAAAGAGATTCCTGTATGAATACCACATTTTATAAATCCCATTTTCGAATTGTACTGAAGGTCTTGCTATCCCTCCTTCTTCGTCCGATTTATAGTCAATTGCGATTTTACCTTCACGATTCCACTTTACTCCATCATCAGATTCTGCGTATTTTATGTGGTAACGCGGCTCATAAATCCCTTGAATAAGTCTATATTCAGTGCATGAAAGATACCAACACTTCCATATTTTGCCATTGTAAAGAACACAACTTGATGCTGAGAAATAAGGCTCGAGGTAATTTCTATCCCAAAGGGGGCCTTCAGAATATCTTTTAAAAGTTAACCCATTGTCCTCGCTAACTGCCAGACCAACGGAATTATAGTACGGCACAGTATTTCTAATATTCCATCCAATGTAATAGAGGAACAGCTTATTCATGTTTGTTACAACGCATGAGGGCATAACCCCACAATCGTCAAAAGTGCCCGGTTTGCCAGACTCCAAAATTGGTTTATCATGCACGTACTTTATTTCAGAAGGATTGTCAGCATTAACATCGAAAAATGATACCCTTCCTACATTTCCAGCGTCACGTGATGAATAAAAAATTCTTAATGTCGAATTATCCTTAATAAAGCATGTAGGAACTTGTGCATGTGACTGAGCCCAAGGTTGGTACTTGTCGGGCAAAAATATTAAGCCCATACTTTTCCATTTTGTCATATTATTATTTCATAATTTCAAGACTACTCACTCCTTCTCGCATTTTTGCTGGCGAGCCAACATAAACGCCCCATGATTGCGTATCCTTTAACACTGACGAGTGCATTGCGACCAGAGTACCTTCAGCCAGCGTTATCCCATCACGCAACGTTGAGTTCACGCCTAAAAAACAGTAAGGCTCAATTTTGCAATGACCCGACATCACTACATGAGAAGTAAATGAAACATGATCCATAATCTCGCTATGATGCCCGATGTGATTACCACTCCACAAAACAACATTGTTACCAATTGTTGTAAAGGGTTGAATCGTATTATCCTCTAATATAAAGCAGTTATCTCCAATCGGATTGTTAAACATAGTCGCTTTACTGCTTATGTAACTGATTAAAGAATATCCCTTTGCTTTTATATTGTTATATATAGACTCACGCAATTTATTCATTCCTTTTGGTGACATCGGAGCAAACATTGCAAACTCTTCAGGTGGATATATTTTCTCTATTCCTTCAAAAGCCATTATAGGCAATCCATTGATTTCTCTGGTTGAGGGTAAATATTGCTCATTCACAGTAAACCCGATTACCTCATAATCGGAATCGTGGGTGAGATAATACCATGCCAATTCCGCAAAGTCTTGAACACCAAAAATGATAACCTTTTTCATAGTCATTTATAGATATAGGTGGTGTATTCATAAAGTCCATAATCATTTCTGATCACAAAATTACGGGTCAGGTTTTTAGTAAGAAAATCAATCAACAAATCTGTTGGTAGATGAAACAGGTCCCACCGCTCCCATTCCACGGCTTTAGACATCACATTAAAAGCTACACCCTTCTCGGCTTTATGGAAAACTGCCGTCAATAATATTTTAAAATATTCAAACATCTCATCAAATGAAAGCTCCCGTTTCTCTGTAAAAACTCCATTCATTACAATATAATCAAATGTCGGAAGCAAATCACTAGAGGTCAAAATATCCAATGAATAGTATTTATTATTCGGATACTTTGATTTACTGAGATCAATAAATTTAGAAGAGATGTCCAAGCCACTATATTCCAGATTTTTGTAATTGGACTTGCCTATAAACTCATATAAGTGAGAAGCTCCACAACCAAAATCCAATAAAGACCATCTTTCCGAAGGATCATTCTTAAAATAAACAAGATCAAGCATTACCTTGTACCTAATATTTACATCCTCTTCCTTAGGCCAGTCTACACCCAAATGCGTATCACCATATTTCTGAAGGCAATTCTCATAATGAGTAACTATTGCAGAGTATATGTTTTCAGTTTTCATAGCAACTCATAGCTATTTAAATAATCCGTAACCTGATCAATATTATTAAACATCAACACATCGATAATAGACAACCAAGGCACAAAATCATTATTAAACTGTTTGTAAACAACAGGATGCGGTTTTAAAAAATTTAACTCTATGCAACGGTCATAGAAATATTCTTTGTTATATATCTTAGTTCCGCCTAGCGCATTTATGTAATTTGAAATTTTTTCCTTCTGGCAAATGTCAATTAAGCGATCCGCTTTTCTTAACGCCTCATTGTCATAACAGTTCCTGCTTTCTTTACAAATAACTTTCAGTTTTAAAAAATTAGATATTTGTTTAACGCTGCTAATTGCCAGTTGGTCAATGAAATGGTGCTCTTCCAAAATAATAGCCTCTACTAATGGATAAACGGAATCAAAAAAAGGTGCTTTCTTGTAAGCCTGCACAATCGTCTCCAGCAATTTTCTCTTTTCCAAATGGTCAAATGCCAACTTCGTATTACAAATAGTCTTATTCTGGCTGATCCCAGAACAGGGTATTGTAAACAAAAAATCCTTCTCATTAACCAAAATTCGGTTGCGGTTTATCCATCCCTTCTTGATAAAATTTACATCATTGTAAAAAATAAATACATCAACTGCACTTATAAGCTGAAAATAGCCAATATAAGGAAACACATACGGCTGCATAATGGCAATATGAGTTTTCATTTAGTTATTCTGAATTCTTAATAAAATCCTAACGATAAGATCAATTTCCTCCGTGCTTAAATCGTGATATAGAGGAAGACACAAGACTTTTTTTGATGACTCCACAGACACAGGTACATCAAACTGATCCGTATACGGAAGCGTATTTAAAGAGGGATAAAAATACCTTCTCGGATAAATCAAATTCAAATTTAATTGTTTCAAAACCGCTAAAACGAGGTCTTCATTATCAAACATTACCGGGTAATACGCAAAGTTATAAGTTGCATTAGCGTTGATGAGTGGTCGTGTCATTCTAAGACTGGCCAATTTCGAGTCGTAATACGTACTTAGAAACTTTCTCCTCTCAAGAATCGCATCAGCATACCGCAGATTAACTAAACCCATGGCTGCATGGAATTCGCTATTCTTACCATTAATACCCAACTCTGCAAATTCTTCAATCCCTTTGTGGCCAAAGTTTCTCATGTAAGCCATTTTCTTTAACAGATCCGGATTCCTTGTAATTACTGCACCGCCCTCTATGGTATGAAATAATTTCGTGGCATGAAAGCTTGCCGTACTAACATCTCCATATTCATAAACAGATTTTCCTTTATACTTGGTTCCAAAGCAATGAGCAGCGTCATAGATCACCTTAAGATTGTGTCTTTTCGCAATAAGTTCAATGGCATCGATATCGCATGGATTCCCATAAACATGAGTAGCCAATATAGCACATGTTCTATCCGTTACAGCTGCCTCAATTTTTGACGGACTAATGTTAAGCGATTTACGATCAACATCAACAAATACAGGCCTACATCCTTCCCACACAATAGAGCTTGTGGTGGCAACATAAGAGAAGGGCGTTGTTATAATATCACCTTTCAGATCAAGTGCCCTAATCGCAATTTGAAGGGCAATTGTTCCATTACTCAAATACAATAAATGACTTACACTTAAATATTCCTTAAGCTTCAATTCCAGGTCGTTAACCAAAGGGCCGTTATTTGTCAACCAGTTTCGCTGCCATATCCCACTCAGATATAGATCATACTCTTCTTTTGGCGGAAGAAATGGCTTAGTTACGGGTATCATATTTAATCTTCAAATCTCTAAGTACGTCAATAAAAACAAAAAAAGGATCTAGTTTAATTATGTATGAAATAAAAAAATAAAATACGCTTCCTAAAAATGCAATTAAGGTAACACGAAGCACATCGGGCCAAAGTACAATCAAACTATCAGCAAAATAACACAACGCACCCATCGAAACAGCTAATGCTATTACTGGAAGTAAATCACGTACTTGTTCAATGACATAGTAATTAATAAAGCGGCCTGTGTAGTAGGAGTTTATAAAAAAAATCAAAAAGGTTAGGACAATCTGTGAATACAACAATCCATAAATTCCATAAGGAATGGCCACTACCACGCTGATAACAATAATAATTTTCTTAATAATCTCAAGCCGCAATACCAAATCACTTCTTCCTTTCACTTGCAATACACTTAAATTATATCCATGCAATGGATACATGATTCCCACAACTACCAATAGTTGAAAATAGGGTACCGAGGGCAGCCATTTTTCAGTAAACATTAATCGGAATAAAGGATAACTTATCACACCCATACCAATCAAAACAGGGGCTACCCAAAAAGTTACCTGCTGCATCATTTTTTTATATGCCAATCGAAGTCTTAGATTATCGTCTTGCATCTGTGAAAATAAGGGGAAAGTAACCTTGTTTATTGCAGAAGCAATATTGCTAACAGGCAATTGCTTCAATGAATTGGCTCTTGTATAATAGCCCAATTGTGTTGCTGAAAAATACTTACCGACAACAATGTTGTAGATGTCATCAAATATACTATTCAAAATACTGGACAACGTCATATTAAAACCAAATGCGATGTGACGCTTAAACCGAGGCATTGAGAAAACAAAGGAAGGCCTCCATGAAGATCTTAGCCACAGAAACACAAGTGTAACCACATTGCCTATGAGTTGCATATACACCAAACTCCAAACTCCATACCCATTCTTAGCCATCATTACACCGACAATTCCTGATATAACAACTGCGGGAATTTGGATAATAAAAAGCGTTCTAAAATCCATTGATCTCGTGAACTGTGCGTTTTGTACGGAGCCCAGGGAATTTGTAATGATCATTAATCCCAACACCCTGATTAATCCCGTTAATATACCTCGCTCGTAAAACTGAGCAATGAGTGGAGCCAGCAAAAAAACCAAACCATAAATAATAATACTTCCACCAATATTAAAAACAAATACAGTTGAGTAGTCCACCTGATCGGGGTCTTTCGTTCGAATCAACGAAGAGGCAAGCCCACTGTCGGTCAGCGATTGTGCTATAGCCAAAAAAATAGTGATCATACCAATCAAGCCGAATTCTTCTGGCATAAGAATTCGAGCAAGCATAATTGATATGATGAATTGAATACCCTGAAGGGTGAAACGTTCACTCACGACCCAAAAAGCACCGGCTATCGTTTTTTGTTTCAGCGACATACCATTACATTATGCTGGAACATAAGATTCATTAGCAAGCAGTGCGAGGGACTTCTTTATGGTTTCAAAGGAATAAACATCAATAACTTCCTTTGAAATAGCATTGAGCATAAGTGCATCTTGAATCCTCTCTTTTAAATCATTAATCTTACTTGTTTTAAATACAAAACCAGTTAATCCTGGTCTCATCAGATCTTCCGCACAACCCGCTTGATCAGAGCATACCACAGGCAAATTAAAGTTCATGGCTTCATTCACAGACAATCCCCAGGTTTCGCCTTGTTCAGAACATAAAACAAATACATCTGCTACCGCATAATATTTTTCGATTTCAGTTTGATTCACAAAACCAGGAAGGTACACGTTTGGTATTGCTTTCAATTCAATCAATGCCTCCATTGCCTTACGAAGCTCACCATCACCTACCATCACCAGGCATTTGCCGGGCAGCGATAAACGATGATAGGCTTCGAGTAAATCCATAGGCCGTTTTTTACTAATAAACTTTGCTGTGAACAAAATAATGCGGGAATCTACCGGCAAACCCAATAATGATCGAAGTTCTTTTTTTTGTGGCAATAACCGGGAAGCGGCTTGTTGAAATCTGGCATTATCCACGGCATAAGGAGTAAACAAAAGCCTGTTTTCTTTAACGCCATAGTATTGGTAAAAGGCTTTGTTCTGCGAGCCGATGAATAGAAATTTCTGAATGAACGGGAATAAAAAAAAACGAAATATAAATCTCTTCACGCTTCTACTGCTACCACTTTTCAATAGTTCCTGATTCAAGGGGCTTTCTGCCCTTAAACAAATGGTATGTCCGGCAAGGCGACCAAAAATAATGACGAGGATATTGGTAAGGTATGCCCACCCATGAACAATCACCACACTTTTAGGTTGCCTGAACAAAGCACTGATCATACCCGGATTGATCAAACCAAAAAAACCTTTATAGAGAGAAGGCTTCCATGATCTATTTCTAAAAAAGCGATAGGCATATCCTTCAAGCAATGGAATGTCCCATGCCACCTTGCTACCAAACTCCACATCCAGATGTTCTCTCAACGTTTCTTCTGAACAATACCAGCATGAGGCAGGTAAATCTTTGAGGTTCAGGTAAGCATAAAGTGGAGCGAAATACTGGATCGGGTGAGAGTTTATAAAAATTATTTTCTTCAAACAGAAAAAGAATTTAAACCTGAAAACGCCAACATCTCAATATGCGGATCATGACTCAGAATAATACCCATAGCCATTCTTCTTTTTACCGTAGCCATAGCCATATCCACCATAGCCGTATCCATAGCCGGGACCGGATTTATAAATATCATTCAGTACGATGCTGATATTCTTCAATTTTCCAGACTTATGAAAATCTTCAATATTTTTGAGTAAAATTTTTGGCGAGTAATTTTGACGAACCATAAATAACGTATGATCTGCATACCCTGCCAATGCAAATGCATCGGTAACAATGGCAATGGGTGGTGTATCGAGAATGATGTAATCATATTTCTCCTTCGCCAACTGCATAAACTCTTCCATTTTTTTATTCAACAGCAGTTCTGATGGGTTTGGCGGAATAGGACCACCGCTGATAAGATCCAGAGAATCATACGGTGTCTTTTGTACAACAACTTCAAAACTATCAATACCAGACAAATACGTACTTAACCCTTTTGTATTGGTCAACCCAAAATCAGAAAATAATTTAGGTTTTCTTAAGTCGGCACCTACAATCAACACGCGTTGCCCAGACAATGCAAGCACTGATGCCAGGTTGATGGACGTGAACGTTTTACCCTCGCCACTGATGGAGCTGGTGATCATGAAGACGGCTTTATCTTTATTGCCCGTAAAGTAATTGAGGTTGGAACGCAACGCACGGAACGATTCTGCAATGGCGGATTTCGGTGATTGGAGTACTTCCAGGTTAATTTCACCTTTCTTATGACCGATTCCACCAATAAACGGAATGGTGGTAATCTTCTCAATATCTTCGCGCGATTGAACGCGGGTATTGGTGAGTTCAAACAACACAAAACACAAAAGAGGAAAACCCAAACCCAACACAAATGCAATCAGGTAATTCTGTTGTGTTTTAGGACTAATGGCAGACCCTATCTGCATTGGAGGATTTACGACCACGATATCGGATGTTGTAGCAGCTTTTGAAATGCCTGCTTCCGCCTTTTTTTGAAGCAAGAAAACATAAAGATTTTCAAGTAATGAGTAGTTGCGTTGTATCGAAACGAGCTGTCTTTCTGCAAGGGGCAAGCCCCGCATTTGTTTATCTACATCAGCAATTCCTTTATTCAGGAAATCCATCTTAATTTTATCGATGGCCTTTTGATTCTTGATTGCCTCAACGATATTCTTACGTATATCTCCGATCTGACTTTTTCTTTCAATGACAAGGGGATTCTGGATATTTCCTTTGCCCATATACATGTTGATCTGTGTTTGTGCATCGATCATATCCGAAATCAGGGTCGCAAGAATACCATCATCCAAGCCCACTGACGATGGTAGTATAATCTGATCCAGACCATCGTCTATAGAAATATAGTCAGTCAGGTATTTATAATAATTTTCACGAATGATCATTTCCGTCTTCTGCAGTTCCAACTCTTCAATTTTTTGATAAAGGCGTTGAGCTTCACCATCAAGACTGGTCAGGACATTTTTATTTTTAAACACCTCTAATTGGCGTTCTGCATTTCGTAATGAATCCGTAATGGATGTTAATTGATCGGTAATAAAATCAATCGTTCGTGAAGCCGCCTGATTTTTTTTCAAAAGATCATAGGCCTGATATTGCTGAATTAACCCATGCAAAAAATCAATCTCTTTAGCAGGGTCAGAGCCATTGACGGATAGGTTGATCACACCTGAACCTTCCTCGGCCCACGATGCATCTAATTTGCCCACGTAACTTCCTGTTAATAAAGCTATCGGTGTATACGAAAACAAGAGTGGCTGATTCGCGAAGGCCGCTAAATCAACATTCTTTTGCTTTTCAACAATCATCTTTAGTTTTTCAAAAACGATCGTGTCATTAAAATTAAACTGAGAAGCGATTTTATCACCTTCTCCATCACCATTCTGGGTAAGTTTATATTTAGAATCGTTTATCACCTCAAAATAGAATCTTCTCCCACCCAGTCCGAAATCATCTACCACCTTCACCGTGACAGGAAGGTATTTATATGCTTCCGTAGTGAGTAGATTACCCTCTTTAAAAAAAGAAATTTCAAAGTCTAGTTCATCAATGGTTGCTTCAATCATCGGATAGGACCTGATGATGTACAATTCATTAAGATAATTTCTAAATCCGCTTACGAGGGGGTTGTTATACAACAACCTTCCCTCAGAGCTTTGCTCTTTCTCCTGAATGATGATGGAAGCAGTAACCGGATAAATGCGGGTGGCATAACGATTTCTTAAATAAGCAACCGTTAGGGCTATCACCAACGACAAAGCCACCAAGTACCAATAACGTAGCGCCTGATAAATAATTCGCTTGATATCAATATTGATTCCCTGTGAAGCTGAGAATTCGTTTAGCGGGTTCGTATGCGTAGGTTGGTTCAAAATCAGTTGTTTGCTATAACGTTGAACGTGAGTAAGAGTAATGCCAATGATGAGGTAATCAAAGCAAGATTCTGACCAAAGTACTTGCGGAATGGACGTTGCTTGAGCGGAGGCACAACAAGCACATCATTTTGATTTACATAGTAATATGGGGAGTTCATAAAATTTTCATCCAGCAAGTTGAGGTATACTATTTCTGTCTTGTCTCCATGCTGACGAATCAGTTTCACATTCGATCGATCGGCCAATTCACCCAGTCCGCCAGCCAACGCTATTGCCTCAAGCATACTCACCCTATTGTTTGTGAGGGTCACAGAACGTTCCCCATTTACCTCGCCCAAAACGGAGATGCGATAATTTAATAGTCTCACCTTTACTAAAGGAGAGTCCAGGTATTGATTGGCAAGTGCCTGCAGTTTATCCTGTATTTCAAAAATATTCAGTCCTTCAACTTTTACTTTGCCTACTACCTTGAAAGGAACTTCACCTTGGGGATCCACAATTTCTCCAAAAATCAATGCGTTAGCCCCAGTTGTAGTGAAGTTTTGCTGCATTTGATTTGTACTAAGAAAGTCAAAATCGCCAGGTGTTAAACTTTCAAAATGCACATATAATAGATCGTTAGGTTGAATTTTATAATCGAACGACATCAGTCCATAGCTGCGCATCACGCTGTCTTTAGGAAGGTCTTTTACGTTTACATCGTCTTTCTGAATCAGCTGCACTTGCTTGTTCATGACGCAGGAGGAAAAGATTACAACTCCTAAAATAAAGACAAGAATACTGCGACAATTTAAATTCAAAATTTCAGGTTTCAGGTTCAAAATTGCTAGTTCAGATTTCAAATTTCAAGTTTCAGATTTCGAGGCACGAAGTTAAGAATTGTGGTGGAGAATATAGAATATAGTCCCGATAGCTATCGGGATAGAATTCAGGAGCAGTTAGGAATTGGCGGTCAGGGGTGTTGGTCGATGCCTGCCTGTAGGCAGACAGGGTCAATAGTCGATAGTCCATGGTCAATTGTCTAATTGGCAACCTTATTTTTTGTTGATGTGAACAAAAAATCCTCATACGCTCTTTTAACTCCTTCAGCTAGCGTGGTCTTATGCTTGTACCCCAATGCATGGAGACGGGAGCTATCCATCAGCTTGCGGGGGGTGCCATCGGGTTTGGTGGAGTCGAAAATAATTTTTCCTTCGTACCCTACCGTCTTGCTGATCAAATGAGCAAGGTCCAGGATGGTAATCTCCTCTCCGGTTCCTACATTGATCAATGCAGGATCATTATACTCTTGCATCAGAAAATAACAGGCTTCAGCCAGGTCATCGGAGAACATGAATTCTCTCAACGGTTTACCCGATCCCCAGATAGCCACTTCTTTTTTACCTCCTACCTTCGCCTCGTGAAATCTTCGCAATAAAGCCGGTAGTACGTGCGAGTTCTCCGAATGATAATTGTCGCCAATACCATACATGTTCGTGGGCATGGCCGAGATGAAATTACATCCGTATTGCTTATGGTAGGCCTGGCATAATTTTATACCGGCAATTTTGGCAATGGCGTAAGCTTCATTGGTAGGCTCGAGGTAACCTGAAAGCAAGCTGTCTTCAGGAATAGGCTGTGGTGCAAACTTGGGATAGATGCAGGATGATCCCAGGAACAAAAGCTTTTTTACTTTATACTGATACGCTGCATGGATCACGTTATTTTGGATCATGAGGTTATCATAGAGAAAATCGGCAGGATAGGTGTTATTGGCAACGATCCCTCCTACTTTTGCTGCAGCCAGAAAAACATATTCCGGCTTTTCTCTTTCAAAAAAACGATTCACCTGAGCAGTGTCCATCAGATCCAGCTCTTGCTTTGAAGTAAACACAAGGTTTTTATACCCGTTTTTCTGCAGACACCGGAGGATTGCCGATCCTACCATTCCGCGATGGCCGGCGACGTATATTTTAGAAGAGAGCTCCAAGGAGACGTTAGATTTTAGACATTAGACTTTAGACAAATTCAATTTCAACCCTTAAATACTGACAACCTCTTCCTCGGACCTCCGACTTCGGACTTCCTGACTTTCCAACTATTTTCCAAGGAGACGTTAGATTTTAGACATTAGACTTTAGACAAATTCAATTTCAACCCTTAAATACTGACAACCTCCTCCTTCGGACTTCCGACTTCTGACCTCCGACTTTTCCAACTTTCGGACTTTCCGACTTTCCGACTTCCCAACTATTTCCCCAATTTCCAATACGCCAAAAGTTTTTCCACAAACGCCTTCATCTCATGCAGTGGTATCATGTTCGGTCCGTCACTCAGTGCCTTTTCGGGATTGGGATGAGTTTCAATAAAGAAGCCATCTACTCCTACCGCTGCTGCTGCCTTGGCGAGGTAGGGAGCGAACTGCCTGTCGCCTCCTGAAGTACCACCAAGTCCGCCGGGGCGCTGGATACTGTGCGTCACGTCAAATACAACGGGTGTATACTGGCGCATGATGGGAAGTGAACGCATATCCACCACTAAATTATGATATCCAAAACTTGACCCACGTTCAGTTATGAATACGTTGGGGTTATTTTCGCCCTTTATTTTGTCTACAGCATACTTCATATCCTCAGGGGCCATGAACTGTCCCTTCTTCACTTTCACCGATTTTCCTGTACGCGCAGCGGCAATCAACAGGTCGGTCTGACGGCAAAGGAATGCTGGGATCTGCAAAACATCGGCCACAGTAGCTACCTCGGCACACTGGCCTGATTCATGCACGTCGGTAACGATTGGAACAGCCAATTCTTTCTTTACCCGCTCCAGAATTTTTAGTCCGTCGTCTTTTGAAGGACCGCGGTATGAGCCAACAGAAGTCCGGTTGGCTTTATCGAAAGATGATTTGAAAACGTACTCGATACCGAGGTCGGCACAGATGCTTTTTACTTTTGTACCCGTTTCGATGCAGATATCGTAGCTCTCGGCAGCGCATGGTCCGGCGAAGAGGACCAGACGGTCGCCACCTATGATAATCTTATCTGTAACGTTTACTTTATTCTTAAATGTTTCCAATTACAATTTGTGTTATTCGTTGTTTGGTCGATAGTCCATGGTCGATAGTCGATAGTAAAGTCTGCCATGGACCATCGACCATGGACTATGGACTCTTTACTATTTTATCCAACTCCCCCTTCGCTGCCAGCACCAGGTCGGCTACTTCGCGTAGTGCACCGTTTCCACCTTTGGCTTGCGTCACTACGTCCACCTGACTGCGAATGTAATGCATGCCATCTGCCGGACTTGCCGACAAACCACAGGCCAACATGATCTTCAGGTCATTAATATCATCGCCCACAAATGCAACCTGCTTCTTTTTCAGTTTGTGAAAGTCAACCAGTTTTTCGAACACGGCATATTTATCCACGATACCCTGGTGGCAAAAGTCAAGTTTCAATTCCGCACTTCGCTTGCTCACAATGTTTGACTCCCGGCCCGTGATAATACCCACGACAATGCCGGCTTTTTTTAAGTGGCTGATGATGTAGCCATCCTTAACATTGAACTGCTTCGTTTCCACACCCTGATCATCGTAAATGATCTTTCCATCGGTAAGAACGCCATCGACGTCAAAAAAAATGGCTTTGATCTGGGCTGCCTTCTTTATCTGCTCTTTCGAGTACTTTTCAAGAACCTCTTTTATTGCCATGGGGGGTCGAAATTCGCTAATAATCCTCAAAATTAGGCAAAATTATTGGTTTTTCGCTCTCGCGAAGTCGGAAAGTCAGAAAGTTAGGAAAGTCAGAAAGTTAACGACTGCCCCGGCGGAAAAGTCGAAAAGTTGTCTTTCGGTCTTACAGACTTTTCGGTCTTTCTGACTTTACTAACTTTCGGTCTTCCCGACTTTCTTCTCTAAATTGGTGTCGTAACTATGCAATCATAGTTTTCAATTAAATCAGTTTAATCATAGTTCAAGACAATTGCTCCCCATGAAGTTCGTTAAAGTTGGTATCTCCGCACTCATTACTATTGCTCTGGTCTACGGGTTGAACCGCAGCTGGAATTTGGGCACGTCCATCCCACCCCTGGGAAAATTTCTCGATCCGTTTCATGGGTTTTGGCATAATGCAGAAAAGGGTGATCATGCCAATCAGCAACTTGTACTTCCCGGTTTGCAGGGCGAAGTAAACGTTGTGTATGACAGCCTTCTTATTCCCCACATCTTCGCTCAAAATGATGATGATCTTTATTTAACGCAGGGATATATTTCTGCACAACACCGTCTGTGGCAAATGGAATTTCAAACACTGTCGGCAGCAGGACGAATTTCTGAGATTTTAGGACCGCTGGCATTGGACTACGATCGCGGTCAGCGCAGATTGGGAATGACCTTTGGAGCGGAGCATAATTTAAAAAGTCTCGAAAAAAATCCTGAAGTGAATCGCGCCGCTGAAAAATTTGCTGAGGGAGTGAATGACTACATCGATGGATTGAAGTATGAAGATCTGCCCCTTGAATACAAGCTGCTTGACTATGAGCCCGAACACTGGACCACCTACAAGCTCGCGCTGGTGCAAATGAATTTTTCTCTGACTCTAAATTCGGGTGAATCGGATTTACAGAACACAAATGCGCTGACCCGGTATGGTAAAGATTTGGTTGACTTGCTTTATCCTGATCATGAACAACAGGATGCACCGATTGTGAATAATCCCAACGGATGGAAATTCAAACCGGTAACACTTGACTCGTTTGCCTCAGCGTTACCTGATCAACTTATCAATATAAAACCCGAAGTAAAAAAAGTGCGCGGTGTGGGCAGCAACAACTGGGTAGTGAACGGAACTAAGACAGCTACTGGTTCTCCCATATTATCCAATGACCCGCATTTATCACTCGGCGTACCATCCTTATGGTTTATCTTTCATTTAAACTCTCCGCATGTGAATACCATGGGAGGAACATTGGTAGGAACACCCGGCGTGATCCTTGGATTTAATGATTCCATTGCCTGGGGATGCACCAATGCCCAACGCGATCTGGTGGATTGGTATAAAATTCAATTTAAGGATACAACAAAAACAGAATACCTCAGTGATGGTGTATGGAAACCTACTAACAAAGTCGTTGAAAAGATCAACATGAAAGGCAGTGAACCTTTTTATGATACCGTGATCTATACACACCACGGCCCTGTGCGTTATGATGAAACTTTTCGGGGAGAAAATGAACACGCACAATTTGCCTATCGCTGGATTTCGCACGATGAGGCGGAACCTCTTACCGCATTTTATTTATTGAACCGCGCTAAAAATCATGCGGATTATATGAGGGCGCTGGACCATCATTTCAGCCCTGCCCAAAATTTTGTTTTTGCAGCCGTGAACGGCGACATCGCCATGCGTGTGCAGGGGAAATACCCGGTGCGCAGAAATGGCGAAGGAAAATTTATTTTGGACGGAACGAAAACATCGAGCGAGTGGCACAAGTTTATTCCGTTTGATCAAAATGTAGCCATCAAAAATCCGCCACAAGGCTATCTCTTCTCCACCAATCAATATCCTGTTGACGCTACGTATCCTTATTATATTCAGAGCGGTGACTATTATGAAACATACAGGAACAAACGCATCAATCAGTTGCTGGAAGCGAAAAACGGCATCACACCGCAGGACATGATGCAGTTTCAAAATGATAATTACAATGGCCAGGCTGCAGAAAGTCTGCCCTTTATGCTTTCACTTCTTGATCAGACCGCTTTTTCAAAAGAAGAAAAGCAAGCCGTTGATATTTTAAGCTCCTGGAATTTTTTCAATGAGGCAGAATCGGTCGCACCCATTTACTATGAAAACTGGTGGAAAGATTTTTATGCCAATCTCTGGGATGAGATGGTGGGAGAAAAAGTAGCCCTGACTGTACCTTCAGAATTCACCACCATCAATCTTATCAAAACAAAACCAGAGCTTGCGTTTTATGATTTAAAGCAGACGCCCGCGAAAGAAACATTGCGCGATCTTGTGAATCTCACTTTTAAAAGTAGTGTGAAAAAGACCGAGGACTGGAAGGTGCAACATGCTGATCAATTTCAATGGACGTATTTTAAAGACACGTATGTTGAACATCTTCTTCGTCAGGAGTCCTTAAGTTTTCATGCACGTAATGGCGGCAACAGCAGTATTCTTAATGCTTCATCACATCGGTGGGGCCCAAGCTGGCGTATGATTGTGAGTCTTGAAAAAGAAGGCGTGAAAGCCTGGGGGGTTTATCCCGGAGGGCAATCGGGAAATCCGGGAAGTAAATTTTATGGCAACCTGATGAAGGCGTGGGAAGAAGCACGGCCTTATCCATTGAAGTTTACGAACGCTGCTGAAACACTTACCCCGTCCACTTACTTTACTGTTCAATTCAAACCCGTTTCGAAATGAAATTTCTTAAAGTCATAGCTGGGACTCATATAGTGTGTGACAAGCGTCGAAGCAGAATGCAGGGTCCCGAAACGGAGACCCTGCTCAGACCAAATCGTCCAAGCAGAACGCAGGGTCCCGAAACGGAGACCCTGCTCAGACCAAAAACCATCCACGTATTTTACTGTTCAATTCAAACCCGTTTCAAAATGAAATTTCTTAAAGTCATAGCTGGGACTCATATAGTGTGTGACAAGCGTCGAAGCAGAACGCAGGGTCCCGAAACGGAGACCCTGCTTAGACCAAAAATGAAATTTCTTAAAGTCATAGCAGGGTCTCCGTCTGCCAACCGAAGCCCCGTCGTAGGTTGGCCTCGGGACCCTGCGGGCCCGATGTACGGTCTAACAATCGTCCAAGCAGAACGCAGGGTCCCGAGGCGGAGACCCTGCTTAGACCAATCCTGCTCAGACCAGACGGCCACGTATTTTACTGTTCAATTCAAACCCGTTTCAAAATGAAATTTCTTGCTCAGGTTGTGGTTACGATGATTAAAGTCATAGCAGGGTCTCCGTTTCGGGACCCTGCGGGCCTCGCTCACAGACTGACAAACGTCGAAGCAGAACGCAGGGTCCCGAGGCGGAGACCCTGCTTAGACCAATCCTGCTCAGACCAGACGGCCACGTATTTTACTGTTCAATTCAAACCCGTTTCAAAATGAAATTTCTTGCTCAGGTTTTGGTTACGATGATTGTATGTTTTGCGCTGCAATATTTTTTACCATGGTGGACCATGGCATTGGGAGCATTTGTGATCGGGTATCTTTTTGGGAATACGGGATTCACATCCTTTGGTGCAGGACTATTAGGAGTTGGACTGCTATGGTTTCTGATGGCGTATTATATTGACATCACTACAAATTCTATTTTGACAGATAAAGTAGGAAAACTTCTTCCCTTGAATGTTTTTCTGTTGACCACGCTTATTGGAGGATTGGTGGGAGGATTCGCTGCACTCACCGGAGCGCTTTTAAAGGCGAAGGGTAAAGCAAAGTATGGGATGGAGCGGTATTGATTATACGAGCAATAGGTGTCCTACACCTCAGAGGTGTAGGACACCTTCTGACGCTTTCTCAATTCAGTTCTTAACGCTCAACATCATTGCGCCTGCATGACGATTTGGAACGAAACACCAAAAAGATTGCTCAAATGAGCGAAATTCTAAATCAGCAGTTATATTTGCACTTCTTTTTCAGAAATACCCGGAGAGGTGGGTGAGTGGCTGAAACCAATAGTTTGCTAAACTGTCGTACGGGTCAAACTGTACCGGGGGTTCGAATCCCCCCCTCTCCGCTTAACTACGCTTGCTTGCACGCAATTGCAAGCTTCGTTAAGCAGGCATTATGTGGTTTGTTTACGTTCTTAAAAGTATCGAAACTCCGTTTATTTACATTGGTTCGACCAATGACTTGAACAGGAGGCTTTTAGAGCACAATGAGAAGTTGATGATTTCAACAAAACATTATGCTCCTTTTGAAATTGAAGCTTATGTTGCTGTGAAAACAGAAAAAAAGGCCAGAGAATTGGAGAAATATTTCAAAACAGGTTCAGGAAAAGCTGTTCTGAAGAAAAGAATCCTCTAAAATGTTTGGCCCGCCAAACGAAGCTTCAGCGTAGTTTGGTCTCATAGCTCAATTGGATAGAGCAGCTGCCTTCTAAGCAGCAGGTTGCTGGTTCGACTCCAGCTGGGATCACAAAAAAGAATTGGTGATTGGAGATGTTTTTATATCTTCGCGCCTCATTAAAAGTTCGGGGCGTAGCGTAGCCCGGTATCGCGCCTGGTTTGGGACCAGGAGGTCGTCAGTTCGAATCTGGCCGCCCCGACATAAATGCTCTGCGATCGCAGAGCATTTTTTGTTTATCTACTTCTCTAGTTAGTGATTAGCCTTATAGTGATTACTGTCAGATCCTTGATATCAAGGTAGAACTTCTACCTCTCAAAAATTCTTAATAAAAATCCCTATTTTTGAGGTCATGGTTTGGTTTCGTGCTTTTAGCTGGGGGGAGGTTATTCTTATTGCAGCCTTCTGTATTTTTTACGCACTTTATATCATTCGTATTGTTAAAATCAGCCGCTCCCTCTCCACTCCTTATCATAACATTTTTATAAAACTCATTCTCCGCACGGCCTACTTTGCTTTGCTGATCGTTGCGTTTCTTGGTCCTTCCTTCGGAGACTCTAAAAAGGAAATTAAGTCTGTAGGGAAAGATATTATGATCTGTGTGGATTTGTCAAAATCCATGGATGCCTATGACATCCAGCCTTCAAGAATTGAGAAAGTGAAATTTGAAATGAAGCGTGTTGTCGAAGCGTTCAATTCCGATCGTATCGGCATCATCATCTTTTCTTCAGAGGCCTTCATGCAATGTCCGCTTACGTTCGATCAGAATGCCTTGAACCTGTTTATTGAAACCATGAATTCGGGACTGGTACCCCCTACCGGTACCGATTTTGGTCCGCCTTTGCGCATGGCCTTGAAAAAACTGGAAGACCAGGAAGGCTCGTCTTCGCAGCGAAAATCGGAGGCTATCATTTTAATCAGTGATGGTGAAGATTTTGGAAAGGAAACGGATGCTATCTCAAAGGAAATTGAGGACAGGGGCATCAAATTATATACACTGGGTGTGGGTACCGAAACCGGCAGCAAGATCACTTCTGGCGTAGGTTTCAAAACTGACCGGAGTGGAAACACCGTAATATCAAAACTTAATCCTTCTTCCCTGAAAACATTGGCGCTTAAGACCGGAGGACAATATTTCGAAATCAATGAAACTAAAAATGATGTTTCTCGATTAATTACTACGATAGGCCAGATCGAAGGTGAATTGCGCGACACACGTTTTGTGGATGTATCGGCCAACCGGTACTTTTATTTTCTGCTCTTTGCACTCGTGCTTATTGTTATCGATGCTATGATATCCATGAAAACCATTCAGGTATAAACGAAGTAGTACATGAAATTTGTTTTTGGAATTTTTATTCTGCTGTTGCTCATTGATCCCGGAAAGATCAGTAGGATTAACGCATTAAAAGCTGAAGCAAAAAAGGCATATACTTCCGGGGACTACAAAACAGCAGCAGAGAAATACGCTTACCTGGTCGATTCCCTGAATGTTCATGAAGATGAAGTGATGATGAATATGGCCAATGCGTATTTCCATCTCAATGATACATCGCACGTGTTTGACGCCTACCAGGCATTGACAGCCAGCAACAATGTTAAAATCAGGTCGGTGGCCCACCAGCAATTGGGTGTTGCTAAAAACCGGCAGGGGAATTTTGAAGAAGCTCTTCAAAATTTCAAGCAGGCACTCAAGGCAGACCCTACTAACGAAGATGCCCGGTTCAATTATGAAATGGTGAAGAAAAAGCTCGAACAGAAAAAGAAGCAGGAAGAAAAGGACAAAAACAAATCCAAAGAACCTTCAGAGTTTGCTAAAAAACTAAAAGCTCAGGCTGATCGGCTTGTTTTGAATAAACAATACGAGGATGCCAATAAGCTGATGATCGATGGATTGAAGAAAGACGAGAGTGTTTCGTTTTACCAGGAGTTTATCAAAAGAACAAAAGACGTTGCTCAGATCAGGTAATGAAAACAATACTTACACTTTCACTCCTTACGCTCTCCGTAGCTTGCTTTGGTCAGACGTCTGACCTGGCATTCCACACGGCTGCAAAGCAGTATATCGCTGAAAAGACGTCAGAAGCTAAAAAGACTTTAGACGACGCGATCGTAAAATACCCGTCGGATGAACGTCTTCGCAAACTTCGGGATAAAATCAAGGAGGACGAAAAACAAAAGGAAAAGGAAAAAGAAAAACAGGATCAGGAGAAGCAAGAAAAGGAAAATCAAAAAAAGGATCAGGATAATAAGGATCAGGACCAGAAAAATCAGAAAGAAAAAGGAGAAGGAGAAGAAAAAGAGGACAAGGACGCAGAAAAAAAGAAAGATCAGGAGGAGAAGGAAGGAGAAGGTAAGGAAAGTGAAAAGCAACAAGATGCTCCCCCCTCATTAAAACAAAAACTGGATCAGATGAACATGAGCGAAGAGAAAGCGAAAATGATTCTTGATGCCTTGAAGAACCAGGAGGTTCAATACCTGCAACAAAACAAACGCAAGGCTACACAATCGAAAGATAGCAGTAAGCCGGATTGGTAAAAAGGTCCATAGTTCATGGTCGATAGTCAACAGCAGGACTTTGCCATGGAATATCGGCCATCGACATTGGATTAAATCATAAAGTATGAAAGAAGTATACATCGTTTCAGCTACCCGTACCCCGATTGGTAGTTTTGGTGGAAGTCTGGCATCATTAAGTGCCGTGAAGCTTGGAGCCATTGCCGTGCAGGGCGCCTTGCGAAACATCGGCCTTGATCCAAAAAATATTCAGGAACTGTATTTCGGAAATGTGATTTCGGCAGGCCTCGGGCAGGCTCCGGCTACTCAAGTGGCGGTGGCTGCCGGGCTTGGATATGAAATTCCATGCACCATCATCAATAAAGTCTGTGCATCGGGCATGAAGGCGATCATGCTGGGAGCACAGTCCATCATGCTGGGTCAAAATGATGTCGTGATGACCGGCGGTATGGAAAGCATGAGCAACATTCCTTACTACCTTCCCAAAGCACGCAACGGGTATAAGTTTGGCCATGGAGAAATACTGGATGGCCTCTCCTACGATGGCCTTACCGATGTTTACAATCAATGTGCGATGGGCGTTTGTGCTGACAATACAGCCAAAGAAATGAACATCACACGCAAGGAACAGGATGAGTATGCGATCGCGTCCTATAAACGATCTGCTGCTGCCTGGGCTGCAGGAAAATTCAAGGATGAAATCACTCCCGTAGAGATCACCGGAAAGAAAGGTGACGTGACTGTGTTTGCCGAAGACGAAGAATATAAAAATGTGAACTTCGAAAAAATCCCTGGCCTTAAGCCAGTCTTCACGAAAGAAGGAACCGTGACGGCTGCCAATGCCTCTACATTGAATGATGGTGCCGCGGCGGTTATCCTGATGAGCAAGGAAAAAATGATGGCGCTTGGATTGAAACCCATTGCTAAAATACGGGGCTTTGCCGATGCCGCGCAGGATCCGATGTGGTTTACTACCACGCCCACCCTTGCCATTCCTAAAGCCATGAAAGCAGCCGGTGTTACTGCCGCTGATGTTGGATTTTATGAAATTAACGAGGCCTTCTCTGCAGTGGCCATTGCCAACTCAAAAAATCTTTCCCTTAATCCTGAAAAGGTAAATATCAACGGAGGTGCTGTTGCGCTGGGTCATCCGCTGGGTGCTTCGGGAGCACGGATTACCATTACCCTGGCAAATATTTTAAAACAGCATAAAGCATCCATCGGTGTGGCCGGAATTTGCAATGGAGGTGGTGGCGCTTCTGCTATTGTGATTGAAAACGTGTAGATTCTAACCACGGTATCTCTTAACAAAATCATGCACGTTGCCGACTCAACTTGTCTATGAATTTTACACGGGGCACATTGTCATTTCCGATGAGGAAATACACCATCGAAGCAGGCGCATTTTGATTGACAATAATTGCATTCCAAAGTCGAATATCTCCTTCGGAAGCAAGTCCTTTTCCCTATGAAATCTTCACGCTAAAGGTCAACTTTCCCTCTGAAAGGATGATTTATTTCAATTTTCTTAAAATATTTTAACAGCAAAAAGACCTCACTTTTCCCTTTGCAGAGGGTATGATGTCATACCCTTAAAATGGCTGGCCCTATAGGGAAACCAATGAGTTTTCCCTGATAAGACGAGACAGAATCCGAACTTGTATTTAATGTTAAATATCAGGTGTGCCGGGCTGAGATATTATATATCAGGCTGTTACTGAAGTGTTGCTTAAGGTACTTTTTTGCGTGCGATAAAATAGCGCAGCTATGCATCACGCGACTAAGAATTTTCCATACTGAGGTGAAATCATTACCAACAGCCGAGAGTAACTTTTCCCTATGAGGATTTACGTTTTCTCCATATGAGAAGTAGTGTTTGCAATTACGCAGCAACTCGTATATTCGCCTTTGTATAAGGGTGTTTTTCATTCTTGTACTACTATAAAAACACATATAAAATTTAAAAACGCTATGGCAAAAAAAGCAAAAAAAGCTGCTAAAAAAGCAGCGAAGAAAGTAGTGAAGAAAGCAGCAAAGAAAGTGGTAAAGAAAGCTGCTAAGAAAGCTGCTAAACCAGCAAAGAAAGCAAAGAGAAAATTGAACGCAGCTTTCATGAAGGCACTTACTCCTAGTGCTACGTTAGCAAGTGTTATCGGCGGTTCAGCTGTACCACGTACTCAGGTGATCAAGAAGATCTGGGATTACATCAAGAAGAACGGACTTCAGGACAAGACCAACCGGAGAATGATCAATGCCGATGAAAAACTTAAGGTTTTGTTTGATGGCAAAAAGCAAATCTCCATGTTTGATCTTGCGAAGATCGTAAGCAAGCACGTGAGTTAATTCATTTGGAATGACAAAAAAAGCCCCGCATGTTTGTGGGGCTTTTTTGTTTCACCACGTGCCTCCATCCGTATGTCAATGCGAATTCATATCCCCGATCACATTTTATATGAAGACGATGTTATTATCGTCATTGACAAACCCGCCGGCCTGATGGTGGAGCCGGACCGGAACGGGCATCCGAATTTATTGCAACAAGTCAGGAATTATATCAAGCCCTCCGTACCTCCCGGTGAAGAAGTCTATGCACAGCATATCCACCGTCTCGACAGGCCGGTAAGTGGCGTTGTGTTGTTTGCCAAACAACGAACCGTTTTGAAAAATCTCAGTGAACAGTTTGCTGAACGAAAAGTTAAGAAATACTATCAGGCTATCACCGGGCAAATGCCCCCCATTCCAAATGGCCGCTTAGAGCATTGGCACAGGAAGGAAAAGAAAAAAGCTGTGCTCTACGAAACCGAACTGCCCTATACAGAAAAAGCTGTATTAGATTACAACGTTGTTCCAATATCCGAAAATCAATTTTTGTGGACGATTGAACTTTACACCGGGAAGTATCATCAGATCCGTGCACAATTGGCAACTCTTGGGTGCCCGGTTGTTGGCGACATGCTCTACGGATCAGCCCTGGTTTACAAGCCAGACGCCATCGCACTTCGCGCTTCAAAACTCATTTTTTTTCATCCCGTTACAAACGAAGCAATGGACATCGACGCCCGCTTGCCTTTTATAGCTTCATTTTTGTTGTATAAAAAAAAGCAGGCATCAGGATTAAATTAATCCTTTCGAAAAACTTAAATAACATTTAAAACTTGATGGTAACCAGAATTTTTATATAATTTTACTTCTACCCATACCTAAGAAATAAATGAGCCTGTATAGGACAATTCTGCTTGTTGACGATGATGCGGACGATCAGGAAATTTTTATAGACGCCGTAAAAGAAATTGATTCGTCGGTCCACTGTTTTTGTGCCAACGACGGAGAAACTGCCTTAAAACTAATTAACGAAGACGCTATCATCAAACCCGATATGCTTTTCATTGATTTGAATATGCCACGCCTCAATGGCAAACGTGTTTTGAAAGAGTTGAAAAAAACCGAGATCATGAAAGGTATTCCGGTCATTATGTATTCTACTTTTTTTGGTCCAAGCGATATCGAAGAAATAAGTGCTTCCGGAGCATCGCATTACATGATCAAATCGACCCGCTTCGATGATTTGTGTAACAGCCTGAAACACATACTTTCAAAAGCCTGGTAATCTGATAATCAGTTCTCCCGGTTCAGAGGTAACGAAATAATAAACGTAGATCCTTCATCTACTTTACTCTGCGCTGAGATAAACCCATTGTGCAATTCCGTAATTTTTTTGCAGAGCGCAAGACCCACGCCTGTTCCTGCATAGTCCCCATTTTTATGAAGTCGGCGAAACATGCCGAAAATCTCTTCCGCGTACTTTTGCTGAAATCCAATACCATTGTCTTCGATAATGATCCTGCAATACTTATTGATCGTATTTGAATCATGCTCAATCACTCCTGTGCTTACTTCGGAACGGATGGATATCCTTGGCTTTACATCTTTTCTGCGGTACTTCAGCGCATTGCTGATCAGGTTTTGAAATAAAGGCCGCATCAACGTGGGACTAACACTCAGGGCAGGAATAGGATCAATGGATATTGTGGCTTCATTCTCCTGAAATTCTTCCCGCATTTCGGTAAGCAGGTCGTTCAATATCGCATTCAAATCGCTGGTGACAAATACTGACTTATCTCCGGATATTTTGGAAAAGGTAAGGATATCAACAATCAGGGTTTGCATGCGCTCTGCCGATTTCTGAATTCGTGATACCAGATCGGCATCATCCTTAAAGACATCCTTATATTTATTGAACAGTCTGTCGCTGAACATCCTGATCTTCCGCAAGGGTTCCTGAAGATCATGAGAAGCCATAAAGGCAAAACTTTCCAACTCCTTATTGGCAGATTCCAGGTTGGCAATATTTTCCAGAAGCTTGTGATTGAGCATTTTTACCTTCTCTTCCGAGATGATACGTTCATTAACTTCACGTTCCAGGTTCTGGTTAATCATTTTTAATTTCTGTTCTTGTTCAAAGAGCAATCGGTTTTTTTTATACAAATCGATCAACACGCTAACCTTGGCGCGCAGTATATCAGGGTTAATCGGCTTGAAAATATAATCGATCGCACCAGACTGATACCCTTTATACATGTTTTCATCACCATAATTATTCGCTGTAATAAAGATGATGGGAATGTGTTTGAGCTTCTCCCGTTCGTAAATAAGCGATGCCGTTTCAAAACCGTTCAGATTAGGCATTTTCACGTCCATGAGAATCATGGCAAAATCAAACTCAGCCAGTAAAACTTTTAACGCTTCCCTTCCCGAATTTGCCTTAACGAACTGATACCCCGCCGGAGCAAGAATTGCTTCAATCGACAATAAATTATCCTCCCGGTCATCAACTAACAAAATTTTAGGTCTCATCTGATCTTTAGTCCGTTATTTACAAAACCACAAACGCATTAGCGAAAGGAGTTGATCTATTTTTACTGGTTTGGTAATATAATCAGATGCCCCGGCTTCTATACACTTCTGACGATCTCCTTTCATGGCTTTGGCAGTAACAGCAATGATTGGCAATGTACTGTTTTTATGCTCACGCCTGATTTTTTGTGTTGTTTCATACCCATCCATTTCAGGCATCATGATATCCATCAATACCATTTCAACTTTAGGGTTTTCATTCAGAATATTAATGGCTTCCTTGCCGCTTTCTGCGGTAATCACATTGATGTTGAAGCGTTCAAAAACCGTAGTAAGTGCAAAGAGGTTACGAACATCATCATCGACCACCAGGATATTTTTTCCTGTGAGTATATCTTCCTTATTACGAATGTTTTCAATGATCCTTCGTTTGTCGGCGGCAAGACTCTTGTGATTGATATGCAAATGTCCCATCGTTTCTTCCAACAAGTACTCAATCGAGTTCACACCCTTCACAATGTGTGCATTTGAATTAAGATTCACACTGTTCAATTCGGATTTGTTAAAATCCTTGGCAGAATAGACAATCACCGGCGTAAGATTATTTTTTGCTTTACTGATCTCACGAAGCAATTCCGGCCCTGCCATGTCGGGCAACGTATAATCAAGGATAATGCAATCAAAGTCTTCGCTTTTTACTTTTTCAAGCGCTTCTTTTGCCGTGCTCGCCACCGTCATGGATATTTTCTCATCCTCGTGCATCTTGGCGATCTGCGAAGAATCAAGTTCATTATCCTCAACAATCAGGATGTGCTTCTTTTCCTTATTGTGATACGTGACAATATCCTCGAACAGGTCATTCAGAATATCGTTATTGAGTGGTTTCAAAATAAAGCTTCGCGCACCACGCTTCAAAGCCAGGAGCTTGTTTTCTTCTCCTGAAATGACGTGGATCGGAATGTGCCGATACGTCAAATCATTTCGTAAAAGATCAATCACCTTCCAACCACTGGTTTCCGGAAGCTTTACGTCCAACGTAATGGCAATGGGTGTAAAGCGATTTATAAAATCAAATACCTCGAGGTAGTTGGTGGCCACGATCGCCTTCAATCCTTTTTCATGGGCTTTCTCAATAATAATTTTTCCGAATCGTAAATCATCTTCTACCACGAGCACAACTTTATCATTGGCCTGTATGTGACTTCGGTCGTCTCCGGTATCATTGATCATTTCACTCACGATATCCATATTTCTCGCTTCAACACCATCGTTGGTAATGCGCAAGTTGCCCAACAACGAGTTGATTTGATTTCCAGCTTCGTCCAGTTGAAGCTGTTGAATCACTTTCATGCTCTCGGAAACTTCGCGGGGTGAAATGCTATTCGGTAAACTGTTTAATGGAATGTAGAGTGTGAATGTACTGCCCAATCCTGCCTGGCTTTCCAATTCAATGGTACCACCCAGCAATTCGGCCAATCCGCGACTGATCGACAATCCTAATCCTGTTCCGCCATACTTACGGCTTGTTGAACCTTCGGCTTGCTGGAATGCTTCAAAGATGATCAGTTGTTTTTCCTGTGGAATACCGATACCCGTATCGCTGATGGAGAATGCAACTACTGTTGATGCAGTATCCAGCGTCGGCACACCTGGCTTCCAGTTTTTCTTCGCCTTGAAGATTTTAAGTGATACTTCGCCCTTTTCTGTAAACTTAAATGCATTGGACAACAGGTTTTTCAAGATCTGATTTAACCGTTGTATATCGGTTTCCATGGAAGCCGGAAGTTCATAATCCGTTTCAATTTTGAACCTGAGGTTTCTTGCTTCCGAGATCGGCTTAAATGTAGTCTCCACAAAGGATGTGATCTCCCCGATCTTCACGGTAGAAATGTTGGCCGAAATAAATCCTGACTCGATCTTTGAAAGGTCAAGAATGTCATTGATCAGTTGGATCAAGTCATCCCCGCATGAGTGAATGGTTTTGGCATACCGGATCTGGCGGTCGTTCAGATTACCTTCAGCATTTTCGTAGAGTTGTTGTGCAAGAATCAGCAAGCTGTTGAGCGGCGTTCTTAACTCGTGCGACATATTCGCCAAAAACTCGGATTTATATTTTGACGTAAGTGTAAGCTGTTCGGCTTTTTCTTCCAGTGACTTTCTTGCCTCTTCCACTTCTTTGTTCTTCGCTTCCACTTCATCCTTTTGTTTCACCAGCAGCAAAGCTTTGTCCTGCAACTCATCGTTGGTTCTGCGAAGCTCTTCCTGTTGTGTCTTAAGCTCACCTGCCAGCGATTGCGATTGTGCAAGAAGCTCTTCCGTTCTTGTATTGGTTTCGATGGTGTTCAACACAATTCCAAGACTTTCTGTTAATTGGTTAAGGAAGTCAAGGTGTGTTTCACTGAATTCATCGAGCGAGGCCAGTTCAATAACAGCTTTCACGTTGTTTTCAAAAAGGATCGGAAGAATGATCAGGTTTGCAGGTTTTGCTTTACCTAAGGCAGAATTTATCTTCACATACCCCTGCGGTACGTTGGTAAGTAATATCCGTTCTTTTTCATACGCGCACTGCCCTACCAATCCTTCACCAATGGCAAATTCTTTTGGAATCGTTTTCTCTTCTTTATATCCGTAAGCAGAAAATAATTGCAGCTTCAACTGCTGGCTATCGTCCTCCTGGCGTAAAATGTAGAACGCACCATAATGGGTGGATACCACCTGTGCCAACTCTGACAAAATCCGTTTTGTTACCGTCTTCAGATCCTTTTGTCCCTGAAGCATTTGCGTGAACTTCGCAAGATTTGATTTCAACCAGTCCTGATCCTGGTTCCGTAACGTAGTCTCGCGAAGGTTCGTAATCATCTGGTTGATCGTATCCTTCAATGCTTCCAACTCACCCTTCGCATCCACACGAATCGTTCGGGTCAAGTCACCCTTCGTTACGGCTGATGCTACTTCAGAAATAGAACGTACCTGTGTGGTAAGATTGGCAGCAAGCTGATTCACATTTTCTGTTAAGTCCTTCCATGTTCCCGATGCACCCGGCACACTGGCCTGTCCACCTAAACGTCCTTCCACCCCTACCTCACGCGCCACGGTCGTTACCTGCTCAGCAAACACGGCCAGTGTATCGATCATTTCATTGATTGTATCCGTTAATTGTGCAAGCTCACCTAACGCATTGATCGAAAGTTTTTGTTTCAGATTTCCCTTCGCCACGGAAGTCACAACCTTTGCAATACCCCGCACCTGGCCTGTTAAGTTGGAGGCCATCTGGTTTACCGAGTCCGTCAAATCTTTCCATGTACCTGCTACACCCCGTACTTCAGCTTGCCCTCCCAGTTTTCCTTCTGTACCCACTTCACGTGCCACGCGTGTTACCTCAAATGCAAACGAGTTAAGCTGCTCCACCATCGTGTTGATGGTATTCTTCAACTCGAGCATTTCTCCGCGCACGTCCACCGTGATCTTCTTCGACAAGTCACCATTCGCCACGGCAGTTGTAACACCGGCAATATTTCGCACCTGGTCAGTAAGGTTACCGGCCATCTGGTTTACCGAGTCAGTCAAATCTTTCCATGTACCCGCCACACCCGGCACGAATGCCTGCCCGCCAAGTTTACCTTCAGTACCTACTTCCCGGGCAACACGCGTTACTTCCGAAGCAAAACCACGCAGCTGATCCACCATCGTGTTCAGTGTATCTTTCAACTGTAAGATTTCTCCGCGTACGTCGACCGTAATTTTTTTCGACAAGTCACCGTTTGCCACCGCGATGGCCACGTTGGCAATATTCCGGATCTGTGCAGTAAGGTTACCCGCCATTTGATTCACCGAGTCAGTCAATCCTTTCCACACACCACCAACACCTTTCACCGTTGCCTGTCCGCCAAGTTTACCTTCAGAACCTACTTCACTCGCCACACGTGTTACTTCCGATGCAAAGGAATTGAGCTGATCCACCATCGTGTTGATCGTATCTTTCAACTCCAGCATTTCACCTTTTACGTCCACCGTGATTTTTTTCGACAAGTCACCTTTCGCCACGGCCGTTGTTACTTCGGCGATATTCCGAACCTGGTTCGTCAGGTTATCGGCCATTTTATTTACAGAGTCTGTTAAATCTTTCCATGTACCACCCACACCCGGCACATCGGCCTGACCACCCAGCTTACCTTCCGATCCCACTTCACGCGCTACACGCGTTACTTCAGAACCGAAACCATTGAGCTGATCCACCATCGTGTTGATTGTATTTTTCAACTCGAGCATTTCTCCCCGAACGTCCACTGCAATTTTTTTCGACAAGTCACCTTTTGCCACAGCCGTAGTAACATCAGCGATGTTACGCACCTGGTTGGTAAGGTTGGATGCCATCTGGTTTACAGAGTCTGTTAAGTCTTTCCATGTTCCACCAACACCCGGTACATTTGCCTGACCTCCCAACTGCCCTTCGGAACCTACCTCACGTGCCACACGCGTTACTTCCGAAGAGAATGAGTTAAGCTGATCCACCATGGTATTGATCGTATTCTTCAACTCAAGCAGCTCTCCTTTCGCATCCACAGTGATCTTCTTCGATAAGTCACCTTTTGCCACCGCCGTTGTTACCCCGGCAACATTTCGCACCTGGGCTGTAAGGTTACCCGCCATCTGGTTTACTGAATCCGTAAGATCCTTCCACACACCACCGACACCCTTCACCGTGGCCTGACCTCCAAGTTTTCCTTCTGTACCTACTTCAAGCGCCACGCGTGTTACTTCCGATCCAAATGAATTGAGCTGATCCACCATTGTGTTGATCGTGTTTTTCAACTCGAGCATTTCTCCCCGCACGTCCACCGTAATTTTCTTCGACAAGTCACCGTTTGCCACGGCGGTTGTTACACCCGCAATATTTCGCACCTGCCCCGTTAAGTTGGAGGCCATCTGGTTTACCGAGTCAGTAAGATCTTTCCAGATACCACCCACACCCTTTACCGTTGCCTGACCTCCCAGTTTTCCTTCTGTACCTACTTCAAGCGCCACACGCGTTACTTCCGATCCGAATGAATTGAGCTGATCCACCATCGTATTGATCGTGTTTTTCAACTCAAGCATTTCTCCGCGCACGTCCACCGTAATTTTCTTCGACAAGTCACCGTTTGCCACGGCGGTTGTTACACCCGCAATATTTCGCACCTGATTCGTCAGGTTACCTGCCATTTGATTTACAGAGTCCGTTAAATCTTTCCATGTACCACCCACACCCGGTACGTCGGCCTGTCCACCCAACTGTCCTTCCGAACCCACCTCACGTGCCACACGCGTTACTTCGGAAGAGAATGAGTTAAGCTGATCCACCATCGTGTTGATCGTGTTCTTCAACTCCAGCAACTCACCCTTTGCATCCACGGTGATTTTCTTCGACAAGTCTCCTTTCGCCACCGCGGTGGTCACACCGGCAATATTCCGAACCTGCGCAGTAAGGTTACCCGCCATCTGGTTCACCGAGTCAGTAAGATCCTTCCATACACCACCCACACCCTTTACCGTAGCTTGTCCTCCCAGTCTTCCTTCCGTTCCTACTTCAAGTGCCACACGCGTTACTTCCGATCCAAATGAATTGAGCTGATCCACCATCGTGTTGATCGTATTCTTCAACTCAAGCATTTCACCTTTTACGTCCACCGTAATTTTTTTCGAGAGATTACCCCGGGCAATGGCCGTTGTTACTTCAGCAATATTTCGCACCTGGTTGGTCAGGTTACCTGCCATATGATTTACAGAGTCTGTAAGATCTTTCCACACACCACCTACACCTTTTACCGTGGCCTGGCCACCCAATTTTCCTTCTGATCCTACTTCGCGAGCCACGCGCGTTACTTCCATGGAAAAGAGATTCAGCTGCTTCACCATGTAATTCACTTCTTTGGCGATCCGCAAAAATTCTCCTTCGAGTTTATGATCACCGATTTCCTCAGGCATCTCCTGCGATAAGTTTCCCTTTGCCACAGAACTAATTACGTGGGCGATTTCAATCGTGGGGTGTACAAGATCGGAGATCAGGATATTCAATGAATCGACACCTTCCTTCCACGAGCCTTTCGTGCTCGGTATTTCGATACGCTGTGTAAGCTTTCCCTGCTTTCCAATTGTGTTTCCAGCTTTTGTAAACTCAAGCATCATCTTCTCATTCAAGGAAATGATCTCGTTGAGTGTATCAAAGATTTTTCCGTTTATACCCACTTCATCAATGGGCATTCTTACCGTGAAATTTCCATTCTTAACTTCAGTAAGTACCCGAAGAAGTTCTCTCGAACTCATCAAATCAGACGGAGCATCCGGGTGAATCACACCGTTCGAATGTTTTCCGTTCTTCATCTTTTCTTTTTGAGGTGGCTCCTTAAGTGCTTTCTCTTTTGACATGGCTTTAGTCTTCATTACGGGAGGTTTATCTTTAAAAATAAGGCAAGGAAGAGAATTATTATAGTGCGCGGTGGCAGGAATTAAAGGCTCAAAATTTGATAGAAAAAACGGCTTGCTGTAAAAGCTAATAAATTAGCGCGGGAGGACGGGTTTCTAAAAAAAATGCCCTAAAAAGCGTCAAAAACGCTATTTCCGTGTAGAAAAAATTCCACATTTTCTACATAATATTTTTTTGCGATAAGCTTAAAAATAAGTCTAAATGGATGTAACCAATTGCATAACGTGTAGTTTCCCTACTTGTAAATCTTTTGATGGAAGCTCTTTCGGATACTGTTTTAATGACTAAGGTAAGGGATGGAGACCTGGACAAGCTAGGGTTGCTCTTTGAACGCTATAAAAGGCCGTTGTACGGATTTTTTTACGGCATGAACAGGGAGCAAGAACTCAGTGAAGATCTTGTGCAGAATACATTCCTCAGGATATTGAAATACAAACACCTCTTTCGCGGAGAGGGTGATTTCAAAGCCTGGATGTTTCACATTGCGCGTAATGTAAACATCGACCATCATCGGAAGAACAGGATCAAAGCAAAAGATGATGTGGACGACTGGCATGAAAAGCTTGGCCATCATGAACATCGATCTGCCGAAATGCAACAGGATGAAGAAAAACAGATGCTCTCCATGGCCATGGACAGACTTCCTGAAGAAAAGCGTGAGATCCTGTTGCTGAGTAAATATCAGGAGAAGAAGTATCAGGAAATCGGGGAAATACTCGGATGCACGGAAAGCACGGTAAAAGTAAAAGTGTTCAGGGCACTGCAGGAGTTAAAGGTGATTTATAAACAGTTGGAAAAATCAATGTGATATGGAAAAGAATCGTGTGGACGAATTGATTGCGAAATACAATGAGGGATTGGCCGATCCATCGGAATTAAAATGGATCGAACAACTTATTGAAAGTGGTGAAGTAAACCTTACTCAACTTCACGAACTCGCCGCATTGGACAAGCACCTGATGAATTTAGAGGCACCCCCTCCTTCTTTGCGGCTCGACGATGAATTTTATTCGATGCTGGCCAATGAAAAAAGAAAGCAACGCATCAACCGTCTGTCTTTTTCACTTCCCGATTGGAGCGTGTTGTTTCCCCGAATGGCATTTGCTATGGCCTTACTGGTTCTCGGCTTTTTTGCAGGTTATCTATTTATGGGGCCATCACAGAATTCGGAAGTTCATGAACTGACACAGGAAGTAAGTGACCTGAAGGAAATGATGATGTTTTCGCTGCTTGAAAAGGAATCTGCCACCGACAGGCTGAAGGCGGTAAGTCTTACTTCGGGAATGAGCACGGTGAGTCAGAAAGTGACAAGCGCATTATTTCAAACACTGAACAACGATGAAAATGTGAACGTGCGTCTGGCGGCCCTGGAAGCGCTGATGCCCTATGTAAAAGACAGTGCCGTGCGTGAAGGACTCGTGCAGTCTATTTCACATCAGGACTCTCCCATGGTACAGGTGGCGTTAGCGGAGTTGATGGTTTCGATCGTAGAGAAAAAATCCGTCAAGGAACTTCAAAAGATTATCGACGATCAACGTACACCTGCTGATGTTAAAAGTAAAATTCAGGAGAGCATAAGCGTTTTAATCTGATCCCGATAACTCCCGATAGCTATCGGGACGGGATTTAAACAAAAGAAAAATAAAAGAAAATGAAATCAACACTGATCATCATACTAAGCTTACTCGTTCCGTTCCTGGGTCGTGCTCAAACGTTCACGGACACCATAACAAAAACGATGAGCTTCGAGAAGAAAGATGCCGGGAATGCCGTTGTCATTGCCAATATCAATGGGCATGTAACGGTAACCGGCTATGAAGGAGACCAGGTTATTGTAGAAGTAAAACGAACCATTCATGCCAAAACGCAGGAGCGTTTGGAAACCGGTAAGAAAGAACTTCAACTGGGCACCATGGACCGCGCGGACACACTCTTGTTTTTTGTAGAAGGTGGGTGCAACCACTTTGGGAAAAAATCAAATACCGGATCTAACAGGAAAGGGCGTAATGGTGAGCGGTGGAATTACTATGGCTACGAATGGTCGGGAGAACGGTGCGATACACCTTACGATTACAAGCTCGACTTCACGGTGAAAGTGCCAACGCAGGTGAACGTACTGATCAGCACCATCAACAACGGTAACATTACCGTGAGCAACGTAAAGGGATCTGTGAATGCCAACAGTGTGAATGGCAGTATCAAACTCAGTGACCTGGCACGTGAAGCCTGGGCCAGCACGATCAATGGTGATGTAGATATTACTTACATTAAAAATCCGGAAAAGGATTGCCGGTTCTACTCACTGAATGGTGACATCAATGCGAATTTCCAGAAAGGACTGGCCGCCAACATGAGTTTTGAAAGTTTTAATGGCGATCTGTTTACCAACGTTACCCAACTCGAGAAACTACCGGCCGCTGTCAATAAGGAAGGAAAAGGGACTATGATCAAATACAAAATAAATGGAAACCGTTTTAAGATCGGTCATGGAGGCGCACTCCTCGATTTTGAAACATTCAACGGAGATGTCTATATCAAGGAATAAAATCAACAAACAAAGAAAAATGAAAAAGCTATTTTTAATAATATCGTTCATCATTGCATCAGCTTCTTTTCTGCAAGCACAAAATTCAGGTGAGTTTGCCGTGCCCCTGAGTGATCCTGCTAAACGCGGAAAGTTAAGAGCTCATATTAATTATGGATCAATTACCGTAAAGGGCACAGCCCGCAAAGATGTCCTCATTAAATATTCAGGTGAGGATGACGACGATGATGATAAGCACAAAGACAGAGATGATCGCGGTTCGGACAGAATTCGGGTGAGCGTGAATGTAAACGTGGATAAAGGTAATGACAAACCCGCTGCCAGTAAGGAAGGTTTAAAAAAAATAAGCGGATCTACCCTGGATCTTGAAGCATCTGAAAGTGGAAATGTGGTAAAAGTAAATTCCAATTCCTGGAACCAAAAGATCAACCTTGAAATTGAAGTGCCCTCCGGATTTGATGTGCAAATGCACACCTACAATGACGGAGAGTTGGTGATCAGCAACGTACAGGGAGAATTGGAATTGAATAATTACAATGGCGAGATCACGGCGGAAGCTATTTCGGGATCGGCTGTAGCCACCTCCTACAACGGCGATATTAAAGTGTCGTTCGATAAGGTCACAGAAGGAACCCCCATGTCATTCAGCACCTACAATGGCGACATTGACCTTTCGTTTCCGGCTGCGCTGAAAGCATCGCTCAAGATGAAAACCGAACAGGGAGAAATACTCAGTGGTTTTGACATGGCAATAACAAAATCCAGTCCGGTGCAGAAAAAAGATACAAAGGCCGGAACCTATAAGGTTGTAATTGATGAGTGGGTAAAAGGTGATATAAACGGTGGTGGCCCTGAATTAACGATGAAGAACTACAATGGCGATATCATCATAAGAAAAAAATAAGAACAGGTGAAAGGCTGCAAAAACGCAGCAATGAAAAAAGTCTGGCTATAATAAGCCGGACTTTTTTCATTTTACAGAATTTGGAACGCGATTTGCACCTTTGCGATGGGCATTACGTATACGATGTGTATTAACATTTTAGTAACTTGCTCAACAATCAAAACTTAATTTTATTTAGTAAAATTTAACGACTAACAATCTATTTATGAAAAACCACCAAGTTAACAAAGCGATCGTCTTTGCATCGGTATGCATGCTGATGACAATCACCATGTTTGCACAACAAAATCCTCCGGCCAGCCCACCGGCTACGGCTACAGGTAAGATTGGAGAAGCTACCATCACTATTAATTACAGCAGCCCTTCAGTGAAAGGAAGAAATGTCTGGGATCCCAATGGAACCCTTGCTCACTACGGAAAAGCATGGAGAGCCGGAGCAAATCAGGCAACAACGTTTGAAACAGATAAAGCAATTACCGTAGAAGGTAAACCTTTACCAGCAGGAAAATATTCGCTTTATGCTATTCCTAATGAAAAGGAATGGGTTTGGGTTTTTAATTCAAAGATTCCTGATTGGGGTATTGAAAGAGGAGGTGTTGTAAAGAATGATCCTGCAGCTGACGTCCTGAAAGTTACTATAAAACCAGTAAAATCAGCAACGATGAATGAACGCCTTGTTTATGAAATCACAAGCAAAGGCTTTTCGTTGAAGTGGGAAAATGTTGAAGCTCCCGTTTCAATCAAGTAATCAATTCTCATTAAAGTTAAATACCACAGCGCACAAACGCTGTGGTATTTTTATTTCTTCAAATTAATGATCAACGAAATTATTTATCGAGGAGTTTCTTAATGATCGATGAATAATATTCACCATAGTAAGGCCCTACCCAGTTCATCGCCCTCACCTCCTCTTTATGACTGAGTGTATCGTAATGCCGGTCTTCCGTGATATATCCTGTATAGTCACCATTGAAACTTGTGATCATCAGATGTTCATGCCGCAGCGAGGCCAGGGAATCAAATTTATTATTCACGGCAAGCTCTCCCGAAAAATCGCACGACGTACCCAGAAACAAAACTTCTCCTACCTTTAGATAAGTGATCTCTGCACTTAATCTTCCCAGAAGAAGTCTGAAAACCCAATCTCTCAATTTCCAATGATCTAAAATGCGAAGCTGCGACGGACCTAATTCCACGGGGATATGCTTTGTCGTAATCAGCAGTCGGTTATCCAGCTCCTCACCTTGCGTTTGTTCGATTTTCTGAACAATCATGCGCCCTGCATTTTTTGTCAACTCAAAATCCTCACCTTCCACATTGGTCAATGCATGACTGCCTACCATGCCTCCCATAAACACTGGAAAATCCCATCCTTGTTTGATTAATTCACTTACAACTTCTGCAGGATAATCGCCCGATAAACTCCTGCTCGAACTGCTGATGCTGGTGGCGTGAGCCCCATACGTAAAGACAATTGCTTTTGCACCATCCGATCGTTCAAATTTTAGTCCTCGTATTTTTCCGTCTTTTGTACCCCCCTCATCGGCCAGTCTGTTTCGCACATATTCATCAGCATTCGCCTCCCAATATTTTAAGGTTGTCCTTTTCATCGATGACTTCGCCAGCTCAAGATGAATCAGAATATTATCGGTGACCGTCGTTACCCATGCTTCATTGTACTTTCCAACAATAAAACGTCCGCCAATACTGTTTTGCCATCCGCCAACTCCGTTGTGTGTGTGTGTGGCAGTATAATAAATGAAGTATTCTTTTTTCTGGGCCTGAAGACGTTTCTCAATATTTTCTTTTATCACGGGTGGAACTAATAACAGATCCATACTGATCATAAACACCTGCGTGCTTCCGTTATTGATGGCAAGAATTCGAGCGTATAATGTATCGTGAACGTGAGTAAATGAATCACGAGGTGAGTATCCTGCCATGGGCATGGAATGGTCTGGTGTGATGGAGACACGACTCCACCCTATTCGCAGCGTGTCAGTCGGCTGATGCAGATTGAGCTGGATCGTATCCAGTTCATTCATCATATCCGTGTAAAACGATTTTTCTTTTATGTGTGTACGATCAATGGGACCAATGAGCAATGTCACAAAGCCCGCGAGAGCGAGAACGATATAAAGAATTTTTTTAAACACGAAGCAAATTACGTCTTTGGTCTGGGTCTGGGCCTGGGACGATTTGAATTTTTTCGATGGTCATTGTTTCTGGGAGATGAATGCGTTCTTACTTCAGGCTGATAGACAGGAGCGTCTCCCAAATCCGAGGGTAAAGGTAATTTTGGAACTTCTTTCCCTATTACTTTTTCAATAATTGAGAACTTGCGCTGATCTTTGTCATTGATGAACGTGATCGCAGTTCCTGTTGTCTCGGCACGGGCCGTGCGTCCAATGCGGTGAATGTAATCTTCCGGATCGTGCGGCGTCTCATAATTGATTACCAATTCGATGCCTTCAACATCAATACCGCGAGCTAAAATATCTGTACCAATGAGGATAGGTACTTTTCTGCTTTTGAATTCGCGTAGCAATTGTTCACGTTCCGGTTGCTCAAGATCAGAATGAAATGCCCTGGCTCCCAAGCCTTGACGCTTCAATTCGAATCCCAGTTTTTTTACGTTCTCTTTAGAGTTTGAAAAGATAATCGCACTGGTATAGGCACCACCTTTTAATATGTGCTTAATCAATCCCAATTTTTGATTATCATACGCCATGTAGGCTTGTTGTAAAATTCCTTCGGCTGGTTTGGCAATTGAAATGGTTATCTCTGTCGGGTTCTTCAGTATCTTACTTGCCAGGGCCCTGATTTTCGGCGGCATCGTGGCAGAGAAAAGGAGAGTCTGTCGGGTAGTTGGAAGATAGCGCATGATACGAAGTATATCATCATAAAATCCCATGTCGAGCATACGATCGGCTTCATCAAGCACAAGATGTTCCAGGCGTTCAAATTTAATTGTACCTGCTGCGAGCAGCGCGATTAGTCTTCCCGGTGTGGCAATGATAATATCGGCACCTTCATCAAGTGCCTTCCTTTGCTTGTCCCACGTGGCGCCATCTCCACCCCCATAAACAGGAATGGAACTCACGCCAAGAAAATAGGCAAACCCTTCGATCTGCTGATCAATTTGTTGTGCCAGTTCGCGTGTGGGTGCAATCACCAACGTATTCAAATGCCGATGCTCTGTGCTGACAAGCTTGTTCAAAATAGGCAGTATGTACGCGGCCGTCTTGCCCGTACCCGTTTGCGCACAGGCGATGATGTCTTTGTTGTCGAGCACAACGGGAATGGCCTGCTCCTGAATGGGTGTTGCTTTAGAAAATCCCATGGAGTCCAATCCTTCTAAAAGTCGCTCGTCGAAATTAAAATCGTGAAATGTCAATCGTTGAAGTTTAAATGTAAAAGAAAGGCCAAGCAGAGTGCCTGGCCTTACACGTTGATATATTTATTTCCTATTCTATGAGGCCAAGCTTCTTCATTTTGGCCAAAAGTGGTTTTAATTTTGCCTGCATATCCAGATCCTGGTAAATGCTAAGAAGGTTTAGCAACACCACTTCGCTTTCAGGATCCAGTTTTTCGGCTGTTTCCCAATAAGGCAAAGCAATCTTTTCTTTTTCTACAAGCACCTTATCAAGCTCAAGCTTTTTCGCTTTGTCCTGAGCAGAAATACCAAGCTGGCTCATCTGCTTTTTGATTGTCTTGACGTCCATGTAGATCATTTCAGCCAAAGCAACCTGTGCATCAAAATAAGCGGGATCCACTTTAAGGGCAGACTCGAACGATTTTTTTGCGGTTTCAGGATCCTTCAACTCATTGCTGATTAATCCCAGGAAATAAAATGCCTGTGCATCCGTAGGATCCGTCTTTACTTGTTTTTCCAAAGATGCTTTTGCTTCCGGAAGCTTATTCATTTTCACAAACATGTCAAACTCGAACTTTGGAAAGTCGGTGTTTGTCGGATTTTTCGCGATGGCTTCCTGGGCTATTTTCAAGGCCTTCTCATTATCTTTCTTCTGATCACGATAAATGGAAAACAAGGTTGTGTAGGCATCGGGAGATTTACCGCCTTTGGCTAAATATTGATTGATGTATTCAATGCTTTTGTCATACTCTTCAGCAGCGGGAGCGAACACGATTCCGGCATTCAAAATCACTGCTGTATCTTCAGGAATGAAGTACAACGTTTTATCTACATATTCTAACGCTTTCTTATAGTTCTTTTCTTTCTCGTAAGCTGCAATGGCTGTGGTGAAATAGGCCTGAGCAAACTGAGGAAGTGATTGCTCTGGCAATTTTGGTAATCCGTTTGCATCCGTTACGTAAACGGAAGATTTTCCATCGTCAAGTTTCTTAGATTCTTCCCATGACTTAATCGCTACTTTGAATGGATCTGCTTCAAGAGTATTATATTTTTCGTTTTTACTGGTATCAATAGATGCATACACAAGACCCTTCACATACCAGGCACGTGCAGCGCTTTTTGTTGGAGCACCTTTTTTATCTACCATAAATTCCTGACTTGTCGTGGTGAGGTCAATCATGGTTTTGGCTTCATCAAGCTTGCCTTCCATCAATGATTTCTCAGCCTTGGTAAGGCTTGGCTTTATCTCTTTCTGAGCCATCAAACCCAATGGAAGCAAAAAGGTAAATACTATGACGATCTTTTTCATTTCTTCTACTTTAATTTTAGTGCGACAAATGTACTATTTTCAATTCACTGGTGGTTCAGGCTCTTCTATTTTTTGAATTTTTTCAACAGAAGAAATGGCGTCTTCATCATTAAGTTTAATGACACGGACACCCTGGGTTGCCCTGCCCATTACCCTCAATTCGGCTACTTTTATACGGATACTGATTCCTGATTTATTAATAATCATCAGTTCATCATTATCACCTACTTCCTTTATGGCAACAAGCTTGCCAGTTTTTTCCGTGATGTTGATCGTTTTTACACCTTTTCCACCACGGCGTGTGATCCGGTAATCTCCCATGTCCGAACGTTTGCCATATCCCTTCTCGGAAACTACCAACAAATTAACATCTTCCCGTGTGATACATACCATTCCGATTACACGATCGGCAGATGATTCGAGTGTTACACCGCGGACGCCTGCTGCCGTGCGTCCCATAGGGCGTACATCCGATTCAGCAAAATGAACCGCCTTGCCTTCACTTTTGGCGATAACAATGTGATTCTTACCATTCGTAAGGGCAACGTTTAAAAGGCGATCTCCTTCGTGAACGGTAATCGCTGTGATGCCATTGGCCCGGGGCCTTGAGTAAGCTTCCAGGGAAGTTTTCTTGATGATACCCTGTTCTGTACAAAGAATAACAAAGTTCGTGTTCAGGTATCCTTCGTCTTCAAGATTTTTTACGTTGAGTACCGCGCGCACGGTATCGCCAGGTTCAATGTTCAGAAGATTCTGAATGGCTCTTCCTTTGGATGTTTTATTTCCTTCGGGAATTTCATAGACTTTCTTCCAGTACACTTTACCAAACGCTGTGAAGATCAACAGGTAATTATGCGCATGTGCAATAAACAAATGCTCTGTAAAATCATCTTCCTTGGTGGTGACTCCTTTTGAGCCGATGCCTCCCCTGCCTTGCGTTCTGTATTCTGACAGCGAAGTACGCTTCACATAACCCTGATTGGAAATGGTAATCAGCATTTCTTCATTCGGGATCATGTCTTCAAAGGTGATCTCATCTTCGTTGGCCATGACAAGTGTTCTTCGCGCATCACCATAACGCTCCCTGATTTCAGTCAACTCATCCTTAATGATCTGCATGCGAAGACTTTCGTTCCCTAAAATTTCTTTCAGGTGATTGATGAGTGCCATCACTTCCTTGTATTCCGCCTGAATTTTATCACGTTCCAAACCGGTGAGTCGCTGCAGGCGCATTTCCAGGATGGCCTTTGCCTGGATTTCGGAAAGACCAAATTTTTCTATTAAACCAACCTTGGCTGTATCCGGGTCTTTAGAGTTGCGTATCAATGAGATAACCTCATCCAGATGATCCAGGGCAATAAGATATCCTTCAAGAATATGAGCTCGCTTTTCTGCCTCGTTAAGGTCAAACTGAGCTCGCCGCACAACCACTTCATGACGATGTTCTACGAAGTAGACAATCAGATCCTTGAGGTTAAGTGTTTGAGGCCGGCCTTTCACCAGGGCCACATTATTGATATTAAACGATGACTGGAGTTGGGTGTACTTGTACAGATTATTGAGAACTATATTCGGAATCGCATCGCGCTTCAGGTCGTACACAACCCGGTATCCATCGCGATCAGATTCATCGCGCAAGTCGCTGATCCCTTCGATCTTCTTTTCGTTGATCAATGCAGCCGTCTTTTCAATCATGGTGGCCTTGTTCACCATGTATGGGATTTCGGTGACAACGATCTGATCTTTCCCGTTTGCGTTGGTAACAATTTCAGCCTTGGAGCGAATTACAATTCTTCCACGACCTGTCATATAGGCCTCCTGAATGCCTGAGGTTCCGTATATGATTGCCCCGGTAGGGAAATCAGGAGCCGTAATATATTTCATTAACTCAGGTATAGTAATGTTACGATTGTCGATATAGGCGATCGTACCATCGATAACTTCCGAAAGGTTATGGGGCGCCATGTTGGTGGCCATTCCTACCGCGATGCCTGAAGATCCGTTTACAAGCAGGTTAGGTACCTTTCCGGGTAGAACCGTTGGCTCTGTCAGTGAATCGTCAAAGTTAGGTTGGAAGTCAACCGTATCCTTGTTGATATCCGCCAGCATTTCTTCAGCAATTCGCTTGAGGCGGGCTTCCGTATAACGCATGGCTGCCGGGAAATCACCGTCAATCGAACCGAAATTTCCCTGACCATCTACAAGGGTGTAACGCAATGACCAATCCTGTGCCATACGCACCATCGTGTCGTACACGGATGAATCGCCGTGGGGATGGTATTTACCCAACACCTCCCCTACGATACGGGCTGATTTCTTATACGGCTTGTTGTAATTGACCCCCAACTCAAGCATACCATACAGCACTCTCCGATGAACTGGCTTGAGGCCATCGCGTACATCGGGCAATGCGCGGGAAACGATAACCGACATCGAATAATCGATGTAAGCACCGCGCATTTCGTCTTCAATATTGATTGGAATTATATTCTGCTTGCCTGGGGTAGGACTTTGAATTTCTTCTGCCACTTCGCTTGTTAGTTATCTGAATTTTAAGGCTAAAACATCACCATTTTTTTGGCGTTTCAAGGTAATCAAAAACCACCAATAAGCCGCTGATTTTAGAGTAGAAAATGAACAAATTCTTGGTCCGGAAACGGGTTAGTAAGGGTTGAGCTTTTTCTTGTTTTTTCCCTTGTATTTAATCAACCTCGGATAGTTCTCACCATAGATGGGATTCTGTTTTTTGAATATGGGATGCACCTGGCTTCTGTACTCCCTGTCACCATGCGCGTGATTGATCTGAATACGACAATCTTTGTTATAACATTTAGGCAATTCAGGCAGCCGGTAGCTTAGCCCTACGTTGACGTAAAATGCATTCATGTAATGATTGATCGACTTGCCCACTTCAGGCACTGAAAGCGTATAGTTTTTGATCTCAAATGAAGGTCGCGCAAAAACCCGCAGGTACTCAGAAAGTTCCCATTCGGCCATAACACCAATATTGGTATACAGCCCTTTTTTGATCAGACTTTTATCAAACTTCTTGTTCAGTTTATACCCTCCAATTTGCGCATCTGCAGTAAACAGAATATTCTGCCAACGATAAAATGAAATACCCAGTATCCCATAATACTTTTTGGTAAATCCGCTGATTGAATTGGGTTTGAATGAGGCAATGTTCGAAGTATACGAAATGGGACGGAGCTCATTGAGGGTCATGTATTCCATAGAAAACCCTCCTCCAATTCGATAGCGTTGAAGGAACTCATAGTGCACGGTAGCAGCCAGCGGGATATTGAGTGCATTACCTTTAAATCCAAGTTTGGCCGTATCGGAACTCACCAGGAATCCCGTAGAAATAATCGTTGTTGTATCTGCACTTACCGTATTGATCCAGTTGGTAAACAGCGGTGTTGTAGAACCACTTGAAAAAATTTTTGGCGCTATCCCCGGATCCTGGTAAACTCCAAAACCGTCCAGCTTATGATGAAAGAATGTATTGCCATATCCCGTGCTGACCCCGAAACGCAAATTGCTGAGTACTTTTCGAACCGGATTCTTTTTCCGCTTGGCATAGAAATTCTCGAGTGGAAAAGTTAGTTCGTCTTCATCCTTATCCTCTTTCGTTTTAGGGTCTTGTGCATTCACAGAAAGGGATACGCTGGATATCAGCATATACAGGAACAGCGCTATCGTGCTTTGCTTAACCAGGGTATGTTATTTCAATTCTTGTTGGTAAAGATACGAACTAAGAAATTGATTTAAGTTGCTGAATCGTCCCTGCAGGATCACTCGAAGAAAACACAAAATTTCCTGTTACGAGCACATGTGCTCCGGCATCGAGGAGTTTTTTTGCATTTTTCAGATTCACACCACCATCAATTTCTATCAATGCCTTCGATCCTTTGCGCTCGATAAGGTCTTTTAGCCTGGCAATTTTATCGTATGTATTTTCGATGAACTTCTGACCTCCGAAACCTGGGTTTACCGACATCATGCAGATCAGATCAATATCCTGAATGACATCCTGGAGTGCGTCGATGGGTGTATGCGGATTCATAGCTACACCGGCCTTGCATCCCAGATCTTTGATCTGTTCGATGGAACGATGCAGGTGAGGACAAGCTTCAATATGTACTGAAATGGTGCTCGCTCCTGCTTTCGCGAATGCTGCTACATACTGCTCCGGCTGAACAATCATGAGATGCACATCCAGCGGCTTTTTTGCGTGCCTGTTGATTGCTTCCATCACGGGAAGTCCAAAGGAAATATTCGGCACAAACCGTCCGTCCATAATGTCGACATGAATCCAGTCGGCATTGCTTTGATTTAACATTTTTATTTCCTTTTCCAGGTTGGCAAAGTCAGCGGCAAGCAGCGATGGTGCAATAAGAGGTGTCATGCCGGCAAAGATAGTGAGGAATGACTGATTGTCCACGGTCCACGGTCGACAGACCATGGTTGACTGTTCAATTGACTAGGGAAATCCATTACAGTTTTACCAGCCGGATTGTTTTTAGAAACGTATCCGATTTTACCTTGAACAGGTAAATGCCAGCGGCTATATCGGAAACATCATACTCGATAGGATTATTTTGCCAGGTGATTGAAATGACGTCTGAGGAAAGAAGTTTGCCCTGTGTATCAAAAACAGAAATGGTTACCATGGCATTATCGGGATTCTTCAATTCGATTCTTACGGATGAACTTGCCGGATTGGGACTGAGAAAAACCTCATCATCAAGGGCAGATGATTCAATGTAATTTTTTACCGAAATGAAATGTGGTATGCCATAGCCTTTTAAATTGTCGGGGTGAGTAGCCTGATCAGCTGAATGAATAATCGCGTCATAGACTTCCCTGGCAGTCAGGTACGGAAAAGCCTGCCATACCCCAGCTGCCAGACTAGCCATCAACGGGGCGGAAAATGAAGTGCCTTGTGATGTACCAGGAGACCCATTGGGCGTAATGATTGAAACCCCTGTACCCAACGCCATAACATCCGGTTTAATTCGGTTATCACTTGTTGGCCCGATAGAGCTAAACGAAGCTCGTGTTTCATTGGCCGTTACGGCTCCCGTTGCAAGAATGCCTTGCACGTCGGCAGGGGCTGTAATGTATCGCCATGAATTGTTTCCCTCATTGCCTGCACTACATACCACAATGATTCCTTTTGCCAGTGCACGCTGCGCTGCCTGCGAGACAATCGTGGTCGATCCGTTTAATTGAGCGATCGTATAATTCATAGCGTTATCATCAAATGTGTTGTATCCCAGGGAGGATGTAATGACATCAACCCCTGCACTGTCCGCGCGCTCAGCAGCAAACAACCAATTGAATTCTTCAACTCTGTACTCACTACCCGAATCTTCAGTGATATAAAGTTGGAAATTAGCCTCGTACGTTCCTCCTGTAAAGAAATCAGGTACGTACGCAGCCATGGTAGAAAGTACCCCAGTTCCATGATCGTCAAATCCATATACCTGGGATGTGTTTCGTACCATATCGTAGGTGTACTTGATTTTTTGATTCTGAAACAAATGTGCAAACGGTGACGTGATATTGACACCATCAAATCCGCTGTCAAAAACGGCAATTGTGATGCCTTCACCTTTATATCCGGCAGCTTGCATCTCGTTAATTCCCAACATCTCAAGCTGTGTTGTTGTGATTGATGAAGCGGGTGATTGTTTAAGTCGTTTGTTGATACCGCTTCTTCCGTTGGAAAGTTTATGACCTGGAGCCACCAATGTAGATTTGTCTACAAAGGGTAATGAATTGATATCCTGACGTATTTCTTCGGTGGATTCAATGAGCAAGCAGTTTAACCAGCGTGATGTAAAAAAAGTTTTTGCTCCCTTGGCCTTTACCTGACTTACATACGTACTGTTCACAGGAATATCATCGGGTGTTGCAGGAGCCAGTTGTTGCCTGGTTCTTCTCTCGATCGATTTTGCAGAAAGAAATTGCTCCGGTTGATTAACGGAATACGGGCTTCCACTTTTATCTTTAAAGAAAACAACATAACGATTTACCTGACCGGATGAAATGACGGGAGCAGCCAAAAGAAACAATATTATTATTCTAATAACCCCCATACTCGTTAATCACCTGCTTGTAGATAAACCCCTTTATAATTTCCTGCTTACCCGCGCACGCACCCGTACTGCAGTATTCAAGAATCGTGCTCTCTTTATAAATCAAACCTACCTCTAAAGCATAAACCTCGTTCCTTACATCCTTACCCAAAATTACGTCAATCTCATCGCTTTGCGCGACCGTAACAGTTTTATCAAACGACAAATTGGAGTTGATTTCATACCGATCAGAAATGTTCTCAAGTGTATAAATATCGCAAGATTCTTTCGTAGTTCCGCAATCTTCATTTCCTCCTAAATTATTCAACATATTACCATTCCAGTCCTTGTTCTCTGCAAAAGGAAAAGAAAGCTTTACATAGGGAATATTTTCCTCATTCACGACAACTTGCTTATCATCAACCCGGGCTGACCAGGTATCCACCGGTGACCAGGATGAAGCAGGATTATTCCTTTTGGTGCGTGTGATTATATAGACGTATCCCCCATTTTGGTTGGGAAATGAATCTGATACCTCGGTGTGGAGTTGGTAAGCAAGTTTCACGGTATGGATCTGATCAATTTGTGTTTCCTCTACATCGTAAATCTGGTAGGCACCCACTTTTAAAGGAAAATAAGCTGCATCGTTTTCCGGTACAGGTTCTTCCGTACTATCGCACGAGCAAACCGATATCAATAAGGATATTGAAAGCCCAAAACTTCGTATTAACGCACGATGCCATCTCATCACAATAGCAAAGTTATTTTTTCTTTTTGATATTTGGCCCATGTCATTGAAAACGAAAGTAAAAGTCGGGAATATTACCAATCTAAGTGATGCACGATATTGCGCCGGGATGGGTGTTGATCTGCTCGGGTTTCCCGTGAAAAATGCAGACGGCTCCCTCCTGTCACCTGATAAATTCACCGATATCACCGGATGGGTTTCAGGTCCTGAATTTGTGCTTGAGGCTGAAGAAACAGATCTCACGGAATTATATAAAACCATAAGCAGGTATCCTGCACAATATTTGCAACTTGATGCTTCACAGCTGGACTTATTTGATCCCGCCCATATTGAACGCTTGATTATCTCTTTTGATATTCATTATTGGGAAAAATGGAAAAATAAAATCCTGCAGGCTCGTCCCTCGATCGAATACCTTTTAATCAGGAATGACAGCGAAGGTAACCCCACAGATCTTCAAGTGCTTATTGATGAAATGGCCCAATATTGCCCCGTTCTTTTGGGCTTTGGCATTGTAAAAGAAAATCTTTTGGAAGTACTTCATCTCTCCATCGCTGGTATTTCCCTTCAGGGAAGCGAAGAGGAAAAGCCCGGCATGAAGGATTACAACCAGCTTGCCGATATTCTGGAAGGACTGGAGACAGAGTAATCTATTTGGGAGCGAATCGCTTCATTAAGGCTTCCACGGATTTTTCAACAATATCAGGAAATTCAATTTCCGGTCGCTTCGTTTCGTCAAGCCACTTTTCAATTTTCTTTATTGATTTTTTCCTGACTTTCTTGAGCACGGGTACTCCCAATTGTTTTAGAGATGCAGCATTGCAATGCTGCTCATACTGTGTCTTCATAGGAACAACCAACAATTTCTTATTGAGGTGCAATACTTCAGCTGGTGTTTCGAAGCCTGCCCCGGTGAGTACACCTGCACTTGTCACTACACTCGCCACGAAATCATCACCGCTCACGGGAAACACCGAAACCTTACCGATGTGATACGGCTTTGACGTGTGTTTGGAAAAAATATGCCACTTCACATTTAGCGGTAGTAGCAGAGAGACCAGTTTCTTATCATCATAAGCTGGTAAGTACACAGTGTAATGCCCAAGATCTTTCACCCTGGCTTCGCGAATGGCTGCTCGAATAACGGGCGTAAAAATATTTTTGTCGTATTCCTTAAAGTGGAACCCGATATATTTTTTTACAGGAGCATAATTATTCAGCAGCCACTCTCCAAAGGGATCGACAAATTTAGGGCGTGGAGATTTTTTTGACAGCAACGCAGACTGATGACTCAAGGCAACGATGGGGACTTCTTTTTTCTTTGCAGCCCATGCGGTAATCGGTTCAAAATCATTAATGATCAGGTCATACTTTTCTACTGGAAAGTTATGAATCTCCTTCATCACATCCTTCGAGCTGTTTTTTTGGAACGTCTTTAAAAAATTGATACCACCGCTCTTGCCAAAATAAAAACTGAGTCCTTTGGATTTGTATTTGACCGGGTAAGGAAGGGAAACTTCGGCTTGCGCTCCGCTCACAAACAGATCAAGGTCTCCGTATTTTTTTATTTCAGGAATAATATCAACGGCCCTGCTGAGGTGACCGTTTCCTGTTCCCTGAATGGCATAAAGGATTTTCATTTTCGGGTCATAAATTCATTGACAAGGTCTTTAAATATCTCGTCACTATCCAGTTTATTTTGAAAGCGCTTGGAGAGCTTAATGGACTGTGCATAGAGGTCCTCGGAAAAACGATAAATACTCCATCGACCGTTGTTATACTCCAACGAAGTCATATTTTCGATCCAGTCCCCGGAATTCAGATAGGTCACTTCACCTTTTTCGGTCACAATCTTTTTTATTTCCGGTTGATGGATGTGCCCGCACACGACATAATCGTAGCCATTATGAATGGCAATATCCGCTGCCGTTTGTTCAAAATTGTTAATGAATTTTACGGCAGTCTTTACGCTGTCTTTCACTTTTTTAGACAACGAAATGGGACTCCTTCCGATAGCTTTTAAAATGAAATTCACGAAGGCATTGAGGAGGATGAGCGAATCGTATCCTACTGCACCCAGCTTGGCAATCCACTTTGAATGTTGCATCGTTACATCAAACACATCGCCATGAAATATCCAGGCCGATTTTCCATTGAGGTGAAGTACTTTCTTGTTATCTATTTTAAATGATCCTAATCGGAAGCCCGCAAACTTTCGAAGCATTTCGTCATGATTGCCCGTGAGGTAGGTGATCTTGGTTCCTTTTGCAAGCAATCCTGTAATGTGTTTGATCACCTGCATATGCGATTGCGGCCAGTAGCGTTTGCTGAACTGCCACATGTCGATAATGTCGCCGTTAAGAATTAATCGTTTAGGTTTGATGGTTTTCAGATAGCGGAGAAGTTCTTCGGCATGGCAGCCGTATGTGCCAAGGTGAATATCGGAGATGACAACTAATTCTACTTCCCGTTTCTTTTTTCCCATTAAGTTAAATACTACTCATCACAATATACTGAATACATATGCAATTTATGCGTCGACTATTATGAAATCATCACGACAGTATTACCGAATTGTTTCTGATCGCTTTAGTCGCGTAAACCTTAGCATAAGGCGTGTGACCGCTGTTTGCTTCAGTCTGCAGCGGTCTGACGCCTTCACGTCTTTTCATTGCGATTCATGAGCAAAATTGAACCTGAGATATTTTATTTTCTCCCCTTGTTCTGAAAACATTTGCTCATACTTGGTCTGGATGTCAAAACATTCGGGACGTAGTTCAGATTCGTACAAATTATCCGTCGACTTAAAGTTTACGATATCGTTGCGCGTTTGCAATTCCTCCAGCGTGTAATTGAATAGATCGGTATTGTCAGTCTTGAACCGAAAGAAACCATCCGGCTTTAACACCCGTTTGTACAAATTAAGAAACCTGGAATTTGTAAGTCTTCTTTTAATGTCTCTTTTCTTTGGTCGCGGATCCGGGAACGTAAGCCAGATTTCATCGACTTCACCACGTTGAAAAAAATTCTCGATGGTGAGTATCTGGGCTCTCACAAATGCAACATTCGTTAAGTTCTGTTCTACAGCTAACGTACTTCCTTTCCAAATGCGGTCACCTTTTAAGTCCAGTCCTACATAATTTCTTTGCTGAAAGCGAGAGGCCAATCCAATAGTATACTCTCCCCTTCCACACGCCAGTTCAATGGTAATTGGATTTTGATTTTTGAAAAACCGGTCATTCCAATGCCCTTTGACTTCAAAATAGATTTCTTTACCCGGCTCAAGTACATTGTCTCGTTCTGAAATAATTCTAAACCGCTCTAGCTTCTGCTTCATCGTTTTGTTTATAGTTCCTCGATCTCGGCAACCACAAAGGTGCTACCGCCAATAAAAATAAGATCATTACGCATGGCATTTCGTTTTGCCTCGTGAATGGCATACTGTACATCCTCAATGACAATTCCCCGGAGACCAAATTCGCTGGCTTTTTCCGCTAACTGATGTGCTTCCAATGCACGCGGAATTTTTGCCTGACAGAAATAATAGAAAGCTTCCCTGGGCAACAATCGCAAGGCATCGCTGATATCTTTATCTTTCACCATACCCAATACGATGTACAGACTCATGTAAGAAAGCTGTTGGATCTGTTTTACTACTTCAGCCATGCCCGCCGGATTGTGAGCCGTATCACAATAGATCAATGGATGATCTCCAAGCTTTTGCCATCTTCCTTTCAATCCCGTCAGTGCAACAGTATGTTCAATCCCCTCGCGAATGTGGTTTACTGAAACGGCAAGACCCAGTTCGTTCAATTTTTCGGCGGTGAGAATGACACCCTTTATGTTTTTCTTCTGATAAAAATTTCCTTTCAATTCGGGATTAAGATTTTCAAAAAGTATTTTTCCGTTTTTCAAAATAAGATATTGGCCTTCGGCACCATCCTGTACTTCAATCGCTTCTGAAGCAAATGCAATTTCTGAATGCTGTTCGCGTGCTTTTTCAATAAACACCTCTTTCACTTCTTCCTGATATTCACTGATGATTACCGGAACCTTCTGTTTAATAATTCCGGCCTTTTCGAATGCAATTTCAGGCAATGTATCACCGAGGATATCCTTATGGTCAAAACTGATATTGGTGATCAGCGAAAGCAGCGGTGTAATCACGTTTGTGGAGTCAAGCCGGCCGCCCAACCCAACTTCAATGACAGCGATATCAACCTGTTGACTGGCAAAATAATCAAAAGCCATCGCTACGGTAATTTCAAAGAAGGAAGGATGAAGTTCTTCAATCTTAGGTTTGATTCGCTTTACAAAATCAACAATGAACCCCTGTTCAATTTCTGCGCCATCGATCTTAATACGTTCCGTAAACGCTTTCAGGTGAGGCGATGTGTAGAGACCTGTCTTATATCCCGCGCATTGCAAAATAGCAGATAGCATATGCGATGAACTTCCCTTTCCATTGGTTCCGGCAATGTGGATGGATTTAAATTTCAACTGCGGATCACCCAATGCTGCACAGAGCTTCATCGTATTGCTGAGATCGGCTTTGTAAGCGCTTGCCCCTACCCGCTGAAAAACGGGAAGATTCTTATAGAGGTAATCAACGGTTTCGGCGTAGTTCATACGAGGCGCGAAGATACGCGCCGTAAACAAAAAAGCCATCCGTTTTTGCGGATGGCTTCGATGTATTTTAAAAAATCTATTTACCGAACTTGATCAGTTTATATCCGGCGGAAAGCATAAAGACGTTATTCTTTGTGCTGTTTGGATTTGAACCATCATTGATCTCGGAAAGGCCCAAATTATAACGCGCATCAACCGTGAGACCAAAAGGCAGATCCCAGCCTAATCCCATACTGGCGGCAACATCAGAACCCTTATAAAAATCTTTTACGTCCTGAACGCTGGAAGTACTTCCCACCGTCTGCTTAACTTCCGCTGTGGTGAGAAAACCAAACTGAGGACCAGCTTGTAGATTTAATCCAAGAGGAAGGTAGAACTTTAACATGACCGGCACATTGATATAATCAAAATTAGCCTCGTAGCTCGTAGTGCTTACCGTGTAATTCGTGCCTTGTTTTGAAAAAAGAATTTCAGGTTGAATGGCGAATGCTGTAATCTTAATTAATGCGAAGGCGCCAGCGTGATACCCGGTACGATTTTCATAGTTCGCGGATGCTGAACTTTTCACATCCAGATTGGCAAAATTGAGTCCGCCTTTAATGCCAAGAGAAAACTGAGCCTGAGACCAGACCGGAGCCGATAAGCCAGTGATCAGAAGAACTGTTAGAATGGTTACTGTTTTTTTCATGGATATTGAGGGTTTATTTTTCAATTAAACGAATAAAAACTATGCCGGATTATCCAGCTACGGTATTATTTGGTTGTTTTATCGAACAAAAGTATACAAAAGTAACCCTTAATGACATTTCAGACAATATCATTCATCACATTTCAAACTGATCGAGTTTAAAGTTTTCTTTTGTATAGGTATACGCTGTTTCAAATATTTCCTGTGCCCTGCCAATTTCAAATACCTTAAAGCGATCCATATTGGGCGGCTCAATAAATACATCACAGAACGTGCGGCTACTCTGTGTATTCGCATAAATAGCGATGAGCAAACTTCGTTCAATCATTACCTTTATACTTCGCGCATCAAAATCATCACTGATCGCGTTGCAGTGTGAGCCCACAATAAAATCACATTTGTCCTGAATAGGAAACACAGGAAAATTATCCAACAGACCACCATCGACATACAAGCCTTCATGAAAGCTTACCGGACTAAAGATTGCCGGTATGCTGCACGATGATATAATGGCCGGTACAAGTTCCCCTTCTGAAAAATAGTGAATCCTTCCCTTTCTGATATCCGTTGCTGCCACGAACAACGGAATCTTCAATGCCGCAAAGTTGTTTTCAGGTATGGCTTTCAGTAACATGTCTCTCAAGCCAGCCATGGTAAAGAATCCAGCCCGGGCCCATGATGGTCGCATCGATTTTAATATGGAAAGTGCTTTAATAAGCTCAAGAATTTCATCCGGTGTATACCCATGCGCATAGAGGGCCGCAATAATAGATCCAGCGCTTGTACCCGATGCCACAGAGAATTTTATTCCAAGTTCATCAAGTGCTTTCAACACACCGATATGCGCGATTCCTCTGACTCCACCTCCTGATAAAACAATTCCTATCTTCATTCAGCATGTTAAATATCACGCAGTGCAAAAGTTCTGTCCAGCACAATTCCTTTCTCAGAACGTTTCACCGTGCAACATTCGTGTACAGGGTCATGCTCTAAAAACAAAATATAATTCCTGTCTGCAGCCTCTGTAAGAAATTTCTCTTTTTCCTTAAGCGTGATCAGTGGGCGTGTATCATAACTCATCACGTAAGGCAATGGAACATGGCCCGCTGAAGGAAGCAAATCAGACACAAAACAAATCGTCTTTCCTTTATATGAAATCATGGGTACCATCAGGTGATCGGTGTGTCCTGAGAAATATTGAATCTGAAATTGAGAAAAAGGAGATTCCCGGGAAGGATCAATAAATTGAAGGTGGCCGCTCTCCTGCATGGGCAGAATATTATCTTTCAGAAAACTTGCCTTCTCGCGGGCATTGGGTTGCGTAGCCCATTGCCAATGCTCTGCATTGGACCAGTAGGTAGCCTGTTTAAACGTCAATACCAGTTTTCTATCTTCGTAGCAGACTCCTCCGCCACAATGGTCAAAATGCAAATGCGTGAGGAACATATCGGTGACCTGATCTTCCGAGAATCCTGCAGCTGCTAATGATTTGGATAATGTGTCGTCGCCGTGCAGATCATAATGGCTGAAGAACTTTGCGTCTTGTTTATTTCCGATGCCATTGTCGATCAAAATTAATTTGTCGTTGTCTTCAATCAGCAGGCAGCGCATCGCCCAGGTACAAAGATTTTTCTCGTCGGGTGGATTCAGTTTTTGCCAGATCACTTTGGGAACCACACCAAACATAGCTCCACCATCCAATTTAAAAAATCCGGTATTGATGACGTGAAGATTCATACTACAATATTCAAAATTTAACATTCAATCCCGATAAATATCGGGATCAAAATTTCTACAGATTCGGTATATTAAAAAAGCTGCGCGAAGGCAGCCTTAATTTGATCCCGATGGTTATCGGGATTTAAATTTGAAATTTTGAATTATTCCTTCACCACGCCCATCGCACAGAACTTATCAATACGTTTGCTGATCCTGTCTTGTGGGGAAAGTGCGTTCAATTCTTTATAGGCTTCCAGGATTGTACGCTTTACTTCTTTTGCCATCCCCTGTACATCGCGATGCGCGCCTCCAAGCGGCTCTTTAATAATACCGTCAACGAGGTTCAGGCCAAGCATGTCTTTACCTGTTAGTTTTAATACTTCGGCGGCCTGTTCTTTGTAGTCCCAGGTTCTCCATAAAATAGCAGAGCAATTCTCTGGTGAAATCACCGAATACCAGGAGTTCTCCAGCATCAACACTTTATCTCCAATACCAATTCCCAACGCACCTCCGGATGCACCTTCGCCAATGATGATGCAAATGATGGGCACTTTGAGCATGAACATCTCTTTTAAATTTCTTGCGATCGCCTCACCCTGGCCGCGCTCTTCTGCTTCCAAACCCGGAAATGCACCCGGCGTATCGATGAACGTAACAATAGGCTTATTATATTTTTCAGCAATGCGCATAAGACGTAGTGCCTTGCGATACCCTTCCGGGTTTGCCATACCAAAATTACGCATCTGGCGCTGCTTGGTGTTGCGGCCTTTCTGTTGGCCGATTAACATGAACGTTTGTCCGTCGATCGTTCCGAGTCCACCGACCATGGCTTTATCATCGCCGATGTTGCGGTCGCCATGCAGTTCAATAAAATCCGTTGTGATCTCGTAAATGTAATCCAGGGTGTACGGCCGATCCGGATGACGTGACAACTGTACGCGTTGCCAGCCCGTGAGATTCTCGAACGTTTCTTTCTTCAATTCAACCAGTTTTTTCTCCAGGGCCTTTACGGCAGATTTGACAGTAACGTCACTGTCGTCGGCCAACTGCATCATGTCTTCCAGCTTCGATTCCAGCTCGGCAATGGGCTTTTCAAAATCCAATAAATTCATTCAATACCTATTAGGGAGTACAAAATTAGTAGAATTTCGGAATAGTTAAATTTTGCGTTTCTTGTATGGCGATAGTAAAGGTGATCCTATTTTGGTTCGTTTTTTGTATCCTATCCATTTTTACCTTCTGTTGGAAACATGCTGGTCAGATTTTTAAGGGTATTTGGACTTCCCACGTTGTTTTTCCTTTCGTCAGGAAGTTCCTTCGCACAAGACGATTGTGAATTACGTAAAGATCAGGAAGGAATAAAAATTTATGCATGCAAATCACCCCAATCCAAGTATAGAACGATTAAAGCAGAGTTTGAGGTAAATGCTTCATTGAATGACTTTGCTGCTGTGATGTTGGATATCGACAAGTACATCCATTGGCAATACAAAACCGTAAAGTCACACGTTGTAAAGAAAATCGATGAAAATGAACTGGTGTATTACACCGAAATCGGTGCACCCTGGCCGATGAGCAATCGTGATGTGACCGTGCACCTGAAACTAGTACGTGATGTGCCTGCAAAAAAAATGACCATCACTTCTAAAAGTGTTGAAGGCTATCTGCCTGAAAAGGAAAACATGGTACGCGTTCCGATGTCAAACGCTACCTGGGTGGTTACTGCCTTGAGTGAAATGAAATCGAAAGTTAATTACAGGCTCGAGGTGGAACCCGGTGGATCCGTATCCCCCTGGATGTTGAACATGGTATCGGATGAAGGACCTTTTGAATCTTTTCGCGACCTGAGAAAAATGTTTCATGCGAAAAAATAAAATCTCTCCAATCTTTGGATGACTCATATCCACACGGATAAACTAGAAGTCTGTAGAACATTATACTCATCCCTACTTCGCTTCCAGGATGAAAAATTCGGCATTGTTATTGAGTCTCAAACCGGAACGCTAACCAACTTGCCATGCAGCACGGACAGGTCGAAGACCAAAGACAAAACCGATTTACAAACGCAAATAAGGAACTCGATACTTTTATTTATCATCTGTCACACCATCTCAAGGCTCCATTGTCTTCCATCCTTGGATTGACAAACCTTGCCTTGAATAACGCACCGAAGACAACCGATGATTTCATTACTTATTTTTCTATGATCCGTCAAAGCGCGCTGAGCATGGAGCATAAGCTTTCAGAACTGCTTCACTATTCAAAAAATGCATTAGGTGAAGTGAACGTGGAAAAGATTGATCTGTCGAAGATCCTGCATGAAGCTTTTAACGATATGAAGTATCTGCCTGGACATGAATTCATCGAATTTCATGTCAGTGTCAATGATGACCAGCCTTTCTTTTCCGATGCGTACCGCATCAGTGCTATTTTGGAAAACCTGATCACCAATGCCATTAAATACAGTGACCGAAATAAAGAGAAAAGTTTTATCCATATAAAAGCTCAGATCATTCCTGAACAAGTGCTCATTACTTTTCACGACAACGGGATCGGCATCGCCGATGATCAATTGGATAAAGTGTTTAACATGTTCTATCGGGCCACCGGCACAAGCTCTGGTTCCGGTCTCGGCCTTTATCTTGTGGGTGAGATGATGAATACATTGAAGGGAAACATTGAAATCTCATCGACGTTCGGCAAGGAAACTCATATTACGCTTACCATTCCCAACAATCCTCCGCGCATGGAAGTGTCTTTAAATGATCACCTGGATGAGTAAGGCCAAATAAAAAAGGGGTTATGTTATAACCCCTTGATTATCAGTTTTTTAAGCGGTCCGGACGGGACTCGAACCCGCGACCTCCTGCGTGACAGGCAGGCATTCTAACCAGCTGAACTACCAGACCTTTAGAAACAGGGTGCAAAGATAACCGTAGGGTTCTTCAATACAAATGTTACCCATTATTTTTCTTTGGAATAAAACCCGGTTCATTTATCTCCATACATGTTCTTCATGCGCTTCATCGAGTTCATCACCACTTTTTCTGTAATGAACGGAAACAGTTTTGTGATTGCATAATTGACCTTACCCACCACCGTAAGCACGGTGCTTTTTTTTCTGTATTCAATATTCCTTAAAATCGCTGAAGCTGTTTCATGCTGAGTCATCTGCAGCCACGCCGGACGGGCTGCTACCTCAATAAATTCTCCCGTGGCATTCAGCACTCTTTTTTCAGGATCATTTTCGGTGAACCCTACATACACAATTCCGATGTGAATGCCTCGCTCCTTCACTTCCATGCGTAACGATTGACTCAATGCGGTGAGCGCCATCTTAGAAACACTGTACGCGGAAGATTTCGGGAGGCCATACAATCCGGCAATGCTCGAAATGAAAACAATACTTCCTTTTGTACTTTCAATATGCTTTAATGCAGACATGGAAGGATAAACCGATCCCAGGATATTCGCATCAATTACTTTTTTGAAAATCTCGGGTTTGGTGTTTGCAAAATCTGCATTCAGTGAAACTCCGGCATTGTTAATCAACACGTCCAATCTTCCAAAGCGTTCTATCGTTTTGTCAATCAGCATGCTCGCCTGTTGCGGATCAGAGACATCGGCAGCGACCGAAAGAACATCACTCCCGGAAGGAAATGACTTTACTGCTGCTTCAAGTTTTTTGTCATCCCTCCCATTGATCACAACCTTCGCACCCTGCTGTGCGAGCAAGAGCGACACGGTTCTGCCAATGCCTACTCCAGAACCTGTGACAATGATAACTTTATCTTTAAAGAACATCGTTATTTGGGTAAGTATCCGTTCTGCCTGAACCAGGCAATGGCGTCTTCAATAGCAACTTCAATGGACGTTTGCGGAAGACCCAACTCACGCACTGCCTTTTGTGCTGTGTACACAAAATCGTCGCACGCAATTTGAGCAAGCGGGTACGTAACATCGGCTGGTTTGCCGGTAATGGTCGTTACAAGTGAACCCACACGGCCATAAGCCTTCACAAGAAAAGCAGGCATTGGAATCGCAGGTGACTTCACTCCTGCTATCGTGGCAATCTTATCAAACATTTCTTTAAATGTAAGATTTTCATTTCCGAGAATATAAGACTCCCCCGTCCTGCCTTTTGTCATGGCAGCCACAACGCCTTTCGCTGCATCCTTTACATAAATATAGTTTTTCGATCCTGGAGAATAACCAGGCAATTTTCCTTCGCATACGGCGATAATCATTTTCCCTGAACTTGGTCCTGTATCCAACGGCCCGAGCATGAACGTGGGATTTACAATGACCGCATTCAATTTATGAATTGAAACATACTGCAATACCAGCAAATGTGCTTCATATTTACTGTCCATATAATCCAATCCATACTTTGAGGCTGCATACGGGTTTGTTTCATCACCAGGCTTGGTTGATGTACCCGGGCCAAATGAGTTGGCTGTGCCTACATAAACAAGACGCTGCATGGATGTTTCAACACAGGCATCCAATACATTCTTTGTCCCAGTAATATTGATCTCGCGTTGTTTAGCAGACCGATAAGGAAACATTGCCGTACTGGCCGCCGTGTGAATAACACATCCGCAGTCTTTCATCGAATTAACCAGAAACTCCTTATCTAAAATATTTCCTTCAAGAATGTTGACGGGAAGTCCTTCAAGGGTAGGATACGGCTTTCCTTTTTCTACCATGGCATTCACAGTGTGACCTTGCGCCAGTAGTTCACGAACAATGTTACTTCCAAGAAATCCGGATGCACCGGTAATCAATACGTTCATAAGCCGGCAAAACTATCTCGTTCAGAGAAGTTATCCAAATGATGATCCCGGACGGGATTAATGCTTCGTTTTGTTATCGATCTTCAGACAGGCAATCATCTCGGGACTCAGCGAACTTGCATACGCCCCGTAAGCATCCATGAGCAATCCCTTTATTCCACGTTTGGAACTGATCGCATAAAGTACTGCACTGTCATCGGGATCGTTCATCCCTTCAAAACGGTGTACTTCGTCTACGTGAAATTCCTCCGGGCCAAGTTTTAAATTCAGCGGCGGACATTCAAGCCAATGCGGGTGCAGATTAAAGTCGTTTTGATAACCATCTTGTTTTAGCTGACGGATGGCTTCCTGCAGTGTTTCAAATGTCTTCATCGTGAAATAATAAAGTGGTAATTTAGCATTACTGAAAGCATGAAAAAAGCACAAATCCTCTTCTGTCTCGTCTTTATGTTGCTGTTTACCTCATGCAGTTTACTGAACAAAAAGAATACTCAGGAAGTTGCTAAGCCCCGCTATCATCACGGATGGTATAAAAATCATGCGTATCACCGCAAGATTGGAATGGGTCGCGTTCGAATCACCTGGTTTGAGAAACAAGGAACGAAGACGGTGAGGATGAAATAAGTTAATAGTTATAAGTTAATAGTTAATAGTCTTTCCCAACTATTAACTTATAACTACTGATAACTTACTGAAGTCCTTTCAGCGTAAGTTCAATATTCTTTCTGAAGAAGAACTTTAGCGGACTGATTTGATTGATGTGTGCGGTTACTACCGAACCATACAAGATCGTGGCGAACAAGTTGGTCATATCGCGCGTTGATCCTGTCTTGGTCACTTCTTTTTTGAAGATCGCCTCCAAGGTAAATTTTTCAAACATCTGATCAATTGACTGGATCTCTACCGTTTGGATATCCGTCACATCCGGGAAAAGCAATTTCTTTTCTTCGACTTTCACGGCGAAAGGTTTTGGAGGTCTGCGCAAATCCGTCAGGTAGGCAAACAGACGCAACACCATGCCCGGGTGACTTTCGCATTCTTCCGCAAGCTTGTCAAAAATATACAGAATACCCTGTATCCCTTCCTTTGGTTTATCGCGCAACTCAACGGCACGTTTCAAACACCAAATGCGGAGGTAATACAAAAGAATATCTTCTTTTTGAGGAAAATACTTAAACAACGTAACCTTGGAGATTTTAACTTTCTGGCAAATTTCGTCAACGTATAAATCGTCGAATGATTTCTTGCCAATCAACTTCATGGTGCTATCCAACACATTCAACTTCAGCCTTGCGGCTTTTTCTTTTCTTAGACCCATTATTTTTAATTTATAGTTTTTTTACCGATTTATTACACAAGTAAAGAATATTCATCCATAACATAAAGGTAAACCCGACCAAATGACAAATGCTTCTTTTATTGGGTCTATTTTTGTTCAATTGCGGGTGATTATAAATTCTACCCTCCGGTTAAGTTTTCTTGTTTCCTCGGCATTGTTATCGGCAATGGGCTTAATTCCACCATATCCCTTCCCCGTGATCCGTTTGGATTCAATACCCTTTGATACCAGGTACTTCTTCACGTTGTCTACGCGCTCCTGCGAAAGCTTCACATTGTGAACACTTATTCCGCGATTATCGGTGTGCCCGGCTAACTCGATCTCCACCTTGGGATTGATTTTCATAAAATCAACCACCATGTTGAGTTCGTCATACGATTCCTCCAGCAAGATTGCCGTGCTTTGCTGGAACAGTACGCTTTTTAAATTTACCGTGGTGCCTACTTCAATGGGTTGAAGTTTAAAATTCATCTGAATCTCCTTCATCTCCAGTGTTTGTATATTCAGTTTCTCCACACGTCCTATGTAACCGGGGGCTTCAAGAACCAATACATATTCTGTAATGGTCGGAATCTGAATCTGATATCTTCCATCGGCGCCCGAAGATGTGGACAAGGAAGCGGATGACTGAAACGTAAGGTTCGCCATGATTGGCTGGTTTGTCTTTTCATTGAGAATGCTGCCGCGAAGTATGATCACATTTTTAAGATCATTTTTTTCATACTTCATTTCTTCAATTTTTGCCGCAGCCACCGGCGCAACCGCAGATTCCTGTTTAATCACGACAGAGTCGGAAATATCAAAAGGAGGATTATCCCATTTAATATCACCATATCCGTCGCTGTTGCGTGTGCTGGTAAACAGCGCTGCCCTGGATTGCTGAGCAGGCGCATAAAAAAGTTCACGTCCTTCTGAATTTACACGCTCGCCCATATTGACCGGCACTGACCAGGACGTCCAGCCGTCACCGAGACGTTGTGCATAATAAATATCAAAGCTCCCGAACCCCTTAAGCCCGTTTGAAGCAAAATACAAAGTACGGCCATTATCACTAAGCCATGGACTTACCTCCTGCAGGGGTGTATTAATACTTTTGCCCAAACTTCGGGCCTCACTCCAATTTCCGTTCGTGTCTTTGATACTGACGTAGATATCTTCTGCGCCCACGGTATTGTACGATTCTGCTGAAAACAAAAAAACATTCCCATCCTTTGAGACGTGGCCTGAAAAGGACGCTGATGTATTTTTAAAATAAGGAATGTTGATATTCTCTGGTGACGACCATCCCGCGCTTGTTTTTCGCGACATGGAAATTCCCTGTGAAGTTGCCAAATCATTGCCTTTTCCATAGTGACCAAGTAAATAAAGCTGCATGCCATCGGCTGAGAAACCGGCTACAGAATTATAACTTCGGTTGTTAAGTACAGATCCGGCATTCACCGGGGCAGCCCACGCATCGCCAAGCAGCAGGGATATCCAAATATCGCCCGTATCCTTCTTGCCACCGCTGTTCAGCGGATGACTGGCCACAGTAAAGTAAAGGCTTTTGCCATCCGGACTAATCATAGGATTTTGTTCATCCAATGAAGAGTTAAGATTAGCCAATGAGTGCGCGGGCACTTGCTGGCTTTGAGATGGAGTAGCTAAAAAAACAAGGGAGCAGAGGAGAAAAAAAATCTTCATCATGGCAAAGATAGGTATTCGGGTTAAGGTTTACTCACCCAGGAATTGTCTTTAACAAAGAATCGCCAGGGAAGTTTTGCATCTTCGCCGGCATAGTCAATACCAATACGCGGGCTTGCAACAATTTTATTTCTTGCAATTTTTATACCGGTATCGTCTACCCAAATTTCGTCCTCCAGTAAATATTTTGCATTCATTTTCCGGTCAATCCCCAACGCCTTCGTCAGTTTACCTGGGCCGGAGGTGATCTTCGCAGGACTTTTAGCCTGGGTGCGCTCCAACATGTGTTTCTCTCCCGCTACAGGCTCCAGCGAGCGAATTAAGACCGCCTCGGCAACGGTGTCTACATTGGTAACGATATTAAACAAATGGTGTATTCCGTAACACAAGTACACGTACGTGAATCCCCCGGTGCCGAACATAATTTCGTTGCGGGAAGTTTTTTTATTGTTGTACGCGTGACAGCCCCTCTCCTTCCAGGAATAGGCTTCTGTCTCGACAATCATACCTCCTGTGGTGCGTCCATCAATGTGCGTGTAGAGCACTTTGCCCAGCAAGTCGCGGGCAACTTTTACTACGTTATTTCGTTGATAGAATTCTTCACCAAGCTTCATCTCTGTCTCTCCATCAAATTTTCATAACTTCGCGGGCAAATTTAATTAATCCACCATGAAAAAATTATTATTCCTATTGGCTGTTATCGCTTCTTTGACTTCCGAAGCACAGACCGCAGCTCCGGCGCCAAGCCCTGGGGCATCCGTATCTTCTGTCGTAGGACTTACGAATGTTAAGATCGATTACTCACGTCCGCGCGCACGGGGTCGAAAAATATTTGGTGCTGGGACCGAGTTTATCGTGCCTTATGGTGCGATTTGGAGAACCGGTGCAAACACAGGTACCAAGATTTCATTCTCTGATGATGTTACTATCGAAGGATTGAAAGTGCCTAAGGGAGAATACCTCATCTTTACCTGGCCGGGAGCTAAAGAATGGACCATCTCTTTGTACAAAGACCTCGCACTGGGTGGCAATACCGCCGATTATAAAAAAGAAAATGAACTCGTGAATTTCAAGGTTAAGTCCGAACAACTTACACGGGCGCAGGAGACCTTTACTGTAAACATTGACGATATCGCCGCCGATAATAAAACAGCAAAAGTTTCCATCGCCTGGGAAAATACAATCGTCCGATTTACCATCGGGGTTAATTTTTGATGAAGTGTCATACTAGTTTCAAAAAAAATGAAATGATTTAAAGTCAGAAGACGGAAAGTCAGAAAGACCGAAAGTCAGAAAGACGGAAAGTCAGAAAAGTCCGGAAGCATATCGCTCCGGACTTTTTATTTTATGCGGCACTCTGTCTTTCGGCCTTTTCGGAACTTAAATCCATTGTATTGATCGGGACTAAACGGAAGCAGGTTTCTGCTTCATCATATTTTCCACAGCCTGATACATAATTCCAAAAGCAACCACAGCCACACACCCGATAATGTTGTAGAGCAGGAAGGCGACCTCTTCGCGCTTAAAGAAATATAAATACAGGATCACCAGTTCCGCCAGGATACCGGCAGCAAATACCGCGTTGGATTTTATGTATTTGATATAAAATGCCGAGAGGAAAATACCCAACAAGGTTCCGTAAAAGAGCGAGCCAACAATGTTAACAAATTGAATAAGATTTTCAGCCTGGTTTGCAATGGATGCGAAAAACATGGCAAATAAAATCCAGCCTGCAGTAAACAGTTTGGATGATTTTACATAATGCAAATCATCGCCTGTAGGAAAGATCGATCGTTTATAGATATCCACGGTAGTGGTTGAGGCCAATGCATTGAGTTCAGAAGCCGTTGATGACATAGCGGCCGAAAAAACAACAGCAAGCAACAGACCGATCAATCCGTGCGGAAGGTAGGTCATCACGAAATTAATGAAGACGTAATCACGGTCAAGCACATTGGCTCCGGGTACGGCTTTACCAATCGCATCTTTTACTTTTCCTCTTAATGCTGATTCTTCATCCCGGATTTCGGTGACTGCCTGTTTCATTTTTTCGGTAGCCGCTGCATCCTTTGCCTTCACCGAAGCGGCCAGTTGTTCAACCACTTGTTTCTTGTTCATGAAAAGCTGATCATACTCAGTTTCAAGTTTTCGAATATCTCCTGCATATTCCGTTTTCATAGCCTTCTCCTGAAGCGTGGCGTTATGAAAGACGGGAGCCTGATGGAATTGATAAAACATAAAAACAAGGATGCCAATGTAAAGGATGATAAACTGCATCGGTATTTTCAGTAATCCATTAAAAAGAAGACCCATACGGCTTTCGCGAACACTGCTTCCTGATAAATACCTTCCTACCTGGGATTGGTCGGCTCCAAAATAAGAAAGAAAGAGAAAGAGCCCACCGATTAATCCGGACCAGACATTATACCGGTCTGAAAGATCAAACGATAAGTTGACAAGATTCATTTTGCCCATTTCACCTGCAATGCTGAAGGTATCGGTAAAGGAAATTTGCTCAGGCAACCCCGCAAAAGCGATTCCTCCTGTAATCAGCATTCCAATCATGACGATGCTCAATTGATAGCGTTGGGTGAAGCTCACGGCTTTCGTTCCTCCGGATATGGTATACAAGGCGGCTAAGGATCCGATGAAGACGATCGTCACCGACATGTTCCACTTCAAAATTGTAGAAAGTATTAATGACGGAGCGTAGATCGTAATGCCTACTGATAAGCCGCGCAACATTAAAAAATACAAGGCCGCCAGAGAGCGGGTCTTTAGATCAAACCGTGTTTCAAGGTATTCGTACGCTGTGAAAACTTTTAGTTTGCGATAAAGGGGTACGGCCGTAACACTTAAAATAATCATGGCAAGAGGCAATCCAAAATAGAATTGCAGGAAGCGCATACCATCTTCAAAGGCCTGACCTGGCGTTGATAAAAATGTTACTGCACTGGCCTGGGTTGCCATAATGGAAAGGCATACTGTCCACCAGGGCATACTTCGGTTCCCAAGTAAGTATCCTTCTATGTTTTTGCTACCCCGTGTTTTGTAAATTCCGTAGGTGACAATAACCGCGAGTGTACCGATAAGAATAACCCAGTCTATCCAATTCATGAAAAAGCGCGGGTAATAAGATAGTAACCAACGATTTGAACAGCCAGGACGATCATCAGGAGCCAATACCAGCTGCTCCAGTTCTTAAAGATTGGGGGTTGCTCTTCCATGGGTTATTTCTTGGTGGGAAATAGGTGATGGCAATACTAATCGGATAAAAATTGTTTTCCGATCCTTCCAACGGAAAATACAGGACAAAGTATGAATACTTATTTAAGCGGTATGCCGGTCTTAAAATTTCCCCCGCTTTTGGCCGTTCACGAAAAAAGTACCGTCCTTGTCAATCAAAAGATAAATGCGACTGATTTTTTGCTTGTCTGCCGAGATCAGGTTTACTGTATACTCGTGAGCGTTTGTTCCATTTTTTACATCCTCGATAAAGCCAAATTCGATCTTCAACACCATGTCCTGTTGAGTTTTCCTGTTAATCTTCATATTCTCGAGGTTGCTGGCTACCTGAACCCTTACCTCATCGGCTGACAACTTTTTGATTTTCACACGCGTTGTCAGAAAGAACATCGACTCAGGTGATTGACGTTCTTTGGTATAATCAACCGCCTTCTGTGGGTCTGCTGTATACGGTTTTATTTGATAGTCCAGGGTAACCTCAAACTCTTCGTTGTTTTTGTACGGAACAGTTTCCTGAAATAACAATACAACAAGAAAAAGCATTAGAGGTTTCATAGGCCGGAGAACTTGATCGTCTGATTAAGGTAGTAAAAATACCCCCGAATCGCAAAAAAGCATTTTGGACTACGTCATGCTGTTATGGCAGATGCTATTATGATGTAACCGAATGATACGCTTTTGGAAGGGGCCTTAATAATTGAACCCGTGTAAAATATCGAATACGAGTTCATTTTCTTATTTCAGGCAGCATTACAGCTGGATGATCTGCGGATATGTGGAATTATTATCCCGTTTTACAAGGAATTTTTTCCACACCCACCGGTATAATTTTATCGTGAGGTAGAGAGACAACGTGGTTATCATACTATCTATAGATTTTAGCCTTTTATAGAAAAGATTTCATTTTGAACCAGCTCAAAACCATGCCAGAATAGTTTACACGACTTAACTTTTTTGACTTCGAACCTCAGAAGTTGGCACAATTATGATGATGTTTTGATTATATCGTTCTGTGAATGATCATGAGCACAAAAAAGAAAACCGAGAAAAAGCGAAGGACACTAAAGGTCGTATTAGCAATCGTTGTGGTATTGGTCGTTATCCGCCTGATTCTTCCTTACGTGGTTCTCCACTACGCAAACAAAACGCTCGCGAATATGGACGGGTACTACGGATACATTCATGACATCGACTTATCCCTGATTGAAGGTGCTTATAAAATTGACAGTGTGTATTTGAATAAGCGCGACAGCGTAACACAAAAGCAAACGCCCTTCTTCGGTGCAAAACTCATTGATTTATCGGTGGAATGGAAGGCACTCTTCCATGGATCCATCGTGGGTGAACTGGTGTTTGAAGAGCCAACCTTAATCTTTACCAAGGATAAGGTAGAGCCCCAGGACCTGCGCAACGACTCTACCGACTTTCGAAAATTGCTCGATGACTTCATGCCTTTGCACGTTAACAGGTTTGAGGTAAACAAAGGTGTGGTTAAATATAAGGATGAAACATCCAAGCCGAACGTGGATATTGCTGCGACGGAAATGCATGTGGTGGCAGAAAATCTCAGAAATAGCTATGACTCCTCCGTTTTATTGCCGGCCAAGGTGAGGGCAAGCGCCAATGTATACGAAGGCACGTTCTCGTTCAACATGAATTTAAATCCGCTCGCCGAGCGGCCCACCTTTGACATGAACGCCGAGTTGAAAAATACAAATCTTGTAAAACTGAATGAGTTCATGCAGGCATATGCCAAGGTAGATGTTAACAAGGGCTCTTTCGGAATGTACCTCGAAGTAGCAGCCAAGCAGGGTAAATTTGACGGTTATGTAAAACCCATTATTAAGGATCTGGATATCTTGGGAAAGGAAGATCGTGATGATAATCTCCTGCGAAAATTATGGGAAGCTATTGCCGGAGGTGTAGGACAGGTATTTAAAAATCAATCCAAGGATCAGCTCGCCAGCAAGATACCCTTTCAAGGCGATATCAAACAGCCTGATGCCAACACCTGGTATGCCATCACGACGGTACTGCGAAATGCATTTGTGAGAGCGTTGCAACCTGCCATCGATAACGAAATCAATATTGCATCGGTGGATAATCCGAAGACAGAGAAAAAAACGTTTCTTCAAAAGCTATTCGGAAGGAAAGACAAAGACGATAAGAAAGAAAGCAAGAATTAAACGCGTTGTTGCTACCTTAGAGGAAGATTAAAATTTAAACCCATGACTTTGAAATCGAAACAGATTGATATCCGTGAGGGGAAGGTGAGTTACTTCGATGAGGGACAAGGCACTCCGATTGTCTTCATCCACGGGTTCCCCTTTACCAAAGCCATGTGGGCAAAGCAAGTCGAAACGCTGAAGGACAAGTACAGGTGCATTGCTTACGATGTTCGTGGTCATGGGGATACCACAGGAACTTTACATGAGTTCAGTATATCACAATTTGCTGATGATCTTATTGATTTTATGGATGTGCTGAAAATCGATAAAGTCATTTTGTGCGGTCTGTCCATGGGTGGATACATTGCTCTTCATGCTGCCAGAAAAGCTCCAGACCGATTTCTCGCGCTGGCCCTCTGCGACACGCAATGTAAAGCCGATACCGAAGAAGCCCGTGATAAAAGAATGCGGACCATCGCCTTCATTCAGCAAAACGGCCTGTCAAAGTATGCTGACGAATCTGTAAAAAGTTTGTTTGCGCCTGCATCGTTAGAGACCAAAAAACCGGAAGTTGATTTCATCAGAAATACAATTCTGAATTCGAGTGCTGACAACATTTGCAGAACATTAATTGCTCTTGCCAACCGGAAAGACACTTGTTCCGTGTTGAGTAGTTTGAAAATACCTGTGCTCATTCTGGTAGGCACTGAAGACAAGGTAACCCCTCTTGCCGCTGCTCAGTTCATGCACGAACAATTACCCTCGTCAGAACTCCAGACCATTGCTGCTGCGGGACACATCAGTAACCTTGAAAATCCCGAAGAGTTCATGCTGCAACTTGAATCTTTTTTGGAACGCACGGTGGAATAAGTCGGCAGTAAGCAGTTGGTAGTTGGCAGTTGTGGCCCACTCTTTTACGTGCAGCCTTCCACTACGATCATGTTTGTTTCGGCAGATGTTTGGCGAATAGCTTTTGCCCGCTCATATCCCGATGAAGCCCACCATGCATTCGCTTTTTCCAGTGACGGGAATTCCACCATCACAAAACGTCCTGGTTTCCAATCGCCTTCCAATGTTTTTGTGTCCCCTCCCCGCACGAGAAATTTCCCATCGTATGGAGCAAGTGAATCAGGCGTAAGTTTTTTGTATTCCTCATATCGCACCGGATCGGTGATATGAACATCAACTACAATATATGCTCTCATAAAAAGATAATAAATTGAACTTTAAGAATATGATGAGACGATCCTCAGCCAAAATAGCCTATACCATGCGCCATCAAACCGGCAAGCAACGGGATAATAAAAATCAGCAGAAGTTCGAGACGTAGCATCCAAAAAACAGTTGCGGGAATAGCAATGATCTCTTTTGGATCGCCCTTTCTGTTTTTAATAAAAAATACGGTCGGATAAATGGACAGTAACCCTACGGTGAGGAAAAGTGTAAGCTTCAAGTGAAAGATCCAGTTCTTGGTATAATAAATTGCCGGCTTTCCAAAACTTCCGAGCCAGAGTGTTAGTCCAACCGTAATCAATGTAAGCGCTGCTATGCCATATACAGCATCAATACGCGACAGTCTTGCTACTTCCGAGCGCGTCAGATTTTTTTTCAGCAGCAGGTGTTCCGATACCAGAACACTCACAATGATAAAGATACTGATGAAATGCAGGTAGCGCAGTACAATCTCTGTGGTCATTTTTCATACGTTTATGAATCAAAGTAATTGAATATTGACAAAATGTGCAAAGATCAGTGTTAATACTTATGCCGGTGTGCCATCTTTTGGCTTTGTTCTGATTAGTTTTGTAAACTTCGGTTAAGCAATTAAACACATCTAAAATGAGCGAGGCAACACGTTGGATTGGATTTAATGTTTTTGTGCTCTTCATGCTGATCCTTGACCTTGGCGTGTTTCACAGGAAATCCAAAGAAATAAAAGTAAAAGAGGCATTGATCTGGACAGCCGTGTGGATCAGCATGGCCTTTTTGTTTAACGTGTTTGTCTATTATCAACTCGGCGAAGAAAAAGCCTTTGAGTTTTTTACAGGGTACCTGATTGAAAAATCGTTAAGTGTTGATAACATCTTTGTCATTATTCTCATTTTCGGATATTTTAATGTTCCACCCGCCTATCAGCATAAAGTCTTATTCTGGGGAATACTAGGCGCATTGGTGATGAGGGTTTGTTTTATTCTGGCTGGTGCAGAACTCATCCATAAATTTCATTGGCTCATTTACATTTTTGGAGGCTTCCTGATTTTCACAGGAATACGTATTCTCACACAGGGTGATATTAAACTCGATCCTGAGAAAAATCCAGTGGTGAAATTTGTGAGGAAAATTTTTCGTGTCACTCCTGATTTTGTGACAGATCAGTTCTTCGTGAGACGCGAAAATCTGCTGTGGGCAACACCACTTTTTGTTGTTGTTGTCATGATCGAAGTAACCGATCTGGTATTTGCCGTGGATAGCATTCCTGCCATTCTTGCCATCTCCGAGGATGCTTTTATCGTCTATACATCAAACGTATTTGCCATCCTCGGTTTACGATCTTTGTATTTTGCACTAGCGGGCATCGAAAAATATTTCGTCTATCTTAAATACGGCCTGTCTGCCATCCTGATCTTCGTTGGCGCAAAAATGTGCATTGCTGATATCTATAAAGTGCCGATTGAAATTTCGCTTGCATTCATTATCCTCACCCTATCTGTCGCCGTACTGGGCTCCATGGTGATGCAAAAGGAAAAGAAATAGGGTTCCTGCACGATAAAGATCAGACAGGCTTTTCTTCTTTCTTCTTCACAGGCTCTGGGCTCTCCGCAGCAGGGGGTTGTTCACCGATCTTGGTTTTATGGATATTAAAAAGCCTGTATGCTATTAGCTTACCTGCATCCTTAAATTCGTTTTGCTCTACACGAAATACGCCCTGGTGAAGGACCTCGCCTTTGGACTGTACCTGATAAAGAACATCCAATGACTCACCACGTGACGTAAATGTAAGAGTAACTTCGGGCACCGTTTTATCAGAAACAAAATTAATGTTAGTATTGCGCAGGTCATCAACAATGTCTTTTTCTGTGTCGCGGCTCGTCTGCACGTTGATCTGAAATTTCATTGTTAAATTGCTGAATGGCAGCAACTGCGGATAGAGACGGTAAACCTGTTGTGTGTATTGCTCACGCTCCGCCCCGCTGCTTGCCAATGCAAGGCCTTCATAGGTTCGGGCCACCAGCATGGTCTGGAACGCATCATCGAGATCCGTCGCCTGAAGTGCTTGATTGAAATATTCGGTAGCCTTAGTTTCATCTCCTTCAGCGAGATAGAGTTTTCCCAAAAAGTAGCGAAAGTATTTTTTTAACCGCGGGCGCTTGTCTGTACTTAATAATTTTTCGTAAACATCGATGAAGTACTCATTACCAAAACCATCAATGATCGTCCACACTTCATCAAAGTTCATCAGGTTTTCCGGTGAGAAGATCGTATAAATAACCTGTTCACGTTCCGGATTTTCAGCAATCAGCGAAGCAAGCACCATCTTATGATGACGTATCGCCAAGGTGTATTTTATCCACCGATACCACGTAACCGGGTTGAACCACGTGTACCAGGCATTGTGCTCGAATCGATATTCTTTTTTGAATTGAAGGTGATTGATATAATTCAGTGAGGCCACGGCAAGATTGTACTGCTCCTGGCCCCAGGTTGTACCGATGTGCAACTCCTGAAACCGGGCTGCCTTGTTTGCACGGTCCTGACTTTCGGCGGTCAGGCCCTCATAATGTTGTGCACGTGCAAGTCCGATGGAATGCCAGCCATACCCCGGTGTGCTTCCCTGACTTTGCAGGACATTACTTAACAGTGTATCGGCCTGTTCGGGATGACCCCGATACGTGGCCAGTGTGCCGCGCATGTAATAATACTCCTTTGTATTTTTTTCTACACCGACCTGCTGCTGTTCCGCTTCACGAAAATATAATTCTGCTTCTTCAAACTCGCCCATTGCCAGCTTGAATTCTGCATAATTGTTGGCCGACACAGCCTGATTCTGAATCAACAGATCGTAATAATAATTTGCCGAATCAATATCCAGCAAATAGTCATGAATCATGGCCTTGTAGTGAAACGTACTTAGAAATTGGCGGTTAAGGAAATTAGGATCATACAATCCATTGTTCAATGGAAAATCATTGCGGATTTTCTGAATGGCTGAATCCAGGCAGCGATTTGCTGCTTCTACATTTTCCTTAACCGAATTTTTAAGAAACGAAAAATGTTCGGATGTAAATACGCGATTGCGATGGTATAGCCACGCCATGCTATTGTATGAATCCGAGTTGATCTCTACCTGAAAATTTCGGTCACGAATGTGACGCAGCACTTCCATCGCTTTATCTTCATCTTCTACATTCTGATAACAGCGATTAAGAAGATCTGTGATCAGTCCGTAATCAAATTGATAGCGATAGTTTGCACTGTAATCGTTGTAATTGTTCGTACGCATGCGCAGGAGCGGATCAAAATCGTGTTCGATCCTGTCCAGGGCCTTCCTTAACGGGATGCTGGCTTTCCTGTACCCGAGTTCATCATTAGCACGAAAGAACAAATATCCCCCTTCCAATAAATACCCTACATAATAGGTACTGTCTCTGCGTATAAAACCCCTGCCCTTTTCATAGGTCTTCTCTTCCGTAAACGATCCACCTTTTCGTTCGTTATCGATTTGCTGGCGCACGGTACTTTGCGCTGCAACAACAAGTGAAGCAAAAGAGAATATGACACAGAGAATCCGTTCGTACATACCGGTTATGAATTGGATATACCCAGTTTGGCAAGGCGATTGACTTCCTGATCAACGATCTGCTGCAATGCCGTGCGTGACGCCTCCCGGTTTCTGAAGATAAGGCGATGATGCAGTACGGGTTGCGCCAATGCCTGAATGTCATCTTCGATCACATAATCACGCTGATGAACGAGAGCCCAGGCCTTTAAACATTTAATAAAAATGATGCCGCCCCGTGTTGAACATCCAAGGGCTATTTCCTGGTGATGGCGGGTACCCTGTACCACCCGCACAATGCCCTTAAGAATTTCCGGATGTACCTGCACATTTTCTGCTTCCTGTTGCAATTGAATGATGTCGTTATAAGCAAGGACCTGCTTCACGGTATTCTTGCCGTTGCCGATGGTAAGGTAATTGGTATAAATATCCAATTCAACATCCTCCGTAACATACCCGAATGAAATTTTCATGAAGAACCGATCAAGTTGTGCTGCAGGAAGCGGATATGTTCCCTCCATCTCAATGGGATTTTGAGTTGCTATGGTAAAGAAAAACGGATCGAGCTGAAACGTTGCGTCTCCGGATGAAATCTGGTTTTCAGCCATACACTCCAGTAAAGCACTTTGCACTTTTGGTGAAGCCCTGTTAATCTCGTCGGCAAGCAGCACGTGAGTAAAGAGCGGTCCTTTCTTAAAAATAAAATCCTTTTTAGCTTCATCAAAAATATAAGAACCAATCAAGTCCATCGGCAGCAAATCGGGCGTGAACTGAATGCGCTTGAAGGCAACACCTCCATTCGTTGAGTGGAAATCAATTCCACCTTCCGAAATAGACTGAGCCAGCGTTTTTGCCAACACCGTTTTTCCTGCACCCGGACTGTCCTCCAGCAAAATATGGCCCCGCGCCAATAGTGCGGTAACAACATATTTTATTTGTTCCGGTTTACCTCGGATGATGGTTTCAATATTATCCGTAAGTGCTTTCAGTTTTGTTATGGAATCGTTCATAGCGAAGGTGTTTCGTAATCTGTTTTCTCGGGTTGTTGAAAATAGCGCAAGGCTAAGAATATATTAAAATAATTCATCGTGGATTTAAAGAATCCATTTTTCTTTCGGATCGATGGTCCGATCGTTTTAGCAAGTTGATCGATGACTTGATGGTCTCCTTCACGCAAACTTCCATTTGCATACTTCAAACGAAGATACAGGCGCATAAAGGTTTCAAAGTTCGTTTGCAATGCCGGATCCACGTTGGCACGGGCATACTCAAGAGGTGTTTCAAAGTCACGTTCCAATCCGGCCATGTGGAAACGATACAGGGAAGCGCGATAAACTTGATCAGCACGGGCTGCATCATTTCGCGCAAGAGCCACACGCAGTAAACGATAGAACAAATAAAGCATGGGCATGAGTAATAATAAAACAAGCAACCCTCCTATTCCCATGGCGATCATCATTCCTATCTCCTGCCAGGTCAGCGTATCTTCTTCTTTGGCTGCCCGGCGCTTGGTGATATCCTGTTTTTCTTTTTCCTTTTCTCTTGGCCGAATATGAATTTCATCGGCAATGATGGGCGAAGGAAAAGCCTCCACCTGTTTTTCAATCACGACACCCGTACGTGGTGCTGGCACCTTCTTCGCCTCATCTTTATAGGATACGATAATGATCGAATCTCCAGGTTGAAGTGCGGACAGGGTTGTGTCTTTTTTATCATACAGCACACGGCACAAGGACGCATCAACAGAACGTGTAAACGATTTGTTTAAGATGTAAGGTTTATCAAAGTAAATGATTTGATTGAATGTGGCATCCAGTGATTTTACTTTTACGTCAACCGTCGTAGCCTTTGCATTGACCACAAGCCATGGTTCAGGTGGTGGCAGCGGTGGTGTTCCGTCAGGTTTGGGAGCCTCCTGCTGTTCCTCATTTCCAATGGTCATATCAAAATCAAGCCAGCCATATTCGGGAAAATAAACCTGGGTCCATGCATGGGCCTGACTGGCGTAAAACCAATACCAGCCTTTATTTTTATCACTTCGGTTGATGGCAGCAAACCCAGTGGTGAATCGTGTTGGAATTCCCAATGCGCGCAACATAAACAATGATGCGCCTGCGTAATACGTGCAATAGCCGGCATGCGTTCTAAACAAAAAATTGTAAAGCATTTTTGAGCTGGGGATATTGGGATCATCCACAGCGCCCGCCTGCAGGGTATAGCGAAAAATGCGTTTTCCATTCTCGTTGCGTCTCAAAAAGAAATCGCGCACAGCAAGCACCCTGTCAACCGGTTTTGCATTTTTTGATGAAAGACTTAACGCGAGCTTGGCAATGGAATCATAGATACCACCCCGGGGGTAATCAGTATAATAGTCAAGAAATTTTTTATCAACTCCTTTATAATCCTTCACACTGCGGAGTTCGTCATTTCGCTCCTTCTGTATTTCCTCCAATCCCGGATTTCCAGAAATGTTGTACACAAAATAAGCGTTGTTCAATTCTGAAGCATACGAATAAATTTTATAGGCAGATAAAAATGTTTTTTGAAAATCTTTTTCTACCGGAATGGTGGTAATCGCAAATACGCTGGATGGGCCAAGGACCGAATGTTTCCATGTATTTTCTGAAAGGTATACCTGGGCTTCCACGACTTTTCTGAATTTATTGGATTGTGCCTTGCGCAGAATGGATGTGTCGCTGTAGGAATAATACATCGGCAACGCGGTCGGGTCGGTTTCCATCTCATCGAAAGAGGGCACGTTGACATCGCGTGTAAAACTCTCTTTTACCGGATCATACTTCGTGAGGTAATGGTACACAAAATACAAGGGCGCCGGATCTCCGTTTGGAAAATAATTATCCAGCTTGCTGGCAAACATGAGTTTATCCGACTGACTCATTTTGGTATCTACACGCATGGTATCCTTCAACCGATATCCATCATCGTCTTTCTCCATGAGGCCGTGACGATCATCGTAGCCATCGTTCTTTTCTGAATTATCATTGCCTTTTGCACCACGCGCCACAAGTTCTTTTTCCACAGCCTGCAAGCTGCTCTTGAACAGATTTCCAGTGAGGATAAATATTAGCAGGATCAATGCAGCAAATAAACCAATGCGGATGGCCAGTTTTGCCGATTGCTTTTTACTTAATGCAATATGATCTGTGAGCAAGGGAGACAAAAAGAACATGTACAACCCATACACCACCACCGGAGCCAGATGCAACAGCACATACGAAAGGCTTATGTCAACGGTATTGGAAATGGATACAATGGTAACAACAGCAAGTACGGCAAAGATGAGAATGTACGACCAACGGATTCGCGCCAGCAAAAACCCAAACACCCATCCGAAAATGAATAGCGTAGAATACAATTCAAACCGCGCTGTGGTATAGAATACGTCAAACTCTCCAGGCAAGTGATTTATAATTTTTTCGATACCCCAATACGCTAACCAAAGCAGCAGAAATGTAATCAACCAACGCGCCCTGTAATAGTAGAGCACATAAGCGAACAAAAGGCCTGCAGTAAAATAAATGGCCTGGCTTGTGATGCCCGTACTCAGTATCGTGTATGAAAAATTAAGAAAACGAAGCGTCATGTATCCGATGATGCTCGTGGGTATGATCACCAGCACAATGCGGATAAGAAGTTGCTGAACGTGATTTTCCTGTTTGCTCATGACTCAAATCCGATCGTATTGGTTAACCAGCTGTTGCCACGCTGCTTTAACACACGAGCAATTTCGGTTTCATTTTTCTGCAGTGATCTTCGCAAGGAAGAAAGCAACCAGGGTTGACGGAGTTTATCTGATGGTTGTTCCTGGGGTTTAAAAAAAATGTCTTTGACAGTCATTTGAAAAGGCGATGGTATAGCATCTGAAAGTTTTACAACTACCAACGGAACAGATGCTGGCAAGTTACGCAGAATCGCTTCTACTTCATTGACCGGCACCAGGGAAGAAAGAACTACAAACGCAGCTTTGCCCGCATTCACATAAGCGACAGCAGATTGTTGCTGCTGCCACGAAGCAACAGCGATACTAAATAATTCATTATCTCGTTCAGGCGAACCGGCAAGGCGCGGCACTTCCTGATCATGGGGCATTCGCACTTCATATCCATTCCGTTGTAGCGCTTCAAATAAATTACGCACATTATCCTTGTACACGTTCAGCAATTCTGTTTCGAAGGCTCCATGCTGCGACATCAATCCATCGAAAAAACTTGCATAAAAATAAAGGTGAGAGGCATAAGGATCTTTCGTTTCCGGAATACGTACAACCAGCTGCCCGCTTTTGGCATAAATTTTCCAAACAATACGGTGAATGTTATCGCCGGTTTCAAATTCCTTATAATTCACGTGCTCGCCTTCTACGCGCTTGGGTATGTCGATACGGTGTGTTTGTTCTTCCGTAGCATTGGGTTGTGCTTTTATTTTTTGTTGGGCTTTAGGTTGGGGCAATGTATAGAGTTGCTGAACGAAAGGAACTCGGCATGGCAATGACAATAGACCCAGCATGTCACAAAACAAGACAAGTACATATTCGACTTCATAAATCCCGCGGTCGTGCAAGAGGGTTTGTCCGCTACCCCGAATGGCCTGACGCCACAGATGTTTGGGTTTGGGCACATTGGTATCCAGGATAATACGGTCGGATATCCTGTTATCAGTAAAAACAAGACGCGCCTGAATCGTACCGAGCAGCGGCCTCAGCGCAAATCCCTGAATCATCACACTCACCTGTACCCAGCCAGCTTCAGCTTTTTGACCGTCTCCAAATTTTGCCTGTACGGTTACACGATCTTTTATGAGCTGACCAAGAAAATGAACCCAGGTAATCAATGCGGAGATCAGACTCAGAGCAAAAAACAAAACGATGATCCATTGCACGATAAGTATGAATAGATTCATCACCAGCCACAGATTCGAATCATCCTGACCGTATTCATTGCGCAACCAAAGACTTGCCAGCCACAACACGGTGATGGACAAAATCAATTGCCAGCGAATGCCCACCAGTTTTGACCAGTACGTGGAGTTCTTAATAAAAGATGATACCGACAACACACTCATAACTACTCTACCACAAGAAAGGAAAATATTTCCAATAACGCTCGACCATTGAAAGGATTATGCCAATCCAAAAAAACTGCAAGTCCGTTCCCTCCTGATACGTTTATGGTGGGTGAAAGTTCCCCAGGCGTTTCTGATAAGCTGCAAAGGAGGGCAGCATGACAAGATTGTCTCACTGGCAATGTTTTTGAGAAAAATTAAAGTGTGGAAGTCCCACAAGATCAACGTACTAAATACCAAAAACAACCATTATGGCAACAATTCAAAAAATAGCGATAAACCTGTGGTTTGACACAGAAGCAGAACAAGCTGCAAAATTTTATACCTCCGTATTTAAAAATTCGAGGCTTGGAAAAATAGCCTATTACGGCAAGGAAGGCTATGAAATTCATAAAAAGCCGGATGGCTCGGTGCTGACCGTTGAATTTGAAATTGAAGGACAAAAATTCATCGCACTCAACGGGGGACCCGATTTCAAATTCAATGAATCCGTTTCACTTATGATCCTTTGTGAAACTCAGGAGGAAATTGATTACTATTGGAATAACCTCACACCTGGCGGCGATCCAGCGGCGCAAGTGTGTGGATGGCTCAAGGATAAATACGGACTATCATGGCAGGTCACTCCAAAAGCGCTGATGGAAATGCACCACGATCCCGATAAAGAAAAAACAGAACGTGTAATGAAAGCAATGATGAAGATGAAGAAACTCGATCTTGAAGAACTCGAGCGGGCTTATCAGGGGGACGAAACCGTTCTGGCATAAAAGCACGAAAACAATAACGATACACAACCAGAGTCTTTATGGCTCTGGTTTTTTTTGTCATGATAATTCGTAATCGAAGTCAGTCAAATTATAAGCTGCTATTGTACCTTTTTTTTATATAATTTCAACCGCACGTTTGTCAGCCGGGAATCTGAACTAAAATACCAAAGCATGAATCACAAACTACTCGTTTTATGTGTGGCCGTTCTCAGTGCTTGTGGCACCGCCAAGGAAGTTCATAAATATCAACTCACTGACGGGCGTTATAGTTTTCGTCAGGGCGATACAAAATACAAACAAGCAAATATTTATGTCGTGAATGACACCATTAAAGTTTTTTTGGATAGCGACCCGATAAAGCCTTTGGCTCCCGACCCGTTGAAGGTTCAGGTGTTCAAGAAAAAAACATTTGATCTGGATGTAATTACTATACCATTCAAATTCAGGCCGATTACCGCAGACCTTCCCCGTCAATTGACCACCGATTTTAATGGACAGCTTTACGCCGGTTTTCGTATCGATCGGTTTACTTTTAAATACAATAAAACACCGGTTGGGCTAAGACCTGCACATGAACACTCTGCACTAAGCGTGGGAGTATTTGGCGGATTGGGTTCTACTTCTGTTACGCCCTGGACCACGAGCAACAGAACCACCTATGAATACAATGGCCTGATCCTAAGTAGGGGTATCGCCCTTATGGTTGGTGCGGGCAATCTTACCGTGGGGCTAGGACTAGGTTGGGACTATCTCACCGATCGTGACATCTGGATCTATCAAAACAAACCGTGGCTGGGGTTAACGTTCGGACTAAATATCAATTGATAACGGAATACACGTGCTAATTTTTGAATGGAAATATTTTGATTAACCGTTCATCCCTCAACCAGATGCCACCCCATACCAGGATGCCAATGTAAACCGGGAAAAGCAGATGGCTAAACAACGGATTGTCAACGCGTAGATGCGTGGCGATTGCTCCACCAAGGAAGCCTGTTAACAAAACCGCACCTAAAATTGAAGTCTGCGGTATCATGTACAAAATCGTAACAGCCAGTCCCAGCACACCAAGTACAAAAATATGATGTTGAGCATACCCAAGTTCATTTACAGTTGTCTGCACAACTGCGGGTGGGTTAACAAATTTCAGAATGGCATCAAAAAGAAGAAAGAGTATCGCCAACCCGCTCATGATTCTTCCAGTCCAAAGTCGGGATTTTGAGATTTCTGTTGTTTCCATAAGTGAAGGATAGTTTGTTGTTTTTGTGAATTTGATAATTCAAAACTACCATTGTTTTCATCATGTAAGAAAATGCAATAGCGACAATCTTCAGGTGTGATTGCGACAAAAAACATCATTGCCCTAAGAATTGCGACAACTAACTTCCGATCAATATGATATGATGGGCGTTGTTCATTAAAATCCAGATAGAAGAAAATAGTATGGTGGAGAAAAATACAAGTCCCACAAACTTCATGTCATACCCTTCGCGTTTCGTTGTCTTAAACAACAATACCCCCTGCAGCGTAATGAAAAGAATGGGCAATGTTAATAACGGAAGTCCGAATGCCATGCTGATTCTTCCAAGATCATTCGGATTAATCAGGTTCATCACACCTGCCAGCACTTCGATGTAGAAGCATACAAACAAAAGAGGATAGAAGTTTTTATTATGGTTATACCGGATCAGAAGAAAAACCATAAAGGCCTGAATCAATGTAGTGATTGGACCCATGAAGCTGATTAACGTGTAATGCCAATCCGTATCATAGGAGCCCTTCGCCGGGGATACCGTATTTAGTGTCATGATCATATCGTAACCAAGAAATTGGCCCGTATCCCAATGAGCAAATTCGTGCAGAACAAAGGTGATCACGACAGCAACACAAGTGAATACCACATATTTGAAAGACTGTATCATTTGGGGATAATGATTAATTCCTGGCTAATCAAGGCAAAGATGAAGCCAACCGCGAACGAACAACGACTGAGCGTTCGATCACAGTGAACTGTACGTTTCAGGAAAAAAAATTGTTCATCAATGAACACATCAAGCTGATACTTACTGGTATAATATCCTGATGGTAATTTCTTACCCGATTTCAAGTACAACCTTTCCGTTCACTCTTCCTGATGAAACTAAATCCTGCGCCTCAGCGGCTTGAGCCAGCTTCATCACCCTGGCAACATGAGCCTTGATTCTTCCCTGCTCAATAAGTTGCTTACCGGATTCAAGTTTTTTGTATGACGGCATTGAATTGATCATTGCCACAGTAACTCCAAATTTTTTAGCGAGCTCCTCGTCAGGAGGCATAACACTGCTGACGAGCTTCCCTCCTTTTTTCAACAAGGGAAAAGATTTCACCTGAGTTTCACCGCCCACAAGGTCGGCAACAAGATCAAAGTCTTTCACAACCTTTGTAAAATCCTGCGCTTTATAATCGATTACTTCATCGGCTCCATAGGATTTCAGTCTTTCCATTTCGCTTGCTGATGAAGTACCGATCACATAGGCGCCAAGTGCTTTTGCGATTTGCAACATCACACTCCCCACACTTCCCGCCGCTCCGTGAATCAACACCCGCTGGCCAGCATGCAACCCGGCAGTATCCACGAGCAGTGTAAAAGAAGTAACGATGGGAACGGCAAGGGATACGGCTTCGTAAAATGAGATTTGCACTGGCTTTGTTGTGATGTTGTTTTCCTTCACAGCAATGTATTCGGCATACGTGCCTCCGAATGATGTGCCAAAGACATGGTCACCCAGAGAAAGCCTGGTTACATTACTTCCCAAAGCTTCAACAGTGCCAACAATATCAGATCCCGGAATATAGGGCAATTGTGTCTTCAGCATTTTCTGCATGGATCCACCGCGCACCTTCATATCAAATGGATTCACAGTGGTGGCGGCAAGTTTTACCAACACGTCACCGTCTTTCGGAACGGGTTTATCTACCTCATTCAATTTTAACACTGAGGAATCACCAAAGGCGGTATATTGGATTGCTTTCATAGATCAGACGTTTGTACAACAGGTAAAGTTACTACGGGAAATATTAGTTTCCCATAACGCTGAAAACATGAGTAGTCTCGTTAAACAGAAATATAGAAAGTGGATCTACTTCTTTTCGAGCTCTTTGCCCGATTGATCAAAAATGACTTTGTATTGTTCGCTATCGAATTTAATTTGAACCCGATATGTGGTTGATGTGCGGCCGACATCAATCCGTTGAACATCCTCAATTTTGAATAGTCTGTAATTTTGAATCAGGTTATCCAGTACGGGTTTCGGAAGACTGCGTGAAGAAATGTCATACTCGTGTCGCAACACAGTGCCCACACTGTCAATTGACGCCTCGTGTTCTGCAACACCCATCGTAAACGTAACATTATAAAACAAACCCGGGCGTTGCCATTTGGTGCTGAGCGCCTTTGGAAATTTAATATTAAAGGTATTCATCACCGGAACTGGAATTTTGGCTGGAGCAAGTTCCTGTGAAAAGCCAGCCTCGCAAAAAATAAGGAGAAGAATTGAAAGGAATATCTTTTTCATGGTCAACAAATTTATACAACCTGGTCACAAAGTGAAAGGCACCAGTAAAACATTCAACGTATAATTTGTATTTCCAGCGACAATAGTAAAGTATAATTTAAAAATTTTATAATCGTATACTATTGCCTGAGTCCTCAGCCTCTCCGGTAGAAGACTTAAAAGCATCAGATCGATGCTAAACTCTCTTTCCTCTTGAATATTTTGCCTGAGCCTTGTGGCCGTGCTTGGTCGAAACGTTATTCCCATACGTAGGACATCCCATGTGAACAGATCCGCAAGATGCAGCGATCATGCTGATCACCGCAGCAATTGCCATAATTTTTAATGCTTTCATAACTTGTTTCGGAACGTGTGCTCCTTTTTTGATGCAATAGTACCGGAGCAAGGATGCTTTGCCCACCACCAATGAGCAGGTGGGTTTAACGATTGAGCAGATGGAGTATTCTGAGTCGTCATGAGCACATCCCGATTGCCTTGCAGCAGGTAGCGGAGGCTCGCGGATAACTAGAAGGCAGCTGTCAGACCCACCCCATACTGTGTACCCTGATTGAAATTCGGGGCACCGGAGCCTTTTTCGTAGGTGAAGTCACAATAAATATGTTTACTGAAGTACAATCTCGTTCTTCCTTCCAACCTATAATAAAATGCGTCATGCAACAGATCATACCACAAAGAACCATCTCCCAAAAAACCGAAGCCGTAGGTCTTTTTCTTTATCAAATTCCGCGTATCAAAACGTACATTGCCTCTTGTCCGAAATATACCCGCGTTCACAGCTTCCTTGCTTTCATCAACATTGCCTCCCTGCACGGGCGCAGTGGCCGGATCGGAATTAAATTTGTATCCTCCCTGGAGGAAAAATCCGAACTGCGTTTTCTTAACCCACGATGGTAACGCAACATCAGGTTGCTGGTACCAAAGCGAATAACCCGCTTCCGCAATAGCGTTGATGGAAGTCAGTGTTTTGTTTGTCTCAATTCCCACAGAAATGGGCAGTAATGAAAAAGGCTGACTGGTATCTGGTGTTTTAATGCCCGCAATTTCTTTCGTGGTAAAAAACATAAAGAACCCCTGCAGTTTTAAAATACCATAAGAAAATGCGTCTTTGGTCCCGGCCTTATAATCCAGATGCGGTGTAAGTTGAAATATGGAATGCGATGTCTCTGCAAAAATTTCTTTTCGTGAAAATATAGAATCCAGAACGGGAATGTATTTAAAACTGAGGCTCACCGATTCTTCCTTAAGGTCGGTACGCAATGCCTGTATGGACACTTCATTCTGACCTTTCTGTGCAAAGCTTTGCAGCGCGAAGCAAGAAAATAGCGAGATCAAAATATAGTTCCTCATAGCAACAAGGGGGCTAACTGTTTCACACTTCGTTTCATCCAGTTTGCAGGCCAGGCAACATCTTTGTGCTTTTCCTTGCGAAGGGTCCACCGGATCACCGCCTTATAAATATATTGTGATGATGCATTGCCGTATCCGTCTTTACCACTCAGAATTTTGTTGTGAACTGTTTCATCCGATATTTTTTCTTTCTCGTCGTTAAAATTGGCAAGATGAAATTTCATTATCGCTTTTAGCTGATCAACCGTCATGAGGTAATTGATTAAACAGTCAAATTTTCCAAATTCATCAAAATCAATACGTTAAAAAATGGGAGGAATCTGTACACATGTAATAAAACTGCAGAAAACCATACATTTTCGGCACACGTATTGGGCGCGTTTACGCAACCAAACGTCAGAAAAACATGATACGAAAATTGGCATCCGGTGAGTACCGAATTTATTCACGAAAGAAAAATCCCAAAACAAACAAACGCAGAAATCTGGGAACATTTAAAACATTAGCGGCCGCTAAAAAACACGAACAGGAAATTCAGTATTTTAAAAGACACTAAAAAGGACACTAAGCAAACTGGCTAATTTGTGATTCCATATAGGATCACCCCATTTTGTCCGGTCGCCCAGCCTTTTGTTCCCTGCAGCGAGAGCCCATACAATTCCTCTGTAAAAGAATCTGTGGTAGCCTCCGACCATGTTAAACCGGCATCGCCGGAGGTAATTATTTTTCCCGATCCAACAACAAAAACTTGTTTGGAGCTGGCAAATTTAACGGCATACAAATCCGTAGCAACGCCGCTCGAAATCGAAGACCAGGTTTGGCCACTATCGGTAGTGCGAAGTATTTTTCCACCAATGCCTACTGCTATGCCGGTTGTGCCAGAGAAGTGCACACTCCGTAAGTCGGAAGTAAATCCAGCAACTGGTATTGCCGTCCATGTTGTGCCTCCATCCGTCGTTCTGAGTATTTTACCACCGAAGCCTACCGTCACGGCGGTATTGACATCCAGCAGGTACAATCCGGGCAGTTCTACCGTGGTGCCACTGGTCTGTTTACTCCATATCGTTCCTCCATTTGTGGTTTTTAGTATAACTCCACCCTGACCACTGATCATACCCACATCGGTATTAATAAAATGTACGTGAACCAGATGTTCGCTCGTTCCGCTGATTTGAGATGTCCATGTAGTGCCGTTGGTAGTACGAAGAATTATTCCGCTTTCTCCCACGGCTGTGCCGGTTGTGGAACTGATAACGTACACATCACGCAAAAATTTCGTGGTGCCACTAGCCAGTGGTGTCCAGGTGCCTCCTCCGGTAAATGTGGTTTTAATTGTGCCCTTCGTGCCGACGGCATAGCCGATGCTTTCATTGATAAAAGAAACACCCAACAACACTTCTGTCGTGCCGCTGGATTGTTTCTTCCATTGAACATCGACTATCGGATCGGGATCATTTTTTGAACACTGACAAACTATAAAAACTCCAACGACCCATGTTGCTCTGAAAAAAAACTTATTCATACAGTCCAGTCTTGGCTTTATTCTTCTCCAAGATACTTTTTTGTCTGTATAAACACCATCTTCTCAGTGGATAATTCCATTACCGTTCCACGAGTTCTTTCATGTTATTTAAAATCATCAGCCAGTTTTGTTCTGAGTGTGCACGTGCCTCTTCAGAAGCGAGACCGTCCTGCGTTACCGTTAAGATCGTTTGACCGTTTTTTTCCTCAACCTGATATGTAATGTTGGCATAATTTTCAGGCACATCCGCTGTGCCGGAAAATGAACTCCAGTAATTATATTTTAACCTATGTTCAGGTTCAAACTGAAGTACGGTGCCCTTGTCCAGATAAGGTTTTCCCTCCCATTCACCACTGAACGTTATGGACTCCCCTATGTTCCAGGTTGACCGGGTTTCAGTTCCAAAGAAATACTTTTTGATTTGTTCCGGCTCAATAAGTGCCTTCCAGACTTTCGATTTCGGAGCAGCAATAGTCAGGGTTACTTTAAGATTGATCGATTGTTTCATGATGTTATTCATTTTGTGTTTACGTTATTCTAATTCCCTGCATGCAAAACCCCGTGATTGCAGCAATGCGATGGCATGGATGGGTTTAACATGGTGATTGACGATGCGAAGAATTCTTTCACAATCATCCAGCGCAAAATTCCATCGTCCTGGCCCGGCAAGTGAATCAATATCAGGTTTAAGGAAGGTAACTTCTTCCTGTGAGGTTACCGAAGTTGAAAAAACAAGTACTTCCATAATCGATTAGTTTACACCCATTTGTATTTCTGTTACGTTCGCTGCCAGGTTGATGAAATCGGCATTGATATAAAGTTCCCGCGTGATCCCTGCTGGTTGCAAGTGATGTTGCTGAATAAACTGCATGAGTTCACCATAACTTGCCGGAATTTCACTCCATGGTCCTTCGTGAAGGATCGAAACGGCTTTGAAATTATCCGTTCGTTTAAAATGAAATCTGCCATCGTAGTCCATGGGCACACTGGCTACTGGCAGGCAAATCTCCAAGACAAAAGACTGAGTGGCATCTCCGGTAAATCCAACATAGTGCCAGTGTACCGGTCCACTGGGATGCAGATCAAGACGAACAGCTTCCTTAAAAAGGTCTTTCGCTACAGGCACCTGGTGAATTAATTCATCGACCTTTACTTCGGTGCGGTAAAATAAAAAGTTGATGGGTAGAACCTCCTTGAGGTGTACTTTCGCTTGCTGGCTGGTTATCATGGTGTTGATTTTTATACGAATCAACACCCAGGTAGTGACAACAGTATGTCAGCAAGGAAAAATTAAATCAACTTATTTTTCAGGGGTAGTGACAACCCTATGTCAGCAGTGGGGCAATTTCTAGGAATTGGCGAATTTCAGATAGTGTTCCTGCAACTCTTCCACCATGGTTTGAATGATTTGCTTTAACGCATCCGGACTTTCAATTTCCACTCCCCGGCCATAAGAAATCAGCCATCGGGCCAGCATCGGTAAATCGGCTGTCAGAAATTTCATTCTGGTCTGTCCATCCAGTTCTTCCTCGGATACAAATCCAAAGTAATGCCTCGAATTATGCACATAGCGCGATTCCTTTCGATCAAACAAAACGGTTACGGACTGCATTTCTGCATTGGCCTGCTGAAGACTATTGAAATATTCCTGCATCGTCGAAATACTTCGCGGTGTAAAAATTTCTCCTGTTGCCTTCAGTTCCTTAATGCAATCCGTTCGGAAATCACGGAAGCCATCGCGCAGTCTGCACCAGGCAATCACATGCCATGCAGCGCTATAGTAAAACAGACCAATGGGTTCAATTTCGCGAACCGTAAATTCATTTTGATGATTGCTCAGATAATGAAGGTGCATCACCTGTTTCACTGCCACTGCTTTTTGCAGTTCGGTTAGAGAATTTCCCGACTGAGCTGGCAGGCTCATATGCGGTCGCAATACTTCAATATGATCCTGCAAAATTTCGAGGTGATCTTTCTGTGTGGCGTTTAGTCCTGCCTTGATTTTCATCAACGCGTTATTAAAGGCCGTCCGCACAGAATGGTCGGTCATTCGCTCTACCAGTTTACCCGCCATCATCATGGCACTCGCTTCGTCCTGCGTAAACATCACCGGAGGTAAGTGATAGCCATCTACAATAAAATATCCCGTGCCTGCTTCCGACCCAATGGGTACGCCCGCTTCCATCAATGCTTTGACATCGCGATATACGGTACGCAAACTGATTTCAAACCGCGTAGCAATCTCATCTGCCTTCACAATTTTTTTGGATTGAAGCTGAATAAGAATGGCGGTGAGCCTGTCGATGCGGTTCATGACCCCTAAAATAGAAAATAAAAAGTTACGGATGCTTGAGCAACAAGGTTACTATTTTAGCAGCTCAAGCACTTTCCTGAAATCAATCCAATAAATGTTTCCCGTGCCGTTTAATGGATTTCTGGATATTTCTCCGATTTGTTGATAGGTGGCTTTCGTCGTTGTAAACGAAGAGGGCAATTGATGACGTTCGCTTGTGAAGAATAAACTTTTTCCATCGGGCGATACGAACGGACAATAATCAAGTTGCCTTGAGTTAAGCGCTTTTAGGTTTTTAGCAGGTTGCCATTTTCCTTTATCGTCCTTCAAACTAATATACAAGTCACCACTTCCCATATCATCCTTTCTGCCATAGGAGGTAAACAAAATATATTTTTCATCAGGAGAAACAAATGAATTGAATTCATAGAAGGTTGAATTCACACCGGTGTCAAGCGCCACTGGTTTTTGATAACCACTACTTGTCCAGGCCGCCATGTAAATATCTTCCTTCCCCACTCCGCCTGCATAGGCAGCAGTGAAATAGAGGTTACCATTCTTTCCAACGGAAGGATAAAATTCATCTGCGGTGGTGTTGATCATCGAACCAAGATTTTCGGGTTTGCTCCACGTGTTTCCTGATCGCGTGACTTTCCAGATGTTATAATCCTTTGGTGTATTTCCTGTCAATGGCCTGTTGGATGAAAAATAAAGGGTGTTGCCATCTGCGCTGAATGCAGGTTCAATGTCACTGAATTCACCGGCAAATAAAGCAACTTCCGGCTGTGTCCATTCCCCTTCCTTTACTTTCCGGGTGTACACAATGGTTTGGAATGAAGACTTTGGCGTCGAGATCGTATAAAAAATTTCATCGCCATCCGGCGATAATGCAAAATCTCTTTCATTCATTGCTGTTGAGATGGTGTGCTCACCAAGAAGAGAAAGTGTGGCCGGAGGTTCGTTGAATGAAAGCTGAATATTTTTCTGACCGAACGATGTCAGAGGCAACAATATTATTACGAAAAGGAAATATTTCATTAAGCCATGAGTCATTTATCATCATCTAAAATAGAAGTTAAAAATTGACTCGCCAAAAAGGGGTAGATGGTCTACCTAATTTAGAATTTAGAATTAATTCGCAATTCTAAATTATGAAATTCGAAATTGATCGATGGTGCTAAAAAAAGGTGCACGTTATTCACATGCACCCTGTAGAAGGTGTCCTACACCTCAGAGGTGTAGGACACCTTTAGAACTATTCTTATCTATTTCTTTGGATCAACTTTGATATCGTTGGGCAATACCTGGGGTTGTTTGAAATCATCTTTGGCAACAGCCTCCTGTTTTCCCAGATACATCCAGTTGATGGCGTTGGAATATTTCTTGAATGCTTTGTTGAGGTCTTCCACTTTCAGCTTCTCTACATCTCCCATAAAACTTTCTACCATCTTCCAGCTTCCTGCCACTTCATTGGTGCCAAGGTTCATACTCTGGGTATCGTTGGTTTCAAGACGGGAGTAATACCCAGTCAGAAAGCCTTCCTTCATGTCCTTCAATTCCTTTTCCTTAAAACCCTGATTTTTTACGTTGTTGATTTCGTCCATCATGACTTTCAGTGTCTCTTTGGGATTGGTGGAAGATGCATAAAAAACCGCATAGGGATTTTTGATCGGTGCGCTGGCAAACGAAGCTCCGGGAGCATAGGTAAGACTTCTCTTGGTACGCAACTCAACAAAGAAACGATCACCCATAATCGCCATGGCAACGCGCATTGTCGTTGCGTCTTTTTCATTCAGCGCCGGCATCGTCATCATACCACGGATATAGTTTGTAGCGATGTCACGGTTCTCTATGGTCACTCCCTGTTGAATTTCTGTTTTAGCTTCCACAACGGCTGCTGTTCCCTGTTGAAGTTTTGCGAGCGTGGCATTTATTTTTGCTGTGATGTCGGCTTCCGTTACATTGCCCACCACCACAAGAAAACTATTTGCTTTATTTACCACTTTTGAAAAATGTGCTTTCGTTTGATCGAGTGTTAGTTTTTCAAGACTCGTTACGCTGCCATTGGGGATTTTGGCATAGTTGCGCCCTGTAAAACTCATCTCCATGCTTTTATTCACAAGGTGTTGATCAGGATTTCCTTCCTGTTCTTTTGCTCCTGTGAGCGTCTGGCCTTTAATGATATCAAAGCTTTGCGGATCGAAACGCGGCTCCATGATGGCATCAGCAAAAAGATTCCACGACTGATCCCAATACGTCTTCACACACGATAGTCCAATCTGACTGTAATCAAATGTAGATGATGATCCCACACTTGAACCAATCTTCTCCAATGCTGTCTGATAATCATTCATGGAAAGCTTTTTGGTACCGCCCTGGGTAGCTACGGCAAGTGCCAACGTTTCAACACCCTCCTGTTCCTTGGTATAATTAGCAGTACCTCCTTTAATAAAGAGTCTTACACTAATAATTTCTTTAATTGAAGGTTTGTAAATGACCTTGATTCCTCCAACGGTAAATTCTTTGGTGATCACTTCATCGGCTGTGGAAAGTGCCGTCAGGCACAAGCACGACATGATCAGGAAACTATATACGATTATTTTCTTCATGTGGTAAATCTTTTAATTATTCTTATTTCAGACTTGCTTCAATGGCAGGTCGCTTTTCTTTTGTTGTGAGAATTCCGGTTATGCTTGGCTTACCTTTAATGTATTTTGTAACGTATTGCTTGATATCATCACGTGTTACCTTCTTCAGGTTCTCCACATAATTGGTATAATAATCAATCGTAGCCGATGCCCACCAAAATCCAACAGTATGAACAAAATTTGAGGTCTGTTCCCTTCCCCGCGCATCATCGATTGCCAATTGCACTTTCGCGGTTTCAAGTTGCTCATCCGTGAAATACGTATCACTGGTCCATGCATTGATTTGCTCATCAAGTTTGGCCATGGCTTCCTTAATTTTTGCAGGGTTAGGTACCATCACGATGTTGATAGGCCCGGCATACTTACATGTCTGATAACTGATGTTAACAAAAAAAGCTAAACCCGAGTCAACCATCTCCTGTTGGAACTTCGAGGCTTTTTGCTGTAGGATAAAGCTGAACACATCGGCAGCATAGGTTGCCTTCACATCGTTACGGGTATCTGGCCCGATCCACCCGCGCATCACAAAGTTATTTCTCGCATTGGGGTTTTCTGTAAAGAACAATTCCGATTTTGCGATGGGTGTAAATTCAGGAAGCGGATATTTTACAAAAGGATCAAAACCGGATGGCGCCCAACTTTCAAATATTTCAGTTGCTTTTTTAAAGGCTTCATCGTGATTGACATCACCTGCAATCAGCAGAATGCTGTTATTAGGCCAATAATATTTCTCCTGAATCACTTTCATCTTCGCGGTTGTTGCCGTAAGAATAACATTGTGATCGCCGATCACATTCTTTCTGCTATAGAGGTCTCCAAACATTTTGCGCTGAAGATCCTGCTGCAGCCAGAAAGTAGGATTGGACTCAGCGCGTTGAAATTCTCCATCCACCACGGGGTTTTCGTTTTTCATTTCACGTTCATCAAAAAGCGGATAGCGGATTGCCGAGTTCATGAACTGCAGACCCTCTACAAGGAATTTCTTGTTCAGTGTGAAGAAATAATTGACCCGTTCATTGGATGTCGTTCCATTCCATTGCATGCCCAGTTCATTTGTTCTGTCCAGAAAAGCCTCCTGGTTGGGAATGTCTTTATTGGCTTTAAAAAACATGTGTTCATACAAGTGCGAAAGTCCGTTGTATTCCGGAGCCTCAGTATAAGAACCATTCTTGACATTGATCTCCACCGTGATGAGCGGAACGGTTTTATCCTCAATGACCAATACCTCAAGACCATTCTTCAGTTTGGTAAGGAAAAAATTGGAGGGCAGTTTTTGTGCTTGCAGTGCAATGACGAACAGCAACATGCTGAAGCTGAGCAATACTTTTCTCATAGGCGGATTTGATTGATAGATGTGGTTAATGGATTGATTTTACGGTCCATTCTAATGTTTGAAGATACGGATTTGACCGGAAACACAACAGTCAAAATTTTACTTTATAATATAGTGTCTGAAAATGGACACCTACGATTTGTATTCCTGATGCGCAAAAAAATGACAAAAGGAATGTGAAGATTATAGGTCAAATGAATTCCTGCGTGAGCGGAAATGTTAAATAGTTAAATTACATCCTTGTTAAACGATCCATTAGAAATATAGCATGGCCAAAAAATCCCAGTGGGCGCAAGTCGGGAAGCAGCAGATCGAACTCTCCAATCTCGATAAGGTGCTTTTTCCTGAAGACCATGTATTAAAGGCGGAAGTCATCGAGTACTACCTTAAAATTGCACCTACGCTATTAAACCATATCAAAGGAAGGGCACTCACCCTCATTCGTTTTCCCGACGGCATCCATGGTGAAAGTTTCTATCAGAAGAATCGCCCGGAGTGGGCACCGAGCTGGATCGAATTTGTAACCTTGGGCAAGGAGAAAAAAGATTACATCATTGCTACCGAACCGGCATCACTCGTTTGGTTGGCCAACCTGGCATCGATAGAATTGCATCAGCTTCATTCACGTAAACCCCTGTACGACAATCCGGATTATATGGTGTTCGACCTTGATCCACCCGAAGGATATACGTTTAAAAATATTATACCCATTGCACTCGACCTGAAGCAACACCTTGAAACCTTTGGCTACATCCCTTTTGTAAAGACAACTGGGGGCAAGGGCATACATATCTGTTGCCCCCTGGAAGCGAAGTGGGATTTTCACGAAGTGTTTGAAGCGGCACAAGAAATCGCAAAACCATTTGTTGACCGCCAGGCCCAAACCACCTTACACATTAAGAAGGACGCGCGAAAGGGGCGCGTGCTGATTGATATCTATCGCATCCGCTCCGGCCAAAGTATTGTATCACCATATAGTTTGCGGGGTCGGGTTGGTGCTCCAGTATCCATGCCACTCACCTGGGAAGAGTTAACTCAAGTAAATAATCCTGTAGAATACAACATAAACACAGCCTTGGCGAAAGTGCTGGCCGATGGTGATGCCTGGGAAGGAATCGACGCCTATGCCGTTCCGCTACACACAAAAAGGAAATCGGTGAGTATGGCAAAGAAACTTCCGGTAAACAAAAAGCACAAGTCACCGGAGCAATTGGAGACCTATGCCAAGAAACGTGACTTCGAAAAAACACCAGAGCCCAAGGCAAACGCGATTGACAGCGGAGGAAATAACTTTGTCGTTCACCGTCATCACGCCTCGCGCCTTCACTATGATTTGCGACTGGAGCAGGATGGTGTTTTAAAATCATGGGCAGTGCCAAAAGGCATGCCGCCCAGGCCGGGAGTAAAACGACTCGCTGTTCAAACGGAAGATCACCCCATGGAATACCTGACGTTTGACGGAAAGATTCCAAAAGGACAGTACGGTGCCGGCGAAATGTGGATTTATGCGCTGGGCAAATATCAAAAGACAAAAGAGAAGAAGGATGGCTTTTATTTTCGCCTCAACAGCAAAGACCTGACCGGTGAATACCGCATGCACAACATGAAGGGCAAAGAGTGGTTGCTCGAACGTGTCGATGAGCCACAGGTCGACTACCTGCACGGAGTGATTGAACCCATGTTATCCGACAGTGTCGATAAACCGCCGAGACGCGACGATTACATTTATGAAGTAAAGTGGGATGGTATTCGTGCGCTCATTGCCTTGGAAGACGGACAGGTGCGCATTACGACGCGCAATCAAAACGATGTAACAAAACAGTTCCCGGAACTACTTGTCGGGGATAAGGCGTTTCGGGGAACGTGCGGATTGTTTGATGCAGAGATCGTATGTCTGAGTGCGGCTGGCAAACCTGAATTCAAGAAGGTGATTCACCGCCTCATGAGCTCAGGGGAATCGAACATCATCAAGCAGTCGAAGACAAGTCCGGTGGTGTGTTACATTTTTGATTGTCTTTATCTGGATGGCCGAAGTATTATCAACGAGCCATTGCTGAAACGTAAGGAGTGGTTAAGCGATGCCGTCAAGCAAGGAGAGACACCGTATCGTGTGAGTGAGTTTGTCGATGATGGTCATTCCCTTTTTGAGGCGGCCCGGGAACATGAGCTCGAAGGCATTATGGCTAAAAAAGCGGACAGTAAATATTTACCCGGCAAGCGTGGTGATCTGTGGCTGAAAATCAAAGTAAGGAACTCGAGGGAATGCTTTATTATTGGGTACACAAAAGGTAAAGGTGATCGCGGTCAAACATTTGGCGCTCTGCACATTGCAGAGAAAAATGGAGATGAACTTCACTACCGCGGCAAGGTAGGTACCGGGTTTGATGACGCCACCATCAAGGAAATACAGAAGGTGTTAAAAGACGTTGATGTGATTAAAAAATCATCCGTCGCGGGAAAGGTGCTGGATGAGAAGATTACCACATGGCTCGCACCCAAGGTGATTGCCGAGATCAGCTATTCCAAGCTTACTCCCGATAAAATGTTTCGCGAGCCGGTATTTATTCGATTGAGACCTGATCTCTAAAAAAAGCTGAAAGCTGTTCGACATGTTCCTCATGTCGAACCACTGATGTGGCGGATCTCCAGATCCGCGTGTATCCTTACTAATTAAAAACAAAAGCTGTTCGACATGTTCTCATGTCGAACCACAGATGTAGCGGATCTCCAGATCCGCGTGCATTAAAAACAGGATTTTAGGTTTGGGATTTTTATTAACCACTGGAATCTGGAGATTCCAGTGATCCGGCGTTCGACATGGCCGCCGGTGGCGGAACATGTCGAACAGCAAATTCCAGCAAATTTTCGAACAGCAAATTTTCCACAACCTGATCCGCTACATATTCAAACTTGTTCCAATTCCAGCAACCCTTTTCTTACCCCATAGAAATCACCACAACTGCTATACAAATACTCCTCTTCCTTTTCAACCAATCCGGCTCGGACAGGATTTAAATGAATATAATTAACCTTTGAATCGTAAAACTGTCGTGTGGTTATTTCCTCGCCATGATAACCTTCTTCCCAAAACCAAATATTTTCATCTTTCTTAAGAAGCCAAAGCATCCAGCGCTTTCTGCTTTCCAGCGGATTCGTTTCGATAACATTATAAATTCGTGTTGCCGTGAATTTTTTAAAATCACGAATGACACCACTTAAATTTCCTGCTTCGCCACGTACAATCAAGTGAATATGATTCGTCATAATTACCCAGGCATATAGGTTAAGACCTTTTTCCTTTTGACAGAATCGAATGCTATCAAGTAAAATATCAACATATTCCCGGCGGGTAAATACATCGACCCATTGATGAACAGTGCATGTTATAAAATATTGGCCATGAGGGTTCTTTACTGTGTATGCTAAACCCATAAAGAAGATCTAGTTAGAATTTACCCTTCAATTTTTTGAAAATTTAACACAAGTGCAAATGGCTGTAAAAAACTGTTTCAAAAGCTGTTCGACATGTTCCTCATGTCGAACCGGTGATGTGGCGGATCTCCAGATCCGCGTGTATCCATTTAATTAAACAGCATTTAGATTGGAATTTTGTTATCCACTGGAATCTGGAGATTCCAGTGATCTGGCGTTCGACATGGCCGCCTTTGGCGGAACATGTCGAACAGCAAAACATGTCGAACAGCAAAATTGAAGCGTTAATACATTTGTAAACAATAACATTTACAGTAACTTAGCGTTCAGTTGTTCATTTTTTAATCTAACTATAAAGTTATGCGGGCAATCTGGAAAGGACACATCCAATTTTCACTCGTTACAATCCCGGTCAGGATTTACAATGCCATCGACACGGGAACAACCATCAGCTTCAATCTTCTCTCCAAGGAAGGTCACAACCCTGTGAGTTATGAGAAGAAAGATAAAGTCACCGGTCAGACATTACGCACTGAAGACATTGTAAAAGGGTATCAATATGAGCCTGGCCAGTATGTCATCGTCGATCCTGAAGATTTTGAGAAAGTAAGATTGAAAAGCGAAAAGGTGATCGTCATCGAAGGTTTTGTGATGGCCGAAGAGGTGCCCTCTACTTTATATGAAGCACCTTATTTCATTGGTCCTGATGGTGATGTAGCCGCAAAGACTTATGCACTTCTTGCTGAGACCTTGAAGCAATCGGGAAAGATCGGTGTTGGTTCTGTAGTGCTGCGTGATCGTGAAACCCCACTCCTGCTTACCCCGCATGATGGCGGGATCATGATGTATCGATTGCGTTATCCGAACGAAGTGAAGAGCATTCGTGAAGTACCCAGTTTGCTCGAAGCCAAAGCGGATAAGGAACAGATCAAACTTGCCAAGACCCTGGTCGACTCCATGACCACCAAGTTTGCCAACATCGAAATGAAGGATCACTACTACGATAAATTGAAAGCCATCATTGATGCCAAGATCGAAGGTAAGGAAATTGTTTCTGTAACAGAAGAATTGCCGAAGGTGGTTGATATTATGAGCGCTCTTAAAGCCAGCATCGATGCTGCCAAAAAGCCTATGGAAAAGGCAAAAGGCGAGACTGTGAAGAAAGCTAAGGCCACAGAAAAAACGACGAAAACAACAGCCAAACGAAAAAGCGCCTAAAGGATTTATCATTACCTTTAGTATATCACAAAGCCCTTCGGGGCTTTTACTTTTTTAAAACCGATGACAAAAATTAGACCGGCAGAAATGAAGGATGTTGATGCGGTTTATGCGTTCGTCAACGATCTTGAAAGCACAGTTTTCGACAAGCAGCGCTTCCTTGAGATCTATGCAATGAACCTTAAGAACAACGACAATATTTACCTCGTTGCCGTAGATGAGGAACCGGTTGGCTACATCAGCTGCCATGTACAATTACTTTTACATCATGGTGGTCCGATTGCTGAGATTCAGGAACTTTACGTTGCCGAAAGCGAGCGCGGCAAGGGTATTGGCAGACTCCTTGTTGATGCATTAAAAACAGAGATCAAAAAAAGAGGCATTCCTCAAATCGAAGTCACATCAAGGTTGCACCGAACACGTGCGCATCAGTTTTACGAAAAGGAAAACTTCGAATGGACGCACAAGAAGTTCATCTTCAAAACAGGCGTCTGACCGCTTCGAGTGATCTGACGCCTCCTGAAAAAACTCATTCATAAATTCAGTATCCGCTGAATCGAGATACCATTCACTTTTAACAAATAACTGCTAACTTTGCCTTATGGCCAAGGTGATTAAATTTCCCATCGTTGCCCCGGAGAAGTTCGGTCCGGAACGCGTGCGGAAAAAATCCGAAGACAAGCCAAACAAAGCCGGTCAGCTCCATCTTTTTCTTGGAGGTAAAGTCGTTCAACTGAACAAGCTTACCACCTTTGAAGAGGCGCTCATGCTTGATGAACAAGGTGATTCGGCTACGGCCCGCACACGCTACCTGAAGGCTATTGAAACAGGCGAGGCACTGGCCGATGCGTATTGCAATTTAGGTATCATCGAATACCGCGATGGCAATATGACCAAGGCGGTAGATTACTTTACACTAAGTCTCAAACACGATCCTCGTCATTTTGAGGCACACTATAATCTGGCTAATCTTTATGCCGATGCGGGCAATGCATTGCTGGCAAAGATGCATTATAAGATTGCCATTGAGATGGAACCAACATTTCCCAACAGCTATTTCAACCTCGGCCTCACGCTGGCCATGAACAAGGAATTTCCCGAAGCGATCAGTGCCTTGAATCATTACCGCGCACTTACTCCCGACAATGATCACTCTCAAGCCAATGAGCTGATCATGAAGTTGTCGGGGAGATAGTAAGCTTCATAAAACCATATAGCAAAATCGAACTGTGTTTAAGCTATGTGTTCTATGTGCCTATGTGGTTACAAAGTTCTTCACAAACTAACAAATAAAAAATGCCTTCTATCCCCTTCCAAACCATTGACTGGTCTACGATCGAGAAAACTGTTCACCACGGCGACACCGGTGTTGCTTACTGGCAAACTGTTCAATTTCCCGGGTTGCGAATTCGTCTGGTAGAATACTCCAAAGGATACTTTGCCAATCATTGGTGTCAGAAGGGTCACATCATCTATTGTCTGGAAGGTGAGTTTGTCAGCGAACTTGAAAACGAAACCTCATGTACACTCTCCAAAGGAATGAGTTACGTGGTGTCGGATGATCTCAGTTCACATCGCTCCACAACAACGGAAGGCGTTAAGCTTCTCATTATCGATGGCGATTTTTTGAAATACTCCGTGTAAACAAAACGACCAATCATCGGATAGACGAATCATGGATGTGCATACGCGATTCTTTCCATGACATGGAATATGACTCGCACGATAACACAGGGTCATGCAGAAAAGTTGAATTGGGTTCAGTTTTTGTTCGTCAGTCCATAGGCGCTATCAGTGTGTAATTTTTTCAACACCTCTGCCTTTCAAAACCCCAAAGAACATAAAATCTTAGTCTTTTATCATGGCATGGTATTAACAATAGAAGTTGGCATATATCGTTTAATCATTAAAAAAACAGGATTTATGATGAACTCCATTCGACATTCCTCAAAATTAGTCATGCTGGCGCTTTTAATTACGGTCTTTGCATCGGGATGTAAAAGTAAAAAGAAGGCTATGGAAGCTGCCGCGGCCGAGAAGGCCAGAATTGAACAGGAAGCGGCACGCCGAGACGAAGAACAAAAGAGAAAAGACGCTGCCGAAGCCGCTGAACGAGCACGTCGTGAAGCTGACGCAAAACTGGCTGAGGCCAACGCAAGCACTCCCAAAACAAAACTGTCCAACTACTTTACTTCAATAGCAGGTGCGGGAAACACAGCTTCTGCCAACAGCAGCATCAACGAAGCGCTCTCCTTGTTTGCATCACCAGAAGCTCCGGTATTGATTGTGATCAGTGAATCCGGTGGACAAAAAGACTACGACAAGCCTACCACCATTCGTGAATATTTGAACTACCTGAAAGATCAAAAGAAAAACAGCAATGCCATATCCAACCTAACCGTTGATAACTCGGGCAAGATTACGGAAGTAGAGTTAAAAAAGAATTAAATCATTCAAACACAAAACACTATGCATCAAGTTAGATATATCGTTACGTTGTTTTTCAGTATTGCCTTTGTCGGCGCATTGTCTGCGCAGACGGCCGAAATCAGTAAAGAACGAAAACTCGCCATCGATTCACTTGCCCTGGAAAAGGTGCGCGACTTAAGTAAATACATCAGTATCATCGGCAACAAGAGTACTCCATTTTCAGAATCAACGCGGGTGATGGACCGCGCCGAAGAGCTCTTTGCCCCGGAAAGTGAAATGGGCGTGTCATCTTTAAATCGCAAGGAAATCAGTTATTACAAAGTCCGCAAGTACTTCGAACGCCTGATGGCCCTTAACTACGATCGCGTTTCGATCACCTGGTACAACATTCATTACATCAGCGACCTGGAAAGACAACCCGATGGTCGTTATGTGGGTGTGGTGACCGTGTATCAGCGTTTTGAGGGAACATCCGATGACGGATTGAAATATAAAGACACGACCAAAAAGGATATTACCATTTATGTGGAACGCAAAAAAACACAGATTTCCGGAAGGACCATTGAATTCTGGGATGTGGTGTTGGGTGATATTCGCGTGACGGAAACGGGGGCCTAGTCTATGAGGAGACACACGTCAAGATTTACCCTGCGATGGCCTTTGAGAAAATCATGGGCCATCGCATTTCTGTTTTCACTCTTGTTTCTATCCTATACTACGCGCGCGCAACTTATCGACAATGATGAAAGTAAACTATACGCCGAATCCAAACAGGTCAATCAGTTCATCCGCAGATTCAATGGCGAGGAAGATGAAAAAGGAAACCGATACTATGCATCGGATAAACTGTTTCAAAGTCCGAAGCTGAGAAAAAAATACCTGGATGTTCTCTTCGATGAAAGTAACAAGGGAATTAGCGCAGCATTGCGAAGCGAGTTTTCAAAACTTGTTATGGACAAACCCTTATTTCTTGACTTTCACGGCGGAAGTTGGTTTAGCGAAGTTCAAACTACGTTTTCGCTGAATGGCAAAGATCAGCCTGTTACCTTGTTTATGGAACTGGAGAAGGATCATTTGGGGAGCAAGTGGGTAATTCAAAAAGTATATACTCAAATGTTCAGTTCCTCATTTGCCAGGGACACCGTAAAAATCGGAAGATTTCTCCACCCCATGAGCCATGAACTGGATTTTATGAACCTTCGTAAAGTTTTTGAAAACCGGGATAGCGTCAGTCAGTTTACCTCAAAAAGTTTTACGCCGGATTATCTCTCGGTCTTTCTTTATGAGGTGAAAAAAGGAAACCTGAAATTCAAAACCGTTGATCAGGTGAAATTTCATTTCTTCCAGATCCATGGCTGGTATTTTGAACTTGCCGAATTCAACAGGCCCGGATACAATACCGGCTGGCTTATTTCAAGTCTTGTGAAATTAACGAGTGATGCTGACAAAAATCTTTTACGAAGATACATTTACAATGAAAATCGCTAGCCGTTTCGTTTTTGCAATAACACTTCTCCTCGCGCTCGGCATAAACGCTGAGGCGCAGCAGAAAAAACCTGCAAAGAAAACGACAACGCAAAAGACCTCGACAAAGAAGCCGGTGGCTACAAAACCAGCGCCCGCCAAACCCGCTGTTGCAGGTAATATACCTGCAGACGCCACACAGAATGAAAAAAAAGTAAGAGACATCGTAGCCTTTCTTCAATACATGCTCAACATGCTGGGAAGCAGCAGCACGGCCACCCGCGATAAGGATGTGATGGTCACCGAAAGCTATTCGAAAATATTTGCTGATAACAAAGTGCAAATTGAAGACGATCTTGACGACCAGCGCGAAACGGTGACCAATAAGGAAGTGATGGCGTATTTAAAAGATGTTGATTTCTTTTTTACGGATGCTCAGTTTGAATTCACAATAGAAAAAATTGAAGAGGGAACCAATGCCAATGGAAAGCTCTTCTATAAAGTAATTACCACGCGCAACCTGAAAGGAACCACATCTGACGGCAAAGCTATCAACCTCAACGTTCCGCGTTTCATTGAAATTAATTACAATCAACAGGATCAGGATCTAAAAATTGCGAGTATCTACACGCATGAAATTGACGAACGTGCGGCATTAACAAATTGGTGGCGGAGCTTATCCTATGAATGGCAATCGCTGTTTAAGAAGAACTTCAACATGATCGACAGCGTTTCGCTCGATCAATTGAAAAATATAACGGCCCTGGATTCTTTAAATCTTGCCAACAACACGGTCATTCAGGACATCACACCTTTATCTAAACTTATCAACCTTCAATCGCTCAACCTTTCACACACGTCCATTCGTGACCTTACTCCTATCCGTAACCTGACAGAATTGACAAACATCGATTTATCATATACTCCCATACAGGATATCTCAGCATTAAAATATTCGGCCAAACTGCAACGGCTTTCACTTCGCAATACACAGGTGAGCGACATCTCGGTTTTAACACAAATGCCAAAACTTCAATCGCTCGATCTGACCAATACACCGGTTGTCGATTTCACACCCATTGCCAGCCTGGGAGAACTGACCGTTCTCAACTTGAAGGGAACGCAGGTTCGTGACCTCTCGCAACTACAAAATCTTCTTCACCTGGGCGATCTTACCATTTCCAATACGCCAATAACAGATCTAACTGCGATTCAAGGATTAAAAACGATTACAACCCTGCATGCCGATAGCACAAAAATTCTATCGATAAGTGCTTTGAGTGGGCTTGAAAATTTAAAAATCCTTTATGCCAACCATACAGGTGTTGCCGATTTACAGCCATTGATAAAACTTACCCATCTCGAAAAAATCTATGTGGATCAGGCTGCTGTGAATAAGACAACTGCCGATGCCTTCATGAAAAGTAATCCAAAGGTTTTGGTGGTCTACAACTCCAGCGACTTAATGAATTGGTGGAGTTCGCTGTCTACCGCATGGCAGGATGTTTTGAGCAAACAGGCAAAAACGACTACTTCACCGTCCAAGGAAGAACTGGCAACCATCACCAGTATCGATTCCATTAATGTACATGGTATTCGCGCCATTGCCGATCTGGACGCGCTTCGTCCCTTACAAAAAATCAAAATCATTCAGGCCCAAAATACATCCATCAAGGATTTGTCACCCATCAAAGACCATAAAGAAATCGTATACCTGGATGTAAGCGAAACCGATGTTGCCGATCTCTCAGTTATCAAAAATTTTGCACAATTGAAGGAATTGCATGCCGACAAAAGCAAAGTAGAAACGATCGAACCTTTGGCTAAACTCACCACGCTCAAAAAACTTTACGTGGATCAAACCGCCATTCACGATATCACGGCCCGTGAATTTTTAGAAAAGAACCCTGATTGCCTTCTTGTTTATAAAACAATTCACCTGACACGATGGTGGAAAAATCTTACCCCCGATTGGAAGAAAGCCATTCGAAAACAAATGGGTGCCGATACAACATCAACACGCGAGAATCTGCATCGCGTTGTGGAGTTACAGGCATTTCATATTGAGAATGTGCCCATTCGGGATCTTGCAGGGCTTACCGAGTTTGTAAGGTTGAAAGAATTACATTTTTCGGGAACAGCGGTGACTGAAATTCCCATGCTTGAGAATCTGATTGGATTGAAAGTACTTCATGCCACCAATGGTCCGTTGCAAAAAATTGATTTTATCAGTCAAATGCTGGAACTGGAAGACCTCGATATTTCCAACACACCCATTGATGAACTGAAAATTGTAGGAACATTGAAAAGTTTGAAATCATTCAATTGCTCTGGTACGCAAGTTAAAAAACTTAGTGCATTGGAATACCTCACACAGCTTCATACGCTGGATTGTTCCAATACATTTATTGGTCAGCTCGATCCTGTATCACACAACACGTTAAAAACGCTGAAGTGCTACAATACAAAAGTATCGGCAAGGGAAATTGAAAACTTTAAAAAAAGCAATCCCAATTGCGACGTGGTGTACTACCGGTAACGATGATTTTATCTCTGAAGTAAATTATTAAGCCCAGTCATTTAAGCATAAATATTTTCACCAGCAAAAAACAAACGCCCCTGTTTAGAGAGGCGTTTGCGCATAGATCTTAAGCGCATTGGTTAATGAGCCTCAGACGTATGCTTAGCTCTGCTTTTTGGTTCCGTTTTTTCACTTTGCTGTTGGGTTGATCCTCGCGCTACGCGAATACGGTTCTCCACATTATTCACACCGGAGATTGATTCTACGATGTCTTCGGCCCTGCGCTTGTCGCTGCGCTCAGACACCGATCCACTGAGTGTTACTTCTCCTTTCTCAACGGTAACTTCAATTTCCGACGCATCCAGTTCTCCGTCATCCGTGAGGCGATCATTGATCTCTTCTTTTATCCGGTCATCAGAACGCTGATAGCCTTTTGGTCCTCTCCCTCTGAACTGACCGTTTGATCGCCGGCTTGACGAACCATTTCTGTTCGCATCGCTCCCCGACTGGTACTGTGAGTTTGAATTGCGGTCTGACGAATAATTTGCGTTATCGTCGTAGTCACTTAAGTTGTTCGTGTCATAGTCCTCACCACGTTGACGAAAATCATTTCTGCGGTTATAATCGTCAAGACCATTTCGATTCATCCGGTTGTCGTCGGTGTAATTTCCGTTGAATCTCCCAAAATTTTCTGCGCGATCATTAAATTCGCGATTGCTGCGTTCCGTATCGCCATAGGAATCATAGTCACCTACCCGGGAATAATCCGAAGCGAAGGAACTACGATCACGGTGGTCATCTTCATTTCTCCTGGATGTATTGTTCCAGTTTTGTTCATTCGAGAAACGGCCGGAGTTATTTTTTGGGTGTTGATTTGAATGATGATCAGTATTCTTCCTGTTTCTATTGGTTTTCATAAATGCGAATTTTTAAGTGTCTGAAAAGAATCTAGGCTTAAGTCCATGCTTAAGTATGCTTCAGCAGGCACAAAAATTATTCCGTTCGCAAACGATTACCAAAGGCTGTATTAAGCACTATAACACTTATTTTTAATACGTGCTCGTTGCGGATTTTCACATTGGTGTTTCCGTAACTACACGCCACAAACAAAGCGCCAAAAGAACTGAGATCCCGCTAACGTCTACGGTTCCCGATGCATAACCAGCGATTGACGATATCGAATGCAGCCTTTCATAAATTCCGGCCAATCGGGTATCGCTATTTTAGGATCTGTTTTTTCGGGGAGAAGCGACCAGAGTTTTGGGTGGTGCCAGCATAAATCCTGACCGGTGCTGTCACGATGTTCACGGATTGCAGCTCTTAAATTTTTTATTTCTGTTATCAGCTGATGCTGGTTCATGTATTGTAAATCTTCGTCCATGGTATGATCTGAAATTATTTCAACAATAAGAAACTGAAATAACCAGAGCAAAAATCGTACGCAACAATGGGCAATCACAACAAAAAAGGTTGCCACAATTTTGTGACAACCTTTTTAATTTAGTTAAATCAGGCTAGGCCAATGGGCTTAAGTCTTTACATTTAAAATTTTTCAACACCGGGCACATTCATCTTTAATGTAGCCACCTTTGTAGAAGGGCCGGTGATGAATAGTGTTTTTTGATCGCTGCCCGCAAAAACATTATTTTGGGCTCCGCCTGGAGCACCTCCTGCGGCAGTTGGGATTACCTGAATGTGGTTACCCTTTGAATCAAAAACATTTACACCAAGACCATTGCTGATGTATATATTTCCTTTGGCGTCCATCGACATGCCATCGCCTCCCATGGGAATAAACTTGGTCATGTTGCTGAGTGATCCATCGGCACCAATATCAAACACCCATGTACCGCCCTGGTTATCGCCAGCCCATTTGTTTACATACAGTTTTGTTCCGTCGGGTGTTCCTACGACTCCGTTGGGCCATGAATTGGCTTCCCATCCTGTCATTGTAGTGACCCTCACTAGAGAAGTAGCTCCCGGAGCAAGGTAATACACATGACCACCTTTGCCTGTCGCAGCTTGTTCCGATTTGGTTGGAGGCCAGCTAGGATTATTTACTTTGCGCGGATCCGTAGCTGCCCAATAATCCCTTGGGAATATCGGGTCAGTAATGTACATACCTCCTGTAACAGGATTGATCCAAACATCATTAGGGCCGTTCAGCAGTTTTCCACCATAATCCTTTGCAATTACAGTATGGGTTCCGTCTGGTTTTATCTTCCACAATTCACCATTCATATCAGCACAGGCGATAAGGTTTCCATCCTTATCGAACGCCATACCGTTAGCGCGGCCCGTACCTGTCAGAAACGTTGTGATTTCATCGGTCGTTGCATTCCATTTAAATATTTTGTCATTGGGTTGATCTGTAAAAAATACGTTTCCGTCCTTGTCAACAGCAGGCCCTTCTGTAAAACTAAAGCCGGTTTTAACGGTCTTTAAGTTTTCAATGGGCTCAGTGAGTGGAACAAATCCATCACCGTCTGAATCTGAGCACGAATAAAATCCCAGGCATGCAATGCCAAAGAACATGACCATTTTTTTCATTTTCATAAGCGTTTAATTGTTTTTAAGTGTAAGAACTCAGACTTAAACTAAGAAAATACAAAGTCAGCGCAAACGGTTGCGTGATGAATTGCATAATAAGTAGTTAGATGATCCAAAACTCCGTTTTTATCAAAAAACGATTTCTGAAAATGAATAATTTATAAACCTCGAATGCGAAATTGATTGCCTTTCATCAAGGATAACCCCTCAGTAGGAGATAATTCTGTCCTTATTTTAGTCCTTTATCATTAGCATCAAAAATGGCTAAATAATCAATAAATAAACTATTTTGCTATTTTAATTAGTATTTAATTGCTAATTAATTTAGTATTTTTTATCTTGCCTAAGAATCAATCAGAAAGGCAAATGAAAACGATACAATCTCCTTTTCTTGGCGATAAAATCATCACCGCCAAAGACAGAAATGTCCGGCTTTTTCAGGTGCGCAATGTCTTAAATCAGCACCGCGAAATATTGATCAACTCCTTATTGAAAGATGTTCCCTACTTCCTCGCATATCGTTTTGGAGCGAAGGCCACCCCTACTGAACTTCAGGTCATCACCGAAAAACTGGTCACACTCAAACAGAGTAATGTCGATCTTGCCAAATATCAACCCATCATTGAGCAGGTGAAAACAAAAACCAAAACGAAACTGACCAACGAATGTTTTTATCGTGAGATTGAAGATGTGGTGCTGAGTTTGAATCATGCCGCGTAAGAGTCGGACGTCGGAGGACAGAAGTCAGAAGAAAAAGATTTTTATGATAATTGTCGCTGTTAAAACTCACTGAAATAACTTCTGACCTCCGTCTTCGGACTTCCGACTTATAACAATTAACCATGGCCTTCAAATTTGAAAAACTTATAGTCTGGCAAAAGGCAGTTGACTTATCTGATCAAGTAAATTTGATAACCCGACATTTTCCAAAGGATGAAATATATATCCTGACGTCACAAATAAAACGTGCTGCTGATTCTATTTCGTTAAATATTGCTGAGGGGTCAACGGGTCAATCCACCCTTGAGTTCAAAAAATTTTTGGGTTACGCCCTACGTTCGGACGTTGAGGTGGTGGGATGTTTGCACCTCGCAAAGAGAAGAAAGTACTTAAGTGATGAAGAATTCCGTGAACTTTATTCAGAGTGTGAAAAGATTCTTATGATGATTATCGCTCTTAAAAATTCACTAAAGTAACTTCCGACCTCCGTCTTCGGACTTCCGACTTATCGATTACCTCACCTCAAGACCAAGTTCAACTTCGGAGCTTACGCAACCTAGCATTGAAATATTGAACTAAGGGTGTTATTAGATGTTCAAAAATAGTTTTTTAGATTTGTGTCGCTCCTAGCTTCCTGACTCCCTGACTTTCGAACTTCCTTAAAAATTCAACGTTCCCCATGCTCACATCCCTCCTCACCTTCTACGGCCTGTTCCTTATAGCCTGTGGAATCATCTCTGTTATCTTCATTGGTATGAAAGCCAAAACGGCATTGATGTCGGGCGGTATGTCGGGGGCGCTTTCGTTGTTTATTGCATACCTGGTGTCCATCAATACACCCGGTGCACCCTGGGCAGGCGTGATTCTTTCACTTGGACTATTTATTGTTTTTGCCTGGCGGTCAACCAAGACGCTATTCAAAATTTTTGAACTGCTGGGCTTACCCAACAAAGAAGAACTGAATGGAAAAGGAATTGCCTTTCTCATCATCAGCCTGATGGCTGTGGTCTCTATTTTTGTGTTTATGCTGCAGGTAGTTCAACTCTTCTAAAACGTTGCGGAAAAATTTGAAGTGAGGGGTGTGCCTTACCATGATTTAAAAATAAACAATAAAGGCACATGACTTGGCCAGCTGTGCGTATTGATTCATCTGTTCGTCAATACCAATAAGGAAATGGTTATTACGCTTAATGAATAGTCCCAAACCAAGTAGTGTGGTGACGGCAATTGAATAAGTTCTTATTTTACTCTTTTCTCTCCCCAATGTTTTTATGGCATAAATTGATAAAAAAAATAATGGTGTCGGGACGGCAAATACTATTATACCTCTAACCAACTGCCAAATTATCATTAACCCAGGTGAAGAAACACCAAACACAACAGGAAATGAACTCAACAGAAGTCCAATAGCTAGACTTATTAAACCGATGGTCGAAAAGATGATTGCTCTTTTTTCCTTTTTCATTTAAGGCGTTTGTCTTATCCTTAATTTAAAAAAGAATAAAAAAGACAAATGAATTATTTCTTGTTGTTGGCTGCCTCATTCATTCCTTATCTGTAATTCTGTCCCTTGTATCGGGAATTCTTTTATTATGTTATTTAGTTGCTGGACAAAAATTGGAATCTGCGTTTGGTCGAAAGTCATTTTTACCACCAGTTTATTCCCAATACCAGCATCATCCATTAATTCGCATTCGGTATTAAAGTGTCCTATGCCATCCCCATCAATCTTTATATAAATTTGTTCCTCAAGTGTTTTAAAAGAAGCTTGCCCTTTCAGATTATCATAAAGTTTTCCTAATTCTCTTTTAAAGAGTTCGAAGTCTGTCGTTATTAAATTACAAGTAAACTGTCCGCGAAACGCTCCACCTTTAACGGTAATTTTTGAATAAACCCAATTTTTGTCCCAGTCCATCTCAGCGTTAGGATGACACCACTCCAATGGTTCGATTTTAATGATATCAGGTCCATCGGTAATCTCAAAATAAATATTCTCTCTCATAAATCTATTATTATGAATGAGGTTGCCTACAACGTAGTGATATAAGCCATATGGTCTATATTCTGTATTAGAATTTCTCCTTCACAAGTAAGAACCCAAGTTAATAATTCATTTAAAAAAAATAGCCAGGCTGAACTTACATTTCCAAAGAAGTTACTCCAACTCCAACACCATAAAACATAATAATGCACAGGCCACTTTTTGAATAGTTTGAGTTTTGTTAGCTTCATGGTCAAATTCACCCATGCGCCGCTTCCTTATTATCCTGTTTGCAGGACTTCTCCCCTATAGTCTCTCGGCGCAATCCTCAACAAAAATTGGATTAACATTAAGCGGAGGCGGAGCAAAAGGTATTGCTCACATCGGCATTCTTCAGGCCATTGACAGTGCCGGATTAAATATCGATTACATTACCGGTACCAGCATGGGAAGCATCGTTGGAGCTTTGTATGCAACCGGGTACTCCGGCAACGATCTGGAGAAAATCGTGCGCGACCTGGATTGGAATAATCTGTTTTCGGGCAAGGCCCTGATGGAAAATGTAAACATTGACGAGAAAGATGAATTTGATCAGTATGCCGTTGAAGTTCCCTATGAGAATGGAAAATTCAAGCTCGGTACCGGACTGATTGAAGGACAGGAATTATGGCTCAAGTTCCAGGAATTATTCTTACCCGTATACGATGTCAAGGATTTTTCGAAATTCAGCATTCCCTTTGCATGCATCGCCACGGATCTGAGCACCGGAAAAGCTGTCGTATTAAATCGTGGTGAGATTGTCAATGCGCTTCGGTCGAGCATGGCCATTCCCTCGGTATTCACAGCGATCGACTACCAGGGTACAAAACTCATTGATGGCGGAGTTGTGAGAAACTTTCCTGTACATGACGCGATGGACATGGGTGCCAATTACACGATCGGTGTAAACTTATCTCAAGGATTATTGCAGGCAGATAAGCTCATCAGTCCCGTTGATATTTTAATGCAGGTAAGCCTCTACAAAGATGCTGATGATTTTCAGAAAGAACGAAACCTGTGCAACATTCTGATTGAGCCCCCGGTGAAAGAATACTCAGCTGGCAGCTTTGGAAGTGCTGAAGCCCTGCTCAAAATTGGAAAGGAATCCGGGAAAAAGTATTACCCGGTATTCAAAAAACTGGTGGATTCTCTTCGCGCCATTGATCCCACCTATACATTCAGAACAAACAGACTTCCCCGGTATAAATCAGTTATCATCGACGATATTACAATCCATGGACTAAACAACACCACAAAAACATTCTTTACCAATCGCCTGAATCTCTCTCCCGGAAAATCGTATGACGGAATAGAAATCGGGCATGCGATCCGGAAGGTATATGGCTCACGAAATTATAATCGTATTGCTTACCGCTGGGAGCCCGGTCCCGAAGGTCACGCGAATCTTATTATTGACGTGATTGAAAATCCCCTCACCTATTTCAAGATGGGCTTGCATTATAACATCTTCAGCAACATTGCATTGGTCACCACGGTCACTACAAAAAATTTGGTCTTCGACAGGTCAAAGTCAACCTTGAAATTAAACATCAGTGAAAACTTTCGGGTATTGGCCGAGCAAAACCAATCCTTTGGCAAGCATGAGAACAACAATGTTATTCTATCGTTCTATCATGAGCGATTCAAGTTCCCCATTTATATTGACCTTGAAGAAACGTATCTCTACAAAAGTAATTTCACAAGGCCCGATCTCCGCATTCAGCACACATTCAATCAGGCAGCAGCCTTGGGAATAGGAACTGCTTACGAATGGTTCAACTTAAAACCAAAAGCTTCTGGTGCCGTCAGTCTGGAAGGAGGCAACCGGTATTTTAATTCATATCTTTTTTATGATCTGAATACACTCAACCAAAAACATTTTCCAACCCTGGGATGGAAATTACATTCAAGCCTGGGATTGTACTACAATCAAAAACCCGATGACGTCTTCTATGAAATTGCCGGCCAGGCAGGCACCATCGATACATTGGCGTTTAAAAACTACGGACAGCTTCGTTTTAAGGCTGAACGCTATTCCTACCTGCTTCCAAAATTAGCCCTCATTACGCAATTCAATGGCGGAATAAATTTCAATCACAATCAATCCTACCTCAATTTTTTCAACATCGGCGGTCTCAACGATTTTCTGCGCAATCAAATTACCTTCGTTGGCTTAAACGAATATCAGGCGTTGTCCAACAGCATTACCGCTGTGCTTGTGGGCGTTCAATACAATCCTATTCCCAATGTATATACTTTACTGCGCAGCAACGTAGGCGTTTACAATTTTACAGACACAAAGGAGTCATTAAGCTCCAAAAACATTCTGAGCGGTTATGCTCTTACGATGGGCTATTCTTCCGGCTTTGGACTTATTCAACTGTCAGCCATGTATAATGATCAATCCAGATCCTTTGGCGGATACGTTAATATCGGATATCAATTTTAATATGTGCATTTTATAAATAACTCAGCCACCATTTTTCTTTGTTGTTTTGCTTGTAGGTATCAAACCACTTGCAAAAGGGGTAAAGAAAAAGAATGATGGCCATCCAGATAATGTACACCATCACCAGGCCCACACCATATCCGTCAAAACCAGGCACAAACCCAATCCAGTTTGGCAGGATAAAAATCTGCCATCCGAACCCGGTAAGCTCTGCATACACCATTGCCGCAAGGTGAATGGCAAACAAATGAAGTATGTAGTAGAAGAAGGGAACCCGACCAAATGTGCTAAAGAAGTTTACAAGCTTGCCCTTCAGGTTTTCTGTATTGGCCAAAAATATCAATGCTCCCCCAAGGGTCATCAACAAATACAACAAGGATGGAGGATATTTACTCGGGTTAAAGAACGAAATCAGGTCTTTCGATAAGCTACCGTACTGCGTAAATAATGTCGGGTCCCCGTAAAGGTTTGTCCAGCGAAGTATAACAAAGAGCACGAGCGCACTTACACCCATCATATTGAATGTCTTTTTTCGTTTGGTCGAGTCATGTGATTTATCATAAAAAGCACCGAAGTAATATCCGAGGGCCATTACAGCGATCCAGGGAATGAGCGGATACCCGATCAAAATCTGAAAATTGTCCGTGACTTTAAAGAAATCCTGCTCATGAAGAAATTTCCAGAAAACACTGCCATTGAAATGCATACCGTCAAACAGGTTGTGACCAAAAATAAGCAAGCAACAAAATACAAGTAACAATCGCCTGGGGACATAAATAAGACCCGCTAATACAATCATGCTGATCCCCAAAGACCAAATGGTAACCAGCAGCATCGTCCTGAATTGAACATCAAAAAGCCATGCAAACGTTACGATCGTCATCTCGATAAACACCAACCAAAGTCCACGTGTTACCAAAAACCGCGAGAGCTCCGCCTGTGTTTTTCGTTTTCCAGCCATGTAAGCGGAAAGTCCTGCAAGGAAGCTAAAGGTTGGCGCGCAAAAGTGTGTGATCCACCGCGTGAAGAAGATAGGCAGATTACTTTGCGTGGGGTCTGCAGGGTCAAAGATGAATGCCGAGAAATGAAAGTAATCACGGACATGATCAAGTGCCATGATGACCATGACAAGTCCTTTTAAAAGATCAATGGATTCAATTCGGGGTTTTGTAAGGGTAAGGGTTGTCATGAAAATTTTCTTCCTTTTATTTTTAATCAAAAGTATGTATGGCACACAATTCACCAAACCCGAAACTTGCTGTATCCGTTCCTTTTTGGCGATAAATTTTGCACTACAAACCTATCATACCTTAGTAAGGTAAGCTTGACCTCAAAGTCCAAAAAACAAGCTTAAAAGTTCAGATTGCAAATAAATAAGAAATGGAACGTGTTACACTTTGGTCAGGTATTTTTCTTTGATGATGGTCATGTGATGAAGTTCATGACCAATGGTGGCTTTCAGAAACTCTTCCACCGTCAACTCATACTTCCAGGCAAATCCTTTGAGTGTTAACTGCTCAGGGGAAAGCATCCCGATAAAACTATTGCTTGCCTTGCGCACATGCTTAAAGTCGGTGACGAGCTGCTTCAAGCTCAATTCGTCAAAGCGACTATTTTCCACCAGAACATTTTGATCATAGCCCGGCAATGCCGTACTATCTTTCCTGCTAAACCGCAAGGCGCGATACATCATGATCCTCTCGTGATCGGTAATATGCCCGATAATTTGTTTGATACTCCACTTGCCCGGGGCATATCTGTAGCTTGCTTGTGTTTCACTCAAAGATTCCAGTAAGGCAAAACTTTTGAGATCATAAAACAGTTGCTGATAATCTGAATTTCCAATCAGTTCAATGTAATAAGGAAAGCCATCTGCAACTGTGTATTTCATCGTTGGTGTTTAGACCGAAATTATTAAAACTTAACGAATGTACAATCACCCTGAAACGCTCATAAATTTATTTACACGGCAATGCCAATTTATGTAAAGCTGGATTGGGCAACTTGTCATGATAGACAGCAGACGTAAAACGATGATCATGCAGACGTTTTGCAAGAAGAAATCAGAAAGGTGAAATGCCGGCTTTAGAGGAATGTAGAAAGTTTTAACTAGCTTCGAACACATTTTAACGGTATGAATCATATACAGTTTTTAAAACGAAGCATCCTTTTCGTTTTTTCGATTGCGGCTTATTCTGTTTTTTCACAAACCTGCGCTGTAGATATGCTGGCGATCCTGGGAACCTACGAGGGTCAATGCAAAAAAGGGAAGGCCGATGGATCAGGGAAATCTGTTGGAATTGATACTTATGAAGGAACGTTTAAGTCGGGACTTCCGGATGGAGAAGGTGTATACACATGGAGTAATGGAAATACCTATAAAGGTCAATTTGTTAAAGGTGTAAAAGCGGGCACAGGAACGATGACGTATAAGTCCACCGGAAAACGAGATAGTGTGGTGGTGGTAGGATTCTGGAAAAAGGATGCTTATGCAGGTCGTTTTGAGAAGAATTACAAATTGACCATGAGAACTAAAAAGGTTTCATCGGTGAGCTTCAGGCATGATATAAAGGGCGCCAATCAAATTACTATTCGAATTGCAAGTACCGGTACGGGAGCTGCTACCATGCAAGGCAGGACTCCAAAAGTTGATATTACCAATATGATCATTATGAAAGGTAATTATCTCAACACGTTTGCAAACGATTCTTACGCTTCCAGATCGGAAGTTACTCTTCTTAGCGCCTCGTTTCCTTTCCAGGCCCAGATCATGATGGGTACGGAGATGATTGAATTTGAGTTATTTGAAAACGGATCTTATGTCGTGGAGGTTGAGATTAACCAGTAACATAATGGTCACATTGAATTTGCATGCTCTTTCATCGACAATTAAAACTATCAAAAAAAAACATTAGCCTCGGTCAAGGATATGAATGAAGGTAAATGTTAGCCAATACTTCTCTATTTTCTATTCGTTGGAATGCAACCCCACAGAGTTTCCCTCGGTATCTATAAAGAAAGCCATATAGCCAGTTTGCTCATCAATCAGAGTCTTAGGCATCGTAATTTTTCCTCCCGCCTTTTCAATCCGATTTGCCACAAACTGGATATCCGGATTTGCATTTAAATAAATAATTGCTCCTCTATCACTGGGTTTGTGCATGTCGCTTTGCACAAGAGCACCCCCTACCAATCCGTTACTGCTGTCGGAGGGAAACATGGCCATCTTCATGCCCATCATTTCCATGGGCGTCATGGTAACTTCAAAAATAGCTTCGTAAAATTTTGTGGCACGGGTAATGTCGGTGACTGAGATTTCAAACCAGTTTAAGGCATTTGTGCCCTTGCTCATTTTGCTGCTCATAGAAAATTAGTTTACTGTTACTGAAATGAAGTGCGAACGAAGATAACCTTATCAGTGCAAAACTTCATATTCAGTACCTTAATTATTATTTCGTTTTAGCCCGGATCAGCGTTTACGATCAACCAAATTGGTTTATTTATATACTACCTCACTCCCACCCACCACGGTTTAAATATATGTGTTTCATCATGGAGAAATACCAGTTCACCAATAATGGGCGTAACCAATGGCATCGGATCAGCTGAAATACTATTTAATTCAGTAACCCTCATCAGTGGTTCATCCCACGGATGATTGGCTAACACAAATTTTGAAGAATGCACCGGAAACAAACGCTTCGCCTTTACGTCATGGGCAGCTTGTAGAACTTCTTCGGGCATGGTGTGGATGTATTTCCATTTTTTATCATATTGTCCATTATCAAGAATAGCCAGGTCTATAGGCCCAAACGCGTTGCCGATATCGGAGAAATGGGTGTCGTATCCGCTATCTCCACCCATGTATATTTTAAGCGAGGGCGTTTGCAAAACAAATGATACCCATAGTGTGTTATTTCTTGAAAGACCGCGACCAGAAAAATGGCGGGCAGGTGTTACGTGGGCCACAAATCCACTGTCAAGACTTACACTTTCATTCCAGTTTCTTTCAATGATACTTTCTGGCGTGTAACCCCACTGTTCAAAATGAGCACCAACACCGAGGCCACAAATTACCTTTTTTGTTTTGGTTTGCAGCTTTGTCAATGTTTCGTAATCAACATGATCATAATGATCGTGTGAGATGAAGAGGTAGTCAATTTCCGGAAGGTCGTATACAGTAAACCTGTCCGTGCCATTGAATGACGTTACTGTTCCAGGAATTGGTGAAGCATTGCCGCTAAACACCGGATCAACCAGGATCCGTTTGCCATCAATTTGCATAAAGTAGGATGAGTGACCGAACCACACCAACACATCCTGATCAATTGGTAAATGAAGCAAGTCTGTCTTTACAGAAGGAATAATATCGATGGGTCTTCGTCTCTCATTTCTGTTTGTGAAGAACTCCCAGGTAACTTCCGCCAAAGAATATCCTTCTGTAAGATCTGGAGTAATGTGGATGTTTTCAAATTTTCCGTCTTTGTAGTTGAAAGATCTCTCCAGCGATGTCAAGCGCTCACCTTCCGGGCTTGTTCCGAATTGGGGAAGCTTCATGTAGAAGAAGCCAATTACGATCAACAGTACAACAATCGCCAGAGTTACTAGGCTAACCCGCTTCAGTACTTTCAAAATCATTTTTCTCATCTTTATGCGCTATTCCTTTTCTCCATGACGTTTTGGAGTGAGAAATATTGCATTCATGCAAGTATACGGGTTATTACGAGCATAGAGTTATCGTTCAGGAGATTCTACCGAAAAACCCGGATACCAAAAACTATGAACCTGATTAATTGAAGAAAGAGAGAACAACAAGAATACTTAATGAAGTGACCAGGCCGGCGAATAACAGCCAGCCCACTACGGTATTGAGTATTTTCTTTTCAGCTGCCCGGCCTTTGCGCCAGAGAAAAAAGCCAAGAATGGCGAAGGGAAATACAAAAATAATATTGACATAGTATACCCACATCCACCCCAGCAATAAAAACCAGATAGCACACAAGAGTGCAATTATATTAAAAACAAATAATCGCCTTTCGGTCATCATGTCAATGTTGTCAATTACCATAATAGACAAAAGGTGCCCAGAAGTTGGGATGTTTGAATTCGTCACCAAATTCCCCTTTGATAAATTTGCGTTTCAACTCATTGCTGATTTGGGCATAGGGCTTTCCTTTGGAAGACTCCTTATATAAGCCACTCATGAACAGCATGGTCGATTTGTCATCGACAGGCCATAGCGAAACCAATGCAGCGTTTGAACCTGCTATGAGCAAGGATTGCGTTAGTCCTGTAACACCTTCACCCGAGTAAATTTTTCCAAGTGCAGTTTGGCAGGCCGAAAGTACGGTGAGGTCAGCCTGCAAATTCAAAGCACTAATTTCTTCCACATTCAAAAAGCCATCTTCGCCATCTTGTTCACTGGGAAAAATACTCATGGCCACTCCGGATAAATCCGGAATATCATTCACCACAAATCCATGCGTAGCTAGGTGAAGAACCTTGTATTGCCCAAGCGCTCCCGTCTTTGTCATCGCTTTGATTCTGTTCTCAGACATATCTGCACCAAAATACGCCTCGGCGTTGGGGATTGTTTTTGAAATACTGGTAATTTCCTCAACAGTACCGGGAAGCTCATTCATAGGGCCATTACCAAACAATGCTGCGTAAGCTCTGCGTTGTGATTTACCCGATTGAATATTTTGCTCTACCTCCAGCTGCAAAGCGTTCAAATCACGTTGTGTTTTCAATTCAGGAGCAATGACATCCATGGTTTGAAATTTTGCACCACCCATCGCGAGTAGTGGTTTTCGATTGGCAGCGTATTTTCTGGATTGTATTTGTTTTAGTACGCTGGCAGAGTGCATATATTTTACTTCAAATTTTTCCACCAGATACTTTCCATCCTGCATTTGCAGTGCTTCAAAGGGAATGAAGTTAAGGACGTCATCCGGTGAAATGAGTAATTTCTTTATGCCGATGAGGCGATTGGCAATCGGCAAAATCAAAAAACGATAATAGCCTCTCAGGTACTCATTCAAAATATCATCGGCCATACCTGGTTTTTCAAAAAACTTGCGGGTGAGTTGTGTAACTTTCTGAAAGTCGCCCGTGGTAACGCGTAAATCGCGATCAACAGGTTGTTCGTTTTCAATGCCGCTACGCTCTCGGTGTTCCTTGTTAAGCTTGTCCAGATATTTTTCTTTTATATCACCAATAAAGCTATCGTCTTTATGAAAAATGACCTGTGTTGATTTCTTTGTAACCACCAGAATACTGACCTCGTGTCCTGAGAAAAGATCGTACATAATACAGGCTTCGTCCGGTTGCAGCATATCCTGCAAATCTCTGATTGACGCGGCATCTGTATTTTTGCCCATGGCTATTCGCTCACCCAGCACACGACCACGACTTCGTTCCATAGATTGAAATGCATCTTCTGGCTTACTCAAGCGCGCGTAACAATTGCTTAACAAATTATATGTGCCCACATTGGCCTGGTAGAATGTAAGTTTATCCTGAGCACTTATCCCGAGTTGGGCAATGTCCTTCTCTGCATAGCTGACTGATTTTTCAAAATATCCTGATGCCTGCTCAAAGTCTCCTTCCAAAAAAAACACAGAACCCAAATTATTCCATGTGGCTGCGGCATCAGCGTACTGTTTTTCCTTTTCCTGCAAGGCAGCAAGCTGTCCGAGCGTGTAAATTGCTTTCTCCCTATTGCCTTCCGTGGGCACACTCATGTACACGATGGCCAGGCCATTCAACGCCGAATTCACATACGTCGTCAAATTATAGTCAATCGCTATGCGCAATGACTCTTCGGCATATTTCACGGCCAAAGGACCTCCACCCTCAGACCTCCTTAGAAGATAAGCGATGGATAGCACTTTCGCTGCCGTAGATCGTCCCGTGCTAAATCCCGATTTTTGCGCAAGTTCGTAGGCAGCAATGGCCCATTTCAAATTTTCTTCCTTATTTCCCAATCGGAAAGAGGAATTCGCCGCCTCTGTGAACGCACGGACGTCATAATAGTGGACAGAAATGTTATTTGAGACTAAAACCATTTCCCCCAAATGCTGCACGGCCCGTTCGTGGTTTCCCACTGCAGTGTAAGATTCAATAAGTTGGGCAAGTAAAAAAGAAGTGATAAAATAATTATTTCTGTCTCCATTTTTTAAATACTGTTGATATCCCTGTTGAGCCATTTCTACTGCATCGGTTAAATATCCGACTCTGCCAAATAAAGAGGCAGCCTGACCATACATATTGATCGATACATCGTACCATCCTAATGCATTGAATTTTTCAGCATACTGTTGCGTGAGTTGTTTTATTTTTTCCGGATTATTTAACCGACTTACTTCAGCAAAAAAATCTGATGTTTTCGGGTAACGTTGTTTCGTTGTCTGCCAGGATTGCTTATACCACGTTGCCAGTTCAATAAACAAAGCCGGTTGATTACGTTTTGCTCCTACAGATATCATCTCTCCCAGTACAAGATTGAGGTCCAATCCCTCCGGGTAAAATTTTATACTCTCACGAAAACTGTTCTTTGCACTTTCTGTATCGCCACTGAGTGCCTGGTGATAGCCTTTACCCACATGCAGTGAATACTCCGTTGGCTCGACTTGCAGCCCGGCTGTTATGTAAAGCAATGCGTTGGATAAATTACCCAAACAAATTTGATTGTAGGCTATAATGCTGTAAGCTTCAAACGTATTGGGTTGCAAATCATACACCCTGCGCCCAATTTCAAGCGCGCGTGTATGTTCTCCTTTATTTGATAAATCAATCGCTTCTTGAGTAAGGGCTTGGGCATCTTGTGCCTGTGTGACCCTGAGCACGGTCACCAAAAAACATACGCCAAGTGCGAAAAATTTCATAGACCTAAAGATTACAGAGTTCAGTATTAAAGCCTACAGAGCCTCGTAGCTTATTGCCATTTGAAATAATAGTCTCAACGCTTTCTATAAATATAGAATTGCCCTCTTTCTTTATTTTAAAATCAAGTGTCTTGAAGTAGCCATTCTGTTCTTTTACAAATGATCCAATTTCCTTCGAGCCTATCGATTTTCCTGTTTTATCAAAAGCTTCCAAACGAAACTGTGTAACTTCTTGCCTGTTGATGGTATACTGGTTGGCCATAAGAAATGCATATCCCTCCTTGCAATTGGCCAAATGCGCCACGGCCCATACGGTATGGTTTGATATCTGACTCAAATCATAAGCGTAGAAGTACTTCCGCACAAACGGTAATGACGAAACTTCACGGGCCTGTGGAATTACTGAACTATAATCGTAGGGGAAAGCAAATTTCTGAAAGCTGTTGAAGAATTGTGCGAAGTCGTCAGGCATTGTTTTGTCGAACGTGCTAACAAGCGATTGAAGATTACCTCCATCTGGTGCATCCTGAATCAGGCTACTCACCATCGTCTTCACCCTTCCCTTTTTTGGATCGTACACCTGCACCTCATCCACTAGCATTTTCATATTCTGGTTGGTCATCACACCGATCATTGGACCGAAGTGATCTTTGATCTTCGCTTCGTGAACCTGTTTGTCGTTGATCAGAAATTTATAGGCAGTTCCGGTTTTGAGAATGGTGAGGGTGTTGTAGTCGTACGCAACAACAATAGCTGACTTGGATTCGCGCAGGACCTCATATTTTTTGCCATTGGAGACGCTAACCAGAAAACCCTTTGCATTGTTATACACGAAGGAGCAATATTTATCGGCATCCTCGTTCATATTGAATCGAATACCCATCCAACCTTCGCTGGTTCCATTAATGAAAATAAAACGCGCGTAGATGGCATAGTCCAACTCCGCGTTCAGCGCATCTACCTTTTTGAATGTTTGTATCGCCGTGCTCCGGCCGTCCATACCGAGGTGCCCATTTTCAAGTTGAATAATATTCTGAGCGCTGGCGGCTCCAAGAAATGGCCAGCCCTGATTGTTGTTGTCAAATGTTTCAACGAGGTAGGCTTGCTGGGCTTGCGCTGGCAACACCGCATGAAGAAAAACGATAAGGAGAAAAAAGAATTTCCTCCCTATCATTTTAACAACACAACAAAACCAACCTAAACTCATTTGCCTTCAGAAATTAAAACATGTAGCCCGCAGAAATATCCAAACGTGTAGCTTTAATGTCGTTCTCTCCGCGATCGATCAGTTTCACGACACGAAAGCCACCGAAGAATCTTGACGTACTGTAGAGATTGGCGCCCACATTGAAGAAAAACGGTTTCTTATATCCTTTAATATTCTGATACTCCCCTCCCGGGTTGCTTGCTTTAAATCCAATATCATTGTGTGCAAAGCCTTCAATCCACATGTTATCGGTGAGTAAGTATGAAGCTTTGATCGCAGGACCTAAATGAAAATAATATCCGTTGGGTTCCATGATGTGAGGACTCGTAGGCTTCTGCATTTGATTTATTCCGAAGATGTAATCACCGGCACTAAATCCAGGAGCTAAAATAAAACGGTCACGAACTACGGCATTGAAGTACATCTGGAACCATCCGAAAAATCCTGACCCAAAACTTTTATCCACAGTTTTTGACTGTTCCTGGGATTTCTTCCAATGACTCAGCACATAAACAAAATCACCAAGGGTAGGATTTTCATAATTAATACCGGTTCCCCCTTTTTCCAAACTACCAGTACGAAAAGACATGTTGGCGGTAAGTCCCTGTATTGTTTGCGAATAAGGATCCGAAACATTCGTGTATCGGAGAAACACATTGAATGTATATTCTTCATACAGGTTATCGCTCTTCTTGCTATTCAACCCTGAAAAGGTCTGGGCAGAAACCATGGATGCGGTTGCTAAGAGTAAAGCCAAATAAAGGTGTCGCATACGTTGATGTTTACTGTTTGGTCGTTGAATTACTATTTATCCAGGTTCACACGCACAAACCATAACGCACTTCCTTTTTTGTCCTCACCGAAAAAATTTACCTGATTCGTATTCACAAACTTCACGTAGTTGAGTGTGTTGTAGTGGGCATAGTATTCACCCTTACCAAATTCAGAGTATTTTTCAAATGCACCTGTCGTCAGGTTGATCTTAGCCATCTTAGGAACTCCCAGTGGCTTATCGACAACGAAGTCGAGCTCCTTCACCACCTTGCTGTCGACGTTATCGAAATAACTCCAGTACATGGTTTTACCATCGGAAGAGAATTCAAAATTCTGTATGTCGGGGGAAATACCTTTTTGTTTCTTATTCATAGTATACTGAGACACCAATAAACCCTTAGCATCGAAGTGGAACATCAAAAGATCTTCATACTCACGGCCAGTCACCTGTCCTTTTGCATTGCGGGCAAGACCATAGTTTTGACCGGATAGTATAATTTCATTTGCAGGACTTACAATAGCTTCAGTAAAAGCAACTCTTCTGCCATTGTACGGGTCACCCTTCTTTCCGTCGGGTTGCGCCTTTAGTTTTGCTTTGAATTCTTCCATCGATGTGCTCGTCGTGAATTCCATTTTACCATTGTTCACTTTGGCAAGCTGAAATCTCGGCCATTTGGTTTTATCGCCTGAGACATCGGCCATGCTTTGAAAGTATTCACCTTTCTCGTCATTGGATGGACCGTAGAAGTAAATTGAATTGTCCTTGGCCTTCACAAACTCATCAATTCTCCAGATACTGTTGGGCGAGTTAAATTTGATGCGATCAATCAACTTTCCGTCATACGAAACGCGCACGTACGTGTATTCAGTAGGATCCTGGCCCCAAAGATTTTTTCCACCAACAAAGTTTTTCACTTTCGTTGTTGCAAATACTGCAACATAGTCGCTTTGGTTGTCGCTTTCATTTTGGAACGCCCAATTGGCAATCACGATCTGCGGGGTTTCAAAATTTACGGTTACGTCTGCCAGTTTGGTAAGGTTAATATCATACTTGATGAAATGGAAGTGCATCATCTGATTCACCGGGCTTTCCTTCGTAGCTTTTTCGCCGGTCAGGATCATCGCTGTACCTTCATTGTTGTCTTCAATATGGTAGTAGTAGGAGAGTTTCTTGTCGTCATCTGTGGTTGCTTTTAATTTACCCTCCACCCTTGTCGTCACGCCGTACCCCATGGTGAACCAATTCCAGTTGAAATGCGTCACTTTACGTTTCATGACCAGGGTTCCCATCATATTGGGTTCCACATAAAGACCTTCCTTTTCATAGTCTTCTCCACGATACTTCTTTGGTTTATACTTCTGAGGAATTTCCTTTTCAAAATCAACGATGTCTTCCGACTGGTTGATCATGTTAAAATTGTAATCAAACGTGTAGTTGATGAACTTGGCTTGATTTCGCTTGGCACGAACGCGGTAGGTGAACGTAAGTTCCTTCTTAGCGTCGTCATTCACTACGGTGTGAATGAAGCCTTTCTGAGCTTCCTTAGAAACATCATAGGTTTTTTCAATGTCCACCGTTTGGCTATGCGCCACGGCGGCTATGAAAACAAGAGAGTAGGCTAGGTATTTCATTGTGTTGGTTGGGTTGTTTTTTAATTACATCAAAGCAACGCCTAACCCTGTTTTTTCACAATACACAGATTTTGGTAATTTGCGTATACCGGGAAGTACGTAGAACAATATCCTTTCATTAATGAAAAAGATCACCTTACTCGCATTGCTCTTTCTCTTTTCAGAGTACATCAAGGCTCAAACAAAAGAAATTGATAGTACCAAACAGGTTATACTTAATACCAAAAACGACTCTGTAAAAGCCGAGGCGCTTGCTGATTTGAGTTGGCTCACCAAGTATTCAGATCCGGCAAAAGCGTTGGAATACGGATGGCAATCAATCGCGTTGTGCGATGCGCATCAGTATGAAGAACTGAAAGCACATGCCTGCAATTCCATTGGGATAACCTATTGGTCGAGCGGAAACTACGACTCTGCGCGTATTTATATTGAAAAAACCGGTGCCCTTTACAAAAAATATAAAAACACCCGGGGTGAGGCGTTAACGTATTCCAACTTAGGACTCATATTTCAAAATCAGGGAAATTACGAAAAGTCGCTGGAATACGGACTGCTCGGATTGCGCATCATTGAAACATTAAATGACAAATCGATGACAGCCAGTGCCTATCTGAATATTGGCAATGTTTATTTTCTGAAGGAAGAATATCAAACTGCCAAATCGTATTATTTTAAATCCCTTGCCCTTAAACGTGTGGCGTCAGAAAAAACGATGGGTAAGAATATTCAAAAAACACTCGGCAACATTGCCAACGCTTATCAAAAGTTAAAAATGCCCGACTCTGCCTTTCACTATTTTAAAGAGGCCATCCCCTACGCCATCGAAGCCGCAGACCTTAAGAACTTATGTCTGGCATACAACGAAATCGGGTACACCTTCTCAGGTCAGAAGCAATACGATTCAGCACTTTATTATTATGACAAGGCCTTAACTATTTATAATGAGCGAAAGTTTGTTAATGATTATGACCTGGCAACGTTATACCAGTCCATGAGTCACACCTACATGGACAAAGGGGATTTGCGCAGGGCCGTGCAGTTTGGTGTTCAAAGCCTGGATCTCGCCGGCCGCATCAAAAGTCTGAATAAGCTTAAGGATTCATACGAACTCATGGCAATCGTCTATGAAAAAACAGGGCAGGCTGAAAAGGCGCTGGATGCCCACAAAATGTTTGTTGTTTATAAAGACAGTCTGATCACCAGTGAAAAGAATAAACAGATTGCTGAATTGCAAACAAAATATGAGACAGAGAAAAAAAATCAACAGATCTCAATTTTAAACAAAGACAATGAACTGAAAACCTCTTCCCTCGAACGCAACTACTTATTCATCGGAGCCTTACTTACTACCCTTGCGTTGCTGATACTTCTCTTTTATCTCTGGCGTTATCGCACCATTCAAAAACAAAAAGCAATTATTCAGGAACAGAAAATTCGTCTTCGTGAAGCACAAATCAACGCCGTGGTTGAATCGCAGGAGCGGGAGCGCAAACGTTTTGCATCAGATCTCCATGATGGCATGGGGCAACTTGTGTCAGCCCTTCAGATGAACATCCAATCTATAAAACAAGGCAGCGATCTTGAAAAGGCAACGATCCAGGTTGAAAATTCAGAACAATTACTGAACGAGATCCAGGGAGAAATAAGAAACATTGCATTCAACCTGATGCCACCGGTGCTGGTAAAAGAGGGCCTGGTACCTGCTGTTGCTGAATTGGTGAGAAGGTTAAACCAAAGCGGTTCCAAAAAAGTAATGCTCTCCACACATGATGTGCCGGATCGTTTTCCTCAGGTTGTTGAAATTTCAATTTATCGCATCATCCAGGAATTGCTTTCGAATATTACCAAGCACAGTAAAGCCACCGAAATTGTCGTTTCCTTCACGGGATTTAAAGAAGAACTTGTATTAACCATCGAAGACAACGGCCAGGGGTTCGATCTGAATACTTTTCAAAACAGTGCGCACGGCAACGGCTGGCAGACACTTCAAACACGCATCAATTTAGTTCGTGGCCAAATCGAATTTGATACGGTGGAAGGTCGGCAAAACAATACGGTGATCATTCATATTCCCGTTGTTGCAACTCAAAACAGCCAATATGAACCTGAGTTTCAAAATACCTAGACATCGGTATTCCAAACTGCGATCAGTAACACGTGATTTGTTGTCTAATGCAGCATAACATTGATTTGGTTAAGTAAGCAGTTTGGGCGTATTTTAGAGCCTATGAAAAAGTATTCCATCTTGCTGGTGGATGATCATCGCATTTTCCTTGAGGGACTAAAAAATCTCATTCAGGAACCTTTTGTTGTTAAAGACATGGCTTCTTCCGGAAAGGAAGCCCTGGAACTGATCAAAACATCCGATTTTGATTTACTCATTACTGACTATGAGATGCCCGGTATTAACGGGTACGAATTGGTGAAAGCGGTTCGTATCGCACAGCCCGAAATTAAAATTATTGTTCTCAGTATGCATGATGATCCTTCCGTTGCCAAGGAGCTCTTACGTGCCGGTGTGATGGGATATATCCTTAAAAAAAATACATATAAAAATCTTACGGAAGCCTTAAACAAGGTGATCGAAGGTAAACGCTTTCTGAGCGACGAGATCGCAGAGTTGTTGATCCATACGCCTGATGAAGAAGAGAAAGGTGTGCTTACAGCACGCGAAATAGAAATATTGAAACTCGTATCCAAAGAGTTTAACAGCCGGCAGATTGCCGAAATACTTTTTATCAGCGAACGCACTGTTGAAACGCACCGCAAAAATATCCTCAAAAAAACCGGAGCCGGTAATCTGGTTGGACTTATTAAATACGCTTACGCAAACAATCTGATCTGACGAACTGAAGTGGCGGTTTACGCTGGTTTCAACGACTATTCACAGGCGGATTAAATAAAAAGGGCTCTCATGTCTGAGAACCCTTAACTTGAGTAAATATTTTGATAACATTAATGATGTGCAGCTGCGCCTGTTGACTTCTTTCCGCGCATCCAAAACCAAAGGATTGTAAACAACACAATCAATATTGCTGGGAACGTAACCATCGTTCGAAGCGTGGCCTGACCAGCAGCCAGCTCTAATGCATCTCCATTAATTCCGGTGGCTGCAGCTGCTGTACGTGCACTGTCAATCCATCCACCAATAACAGGATTCCAAATGGACGTAGAGAACATTCCCAATGCACCAACAATTGACAACCCTAATGCACCACTCATGGGTATTTTCTCAGCTACAAACCCAAGCATATTGGGCCAGAAATAACACACCCCAATGGCAAAGAATACAGCTGCAACATAGGCCATGGGGCCGGTTTGTGTACTGAACAGAAATATTCCAATCGCAGTAAATACAGCCGAGCCTAAAAGAACTCCCGTTTGATCAAACTTACTCACAATTTCTCCTCCAAAATATCTTCCCACAGCCATTAGTCCGGTAACCAAAGCCAAAATTACCATCGGTTCAGCGCCACTGCTTGCCATGATAATACCCGTCCATTGCTGTGGCCCAAACTCAGAGATCGCAGTAAGCGTCATACATGCTCCGATGAAAAGAAAAATAGGAGTTGCCATGGCTTTAAGATTTTCAGCAAGTGAAGCACTGTCCTGGTTTTGTGGTTTTGGAAATGTCTGTCCGTAAAACAAGTATGCATAGATTACTGTTGGAATCATGATGATCCAGATTTGTGCAGCCCATCCAAGGTTCATACGGGTCATTCCGTACGAAATCAAACTTCCCAACACAATGCCACCCGGAAACCACATGTGGAAACGGTTCAATAAGGTGTTCATCTGTTTTCCTGAATAGCTATCAGCAATCATGGGGTTACAAGCCGCCTCAGTACATCCATTTCCGAGGCCGATTAAAAGTGTAGAAATCAACAGACCGGTATAACCCCCTGAGTATATAGTAAGAAGTATGCCTAATGTGTGTGCGAAAAATGCGAATATCATGATTCGCTTAGGTCCTATTTGGTGATAGAAAATACCACCAATCACCATGGAAATCGGGAAACCTAAAAACCACATGGAGTTGATAAAGCCTAGTTGCGTTGCACTAAGATTGAAGGTAGTTGCAAGCTCAGGCAGAATACCCGCTCGTATACTGAATGAAAAAGCTGTAGTAATCAGCGCGAAACAACTAGCATAAAAGAGTCGTAATTTATTATCCATAGGTTAGGTTAAGTTTGATTGGATAGGCTAAAATGAGCTTTCTTTTTAAAGAAATCAAACGTTTGCGACGCGATCATCAAATTTTTTTTTTAGACTTGTCTATGCTTTGCCGAAGAATGTAAAGTGTACTGATCGGGACCTATGTTAAGCACCTCGAATATTATACAAACGGTTACATAATAATACGATGAAGATTGGCCTGTTCATTCCCTGCTATGTTGACCAATTCTATCCTCAGGTAGCCATTGCCACGCTGGAGGTTCTTGAAAAACTTGGTGTGGATGTGGGATATCCTAAAAATCAAACTTGTTGCGGCCAGCCGATGGCAAATTCCGGATTTGAAGACAAAGCTCAAGCTTGCAACAACCTATTCATTAATAACTTCTCCGGGTTTGATTACATCGTTTCTCCCTCAGGAAGTTGTGTTTTGCACCTCAAGGATCACCTCCATGCTGAATCTCACGACCAGGAAAAAGAAGTGATTGCACTTCGGAAAAAGATCATGGAGTTTACCGAATTCCTTACTGACGTATTGAAAGTTGAAAAACTCCCGGCAAAGTTTCCTCATAAAGTCGGATTGCACCAGAGTTGCCATGGCCAGCGTGGATTACATCTCGCACAAATGTCAGAACTGGTGGCTCCTGGTTTTTCCAAATCGGAAAAACTCCTGACCATGGTCGATGGGTTAGAACTCATTGAGCTTGATCGCAAAGATGAGTGCTGCGGATTTGGGGGAACATTTTGCGTTGGCGAAGAAGCCGTGTCCGTAAAAATGGGAAAAGATCGTGTTGCCGATCATCTCCAACATGAAGCAGAGTACATTACCGGAAGCGATATGTCATGCCTGATGCATATGGAAGGGATTTTACGCCGGCAAAAAAGCAAAACAAGGGTCGTACACATGGCAGAAATTCTAAATGCCAGATAACATGGATACACAATCACATTCCCCCGTTTCTGACCATGCGGATCTCGCTGAAAGATTTAACCAGGACGAACCCCGTGTTGACTGGCATGACAAAACGCTGTGGTTCATACGTGAGAAAAGAGATAAAGCAGCCTGGCAAATTCCTGAATGGGAACAACTTCGTGAAACCGCTTCGCAGATAAAGAATAATGTACTTGGTAATCTTCATGCTTACCTGTTGCAGTTTGAAAACAATGCACAGAAAAATGGAATTACCGTTCATTGGGCATCAACTCCGGAAGAACATAACGGCATCGTACATTCCATTATCCAAAAGCATAACGTCACAAAGGTTGTCAAAAGCAAGTCGATGCTTACAGAAGAATGCGGCATGAATGCCTACCTGATCAAAAGGGGAATTGATGTAGTGGATACAGATTTAGGTGAACGCATTGTACAATTGGCCGGAGAACACCCCAGCCATATTGTACTGCCCTGCATTCACTGGAAGAAAGAAGAAATTGGGGAATTGTTTCATCATCATTTAGGCACGCCAAAAGGAAATGCCGATCCGCAGTTCCTGACACAAGCTGCACGCATCAGTCTGCGCGAACGTTTTATGACAAGCCCTGTGGCTATGACCGGTGTTAATTTTGCGGTGGCCGAAACCGGCGAAATTGTTGTTTGTACCAATGAAGGGAACGCCGATCTGGGTGTGCAACTTGCCGATGTACACATTGCCTGCATGGGGATTGAGAAAATCATTCCCAAACGAAAACACCTCGGCGTATTTTTGAGATTACTCGCACGCAGCGCCACCGGCCAGCCTATTACCACATACTCAAGTCACTTTAGAAAACCTCGTGCCGGACAGGAGATGCACATTGTGATATTAGATAACGGACGAAGTAAACGTCTTGGCGATTCCGATTTTCGTACTGCACTAAAATGCATTCGTTGTGCCGCCTGCATGAACACCTGCCCTGTGTACCGAAGAAGTGGCGGGCATAGTTATCGCGTAACGGTGAGCGGCCCGATAGGGTCTATTCTTGCTCCAGGATTGGATATGAAAAAAAATGCGGACTTACCTTTTGCATCCACGCTTTGTGGTTCCTGTTCTAATGTATGCCCTGTTAAAATTGATATTCATGAACAATTATATAAATGGCGTCAGGTGATTATCAGGAACGGATATGTCAGCACAAAAAAGAAAATCGCCAATGCAGGAATGAGCTTTGTCTTATCAAATCCGCTCGTTTACAGAATCTCCGGTCATGTTGGCAGATGGTTGATGAGAAATTTCCCATCGATCGTGAATAATAAATTCAACCCGTGGTATAAACAACGCGAAATGCCTGTACCGCCGGCTGAATCGTTTAGTACATGGTATCGTCATCATCGCAAAGCATGAGCAGCCGCGAAAAAATATTAGCGCAGGTCTTGAAGAATCAGCCACCAGCTCAGTCTCTTCCTGAGATTAGTATCCCTTCCACCTCATATCCTTCATTGCTTGAACAATTCAGCAACACGATAACGAGCATTGGCGGAACACCCATCGAAGTGAAGGATTGGAAATCCATCGGGGATTACATCAAAGAAAATTATTCTGGTCGAGCTGTCAATACCATCAAAGAGCTGCATCCATTTATTGAACAACCTCCCCTTTCACAGGACCCACATCTACTGGAAGATGTAAAGATCGCGCTCATACAAGGACAATTTGGTGTAGCCGAAAATGGTGCTATTTGGGTGACCGATGAAAATCTGGGTGACCGGGCATTACCCTTTATAACCGAAAATATTGCTTTTGTATTGGATAAAAATAATCTCGTACCCACCATGCATGCTGCGTACGATCGTATCGGTATTTCAGAACATCACTTCGGGACATTCATTGCTGGCCCGTCCAAGACTGCCGATATTGAACAAGCCCTGGTGATCGGCGCTCACGGTCCGAAAAGTATGATCGTGTTCATACTTTAATTCTCAATTTCAAAGAAAACCTTTTTGGAGGCTTACTCCTTTTCACCGCAAAGTACGCAAAGAAGGCGCTGAGGTCTTTTACATGTCATAAGGCATAAAGTATTACTACCCTTTGTGTTCTCTGCGTCTTCGCGGTTTAAATTCTCTGACTTTATATCTCTCTTAAATCAGTTTGTTACAACGATGGGTGTAGAAAAACCCACACATATTTTTACAGCCATGAGCAATTTTACCTCTTCTATAACCATCCATCTGTAAATCCTGCTCTTTAACGCTAATCTTTCAAACCGTGCTGAGGCACTTTATTTGAGCATTTATACGAAATGCAGAAAGTATGAAAGCAATCTGGTCGGGTGCTATTGGGTTTGGTCTCGTGAACATTCCCGTTAAACTATACAGCGCTTCACAACAGAGCGATCTGGATCTTGACATGCTGGACAAAAAGGATCATTCACACATCCGGTTTCAGCGCGTGAATGAAAATACCGGAAAAGAAGTTGCCTGGACCAATATCGTAAAGGGTTACAAAATCAAGGATGAATATGTCATTCTCGACGATAAAGATTTTGCGCAGGCAAGTCCCGAAAAAAGTAAACTCATCACCATCACCGACTTTGTTCTCGAAAATGAAGTTGACAGTATTTACTTCGAAACACCTTATTATGTTGAACCGCAAAAAGCAGGTGTGAAGGCCTATGTGTTGTTACAACAAGCCATGGAAAAAAGCGGCAAAGCCGGACTTGGTAGTTTCGTTTTACGAAGCAAAGAGCATCTCTGTTTGTTAAAACCTTACGAGGATATCATTGTATTGAACCGTATCCGGTTCGCCGAGGAAATTCGCGATGCTTCCGAAGTCAGCGTTCCAAAATCAGCCAAACCTAAACCTTCAGAAATGAAAATGGCGCTCGCGTTGATTGACCAGCACACGCATCCTTTTAAAATTGATAAGTTCAAAGACACCTATTCAGAGGAATTGCTAAAACTTATCAAGGCGAAAGCAAAAGGAGTTAAAATAAAACAACCTGCTATGAAAGTGACGCATCGTAAAACCGATGACCTCATGACACAATTAAAAGCCAGTCTTAAAAAAGCATCCTGATGACCCTTTCACTTTATAAAAAGAAACGGAATTTCAAAAAGACGCCCGAACCTCATAAAAAGGGTTCTGACGATTCCGCGAAACTCATCTTCGTCGTTCAACGACATGATGCGTCACATTTGCATTTTGACTTCCGTCTACAGGTTCATGGTGTATTAAAAAGCTGGGCAGTTCCGAAAGGTCCATCGCTTAATCCAAAAGACAAGCGTCTCGCGGTGATGGTGGAAGATCACCCTTTGGGTTACGCCTCCTTTTCCGGCATCATTCCAAAAGGAAACTATGGAGCAGGGCAAGTAGATATCTGGGATCATGGGACTTATGAACTTGAAGGTGATTTAAAATCACAAAAGGAAATTCAAAAGCAGATTGATGGAGGGTCTCTGAAATTTATTCTTCATGGAAAAAAACTTCAGGGTTCCTTCGCGTTGGTGCGATTAAAAGATGGAAAGGAAAAGAACTGGCTGCTGATCAAACACAAGGATGAATTTGCCGTAACGGGGGATTACAACGCCAACGAAGAAGTAATTGAATCCTCAAAACCAAAAACGATGCGTCCGCCAGTAGTGCGATCGGTACGATCGGGAGGTGGTAAGGTGGAGAATTTCATTGTACCCATGCTGGCACACATCAGTGACAAAGTAGTGAACGATGACAACTGGATTTATGAAATCAAATGGGACGGATACCGTGCCATCGCTGAAGTAGGCAAAAAAGAAATCAGGTTATACTCACGGAACGGCCTCTCCTTTTCATTGCTTTACCCTACTGTAGCGGAAGAATTAAAAAAAATAAAGGACGAAGCAGTACTGGACGGTGAGATCATCGTTCTGGATCACAACGGCAAACCCAGTTTCCAAAAGCTTCAGCATTTTGATGAAAACCGATCAATGCCTATTCAATATCAGGTCTTTGATTGTCTGTCGCATAAAGGAAAAGATATTACACACCTTACGCTTCTGGAAAGAAAGCGCATCGCAGAAAAGCTGATTCCCAAAAACGACATCATCAAATTTTCCGATCATGTTGTTGGTGACGGAACAAAATTCTTTGAATCTGTATCGAAACTAGGGTTAGAAGGTATGATGGCCAAACGTGCTGACAGTACGTATACCAAAGGGCGCCGATCATACGACTGGCTGAAGGTCAGAAACCACAAAACACAAGAAGCCATCATTGCAGGGTATACCGCACCGCGGAACAGTAGAAAATATTTTGGTGCGCTGGTGTTGGCCATACGTGAAAAGAAAAAACTTAAATACATCGGACATACAGGAACTGGATTCACGGAAAAACTTTTAAAGGAAATTTATGAAACGTTGCAGCCTTTGGTGCGGGGCGATTCTCCCTTTGAACATAAAATTCCGGTAAATTCAGGAATTACGTGGGTTGAACCTAAAACGGTTTGTACTGTGAAGTTTACCGAAATCACGGAAGATGGCATATTAAGACATCCGGTATTTATGGGACTGCGTATCGACAAAACGGAAAAAGAAATTGATCATCTTGAGGCGCCTGACGCAACTCAGTCAAAAAATAAATCAGCATCAAAAAAAAATAAAAGGGCCAACAAAGAAGGAACCAAAGCAAATACAGAAGGAAACGTGACTATCGATGGTCATGAATTGGTTCTCACCAATCAATCGAAGGTTTACTTTCCCGAAGAAAAAATTTCAAAAGGCGATGTGATCAAATACTACCAAAGTATTGCGAAATATATCCTGCCCTACTTAAAAGGTCGCCCGGAATCCTTAAAGCGCAATCCAAATGGAATTACTGACAAGGGTTTCTTTCATAAGGATGCAGGAACGGCTGCGCCGGAGTGGGTAGAGAGCATTGAATTGTTTTCTGAAAGTGCGAATAAAAAAATCGACTACATTCTATGTAACAACAAAGCCACGTTAACCTATCTGAATAACCTCGGATGCATTGAAATTAATCCCTGGAATTCCACGGTAAAAAGCCTTGACAATCCGGATTACCTGATCCTGGATATTGACCCTTCGGACAAAAACACGTTTGAGGAAGTTATTGAGGTTGCACTTGCCATAAAGGATACTCTTGACAAAGCCGGTGCTGCGTGTTACTGCAAAACATCCGGTGCCTCAGGACTCCACATCTATGTGCCGCTGCATGCAGCTTATCCTTACGAACATGCACGAACATTTGCCGAACTTATCGCTTCACTTGCCCAGGAGCAACTGCCAAAAATTTCCACTCTGGAAAGATCGTTGAGTAAACGAAAAAACAGAATCTACATCGACTACCTGCAAAACAAACGCGGACAAACGTTAGCCAGCGCTTATAGTCTTCGTCCCGTACCGGGAGCCACAGTTTCTACTCCTCTGGAATGGAAGGAAGTAAAATCAGGACTAAGTCCGTCTCATTTTACGATTCATAACACGTTGAAACGATTGGAAAAAGCAGGCGACTTATTTCAGGGTGTATTAAAGGAAAAAGTGAATATCGAGAAGTGTTTAAAAAAATTGAATACAAAATAAAATGTTATGAAAAATATCATCGCTAAAACTACCGTTATCATCGATGCTCCAGCCTCAAAAGTGTGGGATGCATTTACCTCATCCGAGGTAACAAAACAATATCTTTATGGAACAGCCGTGGCAACCGATTGGGAAGTGGGAAGTCCTATCACATTTACCGGCGAACTTAATGGGAGGCCATATGAAGAGAATGGAATCATTCTTCAAAGTGTTCCTCCTAAATTATTCCAATACACAAGCTGGAATTCTTTATCAGGAACAGAGGACAAACCTGAAAATTATGCGCCCGTCTCCTATGAATTGTATGAAGAAAATAATACAACCACGTTGACGATTACTCAGGAAAATATTCAAAGTGAAGAAGCGCGTGAACGGGCTGAACAAAATTGGGCGGAGGTGGCCTCCAATCTAAAATATGTATTGGAAGTTGGTCACGCTATTCCTACAGCATAGTAGTATCGCCTTCCTTCATCATAAGATAAAGGCCGGCAATGTACGTTTTTGCATCGTGCAAGGCTCCGTCACGGATCAGTGTTTTAAACTTATCCACATCGAGTTCGATGATTTCGATATGTTCATTTTCGGCTGCCAGTCCTCCCCCGCTGCTTACTTTGTCATTATCGGTGACCGTGGCATGATAAATAAAAAAACGTTCTGAGCTGTAGCCTGGTGAAGCAAAACAAGAAGTTAGAAACGTAATATTTTTAGGTTTGATCTTGTAGCCAATTTCTTCTTCCGTTTCCCGTAATGCGGCAGCCAGCGGCTCTTCGCCTTCATCTAATTTACCAGCAACAATTTCAAGGATTTCCTCCGAGGCTTTGGCTGCGACCGGATACCTAAATTGTTTTGTGAGAATCACTTTGTTGGAATCTGTGTTGATCACCAAAACAACTGCAGCATCTTCACGTTTTATTCTTAGTCGCGAGAATTTCTTTTTATTTTCCCCGATCAGTTGTGCCTCTTCGATGACAAGTCTTTTATTATAAACAATTTTTTCGTTTTCAATTTCGGTCATTATGCAGACGCTTGTTACACGATAAAGTTACGCATTTACGAAGTGCCGGAGAAATAAAAAAACAGGTAACATTGTCTCCTTTTATGACGGGTTTTCTGCTAATCTCAACACCTCATATGCCCTTTTTATCCTTTAAGCGGATCCATACCGCATTCGTAGTATTTCTTCTTCCATATCCAGTAAGTTCTGATAGCTTCTGATCACCTCTTCGTCTGTTTCCGTACTTCTATTTAATTCCAATAATAACGAGCGCTGCTTATCAAGCAACTCCAGGTATATTTTTTTGAATTGTTCAAGTCCTCCATGATCAGCGTGTTGCGTAGTGGCTTGATCATTTTCAAATGTCGCTCTTAACTGCTGCAACGAACTATTCGTTTGCGTGTGTTCCTTATAGTGGGTGTCAATAAAACTTAGACCGTTCACCACCAGGTGATTTCTTATTTGAGCATGCTGCTCATGGAGAGGCAAATGATTGTCCGGATCTTTCATGTTCACCCGACGGATCAGCCACGGCAAGGTCAGCCCTTGTAAAACCAACGTCACCAGGATCACGACAAACGTGATGAACAAAATAAGATTGCGTTGAGGAAAGGCATTACCGTTAGTGAGTAAGAGCGGAATTGATAATGCAGCGGCCAGCGAAACCACACCACGCATGCCTGCCCATCCCAAAATAATGGGGCCTTTCAACCCCGGCCTGCTATCTGCTGTCGTGATGAATCGGCTAATGAAAACTGTAAAATAGGACGCCCCAATGGTACAGAGCATTCTGCATACGATTAATGACAATGAAATCAATAATCCATAGGTAATGGCTTGCCCAAGACTCACACTTCCAAGCTGCTCCACAATGGTGCGGAGTTCAAGTCCGATCATCATGAACACCAATCCATTGAGCACGAATCCCAATGTAGACCAAACACTTTGTGCCTGCATACGACTCCTGTAATCCAGAAAGAGGTGACTACGTGCGGAGAGAAACAATCCTCCGCTTACCACGGCCAGTACACCTGAAAAGTGAAATGTTTCTGCAGCCATGTACATTACATAGGGAGCGGTCAGCGTAAGCACCACATCTACGTTACTGTCTTTAGGTAGCCAGCTGTGAATTTTAAAGTATGCATAGGCAACCATCAATCCGATGGCAAACCCCATAACGATCACCAAAACAAAATTGAACGCTGCATCCTGAAACACAAACCTTCCAGTTTCAACAGCAACCAGGGCAAATCTGAAAATAATTAAGCTTGACGCATCATTCAATAGACTTTCTCCCTCAATAATTGCAGACAAGCGCTTAGGAACGCTAATGTTCTTCAATATCGCCGAAGCAGAAACAGCATCGGGGGGCGAGACAATAGCACCAAGCAGAAATCCCAATGCCAGCGTAAACCCTGGAATAATGGTACTCGATATAAACGCAATGACCAATGAGGTAACAATAACAATTAAAAATGCAAAGCTGGTGATTACACGCCTCCATCGCCAAAATTCTTTCCATGATGTATTCCATGCTGCCTCATACAACAACGGAGGCAAGAAGATCATCAATACAAGTTCAGGTGTAATGTGAATATCGGGAGTAATGTTCACCATGCTCAAGATAAGGCCACCGACCACAAGCATGATGGGGTATGCAATTTTCAGCTTTTGTGACAGGAGCAACAAAAGCAGAATTGTGATAATTACAAAAATGTATTGAATAAATACAGCCTGCATAAAAACTTAAGTTTTATGCAATATAATTGACCGGAATGCATCAGACTATTACCTAGGTCTTAAAAAAAATGGGTTTGAGTCGCAGGTTCTTTCACTATGAACCCATTCGATACACAATTCCCGCCAGGAGGTTAATCGCATTCGATTTTAGGTAATTTGAACTACTGATTGGCCTGTAATTGAATTGCAATGCGCTAATATTGACTAATCCATAATTATCATAGACAGATAGTTTAATACTCAACTTCTCACTTAGCGGAATCTGTGAAGAAACTCCCACCGTCAAGCCAGCATCCAATCTCGTGTATTGTTCTGTTCCTTCCGCAAGGTTGGCACTCATAGAATTTAAGTTACTATAATTGGGTGTCTGTGAATCATACAGAAAATAATCCCTTGCTGTGGCGTTTAACAGGCAGTTTACAAAACCACCCAATTCACCACTAAACTTTATTTTCTCACCAAGGGTATACTTCATCACAATCGGAAGACTGATATAATCAAATGATGTTGTTACTTCAAGATTACCAATAGCGTTTGACCATTCGAAAGGAAAGTCGCCGCGCACGATAGACTTTTGATACAATACCCGGGCGCCCAGGGAAAGTTTTTCCTTAAAAAAGAAACTTGAACCCACACCCAACGTATAACCTACTTTTGAAGTAAATGCTGGTTTTGTCTCGTTAACGGGAGTTACAAGGTTAGTTCGTATCATTCCAAAATTTGGACCTGCTATGATTTCAACATCCTTGATTTGAGCCCGGGAAGAAACGGAAAACAGGCCAAAAACAAACAGAAAAATTAAACTTCTCATGATTGGGTGGGTTAACTTTTAAGATACCTGACTTAGAAACACAGAATCTAAACGGGGGAAATCTGATAAGCTTGCTCTATGGTAAAGTAAAATTTTACATTGTCCATCAAGTTTAGTTCGATGGAATCATCGGGTAAATTGCTATGGATCTCAAAAAAATAAGAGAACACAGAAAAACCTGTAGAATTCTCCACACAATGTCGAAGAATCACACAAAGCAAATTCAAAATCATGATAAAATACCGATTAGCGCTTTCTCAACCTATTCACCACTCTGGCACATTATTTACGCAACTCTCTGGAAAAACCCGCCATGAGCACACCAGAAAAAAAAATTATTCCGGCACGTAAACCAGCTGCCCCAAAAACAAAAGCCGTATCTGCTTCAAAGACGCGGCAAACTTCCGCAAAACCATTGCTTCATGCGAAACCCAAAGCGGAGAAAACCGGGCAATTTACAGTCAGCAAGCGTATCCATCTCATCGCAAAACCAGAGGTGGTATGGGATGCGCTAACAAATCCGGAGAAAACAAAAAAATATTTTTTCAATTGCAAAGTGTTTTCAGACTGGAAGGCAGGAAGCGCCATTGTGTGGAAAGGAACTGTATTTCTATTCAAGAAAATTGAATTCCATGGAAAGATCGTTCAAATCGAGCCGGAAAAGCTTTTGAAATACACACTGAAGAATGAACATTCATCGTCAACCTCTACGGTTACAGAAAAACTTATCGCCACACGACGGGGAACCATGTTATTTGTTTATGATCATGTAGGCGATGGAGAAGGTGCAGCAGAACGATTCGAACGATCTGAGAAAGGCTGGACAAAAGTATTAAACGGATTGAAAAAACTGGTTGAAAGGTAATATTGTAACTTATAGTTACTTCGATATTCCCAACGACTGCGGAATCTTTAAAAGTTTCATTTGATTTTTACAGAGAGCTTCTCACCCACGGTACGAAATGTACTCGTATAACACATACATCGTTACATAAACGAGCGATAACAGCACACCATACATCAATCCGGAAGCAATATCTCTAATCTGTTTGCGTTTGTTCCTGATTCCATATTTAAGAAAAATTCCCAACAGGAAACCGCTTACATAGAACAGAACAATGATAAGTCTGGTAGTATCCTTCGTGAATGAATAGTACGGGAAATAATAAACAAGAGTGGAAAATAGAATCGCTATCAAAACCGAATACAGTATTCTATTCATCCATCAAAATTATTAACATTGCCTGCTCTTCACAAACATCCTTATTTCTTGCTACAATTCCATATTAAAAAGTCTCCGGCAAGTCAACTTCATTTACCTGTTTCAAATGACCACGTGTAAACCCCTAGATTTCCTATCAGGAATATATTATATCTTAGTGCCGTTTAGATAATAGTATAGCTGGCTAGAGGAATGACCTGATTAAGCTGGTAAAAAGTTAAAACGTTTAACTCCATGAAAAAAATCCTTGTTCCCTGCGACTTCTCCGCTCCTTCAAGAGAAGCAGCAAAAGTTGCGATTCGAATTGCATCCAAAAGTAATGGCGAAGTTACCTTGGTTCATGTCATTCTCATTCCGTTGGAATTCAATCCAATATCGGTTGAGGGCCTTGAACTTGAAGCCAGAAAAAAATTTGATAACCTAAAAGGAGAGCTTGACCACCAGGGAGTTAAACTTCATTTTAAAGTTGTGTATGGAGACATTGTGCTCACTACGAAAGTCATTATCGAAACGGAAAAAATTGAATTGGTGGTCATGGGCACCCGTGGCGACTCCGGCCTTCATGAGTTGCTGATCGGTTCCAATACTGAAAAAATCGTTCGCCATGCAGGAGTACCTGTGCTGGCCGTCCGCACCGCGTTTGAGTTATCCAGCATGAAGCGAATTCTTATTCCAACTACACTGGCGCTTAATCAAACTGAATTTATGAACTATGTAAAAATGTTGCAGAAATTATTTCATGCAACTCTGGAAATTCTGTTCGTCAACACACCTCTGAAATTCAAAAATTACGATCAGTCGTTTCATGAAATGGAAACATTTGCTTCACACTATCAATTGGAAAACTATGCATTGAATATTCGTGATTATCATACCGAAGAAGAAGGCATTATAGAATTTGCTGAACAGGAAAATATTGACCTGCTTATTATGGGCACCCATGCCCGGAAAGGGTTGGCACATCTGTTTAACGGAAGTGTTACCGAAAAAGTAGTTAATCGCCTGGATTACCCGGTTTGGACCTATTCGTTGGAAAAATGACGCAGTAAGCTCTTTAAGTGATGTATAACTAAGATTTTGACTAAAAAAACAGTCTTTAGTACAACTTAATTGCAAATAAATCCGTCATACAATAAATAAATTAACCCAGGTTCCGTTTAATTGTTGAAACCCAAACCAAAAACCCATGAAGATAAACTTCCGAGCTACCTGTAGGTACGGAATAATCATTGTCCTTTTTCTATTTCATATTCATAGCACCCAGGGCCAAGCAATGTCGGGATACATTCGGTACGAAGAAAAAGTAGATGTGCATAAGATGCTTTCTGCTCAAATGCCCGCCTCGCAGATGGCCTCTTTGAAAGCCCAAATTGATCAATACAGTTCCGTAATACACCGGCTGTATTTCAGTCCGACAGAATCAATATTTAAAACATACTTTGAAGACCGCCCCAACAGTCAGCCGGGATTTGGCGGGAATATGATGCGAGTTCAGCTCGGCCCCACGAATAACACCAACCAATACTACACCGATAGCGACATGATGATTTCGCAGATTGATTTTATAGGACAAACCTATTTCATGACTGACACCATTAAAATGGCGCAATGGAAATTCGGAGAGGGAACCCGCACCATTCTCGGCTATGAATGCCATCTTGCCTACTATAATGACAATAGCAATCCTGACAAACCTATAGAAGTTACCGCCTGGTATACTCCAAAAATCAGAGCATTCGTTGGACCAGAACGTTACAATACGTTGCCCGGTGGTATCCTTGCGCTCGATCTCAATAGCGGGGAACATTATTGGGTAGCTCGCAAAATTGAGTTAAGAGATTTAACAGCGGAAGAAAAGATAGAAAAGCCTGTTGAAAAGAAGAACTCAAAAAAAGTAACGTACGAGGAGTTCCTTACAGTACAGCGAGAACGCGAAAAGAAGCTCAAAGCACAAAACGGAATCCGATAGGATCACGCTCCATTCATTTAAAGATCGTACCGTTGTACACGTAAAAAGTTAACGTTCTTCCTGGTAGACCAGTTCCTTCTTTGGTTCAATTTCAACAATGTCCTCACCATCCCAGTCGATGTGCTTGCGCTTGCGTGACATGTAGGAATACATCGCAGGAATTACGTAGAGCGTCAAAACCAACGAAAATAAAATTCCTCCTATAATAACGATACCTAGAGGAATGCGGCTTGTCGATGCATCTCCGATGGAAAGGGCAATAGGCAATGACCCTAACGCCATGGCCAGGCTTGTCATCAGAATCGGTCGCAAACGCATTCGTGATGCTTCAATCACTGCCTCAAACTTTTCAATGCCCTGTTCTCTTTTCTGATTTGCGAATTCGACGATTAAAATTCCATTTTTCGTGACAAGTCCGATCAGCATGATCATGCCAATCTGTGAAAAAATATTCAGTGTTTGATCAAACAACCAAAGCGATATAAACGCCCCGCAAATTGCCAGCGGCACGGTGAACATAATGGTGAGCGGATCGATGAAGCTTTCAAACTGAGCTGCCAGAACAAGATAAATCAGAACGAGTGCCAATACAAACGCAAACAAAGTATTGCTCGAGCTTTCCGCAAAATCACGTGCTGAACCCGACAGCATGGTAAAAAAAGTGTCGTCGAGCTGCTCGTCAGCAATTTGTTGTAAAGCTTCGATACCATCACCGATTGTCTTACCGGGAGCCAGCCCTGCGGAAACCGTTGCCGCCTTAAAGCGATTAAAGTGATACAAGGTGGGCGGTGTTGTCGATTCCTCTACTGTGACAAGATTATCAATAGAAATCAGTTCTCCTGACGAAGTGCGGACAAATAAACTTTTCAGATCATCCGGATCATCACGACTCGATCGATCAACCTGTGCCATCACCTGATATTGTTTTCCCTCCTTCTGAAAATATCCGAATCGAAGATTACTATAGGCAAGTTGCAAGGTTTGAGAAATGTCCTCAACACTAATTCCAAGCTGTGTTGCTTTCAGTCGGTTAATCTTCACCGTCAATTCCGGCTTGTTGGATTTAAGATCGGTATCTGCATTGGTCAGTATTGGATTGTCGTTGGCAGCAGCCAGGAAAATCGGAAGTGCTTTCTGCAATTTTTCGAAATCATTATTCTGAATAACAAATTGCAATTGCTGACCACCTCGGCGACTTACCGATATGGTTTGTTCCTGAATGATGGTTGCTCTTCCCATATTGTAACGTGGAAGGCTTCGGTTCACTGCATCGACAATCTCCTGTTGCGATCTGTTTCTGTCTTTTGGATCCACGAGTGCAACGCGTATGTTTGCCTGGTTCACCCCAGTCTGACTCATTCCTCCGGAAAAGGATGTCACAAATTTTATTTCGGGTACAGAATCCATAATGAGCTTCGTGACGTTGTCCATGAACCCCGTCATGTAATCATAAGACGCGCCTTCGGGGCCAACGAGTGTGATGCGGAACTGGCTTCGGTCTTCCATAGGAGCCAATTCGGATTGTGTATTGGTTCCAATAAAATAAGCAACCACAATACACGCAGCGATAATGGGAAATGATAACCATCGCCATTTCATAAAACCTGCCAACGAATTCCGATAACCGTTTTCCATGCCGGTAAAAAATGGTTCTGATTTCTTGTAGAACCAGGAATGTTCGTGGTTGCTTCGTGTAAGCTTAACGCTGAGCACCGGTGTAAGCGTGAGGGAAACAAACGCAGAAACCAACACGGCACCGGCCACGACTATTCCAAACTCCCTGAACAGGCTTCCGATAATTCCCTGAAGAAAAATAATAGGAAGGAACACCACGGCCAATGTGATTGATGTGGCGATAACCGCGAAAAAGATTTCCTTCGATCCTTCCTTCGCGGCCTTGTACTTATTCATGCCTCCTTCCACTTTCCGGTAAATATTTTCCGTTACCACAATTCCATCATCCACCACCAGCCCGGTTGCCAGCACAATACCCAACATCGTTAGCACATTAATCGAAAAGCCACACAGGTACATAATGAAAAAAGTAGCGATCAGCGAAACGGGTATATCGATCAATGGACGGAATGCGATGATGGCATCACGGAAGAAAAGATAAATGATTAATACCACCAGTACGAATGAAATCAGCAGCGTCTCCTGAACTTCCGAGATGGCTCGTTTAATAAATACGGTTTGATCCAATTGAACTACGATAGAAATATCTTCGGGCGTATCCTGCTGTACGCGATCAAGTCGTTTATAAAATTCATCGGCAATGTTCACATAGTTGGCTCCCGGTTGCGGAATGATTCCTAACCCCACCATAAGTTGTCCATTGGCTCTCAATCCTGTCTCTTCATTTTCAACTCCAAGAACAGCCTCGCCTACATCGCGAAGACGAATATCGCCGGTAGCCAAAGAGCGAATGATCACATTATTAAAATCGTCTTCTGTGTATAACTTGCCGAATGTCCGCACGGTGAGTTCTGTACTATTGCCCGAAATTTTTCCGGACGGTAATTCGATATTTTCTCTGTTCAATGCCGATTGAACATCCAGGCCTGTAAGCCCGAAGGCGGAAAGTTTGGAAGGGTCCAGCCAGATACGCATGGCATATTTCTTTTCGCCCATCACCTGAACGGCACTTACTCCGGGAATGGTTTGAAAGCGTTCAACCAAAACATTATTGCAAAACTCGGTTAACTGCAACGGATCTCTCTGATTGCTGCTCACCATGAGGCTGATGATCCAGTCGGCTCCGGCATCCGCCTTTGCCACAACGGGTGGCGCTGTAAGATCCCGCGGAAGACCTCGGGCGGCCTGGGAAACTTTATCCCGCACATCGTTGGCCGCCGCTTCAAGATCCACACCCAGTTCAAATTCTACATTAATGCTGCTTGATCCTACACTCGATGTTGACGAAATATTGCGAATGCCCGATATGCCATTGATCGCTTTTTCAAGGGGTTCTGTAATTTGTGATTCTATGATATCGGAGTTGGCTCCGGAATAGGTCGTACGTACATTGATGTTGGGAGTTTCAATAACCGGATAGTCGCGAACGCCAAGAAAACTAAACCCAATACCACCAAAGACAAGGAGTACAATACTCATGACCATCGCCAGCACCGGCCTCCTTAAACTAAGCTCAGAGATATTCATTCGATTATTATGGGATTTTGTCTGCTACAGGTCCATTCCTGTTATTCTTAAAAATAAGCACATATCTACAGACTATGAAACCTTATTTTGCTGACGGAATCATTTTATGACAAGGGGAAAATAAAAATAAATTTAGTTGTGGAGTAACATGCATAACACGTTGAACGTTCGTGAATAGCAAGCATGTCCTACTTGCTCGAAATAACGTGCACAAGTGTACTAAAACCTTTTACCTTTCCCTGAGCATCAATATCAGGTGTGAAGGTTACTTCAAGGTGTTTTGTGCCGGAGGGAGTTTGCAGGGTATTTTCAAACTTCACTGGCTTGCCCGAAAGAACAACGTCAACATGAGGCTGAACTTTCTGGAGTGCCTGTTCTCCCAATACTTCAGATACATGTCTTCCAATGATGGCTGATGATGACTTACCTATGGATTTCTCATAGGCAACGTTGACGTATCGGTAAATCAGGTTGCAATCAATATAGCCTATGGGCGATGGCAGGAGATTTAAGATTTCTGATTCTTTCATAATGCATCGTGTATTTAAGGACATCATTACCGCCCTAACTATTATTTGCAGTGAATTGCCTGTTACCTAACATCAAGGACGCCTTCGTTAAATTCTGTGATGTATTCTTCAATGCCATCTCCAGCGTTACTGATTCATCCGAGATTGCAATCAGTTCATCAAAGTATTTCTGCATTTCTTCACTTTTCGTTTCCGGAATTTTACCGGCAAGTCCAATCACTGGAATACCCTTGAGTTTGGCCTTTCGGGCAACACCAAAAGGACCTTTACCCTGCAACGTTTGTTCATCAATACTTCCTTCCCCTGTAATCACCAGATCGCTTTTTTCTAACGCCGCATCAAAACCCGTAAGGTCAAGAAAGTAATCAATACCATTCACCAGCTTGGCATTGAGAAAGGCAAACAATCCGGCTGCAGCTCCGCCTGCTGTGCCACCATGTTTTACCATGGAAATATCTTTACCCGTACGTTGTCGTGCAAGATCACTAAATCGCGCGAGGAAGGTATTTAGCTTTTGGACGTCATCCGGCGATGCACCTTTCTGCGGACCAAAAATTGCAGCCGCTCCCTCCTCGCCCAGCAATGGATTATTCACATCACACAAAACGATGATTTCGCATTGTTGAATGCGTTGATCTAATCCTGAACTATCGATAGAAGCAATATTCATCAGTGCTTGGGGAATTGGTTCTATTTCCTTTCCTGAAGCATCCGCAAACCGAATTCCCAATGCGTTCAAGATACCGCACCCACCGTCTACGGTAGCTGATCCGCCCATCGCGATAATGATTTTCCTGCTGCCTCTATCCAATGCGTGTTTTATCAGTGCGCCTGTACCAAATGACGATGCTTGTAATGGAAATAATTCACTCGGGTTCAATAATCGTATTCCCGAAGCGTCCGCCATTTCAATGACGGCAGTTTTCCCTTCATGAATCAATCCAAACGAACTTTTAATCAATCTTCCAAGTGGATCGTGCACTTCCGCATCGACGAAAATACCATTGCCATTTTTTATGATCAGCTTACCCGTACCATCGCCTCCATCTCCTATCGGGAAGCAGGTAGTAGTACACTTCAATTTACTTTGCAGGAATCCCTTCTGAATCGCCAACGCCACAGCTTCCGCGTCGAGACTATTTTTGAAGGCATTAGGAGCAATCAGGATGTGCATTCGAGAATTGAGAATTGAGAGTTGAGATTTTTCTAGGGATTGACAACGTTCATCGGTTTCCCTTCGATAAATGCTTTAAGGTTATTCACTGCGGTATCCATCAGCCTGCTTCTCGCTTCGCGGGTTGCCCATGCAATGTGCGGAGTGATGATGCAATTTTTTGCTTGAAGCAGCGGATTATCTTTGGGCGGAGGCTCTACAGAAAGTACATCGAGGGCCGCTCCGGCGATCACATCACTATTGAGGGCATCGGCAAGATCTTCATTTACGACAATTGGTCCGCGTGATGTATTTAAGAGGAATGAAGAACGTTTCATCTTTTTGAGATTTTCTTTGTTGATGAGTCCTGCTGTTTCTGACGTTAACGGACAATGAATACTTACCACATCCGACTGCTCCAGCAATTCCGTGATAGAAACCCACTTAAAATTTTTCCGGTGTCCCTGATCCGAACGGGTTCTGCTGTTTCCTAGTATATTCATTCCAAAAGCCGTGGCCACATCGCTTACACCTTGGCCTATATTTCCAAGACCGATAATACCCATTGTTTTTCCGGAAAGCTCAACCAGCGGAAAATCCCAGAAACAAAAATCAGGAGACTTTGTCCATTTTCCTGTGTAAACCGCATCACTGTGTCGCTGCACGTGATGACAGAGTTCCAATAACAATGCGAACGTCATCTGCACGACGGAAGGTATACCGTATGCCGGAATATTGGTGACAACAACGCCACGTTTTTTAGCAGTTTCTGTGTCCACCACATTGTATCCGGTTGCCAGCACCCCGATATACTTTAATGCCGGCAATTGGTTCAATATGGTGTCAGGTAAAGGTGTTTTATTGGTCAACAGCACGTCTGCATTCAACGACCGCTCAATGATCTTATCTTTTTCAGTTCGGTCATGCACCACTACATCACCCAATTTCATTACTCTATCCCAGTTTAAATCACCTGGGTTTAACGTGTAACCATCCAATACGACAATCTTCATGTTTGCCTGACTAAGAAGTACGAAAATAAGGGTTTATTTAGGGATTGTTCAGCATAAATTTTGCTGCGTGGAAAATGCTTTTTAATAATTAAATACTGAGAAGGGTTTTTCCCAATCAACATTCTACACCAAGGTACTGACTAATTTGTCCAACGTTTCTGCCTGGCATAAAATTTACGAGAGTAATCGTGTTAATCTCACAGGAGTGGTAAGAAAAAAGATGCAAGTCTTCCTTATCCTATCTGAGAAAATCCTAAAAACTTGATCTGGGTAATGCCAGCGAAAGGAAAGTAGATTAACGTAAGAGACTGCTTTGTAAAGGGGCAGTCTCTTTTTAAATTAAATTATATGCCTATTCTTTTCTTGAAAAAAAAAGACCAGCGCTGTGCTGGTCTTTTTGTTTTGAACTAAACTATCAACCTATCGATTTGGTGTAGGTGATTCCTGCGGAACAGGTGCCGTTGAACCCGATTCGTTATCCGGTGAATTCGGATTTGGCTTTGCGGTGCTTCCTGACGCACCCTGCTGTGGTGAATTACCACTTGCTGTTACAGTGCGCCCGCTCTGATCAAAATAATACAAGCCTGGAGTCGCTCCTGTTCTGATATCAACGGAATACTGACCCGTTGACTTGTTGAAATACACTCCGTCATTTTCCCATCCTTTGTATTTGTCAGCCTTCAAGGACTGTTGCACGGAAGTAGGAACCTGGCTGGCTTCTACTTTTGTCCAGTCACCGCTACGCTTCGGTTGTTGTTGCATCGAAGGTGTAGTTTCCGACGGTGTTGTAGGTGTCGTGCTCGGCGTTTGTGCCTGAGCAGCCATGGTACCTACAAACAATATCGCGGCAGCATTTAACATTAGCTTTTTCATGATTTTCATTTTTAGTTTATACATTATTTAAATTTAAATAAGGAAATAATTCCTATTCTTCGCCTTCCACTTCATCGGCAGCCGCTTCGTTGATACACGACACCGCTACTTCAGTAAGTTTTTCATCGGCATTTTTTTCTTCATCGAGTGTTTGCTGTAACAGGGTTACAACATCATCCAGCCCCAGTGTGGACGCAAAGGTTCGCAACGTACCATAGGAAGCAATCTCATAGTGCTCCACCTTTTGTGCTGCAGATATAATTCCTGCATCGCGCATCATTCCTTCTTCAGCATCGGCCATGATCTCGTCTGCTTCTTTAATTAACCCCGCCATGGCTTCGCATTTTTTTGCCTGCGGTTCTTTGCCGATCAGTCCGAACACTTCTTCGATGCGTTGAATTTGCTCCTGAGTTTCACCCAGGTGGCTGTCCAGTGCGCTGATCAGGTCCTCCGATGTTGCTTTCTTTATCATCTTAGGAATTGCTTTGATGAGCGCCTTTTCGGCCCAGTAGATGTCTTTCAATTCATCCTCAAAAAGCTTTTGCAGTTTTGATTGAGATGTCTCGGAAGATGTGTCCGTTTCACGATCTGTGCTTTTGCGGGTAGTTGTTTTAGATGTGGTTTTCATAATTGAATATCTTTAATTGATCTATTTTTTTTGAAAACCAATCCAACAACTAGTATGCCTACCCGAAATACGGCGTTTTGTTTCATCCTCGCTGTTTTGGATGATCGACCTTGTGTTGATCATTGCCCATTTTGTAGACATTGATGGCAATAACACAAATGGTAAAATTATTGTACCATGAAAAAAACCGATGACCCTTACGGGTTATAGTAATTTCGACTCTTTAAAAGGGTAAAAAATTACCTGGCCGGTAGATATCCTTTGATTTTTTCTTTCCCTGGCATCCGAATATTACTTGAAAATTGCCATTTGACTGGTACATTTGGATTTATGGATCCAAATCTACCCGTAAAGATTTTGCTCGCTGATGATGACCAGGACGACTGTCTGTTTTTTGAAGAAGCTCTGACAGAGTTGGGATTGAATGTCCATTTTTCAACAGTCGAAGATGGAGAAAAGCTCATGGTCACACTGGCCACCCTCCCTCTACTTCCTGACGTACTATTTTTGGATCTTAACATGCCCCGAAAAAATGGATTGGAGTGTCTGGTGGAAATCACAAAGAATCAAAAGCTAAAGTCCCTGCAGGTTATTATTTATTCAACCTCTTTTGATCCAAAAACAATAAATAGTTTGTACGAAAGAGGCGCGAAATACTATATTCGCAAACCCGCAGATTTTAATGTTCTTAAAGGCATCATTTCAAAAGCCATTACCCTAACCCTCGACCCAACGCTCCCCACCGTTTCGAAAGAACAATTTGTATTAGGAGCATCACGACAGTAACTGAGAGGTCATCGAGTTTATGAACATGCAGAACAAGGTATTCCCCGATTTCCTTTCGGGAGGAGGTGAGATGGGTGAACGAATCCGAAATTTTGATTGGGCAAAAACTCCACTGGGTCCTCCGGAAAAATGGGAACAAAGCCTGAAAACGTGTGTCCGGATTATGCTTGCATCCAGCCAGCCCATTTGGATAGGCTGGGGAAGCACATTAATCAAACTCTATAACGATCCATACAAAGCCATTGTAGGTGGAAAACATCCTGAGGCCCTGGGCTCACCGGCTTCCGTAGTGTGGCGCGCTATCTGGAATGACATCGGTCCCATGCTGAAGCGCGTGATGGAATATGATGAAGGAACATTTGTCGAATCGCAGCTCCTCATCATGGAACGCAATAATTATCCGGAGGAAACCTACTACACATTTTCGTATACGCCAATTCCCGGTGATCAGGGCGGAACAGCGGGTATGATTTGTGCCAATAGTGATGATACAGCCAGGATCATTAACGAACGAGCTTTACAAACCCTACGTGACATTGGCAAGTTATCCTACGAAGAGAGTACTGATAAAATTTATTCCCGTGCAGCCAGGGTATTGTTTGAAAATAAAAAAGACTTCCCCTTTGCACTTTTTTATGAAGTAAGTCCAGCACATGACGAAGCACGTGCAGTAGCATGGGCCGGCATGAGAGAAGATTACCGCGCCTTTCCCGAAGTTATCAGCATCCGGACTTCAACCCCCGATACCGCACACATTTACGATGCTATTCACAGACGAGAAGTCATTATCACAGATAATCATGGAGAAATTTCTTATGTACCACAGGGCGCCTGGCATATTCCGCCCAAACAATTTTTATATATACCCCTGAGTTTATCCAATGACATGCTTCCTGCCGCGATCCTGATGATCGGGCTGAATCCTTTTCGAAAGTATGACAATGCGTATCAACAATTCATTCAGTTGCTCATCGACCAGCTTTCGCTCGAAATCAAGAACATGCATGCCCTCGAAGTGGAACGCAAACGCGCTGAAGCGCTTGCTGAAATCGACAAGGCAAAAACAGTCTTCTTCAACAACATCAGCCATGAATTCAGAACTCCCCTCACGTTGATGCTTGGTCCGCTCGAGGAACTCATGAACCTTCCCGAATCGGAGATCAGCAGGCAAAATCAATTCAATATTGAAACTACCCATCGCAATGCACACCGGTTGCTTAAGCTCGTCAATACGTTGCTTGATTTTAGCCGGGTGGAAAGCGGGCAGCAAGTGGCAAATTTTACTCACGTAGACCTGTCCTCGTATACAAAAAATCTGGCGAGCAGTTTCCGGTCAGTCATTGAAAAGGCCGGAATGAAATTTCATGTTGAAACCAAAAAAATCGATCAGCCTGTTTTTGTGGACAAGGTCATGTGGGAAAAGATTGTTTTTAATCTCCTCTCCAATGCATTTAAATACACGCTAACGGGAAGCATTCATGTTCAGCTGTTTCAAGATGAGAATCACGTAATCCTTGAAGTTGCCGATACCGGCGTGGGGATTCCCGAAAAGGAATTGCCTCACATGTTTGAACGATTTCACCGGGTAAAGGAAGTTGTTGGACGTTCCTTCGAAGGAACGGGCATTGGCCTTTCCATGATCAAAGAACTGGCGCATCTTCATGGAGGCACGATTACCGTTACCAGCAAGCAAGGAGAAGGCAGTACGTTCCGGGTTTCTATTCCCACGGGCCACGATCATCTGCAGTCGTCTCAAATTGATAATTCTGAATCTACCGACGATATCATCTCAAACCAGTACGTTGAGGAAGCACGAACCCTTCTGCAAGAGTCCGTTCCACGAGACCCATCCTATTCCAATTCTGATAAAAAAAAAGAAATCATCCTGGTCGTTGATGACAATGCCGACATGCGTGAATATATCAGGACGTTGCTTCAAAAACAGTATCAGGTAGTTCTGGCGGTTAATGGAAAAGATGCCATCGACAAGCTCGCTGTTGTAACGCCAACATTGATTCTTAGTGATGTGATGATGCCCATCATGGATGGTATCGAATTGCTTCGAGAGATAAAGAAAAATCCCCGCACGGAAAGAATACCCGTCGTTCTTCTTTCGGCACGTGCAGGCGAAGAATCCAGGATTGAAGGTTTTGAAATCGGAGCTGATGATTACCTGATCAAACCGTTTTCAGCAAAAGAATTATTGGCAAGAATTCGGGCACAAGTCAAAATCACCATAACAAGACAGCATACAGAGAATCAATTAAGAAATCTTTTTTTACAGGCCCCGGTAGCCATAGCTATTTTCAGAGGACCTCAGCATGTGGTCGAGGTCGCCAACGAAAAAATGCTTGACCTCTGGGGAAAATCCGCAGATCAGGTAATTAATAAACCTGTGTTTGAAGGAGTGCCTGAAGTGAGTCGTCAGGGATTTGAAGAATTGCTTGATTCGGTGTACACGACAGGAAAACGTTTTGTAGCCGCTGAACTCCCCGCTACGGTTTCGCGACGTCATTCAATCGAAACAATCTACGTGAAATTTGTGTATGAGGCGTTGTATGAAGAGAATGGAAGCATTTCTGGTGTGATGGCTCTTGCCGATGACATTACTCAACAAGTAGTGTCACGGAAGAAAATTGAAGAAAGCGAACAACTATTCCGTGTGCTGACCGAGGCCTTGCCTCAATTGGTATGGCAAACAGATGAAAAAGGTAATTCGCAGTTTGCATCAAAACGATGGAAAGAGTATACAGGTGTTATGCCGAACAACCTGGACCAATGGGCACACGTGATCCATCCCGATGATCTCGAGGCCAACACCGCTGTATGGACTCAAAGTCTCGCTACCGGAGATCCCTATAAATGTGATGTCAGGCTAAAAGCTCATTCTGGTGAATACCGATGGTTTCGTGTAACCGGTGAGCCGATATATGATGACACGAATCGGATTATTAAATGGGTTGGCGCTTTCAACGATATTCATGCAGAGAAAAGTTTCTCTGAAGAATTACAAAAGCAGGTGAATAATCGTACGCGTGAGCTCGCCAATGCAAATTATGCCCTAGCAGAAAAAAACAGCGAGCTGGAAAAGATGAACAACGAATTGCAATCCTTCAACTATATATCAAGTCATGATCTTCAGGAGCCGTTGAGAAAAATCCAGACTTTCGCGTCTAGAATTTTCGACGTTGAAAATGAAAATCTATCCGCCCGGGGTAAGGGATACCTGGTAAGAATGCAGGATGCCGCCAAGCGTATGCGTCAACTCATTGATGACTTACTGGCCTACTCACGCACATCCTCTGCCGAGCGCTTGTTTGTCACCACTGACCTTAAAAAAATTGTTGAAGAGGTCATATTTGAATTTAACGATGAATTAAAACAACGAAAAGCTAACATTGAAATTGATATCACTTGTCATTTTGAAATTATTCCCTTCCAGTTTCGCCAACTGATGAGCAACCTGGTCGGCAACGCCATAAAATTCTCACGAGACAACGTGCCGCTCAGGATCAAAATCTCTTGTAAAATTCAGCCCGGGTCACAACTGAATGAAATGAAATTAACTGCAGATCAATCCTATGCGCAGATCACGATTTCAGACAATGGTATTGGCTTTGAGCCGGAATTCAACCACAAAATATTTGAGCTTTTCCAACGTCTCAATCCTTCCAGTTATCGTGGAACAGGCATTGGGCTGGCCATCGTAAAAAAGATTGTGCAAAATCATCATGGCATCATTACCGCACATGGACAATTGAATGCAGGCGCAACCTTTACCATTTATATTCCAGTAAATTAACCTCTGTTAATTAATTTTATGCAGTAGCTCTAGCCAATGTAAATCTGCTGACTTTACTTCTGGAAAATTTCTGATTCAATACCTGCCTCCAGCAATTCCAACTGTTTCAGGCCATGCTCCACGACATCTGAAACTCCAGGGAGTTGTGTCAGGTCGGTTCCCCAAAACGCGATATTTGAAAGCGTACTGGTCGTAACCTGTTTTATATCATTGGATTTCCAGGCTGTCCTGAAAAACGTCACAACATCCTCAGCATCGTTTACGGGCAGTTGCTCACCCTTCCACGTACCTTTATAAAACCGGATGAGTGCTGCCAGGGAAAACAATAATCCTTTCGGTAACTGCTTTTTGATCTTGATGTACTGAAGTACAGAAGGAAGAACCCGCACTTTATATTTTGAAATGGAATTCAAGGCAATACTTGAAAGTTCGTGTCGGATAAATGGATTTTTAAAACGTTCCATCACATCGGCAGCGAACTGCTCCAGCTCATCTTTAGAAAGATCCAGTGTGGGAATGATCTCATCAAAAACCACACGCCGGATAAATTCACCAGTGATCGGGTCTTCAACTGATTCTTTTACAGTACGAAGCCCATGGAGGTAGGCAACCGGAACAAGAGCCGTATGTGCTCCATTGAGAATCCGTACTTTCCGTGTGCGGTAAGGTGTTACGTCCTCAACAAACTTTACCTGCAACCCCGCTTGATCTGCTGGGAAAGACTCACGTACGGTGTCATTGGCTTCTATGACCCACAAATGAAATGGTTCTGTCATAACAACGAAATGATCCTCATAGCCCGTGTCCTGTTGGATTTGCTGAATGGTATCCTTGGGGAAACCCGGTACAATGCGGTCTACAAGGGTATTGCAAAACGTATTACTCTCGTTGATCCATCGTTTAAATCCCTCGGGCAAATTCCAATGCGCTACATATTCCAAAATTGCTTGCTTCAATGCGGCGCCATTTTTTTCAATCAGTTCGCAAGGCATAATGATCACCCCTTTGTCTTGAGCTCCGCCGAAGAAAATAAACCGATGATAGAGAAATGCAGCAAGCCTTCCTGGAAACGTTTCTGCCAACACAGATGAATCGATATCTGCCGCGCTGAATCTGATGCCCGCTTCCGTGGTATTGGAAACAATAAATTTTAAATCAGGATTTTCTGCGGCTTTAAGGTACGCTTGAAAGTTTTCAATCGGATTGAGAGCACCTGTAACGCAGGTAATCAATCTTATCTCCTGGAAAGGAATTCCATTTTTAATTCCTTTCTGCACAACATGATACAAACCATCCTGTGTACTCACCCCCGATGCCTTGGCCGAACGGTTAATAATCTGCACCGCTCCGTTAAAGGCCGTTTTCTCATTCATCACGTCGATGATCCAATCCACGAAGGCACGGAGAAAATTTCCTTCTCCAAATTGCACCACTTTTATCTTCCGTTCCTGTGGAAGGGCTGCAGTGGTTCTATTTAGTTTCTTCATGGTCTAGTTGAAATTGAAATACGCTTTGGCGTTATGATAACAAATGTCGGCAACAAGTTTGCCCAGCCACTTCTCGTCCCAGGGAAGTTCACCTTTGGCGACATCCTGGCCGATCAGGTTACACAGTATCCTTCGAAAATATTCATGTCGCGGAAAAGACAGAAAGCTACGGGAGTCGGTGAGCATGCCAATGAAGCAACTTAATAATCCCAGGTTTGATAATGCATTGATTTGCTTTTCCATTCCATCCTTCTGATCCAGGAACCACCATGCTGAACCAAATTGTACTTTTCCTTTTACCGAGCCATCGTTGAAGTTGCCGATCATAGCTCCCATCACTTCATTATCCGCAGGATTAAGATTATAAAGAATGGTTTTTGCTAACTGATCTGTCAGGTCCAATGCGTTGAGAAAACGAGACAAGGCCACTCCCTGTGAAAAATCGCCAATGGAATCAAAGCCGGTATCAGGTCCGAGTTTGGTAAGCATGCGCTCATTTGTATTACGCAGTCCTCCAAGATGGAATTGCTGTGTCCATCCCTTGGCGTGATACATTCTGCCCAGGCTGATCAATACCTGATATTTAAAAAACTGCGTTTCACTTTTTTCCAGTAGCTCTCCTTTCATCACTTTATTAAAAAGCGTATTGACTGAAAAACCTTCCTTGTTTTCAGAAAAATAGAGTTGCTCAAGACCGTGATCCGCCAGTTTGCACCCGGAAGCATTGAAGAATTCAATCCGATTCTCCAATGCTTTCATCAGGGTTTCAAAATTTACAATTTCAATTCCCGATGATTGACCTAATTTTTGAAGGTAGCTTTTATACGTTACCGGGTTTTCGATCGCATAGGCCTTGTCCGGACGAAATGTTGGAAGTATGGTGGCGCCAAACTTGCTTTTCTTCACCATCGTGTGATGTTCTAAAGAATCGATAGGATCGTCTGTGGTACAGACAACTTCTACCCTCATCTTTTTTAACAGAGCTTGTGTCGAATAATCCTTTGTGTTTAACAAGTCACTGCTTGCCTTATAAATGTCTTTGGCCGAATCCGGAGATAACAACGTGTCGATATCAAAATAACGTTTTAGTTCGAGGTGAGTCCAATGATACAATGGGTTGCGCATCGCGTAGGGGACCGTATATGCCCATTGATTGAATTTATCTTCATCGGATGCAATGCCTGTAATATATTTTTCATTGATACCCAACGTTCGCATGGCCCGCCATTTGTAATGGTCACCGGCCAGCCAGGCGTTGGCTATATTCTTAAATTGCCTGTTCGTGGCAATATCCTCAGGAGACAGGTGGCAGTGATAGTCAATGATGGGAAGATCCTTTGCGTATTGATGGTACAATACTTTCGCAAAATCATTAGCAAGTAAAAAATCGTCAGTAATAAAATTCTTCATGCTCAAAAGCTGATGTTAGGGTTGGGTGATCCGGGGTTAAAAATTGCATTCAGGTTATAACGACACTCCTCTTTTCCAGGGAATGAAATCATCTTGTCCCAGTTCCACCGATTTGGCAATGATACGTCCGCTGGCAACTTCAACAATAAAATCAAGAATCTCTTCTCCCACTTGTTCAATGGTTTTCTCTCCGGAAATAATTGGCCCGGTATTAAAGTCAATAATATCAGGCATTTTCTGAGCAAGCTTGGTATTGGTAGACAGCTTGATTACCTGCGAAACAGGGTTTCCGGTTGGCGTACCCAAACCGGTCGTAAAAAGAATGATCTGCGCGCCTGATCCCGTAGTACCCGTGGTACTCTCAACGTCATTACCGGGTGTGCATAATAAATTGAGTCCAGGCTTCTTAAGGTATTCCGCATATTGCAATACGTCGGCAACCGGAGCGGTGCCACCTTTTTTGGTAGCCCCGGCCGACTTCATCGCATCGGTAATGAGCCCGTCTTTAATATTTCCCGGTGAGGGATTCATATCAAAACCAGAACCCACGGCTTCCGCAGCACTGGCATAGGTACGCATGAGTTGTATGAATAACTCTCCGGCCTTATCATCCTCACAACGGTTGATCAGTTCCTGCTCGACACCACAGAGCTCCGGAAATTCTGAAAGAATCGTACTTCCTCCCAGGGCAACAAGCAAATCAGACGTATGGCCGATCGCTGGATTAGCCGAGATTCCGGAAAATCCATCCGAGCCACCGCATTTTAATCCAACGGTTAGTTTACTCAGTGGAGCAGGTTTACGTTCAATCTTATTGGCGCCTACCAATGCTACAAATGTTTCCTGAATCGCTTTTGTAAGAAGGTCTTTCTCCGTGCCTGTATTTTGTTGATCAAGAATGATCACGGGCTTGGAGCCGTTGGGATCAAGGGCTTTGATCCGTTCTGTCAATGTTTTGATTTCGGCATTCTGACAACCCAGGCTTAATACCGTTGCTCCTGCAACATTTGGATTATGAATATACCCGGCAAGAAGCGCACATAATGTTTGTGAATCCTGTCGCGTACCGCCGCAACCTCCCTGGTGTGTAAGCAACTTAATACCATCAATATTTTTAAAAATGCGCTGATGTCTGTTTTCATCCGCAGGTTTAAATGACAACGAAGCGATCGCATCCGTCTTTCCTTCCTTATAAAGATTTACCAGATCGTGAACATAATTTTTATATGCATCGGGCTTTCCGAAGCCGAGTTCGTCGATGAACGCATTGCTGATCACTTCCACATTGCGGTTTTCGCAAAATACGAGCGGAATGAGCAACCAGTAATTGGCCGTGCCAACCTGTCCATCGGCACGGTGATATCCCATAAATGTTTTATTGCGAAATTTGGAAACATCCGGCGGTGTCCAATGATACGATTTTGTTCTCCCTGAAAACGGAGCAGCTTTATGTTTTACATTGTGTGTGCCGATGGCACCTCCCGCCGGTATTGGTTTAAACACTTTTCCCACTACTCCCCCATACATAATAATTTCCTGATCCACATCAAGCGGCTTATCCAAAAATTTATGCTTGGCTGGAATATGATCAACCAGACTCAGTGTCTTACCCTCCATGTTAAGTTGTTCACCCGCTTTGAAATCGGTAAGGGCAACATAAACGTTATCTGCAGGATGAATTTTTAAGTATCTTTTTGACATATATTTAATCAATAACTATGCGCAATCGATTGCGCAATATACATTCTTTGCAAGTATTTAAACAGTTCACGCGCAAAATAATAAAAGCACTCCTTTAAAAACTTTACTCAACATTTATCATTAAAATAAAACGCTGAAAAACTTACTCTCCAAGTTAACGCACATTTCATTTTTTAGTTGACCTCGAAGGTTCCCAACCATCGTAATCACCAAGTATATTCTTGATGGTGAAGGAATTCGCCTCAAGCGTTGTTAACCCCCTTGCCCACTCTACCCGACCCTGTTTCAATGCGCCGGGGCCGGTATTTTCAAACTCGGCATAGGTTGTGGTTTTCTCCTTGTCGGGAAACATAGCATCACCTTTCCACGGATCCCATCCTTGCGCGACAATGTGTTCTCCTAATTCACAATGAATAAAGGCCGTCTTGGCATGCGGCCTCCAGGGACGCCCCAGATACACTTTTGTCACGGTATTGTCGGCAATAAGTTTACATGCCATAAAAACAAATCCGAATTTTTGATGCGATGTAGTTGCCGCTGCCGTGATATAGGAATTGGCCAGACTTTTAATAATGCAAGTTTTAAACACGACCGTAGCTTCTCCAAAAATAAAATCGGTGGTGCCTTCGATGTAGCAGTTTTCATAATACTGCCGGCTTTTCTCAGTGGCGGCATAGAGCGTATCCTGATGACCAAGCAGTCTGCAATTTTTTATAACAACACGGTCGGCTTCAACATGTAATGCTACAGCCTGACCAACAGGCCCTGATGTATTCTGAATTGTAAGATGCTCTGCGTTAAAATCATTTCCCTGAACCAATACCGTATACGAAGTGAAGGTCATGTACTTATCTCTTCCGCTGGGATCCCTTCCTGGATAATCTTTTCCGGTATAATCTCCATTCGTAATAATCGTGTTTATCTCATTCTCTCCGACTAAGGAGATATTCGTCTTCCAGGAAGGCACAACAAGCTTTTCGTTATATGTACCGGCTTTAATGAATATAGTAACACGTGCCTGAGAAAGGTCGCGTACAGAATTCACAGCCTCCTGAATCGTTTTGAAATTTCCACTACCATCCTGTGCAACCGTGAGAGAGGATGGGTAGATGGATGATTGTGCAGACATGCGTCCTGCTATCATCAAGAAAAACAAAATGAAAAAAAATCTCTGTATTGGCATTTTGTCAACAAAACTTATTTCTCTGCAGAAACTGGCGCTTTCGCGAGTTGATCATTGATATATACATTGGAAAATACAAGGTTTTTGGAATAGTCGATTTGCATTGGTGTCTTTACACCCAGAAAATTGCAATTCACAATCCGCAAATTCTCCACCGGTGACTCTTTATACGCATGGATATAAATTCCAATATTTCCGCCTTTCTTCACCGTAACATTTTCTACCCATATGTTCCTGATCGAAGGCATAAAATTACCGGGCTGCTCGTAAAACATGTTGCATGAAATCAGTTCATCACGATACGTCCCCACTTCAATATCCTTCATAAAAATATTCTCGATCACGCCTCCCCGGCTGGAACTTGTTTTAAGTCGAAGGCCACGCTCCAGATTAGGACTGTCCATGGCACAGTTGATTGCAAAAATATTCTTTGCTCCGCCAGAAATTTCGCTGCCAATCACAACACCGCCATGCCCGTCCTTCATTACACAATTTTCAATAATATGATTTTCAGCAGGTTTGGCAATCCTTCGGCCATCCTCATCCCTGCCTGATTTAATGGCAATGCAATCATCACCTGTATCAAAATAACAATTGCTGATCAGAACGTTCTTACAGGATTCAGGATTAACACCATCCGTATTTGTGCCATGTGAAATGATTTTGATATGGTCGATCGTAATGTTCTCGCTCAGCACCGGATTCACGTTCCACATGGGCGAGTTGATCATTTTTATTTCTGAGATAAGGATGTTCTTGCACTTGTACAATTGTATAAAGTTGGGTCTCAAAAAATCTCCTTCACCGTACACGCGTTTTCGTGGATCAATTTGTTTATGATTCTGTTCATGCAGTCTGTTTCTTGCATCAACCTGCAAGGAGGGCTTGTTTGCCGCTTTGATGTTCCATGCCCACCATGTCGTTTCATTGGCTTTTCCGTCCAGGATACCGTTTCCGGTGATGGCAATGTTCTCCTGCTCATACGCATAGATAAGAGCGGAATAATTCATAAGCTCCATTCCCTCCCAGCGTGTGAAGACAATCGGATAATCTTTTGGGTCTGTGCTAAAATGGATCCGTGCACTGTCAGCAAGGTGAAGGTTGACATTACTTTTCAGGTGAATAGCACCTGTTAAGAAAGTACCCGGGGGAACAATCACACTTCCACCACCGCGCCTATTACAATCATCGATTGCTTTTTTAAATGCTTCGGTATTCAATGTTTTGCCGTCACCCACAGCTCCGTACGCGGTGATCACAAATTCCTTTTTTGGAAATTGAGGCACCTTGATCTGCTTTCTGATATTCGCCATTTGAGCTAACGGTTCGTTCACAGATGTCCATGGCTTACTTGTGGATTGACTCATAACGCACGTTGAAATAAATAACAGGACCATGATCGAACAAAAGATCGAAAATGATTTTCGTTGAACACTCATCTTACTTTTCAATGTTTACAATTTATTAAAATTGATACTATTTCAAATTGTCTTTTACGAGCTCATTGAGGTAAACCTCAACATTACTATATGTGGGGCGCAGCGATTTTCCAGAAGCATCCGCGGCATCGTTTGGATTCAGTTTCCATTTTACCTCCCACACGTCTGGCATTCCATCTGCATCGGTATCCTTCTGTGCTGTTAATGATTTCAGTTCCGGCCATCCACCCACATCTTTTTGTGAATCAATAATACCATTTTTATCCTTTCCATTTGTCGCCGTCCCTGATCGAACTTCAGTGACAATGCGCACATCAAGAGCATCTCTTTTGAAACTAGCCCCTGCATTTCTTAACACGAGTTCAAATGCTTCCGTGGCCTTTTGCTCATGAATGGCAACCGCAGAAAAAGGCTGATCGGCACGAGCAGAATCCGGGTGATCGGCTTTTACTCCGGCCCAATTATTAGCTGAGACACCTTCATTTCCAATAAGAACATTCCCGGAAAGATAAAATTTTCCATAGGGTGATGAGGGGTTTACCATCCACGGTTTCTTTGATTTGGTGGCAGGACCGGGTTTGTAGTAATTGTTCACCACGTTGTAACGCCCCTTTTCGCCTCCGTAGCTGTTGTTGCTTGCCCAGTTATAAATAACATTGTTTCTGAAATCTCCGAGTTCATTCACGGAATTGGCCGTAGTGGATGAGCCGCTAAAACGGGGCATCCTGCTTGTATGATGTGCCAAGAGGTTGTGATGAAAGGACACTCCTTCTCCACCCCATATTCCTCCGTATCCGTGTTCGCCTTTTTCATGCACACTTTGATTAAGGCTCTCTGAAATAATAGACCATTGTAGGGTAAAATTTTTGTTGTGATAGAATGAAGCGCACTCATCGGTAGCCCAACTCATGGAGCAATGGTCAATGATAATATTTTCCTGTTCTGTTGCCGAAACAGCATCGTCCTGCTGTGCTTTCTCATCACCAAGACGAAAACGAATATACCGGACAATCACATTATTGGATTTTATTTTCATGGGAAAGTTACGCAGGCAAACCCCATCACCGGGTGCCGACTGGCCAGCGATGGTAACATCACCATAGTTTATGTCTAGTGGCGACTCCAACGCAATTGTACCTGAAATAGCAAACGTGATGATCCGCGGTTCTTTTTTTCTGATCGCTTCACGTAAACTTCCTGGTCCGCTATCATGAAGATTGGTAACAATGTAAACTTTACCTCCACGACCTCCTGTAGTATACTTACCAAAACCTTCTGCTCCCGGAAAGGCAATTGCCTCCTCATCTATGGCCGATTGCTGAGCCACTGCACAACCAAGAAAAGATGCTAAAAGAAAAAATAAACTAAGTCTCATTTTGCGGCTACAGGTTTTACAATTCTTCCTGTAAGTTCAAGCTTTTGATTAACAATCTCATGCAATACAATCTGAGCCATCAGGCGCGCACCCATTTCACTAAAGTGTGTATTGTCTATTTTCCCATCAGGATAATTCGGATGTTCGCCCGGTTGCAGCTGGAGAAACAACAACGTTGAAGATTCTTCACCGAACTTCTGAAGAAGTTCACGGCTCTTCGCATCCAAATCGATAAGCGGGATATGCTGAGCCTTGGCCACTTCCACTACTAAGGGTGAATATGCTGCATGTGTTTCCTGAATTTTCCCGTCAACAAACTTTCTGCGCGTAACCGGAGTAAGTAAAACAGGATTGGCGTTCTTCGCACGTGTCTCTGCAATAAATTTTACAAGATTTTTTTTATAATCTTCCGGTGAGCTGTATCGATCCACTTTGTCTTTTGATTCATCATTGTGTCCGAATTGAATGAATACATAATCTCCTTCTTTCAGCTTGTCAACAATGGGTTGCCACAGGTTTTCAGCAATAAATGAGCGCGTGCTTCTTCCATTTTTAGCCCGGTTGTCTACAACTACAGTAGAATCAAAAAAATATTGGAAGGGCATCCCCCAACCTGTCTCCGGATAGGCTTTTGTTTCTTTGTTCGACATGGTGGAATCTCCAATAAGGTACACCGTAGTTCTCCGTGGTGCCGTAGTAAACGAAAGTAACACGAAGACGATAAGTGTGGAATACACGAACCGCAGGTTTTTGACTTTGGCCATAGTGTCAATCATTTCAAGATTCGTTATTGAACGTTCGCAGCATCAAAGTACCTTCTTCAAAAACCCCGCCATGTATTCTACGGTAGGTTCAAACCATGGGCTAAAAAGCCAATACGAATGCGGTGCGCCTTCGAGGTTTTTCACTTCATTATAGATACCAAAGCCATTCAGTTTATCCACCATATTTTTACAACCTGCATGAAACCTGCTTTGTGAGCTATTGATAAAAAGAAAAGGAGGCGTTGAAGCACTCACTGAATATAAGGCAGAAGCTTCTTTCCACCTCGCGGGATTTGTTTCATACGTGCTTTCGAGCCAGGCCACATCCGCGCTTTTATCGTTTCGTTTTAGCGCCAGTGTTTCTTCGTCTGTAAAATCAAGGAGCCCGTCCAGATCGATCACCGCCCGCACATCACTTGAAAATTTTAAATTGCCTTCAGTACCTTCAAATTTTTTCAGTCCGTTTGTTGCTCCAACCAGGGATGCAAGCTGTCCTCCGGCCGAACTTCCCGCAACGGCAATTTTTTTTTCATCGATACGATACTGTTTTGCATTGGCCCGCATCCACCTCAGTGCTGCTTTGGCATCGTAGACAGCTGCCGGATAGGGTGCTTCAAGCGATAACCGATACTCCAGGGATACTACCACAAAACCTCGCAGGGCTAATTGCTGCGCCATCGGGGTGTTCAATGATTTATCGCCCGATCTCCAACCACCACCGTGTATGATGAGCAGAGCGGGATATGCCTTGTTTTTTTTTGCAGGCATAAATATATCCACATGAAGATCGCGAGTTCCAAAAGGAGTATCCAAAAGTTTGAGATACACGACGTCTCTCTTCTCATCGACTTCCTTTAGTGAAAACGGATAGACAGGTTTTATGTCCGGATAGGTTTTAATCAGGTTCTTATAGGTGCTTGCCACGGTGTAGGTCGTGTCGAGCGGAATACGCGAATTCTTTTCACTGGTTTGAGCGTCAACACCAAACGCATATCCAAAGCATACAATACTCACGCAGCCAAAAATATACTTCATTCGATATGCGTTCATCCACTTACAATGTTGACTGTGCTTTTTACAATTGTTCTGTGATCTCTAATTTATGGAAAGGTATGGCCAAATTTCATTGACCATACCACAACCAACTCACTGCTCAAAACAACTAAACCCAAAATCTTCGTCAATTGGACATTCAATGATTTAATTAATTCTCCACCGGGGATCACCTGTTGTGCTCTTGCCGGCAAAATTAGTGTCTTTGATTTTGAAGTTGCCGGTTGAAGGACTCGTGAATAACGCTGTCGAAGTACCCGAATAGGTTAATGCACCTGGAATCGGATTACTGGTTACAACAAAATCAGAAGTTGTATAGGTAGTCACGAGACTCACATTTGTCGCTGATCCAACCCTGATTCCATTAGGAGCAACACCGGCGCCATCAACCCACGTTCCGCCAATAATGCAATTCCTGATGGTAATGCCATTGGTCACGTTATTCGCATTATAATCGATCATGAAATTGGTTCCATTGTTTGACGGAGTTTCATTAAATGTTGAATTCTCAATCAGTACGGAAAGGCTACCGAGCGGCCCATTGGAAGGATTATGTGTAATGATCTTGCGTGACTTGTAAACCGTGGTATTCGTAATACGAATATTTCCGAAACCCTGCCCCACACTTGCCTGAGCAATGGAGAAATCTTTAATACTATCGATCACGCAATTATTAACGATGTAATCATTGAACTTAATGTTCGCCGTGTTCTGTCTTACAACGCCTCTGAATATTTTGATGGTACAATTATCGAGTCGGATTCTATTGACCGTGGTACCCGCCGCTACAGCAGTACCTACGTTGATGATATAATCCGCATCATAGCTTGCATTCAACGCTTTGCCACCTTTGATGACCAGGTCTCTGAATACAATGGAGTCGATACTTGCTGTTACACCGTTGGCGGTAGAGGAACTTCTGACGATCGCAAAATTGGTTCCAAAATCCGGTTTGCTCATGATGGTAACTGATTTTGAGAAATTAGCATTTAAGATGTACTGCTTTCCTCGTCCCAGAAATATCACACTTCCTGCTGGCGCAGAACCAATGCTTGGGCTAAGGTCTCCGGAAACGGATATGTCAACAATGTTTCCCGTAACAGATTTTTCTGTCTTAAACGTTACAGTACCCTTTGTCTTTGTGTCCTGGAAAATTTCCGCAGAATAATTGGTGAGTTGTGTCAACCCCATCACCGCTTTGGAATTTGCTGCAATGTCTGCAGCACTCAGACTGACCGTTATGGGTGCTCCTCCCGTAGGTGTCACAACGATTTTAGTAAGGGTTGGATTCGGTTTCCATTTCAGAAGAACGCCTACATCAATGAGTTCATCTCCTGTCACCGGAAGCAGAAACTGCTCTCCTAAAATGCGGAATGCAGAACTCATCAACCAATTGCTGTCGGCGGTATCATCCGCTCCGAGAGCTTTCACCCTGGCGTAATAATCCTTCTTGATGGTCAACTTTTCATCCGTGATTATTACACTGATGCCCGTAGTATTGCTTCGCATATTCGTAGTGGGCACAGTAGCCTTGATAACCGGGTTAGAAAAATCTGACGCGTTATCCGATATTTCTACGGCATAACTTACATCTCCAACCGTGGTAAAAAGCGAACTAGCCCATGTAATTGTCACCTGGGTTTCGCCATTCACAGAAGTAATCTTGGATGGAGAAAACTGACGTGACAATGAAAGTTCTTCCGCTTCTTCCTTACAGGCAATGACCAGTGTTAAGAAGAAAACAACCAGGATCGCTGAGGTGCGTATCGTATATTTAAAATTCTTCATGTTGTTTCGTATTTAAATCAACGTTAATAATTATTCTGACTCAGACTCGGATTGGAGTCAATGACGCTTGTTGCAATAGGCAACAGTTCACTCTTACCGGGTGTAAATGAAACCGCATAGTACGTCAGAATCGTCGTTGTGATCCCTGGTCCAACCCAGGCTATAGAGGTTGATCCCGCTGGTGCCGAAGTGGGTGCCGGTGAATTCAATGAGCTAAGCCAGATGACACTCGTGGATGCCGACTTATAATACATCGTGGTCGGGAGATTGTTATAAGGTGGCTGACTCGCCGCCATGGCCGCGAGATTTGTTTTCGTCTCTGCCAGTTTCGTGCCCAATAAATTCCATCGGATCAAATCGTATTTCCTGATCCCTTCACCTCCCAGTTCAAACGACCGCTCTTTCACAACAGCATTAAAAAATCCTGCGTAATCAGAAGGCGTTGTGCCAATGGAAGAAGCTCCAAATGCGCGCTTTCTCACTTGTTCGAAAGCCGTGATGGCTGCAGCCGAAGGAGCACCATTCACTTCGTTGTCTGCCTCAGCATACATCAACAAAACATCAGCGTATCGAATCATTGGCCAGTTAAGACCAAAGTATTGTTGTGTGGACGTTGGCGATGGTGCCGGATTGGTGATCCAGTCCCTTCTGAATTTTCCATCCACCATGGTCACTAACGTTCTGGCAGTGACAGTACCATCCAGATTGACATCATAAGGTGCACATGTTACATCCCTGCGTGTGTCATTCGCATCGAACGAATAGAAATAAGTTGGCAATATGGTTAACGCTCCGTTTCCGTTGCTGTTCACTCTTGGTCCGTTATAGTATCCCAGCTTGCTGTCTCCCGTTGCACTACTCCCGCCGGTCATGGCAATCTCCCAGAGAATTTCACCGTTAGGTTCCATAGCATGAGCTGCAATTGCATTTTTAAAAACCGACTGAAAACTCGTATTCAATTTGTGTTCACCGGATTGTATGATCGCATTACATTCGTCTTTCGCGATTTGATAAAATTCTTTGTAGTTCGTCGGACGTTTCATCGTATGATCACTCCTTAATGAATAACCACCTCTTGCCAACGCAATTCGTGCACGAAGCGCACGAACCGCACCTTGCGTGATTCGCTCACTCGTTCCTGCCTGACTTCGCCAGGGAACAAGTGTTGCTGCCTCAGCAAGGTCAGCAAGGATATGATCATAAATCACATCTCTGTCTTCTCTGGTTTTAAATAAATCACTTTCAAAACTCGATGGCTCGAATTGTGCTGGTACATCACCCCAGTTACGGATCAATTCATAATAGTATTGTGCACGTAATGTCAATGCTTCTCCGTGCAATCGTTTAACTTCTTTTTGTTCATCGGCGGTACCATCGGTATACTGCGTCATCTTGGGTATGTAATAGATACAGATATTGGCACGTTCTATTCCAGCATACATCTGATTAAAAGGATTTGCTAACTGTGTGTTGCTGGGTTGTACATTATAATGTGCAATGTCTCTCCGTTCATTGTCCGGATAAGGAGTCGCCCCCTGCCCCATCATTTCATCGTTGTCGTAAGGGTAATACATCGTGACTCGAATTCCATATCCGTTATCACCTCCCAGTGGAGAATATGCGCCAATAACGGCTTTGGTAGCATTAGCCACATCACCGAATACATAGTCCGGCCCAAATGAACTCACGGGATCAATCACCAGATAATCCTCGCACGAAACCACGCTTCCGAAGAAGAACAGCGCGATGAAGTATATTTTAATATTTTTTGTTTTCATGTGTCTTTATGTCAATCAGAATGAAAGGTTCAAACCAAAAATGTAATTATGACTTCTTGGATACGCCGAATAGTCAACGCCCGGAGTAATTGGTGTTGATCGGCGTGTATTCACTTCCGGATCATACCCGGAATATTTTGTGAACACAGCCAGGTTATTGCCTGTCGCATAGAGTCTCAGTTTACTGATCTTCAATTTACCCAGCGCAAGAGCCGGAAAGGTATAGCCCAGCGTAACATTGTTGATGCGCAGGAACGAACCATCTTCCACTGCCCATGAATTTACATAGAACGATGTGGCACTTGTTAACGGTGTCCATAACGTGGCATCCGCATTTAATGCGCGGAGTGCTTCGGGATCGGTCACTACTTGCCCTTCTGCATTGACGTTGCGGAAACGATTATTCATGATGGCCAGCAAGTTTGAGTTTGTGGTGTACCCACTTGTAAATTCAAGCTTGTTTGCATTCAATACTTTGTTGCCATATTGGAAATTCAGGAACACACTGAGATCAAAACTCTTATAGGTAAACTGATTATTAAAACCTCCGAAGAATTTTGGATTCGCTGTACCTAAGGATGTTCTGTCTTTATCGTCTACAATTCCATCGGGTACTCCATTAGGTCCGCTGATATCCTGGTATTTGATTACGCCCGGTCTTGGATCAAGGGAAGTTACACTCTTGTCATTCGCGATACCGGCTTTTAAGGTATAGACACCATTGGCATAGTTAAAATCGTCGATACCATAGTACCCGTCGGCTAACAAGCCCCAGATGGTTCCTGTTGGTTGGCCTACAGCAACGACATAATCAAAGGGTGAATTATTAGCCCATCCGGAATTAAACAGGAATGATTCCTGACGACCAAGACTCTCTACCTCATTTTTGTTAAACGAAATATTGAAGCTTGGTTTCCACGAAAAGTTCGTTGACTGTACGGCAGTAGCAGAGAGTTGGATTTCGACACCTCTGTTCGAAGTGCTTCCAACATTTTGCAATTGATTTGAATATCCCGCAGAAGTTGGAACGGGAGTATTGATCAGTAAATCTTTTGTACTGTTTCTATAAACATCTACGGAAAGCTGAAGCCGGCTTTCAAAGAAACTCATGTCCAATCCGAAATTGCGTGATATTGTTGTCTCCCATTTCAAATTTGAGTTTGCCAACGTGGGAACACCATTTTCACGTTTTGATCCGTACCCCACAACAGGTGCACCGTTCAATTCATAGGGTGGATATTCTTCAAATTGAGTTACATACAAAAAGTCGCCGATGCGATTATTACCCGACTGGCCGTAACTTACTCTGAATTTCATGTCATTGGCCCGTATCGCCGATTGAATACCCTGGAAGAATGATTCATTTGAAATTCTCCACGCTAACGAAGCTGAAGGAAAATATCCCCATTGATGACCCTTGGCAAATTTTGAAGATCCGTCGGCACGCATGGTCACTGTAGCCATGTATTTATCATCGCGTGAAAAATTCGCGCGCGTGAAGAAAGACAAAAGGCGATTGGTCACTTCATATTCCGGCGGCTTGCTCGGGTTCGCATAAGGGGTACCCATATCCATATTATCCAGCGCCGTTACCGCATCGATTCCTGAAGGATAGCCATGGGTCTCATTGAAGGTTGTGTTGGTTGTGGTCTGATAAATTTCGTGACCGACTAAAAGATCAAGCTTATTGTGTTTGGCAAATGATTCGCTGAGTTTATGCAGCGTGAATGTAAGCACGTTGGAATTGTTCAAAATAGAACGCCTCAATGAATCAATCGACGCGGTAGGTTTACCCTGACCACTGGATTGTGCATAATTTGTGATGGTATCATTAAACATCCGTGTTTGCTGATGGGTAATATCATATCCCAGTGTGCTTCGGAAAGACAAATACTTTGTTGGATCGAACGTGATGTTGCCGCTGATGTTGATCACGTTGGATCGGTCCTTAAGATACTCGGCCTGAGAAAGCAATACTGGATTTACCAAAGAAAGACTGTTCGCGTTGGTTTCCTGTGCATAGTTGGGATCGTAGGTATATGCATCCTGACCCGGAAACAAAAGAGGACGATATTTTACACTTTGACGAAGCCGGTTTGTGGATGATGATCCTGCCGAAGAAGTACCCGCTCCGTTAACGATTGTGTTATTGTATCGAAAACCCACACCTGCCTTGAGGAAACTTGTGATTTTCTGATCCAGTTTTAAATTAACGAGCGTCCTGTTAAAGTCCGAACCTAACTGAACACCCTCCTCTTTATTCGAAGTCAAACTTACATTGTACTGGGTAGCTTCTGTTCCACCGGTAACACCCACGTTGTGCGTTTGCATAACCGCAGTGCGGCCAAAAGATTCTTCCTGCCAATCTGTATTCGGCACTTCCCGATATAGTTCAAGATCGCTAAAGTTTCCATAAGCATCTCTGAATGTATTTTCCGCCGCCGTATTTCCCCTGCTCCGTTCATATTGATACATCACGAAATCGTAAGGATTCATCACCTCGAGTTTATTGGCAAGCTGACGAATACCCACCAGCCCGTTATACGAAACCAAGGGCTTCATTTTTCTTCCGCCTTTCGTTGTAATAATCACAACACCATTCGCACCCCGCGCCCCATAGATCGCCGTGGCAGAAGCATCCTTTAATACATCGATCGAAGCAATATCCTGAGGTGACAAAACATTCAGTGCATTTTCAACTTGTACACCATCCACGACATAGAGCGGAGAGTTGTCTTGTGTTATAGAACCTCCACCCCGCACGCGAATTTGAACCTGTGCATTGGGTGAACCCTCAGAAGCAACCACCTGCACGCCTGCCAACCGGCCAGCCAGTGCCTGTGCCGCTGAATTCATAGGAATATCTTTGAGTTGCTTCGCATTGATGGATGACACCGATGAAGTCAAATCCTTTCTTTCTACTTCACCGTATCCGATGACCACCACCTCAGAAAGTTCGGTCACATCCGACACGAGTTTAACATCAAATGAAGTTTGATTTTCTATTTTAAGTTCTTGCGATACCATGCCGATGGAAGAAAAAACCAATGTACCTTCGGTAGCTGTGATCGAGAATTTTCCGTCAACATCAGTAACTGTTCCATTGGAGGTTCCCTTTACGAGCACAGAAACTCCCGGGAGTGGTGCGCCCGCATCGTCTTTAACAATTCCACTAACGACTTTCGTTTGGGCGAAAAGATCCGTTTGGTTTGTGAACAGCAGCATCACGCCTATGGCAGTTATGCACGCTAGTCTTTTGAGGTGTATTAATTTTATCATAGGCAGTAATTGTTGGAGGTTTTTTGAAAATTGTAAAGGATTGAGCAATCGATTGCGCAATCCGGAGAAATGTTTTGCTTTATGCTACTGTTTTTTATCACTACTATCTTACTCTTATTTTAAACTCCTGCGATGATCTGCAAGGTCAATCCTAACGCGACCTTGGGTTCTTCATTTCTACTTTTATCTCACTGGCCAACTCTGCGGAAACCGTGTTGATATATTCAAGAAAGTGCGCTTCATCTTTAATTCCACCGGGCTCTCCTACCCATGCCGCAAGAAAATAGTAATCAATTTTTCCCTGCACAGGGTTTAATTTTACAATGTGACTGAATTCATCTTCGCTATATCCACTTACAGTGGAAGGTTTGAAGAAAACTGCGATTCCTAATTCATCCTTGGGATCATTAAGACTTTGCTTTCCATACGTGGCGAGATACGCCCAATGCGTATTGTCACCTTTAGCGGTAAATAATTTTGCCAGTTTATCTTTTATAAGTCCGGTTGCAATGTTGTCAGGAGTGCCTGAAACATCAAGCATTTCATGGGTGAGGCGTGTACCTGAATGAATAGACAACCTGGATTGCACATTGTGTTTTTGATTGCCAATCTTCCATCCATAGTAGTTGGTAAGAATGGAAGAATACACATCACCATTCTCGGTAATTCTGCAATTCACACTATCTGTCTTCTCTACGCGCGTTGTCACGCCATCGATCACGGAACCAATGGATCCAATACCCAACGACTTACCTACGTTCATCACGTCCATACCCCAGGGTTGCGCAAGGTGGTAAGAATCATATCCGTCTAGACCTACTTGTTGGAGAACGGGTTCAGAAATTTTCTTTCCAAAAACATCGGTTGCATTTCGCTGATCCAGATAAAAACGGTATCCCACTTTATCCGATTCCCATCCCGGACCTTCATAGCGAAGAAAGTATGAATGATCTTTTTGTTCGGGTGGCACACGCAGGTAATCGATATTTTCAAACGTGCCTCCGATGTATACGCGATCTTTCCATTCCCCACCTTTTTTCCACGAAAGTTCCGCCTGCGTGAGTTTAGGATATGCGCGATGAACAGAAGCTGTAGGATGAAACCGTACAACGATATCGCGGGATTCAGACGCGTTTAGTTTTCCCAATACAAAAACAATTCCTGTGTTATCCCGATCTTTATCGTTGTACTGACTTGGAATTTCTTTTTTTCCATCCAACACCACAAATGCCTTGTCATTAAATTTCTTTCCGCTGGTGCTGATCAATTCCGGTTTAAGTACAATGAGTACATTTTCCCGGGGTGTTTTCAACGGATTGGAAATGCGCACGGTAAACATCTCCGGAAAATCTTTTTCCAGCGACAGCGCAAATGAGTGTGCTGAAAACAGCAACAGCACAATTACTCCAATCTTTTTTACTGCATTCATGAACCGCTATTTTGACTTCAATTCAATTTCAATACTGGCCATCATAAATGGTCCGATACCTTTCAGATCATCCACACGAAGTGGTTCGCTGATGTAATATTCAAAACTGCCATCGCGATACGGATTACCGCCCAGTCCACCTACACTTACTGTCTTTGTGAAATGCGTCTGACCTTGGGCATCGGTTTCGATAAAGTTCTTCAGTATTCCGTCAAATCCTTTTTTGGCAACAGCAGCAAAGCTTTTATCGAGATAGCCGAGGCGCGCTCCTTTTGCAAATGCATACACATACATCGCACTCGCCGATGCTTCCAGGTAGTTTCCTTTCACAGTGCCTTTGTCTACTACTTCATACCAGACTCCTGAAGTGAGGTCCTGGTAATTTTTTAATGCTGTTGACAGACGTTGAAGAATAAGGACAAGTTCATTTCTGCGAGGATGATTGGCTGGTAGGTAATCCAGTACATCCACTAATGCCATGGCATACCATCCCATCGCTCTTCCCCAAAATCCAGGAGATTGTCCGGTGACAGGATTGGCCCAACGTTGCGCCTTGCTTTCATCCCAGGCATGATAAAGCAACCCGGTTTTGCTGTCGCGAGCATGATTTTCCATCCACACAAACTGATTGATCACATCGTCAAAATCGTTGGAACGGTTGAACGTAGCGGTGTACTCCATGTAAAAGGGACCACCCATATAAAGTCCATCAAGCCACATTTGGTAGGGATAACGCAGCTTATGCCAGTAGCCGCCTTCCTTCGTACGGGGTTGTAATCGCAATTGCTCCCTCAAAAGATCTGCTGCTTTTTTATATCGATCGTCTTTTGTCTCTTTATATAAAGACAACAGGATGCGACCGGGTGTTACGTCATCAATGTTAAACTCAACAAGGTCGTAGGTGCGAATGCTTCCATCGGTTTGTACAAAATGGTCAACAATCTTCTTCATGTAATTGAAGTAGACACGATTGCCGGTCTGCTTCCAAAGCTGATCAAACCCTTTCAGTACAACTCCTTGTTCATAATCCCACGAAGCCGGCCTCTTAACGACAGTCTCCCCTGCTTTTTTAACGACAATAGAATCGGGATAGGCTTTCATCACATTATCCGCCATCCGCTGTGCCCATGATGTTGGTTGCGCATGGCAATTGAAAAGCGACACCGATATAAGAAGTATCGCGGGGGCAGCTATCCAAAATCTCATGCAGGCAGGTGCTTTTTTCATCCCTTTTGGGTTACTTATTTATTGCGTTTTAGGTCTTAAATATGCAATCGATTGCATTTTAGGCATCTTTTTCTGATCGTCCAAATAAAGTTCACACTTAAATTTAAAATATGCATCACAACACATAAAAACGCACTTTTTTAATCTCGCTTTCGAGACTTCAGTTCAGAATTCAACTTCGCGCAGTTAATTATTTTCGAATTTTTCAAACGATTTCTGTTTATAAATTATTCATATTTGCGCAATCGATATTCCAAATGCTGAATAAAACGCTTTGATGACACGCGCCACCGGTATCAACCTATGAAGAAAGAGAGAACCACGATACACGATATTGCGCGAAAGATGAACATCACTGCCTCCACAGTTTCACGGGCGCTGAAAGATCATCCACGTATCAGTGAGGATACAAAAAAGAAAGTGCGCAAGATCGCGTTGAAGCTCAACTATCAACCCAATCATATCGCAGCAGCACTGCGCAACGGACGAAGTAATATTCTCGGAATCATTGTGCCCACCATCGATCGAAGTTTCTTTTCCTCCGTGGTACGGGGGATTGAAGAAATTGCCAATGCCTCTAAGTATAATGTCATGATCTGCCAGACCTATGATAACTTCGAAAAGGAAGTATCTACAGTGGAAGCCTTGCTCAATGCCGGCGTAGATGGAATCATGGTATCCCATGGAAAGAACACCACAAACTTTGATCACTTTTCAAAAGTAAAGGAAAGAGGCATCCCGCTTATTTTGTTTGATCGTACTACCGATGAGTTGGATGTGAGCATTGTCATGGTGGATGACTTTCTTGGTTCTTACAAGGCAACGGAACATCTTATCCAGCAAGGCTGTAAACGCATCGCTCATTTCACCAACACAAGGAAGATCAGCATCTTCAAAGAACGGTTGCGCGGGTATCGCGAAGCACTTCAACATCATGGCCTGCCCTATCGCCAGGAACTGGTGATCGAAAGTAATCTTCAGTTGGAAGATGGACGCAACAGCATGCTCCAGTTACTTCAACTCAGGGAAATGCCCGATGCCATATTTTCGGCAAGTGCTTTTAGTGCATTGGGAGCCATGCAGGTATTAAAAGAAAAAGGAATAAGAATACCCGATGACGTGGCACTGGTTGCTTTTAGTAACGAAACGTTTACGTCAGTCACAGAGCCGCCATTAACCACCGTAGATCAGCACAGCATTCAAATGGGCAATGCCGCAGCACAAATATTTATTAATGAAATTAATTCCGTTGAGAAGAAATTCATTCCACAAAAAATCGCACTGAAACCCGAACTCATCATTCGCGGCTCGTCCCTGCGGAAAAAGTAAAACACGCATACATCCCCGCATCGAGAGCTTCAGAACTCTCCGAATTTATACTGTACCGTAAAGTTTTTCCTCCACGTCTACCCGGTAAGCTCCCCCCATTCGGGAAGAACGGCTTTCAATAACAAGCTCTGTACCGGATCGGCCTGAGGAGTATCGTGTCTCATTACATTTTAAGATCAGTTCAAAACGCTCAGGCGTGATGACTTTGCTGTTACTAATGAGATGAACATCACCGACATCTTCGCCGTGTGTCACCAGTTTTACAATCATCACATCGCGGTGAAGTTGTTGTCTGCAATAATAGCTGATCGATGCCTTGACAATCACATCTCCGTTTTCGAGTCGCATGGGGCACTGAAGCCCGTTCAAAAAAGCGTGAAAAACACTAAGATTTGAGGTGCCCGTTTTCCCTGTGAGCACTTCCGTATACGTTTCAATTTGATTCATCATTTGAGGATTGATATTTCGCTGCAAACATAGCAAAACTAACGTTCATTAGGAAGGCATCAATCGGTTGAAATGGCATTTAAACGAAGTATTTAACGAATTGTCACAAACGCGATGAAGCCACTAAAGAAGCAGAATAAAAATTGAAAACGATTCAATTGAAAATGAGTATGAAAACTATAAAACTAAGGTCGTCCTGCTTTGTAAGTGGCGCCGCCGATGAGTTTCCTTACGGATTGTGAAGGCCTGCGTATGAGTTCCTATCGGTTGAAAAATTGGCCATATGACAATCCTTTAATTAAAAGAATATGAAGGGCTCAGTCAATGAACAATGTATTCAGTGGTAATGATATTCGTCATCAATCTGCCTCTATTGTTTTATTTATTTCATGGTGTCAAAAGGCAGTTAATGACCGTTGAACGAAGATGCAATTCAATTCTATAGAATTTACGGTTTTTTTTATAACTTTTTTTATCCTGTATTGGACTGTGGCAAGAAAAGACTTGCGGGCCCAGAACCTGCTCTTGCTTATCAGCAGCTATGTTTTTTACGCCTGGTGGGACTACCGATTTCTGTTCCTCCTGATCTTTTCGACATTCCTTGACTATATAACCGGAGAGAAAATACATACTTCGCCTAACCGGAGAAAAATGTGGCTGCTTATCAGCGTAATAACAAACCTAGGGTTTCTCGGCTTTTTCAAATACTACAATTTCTTCATCGGTTCATTTGCTGATCTATTAAATTCTGTGGGATTTCAACCTAACCTCTGGACGCTAAGTATTATTCTTCCCGTAGGTATTTCCTTTTACACCTTTCACGGACTTTCGTATGTTTTCGATATCTACAACCGCAAGATCGAGCCGACACAAAATTTCGTCGATTATGCAGTCTTCGTCAGTTTTTTTCCCCTGCTTGTGGCAGGACCCATCGAGCGCGCCACTCATTTACTTCCCCAAATCAAAGTGCCGCGCGTTTTCGATTATACAAAAGCCATTGACGGACTAAGGCAAATTCTTTGGGGCCTCGTCAAGAAAGTAGTCATCGCCGACAACTGTGCCACATATGCAAACAGAATTTTTAGCAACTACGAAATGTATGATGGTTCCACACTCGCATTGGGTGCCGTATTTTTTGCTTTTCAGATTTATGGTGATTTTTCCGGTTACTCTGATATTGCGCTCGGCGCGGCCAGGCTGCTCGGCTTCGACCTTATCCGGAATTTCGCTTTCCCCTATTTTTCACGCGACATCGCTGAATTCTGGAGACGATGGCATATCTCATTGACATGCTGGTTCCGGGACTACGTGTATGTTCCATTGGGAGGAAGTAAAGGAAAACTATCGAAGACAATCCGTAATATTTTCATCATCTTTCTTTTGAGTGGTTTCTGGCACGGAGCAAATTGGACCTTTCTGGTCTGGGGGCTTCTGAATGCCATCTATTTCATTCCGCTGTTGGTGTTAGGTATAAACAGGCAAAACCTGGATGTCGCTGCACCGAATCAGTTATTACCCAGCCTAAAAGAGGCATTTCAAATAGCGACTACGTTTTCTCTCACTACAATCGCATGGATTTTCTTCCGCGCAGATACTGTGCAAATCGGATGGAACTACTTATGCGGGATTTTTTCGGTGTCCCTATTTTCCGTTCCTGAAATTTTTCCAAAGAAACTGATTTTTGTTTTGATCCTTTTCTATCTGATTGAATGGATTCAACGAGACAAACAACATGCGTTGCAATTCGAACCCGGGAAAGTACCAAAACTTGTTCGGTGGGTCTTCTATTACTGCATGATAGCCCTGGTGTTTTTGTTTGCAGGCGAACAGCAAATCTTCATTTACTTTCAATTTTAACGATATGAAAAAATTCATACTCAGCACGTTTCTATTCACCCTTCCACTCTGTATTATTCTGTTTCCAGGCATGTATAAACTTTTCTCCTCCAGGGAAAACTTTCATGACGTGGATGACGTGGTTGGCAATCTTGATAAACAAAAATACCTTGTGGGATATCTTTATGATGAAAGTGATTACCGTTATCTGAAATATCAAGCCCTCAAGAAACGTAAAGCAACTGTTGTAGCGCTTGGTTCGTCGCGCGTTCTTCCTTTTCGCCAGGAAATGTTCGAAGCTAAATTCTACAATGCCGGGTTTATCATCGAGAATATTCAGGATTTTGAAATATTTTTAAATTGCATTCCCGAGGAAAATCTTCCGGATTATCTCATCCTTGGGCTGGATCAATGGATGTTCAATGACGCCTGGAATAACCTGATTCCCAAGCCAAAATTCCATTGGACGATGAATAATTCTTTCGCTACTGCGCGAGCGATCAAAACCACAATCGATCTTTACCCGGATTGGGTAACGGGCCGGCTGGATTTGCAAAATCCGACAATAGGCAATTCAAACGATATCAAACTTGTCGGACTCAATGCGCACGTACATTCGACTGGCTTTAGAAATGACGGAAGTATGTATTATGGAGAACTGACCCAAAAATTGAATAAGGGTGATACATCGATGAGCGATTTCAGATATAAAAACACGTTCAGAAGAATTCGCAATGGAAATGAACGGTTTCAATATGGCGATGAGGTTTCACCAAGTGCATTGGCGATTCTAGATAGGTTGTTGTTGTACTGCAAATCCAATGGAGTTGAGGTTATCGGATTTGTACCACCTTTTGCTGACGCTGTCTATACGCAAATGAAGAGCAGTGGTAATTATAAATACCTTGAAAAATTGCAACCAGCTCTCCAACCATTTTTCGATAAATATGAATTTGGGCTACACTATTATAACGCTGTTTCTGAATGTGGCTCAAACGATCATGAAACCACCGATGGATTTCACGGAGGTGAAAAAACCTATTTGCGTATTGTTATTGATATGCTCAAAAACAGGTCTGCACTCAATAACGTAAGTAACCTGACAAATCGTGAAAAAGATTTAGTGAATCATAGTGACAATTACATTCTATATCCATATTGAACATGAGAACATTGTTCTATTTATGCTTATCGATTTTTCTTGTTTCGATTTCCTGCCAGCCAGAACCGGAACCGGTCATCAAAAATCCTCTGGATGACCTCCCCAGGGATGTTGGCGGTAATCATCAACGCGTGCCACTAGGCTCCTCCGTATCTCCTTATGGATACTATATTTATACGCCTTCAGGTTATACTGGCGGGGGACCAAAATTTCCATTGCTAATTTTTCTACATGGATGGGGGCAAATTGGCAATAGTCAGAATAATGTTACTGAACTCGATAAAGTACTGAAAGATGGTCCTCCCCGGATGATTGAAACGGGGGCCTGGTCACCACAGTATCCAATGATTGTAGTGTCAGCACAATGTCATGATACCTGGTGGGACCCGGTCAAAGTAAAAAAATTCATCGATCACATCAGAGATACTTATCAAGTGGATACACTTCGTGTTTATTTGACGGGTCTGAGTATGGGTGGCTACGCCACTTATGATCAAATGGTAAATTATGGTGGTAATTCACACCTGGCAGCGGCAGTCCCTATTGCTGGCACGGCAACATTGACCGAGAGCAATGTGCGCAGCGCTTCAGAAGTTCCTTTTTGGGCATTCCATGGTGAGAATGATGATAATGTTTCGCCTGATTTTTCAAAAAAACTCGTATCGGAAATTCACAGTAAATATCCCGCAGCTGAGGCGCGACTAACAATGTTCTCCGGTATAGGACACAACTGTTGGACAATAACATATAGTGGAAGTGGCATTGGACAGGAGGATCCCGCGTATGATCAATTCTCGCCGGACATCTATACCTGGATGCTGAAGCATAGCCGGGCTTCAGGGGATTAATGACATCTTCAGCGACGATGAAGTAGTCGAAAATAAGTTTCTGTAACGAATTGTATAACTCCACGACCGAAAGTTGAGTTTACGATCATTCATTTCATATGAAGTTATGACCAAGTAATTCATCTTCGATGACTCCCATCATAGAGTGGATTTAAAAATAGAGGTTATTTAGCAATGAGCACACCGGTACGTGCCCCACGCTTACATGACGAAAAAAATATATATTTTCCTGCTCCTTTTGGTGACGGTTCATAGTGGATTTGGACAATCTTACCCCGAGTACATTTATCGATCAATAACGTTTCAAGGAACAACTTTACCTTATCGGCTTTTCATTCCCGACAATTACTCAGCAGCCACCAAATATCCAGTTATGCTTGCCCTTCACGGGTGGGGCGAGAGCGGCACTGATAATGATAAACAACTCACGAAGACACGTCTGGCTGTATCGTGGTCAGAATCAGCCAGCCAGAGTGCTCATCCTTGTTTTGTTGTTGTTCCCCAGACTAATTCAGGGTGGGATAATAACGCAGTTGCAGAAACACTTGCAGCTTTGCTGGATGCGCTGATCGCTGAATTTTCGATTGATTCGAACCGTCAATATATCACGGGACTTTCGATGGGTGGGCAAGGCACCTGGTATATGGTAAACAAATATCCAAATCGGTTCGCGGCGGCGATCCCGATGTGCGGTAGTGGAAATCCGGCTGCTGTTACATCGGCATGGAAAACTCCGATATGGGCTTTTCATGGAACGCTTGACGAAACGATACCGGTGGCGGGTTCACGTGATATGATTGCTGCATTGGAACAAGTTGGAAAAACCACAGTGTATACCCTTTGCCAGAAGGCAAATTGTGAGGGCATGGGTGATGGTGCCATTCAAATGCACATACAAAGTCATGCCGATCTCATGTATACGGAGTACCAATTTGGAACACACAGGATCTGGGATATATCGTATGACAACCCGATGCTTCATCCCTGGTTGTTTAGTCAATATCGCTCAACACCGGGTGCAATCAATCTTACCAACTTTAACACTCACGAAACGGTAAGGGGTATTCAACCTATTCAATGGCAATCGCCTGCTCAGGATGAAAGTGTCGAAATCTGGTATAGTGCCGATACAGGAGACAACTGGACGCCCGTTACCCCATCGACACCTGATAACGGAACGTATCCATGGGATACACAGAATTTCAATGATGGTGCGTTTTCCCTGATCAATATATTCCTGAAGAACAACCAAGGATTCGTTTATGCGCGTGATCAATCCGCGTACTTCACTATTGATAATCGTTCAGTAGGAACACCGTTTGTGAAAATCCTCAACGTAGACTATCCAACAACCACGAATCAGCCTACCCTCCCGCTACAAGTATTATTGGGTGATTCGAAATCCGGACCTTTGATGGTTCGACTATATTATAGCCCAGACGGAGGACAGAATTTCTCCATGTTTGATAGTTATTCGGCAACACCAGATATGGTCCCAATACCCCGAACACGGGAAGTTCAACTCTCAGCGTTGGATGATTCAGGTAATGCCGTGATCAAGGTTGAAGTGGATAATGGAAGCAATACATTCTCGGACCGCACACCATCGTTTTACAACAGAACCGGACTTACCCGTCAAACCATTGCCTTTGATCCTCTTGTACCTGTCACCTATGGAATGTCACCATTCGTGCTCGATGCGACGGCCTCCTCCGGCCTAACCGTTCAATTTACAAGCTCCGATATTTCAGTAGCCACAGTGAGCGGAAACACAGTAACTATTGTAGGAGCGGGAACTACTTCCATTATTGCTTCACAACCTGGAAATATAAATTATTCGGCTGCGCCTATGGTTGCACACACACTCATGGTCAATAAAGGAGATCAAACCATTACGTTTAATCCATTGACACCCGTTTCGTTCGGAGATCAACCCTTTGTTTTAACAGCGCAATCATCGTCCGGTTTGCCTCTGATCTATACAAGTTCCAATTCTTCAGTGGCAACAGTGAGCGGAAGCACAGTTACTATTGTCGGAGCGGGAACTGCAATCCTTTCAGCTTCACAAAGTGGTGACTTAAATTATAATGCCATTGTCGCAAATCAAAATCTCACAGTCAGCAAAGCCAATCAAACCATTACGTTTAATCCATTGACACCCGTTTCATTTGGAGATCAACCCTTTATTTTAACAGCGCAATCATCGTCTGGTTTACCTCTGAATTATACAAGTTCCAATACTTCAGTAGCCACCGTGAGCGGAAGCACGGTAACTATTGTCGGAGCGGGAACGACAACCCTTTCGGCTTCACAAAGTGGTGACTTAAATTATAATGCCACTGTCGCAAATCAAAATCTCACAGTCAATAAAGCCAACCAAACCATTACGTTTAATCCATTGGCACCTGTTTCGCTTGGAGATCAACCCTTTATTTTAACAGCGCAATCATCGTCCGGTTTACCTCTGAATTATATAAGTTCCAATACTTCAGTAGCCACCGTGAGCGGAAGCACGGTAACTATTGTCGGAGCGGGAACGACAACCCTTTCGGCTTCACAAAGTGGTGACTTAAATTATAATGCCATTGTCGCTAATCAAAGTCTCACAGTCAACAAAGCCAACCAAACCATTACGTTCAATCCATTGACACCCGTTTCATTTGGAGATCAACCCTTTGTTTTAACAGCACAGTCATCGTCCGGCTTGCCTCTGAATTATACAAGTTCCAATACTTCAGTAGCCACCGTGAGCGGAAGCACAATAACTATTGTCGGAGCTGGAACGACAACCCTTTCCGCTTCGCAAAGCGGTGACTTAAATTATAATGCTAGTGTCGCAAATCAAAATCTCACAGTCAACAAAGCCAACCAAACCATTACGTTCAATCCATTGACACCTGTTTCGTTTGGAGATCAACCCTTTATTTTAACAGCGCAATCATCGTCCGGTTTGCCTCTGATTTATACAAGTTCCAATTCTTCAGTAGCCACCGTGAGCGGAAGCACAGTAACTATTGTCGGAGCGGGAACGACTGTGCTTTCCGTTTCACAAAGTGGCAACTTAAATTATAATGCTACTGTCGCAAGTCAAAATCTCACAATCAACAAAGCCAATCAAACCATTACATTCAATCCTTTGACACCCGTTTCGTTTGGAGATCAACGTTTTACCCTGACGGCTCAATCCTCTTCGGGTTTGCCTCTGAATTATGTAAGTTCCAATTCTTCCGTGGCTACAGTGAGTGGAAGTACCGTCACCATTGTGGGGGCAGGAATTACAACCATTTCAGCCATGCAACAAGGCAATTTAAATTACCATGCTGCCGTCAATGTGCTCCGCACCTTACTTGTAAGCAGGGCAAACCAAATCGTTTTCTTCACACCCGTGTTGAACACACCGTTAGCCAGCGGAACCGTATTGTTACAGGCTACTTCATCTTCCGGACTTCCAATAAATTTTTCCAGCAGCGATCCTTCTATGGCAACTTTATCCGGAAATACCGCGACGCTTCATTCGGCGGGAAAATTGACATTTACCGCCAGTCAGTCAGGAAACCAAAATTACAATGCCACAGCTGTTACGCAGACGATCTGTGTTCTTCCTGATAAGCCCACAATAACCGGGAACTTTACAAACCCGGACGCTCCCAAACTAACTTCATCATCCGCCACTGGCAATCAATGGTATTTGAATGCTGATCCGATCGATGGAGCAACCGCAGCGACTTACACAGCAGCAGATCCTGGCATCTACATGGTGCTGGTAGAACAGAAGGGTTGCGTAAGTCCACCTTCCAATGAAATGAACATTGTGATTACAGGCATGGAACCGCCAGTCGTTCGAGGCCTTTATCCTAATCCTGCAGTCCATGAAATTATGTATTCAGGCTCTGGAAACAATCCTACATCCTTTGAAATAATTGATGATCTTGGCAGGCAGGTAATGCACTTGCAGGAAAGAGAGGGGCGTGAGATCCCGATTGATATCAGCGCCCTGAGGCCTGGCAATTACGTATTAAAAGTGATTCAGAAGGATTATTCTCACATCATACGTTTCGTAAAGCAGTAGAACGTCACAAAAAAACCATGCTTTCCACGGAAGAGATTCCCACGAAAATATTGCCGGAAAATCTGATCCGACCAATACAGTGAAATGTAATTTTAAACAAGGTAGTTCAATCATTTTTCGGGTTTTCGTGATGGCTTGCTGATGCCCACGTTTTTTATTCTTATGTAAATCAGGATTTTAGATAATAACAACAAAGGCGGCAATACGCTTACGGGAAAATTAATGTTCCTTGTTCCGGTCGCCTTTGGGGTACCGTCAGCAGTACAATTGAAATTTACGAAAAAGCAAAAGGACGTACTTATGGGTGAAATTGGATTTTAGGGGCAGCGTCATATAGCCTATCTTCGGGAAAAAATATAGTATCCATCAAGCTAAAAAAGCAATCAGGCATGAAAGAAAAAGTTGGTTTAATAGTTGGTTTATTTTTCACGTTGGCAAGTTTTACAATCTCTGCACAGCAATTGAAATTCGCAGACGTTTATCCTTTCATCGAAAATACAGCGGTATTTGAAACCAACCAGACTGAAGGTCACACGGTTTGTATTCCTTTGAAATCGGTTGGCGAAGCATTAAACCTTCAGAAATGGAAATCAGAAAATGTGCTTTCGTTGAATGGAAAGTGGAAATTCCATTTTGCCAATACTCCGGAAGGTACACCCAACAACTTTTTTACATCAGATTTTAATGATCAGAAATGGTCTGAAATTACAGTTCCTTCCAACTGGGAAATGCAGGGTTTTGGCGATCCTTTTTTCCGAAATGTTGCACATGCGTTTCGCTCCAATCCACCTTTTGTTCCGCGCGAATACAACCCGACTGGCTCGTATCGCAAAACGTTTACTTTGCCGGCGAACTGGAAAAGCAAACGCATTTTTTTGCGCATGGAGAAAACCGCTTCAGCGTCGTTTGTCTGGATCAACGGACAGGAAGTTGGCTACAACGAAGGTGCGCAAGAGCCTGCTGAATATGATATTACCAGTTTCCTGAAACCAGGAAAAAATACCATTGCCGTCAACGTCATTAAATATTCAGATGGTGTGTATCTCGAAAGTCAGGACTATTGGCGCATGGCTGGTATTTTCGATGATGTTTGGCTGTATGCAAAATCGGATGTACACATCTTCGACTGGCATGCCACTACTGACCTGGACGAAAACTATGAGAACGCAAAACTGAATTTGCAGATTACGGTAAATAACCAATCGAAAACCGATAAGCAGAACTACAAGGTTCGGGCTTCGCTGTTTAATTCAGACAATGTGTTGGTTAAGAATTTTACTTCTGATGCAGTTCAAATTACTGCTGACAATAAGCAAACTATTACTATTTCATCAGACGTATTAAATCCAAAAAAGTGGACGGCTGAAACGCCCAGCCTTTACCGGTTAACACTGGAATTAATCAACAGCCAAGGTAAAACCGAAGAGATCATTGCCGGTCGCATTGGCTTTAAAGAGACTGAAATTCGTCATCAGGTTTTCTACCTCAATGGCAAGGCCATCAAACTTAACGGCATCAATACGCACATGCAACATCCCACCTTGGGACATACCATGGATGAAGCCACCATCCGGAAAGATTTTGAACTGTTTAAACAATTCAATATAAACTGTGTACGCATATCACACTATCCGCCTGTAACACGGTATTTAGAATTGGCAGACGAATATGGGTTTTACATCATCGATGAAACCGGAGATGAAGCTCATGCTACAGAAGGCCTTGGCAATAATCCGGACTGGGAGCCCATGTACCGTGAGCGGGTTCGCAAAATGGTGTTGCGCGATCGTAATCATACATCCATTCTGTTTTGGAGCGCCGGAAATGAAAGTGGCGAAGGAAAAAATATTTGTGCCGTAATTGAAGAAGGACGGAAATATGATGCTACACGATATTGGATGTATGGCGGAAATGCTTTTGCTCACTCTTGCGAAGAGATTATCGGGCCACGTTACCCCTCACCTTTTGAACTCAAAAGTCAGGTGGGAATGATTTCTGAAAGTGTTGATCCGCGACCATCGTTTCTGGACGAATACCTTTCGGTGGCCGGAAATGGCGGTGGCGGACTGGACGAATATTGGGATGCGATTTACCAATACCCACGCATAATGGGCGGAGCAATCTGGGATTTCGTGAGTCCAGGCTTGCGCGAGCCAGTTCGTAAGTTGACAGATTCTTCACCAAACCCTATAGCAACTCACATCATGGGACGCGCCAAACTGGTTGCCGGACACGATGGAAAAGGGATTGATCTGAATGGTCACGATCAGTGGGTGGAAGTTTATCAGGATAGAAATATTGAAATCTCGGGTAATGAACTGACGATTTCGTTTTGGATTTTTCCACGCGATTTAATGAAAATGGGAGGAACACTGCTCACCAAAGGAAACAATCAATTTGGGTTGCAGCAAATTGGTGACAACTCGCTCGATTTCTATATCTACACTTCGAGAAAAACAGTTGTGCGTGGTGAATTACCTAAAGATTGGACACAAAACTGGCATCACGTAGCAGGTATTTATAACGGGAAATCGATATCACTATTTATCGACAACAAAAAGGTAGCTGAAGCACCGGCAACCGGGAACATAACTAATTTCCCTTTTCCTCTTAATGTGGGCAAGAATGCCGAGACGCATGGTCAGCATACCACCGTTTATTTGTGCGATGCCATTATCGATCAGGTGGGTATTTTCTCAAAAGCGATTGACATCAATGATTTATCTGCAGCGAAACCGGACTTAAAAAATAGTGCAGCGTTGTGGCTCGATTTTGAAGAGGAGAAAAACGAAGGCGAGTTTTTCAGCTATGGAATTGGCGCGCGTACCTATGGAAGTATTTGGCCCGATCGGGTTCCGGAGCCTGAAATGTGGCAAATTAAAAAGTCGGCTCAACCCATTTCTGTAACGTGGAGCAATGCCGAAAAAATGGAAATTGAAGTGCAGAACCGAAATTTTTTCACCAATACGAATGCCCTTGAAGCACGTTGGAATCTGGAGGAAAATGGAATATCAATAGCGTCCGGAAAGTTGGAGGTGAATGTCGAACCGCAAGCAAAAAAAATCTACGTTCTTCCTGTCACAAAGCCTCAGCTAAAAGCCGGTGCAACCTATCTGGCAACGGTTAGTTTTCATTCGAAAGAAGCTGCACCATGGGCGCCGAAGGGTTTTGAACAGTGTTGGGATCAATTGGAATTGCCATGGATTGTTCCTGCCGATGAAAAATTGGTACAGCCTCAGACCAATCCTTTAAAAGTGACAGACAATGAGCAACAGTTGATTGTCTCCGGAGTAAATTTCGAATACACATTTAACAAAGCCGATGGACAATTGTACTCCATGAAATACATGGGTACAGAATTACTGAAACAGGGAGCGCAACTCAATGTTTGGCGTGCCCCGCTGGCGAACGAACAGGACGACTGGACCATTGCTCAGGTTAATGTATTTCCCAGAACCGAGGGCTACGGAAGGATGGTTGCCGCGTCATGGTATTCCGTCGGTCTGGATAAAATGAAGTCAAAGCTTGAAACATTTCGGGTTGAAACTAAGGGTGAAAATACAATTGTCAGTGTTCGTGAACTTGCTCCCTTTGGAAATGCACGCAGTGCAGGCTTCGACAATGAGATGATTTATACGATTTCGCCCGACGGTGAAATCAGTTTACAGCACACGATTAATCCGAATGGAAAAATGCCCATGTCGTTGCCACGCATCGGAACAAAATGGGTTTTCAATGACCAGATGCAACATGTAGAATGGTTTGGACGTGGGCCGCAGGAGAATTATCCAGACCGCAAAACCGGCTATCGCTTTGGGCGTTATCAATCGACAGTGGATGCGATGTTTGTACCGTATTTGATACCTCAGGATTGTGGCTTGCGCACCGACAACCGCTATGTGCGACTGACCAATGCTGCAGGAATCGGAGTTGAGTTTTCGGCAGCTACACCCTTCAATTTCAATTGCTATAATTACAGCACCGAAAATTTGTCAAAGGCAAAATACACCTATGATCTGATCAAATCGGATGGTGTAACATTCAATTTCGACTACCAAACTACCGGCGTAGGATGCACGGCAATCGGGGTGATGGATAAATATCAAATCATTCCTCAAACCATACAGTTTACAAGTTCGATAAAGCCATTTAAAATCGATAAGTGAGTTGGTAATTCCAATGAAGTCCATTTCGCCTCGTGTGGCCGGTAGCGAAATGCTTTTTTGCAGCGCCAAAGCCTTCAGTTGAATTTGTATGGAATCATACCTGGAAAGAGTAATGGAGGGAAAATATTATGAGCAAGAAGATTAAACAACTGACCACCTTGAGCGTGAAATGCAGAACGCCAAGTTTAAAGAAACTTTTGAGAAAGAGTATCAGGAATTTGCTTTACAAGAGCTCATTGCCAGCATGGCAAAAGTAGCGGGCTTACATCCCAATGCCGTTCAGAATCTGAAATCAGGAAAGACATCAGATAGAAAGTCATCGATAAGTTACGAGCCCTTTATAAAACGCTTATAGGAAAAAAGGCGAAGCAGACAGGATAACAATCGATTTTGAGAATTGGATTACATGCCCTCGAAATAAAACAGATGGGTACGACTCTCATGTTGAAATTGACGATGAGCTACTACGGGGGTGTTGATAGAAATACTCTCTCCTGCAAGGCCGATTGACCCGGACGTTGGGATTTAAGAATAATTTCTATTTTCGCAGGTATCTTAAATAATAAATGAGTTTATACCCCTACGATTTAATATCGAGCGAGGATCGCTTAAGTTTTGAATTTTACAGTGATGGCCCCAAAGGAGAAATCAAAAAGGTGGTTCAGTATACTAAACTTAAACGACCTGAGATTGTATATAATTTAGGGTTTGGTGACTTCAATCCAGAAACTGGTGAGATTGATGACTTGAGTGTCAGCAATAATGCAGATCGAGACAAAGTTTTACAAACGGTGGCGAGTACTGTACCGTTTTTTTTCGGGAAATACCCCGATGCTCAAGTTACCTTTGAAGGAAGTACGGATTCAAGGACAAGACTTTATATTAGGGAGATTTCAAAACACTTAGAGCAATTAAGCGATACCATTGTAATAGAGGGTTTAACCACTAACGGATGGGAATCTTTTGAAAAAAACAGGCGTTATATCGCTATATCAGTAATAAAAAAATTCGTAAATTAGAGGTAGAATAAAGGCAGTATGGCAATAACAGTTAAGAAAATACGCAAAAAAGTAGGTTCAAAAAAGGCCGTGATAGTGAGCAAGAAAGTCAAAGACCATAGCAAGGATCCCTTTTTTGTAAAAAAAGCTAAGGCAATGGAAACCCTATTGAAGAAGCATGGCATGCCAAATGCAATGGCACATTCATAAGGACAAGTCAAATACAAAAAACTAAGCCAAGTAAAGCCAAGCGACAAGCTTGGCTTTTTCATTCTCAAAGAATTCTAATTACAGGACCGAAGCAAAGCGAAGGCATGAGCGCGACTACGGCGAATAATACGGTCGCGCGAAACATCACGATAGTTATCGGGACCTACGCAACCATTCTGTGATTGATTGTTAGACCATAAGCGACCACTGCAGTTTTGCCGGTCTAATCGTGTGCTGGAAATTTATCAGTTGGTTACGATTTATTTGTTGGCCGTATTCCAAAAATCAACAGATAGCCGATCATCCAAAACTCTCCCACACTGGCCGGTATCACTAACGTTTCCACCCAGGCTTCGTGCACACCCATATAATTGAGGAAGGTACTCACCAGATAGCCCGCACCTCCAACAATGAGCACGCGCCCGAGCCAAACAGGCATACGTTTAGTACTCACTACAACGTACCCCATCGGTATGAGCCAGAGCCCGAAGAAGAGGCTCCCTACACCCCACGCGTTTTTGATGAACTGCGCAAAAATCTGAATCATGATTAATTTTTCCTGCTCACCCTGTGTGCTGTTGGCCACTTCTATCGCTCCGCCCATAGCCATAGCACTGATCATAATGGCCACTGCATTGATCATGCCCCAGGCAGCCAACGCCCATGCAGCAACATGCCGCATGTCTTTGAATAGTTTGTAAAACCACACCGCGGCCAGCGCCTGCGAAACCACGATCAGAAATTCAAATAACAGTCGTGTTCTGGCGAGTGTTTCATGCTCAACTAAATTCAACAGTGTTTTTGATGCATCACCCGCTACGTAGATGCGTGCGTGCAGCGTGAGAAATCCTACCATGCCGGCAATGGCTAACAGTAAATACCAAACCCCTGCTATGCGGGCCGTGGTCACCAATTCTTTTTGTTGTAGATCATCTGTCATGTTTGAATTACTTTTTTTTTAATGCTGCAATTTTTAAAGGTCATGTCAGGTGTTCTCACCTGACCTCACGGTGAGGTTGTTGTGTCAGGTGATAACACCTGACACGGCATAAAAAGTTTTGTAGTAAGTAGCACGCGTTGCAAACGCGCACTAACTGGGAGTTTGGAGTTTAATGCGTTCGCAATTTGTAGCGCAATACCACCGCCTGTACAATTCCTACCACGTTCGAGGCGGCCCAATACAAACCAATGGCTGCCGACAATCTCCAAAGAAAGATAACTGCAAGGATAACTGGAATCCACAGTGCAAAGGTCTTAGACTGACCAGAAAGATTTGGATTCAATAGGCCAACTATATACGTTAAAGTAGTAACGATTAACAGAATCAAAGTATCGGGGTGTGCCAGGTCAGTAACCCAAAGGAATTTTTTTCCAGCGCCCACGCCACGGCTGATGGCTGAGAACATACCCATAAATATAGGGGCCTGAAGAAGACCCCCAAAAAGAACTTTTACATCAAAGGGGTTAATGTTGTGTTGTTTGTACAGCTTCAATGTGGCCTCTGATAGTTGTTGGGGTTTGCCTTGGTATCGCTTTTTGAGTAGCTCCAATTCCGGTTGAAGTGATTTCATTTTGAGTTGCTTCAATGAAGAGCGATATGCCAGCTTGAGCGACAGGGGAAGCAATGCAAACCGAATCATTGCCGAAAGAGTGAAAATGGCCAACCCCATGTTACCATTATAGACTTGTGACAAACTGAGCAGACCTCCAATCAATAAGTCAACGAAATTATCCCAAAGAATCATGATACGATGTTTTCTGTGAAGGTAATCAGCAAAGCGATGGTAAACAACTGCTCTGGCGCGCGGGAAATGGTGTGGCTGACTTGTGCCTTCACACGTCTATCCAGGCACAAGTCACCCGTGTCACGTCCTAAAATAAGTTTACGGTTTTAGTGCTAATCCTAGTATAGGTTTACAATGTTACATATTGCTTTTTCTTACTCCAAGTTCGGTTAATTGGCAACTGCTTTTCATGAACAACTTCTGGTG